>Ga0316204_10000263_pt1 | contig 215658 bp, 179 predicted proteins | sample 6monrhotite_MG_2_FD_205661 | JGI IMG/M metagenome (GOLD analysis project Ga0316204, IMG submission 205661) | Microbial mat bacterial communities from mineral coupon in-situ incubated in ocean water Damariscotta River, Maine, United States -... | ecosystem: Environmental > Aquatic > Marine >... | reverse complement strand
CTTTGCTCAAATGAGGCAATTCATACAGTGTTTTTAATCGCTCAGAGATAATATCTTGATGTGGCGAAAAATAGTCATAAGGCAGGGTTTCCCAGTCGGGAAGGCTGACTATGGGAATATCGCTAGATTCACCCAGATAAAATCTCAGCTCTTTTGTTAATGAATACAGTGAAGATGCCTCGGGCAATAACACAACAATTAAAGAATCTTGAGATTTTGCTATATCAACCAGCGTTAAAGCGAAGCTAGAACCATACGCCCCGTGGATGTAATTGGTAAAACCGGGTTTTATTGTAAAAGATAGAGGATTAGACAAATGAGTTGGTTTCTTATTGTTGAAAAGGAGCGGTTCGTTAGTAAACGGCCACATTGACTTAATTTTCGTCATTGTACACTAGGTAACAATTAATTATAAAGAGTGTGACCAAGTCGATAAAAAATAGATCTAATTGTGGAAAGTCGAACCGCAACCATCCAGCAAAAAACAGTTTCATTAGGATGGAAATATAGCGTTAAAACAATAAGTTATGAGATAATATTAAGGTTGATAATATTTTAAAAAAATAAATAGAAATGGATGAAGCTATTTTAATAACCATAAAATATTGGAATGAAGAGTGATTTTACCCTATGGTTAATAGTAGAAGTTGGCCGAGTTAAGTAAATGATTAGGTAATTTCAATCTATCTATTTGTGACGCTCAGTCGGTTTACTTTTGATCTCTAAATTAAGGTTTGATTTAGAGTTATATTATTAATCAGTGAGGAAACAGATAATATGAAAAGACAAAAGCGAGATAAATTTCAAAGAGCTCACACTAAAGGATACAACGCAGGCGTCAACGGTAAACCAAGTGAATGCTGCCCATTTTCAACCACCGATATTAAAGAACAATGGCTAGGCGGATGGCGAGAAGCTCGCTCCGCAGTCGCAGATGGATATTTTAATTAATCAATTCTTCCTTAAATCAATTTCTAGTGGTGGATTTATCTGCCACTAAGTTTTTTCTGTTTCATCTTTGAGGTTTGAACCGCCCATTAACGAACCATGATATCTCCCTATTAGCTATCTAGTAAGAGTTCCGTATCAATGATAAAAGTCTAGATCGTTTATTTTGTGCTTTAGTTGGAATAATCAAACATACTAAGGTAAGCCATTGAGCCTATATGTTAAGCTTCATCTGAAAATGGTTTTGTAACAAAAGAGCAAGGGAGAAAGAAGATGAATTCACCAACCGTTATTTCATTACTAGGATTTATTAGCTGGGCTCTATTTTTATTGATTTTAATGGAGTCTATACGTTCGAAAATGGTTTTGACTAAAGAGGTGGCTGCAAATGAATTTACTCCAGATAATTCAAATCTATCGCCATTTATGCAGCGTTTGGCTCGAACACACGCAAATTGTATCGAGGGTCTGCCAATATTCGGTGGACTGATGTTGTTAGCTCTTGTTACCTCTAATGCGAGTATTACTGACCCGTTGGCATACATTTTTCTAGCAGCGCGAATCATACAGTCGTTATTGCACTTATCTTCGCTCAATTCTGTAGTAGTCACATTGAGGTTCTCAGCTTTTGCAGTTCAATTAATAATAGCCGTTATTTGGTGCTACAAATTAATTGGCGCAGTGATATCGTGAAAAGCCTAGGTAAAGGAAATTAGTGCGTGAAATATATACACTCTATTTTAATCGTAATCTTTCTATCGGCATGTGATTTTGAATTTCCAGAAATGGATGAAAAATTTGGAAAACAGAACTTTGTTTCTGCTATAGCAATTATCGAATTGCACAACACTCGATATGGGTCTTATCCTGAAAATCTCGACCAATTGAATTTTCTAGGCGATTGGGATGCTATTTGGTTATCTGCAGTAAAATATGAAAAACTTAATGAAGGTTATAACCTTTTTGTCGAAAGAGGCCATATGGGGAAGCCTAATCTTAAGTTACCAATTGAATTCAAGAAAGGATTAGGAATCAAAGAAAGTAATGTTGTTTGGCTGTCAAAATAAGATTAATAAATAACTAGCAGAGATTTCTTAGATTCAAATTTGCCTGATCTAGCGCAATTCCATTTAAACTATTTTAGTATAGACTGTGTTTTTAGCCGCTAATAAAAGGATGTTCAAATGATTGTTAAAAACAAAGAATCAATCAAAACAATAGTGCTGTTACTATCCATTTTTATCATCTCTTCATGCACCGCGGGTGATAGTAGTTTCACCGCAGAAGAGCCGGCTGGTTTTTTTTATGGCTTTTGGCATGGAATCATTTCGTTTATTAGTTTGTTCATTCACCTTTTTAATGACAACGTCACTGTTTATGAAATCAATAATACTGGTGGTTGGTATGATTTTGGTTTTTTATTAGGAATAACGGCCGTTTGGGGTGGTGGTTCTCATGCGAGTTATAAATCTTCAGCAGATAAAAAGCGAGAGAAAGAGTGGGATGAATTAGGCAACAAAGTTGAGATTAAAATGATGCGAGAGCTAAAACAATGGGTTGCTGATGAAAATGATTCAGATGATGAAGATTGGGATGAAATTGGAGAGAAAGTAGAGAAAAAACTTAAACGTAAGATTCGTGAGTGGGCAGATAAAATGGATTAACAGCAACATTTAATGTGTTAAAAAAGCAGTTTATTAATTTAAAAAACTCATTTTGTTGATACAAAAAAGTTCCTAAAACCATCAATTGTTTTGAGAAGATTTTAATGGTAACTTATGCTAAAGTCACTATGGATAGGCTTCCTATCGGTAGACAGTCTTCAAGTGAAGGAATATTTTAAATATGATTAAATATCTATCCAGTGATAGCCATTCAAATAACTCAATATTGATAAAAAAAATACGATGGATACTAGCCCTCAGCCTATTTGTTGTTACCTGTAACCTACAAGCACAAGATGAGTCGACTTTTAAGGTTGAGACTCTTGTTACCGGTTTAGAAAGTCCTTGGTCTCTGGCGATACTGCCTGATGGACGAATGTTAATCACTGAGAGAGCAGGTCGGTTAAGGATAGTTGAGCAAGGCAAGTTGCATCCGCAACCGATTAAAGGTTTACCTGATATTGTGGCTGATGGTCAAGGGGGGCTTCTCGACCTTGTGCTTCATCCTGACTACCAAAAAAATGGCTGGATCTATTTGAGTTATGCTGCTCCTCAACCGAATAGTTTATTTGATAAGAGTGGCACAAGTGTTGTACGCGCAAAACTCCAAGGTCACCAGTTGGTTCAGCTACAACAGATATACACAATGAAAGATAAAACCCGTTCAGGTAGACATTTTGGTTCACGAATGGTGTTTGATAAAGATAATTACTTATATATAACTGTAGGAGAGCGGGGGGATCGACCTAGAGCCCAGGATAAAAGTGATACCGCTGGTTCGGTTCTAAGGTTGCACGATGACGGCTCTATTCCAAAAGACAACCCCTTCACTAATGAAGCTAACGCACATCCCGCTATCTATTCTTACGGCCACCGTAATCCGCAAGGTATGGCTATTCATCCACAAAGTGGTGAAATTTGGACTCATGAACATGGTCCTAAAGGAGGTGACGAGATAAACATTCTTCAGGCTGGAGCCAACTACGGCTGGCCAGTAATAAGTTATGGTTTAAATTACGTTTTAAGCACTCAAGTAGGTGAAGGCACTCACAAAGAAGGTATGCAGCAACCTATTCACCAATGGACTCCTTCAATTGCTCCATCTGGTATGACGTTTTACACTGGTGACAAATTCAAATCATGGCAAGGCAATCTATTTGTAGGAGCGCTTAAATATCAAATGCTAGTGCGCTTGGAGTTGCAGGGTAATAAGGTTATGAAACAGCATGAATTGTTAAAAAATGAATTGGGAAGGATTCGTGATGTACGAGTAGGGATGGATGGTTTTGTATACCTTCTAACAGATGAGGGGAATGGACGTTTGGTAAGGTTGCTACCAAATTAACTAGATATAACTTTGATACGTTAAATATAGGTTTATATCAATAAAGCTAGTCAAATTCTATAATAATCAGTCAGTGAATGATTAAGGTTTAATTGAAAACTTACTATTCCTCTTTGTCTTCGCTGTTCTTGTCTTATGACGATGTTAAGTCTTTTTAAAATTATGGTAGAATCACAACCGTTGGTTTATTTTGAAAATTGTAAACAACCATAATTTATTTTAAACGGAGATTATAATGTCGATTCATAGAGCTATTTTTCTAATAGTGGCCTTTTGCTTTTCGACCCCTGCAAGTATTTCGTCTCTACTAGCTCAAGATTTACTACCTATTGAATTTAATGAAACTCTCCGAACTGATGTACCTGTATCTGGTAATACACTTGCTGGTATCAGCATCAAAGGCTCTCTTCCAAAATATGGTGATTTGAAGTTATATACCTTTGCTCCGGCCAGAGAACAGCTTTTATGTGTTTCGGTGAAATCGGTGGATGGACGCTATTTGTCTACTAGCCAATATAAAGCGTCCCTAGAAAAGCCTCAATGGATTTCCTTACAATTCCCTTCGAAATATACAAGAGACATAAAAAAATATGATGATAATGAAATTGCGGTATTAGTTTCTTCACGAAATACTGGGGGAGACTGTCTCTCTAGAAAAAGCAATTTGGTTACGAGTTGGACAAATCCTGAGGAATTGGATAATCATCAAATCAATATATTTCTTAATTCTGGCAGGATTAAAACTTATCTTCGCCAAGCTGCCTCGAAGAATAAGCCATTAAGTTGTACAGAAATCACGTCAACCAAACTCGTTACTTACGATACCGTTTGTAATATAGAATTAAAGGATTTTTTTAGCGGCGAGTGGACAGTAATCAAGCGCCGTATGGGTAAAACTTTACCGCCATTCAAATTTAGCTTACATGCATCACCATTAAACAAGGAATAAACGCTAAAAATGGATTTGGATTATTCGGCTACAGATTTAGTTAAATTATTTCGCAATAATAAAGCCTCTTTGATTTTAGGGATCTCTTTATTGATTCCTTTTCTACTCATAATGTCAGCTATTTTCCAATCTTGGCAGGCAACTTTTTCTGTACAAGCCCAGACTGGTGTTGTTGAAATTATAACTAATGAGAACCAACCTAATTGGGCATTAGAGGCTATAAGTATTTCTGTTGATAATAACGAAGCAGAAGTGCTAGATGGAATTTTAACAATCTCTAAGGATACTAAAATAAGATTTCAAGCATTAGCTGATGGCAGTATTTATGCTGTTATATCTCCAACAAAAATGGCGAACGCAGATTCACCTATCATTATTTTTGATAATAGCTTAACGGGTAGTACTGTTATAGCGACTGAACTTTTTGAAATGCATTTTCCTCTATCGTCACTCACTGGACAATATACTTTTCCTATCCAAGGAACTCTCAAGTTGGGTGATGCGCTGCACAGCCAGATATCTACCGGCAATCCAATTCTAATGACTGGTTCAATACAGGTTTTTGGCGATGCTTTGTTTGGTGACGGTCGTTTTAAAGCACTTAATGAAGAGCTGGAAGCCGGAGATCAGATTTCATTGTCAAACAGAAATGATGAACCTGTCGTTGGGTTTGGTTTTATCGGTTTAAACCAGAGTCATTCTATGCAACTGCAGTATCATGCGGAATCTGACTCTGTTGAGGTGTCTCGTTTTGGCTCTGATGGGTATTCGGTTGAGCCAACTATTTGGGACAGATTGTCTTTTGATCCTATACTAAAAATCATTGTCGATTTCCTCACTACTTGGATTCCTGTCGTATTGGCTTTCTTTCTAATTTCTTTTCGTTTATTTGATGCAAGAAACGAAATTATCAAAGAAGAAAGTAGTAGTGAGAATCAAAATTAAATGCTTCAGTCACTAACTCTTAAAACCGGTATTTTGGTATTTGTTTGTCTTTGTAAATTTGCGACGGCTCAACAAGTGGTATATGTGTCTGGTGATGACAATGGCCAGGGAATTCTTCGGTTATCACAAGATAACTGCTACTTAATTGCACCAAAGCATGTGATTGGTTTTGCCTCAGAAATATCCCTTATTAATTCTTATAGACAAAAAGTTAATGCCATCGCTGAAAGTGAATACCCGCCTGACATTTCGGTCTCTAAGTTAACAGATAAAGCATCGTGTTCTAAACAATGGCCGTCCTCTCGTTGGATAAATAATGCTATTGCTAATATTGAAAATGCTGCGCTTATAAGTCGTCAAGCAGATGGAAGCTTAAAACGTCGTTTTGTATTAATTTCTGAATTTGATGATATGTGGCTAAAAGTTCGCACAAAATATACCGATGAAACTTTATTTCAGGGGTTGAGTGGAAGTGCATTATCTACAGATGGGAAATTGCTTGGTCAATTAATATCGATAGATACAAACACTAGTATTGGCATGGTATTGAGGCAAGACTTTATAGATAGCGTTTTAAAAAATCGATTTGGTGAAGGCTTTGCAGATCATAATGGTTTAGCTTTGGATGAAAATTTGTTATCCGATCAATGGCTCGTTTATGGAGATGATCAAAAGAAAGGTTCAATTGTGACTGAAAAAGATAAGGTTGTAATTACCTATTCTGGTGCAGGTAAAGATAGAATTAATATTGGGCTTAAGCAGCTTATTCCAGTTTCTAGCCTTTCTGGTTTACAATTATCATTTAAAGCTCAATCATCGACTACTTTTGATGAAGTAAATTTTGCTGTAGTTGCAGTGACTGCACTCGATAATTCAGATAAACGGCTTTCAACCATTTACACATCTCCCGATAAGTACATGGTGCTTAAAAAGCCTTCAAGTTCACAAAAATGGTCTGAAGGGGAAGTTGTTTGGGATTTAGGTAAGCTATTTAATAATCTCTCGGCAAACCTGTCAAAAATTGAAGTCTCTATTTTTATTTATACACCTAAATCATTACGTTGTACTGGTTGCAAAATAGAACTAAATAATATAAAAATGAATTATAAGAATTAACCTTAAGGAGAAGTAATGTTTAAACTAGTTTGTACGACGCTTTTAATTTTAATCAATTTATCGGTACCGATCTCTGCTGGTGAGATGAAATTAAAGTGGGTAAAAGAGGATAAGATTGGAAAAAGCCTAAACAAGCACGGACATGAGGATTGGACTAGGCTCAAAGAATCAGCTAGTTTAAAAGTATTAAGTGCTTCAATCAAGCGAGATAAACTCGAATTTAAATTATTATTCCATAATCCGACCAATCATTATATTTGTTATATCGTCACTGCCGATAAAAGTACTGTGTTAATGGATGATGAACTAGGTAATGAATACCAAGGTGCGGTTTTTAAACCTAAAAAGGGTTTTAATAACAAACTAGCTCCAAACCAAAGAAAACAAGGCAGTATTATCGTTGACGCTCCAGAGGAAGGAATTTCTCTTGTGAATGTGCATTTTGGCTTTCACTTTATACGACTTGCATCCAATGATCTTTCTTGCACGTTAAAAAAGGGCAGGCATTATAACTTCCATAAACTAGACTGGGATATCAGTGATCTTCGAAAAGAATAAATTCAACTAATTATTTATATATTCACAAAAGGACAATCATGAAAATTAAGATATTAATATTTGTTATTTTAAGTTTACTTCTCTCAAATAACATTCTAGCGAAAGAAATGGAACTCAATTGGTCGTTTAAAAAAAGCTCCAATGGAGCAGCGTATACTCTTAATATTACTAAAGTTAAACTAGTTAGAGATAAACTCCGATTTAGCTTACTCTTTCATAATACGGGAGGTCGATACGCTTGTTATCATATAAATACTAGTGATAAAACTGTGACTATTGACGATGAGTTAGGAAACGAATATTTTGGTTCAAGTTTTCGGGCAATTAATGGTCAAAATAATAAACTTGCCCCAAACCAAAGAAAACAGGCGATTTATGAGACTGCGGTACCTATTAAAGATGTTAATATTATTAACCTACGGTTGGGTTTTACTATAACGACGGTTGATTCAAATCAACTGTGTTCTTCTCCGTCTCGTTATACTGCCGTAACCAACCATAAACTCAATTGGGATATTTCTGCATTACGTGAGGCAGAGTAGTAGGTTGGCCATATACTAGCGGACAAAAAAATCCCAGGCTCTAATGAGTACCTGGGATAGGGGAAGAATTCTAAAACAATCGAATAAAAATCACTTTGATGATTTAAATATAGTCTGTATTTCGAATAAATCCAGTTCAATTGTTTAAAAATCATACAGAGAAAAGTTAAGGCTAGAACAAACTCCGGTTAAATCAATGGGATAGGAGAATATTCTAAAGTCAACTCTAAAGCATATTTATTTTTGAATTAGCTTTTTCTATCGCCACATCAAGGTAATACCAGAAAAATTCATTCCCTGAATATCCGATAATTCTATCAAATACTTCATTTCCATCGGAATCTAAAAAAAGCAAAGTAGGAGTGATTTTTAGATCGTAAGACTTCAAAAAATGAATTGGTGTACTTGGCTCATCTTTGAAATTGATAATAGGTTCACTCGATCGCCAACTAATTTTTCGTAAAATAGCTTTGTCTTTGTAATCACCACTTTTGAGAAATGGGAACAAGACTTCTTTTTCGAGCTTTTTACAAAATGGACAATCGGGTGCAGACACATACAAGATAATGACTGACTTATTTGCTTTAGATTGATTACCGTCAGCAAACAGCTCAGTAGCTTTAGTTATTTGTATGTTTGATGCTGCTTCATTTGCCGATAATGATATAGAAACAACAGTAAGCAAATAAATTAAAAATTTCGATAAAAAACGAATGATCATTATTACTAACTTACTTAGTCACTTGTTCAATGATATGGCTAACCACATCCTCAGCAGCAAAATCTCTGAAAAAATGATCGGCATCTTCAATTATTTTGATAGTGATTTTAGGATTGTTTTCAATCAATGATTTTTGTTTAAGAAAGTTCACCGTCAAAGAGTCTTGGTCTCCTAAAAATACCGTAGTCGCAAGGTTAAGCTTTTCTAGTAACGAAGGGGTGTTTTTTTGAGGTAATTCATCATAATAGGAAACAAACGCTCCGGCTTTGGACGTGGCGTTATTACAATGCAGTATTGGAAGATTCTTTAAGTATTTCTCAGGATTAGCTTTTGCCTTTATAATCAGTTCTCTAAGTGGCTTTATCGAATTTGAATCGTAAGAATTATTGATGTCGGATTTAACCCAGGTCATTGGCGCCAATAAGTAAGCCGAATGAATATTTTTTGAGTGGTTAGTTAGGTAGCTGGCCACTTGAGCACCACCTCTAGAATGGCCAATCAAAGCAATGTTTTTATATCCTAATTGGTTAGCTTTATTGATCCAATGGTCGATTTCCGATTGAGCGTCTTGATGATGACTAACAATCAAATGAGAGCAGTCAAAAAATCCACTTCGGTTGGACTCTCCGAGAGTTAAACTAAAAGCAATACTGCCATAACCTTCATCACCAAGCATTTGCTGCAGAGTCTTAGTAATCTCCATTCCATGCCAACCAAAAGTACCGTGTAATATGATGAAAAAAGGTTGTTCTTTATCTTCGGAATCAACTAATTCACCATTAGCTTTTAGCTCATTGAATGAAATTGAGATCGGTTTGGCTTGAAGTACCAAAGTACTACAAGCCAATAAGATTATAAATAATCGAATAAAGAGTTTAGGCAATGCCAGGGTTTCCTTTAGTGTTTAATAATTTTGGCGTATTAAGCTTTTCAAAATTGACAGTTTTCTGACTTAGCATATATTTAGCCACAACATCCCAAATTGGCTCTCCAGGGGCTTTACTACCAACCGTTGCCCAACCAGAAACTTTATAGTTTTTATCAGCCATTATTTTGCTGCCGTCATCTAGGTGCATGTCGATCACTCGTTTGCCTGCACCCGCTTTAGGATCAAGCGTGTAATCCAACCCGCCAACACGAACCATATCACCACCTTGCTGGTAATAGGGGTCATTGTTAAATAGATTATCGGCAACATCCTCTAAAATGAGTTTAATTTCTGAGCCAGACATTTCTCTGGCATAGGTTTCAGGATAGGTAATACAGGTTTGATCGAGTACGTGTTCCATAGTAATCATATCACCGGCGAGAACGCTAGTTCCCCAGCGGAAACCCGGAGATAAGGAAATCTGGGTATCTTTTACCGCTCTAAGGGCGTCACAAATGACTTGATCAAAGGTACCATTAAAATTACCTCGTCGATAAAGTAGGCTTCCAGCAATTCCGAGAGGTTGTTGTAACTTTTCAAGGAAAGGCGCGCGGGTATCATCAATATACTTTTGCATGGTTGGGTCAGCTTTAAGCGCATTTGAGAAAATAGGCAGCAATTTGTATTGATATCCAGACATTTTGCCATTAGCGAATTTAAAGTCCATCACACCTAAGAATTTGCCGTTAGAACCGGCATTAGTGACTAAGGTCATTCCGCCGTTGTTTTTGATTTCAATTGCTTTAGGCACTCCGTCATGGGTATGGCCACCAAGAATGGCATCAATACCACTTACGACAGATGCCATCTTTAAATCAACATCCATACCATTGTGAGATAAAACAACTACTGCCGCTGGATCTTCATTCGCACGAATCTCGTCGACAAGTTCTTGCATTTCTCCATCACGAATACCGAAAGACCAATCAGGAATAAAGCGTTTTGGATTTGCGATAGGCGTGTAGGGGAAAGCTTGTCCAATGACCGCAATTCGGTGTCCGTTTAACACCTTAATCGTATAAGGTTTAAAAGCGTGTCCTGTATCTTCATCAAAAGCTGGGGAGTCATTAAAAAGCGCGTCCTCTGTTACTCGAACATTTTGCGCTAAAAATTCTCCGTTAAATAGTTCTATATTCTCCAAAACTTCTTTATCTTGATAAGTAAATTCCCAATGACCTGTCATGACGTCTACGCCAAGTAGATTACAAGCTTCTACCATATCCTTACCACGAGTCCAATATGAGGTTCCAGAACCTTGCCAAGTATCTCCACCGTCTAACAACAGCGTTTTATTTTCGCCAAAATCACCGCGCAGTTTATCGACTAAAGTTTTTAAATGAGCGAAGCCTCCAACTTTACCGTAGATGCGAGCGGCATTTTCAAAATCTAAATAGGTGAGTGCATGAGCTGTTGCGCTATTACTCGCAATTTCAAAGGCGTTTAGAAGTTGTTCGCCGACGAGGTGCGGTGCTTTACCAAAAGCGCCGGCAAAGCCTAAATTAACGTTAGGCTCTCTAAAATAGATAGGGTTTAGTTGAGCATGACAATCGGTCATATGAAGTAGTCGAACATCACCCCAAGTAGGTAGATCATACATACTATCCAATGATTGGTTTGATTTGGTTGCACATGCGGGCAAAAGGCCGGCGACGCCAGCCATTGCCATTAAACGGCTAAATTCTCTACGACTCATGTTCATAGTTTGTCACCTAAAGGATAATAGATTGCTGTTAGTTTGTTGAATAACCAAGCTAAGTGATTTAATTAATAATTTTTCGAAATAACAAAAAATATTTAGCCATGTTGAGATTAATTGTCTGGTCACAAAAACCTCATTATGGCGAACTGTAATCGGTTAACGAATAACGGTTTCTCGCCAGTTTTCTTCGGCATATTTTGCTTGTTTGATCGCATTTTGTGCTTCTTTCAGAGCTTTTTGAGCGAGTTTTGATGCCTTTTCTTTATCACCTGCTTCAGATGCTTTAATCGCCTGTTTGATCAAGGCAGAAGTAGTACTCCATTCAAAACCTAACTTTTTTGCTTCAAGGCGAGCTGCTTCAGCAGTATCTATAAGTGACTTTTCTGCTTTGAGATTGCTACTAAAGCTAAAAAGTAATATTAATATCATTACCGAATATGTAAGAGTTTTCATAATTTAATCTTCCTTATAGTAATAACTATTTAAGTGAACTATTTACGAGAGCTAGGACCGTTCACGGCTAAACCGTTACTCATTATCGTTTGGAAATATTCTAAATTTCTATATGCTTCACTTTGATAGGGTAAAGGGTTTGCTCGAACATTCTTATTACATTCACGATAGCGATGGCCAATAGTTCCTAGTTCACCCCAATTTGAACGATAGACAGGCATTCCGGTCGGATGCCCGATTGCAGGGCTCAAAATATCTGCACGTAAATGTGAACCAGAGATTTTTAAATGACAATCTGAACAGGCAAAGTTAAGTTGTCCTCGCTTGGAATAAAAAAACTGCTTTCCATCCATAAAAGCAGCGTAAGCTTGTTCATTGGGAACTTTTACGTCAAAGGTTTTATCCCTTGATGTGTTTGCCATATAGGCGGAAACCGCAGCCAACTCTCCAATTCCGTAACTAAGAGCTTGTTCGCCATTTTTTTCGCGGCATTGATTTATCGCTAACTCTAAAGTGACCACTTGATTGGTTTCGGTATCGAAGTAAGGATAGTTTTGTCTTACTGCTTGTCCACCATTTTCAAAACAGCTGGCATAAGTTTGGCCATTTGCAAAAGGTGTTTCAAAAAACTCTAGACCTTCATCGATGGCGAGTTCGTAGGGAGGAAACTCTTCTATTTCTAACCACTGTTCTCTTGATGCTTCATCTATAGCATAAACACCGTCTTTAAAATCTACTATATCATTATTAGAAAATTTATCAGCAAAATAGGAACGAAATTTTTGAACATCAAGATCAACCTTCTGCTGGTAATCAACAACCAATTCAGGGGTCGCTGTTTTTGCTTCTTCAACTTTCTGACTGCTGCCATTATCTGAACAAGCAGTAATCAATAATAGTGTTGAAGTGATTACGACCAAAGTGTTTACTGTTTTCATTATAGGTTCCTCATTTTTATTATGCTAAGTTTGGAGACTATTTTATAGCCACTTCCGCTTTGCCTGTCTTCCCTTGGTTATCAATTGCATCAACAACAAAACTTTCGCCCTTGGCACCTTCAAAAGAAAATGCGACAAAAGGGTCTTTTGATACGCCTGTACCGAACTCGCCATAAAATACGGTTTCATCTTTGTATTTTACTGTAAGTTCTTTTAAATGATGGATAGGGATAAGATTACCATCGGCGTCTTTTCTCATACCTGATTCCATAGGGTGTTTTACCAATAATTTAGCTTTGACAACACCATTTTTTGCTTTTGCTCTAACTTTGATTTTAAATGTATCCGACATAATATTTTGCTCCAAAATAGGTTTTGAATGAATTTTAAAAGTGCTTAACCGCCGCAACCGCCAATAGTGACTTTTACTTGCTGAGAAGCGCGGTGAAGTTTGCCGTCAGCTTCTAAAATAGCGATAACTTCAGATGTTTTACCCATTCGTATTCTAATTTGAATATCTGTAGCGGTAGTTGGACCTAAGTGCAGTGTAGTAACCAAGGGAGCAGGGTTATCTTTTACAAAAAGGCTTATATTTTTAACGTTTGGAATATCACTTTTAACTTTAACTGGAACCACGGCACCATTTTCCGCTATTTCTGGCGCAGATAATTTAACAGCTGCATTATCAGCGATTGGTAGATCACCATATTTTGCTTTAATAGCAGCATCTAAATTGTTTGCATGAAAGGCTACCTCATTCCATTTTGCCCAAGCAATTTTAGGTAGGCTCGCAACAAGTGCGATATAGCCGGCACTTTTACCGAGGTTGGTAAAAAATTTTCTTCTTGATAATGTCATAAATTACTACCTTTGATTAAATTAATGTTTAAATCTTTTGTTAAATGAATAAATTTTTTCAAGCGACAATTACGTTATATTTTATAGCGTATATAGCCAGTCAACGACTAAATTAATTTCTTCATCCGTTAAAATACCGTGAGCGCCAAATGGCGGCATAATGGTGTTTTTATTGTTAATTCTTGCGTCTGCGATCTGAGCTACAAGTATCTTTCGATCCGGAAATCGCTGCTTCATTGCAATTAAACCTGGCCCCGTAGTACCCATCAATGTACCGCCTTGGACGTAATGGCAGGCTAAGCAATTTCCTTTTCTACGATCAAAAGAAATTTGTTTTCCTTTTTCTAATGCTTCTGCTTTGGAAGCATCTTCATTAGCATTAACGCTTACCGGTATAATTAGTAAATAGCCGATAACTAGAGTTAGAACTTTTGTCATATTTTTCATTTGTAGCCTCGTAAATTGGTTATATCCATTAATCCGTAAACTATTTTATTTGTTCGAGCATATAATCTACAGCAGCTTTTACTGATTCATCAGACAAATCCATCCGACCACCTTTAGCAGGCATGCCATTTAATCCATTGAGTGCGTGTGAATAAATGGTGTCTTTTGATTGAGTCAGTCGTTGCTCCCAGTCATCTGAATTATCGATTTTAGGTGCATTTGCTACACCGGTTGCATGACAAATCTGACAAGCATTTTCATAAGTTTTTTCACCGATATTTTTATTGGCTTCTGTAGGTTGTAATTCGCCGGATGCTTCTTCGGTTTTACCTAATGAATATTCTGGACCTAAAATCACATTAATCGATGCGGGATCTTTGCAATCTTTCATACAGCGGGTATTTTGTGTGTCTGGCCGATCATCAAGGTAGAAACCATCTTTGTTTGGCATTTCGACACTTGCAAAATTCTCTTTGGTTAAAACAAAATCGTCTTCAACAATCTCGTTTAAACTAAGTACATAGGCTGTAATGGCATAAACTTCGTCAGCTTCGAGTGACTGAGGTGCAGGATAGGGCATTGCACGGTTAATATAGTCCCACAAGGTACTAGCATAAGGCCAAAAACTACCAACAGTTTTTTCTGGTCGAGGTTCTGTTAATGAATCTTCACCACCAGATAATTTAGGCCATTGGTCAACACCTTCACCAAATGTTCCGTGGCACATAGCACATTTTTCTTCATACAGTGATTCACCATCTTCTACTGAGCCAGAGCCAACGGGTAGACCGAGTCCATCAGGGCGTATTTCTATATCCCACCCGGCAATCACTTCTTTTGCTGCAATTTCACCGATTAAATATTTTGATGGGAGGTTATCTTGTACTGAGACACCTGATTCAACAACTTTGAGCTTTGACTCTTCAACAACTTTAACGTCTTCTTTTGCGGGACTACATGCAAATATAAAAGACGTTGTTAACAAAGCTACAAATGGTAATTTAATCATATTGAATGGTTTTTCATTTAATTGAAATTTATTAAGAGAGCTGCGCATTTTGAACACTCCCATTGTTATGAACTTTCCAAGTATGGATAGCATTTTTATGATAAATAGAGTTTCCGCCTCGAATTGCTCTTAATTGTTTGAATGTCGGTTGAACGTAACCAGTTTCATCCCATGCTCTGCTTTGTAATAACAAGGGTTCTCCTTGCCAGTTGTACATATAGCTAAATCGAGTGAGGCATTTTGATATTACAATGCCTTTAAGTGGAGCAGGTCGCCAAGTAACACCACCATCAAGGGAGATATCAACACCTTTAATTTTTCCTTTACCAGACCATGCAATTCCTTCAATTTCGTACCAGCCTTTGCCTTTAAAAGGAACTTCTGGGCTTGGGGAAGTGATCACTGAATTACATTCTTGCACAAAAGAGAATTTTCTTGCACGACCATCAGGCATTAGATCGGTGTATTTGGATGTCTCTTCACGCTGATACCATGGCTTGTCGCCAATCTCTAACCGACGTAACCATTTAATTGATGTGTTACCTTCCCATCCGGGGTTCATTAGACGAATAGGGTAACCTTGCTCTTTTCTTAAAGCTTCACCATTTTGTGCGTAAACAATGATTGCATCATCTAAGGCTTTTTCTATAGGAACGCTTCGAGTCATACCTGAACCATCTGCACCTTCCGCTAAAACCCATTTGCCTTCGGGTTTTATACCGACCTCTGCAAGTAAGGTTGACAATCTAACACCGGTCCATTCGCAACAGGACAACATGCCATGAGTAAATTGTAAGCCTTCCATCTGAGGCGCTTTCCATTCCATACCACCATTTGCAGGACATTCTAGGAATTTGATTTCTGAAACACTCGGGAAGCGCTTTAGTTCGTCCATTGTGAATATTAATGGTCGCTCAACTAAGCCATGAATAATTAAACGGTGTTCGTCAGGATTCATATTAGGGACACCGGCATGGTAGCGTTCAAATGCAAGCCCATTCGGAGTAATAATTCCTTTAAGTTTATGTAGGGGAGTCATGCTGATAGAAGAGATTTTATCGGGAGTTAACCAATCAACCGTGCGTCGAATAGTGTCACTCTCGTATTCTGAGGGTAATCCATAAGGATTGGTTAATACGCCATCACCTAGTTTTTTTGTCCAACTAGGTATTGAAGGAGGCAGGTTAGAGTTTGCTAATAGATTACCTGCTTGAACGGAGGCCGCACCACCTCCGACCATCAAAAGAGCGTTTTTGATAAACTTACGTCTTTCAACCAAATTTAATTTACTACTCTCGGATTCTAATTTTTTTAATAAACTAGATTCTTCATTTTGACTAAATCCACCCATTTACTGACCTCTTTCTCGTTGAGTTTTAAGGTTTAACTTCCTCTTTGTATAACGTTTTGCTGCTTTAAAATGTTAATTTTTCATATTTTCCGTATATTAGCATTTCGTTATATTAGAGAAATATAACATAAACAAAAGTAACATATCAATATTCAAATATAGCTAATAACTATTGGCTTGATAGTCACCAAGCATCGTTAAACGATTAATCTAGCTTTGCTGTCGATTCATATATATCAAAGTCTTTATCGCCATGACCAACTACACCGTCTTGATTCCAAGGTAAGTCCCGATAGGGGGTAGAATTCGAAGTACCCATAAACGGATATTTTTCTATATCAAAATAGGGTGAATAGTCGAAATCAGCGGGCGTATACAGACGGGTATTACGGGGAATTAACTCTATACCGTTTTTACCAAGCTTTCTAAAAAGCGGTAGTATAGGGTAGTGAACCGAGTAAAAGGCTTCCGCGATCATAGAAGAACAAACTGTTTTTGTGGTTTCGTTAGGGCGTCGCGTAAATAAGGTCGAGCGCCATTTACGAGGGAGTATTCTCCAAGGGAAAATGAAACGTGCCAAATCAAACAGTTGACGAACATTGTACGCAATGCCAAGTTTATTAACACAATAATTCACTACGTTTTGAGCATCCTGACCCGATAAGCTAGAAGCTCGACAAATCCTTAAATTATCTTTAATGTAATCAGTTAAAGGAGTAACGATTATTCCCTTGCCTAATATACCCTCTATTAAGAGTTGGGTTTCTGGTGAAGTGCTATAATGTTGAAGCAATTTATCTTGGGTCGATTTATCTTTAATATCATGGATTCGGCCAACATAAATGGCAGAATGAGACCAGCGACTTTGAGTAATTATACGAATGACATCGGAGACGCGACTTCTCCCTTCAACTAAAACAACGTCACCCGGTCTTATTCCTTGACTTAATTTACTGAAATCACAAATAGGAAAGCTCGAAGGTGGAGTTTCATAGTTTAACCACTTTTCTAATCGATTTCTTAGAGACATTAATTAAGAGCCTATTCTGTGAAATTGATATGCTAATTTAAGTTATAGACTAAATAGTCAATAATCTCAATTAAAGAAACCTTTTTACTGGTTTATTAATGCCTTTTTGGCTAGACTTAGCGCACTTTGAAATCAAACTAACATTTAAGTGGTTAAAGACAATGTCGAGTGATATTTGGGATGATATTTTCCTGCTAGATCAGCAGTTATCTGAAGAAGAACGAATGATTCGTGATATGGCTAAAAGTTATGCTCAAGAAAAGCTAATGCCGAGAGTATTAGAAGCTAATCGTAACGAAAATTTTGACCCCGAAATTATGCGCGAAATGGGGGAACTAGGTCTACTTGGTTCAACCATTGACGGTTATGGGTGTGCAGGAATTAGCTATGTTGCTTATGGCTTAGTTTCGCGAGAGATAGAGCGGGTCGATAGTGGCTACCGTTCGGCTTTAAGTGTTCAGTCAAGTTTAGTGATGTATCCAATTCATAAGTTTGCTTCCGAAGAGCAAAAACAAAAATATTTGCCAAAGTTAGCTACTGGTGAATATATTGGTTGTTTTGGATTAACGGAACCAGATAGTGGTTCTGACCCAGCGAGTATGAAAACAAGAGCCAAGAAAGTTGATGGTGGCTATAGTTTATCTGGTTCAAAAATGTGGATCACTAATTCGCCTGTCGCTGACGTGTTTGTTGTTTGGGCAAAAAATGATGAAGGACAAATCTGTGGCTTTGTTCTAGAAAAAGGCATGAAAGGGCTTTCTGCACCAAAAATTGAAGGTAAATTTTCTTTAAGAGCTTCTATCACTGGTGAAATAGTGATGGATGAGGTTTTTGTTCCTGAAGAAAATATGTTTCCAGAAGTCAGAGGTTTAACTGGGCCATTTAGTTGTTTGAATATGGCGCGTTACGGAATTTCTTGGGGCGCTACGGGTGCAGCTGAGTTTTGCTGGCATGCAGCTAGAGAGTATGGTTTAGATAGAAAACAATTTGGTAAGCCTTTAGCTTCCAATCAATTGTATCAGAAGAAATTAGCTGATATGCAGACCGAGATAGCATTAAGCTTACAAGGTTCTCTTAGAGTTGGACGCTTAATTGATGAAGGTACATTTAAACCTGAAATGATTTCTTTGGTTAAACGTAATGCCTGTGGTAAGGCTTTAGATATAGCCAGAGCATCAAGAGATATGCACGGTGGTAATGGTATTAATGATGAGTTTCATGTTATTCGTCATATGATGAACCTAGAAGCGGTTAACACTTATGAAGGCACCCATGACATTCACGCATTAATTTTGGGGCGTTCACAAACAGGCATTCAAGCGTTTAGTTAGTCATTTTTATTCTCTTCAAATTAGAATCGGTACAAGGCTTATCTTGTGCTGATTTTTTCTTACTTGAACAAGTATTTACACAAGTATTTACAAACAGTTCTCCAATATACTAATTATTTCCTTGAAATTTACCTAGATTACGCGTATCTATTAATTTAAGAGAATGTTTATATGAATATTGGGAACATTTAGTTGTCTAAAAATGCCTCAGTTTTAACAAACATTTTAATTATGATACCAGCGTATTTAATATAACGAATTAAGGGTTTATGAATGAAGTCGCATCATTTGATTATTGCTAAATTGTCTATTATTAGTTTTGCTGTGTTCGCGTTAGCTTTTAGCGTTAATTCGGCAACTACTCAAAATGATTCTGTCCCAGTGATCAAGCGCGATCAAGCGATTGATTTGTCTCCTTTACCAAAACATCTGCGCTCTAGTCGTTATATAGCCTACTTTTTAAAGACTAGCCATTACAAAAAGCAAGTTCTAGACAATGAACAATCAGCACTTGTGTTGGATAATTTTATGAAATTGCTTGATCGTAATAAGGCATATTTCTTAGCTTCAGATATTGAAGCATTTCAACAATATCGGTTTAAGCTAGATGACGCGATTTGGACGGGATTAGTTCAACCGGCTTATCATATCTACGGTGTATTTAAGCAACGATGGCACGAGCGTAATGATTATGCGCTTTCTTTGTTAAATACCGATATGAATTTTACCGGTTCTGATGAGTATGTTTATGACAGAGAAGATGCTCAATGGGCTAAAACTTCCGAAGAACTTGATGCCTTTTGGAAAAGTCGCGTTAAAAGTGATGCATTAAACCTTGTTTTAGCAGACAAAGATATCGATAAAACTAAAGAACTATTGGAAAAGCGTTACAAAGCTGCTTTAAGAAGAGTTGAACAAATAAATAGTGAGGATGTATTTAGCTACTTTATGAATGCTTACGCCACTACCGTTGATCCTCACACGAGTTATTTTTCTCCACGTTCGGCTGAAAATTTTGATATTGATATGAAATTATCACTAGAAGGTATTGGTGCTGTTTTACAAACCGATGACGTTTATACCCAAATCAATACTATTGTTAGTGGTGGACCAGCAGATAAATCAGGTAAGCTTTCTGTTGATGATCGAATTATTGCAGTAGGACAAGACAATGATCCTTTAGTGGACGTGGTTGGATGGCGATTAGATGATGTCGTTGACCTAATCCGAGGTAGTGCGGGGAGTATTGTACGTTTGGAAATTGAACCTGCTAATAGCAGTGTTCAAGGTAAAACTAAAGTCATCTCAATTGTTCGAGAAAAAGTAAAACTGGAAGAGCAAGCTGCAAAGTCTGAAGTTATCAATATTGAGCAACTAGATAAGAAGCTTAATGTTGGTGTGATTGATCTTCCTAAGTTTTACATTGATTTTGAAGCTAGAAGTTCAGGTGATAGAGATTATAAAAGCACCACCAGAGATGTTAGAAAATTAATTGAAAAAATGAAGTCTGAGAATAATATTGATGCTTTGATTCTTGACTTAAGAAGCAACGGTGGAGGTTCGCTTGGCGAAGCTATTGGATTAACCGGACTGTTTATCGATACTGGGCCGGTTGTACAGGAAAAGCGACTACAAGGAAAAATTAGATTACTTTCAGATGAAGAAAAAGGTGTTGCTTGGGCCGGACCGCTTGCCGTGTTAGTAAGCGGAGCAAGTGCCTCGGCATCTGAAATATTTGCTGGAGCAATTCAAGATTATGACCGTGGGTTAATCGTTGGTGAACAAACCTTTGGTAAAGGAACTGTTCAAAATATTATCGATCTTAATCGCCAGCTAGGTTATGAAGACAATTCGGCGGGCATGCTTAAATTAACCATAGATAAATTTTATCGTATTACTGGTGAAAGCACTCAGTTAAGAGGCGTTGTTCCTGATATTTATTTCCCAGATCCTATCGCAAGAGAAAAGTTTGGTGAAGCAAGTTATGACTCGGCATTACCGTGGGACACAATTGATTCAGTAAAATTTAATAAAGAAAATAGAGTTTCTAGTTATATTGAACAACTTACTAAATTGCATCATCAACGGATCGAAAATGATCGTGAATTTCAGTATATTGTTAGTGATATAAAAGAATTGAATATTCGAAGACAAGAAAACTCGGTAAGCCTTAATATTGATTCTAGAAAAAAAGAAAGGCTTGATGATAAACAAAAACGACTTGATCGTGAAAACGCTAGACGAAAAGAACAAGGAAAAGAGCCTCTTCTTTTAATTGATGAAGATACAGAGTTAGTTGATGCCGTTGATGCAAAGCTACATGAGACGGCAAATATATTGTCTGATTTAATTGTTCTAAAAAATGGAAAACAATTAGCGCAAATATCTTCTATAGAGCCTAAATCTTAATGACGCTATTTTTATTAAGGTTGACAAAAGGAGTTAATGGTTAACTCCTTTTTTATCCGAAAAAATAGACTAAGAGGTAAAATAATTGAAAGTGGATAAAATACAAATGGATACTGTGTCGTCCCATCCAACTGATTAAATTCATGTACCAAGCGGTACTGTGCCAAATATTGAGTGATAAAAAGTCATTTTTTTCAAATAGATATTTCCCTAAAAACATTCCAATCAATACAAAGCCGAACCAAGGTATTAGTGGTGCAAAATCATCAGTTATAGGTTTTAACTCTGACATTCCGACCCAAATGAGTAAAGGGTGATCAAAGGTTGTAAAGGTCAGTTTTTTACCTAATAAAAATAATGATAACCCAAAAAACAAATTAAACCAGTAAAAGCGAATAAAGATCAAACCTAGGATGCTGGATACAAAGATCAAATGTAGGATTCCAAAAAATACATAATAATTAGGCCGTACACTTTTACTCAATAAGGTTATTAAGCAAAAATACAGTAATAATAAAGCGAGCCGCTTGAGATAAGGTTTTATTTTTAAGCTTTTACGGTTCGCCAAATAAAGCCCAATTCCAACTAAGCTCAAAAAAAGAAAGACTATAAGTGTGCGGAAGCTAACCCAAAAAAAATCCGTTGAAAAATTTATGTCAACGAAGCCTAATTGAGCAAAGCCAAAACTTAAGTGGTAAGCAAACATAAGCAGGATTGCAATACCACGAGTAAAGTCTAGAAATTCATAGCGCTTGTTGTAATCAAATTTTGGCATTAATATATTAAACTCTAGTTATTATTTAGAGTTCAGTTTACCTATTATTACGAGGTTATTCTAGAACAAGCAACATTGTGCTAATATCAAGACTTCCATCTAACCGATGTTCTAGAATCGATTACCTATTATGAGAAAATTTTTTAATAAACCATTTTGTTTTACTTTATTTGTAGTATTTAGCTCTGCGAGTATTCTATCTGGTTGTGCATCGAGTCCTGCAGAGGAGTATGTCGATTATTTCTATGCGAATAAAGATGAACAAGGTAATAAAGCTTTTAAATATATACTTTCAGTTAAAGGTTCAGAATCTAATCAAAGTAAAGAGATGGGCAATCAAATCGTTACAGATCCTAAACAACAAGAATCTAATCGACGTGTTAGCCGTGGCAAGTGGAAGTCTGACGACGGTTATTCATCAATCTCATTTCGTATGGAAGAAGAAGCTTTTAAAAGACTCGATAAAATTATTGCTGATAAAAAATTCTGCAAAGGTGAAATAGAATACCTAGAGAATGAATATACTTGGTTAAGGTATTCGGTAGTTGGAAGGTGTTTAGCTAATGACTAACGAATCACATTTTTCAAATGGCGAGTTTTACTAATGACATCAGCTAGTGAAGATTCATTGTTAGTTTCAATAGTAATGAGCTCCAGTAAGTCATTATTGTAATATTGCATAATTTCATCGCTACTCAGTTCAAGTAGTTTTTTCCCCGCTCGATCAACAAAGATATAGCGATTTTTTGAAGCAATTCTAGCAGCCATTTTACATTTAATTAAAGTGCTTTTATGGTTGATATTTAACCAAGAGCCAACAGAAAGCTGTTGTAAATTAAATGGGACTTTGTTTTTAGATAAGTTTGGTTCGGATAATTCATCTTGAGAAATATCATCTTTTCCCTCTTTGATAAGTGCTGTTTCAATTTCTTTAGGCTCTAGAACCTTGTCTGTTATATCCGTTTCATTCGGAAGCAATTCTGTATCGACTGGATTAGCATTCAGTTGCGATTCAACATCAATGAGCGGTTCTAAAATTTTATCGCCTGGTTTCTTTGAGTGAAAGTCTGACAAATACTTTTTAATATTAACCAAAGTGGCTTTGACTGCTTTTTTATGAAGGTTAGGTGATTTAAATCGTTGAATTTTTTTATTATTTAGTTCGCTAATTAATTCCTGCGCTGGTATCGAATGGGATTTTTGTCCGTTCTGATTAACAAAAATATAATCGCCAGTGTGCTGATTGATAAATATTAATTTTTGTAGTTCCTCCTCACCTTCAAATAAAAACCAGTTACCTAGCTGAATAGAATAAGTGTTAATATTTTCTAATGATGTTTTTAGGGAGGTTTTGTCCATTAGTGAATATTGGTTAACTAATTTCTCCAACGATGGAAATTGACTTGGTTTAGAGTTTGTTGATTGCAAATGTAAATTTATTAGCTCCGTGATGGGTTGAGCATTATCTTCGATAAGCTCTATATCAGGCGACGAACCGTCCTCTATTACTTCCTTATCTTGCTCTGCCATAGATGCAAAAACATTACTTGGTTTTAATCTTAGTATTTGTTCAGATTTGCTATTGATGCCACCTGAATTGTGTTCATGTGACGGCTGATTAAAGTGACTATTTTTTTCAATTAGATCGATATGAATCAGCTCTAGTTGGGATGTTAGCTGTTGATATTTATTAGAAATGGTACCAATTGTATCTAAAATATGATTAATTTCCTGATTGATTATTTCGATGTGGTCAATTAACCAATCAAGCTGTTGCTTTGAATTAATTGGTTGAGTACTTTTTACTAGCATTATAAAAGTGACTAAATGAGAATAAAAACTGTCTTTATCATTTCGTAAAATATCTAGTTCAAGAAGTTGCCTCCAACTTGATTCGAATAGTTCTGCTGTAAGTGGGATTAGGTTGTAAGAATTATTAATTTCATTTAATAAAGAGACGACTAGGATTTTTGCACTAGATTTTAGCTCAGTACTTTGTTCGGTATCTTTTAATCGTTTCTCAAAGACTAAGGAACGCTTTTGTTGCTCTTCTCGAATTGTATGAATAGGGGTGATTAGGTTCTTAAAGAGTGGCTCTAGCGATTCATCATTACAAGTGTGAAATATAATGATTTGAGACAGTTTTGTATAAGTAGGATAGCCAAAAGATTTTTCGTCTTTCCATATAACTAAATAAGCAATAATTTCATTAATCAGTTCAATGGCGGGTAATTTAGTTTGAATTATCAATTCGGGTTTAATGACAATGAGTCTAAGCAAAGGGAGCCTGATTTTATAGATTAAATATTTTAATAATTGCGGTAGCCGTTGATAGTTATCAATTGCATCGAATATATTTTCTACAAAAGAGATCGCAAAGTGAAATTTTGGATAATGCTCAAGTTGATCTATTAATGGTTTATTCTGTTCTTCTAGTTTGTATTCGAATAGCTGGCGAATACTTGGGTATTGATCTGTTTGATTGAGTATCTCTTCGACTGTTTGGCCTGCTATTTTCTGTTCCTGTTGATGTATTTCGGACAAAAACTGTTTACGAAATTGAGTTTCAGACTGATGATCAACATTGACCTCATTGAGAGTGGATAAGATACCTTGTAAATGTTTCTCAATATCAGGATTCATAATACTTTACTTCAGTTATATAAACTAAGTATCAAATTTAACCATATTGCCGTTGCATAAATTATAGCTTACCCGTATCTTATTAGCTTTAGTAATTTTTACCTTCATTCTAATTATTAACTGGAAGATTTATGGCTACAAAGATCATACTTTTTTCTATACCTATATTTTTTATTCTTATTTTTATTGAGCTTTTCCTTGATAGAAAGAAGAAAACTGGGTATTACCGAATTAATGACTCATTGATGAGCTTGTCGTTAGGTATTATTAGCAGAACTAAGCTATTGGTTATATTCAGTTTTGCAGCCATTATTTACGCTTGGGCTGCAGATACACTGGCAATCACTCAAATGCCGGCTGATTCTATGTTTACTTGGGTTTTTAGCTTTGTCTTGTATGATTTTTTATATTATTGGTTTCATAGAATGTCGCATCAGATTAATTTTTTATGGGCATCTCATGTCGTTCACCACCAAAGTGAAGATTATAATCTCACCACAGCATTACGCCAGACAAGCAGTTCAGTCTTAGTGTGGTTGTTCTTTTTACCCAGTTTTATTGCAGGTGTTCCAGCGGAAATATTTTTTATTAACGGGGCGCTTAATTTGGTTTATCAGTTTTGGGTGCACACCCAATTTGTTGGCAAGCTAGGTTGGATGGAAAGGATATTTGTCACACCGTCGCATCACCGAGTTCATCACGGACAAAATCAAGTCTATATTGATAAAAATCACGGCGGTGTTTTTATCATTTGGGATAGGTTATTTGGTACTTTCCAACAGGAACTTGATGAAGTCCCCGTTGTATATGGTGTGCGAAGGCCGGTGAATAGTTTTAACCCTATTTGGGCAAATATTCACACATGGTATTCATTATTGATTGACGCGATCCGTGCTAACAATTGGGCAGATAAAATTAAAATCTGGTTTATGCCTACGGGTTGGAGGCCTTCTGATGTGGAGGTAACCTATCCTTTGGTAAAGCAAAATACTGCAACACAGATTAAGTTTGACCCACAATCAAACCGGTGGGCTAAATATTACACCATAGTACAGTATGTATTTTGTATGATATTTGGCGTTTTATTTATTCAGTTAAGCAACCAGCTTGAGCTATTGCCTAAAATTATTATTTGGCTAATCATTACCTTACCTTTAGTTACTAATGGGTTCATTTTAGAAAATAAAAGTTATGCTAAGCTAGTCGACGGTTTAAGGCTTATTGGTTCTTTTGGCGGATTATTATCGCTTAAAGCTGAGTTAGGAATCAACCTATCGACTCTTTTTGTTGGTTACCTTGCTATTTCCTTCATTCTGCTTAGTTTATTAGTAATATTCGTGAAAGACGAAAAACATGAAATTAGCGCTTTAACATAATTAGTCACTTTATTGATCTTTTAGCTTGTATTTTTAAATTTAACCGCTATATTAGTGTTTGCTAATATTCTATATTCCACTTTAATTGTTTGAATAAAGAAGGATAGTCACTAATAATCGAGATTTAATTATTTTCAACGAGAGCGATATAATGATAAAGACAAAGTTTAGTTTAATTTTAATTCTATTTATATTCAGTTCTGCTGCTCAAGCGCAATGGATGAAAATAACGCCACAATCAGTTCCAGAATACCGCATACTAAACGGTGAGGTCGAAGCTATTAATAAAGCAACAGTCTCATCCCAGACAGCTGGAAGAGTAGAGCACTTTCATTTTGACGTGGATGATTTTGTAGAAAAAGGAGCAACGATTGTAGAGTTTACCAATACAGAGCAAAAGGCGAGTCTTAAACAAGCCGTTGCTAATGCAGAAGCGTCTCAAATAAACTATCAACAAGCTATTACTGATTACAATCGAATTCAAGAATTATATCAAAAAAAGTTAGTTTCAAAGAGTGAATTAGACAAGGCTGTTTCAAATCGAGATTCGTTAAAGGCTCGATCATCGGCAGCAAATGCAGTCGTTATAAATGCAGAAAAGCAACTGGAATACACCACTATTGTTGCGCCTTATGATGGCATAGTCACCAAACGTTTTGTCGAACAAGGGGAGGTAGTTAGCCCTGGAACTCCAATTATGGAAGGTTTAAGCCTTTCTGAATTAAGAGTCGTTACCAATATCCCAGAAACCATCATAGATAGTGTTAAATTAAAACCTGAAGCAAAGATCTTAGTTGAAGGAAAAGAACTGAATGCGCTCGATGTGACTATTTTTCCATACGCTGATAAAAAGACTCACACATTTAAAACAAGAATAAATTTTAATACCGATGATCAAACCGTTTTTCCAGGAATGACGGTTAAGGTCGCTTTTAAAATAAGGGATTATCAGACTATATTGGTTCCTTTATCTGCTGTTATTAATCGAAGCGAGTTAACTTTGGTATATGTTAAACACAAGGATAATAGACTCTTACGCCATGTGAAATTAGGGCGTACAAGAGGTGATAATATAGAGATTATTTCAGGTCTTAACTTCAATGAAGAAGTTCTAATTAATCCTCTAGCGGACATGGATGAATAGCGACCATGAACTACTCAATTTCAGGAAAGTTAGCGGATAAATTTCAGGTTAATCCTATTACGCCTTTAATAGCGATCACAGCGTTTTTACTTGGTCTATTTGCCATCTTTGTGACTCCTCGAGAAGAAGAGCCACAAATTGACGTTACCTTTGCGAATGTCTATATCGCACTTCCCGGAGCAACGGCTAAAGAAGTTGAAAGCTTAATTGCTTTTCCAGCAGAGCAAGTCATCGATTCGATAGAAAATATAAAACATGTTTACTCTGTTTCGCGTCCAGGATTGGCAATTATTAGCGCTCAGTTTAAAGTAGGTGTTAAGCGAAAAGACGCCATCATTGACCTCTATAACGAAATTCATTCTAATGCTGACTGGTTACCGACTGAGCTAGGCGCTTCTCAACCATTAATCAAACCAATGGGGATTGATGACGTCCCAATCGTTACCGCCACACTTTGGACTGATAATCCGTCCAAAGGAAGTTTTGAATTACAACAAGTGGCTCATGCTTTAGAGGTAGAAATTAAACGTATTCCTAATACGCGAGTAGTTGAAACGACAGGTGGCCCTAAGCGGGTGGTTCATATTTTACTGAATCCTGAAGATTTATCGTCTTACGACCTTGATTTTGAAACGATTGAACAAGCAATAAAAGCAACTAATTTTGCAACACATTCCGGTGAAATAATATCTAATAATTTGAACACTCCCGTAGATACAGGGAGACTTTTGGCCAAAATGGAAGACTTAGATGCGCTAGTTGTCACGGTTAAAAATGGTGTACCTATTTATCTGAAAGATATAGCAACGATTGTTGATGGTCCTGATACCCCAGAAAACTATGTTTGGATTACTGGCGGACAGTCATGGCAGGCAGCAGCCAAGCCTAATTTTTCTCCCGCAGTTACTATAGCAATTGGCAAAAAGGCAGGAACAAACGCGGTCGATATCGCCAACGCGGTAATAGATATGACTTCCCATCTTAAAAATACCCTTATTCCCGCAGATGTACACCTTGAAATAACACGCAATTATGGCAAGACTGCTGACGATAAAGCACAAAAACTAATGATTAAGTTGTTATTTGCAACCGGCTCAGTGGTTCTTTTGATAATGTTATTTTTAGGTTGGAAAGAGGCAATCGTTGTTGGTCTCGCTATTTTGATAACCCTTGCTGTGACTTTGTTTGCTTCTTGGGCATACGGGTTTACGCTTAATCGAGTGTCATTATTTGCGCTGATTTTTTCGATAGGTATATTGGTTGATGATGCGGTTGTAATTGTCGAAAATATTCATCGCCACTTATCTAAAGGGAATAAAAAGCTCTCTGAAGTCATTCCTCTTGCGGTTGATGAAGTTGGAGGGCCAACTATACTGGCAACCTTTACCGTGATTGCTGCGCTAATGCCTATGGCCTTTGTTTCGGGGTTAATGGGACCTTACATGAGTCCAATCCCTATTAATGCTTCAATGGGAATGTTGCTATCACTCCTCATTGCGTTAGTCATTACCCCTTGGTTATTTCGCAAAATAATCGGAAGTAATGTGCATTCACATGAATCAAATAACAACAAAACAAGCATTTTTGATCGTGTCATGCCTCCTTTCCTAACCAAGAGTAAACAGGGCCGAACAAATCGCTATGGTTTGGTTTTTGGTGTGATTTTGCTGATGCTTTTATCAGTAATACTGGTGCCGAGTGAAAAGGTGATTCTGAAAATGCTGCCTTTCGATAATAAATCTGAATTACAGATTGTTGTTGATACTAAAGAGGGCACTACACTTGAAACAACTAATCAAATAATGATTGAGATAGCAGATTATTTAACAAGTATTCCAGAAATTACTCACATGGTTGGCTATTCAGGTACGGCTTCGCCAATTAACTTTAATGGTCTTGTACGGCAATATTTTCTTCGCCAAGATGCGAACATGGGTGATATCCAAATATCTTTAGTGGATAAAAAACTCCGAGATAGGCAGTCTCATGAAATTGCCGTTGCGATAAGAAAAATCGTTACCGAGATTGCAGACAAACATAATGCGCTAGCTAAAATTGTTGAGGTTCCTCCGGGGCCTCCTGTACATTCGCCTCTAGTTGCAGAAGTTTATGGACAATCTGAGTTAGACAGGAAAAAGACAGCAACCAAGCTTGAAAAAATATTCTCCAAAGCAAACGGTATTGTCGATATTGATACGTCGCTTCAGACACAAAGTGAAAGGCTTATCTTTGTTGTCGATCACGCTAAAGCAGGGCAGTTAGGGATCTCTCAAGCTCAAATAGCAAAGGTCATTAAAACTGCTCTTAGCGGTAATGATGTTAGCATTCTGCATTCACCTAACAATAAATACAGTGTACCGATCCGTTTAGAGTTGCCGTCTGATGCTCAAAATGATCTACAAGCAATATTAAATTTGCCAATCACAAACGCTTATGGCGACAACATTATCATTGATGAAGTCGTGAGTATTGAAAAGGAAACCTGGCAAGATACTATCTATCATAAAGATCTTTTACCGGTTAGCTTTGTTACAGCTGATATGTCGGGCTATCAGGATTCGCCTCTGTACGGTATGTTTGAACTAGTTAGTTTGATAGAGGAAGAGAGTGCTTCTGGCGATCATAAAGTTGAACAAAATTTTATCGATAAACCTCATTTAATTACTAAGCCAACAGTAAAATGGGACGGTGAATGGCAGATTACCTATGAAACATTCCGTGACATGGGTATTGCTTATGCCGTTGGACTAATTCTGATTTATCTACTCATAGTTGCTCAGTTTGGTTCATATTTCGTACCACTGATTATTATGGCACCGATACCTTTAACTATTATAGGAGTTTTGCCGGGTCATTGGCTTGTTGGTTCTCAATTTACCGCAACATCCATGATAGGAATGATAGCTTTGGCTGGAATAATCGTGCGTAATTCGATTTTGTTAGTCGACTTTATCAATATGCAGGTCGCAATAGGAGAGGAGCTTACTATCGCGGTTGTTAACTCTGCCAAAGTTAGAGCAAAACCGATTATACTCACTGGCGTTGCAGCTATGATGGGTGCGTTCTTTATCTTAGATGATCCGATATTTAACGGTCTTGCGGTGTCTTTGATAAGCGGAATTCTGGTTTCTACTATGTTGACCCTGGTATTAATTCCGGTACTTTATTTTTGGTATCTTTCAAAGTTTGGTGAAAGGGCATAAATTTTCTGTAAACTGATTGTTAAGCTTTGTGTCTTGATATTTCCTCTTATATAAAAACGGCTACGTTGTATTGCGTAGCCGTTTCTGTCTAATTTTTACATTTACTTAGTGCTTATTTCTGTTTTGCTTTTTTAAATAGAGCATCAATAGTCCCTTGTGCTAACGGGTGATATCCTTCTCTCGCCTTTGTGTAAATACCTTTAACAAAATCATATCGAGACTTGTCTTCAAGAAGAGCCTTGTACAAGGGAACAATCAACTTACGACGACCAATTGATACCATATAGTCATCAAGACGTTTGTTGATACTTGGATTGTTCTTATTAATGTTAAGTAATAACCAAGCATGAGCAATTTCGTTATTGCTCGATTGAGTTAACTTATACTCAGCATCAAGTTCTTCAAGCCTTTGCAATGAAATTTCTTTTGGTAAGTTATTGATGAAATATAACCATTCATGTACAGACCAAGTTTTAGTTGGTATTTTTGCCAGCTTGATATCGTTTGATAGCCAAGCTTCTATATTATTACTAACATTGTCAAAAGCATCAGATTGAGGATTCGGCGCATTACTTGGAAGCATTGGCTCTTTTATCCAAACTCTAACTTCTTCTTTAGTCACTTTATTAGGAAACTTAGCGAGTAGGTTTTTATCTAAATAACGCATAAAATTATCGGTATCGATACTTTGAAAAGCATGTTGATCAAAATATTGACGTAAAAAATGATCAAAATTTTCTCTACCGACTCTTTCCTCAAGGAACATTAGAAAAAGCTGACCTTTGGTATAGGGAACACCAGAAAAAGCATCATCAGGGTCTCGACCTTCTATAGCCACATGTAAGATGGTGTCGCCTTTTGGTAGATCAACCAGTTCTTTTTTGAGATCTTGTGCAGCCAGTGCTTGTTCCATTACCGCGCGCTTTTTGCCAAATACTTCTTCCATAATTCGATTTTCAACATAGCTAGTAAAACCTTCATTAATCCACAAATCACGCCATGTGGCGTTAGTAACCAAGTTACCTGACCAAGAATGAGCAAGTTCATGAGCAATTAAATTCACTAGGCTTTTATCACCGGCGATAACCGTGGGTGTGATAAAGGATAAACGAGGGTTTTCCATTCCGCCAAAGGGGAATGACGGGGGCAGAATTAATAAATCATAATCTGTCCAACGATAAGGGCCATACATTTTTTCAGTGGCTTCAATCATTGCTTGAGTGTCTTCAAATTCGCTTGCTGCAGCGTCTAATAGCTCAGGCTCTGAATAGATAGCGGTTTGCTTAGACATCTTCTTATAATGAATATTACCGGCTGCTATTGCTATTAAGTAGGTTGGGATAGCTTGTGGCATTTCAAATGTATAACGACCGTCTTCACGCCATATGGGATCATTTTTAGCAGCCATTATTGGTCTTAGAGAGGGATCGGTTGTAACCCTAGCCGTGTAGGTGACACGCATAGCAGGCGTATCTTGGATCGGTAACCAGCTACGTGCATGTATTGCTTGTGATTGGCTAAACATAAAAGGAAGTTTCTTACCGGCGGTTTGTACAGGTAATAGCCACTGCAAGCCAGATGCTTCCGGGCGTGAATTGTAATGGATTTTTACTTTAGTAGCCGACTTAGGTAAGGCGATTGTCAGCATACTACCTTTAACGGAATCACGAGCTGCCAACTTGAAACTTGTTGCTGACCATTTGTTACCGTCAAAAGTTTCTGCTTTATGAATATCTAGGTCTCTCGTATCTAAAATCAGGGTACTAACATCAGCGTTAAGTCGTTTTAAATCATGCTCAATTGAACCTTCAAGTTGCTTAGTTTCAAAATTGATCGCTAAATCAAGGTGAACATGAGTGGTGATAATATCTTGGTAATTGGAATAGGTATGCCAATCTTTATCAAATTCTTTAGCTGATGTGCCCATTGTTAAAAGGCTAACGCCTAGGACTAACAAGCTTTTAATCGCTTTATTCATTCCTGATCCTCTTAGATAGTTGTATTTTTGGATAGTATTGTCTATAAACTAATTTACCATTTTAACTGGTTTTAGTGATTGAGTGCTAGATTCGGTGGATAAAAATAAAACTTGGACAAGTATCAATTTAGATTGGGGAATAATATAACTGGCGTGGAACCTCCCCATTAATTATTTAATTAAAACTGATCCAACATTGCAGGATCATAATCACTGGTTGACAAATTTAAACCTGAATCTTGCATACGCTGTTCGAGAAGTTTGATCTTATTCTCCAAACTATCCATCGTAATGGTATTGTCATCAAGCTCATAAAGCTGTTTAGAGCCACGATACATGAAATTCATGATTATCATGGCATTATTATCATTATCTTCAACAGCTGCTTCTATCTTACGTAACTTTCGGTTTATACGATTTAACGCTTGCTTCAAATCCCATACATATACCACTTCGTACATATATGAATGCTGACGAAGTTTATTCAATATAACAAAAACAACGATAGCTGCAGTAACTACACCTGCCAGGTTATACAAAAAATTTGAAACATCTGGGCTACTAAACAGATAGATCAACAGTGTTGAAGTCGTAATTGAAATAACGATAAGAGCCAACACTATCCCAGCGAATATCACTTTAAGATGGTTTCGATATAGCGTCTTGTCTATTTTTTTTAATTTCATATAAAGCCTTTTGATTGAGTTTTGGTATAGACAGCAAACGGCCAAAAGCGGACATTTGTACCTGCCCTTATTGGATTCAGTAATCGTGTATATCAAGTGCACGGAAAAACATAGGGTGTATATGGATAATTGAAGATGGTTTAATCTCCCCACCACCCAAAAATATTCTTGATTTGTAAGACCATTGAACAGATGACGTGGGGTTAATTTTTATTCCAATAAGTCCAACAGAATATAAAATACGCATTATGTTTTTTCTTATCGAGTTAAAATTCCCCTCATTTGTGTACAGTTTATCTAGTTGTTGCGTAAGTGTATCCGAAGAAGTATCTTCGATTTCACTTGCCAATTCGAGATATCTTTTTTGGACAAAGTCTGATGAAATATCTGAAACTTTAAAATGTGCTTTCATGCCAGTAAATAAGCCTGCTACATTTCTTAAGTTGGGGTGTATCTCTTCCCATTCGTATGCCAAAGATTCAAGTCTTTTGTGAGAATACTCTTCCTCTGCAAGCTTAATTATTTGTGATGTTATTTTCGGTTTATCAACAGCATGCGCAATACATATATTAATGAACTGTATTAAATCTCGGGGCCTTAAAAACGTCCGCTCTAAGATGTATCGAAATGCGCTTACACCATTGACTGAAGCAGGAAAAATTTCATCGAAATTGATTGCTGTTTTTTGGTATCTTCTTTTAATGAGGTAGTTAAGCCTAGATTCCGCTAACTGAACTAGTGATTTTTCGTTCCAACTCAAACGCAAATATAAATCTTCGTACTTTTCCTTCTGGTTTCCTTGCCCTGGTAGCGAGTGAATCACTCTATTTAGGAGGTCTACCCTCAGCGCGGCAATAATTTTTACACTACTTATCTTCTTGAATTTTTTTGATGTATCAATAAGTGCCAAAATCAATTTTAGCTTGATTTTTTCGTCAACCCAGTTTTCATCAAGCATATCTATTGTAATGTAGTAATTTTCATATCTGTCATTAAGAATATCTTCACCTAAAACTGAAATTATATTTTCTAATTCTCTAACTTGAATTTCTGAAACAGCTTTTTGACCATGTTCAATTATGGTCTTCTTCTGTTCTGAGCTAAGTTCCTTCGCAGCGGTCCCAGATATTTTGAACCCAGGAACTGCTGCAGAAGCTTGCGCCTCTAACTTGGATGACATTTTTTCAGTTAATGAATGCATCCTCTCCTCTGTTGTTTGCCAGAATTTGTTCCCCCAATTCTCTAAGTAATCTACAGCCTGTTCTTTAATAGAGTCCTTTTTATAAAGAATTTTCTGTATGTGCCTTGTATAATTTTGTTGTGACTTCTCGTCCTTAATATTAAACTTATTTTTTAGTAACTCCACAACAAGTATGTGCTTCCATAGTAGGTTATAAAATAAAGAAAGGTTTACTCCAATACTTTCATAAAACTCTATGACTTTATTATTAGCTATAAAATTAAGAGATAAAGAATGAGGTGATAGTCTGATTACATTTGATGCTCTATTTGATATTTCTTCTATTAATGCGCTTTTTCCCATCCCCGTTCTACCGACGAGCAACCTTTTCGCGTTACTACAATCTAAAATCACATCAATATCTCCCGTATCAATGAAACACTCCTTCAAATAAATCGAGTCTTCCTCTGCATCAACGGTCCCAATATCATCATGCTTTGAAAATACAAACTTTTCTTCCATAAATCCTCTTTATTTAAATAATCTCCATTTTAGTTGAATGTAACAGTACATAGATTACTCGTTGAATTCAATAACTTATACTAATTCGATTAAAGGTCCGCTTTAAGATATTTGGAGAAATTGAGAAAATCACTGATTGATTAAATCAATGTTCATTAAATCTACCCAAACCTAATCTTTATTCGCCAAATAATGTTTTATCAAACCACTGGTCGAACTGTCATGTTTATTAGTTGATTCTGTTTCAGTTTCTAATTCAGACAAAATGGTTTTGGCCAGTTGCTTACCAAGCTCAACACCCCATTGATCAAATGAATTAATATTCCAGATAACGCCTTGAACAAAAATCTTATGTTCATACATAGCGATTAAAGAACCAACTGTTTTTGGGTTGAGCTCATTAAATAAAATGGTATTACTTGGTCGATTGCCAGAAAATACTTTATGAGGTGATAGTTTTCTGATTTCAGCTTCACAGAGTCCCTTAGATTTCAACTCAGCAACCACTTCCTCTTTAGATTTTCCGCACATCAAGGCTTCTGTTTGCGCCAATATATTTGACATCAGTGCATCGTGATGTTTTGTTTCACCACTGATATTTTTGACTGCCGCCAGCACATCAATAGGAACTAGTTTAGTTCCTTGGTGAAGTAATTGATAAAAGGCATGTTGGCCGGGATTGCCTAGTTCACCGAATAAAATAGGACCTGATTCATGAGAAAATGATTTTCCATCAATCGATACAGATTTACCATTACTTTCCATATCGGCTTGTTGCAAGTAGGCGGGAAAACGGTGTAAATGTTGAGGGTAGGGCAGGACAGCCATAGATTGTGCGTTATAGAAATTATTATACCAAATGCCAATCAAACCCATGAGTGCAGGAATGTTTTCATCAATCGGCGCTTGTTGAAAATGCTGATCAACTTCATAAGCACCAGCTAGTAGCTGCTTAAAATTATCATAACCAATCGCGATCATTACCGATAAACCGATTGCCGACCACAAGGAATAACGACCGCCAACCCAATCCCACATAGTAAACATATTCTGCGGGTCGATACCAAATTCAAGAGCAGCCGTTTGGTTTGTTGAAACCGCTATAAAATGTTTTTTTAATTGTGATTCATCATTAATACGATCTAAAAACCATCGCCTAGCCGTTTGAGCGTTAAACATAGTTTCTTGGGTGGTAAATGTTTTTGAACAAATAACAAATAAGGTCTTTTCTGGAACTAGGCCTTTTAAAATATCATCGATTTGATTTTCATCAAGGTTAGCAACAAAGTGCATATTAAGCTTATCTGTGACGAAAGGTTTAAGTGCCTCAGTGACCATTTGTGGGCCTAGGTGAGAGCCGCCAATTCCGATATTAACGATATCGGTAATCAGATCACCTTTAGCGCCTAACCATTGACCATTTCTTATTTTGTTAGTTAATATTTTAGCTTTATCTAATTCAGATTGAACTAGCTGGTAGACATCTTCATCATCAATAATTAACGAGTCGTTTCCTTGATAACGTAAGGCTGTATGTAAAACTGCGCGGCTTTCAGTGTGATTGATTTTCTCACCAGAAAACATCGCTTGAATTTTTTCGGTTAGCTGGCAAGCATGAGCTAAATTTGAAAGCAGTTGAATGGTTTCTTGATTGATTCTGTTTTTTGAATAATCAAATAAAATATCGCCCAAAATGAGTGAAAATTTATCAAATCGCCTCTCATCTTGGTCGAATTCATCCCTCATATGCAGGTGTTTAGTTTTATTGTGATGCTCGATTAAGGCATGCCACTCAGACATGCCTTCTAGATGGGTTTTATTATTTTCCACTACTCGTCGTCCTATATTTAATTAAATCGAATCAAATCCAATTGAAACAATCTGAATAAAAATAAAACAGGTAGTCTAATAATTAAAACCCTTCTATTTTTATTAAGTCTTATTACATGCCATTAATGCGATTGTTGTATCAAGCATACGATTCGAGAATCCCCACTCATTATCGTACCAAGACATCACCTTTACCATTCTTCCCTTGACATTGGTCTGAGCGGGGTCAAAGCAAGATGACGCTGGATCATGATTAAAATCAATCGAAACTAATGGCTCACGAACATAGCTGAGTATACCAGCCATCTGGTTATTTGCAGCATTTTCTATTAGCTGATTAACTTCTTCAATTGAGGTGTCTCTAGAAGCCAGAAAAGTTAAATCGACCAGTGATACATTTATGGTTGGAACACGAATTGCCATGCCGTCAAGCCTTCCATCAAGCTCTGGTAACACAATACCAACCGCTTTAGCCGCTCCGGTTTTTGTTGGGATCATTGAATGAGTTGCCGAGCGTGCTCGGTAAACGTCGCTATGAGCGGTATCAATTAATTTTTGATCATTCGTATAAGCATGAATAGTCGTCATTAATCCTGAGTCAATACCGATAGCATCATTAAGCACCTTTGCGACTGGCGCAAGGCAATTAGTGGTACAAGACGCATTTGATATAATATTGCAATCACTGGTTAAAATATCATGATTGACACCATAAACCACGGTTGCATCAACATCAGAACCGGGAGCCGAAATAATAACTTTTTTTGCGCCGGCTTGAATATGTTTTTTGGCCGAGTTTCTATCTTTAAAGAACCCAGTACACTCAAAAACAACATCGACACCTAATGATTTCCAGGGTAAATCAGAAGGATCTGTTTGATTAAAAATTTTGACTGTATCGCCGTTGACTGTCATTTCATTGGCATCTTCTTGAAAAGAAACCTCGGCATTAAATTTGCCATGTACCGTATCGTATTTAGTTAAATGAACGTTAGTTTTGGCATTCGCTAAATCATTAACGGCAACAATTTTCATCTTGTCACGATAACCACCTTCGTAAAGAGCTCGTAATATATTCCGTCCAATTCGACCATAACCGTTAATGGCTATATTTATCATTTGTTTCTCCTAACAACGTATCTATTTATATGAATTTTTTAAAGTTGACTAGCTTGTTCAGCGAGTCGCGTAATTTCAGACCAGTGTTTTTGTTCAATTAATTTTTTATTCAACATCCAAGTTCCACCAACACAAGCAACATTGTTGAGGGCTAAATATTTTTCAGCGTTATTTAAATTAATCCCACCAGTTGGACAAAAAGTTACTTGAGGTAATGGACCGCCGATTGATTTAAGCATATTGACTCCTCCAGCAGCTTCTGCAGGAAAGAACTTCATCGCATTAAAACCTTGTGCCATTAAGTTCATAACTTCGGAAGGGGTTGAAGCGCCCGGTAAAAGTGGGGCAGAGGTATTATGTACTTCTGCGAGTAATTCAGGGCTAGTGCCAGGGCTAACTATAAAGTCAACACCGGCATTTAAAGAATCATTCAGTGTGGATGGATTTATAACCGTTCCGCTTCCAACGAGTGCATTGGGTAGAACCTGTTTGATTTCTTTTATTGCTTCGATTGCAATTGGCGTTCTTAATGTGATTTCGAGAACATTTAAACCACCTTCCACTAAAGCCTTAGCGAGGGGGATAGCATCTTCGATTTTATTAATAACTAACACAGGAATAACCTGTGTTTTTTGCATGATGTCTTTAACTAACATGGGTAACTTATTTCTCTTGGTTATGGTTTTTATATAAGGGTTTATTCAGACCAATAAATTTCTACAGGAATCTTTGTCTGATTTAAAATAGCTGCAACAGGTTGAACCAGAGGTTGATTGTTTATTAGTGCTGTTTGGATAACTTCAAGTTTTTCTTTTCCCGTCACTAATAAAAGGATAAGCTCACTTCTTAAAATGGCCGACATAGTTAAACTCATTCTATTTGGATAGTCTCCTGCCACTTCACAACCATTAGCATCGATGGCGATACATAAGTCTTGATTTGATAAATCTAATCCTCGCTCGATCTCTTTTGAGCCGGGAAATAATGAAGCGACGTGACCATCTAAACCCATACCTAACATGGTTAGGCTAAAGGGCGACACTAGTTGACCATAAGAAGCATTACATTCATCTAAACCTTCTTCCGTTGATGAGGCTGAATTTTTCATTGGAAGATAATCTGCAACACTGGCATTATCGATTAGCAATGTTTTTGCAGTTAGTCCTTGGTTGCTTTGAGGATGGTCGGCTTCTACCCATCGTTCATCTGACTGTGCAACAGAGATTTTTTTCCAATCCAGATTGCTATTGGCTAATTTCTTAAAAGCTGGAGCGGGAGTTGTACCGCCCGGAATAATAAAGCTCGCTTGGCCATTATTTTTGATTGATTGACCAAGTTGATTTTCACAACGCTTAGCAACCGCACTGAATAATTTATCCCGCGAATCAATTTTTTTTATTTGGATGTTGTTCATTTATTTTAACTTTTAGCTCTAATTTTATAAGTTGATAATTAAGGTTATTAAATTTTATTTGTTTAACTAGTATTTATTTAGAATAACTATTTTTCGATATCAATCCACTCTCTTTTGTCGTTGGATAATAAATCATCTGATTCACTTGGACCCCAAGTTCCTGCACGATATAAAAATGGAATCACATCTTTTTCTTTCCAATAATTGATAATCGGGTCGACCCAATGCCAAGCAGCACTTCCTTCGTCTCTATGAATAAATAACGCGGCATTGCCTGATATTGCATCAAGTAGCAAACGCTTATAACCGAAACTCTTAAACCCTTTTGAGGATTCTGTAAAATTCAGATCAAGTTTTACAGGTTTTAGAACAGTTTTTAGTTGGGTCATATCTTTTGCCATTAGAAGTAATTGCATTCTTTCTTCTGGTTGTAATTGGATAATCAATCGGTTTGGAATGAGACCGCCGGCATCATCGTTAAATGCGTTATGAGAAACGTTTTTAAATTGAATGACGATTTCTGCACTGCGTCTTTTTAGTCGTTTACCAGTACGTAAATAAAAGGGTACTTGTGCCCATCGCCAGTTATCGATACTTGCTCTAATCGCAACAAAGGTTTCAGTGTGGCTTGTTGCTGAACCTAGCTCTTCTAAGTAGCCCGGTACTAATTCGCCTTCAACATTGCCTGCTACGTACTGACCTCTAACAGTATATTTTTTCACATCACCGTCGATAATGGGACGTAATGCTTGCAAGACTTTTATTTTTTCTGTTCTTATATTGCTGGCTTCCATTTTGTTTGGAGATTCCATAGCAACTAAACCTAATAGTTGAAGCAGATGGTTTTGCACCATGTCGCGCATTGCGCCTGCGCCATCATAAAATCCCGCTCTTCCTTCTAAGCCAACTTGTTCGTTAATGCTGATTTGAATATGATCAATAGATTTTGAATCCCAAAATTGTTCGAATAAAGAGTTGCTAAAACGTAACGCTAACAAATTTTGAACTGTCTCTTTACCAAGATAGTGGTCGATTCGATAAATTTGATCCTCTTCAAAATGTACCGCAATTTTTTTGTTGATTTCTTCAGCAGAATCTTGGTCATAGCCAATTGGCTTTTCAACAACAACTCGTGAATCGCTAGTGACTAAATTTGCTTTGTCGATATTCTCACAACAGTCACCATAAATGCTTGGGATTATTGCAAGGTAGAATATACGTGGCACATTATCACGACCTTCAAAAAGGTTTTTGAAGTCAGACCAACCTTTATTGTAGTCAGCAACATCGACAATCGCAGGCATAATATGTTTTGAAAATTGAGAAAAACTTTTTTGACAAAACTCATCTTTGAGCATGAATTTTTTAAAAGCCTCTTCAATAATGGAATTAATATTGTCGAACTCTGCTTGCTTGCGAGTGCAAACTAATATTCGAGAGCCTTTCGGAACTTCATCTTCCATAAATGCACGATACATTGATGGTAGTAATTTTCTCAGAGACAAATCACCGGTGCCACCAAAAATAATTAAATCAAATGGTTTATTTAAAACTTTTTCCAAAACTATTTACTCACTAATTTTATCGATTGTTTTTATTAGTAAAAACTGGTTGCGCCATCTTCTGCTGAAGTGACTGTGTTTCTGAAACTATTAAAAAGCTCTCTACCCATACCAAATTGATCATTCTGATTTGTTTTTGTTGCTAAAGGACGATTTATTAATACATCTTCTTCAACAAAAATTTTCAAACTACCATTAACAGCATCTAGTTCGATAATGTCGCCATTGTAAATTCGTCCAATATTTCCGCCATTTAATGCTTCTGGTATTAAATGAATAGCTGCGGGAACTTTTCCAGAAGCGCCAGACATACGCCCATCCGTAACAATCGCAACTTTAAATCCAGAACTTTGTAGTGAGCTTAATATAGGCGTTAATTTGTGAAGCTCGGGCATTCCATTTGCTTTTGGTCCTTGAAAACGGATAACTGCGATAAAATCTTTATTAAGAAGCCCTTTATCAAAATCAGTGGCTAAATCATTTTGGTCATCGAATACAACGGCTTCTGCTTTTATCAATCGATGCTCTTCAGCAACGGCAGATATTTTAATAACGCTACGCCCTAAATTCCCAGTTAAAAGCTGCAAACCACCTTGATGACTAAATGGTTGGCTAGCGGGTCTTAAAACAGATTCATCATGACTTAACGCAGGAGCGTCGACCCAATTGATTATTTGTTGTGATTGAGCAACGTCTGTTTGTTGCCGGTAGATCTCAGCTTGATTATTTTTTTCAACCTTTGGTTCTTTGTAATAGCTTTCTAGCCCTTCTCCCATTACAGTAAATACATCCTGATGTAAAAAGCCTGCATTGGATAACTCTCTGACTAAAAATGGCATTCCGCCAGACGCTTGGAAATGGTTAATATCGGCACTTCCATTAGGATAAATTCGACAAAGTAATGGTACTGCATTGGAAATATCTGCCATATCTTGCCAATCGACTATTATTCCAGCAGCACGAGCGATTGCAATGATGTGGATTGCATGATTAGTAGAGCCGCCGGTAGCAAGTAGCCCAACTAAACCATTAACGATAGCTTTTTCAGAGATTATTTTCCAAAGGGGGACATTTTTATTATCTATATTCTTGATAAGCTTTTCGACAGCTTTGTCAGTTAAACCGCTTCTAAGATTAGTACTTGGTGGCACAAAAGAACTTCCGGGTAAATGTAATCCCATAATTTCCATCAGCATTTGATTGCTATTGGCTGTCCCATAAAAAGTACAGGTACCTTCGCCATGATAGGAGGCACTTTCCGACGCCAGTAATGCATCTCGACCCACTTTACCTTCTGCGTAAGCCTGTCTTACTTTAGCTTTAGCATCATTACTTTGACCGGTTAACATTGGTCCAGCTGGAAGGAAAATCGTTGGTAGATGGCCGAAACTTAATGCCCCGATTAATAATCCGGGAACAATTTTGTCACACACGCCCAAACAGATAACACCATCAAACATATCATGAGATAAGGATATAGCGGTTGCCATAGCGATTACATCACGGCTAAAGAGTGATAACTCCATTCCTGCTTGTCCTTGGGTAACACCATCACACATAGCAGGAACACCGCCGGCCATTTGAGTGGTGACACCAAAACGCGCCGCAGTGTTTTGGATCTGTTCGGGATAATTTTTATAGGGGTGGTGAGCTGATAACATGTCGTTATAAGCGCTTATGATGCCTATATTAGCCGCTTCTTCCTTTGCTATAATCTCTTTGTCATTGCTACTACAAGCAGCCATTCCGTGAGCAAGATTTCCACAACTCAAATATGAACGCGTTCTTTTGTTTAGTGTTGCTACCCTCATTTTTTCCAGATAGCTGGTACGAGTCGGCTTACTTTTCTCAATAATTTGTTGAGTAATCTGTTCGATTGTTTTTGAAATAGTCACTTAATTACCTTGTTAAGATAGTTGTATTATATTTGCCAACTCGTCATCTAATAGGGGTAAGAATAAAAAAATTGCATCCATATTTACTCATATCATGACACCGGTGTCAATGGTTTGCGTTTAAAAGTTATATATGGTTTTATCCTTCGCCTAGTTTCTTTATAAATTAAACATGAGGTACTGGAGCACTGGATTCTCTGACAATTAATTCGTCTTCAAATTTAATCGTCGTGTTTTGTAGGTGCCTATCTTTGATTTGTTTAATTAATAGCTTTGCTGCTTCAGCACCCATGGTTCTGATTGGTTGCTTGATTGTTGTTAAAGAAGGCCAGATATAACGAGATATCGGCGCATCATCAAATCCGCAAACACTCAATTGATGAGGAATAGAAATATTCATTTGGTTAGCTACTTTTAACACTCCTGCAGCGATATAATCGTTACTGGCAAAGATTGCGGTTGGACGAGTTGCCAAGTTCAAAAGCTTTCGTCCGCAATCTTCACCGGATCGAAAGGTAAAATAGCCTTGTTGAATTAACTCGGGAACAACTGGTATAGAAACCTCATCAAGGGCTTTTTGATAGCCCTCAAGTCGCAAGCTTGAAACGCTATGATCAGGATGTCCTTTGATGAATCCGATTTTTGTGTGACCAAGCGATATTAGATAACGAGTCATTTGATAAGCCGCCGCAACATCGTTACTTATGACGCAGGGAGAACGTTCAAAATTAAGTGTTGGCCCGATTCGTACGTATTGAACCTTCATTTGGTCTAATAAATCTAGTAATGGCAACATATCAGAAAAGGGGGGGGTAAGAATGAGTCCATCTAAAAATGAATTAGTCAAAATACCACTCAACCTATCTAATAGGTCGCTACTTTCATAGTCTTCAGGATAAATTACTAGATTGTAACTTTCTTTTTGACAGCTTTCTAAAGCGCCAATTTGGTTATCTGTGACATAACTCTTGTTAGGATTGTCGTATAGCAAACCTATAAGAAAAGATTGATTACTTGCTAAGCCTCTGGCCTGAGGATTCGGTCTATAGCCTAAAAGTTGAAATGAGCGTAATACTTTAGTTTTAGTATCGATGCTAACATTCGATTCATTGTTTAATACTCTAGAGATCGTCTTTTTGGACACGCCAGCATGCTCAGCAACATCATTAATGGTAATTTTTTTCAACGAATGACCTCTCAAATATATAAAAACTAAAAAAGGTGTTTCCTTGTAACCTTTTGTTATGTATCAATTATTGGGATAAATTAAATTGATTTAATTGTGCTCAAACCAGGCTGCCGCACCAGACAGCGCTGAGTTACCTTCAGTAACGAGTTTTACCGGCATTTGATGCAAATATTCCTGCATTTGCCCTTTGGCTAAAAAACGATTCATAAAATCACTATTTATTAAGAAATCACTAAACCGCAATAATATGCCACCACCTAAATAAACACCACCTCTCGCACCCAAAGCTAAGGCCAAATCACCGGAAGATTGACCAAGCCAACAACAAAAGAGTTTTAAACAGCGATATTCGATGGATGATGATTGTTCAAGTGCTCGTTGACTAATTTGTGATGCTTTCAAGCTTTCTGCTGTAACGCCTTCGACTTTGGCTAATCCACGATATAAATTAATTAAACCTGGACCAGATAAGATTGTTTCGATAGATATATGCGAAAATTCAGTCGATAAGGCTTGAATAACCTCCTGTTGAAGAGCTGTCTTACTTGATAAGGTAATGTGACCACCTTCGGTTGGTAATACTGTCCAATTGTCACCGTTTGGTACTAAGGCAGCAACACCAAAGCCGGTGCCTGGGCCGACAACGGCAATAGGGCAACCTTTAATGGCTTGACCTTCATTAAGTGAGATTATGTTGGAGGAGTCTATATAAGGCGTTGCGTAAGCGTAGGCAGCAAAATCATTGATGATTTTTAATTTAGGCAGATTCAGCGCGCGTTTTACATCACTGATAGAAAAAGCCCAATTAAGATTTGTTAGTCTGACGCTATCACCAGTGACTGGGCCAGCTACTGCAAGGCATGCACCAGATAGTGCTATGTCGCCCAATGATTCCATATAATGACGAGTAATTTGCTCTAGATTATCAAAATTATTGCTGGGGTAAGTTCTTTGCTGTTGGATTTGAAACTTAACATTATCAGATCTAGTGCCTGTAACTAAGCCAAATCTAGCATTAGTGCCACCAATATCAGCGACTATGTAAGGAGATTTAGAACGCATTTGAAATACTCTAAAGTCAGAAGGGTTAAATAATAGGTCTGATAATTTATTGGTTGCAATGATACCGGTGTCATTGTATGTTTGTCAAAATTGATTTGCTATTAAATCAAAGGTTAATGGTTGAAAATACTTATGAGCTTTTATATTTTCGAAAACTAATCTTTTCACAAGCGCTTAGTTAAGATATATTGAATGAGATCAAAATTGCTTTTTTTAAATATTTTTGTATTGGAGTAGATGGTTAGTGTTATCCAAAGATAGTTCTAAAGGTAAAGCAACCTCCTTTGATATCGCTTATCAAGCAGGAGTTTCACAATCGACGGTTTCTCGTGCTTTGCGGGACAGCCCATTAGTCAATTTGGAAACTCGAAATCGAATTAAAGCTATTGCTAAAGAACTAAATTATAAAGTTGATAAAAATGCTAGCAGTTTGCGCTCACAACAGAGTACTACCATCGCATTATTGTTGTTTGAAGACCCTACGAGTGATGATTCTCAAATTAATCCTTTTTTCTTATCTATGATTGGAAGTATTACGCGCGCTTGCTCACTTAGAGGTTATGATTTACTGGTATCTTTTCAGCAACTCAGTGACGATTGGCATGCAGATTACGCAGATTGCCATAAAGCGGATGGTATTATCTTGCTTGGATATGGTGATTATCAAGACTACAAAGAGAAACTTACCAGTTTGAAAGAGCAGGGAACACATTTTGTTCGTTGGGGCGCGGTTAGGGAAGGGCAGTCAAACCATTCAATTGGTACTGATAATATTCAAGGTGGGTATGATATTGTCCATCATCTCATCGAATTAGGTCGAAGAGAAATAGCATTTGTAGGCGGCATTTCAAAAGGGGCTCCGGAATTTTTAGACCGATATAAAGGAGCATGCAAAGCAATTTCGGAAGCGCAACTTGAATCTAGGTCAGATTTACAAGTTGATGCAATCAATACAGAAGAAGATGGTTTTAATGCAGTTTCTCAGCTTTTAAACCAAAAGAAAAAATTTGACGCTGTATTTTGTGCCAGTGACTTGATTGCTGTTGGTGCGATAAGAGCTATACGCGAATATGGGTTAATGGTGCCGTCGGATATAGCCGTTGTTGGTTACGATGATATTCCAGTTGCGAATTTTACTCGCCCTTCGTTAACAACAGTGCAACAGGATACAAAGCTGGCTGGCGAGATCTTAGTGGAAAACCTTCTCCTTATTATCAATAATGAAGTTGTCGAAAGAACTCTTCTTCCAGCAAAAATTGTTGTTCGCCAATCTTGTGGGACTAGTTAAGAAAACTGGTTAATACAAACCAATTTCCGAATTTCATCCCTAAGCCCAAGCCTTATGATTTAAATATTAATGAAGGACATCTACTTCTTTATTCATTAAACGTTTCATTTTTTCAATTAATAATGGGTTAGTATTAGTTTGGTCTAAAAGGTAGACCGAAACACCATGTGGTGTGACTGTTGCTGTGATCTGTTTACCATTTATAAGTTCCAAGTCTTCACCAATAGCTGTTTTCCAATCGCCAGCAGAAACAAATTCACCCAGTTTAAAGCGAGCAGGGGAATCGCCTTTGTTCAAAAGAACTAATGCTGTTTGGTTAACTCCTTGGTGCTGGTATACGCGATAAAAGGATGCTTGGTTGCCGGAAAATTCTAGATTAATTTGAAGCCCTTTTTGCAATGCGATAGAGTTCTTGCGAATATTCGCAATTTTAGATAAATTAACTTTTATCGGGTGGGTCTTAGCTTTTTCGATATTATCAACACCGAAATAGTTTCTGTTTCCTTCATGTTCTTTTGTTCCAGCCATAAAACCTATTTCTGAACCATAATAAATCACTGGAATACCACGGGAAGTAAATAACCAGTTATGAGCGTCAATAAATCCATTTGCATCGGCATTGATTCGAGACATATCGTGATTATCGTAGAAAGTCATTAATTCATAAGGGTTGTTATAGGGGCTGTTAGTTAAATGAAGATAAGAAAGAAGTTGAGAATAATCACTTTGAGGATTTTCAAATACTTTTAACATGGCTTCACGGGCAGGAAAATCTAATACAGAAATTCCACCATTTTCAGCTTGTGTATGTTGCGCAATAAAGTTTGCATCAAAAGAATAACTTTCGGCAAACATAAAAAAATCCGGATGTTTTTCTCTAATTTTATCGCTAAATCGTTTCCAGAAACTATGCGGCATATGTTTGATAGTATCTATACGGAACGCGTGCGCACCTTGATCGATCCAGTGCAAGTAAGCGCCGCTAAGGTAATCTAAAACAGCAGGGTTTTCTTCGTTTAAATCAGAGAGTTGCATGATGTCTGGTTTGAAATTATAAAACTGATGTAAAGGGTTGTTTGGATCAAGTTCGTGTGGATGAAGGTTATTATGATCTGCAACTAGTAGTCCCTTTTGATCGAATAGTTGACCATATTTAGGTTGTTGTTTACCTTTCATAGTGAAGGATGGAGAACCATGATTGGCAACTACATCTAAAACAGTTTTTATCTGATATTGATTTTCAAGTCGTTCGGTCAATTGCTTAAAGGAAAGGTTTTCCGAAGGAAGGTGTTCGTCAACTTGATAAAAGTTAACCCCCCAATATCCATGGTAACCGGTTTTTCCGCCATCTTTAAACATCCCACCAAATTCGATTTTTTCTCCGCCGTTAAATGCTTCGTCAGGTTGATCAATAATTGGGGTTAACCAGATTGAAGTGAACCCCATATCTTTAATGTAATCTGCATGATCGATAATGCCCTTAAAATCACCGCCCATATAACCGACATAGGCATCTCGTCCATCCTCAGAAAGAATTGGCTGGCGAAAGGTGGGAAATTCTCCGCCTTGATCCACATGATTATTTGAAGGATCACCATCAACAAAGCGATCGGTCATTAAAAAATAAACGGCCTCGCTGGCAAAAGGTAACGTTGTTCCGTAAAAAGATTGAACCCTAGTGACATGTTCAACTTCTGATTCTTCAGTATTTGAGGAGGCCTGCTTGTCAGTTGGATCATTTTTTGTTGATGGTTGCTCTTGGCATCCAAAGATAAATAAACTCGCGGCCAAAAGGTAACTAATAGGTTTTAGTCGAACAGTTTTCATTCATTATTTTCCAAATAAGGGTTTAAATTAATACTCTTTAGGCTCTTCAACCCTAAGAGTTAATGCAGATGCGATTAACATACTGACGCCGCCAATGACTAATGCATAAATCACTTCACCACCAAATATTTTATTAACCAAAACGCCTAGAATACTAGCGGCTAATATTTGAGGCAGTACGATAAAAAAATTAAAAATACCCATAAATAAGCCCATCTTTTTGGCTGGAACGCTGTTTGATAATAAAGCATAAGGTAGGGACAAAATTGACGCCCACGCGAAACCAACACCTATCATAGGAGCAATTAACCAAACGGGATCTTTAATAAGAATAAAAGAAATAAACCCTATTCCGCCAAGAAATAAGTTGATCATATGAGCGTATTTTAAATTAAGTTTTTTGACAACAAAAGGAATTGTAATGGCAGCAAAAACGGCGGCAACGTTATATGCAGACATCAATATACCTACCCAATCGGCCCCTTCATTAAAAGCTGCGGAACTAACATCGCTGGTACCATAATGAAATGATGTAATTGCTGGAGTGGATGATGACCACCACGCAAAGAAAGGGAACCAAGAGAAAAACTGAACGGCGGCGAGTTTTTGCATGGTTTTTGGCATATTAAAGAGATCGACCATAACATGCGAAAATCCACTTTTGTTAGACTCATTTTTTTCGAGTAGCCCAGCAATAAATTGTAATAAGCCGAAAACAAAAAGACCAATAGTTAACAGTAAAAGGTTTTTATCTAGTGCTTCGATATTAAGATAAACAACCGTTGTTGAGATTGCGCCAATTAAGCTCCAGATTGACGCACCTTTAAAAAATAAGCTAGCTGAACGAGTTGGTTCAACATAGGCTTCACGTTGATCAAATTCTTGCTCTGCTTTTTCAAATGCTTCGAGTTCTTCTGGGGTGTATTCTTTAGTCGAATAAACTGTCCAACCAACGGCTAAAAGAAAGATTGCTCCCCCGGCATAAAATGCGAATTTAACTGATTCAGGTATTGAGCCAACTTGGGCTTCATTACTGATTCCAAACCAGTTAGTCATCATCCAAGGAAGCGCAGAAGCTATAACGGAAGCAACACCAATGAAAAAGCTTTGCATGGCATAGCCCATTCCACGCTGTTTTCTAGGTAACATATCGCCAACAAAGGCTCGGAAAGGTTCCATTGATACGTTGATAGATGCATCCATGATCCATAACATACCGGCAGCGATCCAAAGCGTTGGAGAGTTTGGCATAATAAATAAGGATAAACTTGCTAAAATAGCACCGTAAAGGAAATAAGGACGTCGTCTACCGAGTTTGCCCCAAGTTCTATCACTCATATAGCCAATAATAGGCTGCACTATTAAACCTGTTAATGGAGCCGCGACCCATAGAATCGTCATATTGCTATAGTCGGCGCCCAAGGTTTGGAATATCCGACTTATATTTGTGTTTTGTAAAGCAAAACCAAATTGAATACCGAAGAATCCAAAGCACATATTCCAGATTTGCCAAAATGATAGTTGAGGTCTTTGCATTATCCTTAGTCCTATTTTTATTATAAATAACTAACAGCTAGTCAGCGATTATCGTTGATTCGTATGGTGTTGGTCTTCTTTTTATTAATTTATTTAATAACAATATTAAGCCCATTGAACTCACAAGCGTTATAAACATCAAATGAATATAATGAAAGGGTGACCAAACAAAAGTAAACACCGCATAAAGCATTGCGCCGAAAACCAACCCAAATCTAGCCGCTTTACCATTGATATTTTTAAACAACAAAGCCGTTAAAAATACTGCTAAAACAGGCATGCTATATAAACCGTTTAGTTTCTGTAACATCGCTATGATACTTTCAGAGTTTTCAAACATGGGAACTAGCATCACAGATATAATTGCAAATATCAAAGCGACTCTTTGCCCAATTTTTTTGATATCGGTATTTTGATTAAAATATTTCTGGTGTAAGTCACAGGTATATAGTGCGGAAGCTGAGTTTAAGCATGAATTAAAGCTAGATAATACCGCTCCAGCAATAACCGCTGCAAATGCGCCGGATAACCAAGAGGGCAGTAGGTCATTTACCAATTGTCCATAAGCGACATCACCAACATCTCCGTATAGTTTATAAGCAATGATTCCGGGTAAAACGACTATAAATGGGATAACTAACTTAAACCCAACAGCGACATAAATTCCTTTTTGCGCTTCTGCTACACTTTTCGCAGCTAGAGCTCGTTGCGCAATCACCATATTGGTTCCCCAATAAAAAATGTGGATAAATGCCATGCCCGTAAACAAAGTATGCCATGGAATATCTGAATCATTGGAGCCAATCAAAGTAATTCTTTCCTGAGGTAATCCAGATAAATCAAAGTCGATAGCATACAAAGAAAAGACGGTCACTAGGGTGCCCATGACCAGCAACCCTAGGCCGTTAAAAGTATCTGAAATAGCAATGGCTCTTAAGCCGCCAAAAATTGCGTATACAGCGCCTACGCAAGCAAACAGAAAAGCGATACTAGTGACAGAATAATTCAAATTGAACATTGACTTCATAAATAGCGAGCCAGTGTATAAAACAACAGGAAGAAGAATAAATAGATATCCAAAAAGGAAAAGTACAGACACCATCGCTCGAACTCCAGCATCATTAAATCGATGTTCTAGCAATTCGGTGGTAGTAGTGCACTTGTAGCGATAATATAATGGGATTAAAAACTTAGCCAAAACCAGTAATCCAATCGCTGCGCCAAATTCCCACCAAGCAACTAAAAATGATTGGGCACCGTTCATACCAACAATCTGTTCGGCGCTTATATTAGTCAATAAAATTGAGCCGGCAATAAAAGGCCAGGATAAAGTCCCTCCAGAAAGAAAATAATCGCGGCTTTGGTTAGTATTTCGGGGAATTGCTTTACATTTTAAATAAGTAATTAGTCCGACTAGAGAGGACAATCCCAAAAATACAGCAACTTGAATGCTAGTCGTCGTCATAATAAAAGGTCATTCTCTAGTATTAGATTGAAGTAAAGTTATGGGTTATTTAGCCATAAGATGACCTTTTTACGATCAATAGATAAAAAATGACACTCTTTTCTTCATACATACGTATGCAAAATAAATAATTTTGAATACGTATGTAGTCAGTTGCTATAAATAGCACGCATGAAGTAACTTAAGGATTATTCAACAACTTAGACTGACACAAGTGCGGAATACTGTTTATATAATTGAATTGTTGTAATAATAACAATGAGTTAATTGGCTAAAGTAATCACATTGAGTTAGTAAAAAACTTAACAATAGAAGTAGAAGGGTTTAACCATCAATGGTTTCAAAAAATAACACAACAAGCAAAACGAGTAGTGTGAGCGTTGCTAAATTTAAGAAAAAAATACTTAATTATCTGAATTACACTTCAGCAGATTTGGATTTTCAGATAGATAAAGCTGCACTTTTAAGAGCGACCTGTTTGAGTGTCAACGATTCGATCTTTGAAAAACTCCAATTAACTAATTTAAACAATTCTCGACAAAACACCCGTTCAGTTAACTACCTATCCTTAGAATATTTAATGGGAAGAATGCTCTCAAATAACTTACATAATATGGGGCTTTTTAAGGTTGCTCAAAAGGCGGTTGAAGAACTGGGATTTGAATTAGAAGATGTGTTTGAATATGGCCATGATTTAGCGCTTGGCAATGGGGGGCTAGGGCGTCTAGCCGCTTGTTACTTAGATTCGTTAGCAACACTTGATTACAATGCAGTGGGTTACGGTATTCATTATGAGCATGGTTTATTTGAGCAGCAGTTTTATAATGGACGACAAATAGAATCGCCAGATGAATGGCGAGAGTATGGTAACCCTTGGGAAGTTTGTCGTCCCGAAGCCATTCAAGAAATAGCTCTTTATGGTTCAGTTGAATCAATCGCTGCGGCTGACGGAAGTATTAAGAAGGTGTGGCGTCCAGGGCAGATTATAAAAGGTGTTCCTTGGGATGTGCCAATAGTAGGATATAATACCGATACGGTTAACGTATTGCGCTTATGGGAAAGTCGAGCATCAAGTCATTTTGATTGGGAAGCTTTTAATGCTGGTGATTATCAAGATGCTCGTTCGGCTCAAACGCAGGCAGAAACGATATCAAAAGTTCTATATCCTAATGATGAAACCGATGCTGGTAAAGAGTTACGGTTAATTCAACAATATTTCTTTTGTGCTTGTTCAATCAAAGATATCATTCGTCGTTATCAGAAGCATCACAAAGACGATTGGAGCGAATTTGCCAATCAAATCGTGATTCAACTCAACGATACACATCCAACAATCGCTATTTTAGAATTAATGCGGCGTTTTCTTGATGAATATGATTTCTCATGGAATGAAGCCTGGGCAATGTGCCAAAAAGTCTTTGCCTACACAAATCATACTTTATTACCTGAGGCACTTGAAAAATGGTCAGTTAGTTTATTTGAAAAAGTACTGCCTCGTCATCTAGAAATTATCTACCAAATCAATGAAAATTTCCTTAACGATGAAGTTGAAAAATTATGGCCTGGTGATGATGCGATGAAACGTAAACTTTCTTTAATTGAAGAAGGCAACCAACAAATGATCCGTATGGCGCATATTTGTGTAGTGACATCATTTAAAGTGAATGGCGTTGCGGAAATTCATTCTAAACTGGTTAAACAGGATCTGTTTCCAGAATTCCATAAACTCTATCCAAGCAAGTTAACCAACGTGACAAATGGTATTACTCCAAGGCGTTGGTTAAAAGCATGTAATCCATTATTGGCGGACTTAATTGATAAAAATATCAATGGTGATTGGGCAACTGATTTATCGCTTTTGAAAACATTGAATGCTAAAGCAAAGAACCCTCAATTTCAGAAAAAATTTATGCAGGCAAAGCATTTAAACAAAGTTAAATTATCTGAAATTATTCTTCAAACTACTGGTCTCGAAGTTGACCCAAGTGCGATCTTTGATGTGCATATTAAGCGATTACATGAGTATAAGAGGCAACATTTGAATCTATTACATATTTTGGCTTTGTATCGTCGTTTGCTTGAAGACCCCAATCTCGACATGCACCCTAGAGTTTTTATTTTTGGCGCAAAAGCCGCACCTGGTTATTATCTTGCCAAAGAAATTATTTATGCAATTAATAAAGTCGCAGATAAAGTAAATAATGACGCAAGAATTAAGGGCAAATTGAAAGTTGTTTTTTTACCAAACTACCGAGTGAGCTTGGCAGAACAAATCATTCCTGCTGCGGATGTTTCAGAGCAAATTTCGACTGCAGGTAAAGAAGCTTCTGGTACAGGAAATATGAAACTGTCATTAAATGGTGCTCTGACAATCGGAACCATGGATGGAGCCAATATTGAAATTGCTGAAGAAGTTGGTTCGGAAAATATATTTATTTTTGGTAAGACTGTCGAACAAATAAAAGAACTTGATGAAAAAGGTTACAACCCCCAAACACATTATACCGAAAATACCGAGCTAAAGGCCTGCCTTGATTGGCTGGATACGGACTATTTTACACCTGGTCATGCTGGTGAGTTATCTGCAATAAAAGAAAGTTTGTTGCAAGGTGGTGACCCGTACAAAGTATTAGCGGATTTCGATTCTTACTGTGAAAGCCATAAGCTTCTTGGTGAGATTTATAAAGACCATAAAAAATGGGCAGAAATGGCAATCATCAATACCGCTATGATGGGCAAGTTTACCTCTGATCGGTCAATTGAAGATTACGCGAAAAACATTTGGCAGCTTAAACCTACTTCTAAGCCTGAAAAAGACATAGCAATTGCGGTTAATAATTGATAGCGGTTTGATATATAAAATAGTATTTAAAAGAAAGTTTAAAGAGTAATTTTATTAAATGAATTCAGGGCTTAAAAATAAATTTAGCGAGGATGTTGATGCAATATTATCTGCACAACATTTTGAACCCTATTCTTTTTTAGGTTTACATAAAAGCTCTAAGTCTGATTATTTGACTGTAAGAACATTTCAACCTAATGCTAAAGCTGTTTCAGTCGTTGATCCTATAACAAAACGTACCATTAATCGATTGATTCAGATTGGCGATACGGGGATTTTTACGATTGTTACTAGACGAAAAAAACAATTTAAATATCTGCTTAAAGTCACGGCTTCTAGTGGCGAAAAATTGATTTATGACCCTTTCAGTTTTCCTTTAGTTTTGGGTGAACTTGATGTCTATCTTTTAGCTGAAGGAAACCATAAAAAACCTTATTCAAAACTAGGCGCTCATTGTATTGAACTTGATGGCGTGAAAGGCATTTCATTTGCTGTATGGGCACCTAACGCTAGTCATGTATCTGTTGTTGGAGATTTTAATCATTGGGATGGCCGCTGTCATCCATTACGGATGCGGCATGAGTGTGGCGTTTGGGAAATTTTTATTCCGCAGTTGTCTGATGATTCTCGTTACAAGTTTGAAATCAAAGACAAGAATAAAAAGTTGCTTCCATTAAAGTCTGATCCTTATGCTTTTCAGTCTGAATATCGTCCCGATACGGCTTCTGAAATCATTAATGAGGTGGATTACAAATGGAAGGATCAAAAATGGTTATCTAACCGAGGTGAGAAAAACGCCAGAAACAAACCGATTAGTATTTATGAAGTACATTTAGGTTCATGGAAACGTAAAGGTGATAATGAGTATTTAAATTACCGAGAGTTAGCCGACCAATTAGTTGATTACGTGAAAAAAATGTCTTTCACCCATTTGCAATTAATGCCTGTTAGTGAGTTTCCTTACGACGGTTCTTGGGGCTATCAACCAGTAGGACTGTTTGCACCAAGCAGCCGATTTAAGACTGCGAAGTCTAATGTGGTTGAAGATTTTAAATACTTTGTTGATCATTGCCATCAAAATAATATTGGTTTGCTGATTGATTGGGTGCCTGGACATTTCCCTGAAGACGAACACGGCTTGGCTCAATTTGACGGAACACATCTTTATGAGCATCAAGATAAAGAAAAGGGATTTCATCCTGATTGGAATACTTTAATTTATAATTACGGTCGAACCGAAGTCGCTAATTTTCTGCGTGCAAGTGCCAACCATTGGTTGGATAGATTTCATGTCGATGGAATTCGGGTTGATGCGGTTGCCTCGATGCTTTATTTGGATTACAGCCGTAAAGAAGGTGAGTGGAAACCAAATGAATTTGGTGGAAATGAAAATCTGGAGGCGGTGGCTTTTTTACAAGGGTTCAATGAAGAACTCTATTCGGCTTATCCCGGCACAATATCCATTGCCGAAGAATCGACATCTTGGCCTGGCGTTTCGCGTCCAACCAGTGACGGAGGCTTAGGGTTTGGGTACAAATGGAATATGGGATGGATGAACGATTCGCTAGAATATATGAAGCGTGATCCGATCCATCGAAAATACCATCAGGGTGATCTAAGCTTTAGTTTGGTTTATGCTTTCGATGAAAATTTCATCTTACCCTTAAGCCATGATGAAGTCGTTCACGGCAAAGGTTCAATCCTGACAAGAATGCCGGGAGATGAATGGCAGCAATTTGCTAATGTTCGTGCTTATTATGGTTTTATGTGGGGACATCCGGGCAAAAAATTATTATTTATGGGTTGCGAATTTGCCCAAAGAGCGGAATGGAATTTTGAACAAAGTTTGGATTGGCATCTACTTGAAGACAAAAATCATTTAGGTATTAAAAAATTGGTGTCCGATTTAAATCATATTTATATTTCAACACCAGCGCTTTATGAAAATGATTGTGAATCTCAAGGATTTGAATGGATTGACCATGAGAATTCAGAGCAGTCAATTTTTGCATTTATACGTTATGGGTATGATCGAAATAAACCGGTTATTGTAGTATCAAATTTTACACCTCAAGCACACCAAGAATACAAAATTGGAGTGCCCATTAAAGGAAGCTATAAAGAAATATTTAATAGCGATGCGGTCGTTTATAGTGGTAGCAATCAAGGGAACTTAGGTGAAGTAAATTCTCTCCCTACACCACATAATAGTCAACCCTATTCTTTATCTATCAGTGTGCCTCCATTATCAACAATTATGTTTGAGGTGGCTGATTAATGCCAAACACTAATACATTTCAGATCTTTTCTGGAGAGGCCTATCCATTAGGTGCAACACCTGACGGAGAGGGAACTAATTTTGCGTTATTTTCAGCCAATGCAGATAGTGTTTATTTGTGTTTATTTGATTCATCCGGAAAAAATGAAATTCAAAGGATCCCTTTACCTGAATTTACGGATGATGTTTGGCACGGTTATATCGATGGAGTAAAACCGGGTGATTTATATGGTTATCGCGTTGATGGTGTTTTTGAACCTCATAACGGACATCGTTTTAATGTAGACAAGTTATTAATTGATCCTTATGCAAAACAACTTAGAGGAGATTTCGTTTGGTCTGATTCCCACCTAGCCTATGATAGGCAAAGCACTCAGCAAGACTTAACCATTGATAATCGAGATAACGCGGCCTTTATTCCAAAATGCGTTGTGACTTGGTTTGATCAATCTGATGTTAATAATGTCAGTCAATTAAGTCGACCAATTAGAAATAGAGACACTATCATTTATGAAGTTCATGTAAAGGGCTTTACTCAACTTAACCCAGAGGTAGCCGAAGAATTTCGTGGTACTTTTAAAGGGCTTGCTGAAAAAAAAGTCATTGATTATTTAAAAGACTTAGGTGTTACTAGCGTTGAGCTATTACCGACTAGTGCCTATTTTGATGAGTCATTTTTGTTAGAAAAGGGCTTAAAGAATTACTGGGGGTACAACAGCATTGCTTTTTTTGCGCCAGAACCTCGTTACTGTTATGAAGATGATTTAACAGAATTTAAACAGCTCGTTTCTGCATTTCATGAGGCTGGAATAGAAGTGATTTTAGATGTTGTCTATAACCATACTTCTGAAGGTGATCATTTAGGACCTACCTATAGTTTTAAAGGGATTGACAATGCTTCCTACTATCGCTTACAAGATAATGATAAGCGATATTATGTCAACCATTCTGGCTGTGGAAATACACTTGATTTGCAGCACCCTAGAGTTCTCCAGTTAGTAATGGATAGTCTTAGATATTGGGTTGAAGTTATGGGTGTGGACGGATTTAGGTTTGACCTTGCGCCGATTCTAGGACGTGGACGACAAGGTAAAGATGATTATGTCGACTATAGCTCTTTCTTTTCTGCAGTAAGACAAGATCCTGTATTAGCACAGGTTAAATTAATCGCCGAACCTTGGGATGTAGGGCCAGGAGGTTATCAACTCGGACGATTCCCTAAAAATTGGTTCGAATGGAATGATCGATTCAGAGACACCTTGAGACGGTTTTGGCGTGGTGATAATGGCATGTTGCCTGAACTAGCAAAACGCTTGCATGGTTCTCACGATATTTTTTCTCAAAAGGGGAGACGCCCTTATTCGAGCGTTAATTATATTGCTTCTCATGATGGTTTTACGCTAGATGATTTGGTGAGTTTTAATCATCGTCATAATGATGCAAATGGGGAAGTTAGCCAAGATGGTCATTCAGCTAATTTTAGTTGCAATTACGGCGTAGAAGGTAATACTGATGAGTCTTTTATTACTAGTTTAAGAGAAAAACAAAAGCGTAATATGATTGCGTCCGTCATTTTAGCGCAAGGAACTCCGATGTTGTTAGCGGGTGATGAAATAGGTCATTCTCAGCAGGGAAATAATAATGCTTATTGTCAGGACAATTTTATTTCCTGGATTGATTGGTCGAATTTGAATAGTTCTCGTTCGAGACATTTGCACTCTTTTGTTAAATCATTACTACAACTAAGAAAAGAACATCCGTTACTCAATAGAAAAAGTTATCAACATGGGGATATCGTTTCTCAGAAAACAAATTTACCTGATATAAGTTGGCTTCATCAAAGCGGTCAAATGATGAATCCAGACAATTGGCATGATCAACAGCTGAAATGTTTTGGCATGTTACTGGCTGATGTTGAAGATGTAAACGAAAAGCAAAAAAATCATATTCGACCGAATGAGACATGCTCGATTGAATATGGCAATGATGACGCTTTACTGGTTGTTTTTAATGCAAGCGAACAAGGTGTTGAATTTAATTTTCCCCGTTTAAATGGCGAGTGGAAAATAATTATTGATACTAGTTGTTCTATTTTAAAGCAAGAAATAATAGCTTTTTGTGAAAATGAAAATGAAAATGAAAATGAAAATGAACAAGAACACTTATTAACTATAAAAATTGCTGCTAATACATGTGTGGTATTGAGTTATGAAGACTCATCCATTATTTCCGTTTAAAAATAATTTGCTTCACTTAAATTAATTAAGACAAATAAATAAATTAGAATGAATAATAGAGTAACTATATGAACCCAATTGAAAAACTAGCTGAACTTGTCGGTTTTCACCAAAGTTATACCAATAGTTTTGGCGATCAAGTTTATGCCACGGATGAGTCGCGGTATGCTTTATTAGCAGCGATGGGATTTGATGTGACGAGTGATGAATCAATTAATAGAGCTAGCATAGAATTGGTTAATGAACCTTGGTTAACCTTGTTACCGGATACTCATATTGTTAAGGCTGAACTAGCTGAATATAGTTTGCCTATCTCGTATGAATCTAACCTTAACGATCAGAAAATTAGCTGGTTGATCACAACAGAAAATAATGAGCAAATCAAAGGTTCTCATTTATTAGACGCTCTAGCTATAGTTCAAGAACAAACGATTGATGGTTCCATTTATTTCCAGAGTTCTTTGCCCATTCCAAAACTGGCAGAGGGTTATCATAAAATTGAAGTAAAGATAGAAACGAAGAAAAAACAAGTTCAGTTTTTACAAACAGATTCATGCTATTTAATTGTTGCACCAAAAACTTGCTATGGTCCTAAAGATGCCGCTGACTATAAAATGTGGGGACTTGCTGCTCAACTTTATTCGCTTAAAAGTGATAAAAGTTGGGGGCTTGGGGATTTTAGTGACCTCAATAGTTTAGTCGTAGAGGCTGCTAAAAAAGGTGCTTCATGTATAGGGCTCAACCCTCTACATCCATTATTTCCCGGCAACCCTGCTCACAGAAGTCCTTATTCGCCAACCAGTAGAAATTTTTTAAATACGATTTATATCGATGTTAATCAAGTACCAAATTTTGAAAAGTGCAAAGAAGCGACTGATAAAGTTAATTCTAAAGAATTTCAGCAAGCGATCAATCAAGTAAATCAGTCTGATTTAATAGACTACCGACATAGTGCTTGGTTGAAATACCAGATTTTAGAATTGTTATATACTGATTTTCTTAACAAACATATCAATAAAGATTCTGAATTAGCTAGCGAATACTTTGATTTTGTCGAGCGCTCAGGTACGGGATTAAAAACCTTAGCAACTTTTGATGCGCTTTATGAATACTTTAGATCAAAAGATGAAAACCTTTATGGCTGGATTGACTGGCCGACGGAATACCAAGCACCTAACTCAGATGCAGTTTATCAGTTTCAAAAAGAATATGCCGAGCGAATTGGTTATTTTCAATTTATTCAATGGATTGCTGATCGACAATTACAAAAAGTAGAAAGACGGGCAAAAGAACAAGGAATGGCTATAGGACTCTATCTTGATCTAGCTGTTGGTTGTGATGGCGCTGGTGCTGATGTTTGGGCTGATCGTGATACCTACGTTTCTGGAGGTTCTGTCGGAGCTCCACCCGACGCGACAAATCTTTTAGGACAAGACTGGGGGTTGACTCCAATCAATCCACTAGCGTTAAAACGAAAAGGCTTTAAACCATTTATTCAAGCATTAAGAGGAAATATGATTCATGCTGGTGCGCTTAGAATTGATCATGTCCTTGGTTATATGCGCCAGTACTGGGTCGCTCCTGGCAAAAAAGCCGATGAAGGTGTTTACATTACTTTTCCATTTGAAGATATGTTAAGAGTAATCGCTTTAGAATCACGCAGAGCTAAATGTATCGTTATTGGCGAAGATCTTGGTACAACACCAGACGGCTTCGGTGAAATTATGGCAAGTGCTGGATTGTTGTCTTATCGGGTTTTATTTTTCGAACGATGGGAAGGTGGTTTGTTTCAGCGCCCAGAAAATTATCCTGAACAATCAATGGTTACTGTTTCAACGCACGATCTGCCAACACTGGCCGGTTGGTGGACCGGAAATGATTTAGCATGGCGACAAAAATTAGATTTATATCCGAATGAAGAAATGGGGCAAAGTGACCGAAATAATCGAATAATTGATAGGGAACAATTGATCTCTGCATTAATTGATATGAAAGTACTTGACGAAGCAAAAATACCTGAAAAATCACCCGCTAAAATGAATCAAGAATTAGCAATAGCGGTACAAGAGTTCTTAGCGAAAGCTCCAAGTAGAATCCAATTAATTCCTTTAGAAGACGCACTTGGTATTTTTGAACAAGTGAATATTCCCGGAACGATTGAAGAACACCCGAATTGGCTTCAAAGAATGCCTTATAAAAACAATGAAATTTGGGAGCAACTAGAAATGAAAAACTTGATTCAGACAATGAAAAAAGAACGATGTAAAGGTTGAAATGCTTAGAAAAGCCATTTGTTGAACTTATTGATTATATAAAAGATGTGATTATCTAAATTTTACTTATGAATACGTATGTAAAACATTGAAGTATTTGTGTTTTTTTAAGTAGTATGGTCACCAGTTAAAATAGTATTAATTCTATTAACAATAAACTTGACTGTCTTGAGCTCTAACGCTTTTAGGAAAGGTCAATAATGAAAAGTTTCTTTAAGGGGGAAACCAATGATTAATTTTAAACCTAGTAAGTTGACAATAGCCTTATTGTCGACCGGAATGGTGACGTTTGGTACGCCAACGTTTGCTGAGGAGATTCAACGCGTCGCACAAGCAGAAACGACTGAGGCGCAATCTGAGGAAGAGGAAGAAGAAAATAAAGTTATAATTACAGGTATACGAGGCAGTATGCAACGAGCTCAAGCTATCAAAATGGATAATTCTTCTATTGTAGAAGCAATTTCTGCTGAAGATATTGGTAAATTACCAGACTCTTCAATCGCAGAATCAATTGCACGTCTACCAGGATTGGCAGCACAGCGTTTAGATGGTCGAGCTAGTCGTGTAACTATCCGTGGTTTTGGTGAGAATGAAAGTGGTACGACTTTTAATGGTAGAGAACAAGTTTCTATTAGTGATAACCGTGGTGTTGAATTTGATCTTTATCCGTCAGAGATAATGAGTGGCGTGACGGTGTACAAAACACCCAATGCAACATTAGATGGCGAAGGTATTGCTGGTGTTGTCGATATGCAGACAATCAAACCACTATCAAAGGGCGAAGATAGAATTCTTCAAATTAACGGTCTATATGAGCAAACAAGCTTTGAAAAATTAAACCCCGATGGTGACGATAAAGGCTTTAGTGGAACAGTTTTCTATATGGATAAATTTGCAGATGATACTGTAGGTTTGGCGATCGCTTATTCTTCAAAAACATCTCCAAACCAGGAAAAACGATGGAATTCTTGGGGTTATCCAGGCTTTAGCGTTGATGGAACTGATTATTCTGTACTGGGTGGTGCAAAACCTTATGTCCGTTCTTCGACTCTAGAACGTGATTCTTTGATGGCAGTGCTTGAGTATTCGCCAAGTGACGATTTGCTATTGACTTTTGACTTATTAACCGTTGATTTCAAAGATGAAAAAAGGCTTCGTGGTATTGAGGTGCCTTTTGCATGGGGTCAAGGTTCCGTTTCTGCTTTAGCTGTTGACGAGGCAACTGGTTTTGTTACTCAGGGTCTTACGGAAGGTCAGCGAGTGGTTGTTAGAAATGATTATGAAACTAGAGAAGCCGATTTAACATCCTTTGGTTTTAATGCCGAATGGGATTATAACGAGACATGGACGCTTGATTTTGACGCAAGCTACTCTCAGGTTGACCGCAAAATATATAGTTTAGAAAGTTATGCTGGTACTGGTCGAGGAAATGATCTTGGAGTTGCAGACAATATTGGTTATACCTTTAACTCAGGTAATACAGGAGCTACTTTTAGCCATGGACTTGATTACGGTGATTACAACCTTATTCAATTAGGTGGACCCTTGACTTGGGGTTGGAGTAGTGCGTTAAACGACCAATATGGACTTAGTGGAACGCCCTACGAGAACACCGCTCAAGACGGTTTTCTTAATACGCCTTCTGTTGATGATGAATTAATGTCTTTAAAATTCGCAGCTAGCCAAGAACTTGGTGGTGATATAATTAGTAGCGTTACTTATGGTGTTGCTTATAAAGAGCGCGACAAAAGTAAAGTATCAGAAGGTTTTTATATGACCGTATCAAGTTTCTCGTTAGATAATCCTGGTATGTTTTCAGTTCCTGAACAGTATCGTCTTGGTACCGCGTCTCTTGATTTTATCGGAATGGGTAACATGATTGCATATGACACTATGGGATTAATTAACGACGGTTATTATTCCTTCATAAGTGAAACTCTAACAGGGGCTCAGCATCTAACTAAATCTTGGCAGGTAAAAGAGCAAGTGACTTCTGCTTTTGTCTCTGCAGATATTGAAACTGAAGTGTCAGGTTTGGAATTAAAAGGTAATGTCGGTGTACGTTATATAAACACCCAACAGTCTTCACAAGGACATGCTGGAGCACCAGGAGCAGGTGGAATCATTCAGACCTCTCCTACCGATATAAGTCATGATTATAATCACTTTTTACCGAGTATAAACTTAACGTTAAAATTAGACGATACCCAAAATATCCGTTTTGGTGCTGCAAAAACTATTTCTCGCGCACGCCTTGACGAGATGAATGCTTCAGTCCAAACATCCTATAGTCAGATCCCGGATAACGACGGGTACAATTGGAATATTTCTGGTGGTAACCCTAATATAGAACCAAAAGAAGCTACAGGTTTTGACCTAACTTATGACAATTACTTTAGTGATGAAGGTTATTTTTCTATCGCTTATTTTAATAAGCAGTTAGATAATTGGATCGTTCCTGGAGGTTTTGAAGTTGACCTTACAGGTGTTGCAGACCCTGTAACTGGAGATGTTCCAGCTAACCCAATGGCTAGAGCAAGCGGACAACTTAATGATGGACACGGCAAGGTTAGTGGTATTGAGGCTACATTATCTTTACCTTTCAATATGCTATCGGAAAGTCTTGATGGATTTGGAATTTTTATCAGTCATACGAGTATTGATTCAATTATGACAGATGCTAATTCAGAAGTAGATGATCCTAGCTATCAGTTTGAACTACCTGGATTGTCAGACTCCATTCAAAACTTTACTTTTTATTATGAAATGAATGGTTTCCAAGCCCGTGCAAGTATGCGTAAGCGTGATGCATTTAAAGGGGATGTTTATGGGATAGGGTTTGATACTCAGCAGGTTGATATCCTTGGAGAAACTATTTGGGATGCTCAGATTGGTTATGATTTTGGGGAAGCCGGTTTTACTGAATTAGAAGGTCTTTCTGTATTCTTACAAGGTCAAAACTTAACAGAAGAACCATTTACATCTTTAAGTGGTGACAACCCGTTGCAAGTGCGTGATTACCAAGACTACGGTAGCACATACTTCCTTGGTGCTAGCTATAAGTTTTAGGCAAGCATAGATTGAAAACTAAGCCCTTGCAATTTCTTATTGCAGGGGCTTTTTTATTTGGTGTATGCTTTTAATTGTTTATAATAAAAAAATATATTTTGTTTGGAATTAATATGAGTAACGAAAGAGTAAAAAATGTTGTCATCGTTGGTGGTGGTACAGCGGGTTGGATAACTGCATCACTCCTTGCAAAAGTGCTTGGTAAGTCGATTAAAATTACTTTAGTTGAGTCAGACAAAATCGGAATTATTGGTGTTGGTGAAGCAACCATCCCACCTATTATTGCTTTTAATAATGCTATAGGTGTCAACGAAACTGACTTTATTAAGGCGACTAAAGGAACAATAAAGCTCGGTATTCAATTTGAAAACTGGGGTAAAAAAGGCGATAGCTATATGCATGCCTTTGGTGATATTGGGAAAAACTTCCCCTTTTGCGAATTCCATCATTTTTGGGTTAAAAACAGGCAAGATGGCGACAATTCTAATTTCTGGGATTATTCACTTAACTATCAAGCGGCAAAACATAATAAATTTGCAAGATTAAATGGGATAGAAGGGACTAATCTTCCAGGGGTTTCCTATGCATACCACTTTGATGCATCTCTATACGCAAAATTCCTAAGTGAATTTTGTATTAACTTGGGGGTTAATCGTATCGAAGGAACTATTAATAACGTAAATCTTGATGCCGATAGTGGCTTTGTTAAAAGCCTTGAGCTTGAAAATGGTTCAAATATTGAAGGCGACCTGTTTGTTGATTGTACTGGGTTGGCGGCATTATTAATTGAGAAAAAGTTAAGTACGGGCTTTGACGATTGGTCTCAGTGGTTACCTTGTAATCGGGCTGTTGCAGTGCCCAGTGAATCGAGTGACCGCATTATTCCTTATACCCGTTCTATCGCTCACGATTCAGGTTGGCAATGGCAAATACCATTACAGCATAGAACAGGAAATGGACTTGTTTATTCAAGTAAATATTTATCTGATGACGAAGCTATAAATACGATACTAAGTAATCTCGATGGTGAAGCCTTAGATGAACCAAGAGTCATTCCATATCGTACTGGTAGGCGGCGTAAACAATGGAATCGTAACGTGGTAGCTATCGGACTCTCTGCAGGATTTTTTGAGCCATTAGAATCTACCAATATTCATTTAATTCAAACTGGCGCAATTAGGCTTCTTAAGCTTTTCCCTCATAATGGAATTAAGCAAGAAGAAATTAATGAATACAATACTCAAGCAAAACATGAATATGAACGAATCAGAGATTTTATAATTTTACATTACAAACTAAATCAAAGAAATGACACTGAATTTTGGAAACAATGCCAGCGAATGGATATTCCAAATTCGCTTCGTCATAGAATGGAGCTATTCAAAAAATCAGGAAAAGTTTTTCGGGAACAGGAAGATTTATTTACAGAAGTGGCTTGGAAACAGGTGATGATTGGTCAAGGTGGGATCCCTGAAGATTATCATCCATTAGTTGATACTCTCTCTAAAGAACAAATAAAGGATTTGATGACAAGTTTAAAAACGCTTATCAATAGGACTGTTGATAAGATGCCAACACACGAAAGTTTCTTGCAGAAATTATAAAATAATTGGGCACTCATCGCATTTATTAATATGCGATGAGTTAAAGGCAGAGTAGAGCAGGTTGTTTACTGAATTTTCTTAACAATTGCCGCCCATTTTGGCGGAACCGTTAATTTCAAAGTATTTTCGATTGATTTGAGTTGATTGCTGTTTAGCAGATCTTGATAGATAGTGTTTTTATCTACAGGAATAACAATCTTTTTAGTTTTATTCGAATTATTAAATACAACCTTAATAGTTTCGCCTTTATGATTTCGACTGAAACCATATAAGGAATTTTCATCATCAATTATGATGGTTTTAAAATCGCCCAATTGAAGTGCTTTATTATCATTTCTTATTTTGATTAGTTTTTTATAGTGTTGAAATAAGTCATTATTGATCTCAACTTTATCAGCTAAAGATTGTTGGCGTTTTTCACCATTAGCTAAATATACTTCTTTGTCATAGTTTATATCTGACCATAACATTGGCTTTCTGCAATCTGGATCGTTTCCACCCCACATGCCGACTTCATCACCATAATAAATCATTGGCGCGCCGACATAAGTCATTTGGAAAATAGTGAACAGCTTTTGCAAATGTAGTTCTTTTTGATTCGGTTTTCTTACATCGTAATTTGGATTGTTTGCGGCTTGTGAGCTACCAAAGTAATGTCCCCAATCTCTAAAATTTCCGATCCCATTATTTGCATTAACGATGTGTGAGCCGATACGGTTTGAGTCATGGCTACCAAATAAATTTTGTACGACGTAGGCAACACCTTCTGGATAAAGGTTACGCAATTGATGCAGTTTAGCGTCCAATTCAGATGGAGTAATACTTGATTCTTTTGGGTTAAACATAAATTCAGATAAAGTGAATGCAAAATTGTAATTCATTTCGCCGTCAAATTCATCACCCTCAAAATAGGGTTGAACTTTTTCAGGTTTATCAACAATCTCAGCAGTCAAGTAAGCTTCTGGATTAATTTTTTTAACGTGAGTACGCCATATCTTCCAAAAGTTATGATGTACATTAAAGGCTACGTCCAATCGCCATCCATCCACGCCAAATTGAATCCCTTTATTTTTGGGATTCATCCAGCGTTCAGTGATTGCGAAAACATAGTCTCTCGGTCCACTAACAAGTCCGTTTTCATCTTCTTTCCATTCAGGTAAGGATTCGACTCCAAACCAACCTTTGTAACTTAATTTGGTTCCTTTTTCTGGATCATCAAAACTATTAATAATAAACCAATCTTTATAAGGAGATTTCTCTTGGTTTTTTTGTAAATCTTTAAAAGCAAAACTATTGATCCCCATATGATTAAATACGCCATCAAATATCACTTTTATATTTCGCTTGTGAGCTTTTTCGATAAGTTCTAGTGCTAGCTCGTCAGCTTTAGTCCATACCCAAGTGCTTGGGTCTATCGGATTTTCAGTAGCCATTAATTTTCTATCGCCTTCTGGATCAGGTCCGAAATTTGGGTCGATATGGTGATAACTAGCGGCATCATATTTATGTAACGAAGGGGAATCGAACACAGGATTTAAATAAATTGCGTTGATACCTAAATCTTGTAAATAATCTAATTTATCGATGACTCCTTGCAGATCACCACCGTAACGGCGGCGCAATAGATGTTTCCATAGTTCAGGTTCGCCATTGTGAACTTCATAGTCCAAAAGTTCGTACCAGTCACTACCCCAGGGGTGTAACCGCCATTGTTTCGGTGATTCAACTGGGTCAGCTCCCAAAATATCTTCTAGTTTAGGATTGTTTGATTGATCGCCATTTCTAAATCTTTCAGGAAATATCTGATACCAAACGGCAGATTTAGCCCATTGTGGTACGAATTGGGGAGTTTCTTTAGAACTATCTGCCAATAAATTACTGGTAAATAGTAAAAAGAGAGAAATAACGATTATATGTTTTATCATGTGAAAATAGCTGACCTTAATTTGTTATATGGTTTAATGGATTAATTAATGAACTTTATGTTGTACCTACTGTATCATTTCTTTGACAGTTATATTAAGCGAAAAAATACACAACTAATAAAACAAGTCATGTATTTTTAAGGCTATATAAAAAGTGAATTTATTGGAAAAACTCTTCGGGCATATCAATTACTCCTGAAGCTGAAGAAGAAGAGGTAGCTGTTCGGTTACTTCCACTTTCCCAAGTAACATTACCCTGATCATCTTTTAAAATATACTTATATTGAAATGTCGATGCTTTTGGAACGCTTACTGGCAGAAACCACTTATTCCACTGTACAGGGTCAGGATTATGGAACGCATCTAATGACTTGGCTGGATCCCAGTTACCTAACTCAGGAATACTTCCTACAACATAAACTTTTTGTCCCAAAGCTGTATTTGCTTGAACATGGAAAATCATTTGAGTTTGGTCATCAGACAAGACTTCAAACACAAAACTGTTACTGCTGGCAGTGCCTTTATGAACAGTCACATTTCTATGACCACTAGTTACCGAAGGTACAACTACACGTACTTCGTTATAGCTATTTGATACTATGGTTGCTTGTGTAGAGTCGAAATAAACCTGCACAGAGCCATCAAAACCAGTCCCATAGATAGTTACTTCATTACCTTGTCTTCCTGATATGGAAACCATATCACCAATTTTAGGATCGCTACCAAGGTCAGCATTGTAACTCCAAACATTAACTTCTTGTTGAGACAGTTCAAATGAAGCTATTTGCCGAACAGAGTTTGAAACAAATACGGAATTTGTTGAACCTCCTAGTTCATTACCCAAACTATCAATATAGCTACCTACAGGTAAACTAGTAGCGAGATTAGGTACAGTATAAGAATTATACGGACTTCTATTGATAGCTATAATAACTTCTTTATCATAAAACTTCCTCGACATGACTAATACGTCGGATGTTGAGTAAAGGATACTCGTTAAACCATAAGCAAGAGCATCGTTTTGTTGTCTAAGAGAAGACATGTTTTTTATTATTTTGTAGGCTCTAGTGGTTTCATCAAAAGTTTTATCTTTTTGTAAAAAAACTCGCCCGCCATTTTCACTAGCGTCGTGACCGTTTACATATTGCTCCGTACCATAGTAAATGTTTGGAATTCCTCTCGAAGTCATTGCTGTTGCTAGTGCAACATCCAAGCTACGTTGATCAGCATTTACCCTAAGAAACCTTGGTACATCATGATTATCAATAAATGTGACGGTCTGGTTTTGAAAATTGTAATCATTCTCGGTGTATTGATAAAAGTTGGCTAATGCACTCATGTTTTCTGAGCCACTACCAAATACATTGGTAATGGTTCTGAAAAACTCAAAATCAAGATTATTAATACTTGTTCTATCTGGAAACGACGCATATTCGGCATATTTAGGATCAGGTTTACCAATAAAGAATTCTCCAAAATGTGTTACAGCACCCCCTGGGGCAGAATCTATAGCATCTCTAAGCCCTTTTGCAAAGGCTGGGTTCATATGCAAAGTAGCATCATGGCGGTAACCGTCAATGCCTTTTGCTTTCCAGAATGTTGCAGCATCTTCAAGATAACTGATAACTTCAGGTAATTCATGAGTAAAATCTGCTAAAGAACCAAGCTCTCTATAACGAAAGCCAAACCGGCTGCTATCTGAACCTCTATCGCCTTTGTTATGAAACCAACCTGGATTAATTGTACCGTTAGGATCTGCAATGAGATTATCAGACGAGCCGTCAGAATTTAAGTCAATAGGATCCCCGTTTGCATCAAACGAAAATTGATTGTTTGCGTCTCTATCGGGTTCATATAATCTGCCATGTTCAGCAGAATTATTATTTGTTGGGTTTTGCCAGCGGCTAGTGTGATTTGATACAAAATCGATGACGACTTTAATTCCATTCGAATGTAAAGCTGCAACCATATCATTGAAGTCTTTCATGCCACCAAAATGTGGGTTTGTACGATAATAGTTACTGACATGATAACCATGGTAACTTGACCAGATCATCTGGCTACCGTCGGGTTGATAATCAATAATTTGTTCATCTCTATTAGCATAAGGGGCTGAAATCCAAACAGCTGTAATTCCCATGTTTTTTAAATAAGGTATTTTACTTATAATTCCTTTAAAATCCCCTCCTTGATATAGCTTTAAATCACTACCAGTACCATCAAAAATTTGTGATGGAGAGCCCGCAGGAATATTGTTAGATATATCGCCATCATAAAAACGATCGGTTAGCAGTTGGTATACTACATCTTTGGCTGTAATTGGTCCTAATGACGTTTCGGCATTAATCGTTAGCGGTACGATTAATAGCAAAAATAGAAAATGGATTTTTCGTAGGCTTATTAATTTAATTTTCACAATATAATCTCATTTCTGATTGTTATTATTTTTATTTTTATTTTTATTTTCTAGAATCTATCGTAACCTCGAACTAGCTCATTGTTACGGTATTTGTATCATTAAGTCATACTCTTGGATTTATAACAATCAAATGCATACGTATTCACACGTCCAGAGTTATAGTTGTATAGCGTTAATTAAAACTATTAAGCATCAATTAATTCATACTCACTTATCGTTACGAAAAGTAATAAACACTATAATCTGCATTTAATTTGAATCGCATTTAACCAAAACTAATGAGTTTTTTAAAACTTAAGGCATTAAAAAATTAAGAATAGATAGAGCGTTTACTGCTTGAGTCGACTCCTTGGTCTAGAATATTTACTAATTAAAAATGTATTTAATTTTTTTGTTTTCTTATACCTTCTGAATACGTATGCAATTCGCTATACACCAGGCTATAGGTTAAGTAGTATTATCGGAATCATTCCTTATTAAGAGCAATCAATGTTATCTAATCGTTTTGGTTATTTAAAGCTAGTCTTTTTTCTAATCTTCACTTGTTTTCAGTATCAAGTTTGTGCAAATAATAATGATGAGAATTCTATAATTGATCGAATAGAACCGCCTTTCTGGTGGGTCGGCATGCAGAATAGCAAACTCCAGCTAATGCTTTATGGCGATAATATCGCTCAGTTTAAAGTTTCATCCAAAAGTGCTGATTTTGTTATTGAATCGGTTGAAAAAACCGATAACCCTAATTATTTATTCCTCAACTTAAAGGTCTCTGTTATTGCAAAAGCCGGAGCATTTGAACTCCAAATAAGTAAAGATAAAAAAATCGTTCATACTGTGAATTATGAGTTAAAAGAAAGAAAACAAGGCTCTCATTTACGTCAAGGTTTTAATGCGAGTGATGTAATCTATTTAATTACACCAGATCGATTTGCTAATGGTGATATTGATAATGATAAAGTGGATTCCTTAAAAGAAGGGCTTGACCGCTCTCACGATTATGGTCGTCATGGCGGTGATATTCAGGGGATTATCGACCATTTAGACTATATAGAAAATATGGGATTTACTCAGATTTGGTTAAATCCAGTTTTAGAAAACGATATGAAACGGTCTTCCTATCATGGTTATTCAACCACTGATTATTATAAGATTGATCCGCGCTTTGGTTCTAATGACCTCTATAAACAACTCTCGGAAAAAGCACAACAAAAGGGGATTGGTATAATCAAAGATGTGATTTTAAATCATATCGGAAGTGAGCATTGGTGGATGAATGATCTGCCGAGTAACGATTGGATAAATAATCTAAATAGTTATGTTGAAACCACTCACCGACGTGAATCACTCCATGATCCTCACGCAACTGACGAAGATATTGAAGCTTTTGCTAGCGGTTGGTTTGTCAGAAGTATGCCGGATCTTAATCAGCGTAACTCTTTGCTGGCTAACTATTTAATTCAAAATAATATTTGGTGGATTGAATATGCCGATCTAAGTGGATTACGAGTGGATACTTATTCCTATTCAGACAAAAATTTTCTTGCTGATTATTCAAAGCGCTTAATGGATGAATATCCCAATATTAATATTGTGGGAGAAGAGTGGTCTTTGAGCCCTATCGTTGTTTCTTATTGGCAAAAAGGGAATGATACCCATGATAATTATCATTCAGAGCTAACCTCGTTAATGGATTTTCCATTGCAAGATACCTTAGTCAAAGGACTAAAAGAACAAGAAACTTGGTCTGATGGATTACGTAAATTGTACGAAACATTAGCCAATGATTTTATTTATCCTAACGCAAATAACCTTGTTATATTCCCAGACAATCATGATATGAGTCGTATCTATACGCAGCTTGGTCATGATCTCGAGTTAACAGAATTAGCGATTACTTTTTTTGCAACGACTCGAGGTATTCCTCAGTATTTTTATGGCACTGAAATTCATATGGATAATAGAGCAAGCGGCTCTCATGGTCTAATTCGTAGCGATTTTCCGGGCGGCTGGCAAGGTGATAAAGTCAATGCCTTTACTGGAGAAGGATTAAGTGCTACACAAAAATCAATTCAAGAATACATGCGTAACCTATTAAATTGGAGAAAAAAATCAGAGGCGATCCATAAAGGAAAATTAACACATTATTCGCCAACAAATGGTGCTTACGTTTATTTCAGGCATAATGAAAATGATAAAGTAATGATTGTGTTAAATAAGTCCGACAAAACTGTTGAAATAGAGCCCGATGATTATTCAACTATGTTATCAACAGAAGACAAATCTAGACCAGTATTTGACGTGATTTCAAATAAAAAATTGATACTAAATGAAACGATAAACATTCCATCTAAGTCTGCACTAGTCATACAGTTTTAGTTGATAAGTTCAATTAATAGAAAAAGGTAAGGTAATGAATAAACTTAGTTCTAGATTGGGTATGAGCGTTTTGAAGCTTTCAGCTTTCTTTGCAATATTTCTAATTTCATCTTGCAGTATATTTGGCAATCAAAACTATATCAGTCATAGCGTTTCTGACAATTCTGTAGTTGTAACGACTAAGTATGGTGATGTTAAGTACTCAGCCTTATCTGAAGGGGCTATCGAGGTTCATTATTTGCAAAATGGAATTAAACAGTTACCGTCTTTCTCTAAACAAGAATCACTCAAGGTTCAGCCTTTAACTGTTGAAGACCGCTGGTCAACAATCACTTTGACGAATGGAGATTTGTCTGCGGAGATTAATAAATACGACTCGTCAGTCAGTTTTTATCGAGCGGGTAAATTATTAACTAAACAAAAGAGCTTTTTTAATAATGAAGAAAAGTTAGGTTTTGATTTTAGCCTTGATTCAACAGAAAAAATAATGGGAGGAGGTCAGCGAGTTTTGGGCATGGATCGGCGAGGTCATAGAATGCCTTTATATAATCGTGCTCATTACGGTTATACAACAGAATCTAATCAAATGAACTATAGCTTGCCTTTTATTATGTCGAGCAAAAAATATTCAGTTTTATTTGATAACTCAGCGAGTGGTTTTTTAGATATAGCAAAAACAAAACCTGATACTTTAACTTTCGAAGCTGTTGGCGGTCGAACTGCCTATATTATATTTTCGGGTGATAGTTACCCAAAACTGATTAACAATTATGTTGATGTGACAGGCACTCAACCTTTACCTCCTCGATGGGCTTTAGGAAATATTGCTTCCCGGTTTGGTTATCGAACTGAACAGGAAGTGAGAGATACCGTCAATAAGTTCATTGAAGAAGATATGCCTGTTGATTCTATTATTTTAGATCTTTATTGGTTTGGAAAAGATATTAAAGGTTTTATGGGTAATTTAGACTGGGATAGAGAAGCCTTTCCTACACCGGTAAAAATGATATCAGATTTAAAGGAAAAAGGAATTAAAACTATTTTAATAACAGAGCCTTTTATTTTAAGTACCTCCAACAAATGGAAGGAAGCAGTGGATGCTAAAATTTTAGCTAAGGATGAAAGCGGATTACCTAAACGTTTTGATTTTTATTTCGGTAATACAGGGTTAATCGATGTGTTTGATCAAAAAGCCATTGATTGGTTTAGTGACATTTATAAAGGACTTGTCGATCAAGGTGTTGATGGCGTTTGGGGAGACCTAGGCGAACCTGAAGTTCATCCTGATGATACTGTTCATTATTTATCTGATACTCAGCAGACAGCTAGAGGCGACGAAATCCATAATGTGTATGGTCATCAATGGGCAAAAATGGTTTATCAGAACCAACTAAAACTACAACCTAATGTACGACCATTTATTTTAATGCGTTCTGGCTTTGCTGGTTCACAGCGTTATGCCATGCTTCCTTGGACTGGTGATGTATCTCGCTCTTGGGATGGATTAAAACCCCAAGTTGAATTATCACTACAAATGAGTTTGGCTGGTTTAGCTTATACCCATTCCGATTTGGGTGGTTTTGCTGGCGGTGAAAATTTTGATAAAGAAATGTATATTCGTTGGTTACAGTATGGAGTGTTTCAACCAATCTACAGACCTCATGCACAAGATAATATCGCACCTGAGCCAGTATTTCATGATCAACAAACCAAAGATATTATTCGCCAATATATAAAATTACGATATCAACTATTGCCGTACAATTACACATTAGCTTATCAAAATTCGACCACTGGAATGCCTTTGATGCGCCCGGTATTTTTTGAAGATGAAAGCCAGTCTAGATTGCTTGATATTAAAGATTCGTATTTTTGGGGCGATGCATTTTTTGTTTCACCAATTGTTGAACCAAATTTAACTAGCCAAAAGGTCTCACTGCCAAAAGGCGTGTGGTTTGACTATTGGAAAAATACTCGTTACCAAGGTGACCAGGATATTCAATTACCAGTTAAATTAGAAAATCTTCCTGTTTTTGTAAGGGCTGGCTCGTTTATTCCTATGGTTGATGAAATTAATAATACTGAAAATTATTCAAGCAAAAATTTAACCTTACATTATTATGCTGACGAGTCGGTTGCTCAAAGCGAAAGTGAGATGTACGAGGATGATGGTCATAGCTTAGATTCAATTCAAAATAAAGCTTTCGAGTTACTTAGTTTTTCTTCTAAACATACGCAGGAACAATTATCAATATCCTTAGAGCGTAAAGGGAAAGGTTACAAAGGGATGCCATCGAAAAGAGAATTAACTTTAGTTATTCATAATTGGAATAAGCCAGTTAAGAGTGTTGAATTTTCCGGTAAGCGGTTGGCAGTATCGGAATACAAACTAGAACCAAACAAGATTACGATTCCCGTTAATTGGGAACACCAGTCAACGCAATTGATTATACAATGAGAAAACCTATGATTAATAAAAGCAACATTCTAAAAAAAGTTGTATTAAGCGCTGCAATCATTTCGATTCTGACGGCTTGTTCTAGTGAAACAGCTAATGAGAAGGTTGAAGAAGAGCAGGGGAACTCAAAATCTATTGTGGCTACCGAAGTAGTCAATATAGAAACCCAACAATCTGAGAAAAGAGCGGTCTTAGGTAAGCCGGTGATCTATCAAGTATTTACTCGTTTGTTTGGCAATAAAAATACGACTAACAAACAGTGGGGCACGATTGAAGAAAATGGCGTAGGAAAGTTTAATGATTTCACCGATGAAGCGCTTTTAGGAATCAAAGAATTTGGAACAACGCATGTTTGGTATACTGGAGTTCCTCACCATGACGTGATTACCGATTACACTGAATATGGAATTTCTAATGATGACCCTGATATTGTAAAAGGTCGGGCTGGTTCTCCCTACGCAATAAAAGATTATTATAATGTTAATCCAGATTTGGCAGTTGACCCGGCTAATAGATTACAAGAGTTCAAAAATTTAATTGAACGGACACACAAACATGGAATGAAGGTTGTTATTGATATCGTTCCCAATCATATAGCACGGAATTACAAATCAAACACTAACCCAGAGGGTGTAAAAGATTTTGGTGCAGATGATGATACTAGCGTTGAGTATAAGCGAGATAATAATTTTTATTATGTTGTTGGAGAAAATTTTAAAGTACCTGAATCAAAAGATGGTTATAAACCACTTGGCGGAGAATCTCATCCTTTAGCTGATAATTATTTCAAAGAAGAACCTGCTAAATGGACCGGTAACGGTTCTCGTCGTGCTCAACCAGATATTAATGATTGGTATGAAACAGTTAAAGTTAACTATGGTGTAAAACCCGATGGCTCACATGACTTTGATTCTTTACCCGCTGATTATAAAAATAAGTCTTATCAAGAACATTTTACTTTTTGGCAAGATAAAAAAGTACCTAATTCTTGGGTGAAATTTAGAGATATTGTTTTATATTGGGTTGATTTTGGTGTCGACGGATTTCGTTACGATATGGCGGAAATGGTACCAGTAGAGTTTTGGAGTTACCTTAATTCATCCATTAAGATGAAAAATCCAGATGCGACGACTATTGCTGAGATCTATAATCCATCAATTTATCGTGACTATATATATTTTGGCAAAATGGACTATTTGTATGACAAGGTTGATGTTTACGACAATCTAAGACGTATAATGCAGGGAACCCAACCTGCAACTTCACTTGAAGAATCCTTAGTTAAATCAGCAGACATCGATCAATACATGGTTTATTTTTTGGAGAACCACGACGAACAACGAATTGCGAGTGAAGGTTTTGCTGGTAATGCTCTAAAAGGAAAGCCGGGCATGGTAGTTTCATCACTCGTTAGTCAATCGGCTACGATGCTTTATTTTGGTCAAGAACTTGGTGAAGCGGGAGATGGTGATGCAGGCTTTGGCGATCCGACAAGAACGACTATTTTCGATTATTGGGGAGTGCCAAGTATTCAGCGTTGGATGAATGGCGGTAAGTTTGATGGTGCTAAACTGACAGAGCAAGAAAAATCACTACGTGACTACTACGTTAAGTTATTATCTTTTAGTTCAAAAAGTAGCGCCTTAAAAGGTGATTATTTTAATTTGAATCAAGGTTCTAATTATGACCCTTCGTTATTTCTATTTTCTCGCTGGGACATTAGCGAGAAATTAGTTGTTGCAAGTAATTTTTCTGATAGCAAAAATCTGATATTTAACCTTATCTTACCGAATGATTTAGTCCAGCAATGGCAGTTAGAGGAGAAAACTTACACGCTCGTAGACAAGTTATCTTTAACAGCAAAAGAATACGAATTGAAGATAGAAAAGGGGGAAGGAAGTATTTCTATAAGGCTTGAAACTCTTGAGTCGGTTGTTCTTCAATTAAAATAGAAGCTTTCCACTTGGTAACCAAGTTTTTAATATGACGAAATGCTTGGATAGCTCATAAAATAGCTACTTTTATTTTAAATCATTAGAAATAGATGGGTGTGTTTCAATCTTAGCTTTGAGCTTTATAATTTGTGCGGTAAAGTCAGACTCTATTCGCTGATTAATAAAATTATCGCAAATTTTTAATGCCTCCTCGTGCAATCTGTTGTTGAACAAGGCTCCTACAAGCAGAACATTTTGCATATCTTTTGGTAACAGAAATGTGTCATCTCGCTGAAAACAGTATTTTAAAGTCGACTTTAACTGGTTAATATCATCAACATAGTTTTGCACAAGAAAAATCAAATAATGATAACAAAAGTGAATTGCATGAATCGGAGAATCTAATAAAATTAGAGCTTTGAATAGAAATTGAGCATCTTGGTATTTTGATCGTTTCATCAGTAGTAATAATTTTTCATCAAAGACTTCATTAGACTCTGATTTTTTCAAACCTTGAATAATACGCTGGTATTTTAATATTTTTGGTTCGTGAAGCACCGCGGTTTTTGCTTTATCTGACAATTGCCAATGACGAGGAAATAATGTTAATGATTCGTTATGCCTTAGTATTAGTCCAGCGAACCGGTGAAAAAACAATATTAAATAAATAGCTAAAATAAAATTGATAAAACTACCATCGACTAATAAATAGCTATACACCTGATAGCTAATAATGATTGAGCTAGCAAGTAAAACCCAATAATGCTTGCCGAGAAGCCCTACAAGTTCAAACCAAAGGTTTAATTTAAAAGCATTCAATAAATTGTTTTGTAATGACAAAAGAATCATCCATGCGGGAGCGAGAACAACAGCACATAGGATACTTAAGCGAAGTAAGCTGACCGGCAATAGGTAATTAATCGCAGAAAGAATTAATAGAAAAATTAAAGTACGGTTTGCAGGTGTATTTTGAAAAGGGCTCATTTCTTTTACATCGAAGCGTATTTCAGGCTGATCCAAATCGATAGATGTGTGTAATATTTTATGGCAGTAATTGATAATCCCTAGTAGCAGAACATAGACCATCGGTAATCCGAACATCCAAATAATTGACCCCTGTGTTGCGACATAACTGATTGTCATTATGGTGATCATGAAAACCAAACCAAACCCAAAAAACGCGAAGGCAACAAGCGGCGCGCCAGTTATTGGATAGATTAATGAGTCTTTAAGTAACGAGGTAAATTTTATGGGAAAGCTCTCTTAGTTGGATAAAATAATCTTCTATTTAGCTTTTATTGTAGCTTGTTAATACAGAAGCAAATACATTTGTTTTTGCTTACATTTTTACTTAATGATAAATATTGTACCGATGGAATAATATCGATATAGTCTCAATAATTAACTAAATCCAAACAATAACCAAACCCAATAAAAAATTGAGATTAAAGGAGCTCAAAACAATATGGTCGATATTAATAAGATACTTTCAGGTTTATCTAACAGCAGTACAGCGAAGGGAGCTCTAGGTGGTTTCGCTGGTGGAGCCTTAGCCAGCACGCTAATGAGTAAAAAAGGACGTAAAAAAGCTAAAACATTACTTAAAGTTGGTGGTGTTGCAGCCGTTGGAACTATGGCGTGGAAAGCTTATAAATCATACCAGCAAAACAACGATCCACAATCTGCTCAAGCGGCACAGGCCAATCAAGCTCAACCAGTACAAAATATACCAAATAGTCACACGCATAATTGGAACAATCTACAAGAAGATGTGTTTGAACTATCAGAAGACACATCAAGCAATCAATCGCTATTGGTTTTAAAGTCTATGGTCGCTGCGGCTATGTCCGATGGTCATATTGATGGTAAGGAATTTCAAAATATCACAAAGAAAGCTGATGAATTAGGTGTTCAAGGCGATGATAGAAACCTCGTATTTAATGAAATACAAAATCCAATGAGTTTACAACAAATCGTTTCGAGTGCTAATTGCCCAGAATTAGCGGTGGAAGTATATACCGCTTCATTACTAGCAATTGATGAGTCTACACCTCAAGCGCAGAATTACCTTGGATCGTTAGCTCAAGGATTAAATTTACCTCAAGGGCTGGTGACTGCTGTGCATTCTCAGGTTCAAGCTACGCTCGTTTAATCTTAATATTTTGGTGCAGTGATCTATATCAAGGTCTAGTTATTATGGCTATATAGAATCTAGGGTAAGTGTTTTGCTTAAGATTTAATTAAATGATTTCGATCCCTGTACCAGTTAAACAGTTCAATCACCGAATAGAGGGCTTTGTGACCAAAAGCTTAAGCCCTTCAATAATCTCTAGTATCGTTACTAAACTACCTTTATCTTTTAATGGCAAATTAATAGAGTTTGCCTGCAAACATATTTTCGAAGAGCAACTAGAAGAAGGGGAGTTTGATTTCTTAAAAGATAAAAATATCGCTGTTCACTTGATTGATGCCAAACTAACGATTGGTTTGGGATTTGATGGCAGAAAGCTCACTTGTAATCACTTTGATTCGGAGAGTTTCGAGGCGGATGCTCAGTTATCCATAGACGTATCAGATGCTATTGCCTTAATTAAACAAGAAATCGACCCAGATACATTGTTTTTCCAGCGTAAGTTGAAAATTTCGGGTGATACCGAGTTAGCACATCACGTAAAAAATACCATTGATACAATCGATCCAGAAAAAGTTCCGACTCCTTTATTAAAAGCAATCGATTTATATCGTTCCAAAGTGCTATCGGTCAACACGACTAGAAACTAACTAACCAGTTTCATTCCTTCTATTTGAAACCAATAGCCGTTGCAGTATTCATAGATATTTTGAAATGGAATGGAGCTGAATTCAGTTTTTGTTTGCTGATTGATAATATCACTCAGGTATTCGACTAAACTAATAGTATCTTCTTCACCAACAGGAACAACTCGCAGGATATCAATTCCAAAATCAAAAAGGTCTTTCCAATAGGGGATCAAATTATTGACCTTGGCAGATTGCGTTTGAATACCGTTAATTTGAGCGAAACTATCACCTTCTTGAGTTTTAACTAACAAACCTTGTTCATCGTCTAAGCATTTAAACTGGCAATTATCTTTTGGTAAATCATAGTGTCTCGCAGTAAAACAACGAGCAGAATAGGCGAGAGGCATTCGTCCAAAGACTTGATATTCTGTTTCTATTCCGAGGCTTTTAACTGTTTCCATCATAGGCGATAAGTCTTGCTTTCCTAATTCTACCGGCATACACCAACGTTTCATGCCTAGTTGGTGGAGTTTTGTAAGGCTAGTTGTGTTGTAGAGGTTGATTGCCGTTCCAGCAACAAAAGGATTCGCGCTAGTATGAGCGACCTGAACTGCACTCATATCATTGGCTTCGGCTAAATAATTACTTTGTTGGCAGGTTTTAGTAAGAGATTTAAGTTCAGATTCGGCTTCTAGTAGGGTTAAAGTCGATAAAACGACTTCTTTTCCAGCCTCTTTGAGTAGCGAAGCAACTTCTAACCAATCATTATTCTTCATTGAGCGTCTTTTTGAGCAAACAGTTTCGCCAATATAAACGATATCTACGGATGTTTTGGCAAGCTTGTTATAAAAGTCAAAATAAGCTTCTTTGCTCCAAAAGTAGGGAACCGCTGATACGGATATTTTTGGTTTGTTTGGGCGATTGTCATTTAAAGTCATTGTTTTATTGCCAGCTTCGCTCGTAAGCGCCAATCGTAGTTTGTTTACCTTCCGCTAGATTTCCGAGTTGATTGATGGTTGATTGTGGAACACGGGCATTTTGTTTGGTTACCAGATCAATTGCTTCTCGCCACGCTTTCGTTACTTGGGCGACATAGGCGGGACTTCGTTGTCGACCTTCAATTTTTATGGCAGCAATACCTGATTCTAATAATTCGGGAAGAATATCCATGGTATTTAAACTGGTTGGTTCTTCTAGCGCGTGTTGTAGTTCGCCCTTTACATCAAAACGCCCTTTACAAAGCGTCGGGTAACCGGCGGTTTCATTTTCTGCAAATCGGTCAATCAATAGGCCATTCAAACGAGATTCTAATACCGAGCCTTTATCTTGCCAGTCTACAAAAGCCGCAGGTGAACAAACGCCTTTAGTATTGGGTGATTCACCCGTCATGTAGGATGAAAGATAACATCGACCTTCAGCCATTATGCAAAGGCTTCCAAATCCGAATACTTCTATTTCTACAGGAGCTGTTTTCGCTAGTTTGCTAACTTGCGCCAACGATAATACTCGCGGCAACACAGCACGTTTAATTCCGAAGTTTTGGTGATAGAAATTAAGTGATTCTAAGTTGGTTGATGATGCTTGAACCGACAAGTGAATAGGGTAGTCATCGGAGCGAGAACGAATATAGTCCATTACCCCAATATCGGCGACGATTAATGTGTCGATTCCTAAATCCATTGCTTGGTCAACGGAATTAGTCCATAAAGACCATTGGGCTTCCCGTGGATAGGTGTTGATTGCACAATAGACTTTGCAGCCTTTGTTATGCGCGTATTCGATTCCTTTGGTTATTTGCTTTTCTGAGAAATTTAAACCGGCAAAGTGGCGAGCATTCGTTTCGTTTTTTAAACCAATGTAAACCGCATCAGCGCCGTTATCGACGGCTTTTATTAATGACTGGTAATTACCGGCTGGGCAAACTAAGTCCAAAATCTATCTCTATAATTGATAAAAAAGAACATATTAGACTGATGGGATCAAACAATATTGATTTGAATCAATCCCTTAATATTAAATTCGACAACTTTAGAGTTATCCCTTCTCAAAACCTATCAATAATTTTGTATTTGAACTAAAATCATCGAAATTAATAATTAATCGATATAATCATCACGGAGAAACTCTATGCGAATGATCCTACTTGGGGCGCCAGGAGCCGGTAAAGGCACGCAAGCTCAATATTTAACTGCTAAATACGAAATCCCCCAAATATCAACAGGTGATATGTTAAGAGCCGCAGTAAAAGCGGGTACACCTCTTGGATTAGAAGCAAAGAAAGTGATGGATGCCGGTGGGCTAGTATCCGATGAAATCATTATTGGTCTGGTGAAAGAAAGAGTTGCTCAAGCTGATTGTGTCAATGGTTATCTGCTAGACGGCTTTCCCCGTACCATTCCACAAGCCGATGCAATGAAAGCAAACAACATAGATGTAGATTTTGTTGTCGAAATCGACGTAGACGATAAAGAAATTGTTCAACGCATGGCTGGACGTCGAATGCATATGGCTTCTGGTCGTTCGTATCACATCAAATATAATCCGCCAAAGGTCGAAGATAAGGATGACCTTACCGGCGAAGCACTTGTTCAACGAGAAGATGATAAAGAAGAAACGGTTATGCAGCGTTTGCAAGTTTATCATTCACAAACCAAGCCGCTGATTGATTATTACTCAGGCTGGGCTGTTTCAGAAGAGGCCAAAGCACCGGTGTATGTAAAAGTTGAAGGTGTCGGTTCACTTGAAGATATCCGAGATAATATATTTAAGGCGTTATCATAAACGCCTTAAATTTTATCACCAATTAGAATGGATTATTTAAACAGTAACTCTTTTACCTGATCAAAGTGAGAAACGAAATTCACACTGAGACCCTTGGTGACATAAGCCGGTAGTTTTTTATATCGGCTTTTTACATCTTCTGGCAGAATCAAGTTATTAATACCTTCTCGTTTAGCAGCAATCACTTTCTCTCTGATACCACCAACAGCTAATACAGTGCCAGTTAAAGTCATTTCGCCAGTCATTGCGTATCGAACTTTAATTCGTTTGTTTAATGCTAATGATAATAAGGCACTAGCCATTGTGATACCGGCACTAGGACCATCCTTTGGTGTTGCACCTTCAGGAACGTGTAAGTGGATATAGGCCTTATCAAATGCATCGGCGTTAGCGCCATATTTCTCAAGATTAGCCGCGATATAACTATAGGCAATCTGACCGGACTCTTGCATTACGTTACCGAGCTGACCAGTAAGCTTAAAACCTCTCGAACTACTGTGAATTTTTGCAGCTTCTATATTGAGTGTGACGCCGCCCATTGATGTCCATGCCAGACCTTTTGAAATTCCCACACCAGCTAAATGAGATTCTTTGGAGAAAATGGGCATACCTAAATAATCGCTTAGGTTTCCTTTATTAACGCTAATGGTTTTGTTTTTGTTGTTAACCAAAGATACCGCCGACTTACGGATGATTTTTGCTAGCAGCTTATCGAGGTGCCTTACTCCCGCTTCCCGTGCATAGCCATCTATAATGGCTTTAATCGCTGAGTCAGCCATTTTTAGTTTGCTTTTTGCAATACCAGATTTGGAAATGAGTTTCGGCCAAAGATGATTCTTGGCGATCTGCAATTTTTCTTCGGCAATATAACCTGACAATCTAATAGTTTCCATACGGTCTAATAGCGGACGAGGAATGGTATCCAGCTGATTAGCGGTACAGATAAATAGAACTTTTGATAAGTCGAATCTGACATCTAAATAATGATCTAAAAACTGATTATTTTGCTCTGGGTCTAAAACTTCTAATAGAGCAGATGACGGGTCACCCTGATAGCTAGAGCCAATCTTATCAATTTCATCAAGCATAATGACTGGGTTTGAAGAACCTGTTTCAGTAAATGCTTGGATAATTTTGCCGGGCATCGCACCTATATAGGTTTTACGATGGCCTTTTATTTCGGCTTCATCACGCATCCCTCCTAATGAAAATCGATAGAATTTTCTCTTTAACGCCGCAGCAATTGATTTCCCAATAGAGGTTTTACCCACGCCTGGAGGGCCGACAAGTAAAATAATTGAACCTGAAATTTCACCTTTAAGCGCACCTAGTGCAAGAAATTCTATAATACGGCTCTTTACATCAGCTAGTGCTGAGTGCTGTTGATCAAGCGCCATTTTTGCTGAGCGAAGACTCATATTATCTTTAGTATAAGATCCCCAAGGCAAGCGGGAGAAAACTTCTAAATAATTACGTGTGACAGCGTACTCAGGTGAGCCAGATTCAAGAACAGATAATTTATCGACTTCATCGGTATATTTAGTGTAAGCTTTTTTGGGTAAGGTCTTGTTCTTTAAGTTTTTATGGAATCGTTCCATATCAGCGGTTTTGTCATCTTTGGCAATCCCAAGTTCTTTTTGAATGGCTTTGAGTTGTTCACGTAGGAAAAACTGACGCTGATGCTCGGATAAGGTATCTTCAACCTGATCTTGAATGCCTTTTTGTAATTCGGCCACTTCCAGCTCTTTCTTAATTAAAACAAGAACTTTTTCCATTCGCTTTTTAAGGTGTACGGTTTCGAGAACATCCTGTAAATCTTCACGTGTTGCGGTAGTTACACTTGCCGCAAAGTCAGTTAGTTGAGATGGTTCGTTAGGATTAAACCGGTTTAAGAAAAACTTCAATTCTTCGCTGTACAAAGGATTAAGGGGGACAAGTTCCTTTAGCGTATTAATGATCGCCATGGCATAAGCTTTTAATTCGTCTGATTCTTTGTATTCTGGTTCGATAGGATATTCAACTTCGACGATATAGGGTGCCTCTTTACTTAGCCATTTTTTTATCCTAAATCGTTGAATGCCTTCCGCGATAAATTGAACTTTACCTGAAGTTAAAACGGGATGGTGAACTTTTACTAAGGTACCTACCTTATAAAATTCCTCAGGTTTTGAATCTTCAGGTTTGGTATTTTTAACCAGCACCAGTCCAGTAACATTTTCATGTTCATCGTTAATATATTCAATCGTTTCTTGCCATTCATCCTCGTTCATTAAAATTGGTAATGTTTGAGGAGGAAAAATAGGGCGCTCACTGATAGGTAGTAGGCAAACCTGTTTAGGCAAAAACTCTTTGTTTTTATTTTTCTTAACTATTTTTTTTGTCATTATTTTGCCTATTATTCGATCTAAAAGCTGGATAGTTGTATAATAATTGAGCAGCTATAAAGTAAATTAAGCTTTTGAAATACATCAAGTGATATTTTTTCATTTCAATTCTTAAGTATTAGACAAGTATAGCAAGAATTAGTGGTGTTGTTATTTTGATTAGAGACTAAATTAGCTTGCTTTTCAGCCGATATAGTTAGTATTAAGAGTATTTTAATCAACAAGTTAGCCGGTTATATTAAGCTAGTTTATATAAGTTTAGGTTCGTTATGTTAAATATTGGCGAGATAAGTAAACCAACTGTCGATAGAGCGGAAATTAAAAAGTCCCGAAATGTCGATCCGACTGATCCCATCATTCCTGCAAAAGAGGTTTCAGACATGGTTGAGCTATCAGAAGAATCTCGTCATCGTTATGAAGAAGAGCTAGAAAAACATCACTCACAACTAAATCAATCAGAAGATTCAAAGGAATTAAACTCTTCAGAAGTTAAGCGTATAAAAGGAATAGATGTTTCGGTATAAGTTTGATCGAAAATAATAGCTTGTCCTGCTAAACCTTATTAATTCAATATGTTAGACTGAGCCTTTCAAAGCTACCATTTAAATTAATCGACTCCTGAATAATAATGAACAGTCAGCAAACCACAGTATCGCTAGAAAGTTATGATATCAGTCGTTTGATGACACAAACTCGTAAACTCGCATCAGATTATCGCAATAACACCGGTCATGCTTTGCCTGTAACTGAAGAACTGGCTCGATTCGATGGGATTAATATTCTAGGGCTCCGTAAAAAAGAAGGGGAAGAGGGGATTGATGCGGTTTCAACAGGAGATACTTCCTACAATTATTTAATCAAAGGACGAGTGATATTTAAAGGGGGTAAGGCGCGACAAAAACTTGGCAAGCTAAGCTTGCAAGCAGGTTGGAATAAATTGTTAATGGTTATTTACGATGCTGAATATTTCCCAAGTCAAGTCTACTCGATCGACAGAAGTATCATCGAACAAGAATTAGATAAACTACCACAAGATAAACGTGGTTCAATGACCGTAGCTAAATATAAAGCGATTGGTGAACAAGTTTGGAGCAAAGACGCTATTGCGAAAGATATGGATAGCGAAAACAAAAAAGAAAAAGCTCAGAAAAATGCTCCTTCCAGAACGGCTCAGGCCAAGACAAACCAGACAGATATATAACGGACGCCAATCGATTGAAGATTACTAATCAGCAAGTTATAGACTGTCTTAGTGAAGATGGTGATTTTGCCTTAGCCAACCCAAATTTTAAACCTCGTGAAGTGCAGCAGCAAATGGCAGTTGCGGTCAATGATGCCATTCAAAGCCAAACAAACTTGGTTGTTGAGGCTGGAACGGGGGTTGGTAAGACTTTCGCCTATCTATTGCCAGCACTTTTATCTGAAAAGCAATTAGTGGTTTCTACGGGCACTAAAAACCTGCAAGATCAATTATTTAAAAGAGATCTACCTGCAATATTAAAGATACTCAATCTAAATCCTCGAACCGCTTTGTTAAAAGGTCGAAATAACTACCTTTGTTTATATCGACTTGAAAATACCTTGGCATCGGGACGTTTGCCTGATCCTAAAGCTGTAAAACATTTAGGTACTGTAAATCGCTGGAAAGACAAGACTTTGACTGGTGATTTAGGGGATTTATCAGTTTTACCGGAAAATTCATCCGTTATTCCTCTGGTGACTAGTACTGCTGAAAATTGTTTAAGTCAAGATTGTCCATTTTTTGATGAATGCTATCTAGCTGCGGCAAGAGAGCGGGCAAGAAAAGCTAAAGTTTTAGTCGTTAATCATCACCTACTACTGGCAGATTTAGTGTTAAAAGAGGATGGCTTCGGTGAGTTATTGCCAGATACCGACATTTTTGTCATCGACGAAGCGCATCACCTAAGTAAAACGGCTTACCAGTTTTATGGAAGCTCGATTACTAGTCGTCAGATCAGCGAATTATGTAAAGAAGTCGAATTAGAATATCGTACTCAAGTCACCGATGCGCGTGATCTACTTTTAGATTCAGAGCGTCTGGCAAAGGAAGTAAAAGAATTTAGAATGTCATTGCCTGATTATGATCTTAGGGAGGAGTGGCTTTATACTGCTGATCGACAAAAATCTCTTGGCAACTTGTTGAATAAAATCAATCAATTAATAGATGTAGTTAAAGTAAACTCTGATAGAACAAAAACTCTTGAATCCTGTTTTGAACGCCTACTTGGGTTTAGAGATATTATAGAAAATTTTGAAAAAGAGAGTGATCCGACTAAACAAAAAATTAATTGGTACGAGACTAATCGAGGTGGTTTCCGGCTTAATTCAACACCGCTTGATGTGGCTGAGTTGTTTCAGGCGAGCCGCCAACGATATGCATCCTCTAGTTGGATCATGACTTCCGCGACCTTAACGGTAAATAACGCCTTTGATCATTATATCAACGAACTTGGTTGGTCTTCCGTTAATCAAAAACATCTACCATCTTCTTTTGATTACCAAAATCAGGCTTATTTGTACGTTCCTCGTAACTTACCTTCTCCAAGTAGTCCGCAACATACTAATGCGGTGATCGATGCGAGTTTACCTTTATTGCAAACAACCGCCGGTAGAGCTTTTTTATTATTTACTAGTCATCGTGCGTTGAATCAAGCGGCAGAACGGCTAAAAGAATATGATGCATTTAATTGTCTGGTTCAAGGCGAAGCCAGTAAAGATGAACTATTGCAACGTTTTGTTAAGGAAGAAAACTCGGTATTAATTGCTACCGGAAGTTTTTGGGAAGGGGTTGACGTTAGTGGTTATAATCTTGCCTTAGTGGTGATCGATAAATTACCATTTGCTTCACCAGACGACCCTTTGCTGAATGCTAAAATTGCTCGCTGTCGTCAGCAAAATGGTAACCCGTTTTATGAATTACAGATCCCTGATGCGGTTCTTAGTTTAAAACAAGGTGTAGGGCGCTTGATTCGTAGTGTGACCGATAAAGGTGTCGCTTGTGTTTGTGATCCGCGTCTAGTTGGTAAAGATTATGGTGGCTTGTTTGTTAATAGCTTACCCGATATGAAACGAACCCGAGATCAAGACACAGTGATTAAGTTCTTAGCTGATTATTTATCTGAAGAGCAGGTTTAAGTTTAAGAGAATCGATTATGGCAAATATTTTGGCAATAGACTCATCAACTGAAGCCTGTTCAGTGGCTTTGGAATTTGACGGTGTTCTAGTAAAACGATATAAAGTCGCAGCAAGAAAACATGCAGAATTGATTCTGCCAATGGTCGATGAAGTGTTAAAAGAAGCCAATGCTCAACTAACCCAACTTGATGCAATTGCCTGTTGTGTGGGACCTGGTGCTTTTACTGGTTTACGTATTGCTATATCCGTTGCACAAGGGCTCGCTTATGGTGCGAACCTTCCCTGTATTCCCATTTCCTCGCTGCAAGCTCTTGCTTATGATGCCTACAATCAATCTGATGCAGATATTTGTTTAGCTGCTCTTGATGCTCGAATGAACGAGGTTTATTTTTCTGCTTTTATTAGAAGTGATAACAATATTCCTGTTGAAATTCATCAACAGCAAGTCGTTCCAGCAGAACAGATAGAGCTTTCTGAAAAGGCACTCCAATCAGTATCACAATTACCGACTAAGCTGGTTAAAGCTGGCAATGCTTGGGATGTTTATCCGTTTAGCCAACAAATTGATTCGCTTGATGCTGCTCAACTAAATATTCAGTTTCCGAATGCTGAAATGATGTTGCCAATAGCGAAAGCGGCTTACAAGAATCAAAAGTTATTGAAGCCTGAGTTTTTGCAACCAGTCTATCTAAGAAATAACGTAGCAAAGAAGAAATCTGAACAAAAATAACTTATACTTTGCCTGTTCAATGATTAATCAACTTGGAAATCTGGTTTGAATATCAATCTCACTAATACGCCCTATATTTCTCCGCCTGTTAAGGCCGAGACTCCTGCACCTGCGTCGCAAGATGCAAGTCAGAATAAGGTGATAGCGGAAAGGTTGAGTAATCAGGCTGTCCAAGCCCCCAATCAAAATGACAAAAATGCGCGACTTGCTTACTCTAAAGAGCGGATTACTAGCTTTTCTGATAACAATGATGATGAGAGGCAATCAATTAAAGCGCCAATAGCGCAATATCAGGAAACTGAGAATCTTCCTAAAAGGCAGGAACTTGAATCATTGGTGGGATTAGACCTTTTTGCCTAGCAATAATAGATCAAAAAATGTAGGCTAGCTTTCAGGCTATCAAGGGTATTTTGAATTTATTGTCATCCTGCAGGCTACCGAGTCCTGCTATCGCCATGTACCTACGTCCGTGTAGGCAAAGAATGACCTACAAAAGTTCTTTAACGCTGCATACTCCGCTTATACATATATTCTTTAATTAAACGTATTTGAGAATTGATCCTTTCGCGCGCATAAGGATCTTCAGTATGAACGTTGAGTGCTTGGTAATATTGATTTCTAGCACCACTTAAATCGCCCATCGAAATAAGATAATTTCCTTCAGTTTCAAAGACCTCTGAAATATTTCCAGATTCTTCTTGAGCTTTTGATAGCAACTGATACAAATGTGGTGCGAAGCTAGTCATATGAATATTTTCTAATAAAAGCTCCCTTGCTTCAGCAGGCGACTCATCTTCAAGTAGCAATTTTGCTTTGGTTTCAACCAGTGCTAAATTTCCCGGAATTTTTTCAAGAAAATCAGCAATGATTTTGAGTGAGCGCTTAGGGTTCTTTTGTTCGATATCAAGTTCAGCAAGCGCTATAGCGTAGGAGGTTTGATTTGGATGACGCTTTCTTAAGCTTAACAATAGAGCCTCAGCTTGCTTTAACTTTTTAGCTTTGGCTAGAATTAACGCATAACCATAAATTTCTTCATCGGTTTTAAATTCACCGGCCTTGTAGCGCTGTTGATAAGAATCCATCACCACTGGATTAACCTTAGTTGATAAAGCTTTAATTTTTTGTTTAATCAGTTGGTAAGTTGGTTTTTCTATAACTGGTCTTCTTGGTAACTCCGAAGCTCTTAGTCTTGCATCGGTGATTCGGTTTCTAGAAAGCGGATGAGTTCTTAGAAACTCAAATGCATCAGAATGGTAGCGAGAATTCTCCTGCATCTTTTCAAAAAAGGTCACCGCTGCTTGTGGGTTAAAACCAGCACGATACATAGACATAATGCCAATTCGATCAGCTTCAGCTTCATTAGCGCGGGTATGATTAATGATGGCCTGTTGAGATAAACCTTGAGCACCCGCAATAGCAGCCATTCCAGTATCGGAGTTACTTGATTGAGTGGCAATTAAAATGGCTCCAACCATCGCTAGTAACGAAGGTATGGTCATTTGATTTTGCAATTCTAATCGTCTTGCCAAATGGCGTTGAGTGACATGGGCGATTTCGTGTCCAATTACAGAAGCGAGCTCGCTTTCATTTTCTGATTTATTTATCAGTCCAGTATGAATACCAATATAGCCTCCGGGCAATGCAAAGGCGTTAATGCTGTTTTGATTGATAACAAAAAAAGAAAATTTTCGATCCGCTGCCCTAGGGTTGTTTTCAACCAATCTAAAGCCGAGATGTTGTATATAATCGTTTACCTCTGCATCCTTCATGATTGGAGCAAATGCACGAAGCTGGCGCATGTAAGAATCGCCTAACGCCTGCTCTTGAACAACACTAAATACCTGAGATGCACTACTACCAATCTCGGGCAAATTATTATTAGCAGCGATAGAATAACTACTTAAAATGCTCACTGTAAAAATGACAACAGATTTCCATAATTGTATTAAGAAGTTGTTTGATCGATCTTTGTTCATTTCATTAACTACCATGAATTTTACAATCACCTAAATTAAGATAACTATTTTTCTAATAAGTTCATTGATGTTTTTCTAAAGAGTCTAACATTATCAATTAATTATCAACAGAAAAGAGTTTAATAGAAAGGCTACCCAGATTGTTATTTAATGGTAATATTCGACACGTAGGTTTATATAGGTTTGGATCGAATAGACTAGAGTTTGTTTCAGCTTGTAAAGTTCAATTAGGATTTATTAAGGTAATATAATATGACTCCAAGTCAAATTACTGTGGATGCCCGGAATATGACTTGTCCAATGCCGTTATTAAAGTTAAAACAAGCATTGAATCAAATAGATAAGGGAGATACAGTCTTCTTGATGGCAACTGATCCTAGCTCTAAGCGAGACTTTTTTTCTTTTGCTAAGATGGTCAATCATACGATTGACCTACAAGAGAATAATCATGAATTTCATTATTATGTTACTAAAGGCTGATTGATGATGGCTAAACTTTTTATACGATGGTTTAAAAGAAATTTTTCCAACCCTCAAGCGGTTATTTTAGCGCTTTTATTAATTGCAGGTTTTTTAGCCATCTACGTGATGGGGCAAATATTAATGCCCTTATTAGTGGCCGCGGTTTTTGCTTATTTATTAGAGTGGGCAGTGAGTGCGTTAGAAAAGCGGAAAGTTCCAAGATTAATTTCTGTGATTGCAGTCTTCATTAGTTTTTGTACGGTAAGTCTGGCGATTATTATTGGGGTTATTCCTTTATTGGGACATCAAGTTGAACTTCTTTTTACTGATCTTCCTAATATGGCGACTAACATACAAGCTAAATTATTAGAACTTCCAGAAAAATATCCCGATTTAGTTACTAAAGAGCAGCTTGAGCTAGTGATCCAACAGCTTGGTGGTGGATTAACCAATGTCGGCGATCTTCTGGTTACATTCTCTTTGGAATCCTTTAAAAACATCGTCACTATATTGATCTATATGATCTTAGTTCCTTTGTTAGTTTTCTTCTTCTTGAAAGACAAAAGAACCATTTTGACATGGCTTTCTCGCTGGGTTCCAAATGAACGTCAGTTATCTATGAGGGTTTGGAATGAAGTTGATGTTCAGATTGGTAATTATGTCCGCGGCAAAGTGGTTGAGATATTTATTGTTGGTGGTGCAAGTTATGTTACTTTCGTTTTCTTTGGCTTAAATTACGCTGTTTTATTGGGTGTTTTAGTTGGCTTATCTGTTCTAATTCCTTATATCGGAGCAACATTAGTTACCATTCCTGTCGCGCTTGTCGGGATTATCCAGTTTGGAACCGGCGATACTTTTTTATATTTGATTATTGTCTACTTTATCATCCAAGCGTTAGATGGGAATCTGTTAGTTCCCTTGCTTTTTTCTGAGACTAACAACTTACACCCAGTAGCGATTATTGCTGCAGTTTTATTCTTTGGAGGTATCTGGGGATTTTGGGGCGTATTTTTTGCGATCCCACTAGCAACCTTGGTAGTGGCAGTGATTGACGCATTGGATGAGACTAAGGTAGTTGATGAGATTGAGCTCGTTGACGAGTCTAAGGGATAATTATTTACTCAAGTCATTAATAATTTCTTGGGCTGCTTTTATTCCCTCAGCTACAGCCGTTACCACTAAATCAGCACCTCTAACCATATCCCCTCCAGCATAGACATTATTTGCCATAGTCTTTTGTAAATAGGGGGTATCCCTTGTTAGTGATTCAGTCATTTTAACTAAGCCGTTTTCTTTTACGCTAATTCCCGCATCATCAAACCATCTTGCAGGGCTGGCTTTAAAACCAAAGGCAGTGATTATGGTATCGGCATTAAGTAGCTGATCAGAGCCTTGAACATTATTAAGCTGCTGTTTACCTGATTTAGAATCCATTTGTTGTTTGGTAGCGATAACATTGAGTCCAATCAGCTTGTTATCTGAATTGGATTCAACGGACACTGGCGATCGATTAAATAAAAATTCGACACCTTCTTCTATTGCATTAGATACTTCTCTAGGCGAACCAGGCATAGATTCTTGGTCACGCCGGTAAACGCATGAAACTGATTCTGCACCTTGACGAATTGCGGTTCTTACGCAATCCATCGCTGTATCACCACCGCCAATGACAATGACTTTTTTATCTTTCAAATTTTGATAAGGGTAATTAACCATTTGATAGTTTTCAATATGATTGATATTGCCTATCAAATAATCAAGTGCGTTAATAACGTTTTTATTTTCAATGTTGGGGATATTTGCTTGGACGCTTTTATAAGTTCCCATCGCAAGAAAAATTGAATCATATTGCTCTTTTAATTGATCAAAAGAGATGTCTTTTCCAACACAAGTATTGAGTTTAAATTCTACACCGATATCTTCTAAAAATGCCTTCCGCTTTCGCATAACTTCTTTTTCTAGCTTAAAACCGGGAATACCAAAAGTCAGTAGACCACCGATCTCTGGATATTGGTCATAAACAACCGCCTTTATACCATTACGTGCAAGTTGGTCGGCACAGGCAATTCCTGCGGGGCCAGCACCAACGACTGCAACACGTTTATTAGATTCAATTTTAACGAGTTCAGGACGCCATTGTTTCGCCAATGCCATATCAGTAATATCTTTTTCGATTGCGCCAATTGTGACGGCTCCAAAACCAGTATTTAAAGTACAAGCTTGTTCGCAGAGTCGATCTTGCGGGCATACACGGCCACAAATTTCTGGCAGTGGATTTGTTTCATACATTAGTTCCGCAGCTTGCTGATAATTTTCTTGTGCCACTAATTCTAGCCAGTTAGGGATGTAGTTATGCAAAGGACATTTCCATTCGCAATAGGGATTACCACAATCTACACAGCGAGCGGCCTGTTTTGCAGAAAGCTGCTCTTGAGAGGTTGAATAAATTTCTTTGAAATCAATTTTTCGTTCGTCCGAAATACGTTTTATCGGGGTATGACGTTTATGATTTAAAAAATTTAATGGGTTTCTATCTATACCAGACTTCTTCGGTAATTGCTTCTTTAATGGATTTTCTGGTGGTAAATTCATTTTACAATCCTCAAAGGTACATTTGAAGATGGTCTAAAGTTGGTGGTGATATCAATTGGTTCAGATGGTTGTGTGTGGTCATTTTCAGTACTTGCTTTTGGTATCACTAACATAAAATAATCTAAGTAGTGATCAAAATTACGTAATATTTTTCTTCCCCAGGGGCTATCTGTTTGCTGGATATGTTCTTCAATTAAGCTTTTTAATTCATCGGTATAATCATCACATTCATTTTCTGAAAAATGAAAGCATTCAACGTGTTCAGGGTTGATATTTTTGCTTAATGTTTCTCTTAGATCTAACACATAGGCTATTCCTCCAGTCATTCCTGCTGCAAAATTTTCCCCCACAGGGCCAAGAATTAAAATGGTTCCTCCAGTCATATATTCACAGCCATGGTCGCCAACACCTTCAACCACACTTATTGCACCAGAATTTCTAACAGCAAAGCGTTCACCAGCCTGTCCCGAGGCGAATAATTTTCCACCAGTAGCGCCGTATAAACAAGTATTGCCGATAATTGAACCGCGACTAGCAACATACTGAATATCGCTTGGCGATTTAATACAAATCCTACCTCCAGACATACCTTTACCAACGTAATCATTGGCATCACCGACGAGCGTCAAATTAATTCCAGGATAATTCCAAACACCAAAGCTTTGTCCTGCAATTCCTGTAAATGAGAGATTAATCTCTTTTTGATTTAAACAGTTATTAGAATTCTTTTCTTCAGATGGTTCTCGCTGGGACAAAAAACCCGAAAGAGATGCGCCGACAGAACGGTCATAATTTTTTATCTGGTAATTTAGCTTAATGCTAGTTGATTGTTTGTCATAATTAACCACATCTTTAAGAATTTTTTGGTTGAGTAAACCCTCATCAAAAGGCGTATTGGGTTTATTTTGATAATGGCATTGTTTTGTTTTTGGTCGTTTAGCTGAATCAAGAATAATTTGTAGGTTCAGGTTTTTCTGTTGATTAGTCTGTCCTTCCAGTAAATCTAATAAATCGGTACGACCAATCAGTTCATCTAAATTTGATACGGCTAATTTGGCCAACCACTCTCTTACTTCTTGAGCAACAAATTCGAAATAGTTTATAACTTTTTCAGGTAATCCATGAAAGTGCTGTTGACGTAATATTTGGTTTTGGGTGGCAACACCGGTTGCACAGTTATTAAGGTGACAAATCCTTAAAAACTTACACCCTAAAGCAACCATTGGCCCGGTACCAAATCCAAAACTATCGGCACCTAAAATCGCTCCTTTAATGACATCAAGTCCAGTTTTTAAACCACCATCAACTTGTAAACAAATTTTGTCTCGCAAATTATTTTCTACTAGCGCTTGGTGCGCTTCACTGAGCCCAAGCTCCCAAGGTGTACCCGCATATTTAACAGAAGTTAACGGACTTGCTCCGGTGCCACCATCATAACCAGAAATTGTAATCATATCGGCATAGGCTTTGGCGACGCCGGCGGCGATTGTTCCAACACCCGGGCCAGAAACTAATTTAACTGAAATCAAGGCTTTTGGATTAACCTGTTTCAAATCAAAGATTAATTGAGCGATATCTTCAATTGAATAAATGTCATGATGTGGTGGGGGAGAGATCAGGGTAACTCCTGGCGTTGAATTTCTTAGCTTTGCAATTTCAACGGTGACTTTTGATCCTGGAAGTTGACCACCTTCGCCAGGTTTTGCGCCTTGTGCAATTTTAATTTGCAGGACTTCTGCACTGGTTAAATAACTAGCGCTTACACCAAACCGACCTGAAGCAATTTGTTTGATTTTTGAATTTTTTATGGTGTTGTAACGTTCTGGGTCTTCACCACCTTCACCGCTATTAGAGCGTCCACCAATCGTGTTCATTGCAATAGCAAGCGATTCATGTGCCTCTGGGCTTAAAGCACCTATAGACATTCCTGCGGAATCAAAGCGAGTTAAAAGTGATGATTTTTCCTCGACCTGTTCAATATTAAGAGGCTGGTAAGCAAGTCTCAATTGCATCATGTCTCTTAAAGTTGCGACAGGGCGTTGATTAACCGTATCAGCATAAATTTGGAAATCGCCGTATTGACCAGAGGTAACTGCTTGTTGGAGTAAAGACACCACATCAGGATTGTAACTATGATATTCAGCACCATGAACATATTTTAATTGTCCACTTCGTTTTAACTTGTGATGAGGTAACCATGCATAGTTTTCATTAATTAAACTTGCTTGATGTAAATCTTCAAAAGTAGCTCCGCCTATACGAGAAAGGATTTTTGGAAAACAGCTTTCAATAATTTTAGAATCTAAACCAACGCATTCAAATAACTGAGCACTCCGGTAACTGGCAATCGTCGAAATTCCCATTTTAGACATGATTTTCATTAGGCCTTTATTAATACCAACCAAATAATTTTTGCGTGCAGTGACAATATCAGTTTCGAGTTTATCTTCAGTTGATAGACGATTAATAATTTGTAATGCTAAATAGGGCGATATTGCAGTCGCGCCAACACCTAATAATACGGCGAAATGATGAGGGTCGCGGGTCGTAGCTGTTTCAACAACAATGTTAGCATCACAACGTAAACCTTCTTTTATTAATCTTTGATGGACTGCACCTGTTACTAAAACAGCATGAGCAGGGATCATACCTTGTTGAATATCTCTATCGGTTAGTTGCAAAATCACACACCCATTTTTTACTAGTTCGACAGCTTGGTCTGCAATTTTTTGAATCGTTTTTTCTAAACTCTGTTCTTTTGGGTAATTGAGTGAAATAGAATTAAACTGATAATAATCTTGGTCTAATTCTTTTAATTGTTGAATTTTTGCGTAGTTTAAAACCGGTTTTCCAATAATCGCACGATAAGCAAGTCCATTGGTTTCCTGAAACACATTATGTTCACGACCAAAGCAAGTTTCCAGTGACATCACCGATGCTTCACGTAATGGATCGATAGGCGGATTAGTTACTTGAGCAAACTGTTGACGAAAATAATCAAATAAATTTCTTGGTTGAGTGGACAAAACAGCCATAGGTGTATCGTCGCCCATTGAACTTGTAGGCTCTTGACTATTATTGGCAATGACTCGAATAATTTGTTCGCTTTCTTCTAAAGAAACATTAAATAATTTTTCAAAAATAGATAGATTTTTTAAATTTTCGTTAATGTATTTCTCTGCAGCTTTTTGTTCTAATCGAGGATTGCTCTTTAATCGAATGGTATTTTCTCGTAACCATTCTAAATAGGGGTGACGACTTTTTAATAGATCATCAATTTTATTCGTGCGCCATATTTTTCCTTCTGTTACATCCGCGGCCAACATTTCACCGGGGCCAACTCTATCTTTTTCGACTACATCCGATTCGTTGTAATCCCAAACGCCTACTTCTGAAGCAACGGTTAATAATCGATCTTTAGTGATCACATAACGTGCTGGGCGTAAACCATTTCTATCGAGGGTGCAGGCAATTTGTTTACCATTTGTCATTACTATGCCGGCAGGGCCATCCCAAGGTTCCATGTGCATGGAATTGAATTCATAGAATGCTTTTAACGCTGGATCCATATTTCTTCGTTTTGCCCATGCTGGTGGGACGAGTAAACGTAATGCACGAAAAATATCCATTCCGCCGGCCAACATCACTTCAAGCATATTGTCCAAAGAGGAGGAATCTGAACCAGTTTGATTAACTAAACTTTCTAATCGAGACAAGTCGGGTAATAAAGGACTATAAAATTTTGCCTGACGAGCGGTCGCCCAATTTCTATTTCCAGAAATAGTATTAATTTCACCATTGTGTGCAAGAAAACGAAAAGGTTGGGCAAATTTCCAAAGTGGAGCGGTATTTGTGGAAAAACGTTGATGAAACAAACTAATCGCTGTTTTCATATTTTCATCAGCGAGATCGGGATAAAAGCGATCGAGATATTTTGGCATCACTAATGCCTTATAAACGATCACCATGCAAGAAAGAGAGACTACATAATAATCCAGATCATTTTTAATTTGATCAGCTGCGCGGCGCCTAGCAATAAATAACCGACGCTCGAAATCTTCTTCTGTCCAGCCGGGAGGTGCCTGTACAAAAAGCTGTTCAATATTAGGAATTGTTTTTAACGCAACATCACCACAGACATTCTGGTCGATAGGGACTTTCCGCCAACCTACAATTGTTAAGGTTTCTTTAATTAATTCTTGTTCTAGGACTTGTTTACTTTGTTTTGACTTTTTGGGATCTTTACTTAAAAATATTTGACCAATACCAAATCGTTTGCCTAGGTTGAGTCCTATTTCTGCTGCAACTTTTTTAAAATAACTTTTAGGCATTTGAATTAAAACGCCACAGCCATCACCTGATTTTCCATCAGATGAAATTGCGCCTCGATGAGTCATTCGCGTCAAGGCCGTAAGAGATGTCTGTAACAGTTGATGACTCTGGTCGCCATCTATGTGTGCAATTAAACCGAAACCACAATTGTCTTTTGCTTGTGATGATTGGTATAAAGTCATTAATTGTCTCGTCGAAAAAAATTGGTCATGAAGAGTTAGTCTGATGTCGCTATCAAATCAGTCATACAAAAAATCATTAGTGCAAAACCAGTAGGGCAGGTATCTTAGCAAAGATTACTAAGTACTAGCCAATAACTAATTTTAATAAGAATTACTTGAAGGTCTTTAGCTAAGTGTTTTAGCGGGTTTCTAGTGTTTTAGAGAAAGTCTGAATACGTATTCAGAAGGAGACACAAATATTTTTGTCACAGGTTCTAATTAATAGTGGTATAGAATAAGCAGTCTTTGGTCGCTATTTCTGGAACCGTTGTTACCATAAATAAGTGCATATCTCGACGTGTAAAAAGACAACCATTTCGGTTTTCAAATAGATTATCAATTTGATTATTTCCTTGGTCATCAATCGCTTCGAACATTAAGGGTTCGTCAGCTTCACACCAGCCAATAAACTCATCTTTTGGTGTTGTACTTTGATTTAACTCCTCAATATCAGCTCGTAGAGTTATATCTGTCGTTGTTAGACGATGATGTGAAAATCCAACAGAAGCATCATTGATAAGTTCAACTCGCATTGGATGTTTAAGTATTTTTACCAGCGGTTTACGATGGTCGAAAATTTCTTGATGAGAAAATAAACGATGCAGCCCTTCCGATGCAATTTGATGAGAAGAATTATCGTTATTACCACCACATTCAATGGTCACAATAGGCGCGTCAAAAGGTTGCTCCATAATTGCACCAACCTTGAGTTGAGTAAAAATTAAATTAGCGGTAAAAAGCTCAACTAGTTTTAAATGGTTAAAATCGTCACAAACACTAACAGCAAAAGCTGGACTTGCTCCTGAAGTGTTGTGTAAGTCAACAATAGCTTCCGGCGAAACCTCTTTGACCAATTGAATAATTTTTCTAGCCCTATCTGCAACGGGCGATAAGTCTTCCTTTTTCTTCGAAAAAAAACGATTTAGATCATCACTTTGTTCAATATATCGATTCGTAAAAAAAGGTTTGGTTCTAGCTGCTTCAGGGTTACAAATAATAATACGGATATTTGTTGCAGGTATTTCTTCGCTGATTAGCCAAAGGTGAACAGCTATTAGCCCTGAGGGTTCATTGCCGTGAATTAAGGTAGTGACCACTCTATTTCGAGTTTGATCGTTACCCTTAATATCAAAAACAGTGAGACCGTCAAGCGATTTCAGGAAATGAAGTAGTTTTGCGGGAATATTTGAGCGGTGACTTGAATCAAAATAAGTTATTTTTGGATTTAAGAAGGTCATTACCAACACTTTTCCCATTCACTAACTGGCTGTCCGCCCATTTGATTAATAAAATATTGATCAAGCATTAAAGAACATGCTTCTTCATTCGTATGTTTTTGACGCAAATGACGAACTGTATTTTTAATCCACCGAGAACCATTCATGTTTTTTGATAAGCGTCGATGGATAATGTTTAAAAATTTATCCCTTTCAGTGAGTTCAATATTGAGTTTTGCTAAACCATCATTCGCAATTTGCAACATATCATCAATCACATTTTTGATTGGAACTTCAACTGGTTTGTTCTGATAATTTTGTGGCCACAAAATAGTCGCATCTAATCCGTTTTTAGCCGCTCTATAAAAATTATATTCAGCAAAACGAAAAGGAATTCTTGCCATATATTCATCAACTTTTTCTTCTAATCCAACCGCCATACCAATGGAAAATGCCGCATTTGCAGCCATATCAAGAGCGGTAGGTCCGGCTGGCAAAGCTCTAAACTCCATTCTCAGATGTCCATTACCCTTATTGGAATAAACCGCTCGATTCCACGGCCAAGTAGTTCCCATGTGAAGGTTTAATTCTGCCAGCTCTGGCAGTGAGTTTTGTTGATCTTTATCAGATAATTGAGAATTATCTGGTTGCTCTTCATCATTAAATAATTCTGGAAAAATAGGTTGATACAAATTAACTGTTTCAGAAAATAATTCCCATCCTGATTTTCTAACCCAACCGTGGCCAAAGGTCACACGTGAGGGTTGACGCCATCCAGAAGCGTCAGCCATACGATTATCAATTGATTGTTTAAACAATACTACCCGGGTTTCATCCCAAAGACATTTGCCAAGTAGCATAGGAGAATTAGCTGAAATCCCCAGGGCCATAGGTAAAGTAAGTTGGGCGGCATTAAAAGTATTGGAAAATCGTTCTTTTTCGGTCATTAAATGAACTTGAAAGGATGTATTAGCGCCTTCAACGCACACTTCTGAAGTGGTAAAATCTACCGATTCATCTCCATCAATTTTAATATGAAAGGGTTCGCCACGTTGTTTTAGCAATTCGCGAGCTAAGGTTCTATATCTACCCAAATCTGTCATATTTTTATGGCAAAGATCCGATTGTTTTAGGGTTGGTAAGATACCTACAGCCAGCGGCCGTGTTTTTAGAGTTTCAGCAACCGACCACAAGTAGTTGAATTTTGTTAGCATTTCTTTAGTTAGAGCACTAAAGGGGCGACCGGCAGCTTTTACTGGTAAGAGGTTTAACTCTAGGTTGAACTTATTAAGTTCAGTTTGGAATTGATCGTCGTTTAGAAGATCCAGAAGCTCCATATTAACGGGATTAACGTGGCTATCTTGATCCATTAGATAAATTTCTAGTTCTGCGCCTATACAGAGTTCTTCTTTACCAAAGTTGGGCTTTTCGATAATTTCTTTTAGGATATCGACCTGATCATGGATTCGACGATTAAATCGCTCGTAATCCTTGGCTGAGTATTCTCTTTCAACAATATCTCGTCCCAAAATGTAACTCCTTATCATCCGTTTGGCAAAATCTAAAATAGAAGAACAATGCCATAGTTAAGTCGATTGAATGCTTTTTTATTTAATATATCAAATTTTCGATTAAAGACCAGAACTGATTTCGATGTAGCTATTTTTAATAGCGACTAACGCTACCGACATGTCTTTTGTAAAATAGTTAGTTTTGCTGAATAAACATTTTTGCTAAATATTCAGTATGTCGTTATATTATCCGCAAACTTATTGAAGAGATTATGTCAGCGATCAATTTTTGCACAATAATTATTGATTAAGATAATTACGAACTGAAATAGTTGTCGATTAAGTTCCACTACCAACCCCCTGATATTAACTACAAGCCAGGTTAAATATAAAAATATGTTAGCAGACCATGAAATAGCCAAACAATTTAAAGAAAAACCACTATCAGAAATAGCCGAAAAATTAGCGATTAAACCGGAGCATCTGATGCATTACGGACAATCCATCGCTAAAGTTCATATCAATGCACTTAAAGAAAAGCCCAGTAAAGAACGAAAATCACGGCTTATTTTGGTCTCTGCAACCACGCCAACGCCCGCAGGGGAAGGAAAGACCACAACGACAATAGGTCTTGGGCAAGCATTTACTCAGCTAGGTGATTCAGTTTGTTTAGCGTTAAGAGAGCCATCATTGGGGCCTTGTTTAGGGATGAAAGGTGGAGCGACCGGCGGCGGCTATTCGCAAGTCGTTCCTGTTGACCGTATTAATTTACATTTTACTGGGGATTTTCATGCGATAACCTCAGCTAATAATCTAATTTCTGCTTGTATTGATAATCATATCTTCCAAGGCAATGTGTTAAATATTGATCCTAGGCAGATTGTGTGGCGACGAGCCATGGATATGAATGATCGCAGTTTACGAAAAATAGTCTTAGGTTTAGGTGGAAAAATGCAGGGGATTCCGCGGGAAGGTGGGTTCGATATTACTGCCGCTTCTGAAATAATGGCAATTCTCTGTCTTGCCACCGATTTGGTTGATTTAGAAAAGCGTTTAAATAGAACATTGGTTGGTTACAGTTATGACGAACAGCCAATATTTTTAGAATCTTTAGAAATTACTGGCGCTTTGTTAGCATTACTTAGAGATGCGATTCATCCAAATTTAGTACAAAGCCTAGAAGGAACACCAGCGTTTATTCATGGTGGGCCTTTCGCCAATATCGCTCACGGTTGCAATAGCATTTTGGCAACTAAAATGGCAATGCATCATGCGGATTGGGCGATTACTGAAGCTGGTTTTGGTTTTGATTTGGGAGCAGAAAAGTTCTTTGATATCAAATGTCGAATCGCCGAATTAGACCCTGCCGCTGTGGTTTTAGTCACAACTGTTCGAGCTTTAAAAATGCACGGCGGTATGGATAAAAATGAACTGACCAGTATTGGTGTAGAATTTGTTAAAGAAGGTCTCGATAATTTAAACAAACACATAGAAAGTGTTCAGCTTTTTAATAAAACACCAGTCGTAGCACTGAATCGTTTTGCTGATGATAGCGATGAAGAAATCGCAGTAATCAAAAACCATGTCGAATCTAAAGGAATTTTATTTGCTGAAAGTAATCATTTTGAAAAAGGGGGAAAAGGTGCGATTGATTTGGCTCATAAAGTTAAACTAGCGGCAGATAATCAAGATTCATTTGTACCACTTTATGAGCTAGATGATGGAGTTGTTGATAAGGTAACTAAAGTATGTAAAGCCATGTATGGGGCAGCCGATGTTGCTTTTACCAAAGAGGCAGAAAAAGATCTGTTGCACGTTAAAAAACTCAAACTAAACGGACTTCCAATTTGTATTGCTAAAGCGCCAAGTTCACTTTCTGACGACCCCCGTTTGCATGGAAGACCAAGAGATTTTCAAGTGACTGTTCGAAATATTCAGATCAATGCAGGTGCCGGTTTTTTGGTAGTATTAACGGGGAATATTATGCGAATGCCCGGACTTCCTAAAAAGCCGGCAGCGCAAAAAGTTAAATTACTTGCTGATGGCGAAATCACTGGCGTTAGTTAATTAATAAAACGGTTTCCGTTCTAGCTATTTTATTATTTATAAATTCTTAGATGCAAAATCAGCTAGACGTGATCTTTCGCCAGTATGCAGTTTAATATGGCCGCCATACTTCCAGTTCTTAAAATGATCAACCACATAAGTTATTCCTGAACTTGACTCGGTTAGATAAGGCGTATCTATCTGTCCAACGTTACCTAAGCAGATCATCTTTGTTCCAGGGCCAGCACGAGTAATCAGTGTTTTCATTTGTTTAGGGGTCAAATTTTGCGCTTCGTCAATGATGACAAATTTGTTAATAAAAGTTCGTCCCCGCATAAAATTAAGAGATCGAATTTTCAACCATTTTTCTAAAATATCCTGAGTCGCTTGCCGCCCCCAATCATCATTCGATTGAGCGGGGGACAACACTTCTAAATTATCGGTAAAAGCCCCCATCCATGGATTCATCTTTTCTTCTTCAGTGCCGGGTAAAAAACCGATATCTTCTCCGACCGGAACAGTGACTCTTGTAACAATGATTTCATTAAAACGTTTTTGCTCAATTGTTTGTTCTAATGCCGCAGCCAATGCCAATAGTGTTTTCCCCGTACCGGCAGGTCCTTGTAAAGTAACAAAATCAATATCTGGATCCATTAATAAATTAAGTGCGTAACTCTGTTCCTGATTTCTAGCGGTAATTCCCCAAATCGAATTATTTGGCGCAGCATAATCCTTAGTGAGTTCAATTGTTGCTTGCTCGTCTTGAACATCCCTGACAATCGCGCTAAACCTTGAACCATCATTTACATAAATAAATTGATTATTAGTCCAATGATTTACTAATGGCCCTTTGAATGTATAAAACGTCCGCCCTTCTTCCTGCCAAGATTGCATATCTTTATCATGCTCGTTCCAAAAATCATCAGGTAATTCTTCTTGTCCTGTAAATAAATTTTCAAGGTCATCAAGCACTTGGTCATTAAAATAATCTTCTGAATGAACTCCGATTATTTTTGCTTTTATGCGTAGGTTAATATCTTTAGAAACGAGAGTTACTTTTTTCTCTAGATGTTTGTTTTGCAATCCTAATGCAATGTTGACAATGGTATTATCAACTTTACTAGAAGCAAGACCATTAGGTAACGCGTTTGATTCAACGTCTGCTAACTGAAAAAATAGTCGACCATTAATTCGTTCTTCAATCGGCGAATAGGGTGAATTGCCGATAGGAATCCCTTCTTTGATTTGACTTTCAGAACAGCTGCTCATTAGTTGGTCAAAATATCGGCTCACTTGGCGAACATTGCGAGCAACTTCTGAGAGGCCTTTCTTTCCATTGTCGAGTTCTTCTAACACTACCATAGGAATATAGATATCGTGTTCGGCAAACCGAAATAAAGATGTTGGATCATGCATTAACACATTAGTATCTAATACAAAAAGTCGAGGTTGTTCTCTATCTAAATCAGTCATAATATTCCTGCGATTAAATTTAAAGTTCCTTTACGGCTTGTAACACTAATTCAACGTGTCCTTTCACTTTGATTTTTCGCCACTCGTTAACTAAAACACCTTTTTTGTTAAATAAGAAAGTGCTTCTTTCAATTCCCATATACTCTCTACCGTAAAGTTTTTTCAATTTGATAACTTCAAAGGCTTTACACATTGCTTCATCGGGATCGGAAATTAAATCAAAGGGAAAGGATTGTTTTTCTTTAAATCGTTCATGAGATTTTATAGAGTCTCGTGAGACACCAAAAATCACTGTATCTAGAGAATTAAAATCATCTATGTTATCTCGGAAATTTTGTCCTTCAGTGGTACAGCCGGGAGTGCTATCTTTAGGGTAAAAATAAATAACAATATTCTTATTTTTTATTTTGTTGAGGGTGATTGATTGTTCACTGGTAGCTTCTAATGTAAGTTTTGGAAGTTTATCGCCTAATTTCATTATTTCATTTTTCCTTTATGGGATGGTTAATTGGTATATTTACTTTAATCCGTTTATTTTATCATCGGCTGAAAAGTTGCATCTAAATTTTGCACATTACAAAATTCGTTAAAATCGTGTCTCAGCGAAGAAAGTTTAACTTCAGGTGGCACACTAACGGTTAACTTTATTTCAGCAATTGGTGCATTGGTATGTTGTGCCAAAAATGTATCACAGCTCATTTGTTCAATGTTGACATTTCTTTCGGCAAAAAAAGTTGTGATTTCATTCGCTATACCAAGATTATCTGATGAAAAAAACTTAACTCGATAAGGAAGGCCTGCATTTGGAGTTTCTTGATACTCCACTCGTTTTAACATGGTTGTCATACCCATTGAGTGAGCTCGTGAAGGTACCACATGTTCAAGTTTGGCCAGAGCGCTCCATTCGCCGGAAGCCATTAGTACGAGACTAAAGGTATTTCCCATGGATTTCATTTTTGTTTCTTGAATATTGCAGCCGCATTGAGTAACTAGGCTAGTAATGTCATTGGCGATACCGGGGCGATTCGGGGCAATGGCTGAGATAACTAATAGATTCTGCATAGATAATAAATTAACGACCTCTTTAACTGTAAAATGCTAAATGAAGGACAGAGTATAAGACTATTAGGCTTCATAGGTAAATAACTGATTAAAGAAATCCATAATGGACTTGGTCTTTATTCAATAAAAATATGATTAAATTTTAGTTGCCTAGGTTAATATTAGACATTCATTAGCACATTCTAATATAATTGTATTCGCTAAATATGATTAAGATTAAAATAACTAATATTTATAAAAAGGTACAAGATGAAAGAAAAAACTGTCAATTCGCCGTTATTGCTTGTAAAAGTCTTCATAATTACCGCTTTAATAATGACGATCTATGAATCAATTAAAGAGTTTATCTTTAAGGGCGCCTTGACTCCGTGGGAGTCTCATACTATTACGATTATAATAACAGCAATTATCGCGACATTTACGGCATATTCAATGCGGTCATGGCTGCAATCTATCTATTTAAAAGAAAAACAAATAGAATCTAAAGAAGAATCATTAAAGTCATTTAGGTTAACACTTTCCGCGGTGAATCATATTGTTAACAATGTTCTAAATTATCTTCAATTAGTAAAAACTAGTATTGATAAAGAAGGAAAATTACCAGATGAAACACTGAAATTACTAGAAGAAAGCCTTAATGAAGCAGACAAACAAATGCAAGTATTAAATAATATAGAACATCCTAATGATCCAACAAGTTTTGATAGGATATATCCTAAATAATTATAAATTTGTTTCAAGTAACAAGAGGGTTATTTTATCAATTCTTGTGGTTACATGTAGGAGATTTCGCTAACAACTTGTGAAATAATGGACATAGGTGGACTGTCTTAGAATGATTATTGATTCGGCGGAAAAGTTTTACTAAATAGAAGAGCGTTAACAAGGAATAATTATTATGTTTGGAAAAACAGGAACTTTTTTCGTTCGCTTATGGCGCTTTTTTACTATTAAACGAGAACAACCTGAGTTTATAGTTGGTAAAAATGCGTACCGTGCTGACAGGTTTTTATCGGCTCTTATTGATGGTGGTATCCAAATTATATTAACGATCCCTTTGGGGATTTATTTATTTTCTCAAAGTATTTCAGAAGTAAATATGACCCTCACTGGATATATTATGTTGTATCAAATTATTCTATTTTTTATCTTTCATGGTTATCTTCTTTATTTCTTTGGACAAACCATTGGTAAACATACCACCGGAATTCGAATTGAGAACTTGGATGGAACTAAAGCTAGTTTCTTAAAAATAGTATTTGCTCGAATGTTGCCTATGAGCGCATTTTCCGTTATTCCAGTCATAGGTACACTAATCTCAGGTCTAATTAATCCCTTATTAATTTTTGGCAACAACCGTAGATGTTTGCATGATTATATTGCAAGAACGAAGGTGTGTAATACAGATTCCTAACTGCCTGCTTGTTTAGATTGGTCATTCAAAGGTTATAATAAATGTCAGGCATTATCGAAATAAACCAACTACTCAAGTCTATGTCACCAGAATTAAAAACCGGTGAATATGTTTTTTGTTCTATAAAAGGAGATTATTCTGATTACTCCCATTTAAACCCTTTAGCTTCTTTTAAAGAGCCCGAGGGCTTAACGCTTATCATATCAGTTGAGGCTGCAGAAAATGCTGATATAGCCTATGAAAGTAAATTCAAACAAATTACCTTAACCGTCCATTCAAGTCTAGACGCAGTAGGGTTAACAGCCGCTGTCGCGACAAAATTAACTTCTTATGGAATAAGCGCAAATGTAGTTGCAGCTTATTATCATGATCATATATTTGTACAAAGCGAAAAAGCCGATGAAGCTTTATCGGCTTTGAAAGAGTTTAGCCATTTAGAATAGAAAATAAATCTTCGAATTAAAAAAATGGCTTAATTCTAGTATTATAAAACGATTAGCTGGAAGAAATACTATTATTTGACTAGTATTTAGTAATATTTAATTTAGTTTAGTTTAGTTTAATAGAAGAAATTTTTTATGAAATTCAATAAATCAGAATTATATAAATCTTTATTAGAAATTACTCAGGAACTCTTGGTTGCCTTAGATAGAACTGGCGCAGTTGTTTATATTAACCCAAGAGGATGCGAAATACTGGAAGAAAAAGAAGAAAATATTCTAGGTAACAATTGGTTTGATAAGTTCTTTGATAAAAACCTAAATGATGAAGTTAAGAGTGTGTACTTAGAGCTAGTCAAAGGAAACATTGAATTTAGCCAATATTTTGAAAATACAATCATGACTAGTCAGGGTAAAAATAAAATGATGGCATGGAATAATAAGGCCATTTATGATGAAGGTGGAAAAATTTCTTATGTATTGTCGTCAGGTAGAGATATTACAAAGGAAAAAAATGATGAATCAAGGCTAAGTCAATCGACTTTAGCCTTGGAATTGATGATGGATAGAACTAATAAATAGGAGCAAGTAGAACTAAACAATATCCCCAACACTCAATATCTTTAACGCATTAGTACCACCGAGTTTCCCCATGTGATCGCCTTTGGTTAGCAAAACTAAATCACCATCATTTAAATCAATAATTTTTCTGATTTCTTCAATCGCAAGGCGGTTAACATCATGACGCGCTAAAACCGTTGGATCAAAATGGATTGCTTCAACACCTCGATATAGCGCCATTTTTCGTTTAGTTCTCTGTAAACGGGTGAGGGCGAAGATAGGTATTCCACTACGAATTCGGGACATCACTAAGGGTGTTGAGCCAGATTCAGTTAGACAGGCAATGGCTTTGATGCCTTCTAAATGATTGGCCGCATACATAGTTGCCATAGCAATAGCCTCATCCACTCTGTCCCACTGTAATTCAACTCGGTGACCCGAGATTCTATTGGTTCTTTCTTTTTCTGCACCGAGACAAACCCGTGAAACTGCTGCGACGACACGCTCTGGATGATCGCCCATAGCTGTTTCACCCGATAACATTACCGCATCGGTACCGTCTAATACAGCATTAGCGACATCAAATACTTCTGCTCTAGTTGGAATGGCGTTAGTAATCATTGACTCCATCATTTGGGTCGCAGTAATAACAGCTCGATCAAGCGATCTTGCACGCTGGATGATTTTCTTCTGTACACCAATTAATTCGGCGTCGCCAATCTCTACACCCAAATCACCTCTAGCAACCATTACAGCGGCAGATGCGATGATAATCTCATCAAGAATTTTATCGTCTTCTACAGTTTCTGCTCGTTCAATTTTAGCTACCATGCCGCATTGGCAGCCAGCTTCGATGGCTAGTTTTTCTGCTAATTTAATATCCTCTGCCGTTCTGGGAAAAGATACCGCTAAATAATCGACGTCCATCTTTGCAGCAGTTTTAATATCTTCCATATCTTTTTCAGTTAAAGCTGGAGCTGATAGACCACCACCTTTACGGTTTATCCCCTTGTTATTGGATAGCGCGCCGCCAATAATGACTTTAGTAAAAATTCGATTGGATTCTATGGATGTAATGACTAGTTCAACTCGCCCATCGTCCAATAATAAAACATCATCTACTCGACAATCTTGAGGCAATTCCTTGTAATCAATACTGACTTGTTGTTGATCACCATCATTAACGTCAAGGTCAGCATCTAATATAAAGGTATCACCCTCGTTAAGGTTTATTTTGTCATTTTTAAAACGAGAAATTCGTATTTTAGGGCCTTGTAAATCGCCTAAAATAGCCACGTTCACATCTAACTTTGCAGCGACTTCTCTTACGAGGTTGGCACGATTAATATGATCTTCCGCGCTACCATGAGAAAAGTTCATACGAACAACATTAGCGCCGGCTTTAAATAGTGATTCTAACGCTTCGGCATTGTTAGTGGATGGGCCGAGGGTTGTAACTATTTTGGTTCTACGTAGCAAAGGAACACTCCAAATATATTTATTGTAATGGCTTGATTGGTAAGATGAACGGGATTATAAGCTAAATTTACCGCTAAGATTATGAATATTAGGAATTTTTATTAATTTTTGCTTGAATTCGTATGCAGTTATCCCAACTATCTAAAGCATTGTAAACTTAAGCTTAAATTATTCTGTTGATATCCTAGCAGAGTAATAGTTTAAATTAATTTGTTTTAATCAAAAGCTCGGAGACCAGTGAAATGACTGAAGTCGTTAATAAAGAAACCCACAGTTTTCAAACAGAAGTAAAGCAATTGCTCAATTTAATGGTGCATTCGCTCTACAGCAACAAAGAAATATTCTTAAGAGAATTAGTCTCAAATGCGGCAGATGCAGCAGATAAAATGCGTTTTGAAGCGCTGTCTCATGACGAATATTACGAGAATGATAGTGACCTAAAAATCCGAATCACTACAGACAAAGATGCTGGCACTCTGACTATTAGCGATAACGGTATTGGCATGAATAAAGACGAAGTCATGCAGAACTTAGGAACAATTGCTCGTTCGGGTACTTCTGAATTTATTAAGCAAATGTCCAAAGAAGAAAAAGCCGATAGTAATCTTATTGGTCAATTTGGTGTTGGTTTTTATTCGTCTTTTATTGTTGCCGATGAAGTTGAAGTAAGAACTCGCCGTGCAGGTGAATCATCTGAAGCGGGTGTGAGCTGGATATCTAAAGGAGATGGCGAATTTAGTATTGAAACCATCGACAAAGCTGACCGCGGTACTGAGATCATTTTACACCTAAAAGATGACGAAAAAGAGTTCTTAGAACCTTGGCGTTTACGTTCAGTGATTAGCAAATATTCTGATCATGTTTCATTACCTGTTGAAATGGAAAAAATGGACATGGACGCGCCCAGTGAAGACGAAGATAAAAAGGAAGAAGATGAAGTTGTTGTTCCTGAGTTTGAAGTCATCAATAAAGCAACTGCTTTATGGACTCGCGCTAAATCTGATGTAAAAGAAGACGAATATAAAGAGTTTTACAAGCATATTTCTCATGACTTTAATGAGCCACTCACTTGGTCTCATAATAAAGTTGAAGGGAAATTAGAATATACTAGTCTTCTCTATTTACCAAAAACCGCTCCAATGGATCTTTGGAATCGTGATAAACCTCGTGGCGTTAAATTATACGTACAACGTGTATTTATCATGGATGATGCAGAGCAATTTTTGCCTGTATATCTTCGTATGGTTCGTGGTGTTCTTGATTCAAACGATTTACCACTCAATGTTTCAAGAGAAATCTTACAAGATAAAGGCGCCACTCAAAGCCTGCGTAATGCTTGTGTGAAACGTGCGCTTAGCATGTTGGAGAAATTAGCTAAATCTAAAAAGGAAGATTACCAAGGATTTTGGGATGAGTTTGGTTCAGTATTAAAAGAAGGTTTAGCGGAAGACTTTGCTAACAAGGACAAAGTTGCCGGATTAATGCGCTTTGCCTCAACAACTAACGATGATGCGACCCAAAATGTATCTCTTGCTGATTATATTTCACGCATGAAACCTGAACAAGACAAGATCTATTTCTTGGTTGCTGATAATTATGCAACCGCTAAAAATAGCCCTCATTTAGAGGTTTATAAAAAGAAAGGCGTTGAAGTATTATTACTCACTGATCGTATTGATGAGTGGGCAATGGGTCATTTAACCGAGTTTGACAGTAAAAAGCTACAAGCGATTACTCAAGGTGATCTAGATCTTGGTGGTCTTGAGAGCGAAGAAGACAAGCAAGCGGTTGAAAAAGCTAATGAAGATAATTCTGATTTGATTGGTAAAATCAAAGAAGTTTTGGGTGAGAAAGTTGAAGATGTGAAAGTCTCTGGACGATTAGCCGAATCACCTGCTTGTGTTGTTTCAAATGATGGTGGTATGAGTTTGCAAATGGCACGAATGATGAAAGCAGCTGGTCAACCTGTCCCAGAAATGAAACCTATTTTTGAGATTAATGCTGAACATAAATTAGTTGAGCAGTTATCTGGTGAATTATCAGAGGAGGATTTTAAGGATTGGGTTGAGCTATTGTTTGATCAAGCGGTTCTGTCTGATAGCGGCCATCTTGATGATCCAGCAGCGTTTACTCAACGATTGAATCGCTTATTAATGAAATAAGTTGTTTCTTAAAAGTTCGATATAAAAGGAGCTTAGGCTCCTTTTTTTGTGTATATTTATAATGCTACTAACCGATAACTAAGAAGTTTTACTCTAGGATTTTTGTCCAATGACAGATAACAATTTACCTAATAATAACTCGCCTGACACAGAAGCCGCTGGAAAGCGAATGATGCTTATAGCCAGTATTATTGGATTGGCATTAGCCACTTGGTTTTTTGGTTCTGTCGAGGAAAAACAATTTAACCCAAATCAATCACCCAGTAGCTTTAATGAAAATAATCAGACTAAGGTTGAATTGCTTCGTAACCGATACGGTCATTATGTCACCACTGGAACAATCGATAATAAGGAAGTGGTATTTATGCTTGATACCGGAGCGACTAATGTTGCTATACCAGGCGCACTGGAAGATTATTTAAATCTAGAAAGAGGGCGTTCTTATCAAGTTCATACAGCCAATGGAACAGCAACTGCTTACGCCACTAGAATTGATTATCTAAAAATTGGCGATATTGTATTGGATAATGTCAGAGCATCCATTAGTCCGAGTATGGAAGGCGAAGAGATTTTGCTTGGAATGGCAGCGCTTAAACAGCTTGAATTCAGACAAAAAGGTAATCGATTGACACTTATCCAACACCGATAGATAAACCGACTAAAGAGAATAAACGCTTTAGTCAGTTTTCAGTTCGAGATAACCAAATCAGTCGATTCAAACAATCTGCTTTAAACTAAAACGATTTCTGAACGCATACTATAAAGTATAAAGAGCACTTCTTCTTGCTCAGGTTGACCGACGTTATTTTTATTCATCGCATTTAATGCATCATCCAAAACAGACATAAATTCTAAAGCCGATATATTCATGCCCTTGTGGGTTGCCAACATGTCTTTACCTTTATAAACATCAGGTCCTCCAGTACCTGCAATGAAAAAAGTCGCAGCGCCATTTTTTAGGTCAGCTTCTTCAAATTTTGCGTAACGTGTTGATATTGCAGGATTAGCAAGATGTAAATCAACAATGTCATGTGCTAATTTTGTAATACCTTCCGTTCCACCTAATCGTTCATACAATGATTGAGTCATTATTTTTCTCCATTTGTTTAATTTCGAAAGCTAGGTTACATTAGCAAACTAATCAAGGCTAGTTCATGAAATAGACTGCCGAGTACAATAACTGTACTGCCTGTTGATACATAGAATAAATATAATAATAAAAACATTAATCTAGGAGTAGAAAATGAGTACAAAAGCTGAATATGGACAATATTGTCCCTTAGCCATGTCGTCGGAATTTTTGTGTAACCGCTGGACTATGTTGGTATTGAGAGAGCTACTATTTGGTTCGACCGGTTTTAACGACATTAGTCGTGGTGTGCCAAGGATGTCTAGGACGCTTCTTTCAAACCGACTGAAAGAGTTGGTTGAACGGGGCGTTATTGTTAGAGAAAAAAAGCAAATTGGCGGTCAGATCCATTACAAACTAACCGAAGCCGGACAAGCACTTGGTCCTGTTGTTTTTAGTATGGCCGAGTGGGGACAAGAATGGCTGACGGTTGAACCTTCTGTTGAAAATGTTGATGTCGGATTTTTAATGTGGGACATTCACAGAAATGCTGTGCCAATGAAGGAACTACCAAACCCATTTATCGTTGAGTTTTACTTAAACGATGTACCGGAAAATAAAAGCGCTCATTGGCTCGTTTTTGAAGATGGCAAGGTTGATTTATGTCATATTGATCATGGGTTTGATGTGAATGTTTTGATTGATGTTTCGATTAAAAAGTTAACTAAGGTTTGGATGGGGTGGGAAGATATCTCCCAAGCAATTAAAGATAGTAGTTTGAAACTCAAAGGTGATAAAAAATATACCAGCATAGCGGCTCAATGGTTAGGACATAGTAGTGTGGCTCATGTTAAGAAAAGGCCGATGGATGAGCGAGTTGGCTAGATTTATGATTAGAATATTGATTACATATTGCGTAACAATAAGCTGCTAGGTTTCAGAAAGAGGAGAATACATCATCAACCAGACGGCCTGTTCAGAATGCTTCGAAGACCAAGGGTTGCGCTTGGATGCGTGGCGTCTAGGGAATGAAGAGAAATCCAATTGCCAAAATTGTGGTAGTCCAGAAGGGAAAAAACTTAGTGAAGAATCGCTAAGCAAACTTGCCCACAGATTTTTTGTTTGGGGATCTCTTCAGAAATGTGATTTTGGAGGTGCACCAGTAATTCAGTTCAATGATCATCAGAAGACTTCCATTGAAGTATCGCAATGGCTGAAAAATGATATTCAGCTTTTCGAAAAATTACTAGGAGTGGGTTTCTTTCATTACGGACCAAGATTATGGATGATTGGAGAAATAGAGCCGTTGAAAGAACTTCAGGATCACAATAGTCAGCATGAAATAATCGAACGAATATTTAAAGAATACCCTACAAGAATCATAGGTAGTTCTCATGAGCTATATCGAATTAGAAAATCACCCAAATCTCCAGAGTCTAATTCTGAGTACGACAGCCGCCCCCCCAAGTTTGCAGGTTCTGGAAGGTTGGATGACTATGATTTTCCAGTACTATATGCTTCCGAAGATTTAGACGTTTGCTTACATGAGTGCCGAGTAACAGCTGAAGATGAGATATATCTAGCCACACTTCAACCGGCCACTCAATTGAAAATGTTAGACCTTACTGCTCTTATCAAGGAAGAGGATGTTACAGAGTTTGAAAGTTTAGACCTTGCTATCCATATGCTTTTTTTAGCCTCTTCACATGCCTACCCAATTACGAGGAAGATATCTGTGATGGTAAAAGAAAGGGGGTATGACGGTATTATTTACCCATCATATTTTAGCTTGCTACGGCTTGGCATTATGCCCTTTCAGACAACTTACGGGATATCGCATAGAAGAATTCCTCAATATCAAGAGTATGAACAGCATACTGCTATTCCAAATGCTGCATTATTTGGTAACCCGATTACAGAGGAAAAGCTTAAAGTAAAGTGCATAAATAGGCTTGTTTTGAGTCAAGTTTCTTATGATGTTCGATTTGGTCCTATCAAAAATTAAGCAGGAAAAAACTATTGAAGGTGCTGCTGCCTGAGAATTTTTTCCGCTGTCCCAAAACTGCCGCAGAGCGCGGCGTAAGATAAACAAAATATTTATTGACCAACACCTACTAGTAAAAAGACTAAATCGACGGACAAGTTTTATACAAACTAAACAACGCTTAATAGGTTATAAAAAGAATTTAACACAGAGTTCATATCGCATAAATTACCACTAGATATCTTAAATATCAGATTTATTAATTTCCCAAATAACTGTATAATTCGCCGCATCTGAACTATCCTAATTTAAACATTTGAGAATCTAGTATTTGACTGATTTTAAACTATTTATCAGTCAAAACTATCTCAATCCATCATCCAAGAGGACTGCTAAAGTGCTAGAAGCCTATAGAAATCATGTCAAAGAAAGAGCTGAGCAAGGAATTGTTCCAAAACCTATTTCTCCAGAGCAAATGACTGACCTAGTTGAGTTGCTTAAAAATCCGCCACAAGGCGAAGAAGAATTCTTATTAGATTTGGTTTCGAACCGTGTACCTGCCGGTGTTGATCAGGCTGCCTATGTTAAAGCTGGTTTTTTATCAGCGATTGCAAAAGGTGAAGATTCTTCTCCTTTGATTAATAAAGCCGCTGCGGTTGAGTTGTTGGGAACTATGTTAGGTGGTTACAACATTGCAACCTTGGTTGAACTTCTTGATGATTCTGAACTTGCTGATTTGGCTGGTCAACAATTAAATCATACTTTGTTAATGTTTGATGCTTTTCATGACGTAGCTGATAAAGCAAAAGCCGGTAATCAAGTCGCTAAAAATGTCATTCAAAGCTGGGCTGATGCCGAATGGTTTACTAGTAAAGATGCTCTCGCTGAAAAAATAACCTTAACGGTATTTATGGTTCCCGGCGAAACTAACACAGACGATCTATCACCAGCACAAGATGCTTGGTCTCGACCTGATATTCCTTTGCATGCTCTAGCGATGCTAAAAAATCCAAAGCCGGGTTTAGAGGGAAATCCTCTTGAAGTGATTGAACAACTAAAACAAAAAGGGCATCCAGTTGTTTATGTTGGTGATGTGGTTGGTACTGGTTCTTCAAGAAAATCCGCAACTAACTCGGTTTTATGGCTGATGGGTGACGACATTCCTCATATACCTAACAAACGAGATGGTGGTTTTTGTTTAGGTGGAAAAATTGCACCTATCTTCTTTAATACGATGGAAGATGCAGGAGCCTTGCCCGTAGAAGTTGACGTTTCTAAGTTAGAAATGGGGGATGTAATTGATATTTATCCTTATGAAGGAAAAATCGAAAAAGCAGGTGAAGTTGTTGCAGAATTTGAATTAAAGACCGATGTTTTACTTGATGAAGTTCAAGCGGGCGGACGTATACCACTAATTATTGGTCGTGGTTTAACTTCTCGAGCAAGAGAGTTCTTAGGATTGCCAGCAAGTAATTTATTCCGTCTACCAGATGCAGTTGTAGATTCTGATAAAGGTTTTACATTAGCGCAAAAAATGGTTGGTAAAGCTTGTGGTTTAGAAGGTGTACGTGCTCATCAATATTGTGAGCCTAAAATGACAACCGTAGGCTCTCAAGATACAACCGGGCCGATGACTCGTGATGAACTAAAAGATCTAGCTTGTCTTGGGTTTTCTGCGGATTTAACCATGCAGTCTTTCTGTCATACAGCGGCTTATCCAAAGCCAATTGATATCGATACCCAACACACATTACCTGATTTTATTATGAATCGTGGTGGTGTTTCGTTAAGACCAGGGGATGGCATCATACATAGCTGGTTAAATCGTATGCTATTACCTGATACTGTTGGTACTGGTGGTGATTCACATACACGTTTTCCAATCGGTATTTCCTTTCCTGCGGGCTCTGGTCTGGTTGCTTTTGCTGCCGCTACAGGCGTTATGCCACTTGATATGCCTGAATCAGTATTGGTTCGTTTTAAAGGTGAAATGCAACCGGGTGTAACTTTACGTGATTTGGTTAATGCCATTCCTTATGCAGCGATTCAAGAAGGTTTATTAACGGTTGAGAAGGAAGGTAAAAAGAATATCTTCTCCGGTAGAATTCTAGAAATTGAAGGTTTACCGGACTTAAAAGTAGAGCAAGCATTTGAATTATCGGATGCAGCAGCAGAAAGAAGCGCGGCAGGTTGTTCCATTAAACTCGATAAGACGCCAATCATCGAGTATTTAAACTCTAATATCACCATGCTTAAGTGGATGATCAAAGAAGGTTACGGCGATGCCAGAACGATTAGTCGTCGAATTGAAAATATGCAAAAATGGCTGGCTAATCCAGAATTAATGTCAGCAGATGCCGATGCGGAATATGCTTCAATCATTGAGATTGACTTAAATGATATTAAAGAGCCTATCTTAGCTTGTCCAAATGACCCAGATGATGTCAAAAAACTATCTGACGTACAGGGCGCTCACATTGATGAAGTGTTTATCGGAAGTTGCATGACTAATATTGGTCATTATCGTGCTGCTGGTAAATTACTAGAAAAAACCAGTTCTATACCAACAAGATTATGGATCGCTCCACCAACAAAAATGGACGAGCACCAGTTAATGCAAGAAGGTTATTATAATATTTTTGCGACAGCGGGCGCGCGTACCGAAATGCCAGGTTGTTCTTTATGTATGGGTAATCAAGCAAGAGTGGCAGCTAATTCGACTGTTGTTTCAACATCAACGCGAAATTTCCCAAATCGTTTAGGTGATGGTGCTGATGTGTACTTGGCATCGGCTGAACTAGCAGCTGTTTCGGCTATTCTTGGTAAATTACCGACTGTTGAAGAGTATATGAGTTACGCCTCTGATTTGGATACCATGAGTGAAGAAATTTATCGTTACTTAAACTTCCATGAGATCGAAGACTTTAAAAAGTCAGCTTCCATGGTGACAATTCCAGTCATTAATAAGGTGCTTGTTGGTTAGCGTTAAACAAAACCTTTAGTTGACAAGATCATGAGCACCTAGTTAGGTGCTCTTTTGTTTTATAAAGTTATAAGTCATTATATAGATGAATTCTGAAATAAAATTGAATCAATGGATAAGCCGAATAGAAGCGTTTAATCCTAACGAGATTGAACTCGGTTTAGAAAGGCTTCATAAGATTGCATTGAGTCTCGGCTTGATCAAGTTTGACGCCAAAGTAGTTATAATTGGCGGAACCAACGGTAAGGGTAGTTGTGTAGCGTCCTTGGAGTCACTCGCTATTCAGAGCCATCTAAAGGTTGCAAGTTATACCTCTCCACACTTGAGGCGTTTTAATGAACGTATTAAAATCGATGGCAAGCAAGTTACTGACGATTTGTTGGTTAAACATTTTGAAATTATTGAAGCTTCTAGAAACGATATACCATTAACCTTTTTTGAGTTTACAACACTTGTTGCATTATCAATCTTTAGTCAAGAACCACTCGACCTTGTAATTCTAGAAATTGGTTTAGGTGGAAGACTAGATGCGGTTAATATCGTTGATCCAGACGTTACTATCATTACCACTATCGATAAAGATCACGAAAGCTGGTTGGGTGTTGATAAGGTCGGGATTGCTTATGAAAAGTCAGGTATTTGTCGAAAAGGAAAGAAAAACTTAATTGGTGATAAAAAAAGTTATAATTTAGTTCTACAAGCACGACCTGAATTAGAAGGTGTCGTTTCCCTTATAACAGAAAAAAATCCCGATCATTTTTCGATTGAAGAATTAAATCAAATAATTAAAGATCGGCAGATTAATCCTTATCAATTATTACAGCAAAATATTCTACTGTCATTACTCGCTTTTAATACCCTTTTTGAAAAACAGTCAAAAGAATTAAATTTAGCTGAGGTTATAAGAAATATCCAAATAGAAGGGCGTTTTCAGAAAGTATTAAATCACCCTATCACCCTTGTTGATGTAGGGCATAATCTTCAAGCCGCTAAGAATTTAAAACATCAGTGTTCTGAAATTAAAAATATAGGTAAGCGAATTGCTATTTGTGGCATGATGGCTGATAAGGCGATTGCTGATGTTATTCATATTATGGATGATGTTATTGAACAGTGGTATTTTGTTGATCTACCAATTGAACGAGCGGCGTCTGCGGAAGATTTAATTAAATCTCATACTTCTTTAAAGTTAACCAGTTCTGCTAATCAAACTCACTCAGTTGAACAAGCATTTCAAGAAATACAGATACATTGCGCTAAAGATGACTTAGTCTTAGTGTTCGGGTCATTTATTACGGTTGCTGAGATGCTTCATTATTGTGATAATGAAGGTTAGTTTAAAGAAATCTATTTTTTTATCTGAGAGTTTATAATGGAAAATAGCTTAAAACAAAGAATCATCGGCGCTGTGGTGCTAGCCGCTTTGGCAATTATTTTTCTTCCTGCAATCCTAAAAGAAAAAACAAGCAACGGCACTTTTGAAAGCCAGATTCCAGATAAACCAGAAGCACTTAAAACTTACCGTGTTGATACGCAGAAAGTTGATTCGCTAATTAAAGAAAGCGACCTAAAACGCGCAGCTATTGAGAAACAACATGAAGAGTCTATTTCTGAAGCAAGTGATCCGGATTTAACGAACTCTGAGCTAAACAGTCCTGAGTTGAATAATAAGGAAGCCCCTTCTAAAACCAATGCTCAAACGGATGAAGCTGAATTAGAAGAGCATAAAAAGAAAGAAATAGCTGAAACGCTTACTAAACCCAAGTCCCCCTCTAATTCTGAAAACAATAAAACAACAATCGGTGATAAGTTTACTGATGCGGCTTGGGTGGTTCAAGTTGCAAGTTTTAGCAATGAAAGTAACGCGATTAAGATGGTTGATAGGTTGAAGAAAGCCAATTACAAGGCTTACCGGCGTAAGGTTACAGCTAATAAACGTGTTGTTTTTAGGGTATTTGTTGGTCCTTATATCGAAAAACATAAAGCAAAAGCCTCTCTGGTGGAAATTAGCAAATTAAGTCAAAGCGATGCCGTAATAAGACCTTTTGACCCAATTAAGCATTGATTAGGCACAATAGACTATTCTTGGTTTACCTGACCTATGCTTCTTTGCTAAAATCCACCCAACTTATCTAATGCCAGATTATTAACGCTTATGCAGTGGATCGATTGGGCTATCTTAATCATAATTGCACTTTCTGCCGGAGTGAGCCTTTTAAGAGGCTTTGTCAGAGAAGCCTTGTCACTTGCTGGTTGGATCCTTGCCTTTTTTGTTGCTAAAGGCTTCTATCAAGAATTTTCTAGTTTACTTCAACCACATATCGAAACCCCAAGTTTGCGTTATGCTGTTTCTTGGGCAGGCTTATTTTTGCTTACGCTTTCGGCTTCTGGATTGATTAATTATATTATTGGTCAGTTGGTAGAAAAAGCGGGATTAAGCGGAATGGATCGATTTATGGGAATGGCATTTGGTGCTTTGCGCGGAGTGTTATTAACATCGGTCGCAATTATCTTATTAAGAGAATTTACACCCGTTGAACAAGATAAATGGTGGGTCGATTCTGAACTCATTCCCCACGTCGAAATTTTGGGCAATTGGTTTTATGATCAGGTTGATGAAGTATTACCTGAAGTAACATCTCGTATCCCATTTAATAGTAAAGAAACTCCCTAATTTAATATGAACGCTTTTGTTATTCACTGTATGGTTTTAATAGAGGCAAAACTCTAATTTGTTTATTGATGAACGAATGTTTTTAACCCGAAGCTAATTTAGTTACTTAAAAGGTCGTTAAAGAATGTGTGGTATCGTTGGTATTTATAGTTCTTCTTCTGTCAATCAAGGTCTGTATGATGCGTTGACAGTATTACAGCATAGAGGACAAGATGCGGCAGGGATAGTCACTTTAAAAAATGGTAAAATGTTTTTACGCAAATCCAATGGACTTGTTAAGGATGTTTTTCATACTCGTCACATGAGACGTTTGCAGGGAAATATTGGAATAGGGCATGTTCGATATCCAACCGCTGGTTGCTCAAGCTCCGCTGAAGCTCAGCCCCTGTATGTTAACTCTCCCTACGGGATTGTTTTAGCTCATAATGGCAATTTAACTAATAAAAATGAATTAAAAAAAGAACTCTCTGAGATTGATCATAGGCATATTAACACCAGTTCCGATTCGGAAATTCTACTGAATATCTTCGCTCATGAGTTACAAAAGATATCTGCCGGTGACGTTACTCCTGAACTTGTTTTTGCAGCGATTTCAAAAGTATATGATCGCTGTAAAGGTGCATATTCGGTAGTCGCTTTGATCGCTGGCTATGGGCTTGTTTGTTTTCGAGATGGCTACGGAATTCGCCCAGTGGTATTTGGAACCAAGAAAGTGAAGGGCGTAGAAGAATTTATGTTTGCTTCTGAGAGCGTTGCTCTCGATTCACTTGGGTTTAAACTTGAGCGAGATGTTAGGCCAGGCGAAGCAATCTTTATTGATAATCATGGCAAACTCCATAGTAAACAATGTACTCGTCAACTAGAAGCGTCTCCCTGTATTTTTGAGCATGTCTATTTGGCTCGCCCAGACTCTTTTATGGATAACGCGTCTGTTTATCGTTCCCGATTAAAGATGGGTGAAAAGTTGGCTGATAAAATAACTAAAGAATGGCCAGAACATGATATCGATGTCGTGATTCCAATCCCAGATACGTCAGCCACTAGCGCGATGGAATTAGCTCACCGTTTAAATATTAAGTTACGTCATGGGTTTGTAAAAAATCGATATATTGGCAGAACATTTATTATGCCGGGACAAGAGGTCAGAAAAAAATCCGTTAGGCAAAAACTCAATGCAATTGGTATTGAATTTAAAGGTAAGAATGTTTTACTAGTTGATGATTCAATTGTTAGAGGAACAACTAGTGAACAAATTGTAGAAATGGCTCGTGATGCAGGCGCTAATAAAGTTTATTTTGCATCGGCGGCTCCACCAGTTCGTTTTCCTAATGTTTATGGTATTGATATGCCGTCGGCAAATGAACTAATCGCTCACGGAAAAACAGAACAAGAAGTTGGTGAATTAATTGGTGCCGATCGAATGATCTACCAAGACTTAGACGACTTGGTTCAAGCCTGTATAGCGCCTAATTCGACTATTAAACGATTTGATACTTCGGTTTTTGACGGCAAATATGTGACTGGTGGTATTAACGAAGATTACTTAACAAGGTTGAATAATGAACGAAATGACTTAGCAAAAAAGCCAAGTAATATTGAAAAAATTAGTGATGATTCAGATTCAATGGATGAATCAAATAGTAATATTGAAATGCATAATGTCGGAATTTCTTGATGTTATCCTCTCTTTCAAAATTCATTCTTGAGTTTCTGGGTTGGGAATTAGTTGGAGAGTTACCTCAACAAAAAAAATATGTTGTCATTGTTGCACCTCATACGTCTAATTGGGATTTTTTTATTTTTCTATTAGTTAAATGGGTTTATAAACTAAAAGTTGTTTTCATCGGTAAACATACTTTGTTTATTGGACCTATTGGATGGGCATTAAGGAAAATAGGTGGAATTCCTGTTGATCGTAGTGGTGGGCATAATATGGTTGATACCATTGTTAATGAATTTAACAAACGAGATGAAATGGTTTTCGGTTTATCTCCTGAAGGTACGCGAAGTTATTTAGACCATTGGAAGAGTGGTTTTTATCATATTGCCCGAAAAGCAAATGTACCTGTTCAAATGGCATTCTTAGATAAAACGACTAAGACGATTGGCTGGGGACCCTTATATTTTCCTTCAGATGATAAAGAAAAAGATCTCCTACAGATCCAAGAGTTCTATTCTGATAAAAAGGGGTTTAAACCGGATAAATTCAGCAAGATTATTTTCAGATCATCCAATCAATAATATATGGAAGTAAGTACTAAAGGAAATACGGATATGCATATCACTAAACGATTCTTTATTTTTACTTTTTTTCTTCTAAATTTATTAGTCAACCCTTCAATTTTTGCCAATAGTCAAGATTATCGATATACAAAATCAGTTTATATGAAACACTTTTCATTGACAGATGGTTTATCGCAAAATACTGCCTCAGACATGATCCAAGATAGTGAAGGATATATTTGGATAGCAACTGATGGTGGACTTAATCGATTTGATAGTTACGAGTTTGAAATTTTCCGTAATAATCATAAAGACAGTAATTCACTCCATGAAAATGGAATAGTTAGCTTAATGGAAGAACTGGATAAAGGGATCTGGATAGGGACTATTGCCGGCCCTAGTTTCTATGATTTTTCAACTAAAAAATTTATTAACTATACGAAATCTTCAGTCGCTTTAAAGACGAATGTTTTAGGGTTTAGCTATAGCTCAAATAATATGATTTGGCTAGGTTCTGAAAATGGATTGTTCTACTTGGATAGGAAAATAGGTTCCAATTTTCTACCTTTTAAGTCTCTAGATGGTATACAAATATCCGGTAAAGTTATGAGCTTAATCGAATCTGGTGACTATTTATTCGTTAGTGCTGATAAATGCATTTATAGAATAAATGTAAATGACTTTTCTTTAATTAATTTATGTAATGATAATCTAGTTTCAGAATTGGAATATCGCAGAATAATTACTATGGCGATGGACGGCGATTCTTTATGGATTGGCACTAATGATGGTTTGCTTGAATATAACCTTGTCGATGGAAGTGTCGTTAGCTACATGAACGACGTAAAAGATAGCAATTCGATTTCAAATAATTTTATTATGGATCTTGTGTTAGATGAAAATAACTTGTTGTGGATAGCCACTAGTTTTGGTTTGAATAAGTACGACAAAGAAAAAAATATATTTGTAAGGTATGAAAAAAAAGCCTACCCGGATGGCGGTTTAGTTTCAAACGATATCCTTTCTGTTTTGGTCGATAAACAAGGTCTTATTTGGATTGGAACTTATGGTGCGGGCATTAATTTATTTGACCCAAAACAGAAAAAATTCGAACGTCTCTTCACAAAAAGCGACGCTATTCTCGTCGGAAATAATAATCTAGTTCACGGTATAGAGAAAGATCACTTTGAAACCTTATGGTTAGCAGTAACCTCTACTGGGTTAATTAGTTATGACCTAATGACTGGCGAACTAAAGCGACCATTATCCGGCTTGACAAAAAAAGAAGACCCGAATATATATTCATTATTTATTGACTCAAATAATCGTCTCTGGGCAGGAGGATTTTCTGAACTTGCTTTGATTGATGTGGAAACAAAATCCAAATTCGATACAGTATTATATTTGAATGGGGTGCGTATTCAAACATTAGCTGGAATTTACCAAGTGTATGAAGACTCTAGTAATGACATTTGGCTCGTTGGAATGATGGGAATTTATAAAGTAAACAAGATAATTCAAGAAAATAAAACCTTGTTCATTAAACTAGACAACCTAACAAGAGAATTACCTAAAAGCTATACTGATAGAATTTCAACTATAACCAAAATATTGAATGACCAATACGGTAATATATGGGCTGGAGGAGAGAGTGGTCTACTATATTTCAGTATAACTAATAAAAAATGGCATCACTTTACTCACGAACATAATAATCAATATAGTCTATCTCACGATAGTGTTCAGGAGATTTTTGAAGATAGTAACAATTTTATTTGGATTGGAACTGGAAACGGTTTAAACCGAGTAGTCCGCAATGATAGTGATATAGATGACTTCTATTTTGAAAGGGTTACGACTCTAGATGGTTTGCCGAACAATGATATTTATGAAATTCTAGAAGATAAGCAGCAACAACTTTGGATTAGTACGAACTTAGGTTTGGTCAGGTATTTAGGTAAGGATTCCCCTATTAGAAGTTATCGCCAAACTGATGGTTTATCGAGTGATGAATTTAACATGGGATCAGCATTTGCGGACAGTGAGGAGCGGTTATACTTTGGTTCGGTCAATGGAATTACGGTAGTTCATCCGGTAAAAAGCAATTTAGATGTTGATGCTTCTGATATAAAGTTCGCTCATATTCAGGTTGGTTCACGTGAAATAAACATTTATCTATTGACCCAATCTCCAAACCCTAAAATAATTCAACAAGAAGGTGAGTCGATAGTTAAGATTTTAGTTACTAACACTGATTTTAGGAAACCTAAAAATCAGATATACCGGTACCGCTTATTAGGCTTGGATACAAACTGGTATTACCTAGAAAAAAGTCGGGAGATTTCTTTTGCTGGTCTACAGGAGGGTGATTATATGTTAGAAATTCAAGTTCAATTACCCAACAAGAAATGGAGTGAACGCACTAGACGGCTTTCTATTACTGTAAAAACTAATTTCTGGGAAGCTAGCAAAGGTAGAAATCTAATATTATTTTTAATTGGTTTATTCTTTTTAACGACTATGCTTATTATTATTCTATATTATAGAAAAAAGTTAAAAGTCATTATTAATAAAAAAGAACTAGAAACATTAAGAAGAAAAGAAATGGCTATGAATAATAATTCGCTATCCTCACAGTTGGATCAAACTGAGAAACAAGTAGTTTCCTTGACGGATTCAGTTACAAGGCTAAAAGAGAAGTTAGGCTATAAACGTTATTGGGATGTTATTACTGGTTTTTATAAAATAAACTACCTTAACCATATTGATGAAAAGAAATTTTCTGAAGAAATATTTGCAAGTTCCAGTAAGTCAAAAAACTATAAGTCTTTATGCGTCCTAGAACTTAATAATATAACTGATATTTATAATGAGTTTGGTACCTTAGCTTTAGAACGATTTACCGGAGAAGTTTCTAAGACTATAAAAACTGTATGTGATTCTTCTTTTCAGATATTTAAAATTGAGAGTGATAAATTCTTAATCTTATCAAATCATATAGATTATAAAGAGTTCGAGAAAATTCTTGTTCGCGTTAAAGATACTATAATAAGAACTGAGTATGAACTCGCTAATGGAATTACTCGGACTACTAACGTTTCGTTGACTTTATTTGATGCAAGTCTGGTCAATATTGTAGAAAAAAATGGTTTCATGAATTTAATCAATTTTATAATTCAGTTTTCTAATGAGTTAACGACTAGAGAAAACCCTAATGACAGGCGTATAATCGCTAAACCATTATTAAGTGAATATTTAAGCAAGTTAAGTAATTACCAACTCAATGAAATGCTACAATTCAAATTGATAGATTTAGAGTTAATTTGAACAATGAAATACCTATAAATATACGAGAGAAAACTATGAAGTTATATTGTCGCTTGACCAGTTATAAATTTCAAAACCTCAAAGCATTTATTAAAAATGTATTCTATTCATTTTCATTAGCGGTTGTTTTGTCAAATACGGCCTATTCGTCAGAAACCGCACCTTTATTAAATTTTAATGCCCGAATTCTGCCTGTGGTAGCTACCAAAGGCATGGTTGCCAGCCAAGAATCACGAGCAACTAGAGTTGGTGTTCAGGTTTTGGAGCAGGGCGGTAATGCCGTAGATGCGGCCGTTGCAGTTGGTTTTGCCCTCGCAGTAACACTGCCCAGAGCCGGTAATCTCGGCGGCGGCGGATTTATGATGATTTATGATAATGACAAAAAGACTGTCGATGCTCTAGACTATCGAGAAAAAGCACCTAAAGCAGCCTACCGAGATATGTTTTTAGATTGGAAATTATCGGTCGATAAAAACAAAGCTCGTTATTCCGTTTTATCCGCAGGTGTACCGGGAACTGTCGCTGGGTTGTTTGAAGCACATAAGAAATATGGGAAATTACCCATCGAAAAATTAATCGAACCGGCGATTAAACTTGCTAAAAATCTGCCAATGTCTTTTGCAATGGCTGAGTCATTAAACCGAAAAAAGAAATATCTTTCGCGTTCACCAGCATCTATAGAGACCTATTATAAAGCCGATGGTTCTCAGTGGTCGATTTCTGACACGTTAAAACAAAACGATCTGGCTAATGTTCTAACGGCAATTTCTAAAACAAAAGGTAAATCATTTTATAAAGGTGATACGGCACAAAAAATCGTCAAGTTTATTCAATCAAAAGATGGACTAATGACTCTCGAAGATCTTGCTGCTTATCAACCTGTATGGCGCACTCCATTAAACGCTCAGTTTGGAGATGCATCAATTTATTCAATGCCACCACCAAGTTCCGGTGGAATTCACCTGGTTCAGCTTTTAAATATTATCCAAAACTTTCCTATTGAAAAAGCCGGTTCTAACACCGCTTATTCTACCCATATGACCACAGAAGCAATGAAGTTCGCCTATGCCGATCGCAGTAAATATTTAGGCGACCCTGACTTTGTTACTGTACCAGTCGAGAAGTTAGTTTCTGTTGATTATGCTAATACTATCGCTAGTAAAATATCGGAGGATAAAGTTTTAAAATCAAGTGAAGTAGCGCCCGGAATGTATATGTCTAATGAAAGCCCGCAAACGACACATTATTCGGTAGTGGATAAAGATGGAAATATGGTATCAAATACCTATACCTTAAACTTTAGTTTTGGTTCGGGTATAACCGTACCAGGTACAGGAATACTCCTTAACAATGAAATGGATGATTTTTCTTCCAAGCCGGGTGTGCCAAATGGTTATGGATTACTTGGCGGTGAAGCCAATGCGATTGAACCGGAAAAACGTCCATTAAGTTCAATGACACCTGTTATCGTACTTAATAAAGGCGAACCTTGGCTTGCTACAGGAAGCCCGGGAGGAAGTCGTATTATTACTATTGTTTATAACTTTCTAATGAATAAAATGGTACATGATATGAACATTGCAAGCGCAACTGTCGCACCAAGAATTCATCATCAATGGTATCCTGAACATTTGATGCTAGAGAAAGGTTTTCCGCTTGATACTGCGAGACTATTGGAAGAAAAAGGTCACAAGATTAAATTTTATAATCCTTGGGGAAGCTTACAAAGCGTAGAATTAAAGAATGGTGTGTTTTACGGATTTTCTGATACTAGAAGACCGGGAGCTTTGGCTGAAGGTGTAAACTAGTATTTAGCGAAGAGTTAAAAGATTCAGTCTGCTCGATTATCTTGATTAAGCAGACTGATAAAAGATTTAACAATATTATTATTTGTCTTCTTCCTCTTTGATAACAAGAACCTTTGTTTCGACATGGAGATCTTTATTGCCTTTACCCATTTTTATCACTTTTACATGAGAGCCATCTTTTGAAACCCAGTCTTTAACATTTTCATCATTGAATTCAAATTCAAAACTTCCTGGTTCATTACCATCAATTGAGAAAAAGCGCATCTCATGACCTTTCGTGAAATTAATTTCTTTTTCAACGCCTGCCGCGGCAAAACCATCTCTAATAATAGCAATTTGTTCTTCGGTTAAATCGCCAATCACTTGAATACCTTTACTAACATTAGTATGTAATGGGCCACCGGTTCTGATCATATGAGCAGCCATTTCGTTGCCTACGGAAGGAAGGTTAACTTCTTCTCCACCAATATTAACCGTTATACCTGATTCTGTTTTGCTAACCGTGATTGATTCACCAGATTCAGTTACTATTTCTTTAGTTTCTCCTATTTCGAGATCTGGTAGGTTAAAAACCTCAGCGTGACCATTAACATCGAGATCAACCTTTGTATTGCTATCACTTAGTTTATGAATTTGAACCATAACATTTTTTTTGACGACTTCATTTGCACTAATTGATACTGCGGTAAAGCCTATAAATCCTATAACGAATGGTAGTAGGGTAGATTTTATTGTTTTCATATTTGATATTCCTGTTTAAAATTTAGACCGATTTAAAGTTGTTCTACCTTTACTATTCAATACTTGTGCCAACTAAACAAAACTGAAAACTTACTTATAATAGGAGCCAGCTGAAGTGGTTTGTATAAGTTCGTTGCAATAGAATATCCTTATATCGGGATATTGTTCTCTATATGAGGAATACAAAAGGTTATCCATATAAATTTATATCATTAAAGTTCATGCTTTTCTAAACGATACAAAAAAGCTTTATAGCTAAGACCTAATAATTTTGCGGCTTGTGTTCGGTTATTATTACAATGACTGAGCGCTTGCAAAAGGCATTCTTTTTCATGCTTTTGCCAGCATAAACCTTGCTCGGGAAGTAAAAAATTAATATCCCGATTACTAGTGTTTAGTTCTAGTTCCTTAACATCTTCTAAGGAAATAACCTCATCAAAAGATAATAAAACAAGTCGTTCTATACAGTTTCTTAGTTGGCGAACATTGCCCGGCCAAGGGTAAGCTAATAAATTTTTAAGTGCTGTGCTAGAAAGCTTTTTTACCGAGATTAAATGCTGGTTACAGAAGTGTTGAACAAAGTGAGAAATTAATAAAGGCAGATCATCTTGTCTTTGTCTCAAAGGTGGAATTATTACGGGTATTACATTAAGTCGGTAATAGAGATCTTCTCTAAAGTGGCCTTTATCAACTTCTTCAACTAGATTGCGATTTGTCGCTGCAAGCACTCGCACATTAAGTTTTATTTCGTCGTTTGAACCGACACGTGAAATAGTTCCTTCCTGTAAAAAACGAAGTAATTTGCTTTGTAGTATTAAAGGTAACTCTCCAATTTCATCAAGAAAAATAGTTCCATTGTTTGACGCCTCCAATTTTCCAAAGCGTGTTTTATTTGCGCCTGTATAAGAACCTTTTTCTGCACCAAACAATTCAGCTTCAGCTAAACTTTCTGGAATTGCAGCGCAGTTTACGGGTAAAAATATTTCTCCTTTCCTGTTTGATAATTGGTGAATTGCTCGTGCGGCTAATTCTTTTCCTGTACCGCTTTCTCCAGTAATTAATAAAGTAGCATTTGTCGGTGCGGCTTTCTCAATTCGTGAATACAGTTTATTCATTGCGCTTGAATGACCAATCATATCAATTAATTTGTTACGATGTTTTGATTGTTGTTTTAGTTGAGAATTTTCTTTTTCAATATTTCTTGTGTAAATAAGTTTATTTACTGCAAACAATAATGACTGTTTGTCAAATGGTTTGGGCAAGTAATCGTCAGCGCCAGCTCGTATAATGTTTATGGCATGAGAAGCATCACTGTGAGCGGTGATCAAAATAAAACTTGAATCAGGAGAATATTGGGTAATTTCTTTTAAGAGCATATCACCCTTCATTCCAGGTAATTGCCAATCAGAAATAACAATATCATAGTTGTGATTATTAATTTGTATTAAGGCATCTTCGGCATTAGCAACGGCATCAACAATATGGCCAGCACCTTGCAGAATTGATTGGATAATATTCCGCTGATCTTTCTCATCTTCAACTAGTAATAAATGTGTCGCCATTTCTATTTCGCTCTTATAAGGGGGGTTCTATCGGTAAGACCGTTATACTCTGTTAAATAAGGTTAAATGGATTTTCGAACCCCTTTTTAAAGAATTATTTTTATCTAGATTATCCTCAATTATTAAGTTGCCATTATACTTTAAGGTAACAATTTGATAGGCCAGATATAATCCCATTCCTGCACCGTAGGTTTTATTAGTATTATGAGGTGAGAATAGTTTATTTTTTATTTCCTCACTAAACCCTAACCCATGATCAACGAGTGTAACTTTAAAGCCTTCACCGAACTTTTCTGAAACTGTTGAGTCAAGCATAATCGTTACAGCGTCATCTAGCAAACTTGTACCAGCTTTTTCATTAGCCTCAATAGCATTACTAATAAGACTTTGAATTAAACCTTTTAGCTCAGGTTCTATAGCATCTAAAATGGGTTGTTTAGATGATGTTTTATTTTTAATATAGAATTTAACATGAGTTTTTATTCTATTGTTAAGGGATATATCCTCAATACAATTATTGATCAGTTTTTCTAAGTTAATTTGTTCAACTAATTTCGAATCAGAAGATATCATATCCATTAAAGAACGAACCCATTTATCTATTCGTTGGATTTGATGTTTAGAAATACGGGTTAAATCCTGCTTAGCGTCTTCATTACTAACACTTTCCATTTCGTCGATAGCTAAACTAAGGGTATTAAGCGGATTACGAATGGTATGAGCGAGTCCTCGAGAGATTTCTGAAATTTCCGAAAGCTTGGTTTGTTTTTGTAATTCGTTATTTTCTTGTTGAAGGTTTTGTATTTTATTCGACATTTCATTGAACGCAGAAATGGTATTTTTTAATTCTATGCTTTGAAATTTGGTGTGGCTCTTTATCTGAAAGCCGAAATCTCCTTTTCCAACTTTGTTAGATGCATTTTGTAGGTCTTTAAGTGGGTCAGATAAACGGCGAGAAAAATATCCTGCAGCAACTAATCCGATTGTAATAAATAGTAGGGCACTTAGGGTTATTTTATTTGACATGGCTTCTAAAGAGCGATCAATGCCTGTCCTAGGTATTGCGACTTGGTAACTGTTACCTGCAGAATTAATTGTTAGAAACTTGTCTTTTTGTCCGTCTTGTAACGTAATATTAATTTCGTTTGAGATGCTTGATAAAGAATTGATAATTTCAATTTGCTCTTTCTCAGATATTCGACTCGAAACAGCAAGGCTTTTAAACTCAATATCAGGTTTTCTAAATAGCAAAGTTTCTATTGTTGAACGACTAACTTCAAATGCACCTTCGCCAACTTTACTTGAAACATCTTTTGTGAAATTTTGAATCAGCCAAAATTGCAAAAGAAAAAGCATGCTTAAAAGAGCTGCTATGAAAATAAAAGTAATTTTTCTGAAAGTCATTGCTTATAAATCCTATTAATTTTCCATTGAAAATAAGCAAACTAAAATGAGTTCACTAAATCAACATTTTAATTTGCAGGATATATGCCAAGTGTTAACTAGTCTAAACTCGAGATAACTATATTTAAATTAAAGGCTTAAATGTAATAACAACATTGTGACGAGTCCAATCAACATTCCAATTGATTCCCATCGGTCAGGAATTCTGTTTTTAATACTCGATTGATTTTGAACTTGGTGATCGTGAGAATGTTCATGAATTTGACTCGTATGCATACAGCCATCGTCATGAGGTTTGTGGAAAACGACATGCAACAATGAACCACTAATAAAAGCTTGTAGGGCGAGCATGGAAGAACTTGAATGGAGCTCATTTATTTGCATACTCAATAGAAAACCACCACTAGTAGCAACGGCCATCGCAATCAGTGTTAATAGAGCATACCGCTCTCCGATAAGAGGCCTTAATAGCCACCAGATTGTTAATCCTACGGGAAGCCTGTGAAGAATAATTGCAAGCGTTAAATTCTCATGGCTGTTTGACACTTCTACGCCATGCAGCGCAGCGCCGTCAATACTTGCGTGAATAATTAAACCCAGAATACCCAATAGAATGGTAAGTAAGTGGGTTTTAGTCGCCGATTTTGTAAACAACTTTTCTATTAGCGTTGGGCCGACAAAACCTAAAAGAGCCAAAAAAATTGCTAAAATTCCAATAGTTTTAAAAGCATCAGGTAGGATTTCAGTAAATAGAGTCGCTGTAATGACTAATAAGATAAAACCACTAACAATTTTATCTGTCCGCTTCATCGGACCAAATGTTTGGTAAATTAAAGGCCCAATACCGAGTGCGAATATGCTTGCGATTAAAGCGATCATTTGAAAAGCTTACCGGGATTCATAATATTTTTAGGGTCAAAGATCTTTTTTATCGCTTGCATTATTTCAATTTCAATTGGGCTTCTTGAGAATTCCAGGTAATCCTTTTTTAGTAGACCGACTCCATGCTCTGCAGAGATACTGCCATTAAATTGTTTTAAAATAGTGAATATTTCGGGGTTTGCTTGAGCGCATTGTTGTTTAAATTGCTCTAGAGGCAAATCATGAGGTTTCAAAATATTTAAATGTAAGTTGCCATCACCGATATGACCAAACCAAATGTTTTCAAAATCAGGGTAATTTGTATTTACAAATTGATCGACTTTGAGTAAAAAATCTCCAACTTGTGATGGTTTAACCGCTATATCATTTTTATACGGCGGGTAATGAGCAATAGATTCAGAAATTCCCTCCCGATATTGCCAAATTTCATCGGCTTGTTGTTGGCTTTGACTGATCAATCCGTCAACTAACCAGCCTTTTTCGGCGGCGGTTTCGAAAGCAGCAAGAACAACATCCATCGCGTCATCGCTAGCAGCTTCAAATTCTATCAGAACATAAAAGTTAGATTGCTCAGCAAAAGGTGTTTTGAGCGAACGATGCTGAATAACTTTATCTAAAGCTTGCTGTGAGAAAAATTCAAATGCTAAAAGGTCTATTTCCGATTGAAAATGAACCAGCAAATTTGATATATCTTCTAAATCATCTAAAGCGAGCAGCATCACTGTTGGCTCTTTTGGAGGAGTTGTTAGCGATATTTCAGCTTCGGTTATTACACCTAAAGTTCCTTCGCTACCGATCATTAAATGACGAAAATCATAACCCGTTGCATTTTTTATTAGTCCATTATTCAACTTTAACACTTCGCCTTTTCCGGTTACCACTGTTAAACCGACAACCCAATCACGTGTAAGGCCATATTTTAAAACCTTAATGCCGCCGGCATTGGTAGCAATATTGCCACCAATTTGACTCGAGCCAGCCGATGCAAAATCAACAGGGTAGTAGAGTCCTTGATCTTCCGCAAAGTTTTGTAACTGCTCGGTAATAACACCAGCCCCACAAGTGACCGTTCTGTCAACAGGGTTAAAGTCTGAAATTAAATTTAAGCGTTCCAGCGATAAAACCATTTCACCATCTGTCGCAACAGCTCCGCCGCTCAAACCTGTTCGGCCGCCAGAGGGTACAATTGCAATATTGTTTTCGTAGGCAAGGGAGACAATCTGAGCTACTTGAATAGTATTTGCTGGTTTAACGATAAAACAAGGGGCTGGTTGATAGAGTCTACTCCAATCTTGGCCATAGTTTTGAAGGTCTGATTGAGTTCTGAGAACATAATCGTCACCGACAATAGCCCCTATTTGTGAAGAAAAGTCTGACATGAATGATTTTTTGTTAACCTAATTAAATGTGGCTGGATTGTACCAGATAACCAGCTATGCATTCGATATGCTTATCATTTTTAGGTATTTCCTTAAAAATTAATCGACTTTAAACTGATCTACCGTATTTTTCAATATCTCAGCTTGTTTACCAACATTCTCGGTCGTTGCTGACATGCCTAATAGAGAGTCTGAACTTTTCTGCATGTTATTAGATATGTTCTGGGTATTCTCGTTGATACTAAAAACTGTCGATGCTTGACTGGTAATAGAGTCTTTAATTTGTACATTGATTTCTGACAAATTTTTAACAGAATCAACAATCTTTTCAAAGTAGCTTTTTGTATCATGAACTTTTTCAACACCTTTGGAGACGCGCCCACTGGCTTCGTTCATATCTTTTGCTGCTTTGTTTGCTTCAGAACGAAGTTTTTCCACAATAGTGTCAATCTCTTGGATTGATTGTTGGGTTCTTTCTGCTAATGCTCGAACTTCATCAGCAACAACCGCAAAACCACGCCCATGCTCACCGGCACGAGCTGCTTCAATCGCTGCGTTAAGAGCTAAAAGATTAGTTTGGCTAGCGATATCATTGATTACATTTAGAATTTGTCCTATTTCATCCGAGGACTTTGATAAATTTTCGATAGTGTCGCCAAGTACTTCGACGTTGGAACTGATTTGTGACATCTCAGATACAACTAAGTTTAACTGCTCACTGCTAGTATGAATACTAGAATTAGTTTGTTTTATATAACTAACACCTTGCTCCAAAGATTGATTAATTTGTTCTGAAGATTCACTCATTTGCTCTGTTGCTTGTGCTACGTTGGCAATTTGCATTGCCTGTTCATTCATATTGTCAGTGATTGCTTTACTAGTTGAGGCGAGTTCTGCACTGCTATAAGCAACGACATCTGAATTAGATTGTACGTCTTTTATTATTGCTTGAAGTTTTGCCATAAAAACATTAAAAAATTCACTCAAAGAACCAACTTCATCTTTAGTTTCAATTGTTAACCTTTTAGTTAAATCACCCTCACCTTGAGATAGCTCATTTAATGATTTTGCTACATTATTTATTTTTCCTACCAAATTAGTCGCAAATAGCATGACCAAAACAATAATTAACAAAATTGCTCCGGCCGAGAGCATATTGTTAACAAAAGAAGTTTCGTTTTTTAAATAGGATGCATCTGATTCCTTCTCGATAGTAATCATTGCCCAGCCATCTGATATGCCAGGTAGTTTGATATGTCGATAATGACTAAATACGCTTTCACCACCAATATTTTGATATAAACGAAACCCTGAATTACCGTTGATCGCTTCGCGGGTAATTTCTGAAAGTTCTGGAGAAATATCAAATTTTTGTTTTTTTGTTAAACGTTTTCCTTTTTCATCTAGGGCTACCTTTCCAGAGGAATCCTTAACTAGAACGGTTTTATCTAAACTAACAAAATTATATAGCTGAGAAACTTTTTCTTTATCTGGATGAGCAACCAATGTGCCTTTACCATCAATAATAAAAGCATAAGCGGTATCAGTACTAAATTGTTCGACTACATTTTGTAATGAATCCAACTTAATATCAATTCCTAGAATTCCTTTTAATGTTTCAGAACGATCTGATACCGGGAGAAATACCGAAGTGACTGCTATATTTCCCTTTAAGGAATAATAAGATTTACTAACAAATGGTTGGGGGTTCTTCATGATTTTTTTAAACCACCACCTTTGAGAACGATCACCTAAGTTCCCACTTGAACGCGCAGTTTGCATACCGGCTTCGTTTTGGATAAAAACCAGATCAATAAAAGGGTTACGCTGCTGAGTTGCTATTGATAACTCTTTTTGCGCTACAAAGTCAAAGTTATAAATAGCAGGGGAGACCGATAGTAATTCCGCAATAGAATAGGCTTTATTAATAAAAGCTCTAACATTTGAAACAATTCCATTACCTATGTTCTCATGATTTTTTTGAATTTGTTTTTCATAAGTGTCAGATAGCATGACATTTGAAATAATATTCGAGAGCATAAAGGCAACTAATACAATTGATGCGACTACAAAGACAAGCTTAGTGCGTAAACTTTTCATCTAATCCTCTGTTTATTGATAGTTTTTTATTAAAATATTTATACGTCATGCTGTTGCAAACAAACGCGCGCATTTTCGAATGCTTGTTTCTAAGAATTAATAATGGTTATTAATTTAAATTTCGATGTTAATTTTATTAGTATAGTAAAAATTGAAATTTATATTGTGGTTTTTTCACAGAGTTTGTATAAGGAAATAATAGGCTTATTTTAGAAATTATGGGTATAAAGAATCACCCCTTTATAAAATATAATTTAAAGGGGTTAATTTTAGAACAAATATTAAAATTTTAAACCTGGGCTTAGGTTCTCAGGGAGAGATACGGCTTCATTTTCAAGCGATGAAATTGGGTAAGAACAGTAATCAGCAGCATAATAAGCGCTTGCTCGATGATTACCACTCGCACCTATGCCGCCAAATGGTGCTTGAGAGTTTGCGCCGGTTGTTGGTCGATTCCAATTGACAATACCAGCACGAATGCTGCTAAAAAATTGTTCGTAGGTTTCATGACTATCACTCAATAAAGCTGCAGACAAACCGAATTCAGTGTTGTTCGCTTCTTGGAGAGCCAAGTTGAAATCTGAATAACGATAGATTTTTACTAGAGGGCCAAAGTACTCTTCATCTGGAACTTTGTCGACTTGTGTTACATCTATGATTCCGGGAGATACAAAGCCCGTTCCTTCCACTATATGTTTTAATTCAAGAAGAGAGTTCCCACCCAAATCAATTAACTTTTGTTGTGCTACCAACATATCATGCGCTGCTTTTTCCGAAATTAAAGAACCGAAAAAAGGGACAGATTCATCATCAAAATGGCCGATGGTAATCTGTTTAGTCACTTCAATAAGCCGCTCTAGGATTTTATCACCCTGTTCATTATTCTGAATAAAAACACGTCTAGCACAGGTGCAACGCTGTCCAGTGGTAACAAAAGCAGATTGCACTATATCATGTACTACCGCATCGATATCACTAACACCATTGACGATCAATGGATTGTTACCGCCCATTTCAAGTGCAAGAATTTTTCCCGGATGCCCGGCATATTGTTTATGCAATAAATGGCCAGTATTAGAACTTCCAGTAAAAAACAGACCATCAATGTCACTATTCGCTGCAAGTGCAATCCCTGTTTCAACCTCACCCTGAACCAAATTAATGACTCCATTAGGCAACCCAGCTTTAATCCACAATTCCATGGTAATTTGCGCGACTTTTGGCGTTAACTCGCTGGGCTTAAATACAACCGTATTACCGGCAAGTAATGCGGGAATAATGTGACCATTTGGTAGATGTCCCGGAAAGTTATAAGGACCAAATACTGCAACAACACCATGTGGTTTATGGCGAATAAAGGCTTTAGAGCCAGCCATTTCACTTTTTACCGTCCCGGTTCGTTCCAAGAATGATTTTTCAGATATCGCTATTTTTCCGACCATTCCACCAACTTCTACCATTGTCTCCCATAAAGGGCGACCAGTTTCCTCTGATATAGCTATTGCAAGCTTTTCTTTATTCACCAACAGTTCTTCGCCAAATCGTTTTACAATAGTTAATCGATTTTTATATCCTAAGTTTGACCAACTTCTAAAAGCGATACGAGCAGCTTTAACAGAATCGTTAACTTGTTCTTTTGTAGCAGATTGACCGCTCCAAACTTGTTGGTTTTTAGCGGGGTTAAGGCTAACGAAATCTTTACCTAAACCAGAGAACCATTTTCCATTGATCAGTTGCGTATTTGTAGACATTAATTGTTACCTCAAATATTGATATCTAAGCGTTAGACGATTGATAATTTGTGTATAGCAAATAGAGTTGTAGGCAAACTTAGTTCGCGATAATTCTCACCCAATCTTGCTCCGTTACAAGTAAAAGATCAGCGATATTTTGTGACAATAAAACATAGCGATCGTTATCACAAATCGTAATCGGTGATTGTAGCGCTCGAAAATCCCTCATCTTAGCGTTACAGATAATATGTTTTTGCTGCATGCTACTTTCGTCATAATCTAAATCTGATGAATTGGGTAGGATCTTGACTTGCAAACGTCGGCTTTGTTTAATCGTTTTAATATGTTGTTTTTGCGCTTTTACGGTTGGTCCACCATCAAAAATATCAACATAACCACTGCGGTAAAAACCTTCAGATTCTAATAATCTTAGAGCTGGTTCTGTAAACTTATGGACTCGGTTAATCGCAGCTTGAGCATCTTTACTCAGCAAGCTGACATATATTGGATATTTTGGCATTAATTCAGCGATAAAGACCTTATTGCCAGTCCCCGTCATATAATCAGCAGTTGGAAAATCAATGGAGAAAAAGCTTTCTTCTAACCAAGCCCAAAACGGAGACCGACCGTCTTCATCGGAAATACCTCGCATTTCAGCGATAATTTCATCGCTAAATCGCCGGTCATGTTCTGCCATAAACATAAAACGAAAACGAGATAAAAACCGTCCATTGCTATTAACTCGCGCATTTTCTTTAAGAAATAGAGTACATATCTCAGAAACACCTGTATTGTCATTGCACAGAGTGAGGGTTTCAATGGTGTTATGAACTTTTAATTCACTTGATGAATGAACAACTTTTCCTAAATGATAGTGGTAAAAAGGGGAATCTAAACCAACAGCCGCTTCAATACCGCTGGTTCCAACAATTTCACCGGTCTCAGTGTCTTCCATAACAAAGAGATAACCTTGATCACCGGGTTTATTAACTTTGCTTGCGAAAGATTCTTCCGAACGAACAATCTTATTTCTGATGATTTCTTCATTAACAGGTAAAGAAGTAAAACCATGACCAGAGTCTATCGCTATTTGATAGAGGGAATCATAATCGGTTGATTTTATGGGTCTAACAATTACCATAAATTAATCTCGTTAATAATCCAAACACAAAAATGCAGGTGTTAAATGAACCTGCACTTTTAAATCGAGGGATAAATCCCAAATGACTAAGCGCTAGCTATCTTTGCAACCGCTTTCTCGAACATCGCCATTCCAGCTCTAATATCTTCATCAGGAATGATTAGAGAGGGGGCAAATCGAACCACGTTAGCGCCTGCAATCAAGGTCATTACACCTTCATCCATCGCGGCGAGCAAAATTTCTTTGGCTCTACCTTGATAGGTGTCATTAAGCGCTGCACCAATTAACAAACCTTTACCGCGTATTTCTGAAAATAACGAATATTTAGCATTGATTTCGTTTAATAATGAAACAAATAAATCAGATTTAGTTTTAACACCGTTTAAAACTTCTTCGGTATTAACTGTATCAAACGCCACTTCAGCAACAGCACATGCGAGAGGGTTGCCGCCATAAGTGCTGCCGTGAGTCCCTATCTTCAAGTGTTTAGCTATGTCGGTGGTTGTAATCATCGCACCAATTGGAAATCCGCCGCCAAGCGCCTTGGCAGTGGTTAATATATCAGGTGTAACATCTAAATCCATATAGGCGTAAAGGCTTCCTAAACGCCCTACGCCTGTTTGAACTTCATCAAAAATCAGCAAGGCATTATTTTCGTCACATAAATTTCTCACACCTTTGATAAATTCTTCAGTGGGTTGAACAATTCCGCCTTCGCCTTGTAAAGGCTCCAGCACTACTGCGCAGGTTTTATCTGAAATAAGCGCTTTAAGGCTATCTAAATTATTATATTCCGCATGAAAAACATGATCGGGCTTGGGGCCAAAACCTTCAGAGTAGGCTGGCTGGCCCCCAACAGTAACTGTGAAAAAAGTTCTTCCATGAAAACCTTGTTTGAAAGCTATGATATGTGATTTATCTTCACTGTAATTATCTAAAGCCCATCGTCTTGCCAATTTGAGAGCTGCTTCATTTGATTCGCCCCCAGAATTTGCAAAATAAACTTTCTCAGCAAAGGTAGAGTCAACAATTTTTTTCGCTAGTCGAAGTGCCGGCTCATTGGTCATAGTATTAGATAAATGCCATAATTTATTACCTTGTTCCGTTAATGCTTTTACCAGAGCAGGGTGGCAATGTCCTAGACAATTTACTGCAATGCCACCAGCAAAATCGATGTATTCGTTATCTTGCTGATCCCATATTTTAGAACCTTCTCCGCGAACAGGTATGACTTTTGACGGTGCATAATTTGGCACCATTACATCATCAAACAATTCTCTGTTAACTGAATTAGACTGTGACATATCTCGTACTCTCTTTGTTAGTAATTGGTCTTATAAAATGTTTATCACTCAGTTAGTTTTTGCTTATCAATAAGTCTCTGAGTGCCGATGAGGTGATTATGAATAACCTAATTGTCAATTTGAAGTGTTAAAAATAACAAAAACGTCATATAATTCTATCAAATTGATAAAATGATATAACAAAATGGCTACAGAAAGCGAAGAGCGATTAATAAGTGTTCTACAAGATGATGTTAGAGCAACAATCTCGGATATAGCGAGAAAGCTAAATATTTCACGAGCGACAGTTCAAGCAAGAATTGCAAAGCTCGAAAAAGAAGGGATTATTGCTGGTTATACACTTGTTTTAGGAAAGGATTATCTAAACCAATATGTTTCTGCTCATGTAGCAATCGCTGCAGAACAAAAAAGCTCCTCCATTGTTTCAGCAGAATTAATGAAAGTTGAACAAGTATCAGCGGTTCATGCAATTAGTGGCGAATACGATATGATTGCGATTATTCATGCAAAAAATACTGAGCAACTTAGCCAATTAATTGATTATATTGGAAATCTAAAGGGTGTGGTTAGAACAAATACATCGGTGATATTGGAAACTAAGGTTAAACGGTCACTAAGCAACCGGTTAACAGCAAAGTTATAAACTAGGAGTTAGAGTAATAGCTTAACAGCATCTTCTATAATTATTTTGGACAATAATTATCATGAAGTACCTGGATAATATCTTTTGCTACACCATCGGCAATAGAATAATAAATTGTTTGTGAACTTCGCCGAGTTTTGACCACTTCATCATCCCTGAGTTTGGCCAAATGTTGGGACAAAGCTGATTGAGAAATGTCAATTAGTCCGTTTAATTCGGTCACTGACAATTCTCCTTCACATAAAATACAAAGGATCATTAACCGATTAACATTTGCTAATGCTTTAAGCTGACGAGTTGCCGCATCAGCATGTTCGTAGATTGATTGTGGTCCAGCATTTCTACAAAGTGCGCCATCTTGAGTATTTATTTCGTTCATGTATTTTAACTATCTACTGCAATATGAGTATTATCTAATGTAAAGTAAATGACCTTGAATGTCTAGGTCTATAAAAGCATAAGTCTCTTTACTTGAAGCCTAAGAGTTTAATTTTTGATTTAAGTTAATAAAACTTGAATAAATGACGAATTTTTACAGACATTCATTGATTAGCTCTTAGATTGTTTCCTTTTCAATTTTCTTTTATTCCACGCGTGGCCAATATGTAATCGCCAAAAAATGCCAGTAGCAAAATAGCCTATAGCAGCGGCTACCATTCCGCATATTGCGCAACCTAATAAAAAAGGCAGCCATAATGCTTGCAAATTATGCTCTAACCATTGCCAGCTTATCTCAAATTGAACTTCAGATGCTTCCCCACCAACGACTAGAATACCAACGTAATAGGCTAAGCCAAACAGAAAAGGCATGGTCAAAGGGTTTGTAATCCAAACTAATGCAACAGATAAAGGTAAATTTGCACGAATAAGTATTGCACCACCTGCAGCTAATACCATCTGAAAAGGTACTGGCCAAAATGCGAAAAATAACCCAAGTAATACAGCTTTAGCAACCGAATGACGAGTGAGATGCCACAATTGAGGTTCATGAATCACTGGACCAAAGACATTCAAATAGCGATTGTTTTTTACCTTATCGGGATGAGGTAAGAATTTCTTAATAATTTTTCTTGGCATTGAATGATTTAGCTACAGCTTAATTTCTGTTAGTATCATTGTAGCTTTTGGAAGAGCGTTTAAACAGATTTATTTTTGAACTTGATTCAAAATAATAGATAAAGGAATATTTAAGTGGTTAGGATCTGTATTGGTTTTTTGATCGGTTTATCTTGCCTTAGTTGGCTTGAAGACGCTGTTCAAAGCTATTTATTAATTTTTCTATCAAGTTTCATTCTATTCTTTTTATTTCGTTATTTTAATAACACTTCAAGCATAAAACGCCCCCTAATTTATATTTGTTTAGGACTGATTTGGGGTTCAGTATCAGTGTCAATTTGGTTAAACACTAGCGGTAAACTCGTTAATAAACCTGTTAATGTTGAGATTGAAGGCTTCGTTTGCGACATTCCATCTGTCGAGAAAATAACATCGTCTAAAGCTAAACATAGCACTTCAACAAAACAAATTGAAGAAGCCGTTTATCGCGTAAACTTTACTTTTTGTTTAACGAAAATAGATGACCAGACTATTAAATTTTATCATTTCAATAAAGTAAAACTGAATTATTACCGAACCAATCAAAAAATAAAAGATTCGTTACTATCCGGTAGCTATTGGAAGTTACTTGCTAAACTAAAGCCGACTCATGGCAGGCTTAATCCAGGCGGGTTTGATTATGAAAAATGGCTTGTTAGTGAAGGATATGTCGCGACTGGATATGTCAAAAAGTCCGAACAAGTCGTAAATAAGTTTTCCCTAAAAAGCGGCTACCACCAAATGCGCCAGCATATCTTCGATGAATTAACCTCAGTACTACCACAGAGTGAATTGCAGGGAATTATTTATGCGTTAGCTATGGGGGAACGAAGTTCAATAAATCCTCAACAATGGAAAGCTATTCAAGATTCAGGAACTGCTCATTTGTTGGCCATATCTGGACTTCATATTGGTATAGCGGCAATGTGGAGTTATTATTTAGTTTTGTTTATTGTTTCTCGGATAGGCTTGATTAGCTCGAGAATAGCTGCTCAAACTATCGCTCAAATGGCTTCATTGGGAGGAGCAACCTCGGTCGCATTAATAAGCGGGTTAGGCTATCCAGCACAACGTGCACTAATCATGTTATCAGTTTTCTTATTGGTTAGATGGCTAGGAAGACAGATGTCGCTTGCCAACACCTTATCCTTATCGGTTTTAGTTATTACATTGATGCAACCCTTTTCAATATTAACTGTTAGCTTTTGGCTTTCGGTTTTGGCGGTGAGTATTATCGCTTTGATATTGAGTTATCGACAAAAATCAAATGGACTACATCGTTCGATTAAGGATTGGATAAGAATCAATTGGTTTTTATTTTTAGGGTTAATTCCAATTACATGGATTAGTTTTGATGGATTTTCTGTAGTAGCATTTGCAGCAAATTTGCTATTAATTCCACTAACTTCATTTATTAGTACACCCTTAATTTATATTGGCATGCTGTTAATGATGTTCAATGCTACTTTAGCATCTTGGATATTTTTTGCTGCTGATAAAGCGATTTGGCTAACCTATGAAATTCAAATTGTTTTTTCCCAATTAAACCAAGAAATTTCTTTTTCTGCTCTGACTTTAGAGTTATTCATTTTATTAATTTTTTCAATGCTACTCATTCTCTTGCCAAGCAAAATTCCAGGTAAAACGATGCTTATTCCCATTTTTATGCTGAACCTTTTGATATTTTTTCACAACGAACCAAAAAACAAATTTAAGATGGTTGTTTTTGATATTGGTCAAGGATTAGCAATCCATATTTCCGTTGGCGACAAGCATTTACTTTATGATACAGGTTATGGGAGTTCAACTTTTTCTATGGCTTCATCATCAATAGTTCCATATTTTCAAAGGCAAGGTATTAAACAGATAGATAAGTTTATTCTTAGTCATGATGATGCCGATCATTCCGGTGGTTTTAAAGAGATCAATCAACAGTTCATAGTTAATCAGATATACTCGGGCGAGAAAGTTAGAGCGGATAAAGAAAGCTTGGCACAAGATTGCCATCTATCAGAAAGTTGGCAGTGGTCTGGAGTTAGTTTTCAATTTATCCCCCATCAATCCCCCTTGACAAGACAGGGTAATAACGCATCTTGTGTTCTACAGATAGTGGTAGAAGCAAATAATAAAATTCCCGAACAGACGATACTGTTAACTGGCGATATTGAAAAAAGAGCAGAACGAAGTTTATTACAAAACGACCCAATTTTGCTGAAAAAATCCATTGACCTGCTAGTCGCACCACATCATGGAAGTTTAACTAGCTCTACGCTATCCTTTGTTAATTATTTACGCCCTAAGGTTGTTATATTTTCTGCAGGATATGCTAATCGTTGGAACTTTCCAAAACAAAAAGTGCTGCAAAGGTATGAAAACGTATCAGCAATAAGCCTAACAACATGGCGAAAGGGGGCTATTAGTGTCAGCCAAAATGCTTTAGGAAAATTAACCATAGAAACCGAAAGAGATAAAAAGAAGCATTTCTGGCAAACTCTTTAGCCGTTAGACTCATTCAAATGGTTAAATTAAGTGTAAAGCTTGTTATAATCACATTTGAATAAGAGAATATCTAGAATTTCACTTAAATCAAAGAGTTAAATGAAAGAACGCAATTATAAATATAAATAGTACAAACTAATTAGGACGTTATATAAAGATGATTTCATTGTTAAAAGCTGGTGGTTGGATAATGATCCCCATCATACTTTGTTCCTTAGCCGCATTCGTTATCTGTATTGAGCGGAGTTGGAGCTTAAGACGCAGCCAAATTACACCAAAGCATCTAGTCGCTCAAGTATGGAGCTGGATAAAAAACAACCAATTAGATAAAACCAAGCTCAAACAGTTGAAAGCTAGTTCACCCTTAGGTGAAATCTTGGCAGCAGGCTTGGTCAACCATTCCCATGGTCGGGAAACAATGAAGGAAAGTATCCAAGAAGCGGGCCGCCTTGCGGTGGTTAGACTTGAACGTTTCTTAAATACACTTGGTACTATTGCTCAAATTACGCCTTTACTTGGACTACTCGGTACCGTTATCGGCATGATTCGAGTTTTTACTGTTATAACCGTTCAAGGAACAGGTGATGCCGGTGCGCTTGCTCATGGAATATCGGAAGCTTTGATTACCACAGCAACAGGCTTAATAATTGCAATTCCTGCACTGATCTTTCATCGTCATTTTGAGCGTAAAGTTGATGAGTTAGTTGCAGAAATGGAACAGGAAGCCTTAAAGATGGTTGAAGTATTGCATGGCGAACGTGAGACGCTAAGAGGGTAGTTAGATGTTTTTCCGTAAAAAGAAACAAGAAATTACCGTTAATCTTACGCCGCTAATTGATGTGGTTTTTTTACTATTAATTTTCTTTATGGTTTCGACCAGTTTCACTCGTGAAACTCAAATTAAATTAGATCTTCCTAAAGCAAGTGTCGAGCCACTCGAAAATAAACCTGAATCATTAGAAATCAGTATTGATAAAGAAGGCAGGTTTTTCATTAATGGTAAAGGCTTAGTTAATGAATCTATTGAAACACTTAAAAAAGCAATTGCTCCACTTATCGAAAACAACGCAAATATACCAGTCATTATTAGCGCAGATGCAAATACACCTTATCAATCAGTTGTCACAGCAATGGACGCAGCCTCACAACTTGGTATTAGCAATCTAAAAATGGCAACTCAAAGGAACAATGAATGAGTGCTGAAATGCCAGAAAGTTCTTGGTTAACCTTCAAACGATTAGTTAGCTATTTAAAACATTTTAAACTTGCTTTTGCAATTGCCATACTCGCGAACTTAGCTTATGCCGCTATGGACTTTTTGTTTATTAGAGCGTTTGAGCCTATTACTGATGAGGCACTTATATCGGGAAATATGGAACTGATTAAACAAGCGCCTTACTTTATTATTGCTATCATTTTATTTCGTGGTGTCGCCAGTTTTATTTCTTCTTATTGTATGGCTTGGGTTGGTCAAAGTATTGTGCAGAAATTGCGTACAGAAATGGTAGGACAATACATGAGCCTTCCAAGTCGGTTTTATGACGAAAATCCGAGTGGTAAATTAGTATCAAAAATAACTTATGATACTCAACAAGTGGCTCTTGCGGTCACCGATGCGATTACAAAATTTGTAAGAGAAGGTGGCTTCATTATCTATATTCTGATTTATCTTTTTACAACTAGCTGGAAGTTAACCTTGCTCTATCTTTTAGCTGCGCCGATTATTGGAATTGTGGTTAACATTAGTAGTAAACGATTTAAAAATATTAGTCGCAATATTCAAAATGCTATGGGTGGAATTACTCAAAATGCACATGAGGTCGTAGACGGTTATAAAGTGATAAAAATATTTGGTGGAGAAAGCTACGAGAGCAATCGTTTTATGAAAGAGGCTAATAATAATCGGCAGCAAAATGTTAAGCTGGTTGCTACCCAAGCGGTAAGTGTTGCATTTATCCAATTAATTGCTGGTTCAGCGTTAGCGTTAGTGCTTTATTATGCCGGGCTACAATTGGAAAATGGCGAACTAACTCCCGGCCAATTTGTTACCATGTTGCTAATGATGATGGCTATGCTTAAACCCCTTAAAATCATTTCTAATTTAAATAGTATTATACAAAAAGGGATTGCAGCGGCTCAAAGTATTTTTGATATTTTGGACGCAGAAAAAGAAAAAGATCAAGGTAATAGAAAGATAGGAAAACCGAAAGGCGAGATTAAATTTAATCAAGTCGCTTTTGCCTATTCTGATGGCTCTGATAAGGTTCTTGACGATATAACTTTTAACGTGAAGTCAGGACAAACCTTTGCTTTAGTTGGGCGTTCAGGGAGCGGAAAATCGACTCTAGCAAATTTACTTGCAAGGTTTTACGACCCAACTCATGGTCAAATTTCCCTCGATGAAATAGATACACAAGAAATAAAATTATCTAACTTAAGAGAACACATTAGTTTAGTTTCACAGCAGGTCACTTTATTTAATACCAGCATTGCAGAGAATATCGCTTACGCCTGTGAAGAGATTGATAGAGATAAAGTAAAATCTGCTGCCATCAAAGCACACGCTTGGGAATTTATCGAAAAATTAGAAAAAGGTTTAGATGAAAAAATAGGAGAGAATGGCAACAAACTATCTGGTGGTCAGCGGCAACGATTGGTTATCGCAAGAGCACTCTATAAAAACGCTCCGGTTGTTATTTTAGATGAAGCAACCTCTGCGCTAGATACCGAATCAGAAAGACATATTCAAGCGGCTTTTGATAGTTTAACCGATAACAGAACCACGCTTGTTATTGCCCACCGACTATCAACTATCGAAAATGCAGATTGTATTTTAGTCATGGATAATGGAAAAATCATTGAACAGGGAAGGCATTCAGAATTATTAGCCAAAAATGGTTTTTATAAAAAACTTCACTCAATGCAATTTCAAGAACCCGATCAATCTAATTAGAAATGTTTTTAGCGATAGAGAAAATCTGGTATTCAAAATCTAAACTGAAATGGCTGTTGTGGCCTTTACACCTATTTTTTTATTATATGGTTTGGTTCAAACGTTTTTTATATCAATCAAATATTATATCAAATCAGAAATTTTCAAAACCAGTGATAGTAGTGGGTAATCTAAGTGTTGGCGGTACCGGAAAAACGCCCTTCATAAGTCAATTGGCTAAGGTTTGTTTTAACAAAGGCATTAAGGTTGGGATTGTTAGTCGTGGTTATCTTGCGCAAACAACTCAATTCCCTCATCAAGTTTCTTATGATGATGATGCTTTAAGTGTAGGTGATGAAGCTTATATGCAGTTTAAAAAACTTAAGGCTTTTGATGTTCCATTGGTCATTGATCCTGATCGAGCAAGAGGCGTTAATTATTTAATAAACAATAATCAAGTTGATCTAGTTATTAGTGATGATGGGTTGCAACATTACAATATGTCTCGAGATATCGAGATTTTACTTTTTGAACAGCAGCGGCAATTTGGCAATCAATTAGTTTTGCCTTTTGGTCCTCTTAGAGAACCTATGAGTCGATTAACAACAGTTGATTTATTAGTGCAAAATGGAAGCTCTAATAACCAATTCAGTAAAAGCTTGGCGATACTAACCCCTACCAAATTTGTTAATTTAAAGAGCGGTAAGGAATATTCAACAGATTTATTTTCAAAGCAACAAAAAAAAACTAATGCTGTTGCAGCTATTGGTAACCCTAAACGTTTTTTAGATTCATTACGCTCAGTTGCAGAAGTCGGGAGTACTAAATTTCTGATCGACCACCACCAATTTCAGCTCGATGATTTTAATGAATTCAAAGATCAAATAGTTGTAATGACAGAAAAAGATGCTGTTAAATGTTACCCATTCGCTAAAGAAAATTGGTACTATTTGGCAGTTGAAATGGAGTTTAATCAACACTTATGCGAAAAACTCGATTTTTATATAACGACAGCAATTAATAGGTCATAGAATATGGATAGAAAATTATTAGAAATAATTGTGTGCCCAATTTGTCATGGTAAATTGGATTACCTTAAGAAACAATCTAAGCTTCTTTGTCGGTTTGATCGGCTGCTTTATAACATTGATGATGGTATTCCCGTATTACTTGCAGACAAAGCTGAAACCCTCACCGCTGAACAGGTTGAATCTTTGAAATGAAATTTCATGTCATCATTCCCGCTCGATATCATTCCACAAGGCTGCCAAGAAAACCGCTATTAAAAATTGGTGAGCACACAATGATTGAACATGTTTGTCACCGAGCCAAAGAAAGTGGCGCGGAATCGATTACAGTGGCTACCGACCATGATGAAATATTAAATTGTGTTCAAAGAGCAGGTTTTAACGCCGTTTTAACCAGAGTAGATCACGCGTCAGGAAGCGATAGAATTTATGAAGCGGCTCAATTATTAGACCTGACAGATAGTGAAATCATAGTGAATATTCAAGGAGATGAACCTTTCATTCCAAGCCAAAATATTTCGCTTGTCGCTGAATTGATCAGCAAGCACCAAACCAAAATGGCGACGTTATGTACGCCTATTTTAGATCAAGAGGAAATTAATAACCCGAATACAGTTAAAGTCGTTTTTGATTGTAACAAAAAAGCAATTTATTTTTCTCGTGCTGCCATTCCTTTCGAAAGAGATTTGGATACTAGAAGTATAAAGTGCAATTATTATAGGCATATTGGAATTTATGCTTACACTAAATCATTTTTATCTCAGTATGTTTTATGGCCAGAATCTAATTTAGAAAAAATGGAAAAACTTGAACAGTTAAGAGTTATTGAAAATGGTGCAAATATATATTTGGATGTATTAGATACACCTCCGCCAGCAGGGATTGATACTCCGGAGGATTTTGAACGAGCTAACAAATTTTACAAATCCAAGTACCAATAGGGAAACCAGAATAAATGCAATCTTCGTTCAAAATTCTTTTTGTTCGCATGGGCAACATTTGTCGTTCTCCAACTGCCGAAGGTGTATTTAGAAAGTTATCTAACCAACACTTTTCTTCCGAACAACTTCATATCGACTCCTGTGGAACCATTGGTTATCATCAAGGAGAATCGCCAGATACTCGCTCAGTTAAAGCCGCTGAAAATCGCGGTTATGATCTTTCACAGCTAAAGGCGAGAAAATTTAATTCTAAGGATTTTGAATTTTTTGATTTTATTCTTGTGATGGATAACGATAATAAAAAGAATTTATTCGAACTTGCCGATAATAACCAATCTTACCTGAATAAAATTCAATTGTTTTTAGATTTTGCTAAGAACTCAAATACCAAAATTGTACCTGACCCTTATTATGGTGGAGCTGGTGGTTTTGATCATGTCATCGATTTAATTGAAGATGCGAGTAGGGGATTAATTTCACATTTAAAACAGGGCATTTAAAATATTGCGCTTGAATCGTCAATATCTGAAAATAGAATTTGAAATGAAATTTCTGAAATTAAAATAAGAGCCAGTCACAATAACTGACTCTTATAATATTACTCGCTTATGGCTGCAGTTAACTCTTCTAAGTTAGGTTTTGTCATTGGACTATAACTCTTCACAATTCCTTCAGGCTCTATGTAGTTAGACGTCGCTGTTTCACCTTCCGCATATTGTTTAGCTGAGAAGCCGAACTCTACCGAAACAAGTGTTTCTGGATTAGCTGCTTTAGTCGTCGCAGAATAAGACTTTCTCGGAATTGATGTTTGTACTGGCTTGCTAGCAACTTCAGGGATTGCAGCTTCAGGCTTCACTATTTTATTAGTAGCAACCTTTGCTTTTGGTGCTGATACAGAACTATCAGCAGTCGTCGTTTTAACTGGCGGTTTAGTATCGGCCTTGTTAGCTTGAGTAGGCTTCATCTCAACATTTGAACTATCTACAACCTTATTTGGCTTAACGGCTTCTTTTGTTGCTATCGGCTCTTTTTTAGCGGGTGCTCGCTTTGCGCTAGTTTTCTGAGCCGCTGCTTTTTGATTATCTTTAGTTGGTTGAACCGAAGCTGGTTGAGTTGTTTCGGCCTGGGGAGGCTGGTTAGCTTGCTTTTCTACTGCAGGCTTATCAGTTGTCTTCTCACGACGCTCATCTCTTGATTTACGCTCAGGGCGAGGTGCACGATTAACTTCCCTAGGTGCATCCTTTTTAGCATGTTGCGGACGTTTGTTACGATCGTTTCTTGGGTTTCTACCTCTGCTAGGACGATCAGTTTTATTTTGAGTTTCATTCTTATCGTGGCTTTTAGAATTTGACTGCGCATCTTTATTAGCTTTGACGTCTTTGGCATTAGCTCCCTGATTACGCTTGTCATAATTCTTATTACGATTATTCCTATGACGGCTATTTTTGTTTCTATGCCTAGGATTTCGCTGATTTCGATTATTGCGCGAACGATTACTTTGTTCCTTTTTCTCCTTCTCGCTACCACCAAACATTGAACGCCATAAACGAGTTAACAGCCCCGGCTTTTTCTCCTTAACTATTTCTTTTTTCACATGTTGCGGAGCCGCTGTCATTTCAACACTTGTTACCGCAGCTTGTTCAGCAGGTTTTGCAATGACGGCCTCATGGCTAGTCGTAACAATCTCTAGTTCTGGTTGAGAAGGTACTTTATAGCTTTCGGTTTCTAGTGATTCAGATTTACGTAAACGCTTAATTTCATAGTTTGGTGTTTCCATATAAGGATTTGGAATAATGATTAGCGCTGTTTTTTGTCGCTTTTCAATCGCGGCAATAATTTTTCGTTTTTCATTCAGTAAGAAAGTTGCAACTTGCACTGGTAAAATAGCTTGTACTAATGACGTTGAATCTTTAGACGCTTCTTCTTCTAACAAACGGAGAATAGATAAAGCAAGAGATTGAACACCACGCACTACGCCAGTTCCTGAACAGCGAGGACATACGCCGTGAGCTGACTCGCCTAAAGATGGTTTAAGTCTTTGACGTGACATTTCAAGTAAACCAAAGCGAGAAATTTTACCCACCTGAACTCTGGCTCTGTCGCGGGTTAATGCTTTGCGTAAAACATTTTCAACTTCTCGTTGGTTTTTTGATTGCATCATATCGATGAAATCAATAACCACAAGCCCACCCATATCTCTTAATCTAAGCTGACGAGCAATTTCAACGGCAGCTTCTTTATTGGTATGGAAAGCTGTTTCCTCAATATCGGCCCCCTTAGTCGCTCTCGCTGAGTTGATATCGATTGAGACAAGCGCTTCAGTTGGGTCAATAACAACTGAACCACCTGATGGTAGGCGCACTTCTCTTAAAAAAGCTGATTCAATTTGGTTTTCAATTTGGAAGCGATTAAATAAAGGCGTTTCACGATCGTCATTTAATTTAACGCGATTAGAAAATTCAGGACGTATAAATTCAATTTGACGTTTTACCTTATCAAATATTTCTTTCTTATCAACAACAATTTCACCGATATCCGCTCTCAAATAATCCCTTAATGAACGAATAATAACGTCACTTTCTTGATGGATTAAAAAAGGAGCAGGGCGGCTTTCGGCAGCTTTAGTGATAGCATCCCAAAGGTTTATTAATACCATCATGTCCCACTTTAATTCTTCAGCACTACGGCCAACACCAGCAGTACGAACGATACACCCCATACCTTTTGGAGTTTCTACTTCACGCATTGCTTGGCGAAGTTCATCACGTTCTTGTCCTTCAATTCGACGAGAAATTCCACCGGCTCTGGGATTGTTTGGCATTAATACCAAATAACAACCTGCCAAGCTGATAAAAGTAGTGAGTGCAGCCCCTTTGTTGCCACGTTCTTCTTTATCAATCTGAACAATAACTTCTTGTCCTTCAGCAACAACTTCTTTGATGTTTGGTCGTCCGCGGAAGTTTTTATCAGTAAAGTATTCTCGTGAAATTTCTTTAAGAGGGAGGAAACCATGGCGGTCAGCACCGTAATCAACAAATGCAGCTTCAAGGCTGGGTTCTACGCGAGTAATTTTTCCTTTATGGATGTTGGCTTTTTTTTGCTCTCTGCCAACCAGTTCAATATCTAGGTCAAATAGATTTTGACCATCAACCAAAGCAACTCGAACTTCTTCAGCTTGAGTCGCGTTAATTAACATTCTTTTCATTTAATTCTCTCTTTTTCAATCGTTAAACGATTAAAAGTATTAGGTTACTATTGAGAGAATGAGGTTAGAAAGTGCTATAAAAAACGTATTTAATGAAAATGATGATCAGTAAGTTTATCTATAGGGTAAAGATTCCATACGAACAAAGTCTTTAAATTCAGTTAGTTAGACTTTTGTTTAAGTGTGGTTTCGTTAGTTCCGAAAAATCGGTTTTAAACTAAACTCGCCCAACTGTAGATATGCCTAACTATGGCTTACTAGGATCTATCGCTACAAAATCTGTAGCCCATTTTTTATCACGTTTTCTATTTTTAAGCTCTTGAAACTAAGCTAATTCAGCTTTGGTTTCAATTAAAATTCTATTCTCATACGTCTTAATAGCAACGATATGTATTGGTACAAATGCTAACTTAATTAAAAACTAGATTTGTGTTCTATTTTATTTTTCGTTCGTTTATACGAACATTAATGAATTCTTTTTTAGCTGTAAGTTATATAAATTTACTAGCTACTATGGCGTTTACGTTAATACGAAAATGGTAAAATATCTTATTCAGACAAACCAAAACGCTCTTCTGGTACTTTGATAAGGCTCTTTCTTAACATCGTTAAAAGAATCTGAGTCTCGGAATCAAAGGGTAGCTGATTTCAGCGCCATTCCAGCAGGCGAACTATAACAACTAATCTTTTATACATCAATGGATTATGCGGCTATAGGTCTCTAAAAGATTAATAATATTAGTAATTGCTAAATTTAGGTGCATTTTATCCGTTATATAATCACTAAATGTCTTTTATATTCGCTAATGCCTTATTTATTAAAGGGTTATTTATCGATCATTATTAGGCTGTTTGTTGATTTACAACAAGTTATAATGCAACCAAATAGAATAATTTAGGATTTATGAATGGATTATAAAGATATTGTAGATAACTTAGACGAGAAGACGATAAATAAACTTCGAACGGCTGTTGAGCTAGGTCGTTGGGAAAGTGGCGACAAGTTAACCAAAGATCAGCGTGATAACGCGATGCAAGCAGTCATGCTGTGGCAGGCAAATAAAAATCAAGACTTGGCTGAGGAACCTTTTAAAGTGAATAACAAAGGTGAGTTTAAAATAGGGAAGGGCGCTATCTTGGATGAGACACCCCTTGAATTTAGGCAGGAAATCGATAATCCCCTTTTAGATAAAAATGTTATTTTAAAATCTAAAGGCTAATGTCAGAATCCAAACTAACAATGAAAATTAGGTATTTTATAACCAATGAACGATAACAAAACCAATCCTTACACTGACAACTATATGATTAGCTTTAATCAAGCGAATCAGTTGGTGATTGAAAACTCTCCATTATTAAATAGCGAAACAATTTCCTTATCAATGGCTAGTAATAGAGTATTAAGTGAGGCATTAATTTCACCAGCATCAGTCCCTTCATTTGATAATTCGGCAATGGACGGTTATGCGGTTAATTCTGAGGATCTGATTACTGCAACAAAAGATAATCCTGTTTGTTTGGAGCTCGCTGGTATTACTGCTGCAGGAGATATCAGTGATTATAATCAAGTGACCAAAGGCAGAGCATGGAAGATTATGACCGGCGCACCTGTTCCCGATGGTTTTAATAGTATTATTCCAGTTGAAAATACGCAGCTTTCAGCTGATAAAGTGACTTGTTTTTCATCACCAGAGAAGGGCGCTCATGTTCGTTTGAAAGGACAAGATTTTAAATCTGGCGATCCTATTTTGAACCAAGGTCGAATAATTAATTCAAATGGAGTAATGGCCTGTGCGGCGTTAGGTGTTGATGAAATTCAAGTCTATAAAAAACCTTCAATAGCGATATTCTCAACAGGTAAAGAGCTTGTCGATGATCCTAAAACACCTTTAAAGCTAGGACAAATTAGAAACTCGAATAAACCTTTTATTCAAAACTGGCTATCTAATCTACCGATAGAGCTCATTGATGCAGGAACTAATCACGATCAAGTAGAAGACTTCGAGAATGATCTACAAGCTCAGCTCGATAGTGGTACTCACATTATTATTAGTACCGGCGCTGTTTCTATGGGAGATTTTGATTTTATCCCACAAACAATTATTAAACTTGGTGGAGAAATCATTTTCCATAAAGCCAAAATTCGCCCTGGAAAGCCTATCTTATTTGCTAAGTTTCCAAACGGAACACTTTATTTTGGTTTGCCGGGCAATCCAATATCAGCAGCCATCGGTCTACGTTTCTTTGTTTCAAGCGCAATAATGACTATGTTAGGGCTTGCGCCTGAACTGCCTCTTGCAACTATTGCTAATAATGCAGTTAATAAGAAAAAAGGTTTCAGAGCAATATTGAAAGGGAACGCCCAAATCAATGATCAAGCCCAGCATGAAACGGCTATTCTAGAAGGTCAACAGTCATTTAAAATTCATTCACTACTTAATGCCAACGGTTGGGCGGTGATAGGTGAAGACAAGGATGACCTAAAGCAGGGTGATTCACTCGATTTTTACCCAACATTATTAAATTGGGAGTAGCTTTGATATGTATATTCGTATTGACGGACAAACTATTCGATACCGTATTTCTAGAGAAGAAGCGGATAGTTTAATTGACGGGCAAGAATTAACCCAAACCACACAATTCTCTGACGATTGCTCGCTGACCTACAATATCACGATTACTGAAGAAGCGAGTTGTTTTAGCGCCGAATCTCACAATAAGCTATTTTTACTGGTTAATAGACAAACACTTATATCGGAGATTGAGGGAAGACCGAGTAAGCAGGGGATTGAAATTCCTACAGCAGACAAAAACAATCATCTTTCGGTTAATCTAGAAATTAATTTAAAGAATAAATCTCTATAATCAGATAGATAAGAGATTTATTTAAATTGAATTCTATGCCTCGTTCAGACACCAGAATTCTTTTGTATCCTTCAAAAAATATTCGCCTTAGCTAACTGGCTATTGTTTATAACAAATACAGGTAGTTTTATTTCTAGTATTATATAAAGAAGTAGTTGTGATCGGATAATAACTATATTGTTTTACTCTATACTTGTTTTGTTACAAATGTAAAGACTTAGAATGATGAAATTAATAACGTGACCATGTATCTTATCAATAATTTTGTTATTTTAAGATAGGGTTCGATTGGATTCTATGCCAGATATAGATGGGAGAAAAATAGTGCCTGATTATACCCTTATCATTAATGGAACATCGCATGCTGTAAAGGATGTTGATGGCTCAACACCCCTTCTATGGATTTTACGAGATACGCTAGGTTTGTCTGGGACTAAATACGGGTGTGGTATAGGTAAGTGTGGTGCTTGTACCATTCATCTTGACGGAAAACCAATCCGTTCATGCTTGTACCCTGTATCTGCAGTTAACGATAAAAAAATCCGTACAATCGAAGGGTTGACCAGTAAAGACGGAACATTACATCCCCTTCAACAAGAATGGATTAAATCTGATGTGTCCCAATGTGGTTATTGTCAGGCAGGACAAATCATGTCTGCTGCAGCCTTACTCGATCAAAATCCCAACCCCAGTGATTCCGATATTAATACTGCCATGGAGGGAAATTATTGCCGTTGTGGTACCTACAACCGAATAAAAGCCGGTATTCACAAAGCTGCAGATAACATGTCAAAGAAAGGGAAGTAAGTTATGAAAAAATCACCTCCAAGCTCTGTACCTTCTTCTCTTGAAGAACTTTTCGATGAACTAAACCCCAATGACGAACTTGACCCTAATAACGGCATGTCCTTACCCATGAATATAGAAATGGATCGCCGATCGTTTCTCAAAGTTTCAGGCATTGCTGGTGTGGGATTTGTGCTGGCATTCACCTTGAGTGGTAAGGCAGATGCGGCCTCTTCAAAAGGTCATTCAGAATTAAATGCCTATATTCGAATTTCACCCGATGGTTCAATTTTTATTTATTCTAAAAACCCGGAAATTGGCCAGGGTATAAAAACATCCATGCCGATGATTATTGCCGAGGAGCTGGATGCTGACTGGAAGGATGTAACTGTTGAGCAATCTCCCATTAACAAAATACTATTTGGCCGACAAAATGCTGGAGGCTCCCGATCGATTGCTTCCAACTGGGACACCATGCGAAAAGCGGGTGCAACGGCTCGCCATATGCTAATAAATGCCGCTGCTAATAAATGGAGCGTGCCGGCAAAAGAATGTACCACTGAAAACAGTCATGTCTTTCATGGCAATACTAATCAAAAAATATCTTATGGTAATCTTGCGACCAAGGCTGCTACCTTGGTTGTTCCATCGGAAGGTGCAGTAAAATTAAAAAATAAGAAAGATTACAAAATACTCGGTAAAAGGATTACTGGTGTTGATAATCACCAGCTGGTAACTGGCCAACCATTGTTTGGTATTGATCAGGTTTTACCTGGTATGTTGTATGCTGTTTATGAAAAATGCCCCGCTGTAGGAGGTACCGTTGACAGCGCTAATTTGGATGAAATTCGTAAACTGCCTGGTGTAAAATATGCCTTTATATTGGAGGGAAATGGTAATGTGATGGAGTTAAAACCTGGCGTTGCTATCGTTGCAACAAGCACTTGGGCAGCATTTCAGGCAAAAAGACAGCTAAAGGTAAAATGGAACGAAAGTAATGCTTCAAAGGATAGCTGGAGTAGTTTGGTAAAGCAGGCACATCTTGTGAAAAGCCAGCCTGCGGGAAAAACACTATTTGAAAAAGGCAATGTCGATGCAGCAATGAAAGATTCAGCAAAATCTATTGACGCACTATACAGTTTCCAGTTCGCGGCTCACGCCACTCTTGAGCCACAAAACTGCACGGCATGGTACTCCAATGGCGCAATTGAGGTATGGGCACCCACGCAATCGCCCAGTAGAGGCCTTATTAGTGTAGCCAAGACACTTGGAATAAAAGAAAATAAGGTAACCATACATCAGACACGGGTTGGAGGTGGTTTTGGTCGACGACTAGTTAATGATCCGGCGTGTGAAGTGGCTGCAATTTCTAAGCATATCAATGCCCCAGTTAAACTGCAGTGGACTCGTGAAGATGATATGGTGCATGATTTTTATCGCGCAGGTGGTTTTCATTCATTCAAAGGAGGGGTTGATCTAGAAGGGAAGGTTTCTTTCTTGCAAGATCATCTTATTACCTTCAGCCATAACGGAGAAAAATCGGTTATTGCTGGAGCACCACGCCAGCCTTCCCAAGTGTTCCCGGCACAGCTTATCAATAATTTTCGCATGGACCAGTCATTGTTGCCATTGAAAACACTCTGTGGTTTATTGCGTGCTCCAGAATCAAATACTACAGCTTGGGCTTTTCAAAGCTTCCTTCATGAACTAGCTGTTGCTTCGGGAAGGGATCATCTAGAGTTCTTGCTTGATATTATGGGGGAGCCTCAGTGGTTACCGCCTAAAAATCTGTATGGACTAAATACTGGTCGGGCAGCTGATGTAATCAAGTTAGCCGCTGAAAAAGCCGGTTGGGGTAAACAGCTACCGGCAGGAAGAGGGCTGGGGCTGGCCTTTCACTTTTGTCACGCAGGTCATTTTGCGGAAGTTGCTGAGGTCAGCGTCAGCCCGGCAAAAAAATTAATAGTTCACAATGTCACTGTTGCAGCGGATATCGGACCCGTTATTAATTTAAGTGGTGCTGAAAATCAGTGCCAAGGCTCAGTCATCGATGGATTAAGTACAATGTTAGGCCTTGGGATAACAATGGAGAAGGGACGAATACAACAGTCAAATTTTGATACCTATCCACTCTTGCGGATGCCTGAAGCTCCAAATGTCGATGTCCATTTTATTCAAAGTGATAATCCTCCTACGGGGGCCGGTGAGCCGGCCTTGCCACCATTGGCACCCGCAATATGTAATGCTATATATGCTGCTTCAGGTTATCGTGTCCGGACACTCCCGATAACAAAAGAAGGTTTTTCCGTTTGATGTTTGTTTGGCGGTTTGGCATACACTAATAAAATGACAAGATAAGCCTTAAAATCAAATAAATAGGATGGTTAATTAAACTATATTCTAGATTCAGTTCTTGATTTCCATCATCTCTGTATGGGTCATTAATTTACCTTTAACATCATAAACTAACCAATTGTCGTTAGGCAGGTTTTGAATATGTGCGTACTTGGAAGCAGCTATGGCTAAAATGTCTTTTCCGCGTTTATCACCAAAAGATGTCAGTTTTTCACCCAGAGTACCAGCTAATAGATAATTTTCTCTTGCTGTTTCTTTGCTATGTAACAGGATGATAGCAGCACGATAATAATCGTTTGGTGTTCGTAATTTATTTTCAACGATTAAACGAAAGACAGCCATTCGGAAGTTTCTTTCTTCTAGTGGTGAATAGAGAGGCCAATGTTTAACGTTTTCATTGGTGCGCATAGTTGGGTAATTCTAAACAAAATCCCGTATTAGCCCATAGCAAATGATAATCATTAATATTTGATAGATGTAAGGGTGTTTGACTATATTGGGGTGGAATATCCCACAAAGCACTATTAACTAATTGAATTTATTCGATTTTAAGTCTAATTTTACGGGTGACCACGTAATTTTATTAACAATTTCTACTTAAAATGTGTTTCCAACTCCACAATTTATTAAGTCGAATATTTAGTACCCCCCTTTTAAGCTCCTAGCATTGATTTATTCTGTTATTGCATCAACACACTGGTTAAGTTTTGAATGAATAGCTGTATTCGAGCTAATTACACTCAATTATTAGAAAAAAGTGGAATTCCACTTTTTTGCAATAATTGTGATGAATAGTTTGCAAGTAACTAATATTGAGGATTTAGAGGGCATATTTCTAATTCGAGTAATATGACCTTAGATATTTGGGGAATGTATTTACAGTTTACTTTACGTGCTTTACCGCTTTCAGCTCGTTGCTGAATGCTCAGACTATTTTGATTTAAAGTCAATTAAAGTAGTTTTGGACCAACCATAATATTATTCATAATAAGTTTTGAGGGCGTAGAATCATTCTATACTATCTGCATATTAACATCCATCTTGATCAGTCAATAACATCGATGATGATCACCCAATAACATTCATCGTGATCGCTCAATAACATTGATGGTGATCGATTTTAGCTAAAATGTTATTAGCCGATCAAAGCATGTTATTGGTCCGTACTTAGATTTTTTATTCTCCCTATAGGTGTTTTAACCGTTATCCTTTTCTCTTTTGTTGATGAGGATAACCCATGCCAACGGCACCTATTTCTATGCGTAAACTAAAAGAGATCCTTAGATTAAAGTACGGCTGTTTATTGCCACACAGTCAAATAGCCAAGAGCTTATCAATATCCTCTGGTACGGTTTCAAATTATGCGAAACGTGCCGCTCAATTTGGATTGAGTACCTGGCCAATTCCCGAAAAGTGGGATGATGTCGCGTTGAGTAAAGCCTTTTTTGAGACCAAAATTCAACGCCAACAACAGGCAGTTCCTGATTGGTCGGTGGTTCATGTTGAGCTTAAACATAAAACGATGACACTCCTATTGCTCTGGGATGAGTATGTTGAGCGAAACCCTAAGTGCCATTACAGCTACAATAATTATTGCCGTCTGTATAAAAGGTGGTTGAAATGTCAGAAACCTTCCATGCGCCAAAATCACAAAGCGGGTGAAAAACTCTTTGTGGATTATTGCGGCCCAACCATGAATATTGTTGCTCCTAGCTCAGGTGAATGTCGAACAGCACAGATATTTGTAGCAGTGATGGGCGCCTCTAATTACACCTATGCCGAAGCAACTTGGAGTCAAAAGCTTGAAGACTGGGTGATGAGTCATGCCCGATGTTTTAAATTTATGGGCGGTGTACCTGAGCTGGTTATTCCTGATAATTTAAAAAGTGGTGTCACTAAAGCTTGCCGATATGATCCGGATTTAAATCCTACTTACCAGCAATTGGCTTCTCACTACAATACGGTGATTGTACCTGCACGCCCTTATAAGCCAAAAGATAAAGCCAAAGCAGAAGTGGCAGTACAAATTGTTGAGCGTTGGATCATGGCCAAGCTTCGCCATGAAAACTTCTTCAGTCTGCGTCAGTTAAACCTGCGAATACAAGAATTACTGGTTGATTTAAATCAACGGCCAATGAAAAAACAGCCAGGCTCTCGCTTGTCACAATTTGAGCTATTGGATAAACCCGCTTTAAAGCCCTTGCCTGAAATTGCTTATATTTATACTCAAGTGAAATCCGTTAAAGTGCATATTGATTATCATGTGGAAGTCGAAAAACATTATTACTCAGTGCCGCACTTATTAATCAAAAAAAAGCTGGAAGCCCATACCACAGGCGAGTTGGTCACCTTTTATCATCAAGGTAATGTTGTTGCTGTCCATCCGCGCTCGCATCGCATTGGCGGCCATACAACACAAGATGGGCATATGCCTGTTGCTCATCAGAAACATCAACAATGGTCGCCTCAGCGTTTTGAAAATTGGGCGCGGGACATTGGTAAATCAACAGAAACAATGGTTAGTCAATTCCTGCTATCCAGAAAACATCCTGAACAAAGTTATCGGATCTGTCTGGGCTTATTGAGTCTGGCAAAAAAGTACTCTCCTGAGCGATTGGAAGCTGCTTGTTTGCGCGCATTAGCAACAGGCATTAATCGCCTGCAAGGCATTACTTCTATTTTATCCAAAGGGCTCGACACTCAACCATTGCCCGAGTCACAGCCCGACCTTCTTGCGGATATTGAGCATATTAATATCCGTGGCAATCACTACTATCATTAAGGAAAAACCATGCAACAAGTTTATCAACAACTCAACAATCTCAAATTAACGGGGGCTCATAAAGCCCTACTTTTACAAACAGAACAGCCCAACCTCTACAATGAGCAAAGCTTCGAAGAGCGGCTGAGTTTATTACTGGCACAGGAAATAACTGGACGTGAACAGCGCAAGATCCAACGATTAACTCGTCAGGCAAAGTTTAGAGTGAGTGCCGAAATTGAGCAAATTAACTATCAAGCAGAGAGGCAAATTAAAAAATCACAAATCCGCTCATTGGCTCAAGGAGAATGGTTACGGCTGCATCAGAATATATTGTTCACTGGCGCGACAGGTTGTGGCAAAACTTATCTTGCTTGTGCGCTTGGTCATCATCATTGCCGACAAGGAAAAACCGTTTTTTACTTTAGGTTAAAGGAGTTACTGGAAAAAATGTATTTGGCACAAGCAGATGGCAGTTACCGAAAACTCATTAACAAACTCACGAATGCTGATTGTTTGATATTAGATGATTGGGGATTAGAGGCATTAAACCAACAACAAAGAAGTGATTTATTAGAACTAATTGATGCCAGATATGACACAAAATCAACCCTAATAGCCAGTCAACTCCCCGTAGAAAATTGGTTTGAAATGATAGGTGAATCCACCCACGCTGATGCAATATTAGATCGATTAGTTCATGGTTCAATCAAACTAGAATTACAAGGAGAGTCGATGCGAAAAAAAATTAATTCTTGACTGATGATGATCACTCAAGTTAAATTCTAACAAGGTCTATAGAGAGATAAAAAATCGATCACCATCAATGTTATTGACCGATCATCATCATGTTATTACGCACTATCTATTAACAATTCTCTATCAAAAGCGTGTGGGCGTCTAATTAACGTTATGGGGTCTATATTGGGGTGGAATACCCCAAAAAACACTAATAACCATATACCCTTTTTGTAGCCTTAAACAAGCATGCTTTTAAATATTAATGGAATTCAAATTAACCTTTAAGGTTGAATTTGAATCCAATTACTCTTAAGTATTTAGAAAATGATGAATTCATCAAATATGAAATACTTTTGATGAATTGAGATATCTTTTACAGAATTAATGAAACGAGAATATCCAGATTTTATGCGACTAATACACTTAACTCACCTTCCGTTTTTTACCACTTTCAGCTCGTTTTTTGTTTTCAGTCTGAACATATACGGTATCAGTAGTTGCCATACTCGCATGCCCTAAATCTTCAGACAGATCTTTCAAGGCTCGACCGCGTTCAATTTCCATGCTGGCGCCAGTATGTCTAAGCCAGTGAGTTGAAGCTTCTTTTAATTTCATCGCTTTCAATTCTCCTTCCACTTTTTTCATTTTTTCGTATGCCCGATCAAAAATTTCTTGAACAAGCCTTCTCAAATGCCTTGAGCTCATACCACCTTGGCCACGTATTTTCTCAACTAATACAGTGTTTTCGCCACTATAAGGTAGTCTAGATAAATCTCTGGCTAGTCTGTAACGCTCTAGAAAAGGTATAAAATCGGATGGCACCGTCGTATCTCTGAGCTTTCGGCCTTTACCGTAAACTTTTAACCACCAGTTTTCATCATCGTCTTGCCAAAAATGTCCCATCGTCGGTGACCAGTTATCTCGTTCAGAAAGTTCTGAAATTCTTAGAAATAGCGCTTTTAAACAAGCTATAACAAATAAATTCCTTTCATAGTTAGAATTCTCATCAGCCATTTCCACGGCGACATCCAACATGTATTGCCACTGGGCTTCGGTTAGACGCTTAGCCTCTTTAACTTGTGTGTCGGTAATGAAATGCCTGCAGTCTTTTTTTGCTATCTGTGCGGGATTTCCAAAACAAAGTTCTTCTCCCATTAGATATTTATAGAAAGCAATAACTGCGGTGAAAGTTGAGATCAAAGTTTGCTGGGATGGACGGTACTTTTTTTTGTCAATCATCTTGGTTTGCTGACTTTTTGGTGCTTGTAGCTTGTAGGGTCGCCATTTGCTGTTAGATTTAAAATAACCATTATCCAATATAAATCTATCAAGACTTGATGTTCCGATCCAGGATACCGGTGGTTTCCAACAAAAGTCAGCATAATCTAATATGTCAGTTTTTCTAAAATCATCGATTGGATTTTCTTTAATGAAAAATGACCATAAAAGAAATCGTTCGATTTCATTTCTAAATCGTATATAAGTATGTTCAGATTTATTTCGGCCAGTATATTTTAGGAATGATTTTCCCCAGCTCCAATGGACTGAGCACCAATCAGGCTGCTCGCTGAATAACTGATTTAGCTCAGGATAATCAGATAAAGATATACCATTTAGTTCAATGTATGTTGGATACAGCGGTATGGGCTTAGGTATCGCCATATGATTGATTCTATTGATTTAACTTAAAGCAAGTATAAATCACAATACCCACTATGTCCAATACTAAAGGGTATCGGACATAGCAAGCTTTTGCCGTTGCTGTTTGTGTTTCTTAACTGATTTTACGATACTTTACTCTTTGACCAGACCCACAGCTACCGCATGGCGGTAATCGATCAGAATCATCATCCAAAGTAACGGTCCATGAAGTACAACTGGTGCACTGATAGGTGCCCTTCCCCGGTTTTTCGCCAATATCATATAACATAACTTTCTCCTCAAAATTTTCATGTTGTGCTCGTATAAAGACAGTAATTTGAACTAATTACCGCTTTTCCTTGCGAACTCCTTTAAACGGAGTTTTCGCACTTGTCTTCACATCCATAAAGCGGCCAGTTTCAGCATTACGCTTAACATAGTGCCCAGATGGGGTTTTAGTTTGAGAACGACCTTTTACTGCGCCGTTACGGTGACCATCTCCTGTAGGCGGATTTGTAGCCATAGTGTTTCTCCTAATAAACTTTGTTCGGTTAAAAATGTATATTGTGCAGTACAGCTCAAACAATACAATATGTAGTATGTTTATAAATTGAGTAACTCCAAACAACCTAACCAAAAAGGTTATCAATCGCTCAGCACGTATTATATTGCAACGTGGCACGGATTGCAACATGCTGCTGGCAGGTTCTTTTATAGACCAAGTATGTACATTAAATTTCAACATGCTAGTATGAACAGCAAGACAATCAAAATTATAACTATTAACATGTCTCTAACCGAATTAGTAAAACTACAAGAAGAATCTTCCATTCAAAAAGCTGAGCGTCTAGTATTTATTGATTTTAGGCTTAGGTTTTTAGGTAGTCTCAACCGTTCTGATCTAAAGGAACAATTCGGTATTGCCGACGCCGCTGCATCGAAGGAGTTGTCTGAATATAAAAAACTCAGACCGAATAACTTTTCATATGACCGTGTGTTACGCGCTAACACGATAGTAGAAGCAGAGTTTGTTCCATTAGTTAATATCAGTGCAGAAACAGCTCTTGGTATGCTAGCGAATGGATTTAATAAAAACATGCTCCGTAACGACTCTATGGTGCCTTATCAAAGAGTAGGTATTATTCCGAATAAATTGAACCCTGATATTGTGAGTAAAGTTACACGAGCAATGCATGGGAAATATGCGTTAAATTGCCATTATATTTCAGCTACAAGTAATAATCATGATGAGCGATTGATATATCCTACTGCCCTGTTTTACGATGGGCAGTCTTGGATGTTCAGAGCATTCCACCCTGGAACAGACATGTTTAAGTGTTTTAATCTGTCTCGAATTGCTCAAGCTAATGAATCCCCATACACCAAGGCAAAACCTCACGAATGTTTGGAAGCTGATAGTGACTGGTTTTTAACTGTTCCGATGGAGTTAAAGCTTCACCCTTCTTTAAGTCAAAGTCAAAAAGTTACAGTTAGAAAAGATTTCGGTGTTGCTGATGATGAATCAACATTATTAATTACTGAGAAAGCAGCTTTAGTATATTTTTTAATTCAAAATTGGAAGGTGGATGTTAAGAATAAACCATCTAGAGAAAAGAATTACAATTTTCATTTGAAAAACTCTGACTCGCTTAGATGTATAAAGAGCATTGAGAACATATTTAAAGGCTGAAAAAAAAAGCCTTTAGAAAAACTAAAGTCAATTTAGAGATAAAACGCGAGATAATTTGGAAAAGTTTACTTCCTACGACTATCAATCAACTCATGAGCCATTTGCTTATTACGCAAACAGTTAGTTAATTATGTTTCATAAACGAACATAGAAAAATTAGAATATCAAAACCTTTTCCAACATTACAGTAAATAAGAACCTTACAAAACTTATGTCCAACAAAAGTAATTGGACGCTAAAACAGTAACTAAGTTCTGATTCTGATATGTTCATCAATGTTATGCGTAACCCAACCGACTCGATTCATTGCGAGTATGGTCTCGTTATAAACTGGATGATCCAAGTTGGCTCCTCGAAAAGTTAATAATAAAGTGGCTCGTTGCGGTTGTTCTGGCATTTCTAATTCGGCTCGTCTGGTTACTTTCATTTTTAACCGCCAGGTTTCAATATCAATACCCCTTGGAAATTTAGCGCAGTAGGCTTTGACCGGAGACCATTTAAACCCGTTTTTTATTTGGTGTTCTTCATAGAGTTGTTTGAGATCTTTAGGAGCGACAGGGACAACGCCTACGAATTCAAATTTTTCTACGCCTTCATCATCCTCAACAACTAATTGTTTTCCCATACCTACATCGACATTAGTACGACAATACTCTGACTTAAATCGCTTGTCAGTGATAGGTGAATAGGCGACAGTTATAATAATTTCGCCCTTAAACTTTCCTTCTTCTGTGTTTAAACAATCTGCTATCGGGAATGGCCAACGTTCGAATTCATGCCCTCCATGACGAAGATCTGTTTCAAACATTAAGGTCATCGTATTGGCTTCGCAATACAAGGAATCAATTATATCCGTGGGTTGACCAAATCCATAATGATTGATTGTTGCAGCTGTCAATTTCTGCGATTTAATTAGAGCCGAGTGTATCAATAACGCTTTTACTCGTTCTGGTGTGCTTGGGGATTCTGCGCTATCCAAATATTGCCAAAGTACCGCGGCCTGCGCGCTCACTAATGGAGTTGCAAAGCTAGTTCCTAGTGTTTCGCAGTGCGAATTGTTGGGTCCTATAGAGAGCAGCCCCATTTGTGTATATGTCGAATTAGCAGTACAGTTTCCACCGTAGTGAGATACCTCCGGTTTAGGTATAAAACAAGGCCCTGGTCCGCATCTTGAAAAAGGTGACGGTTCATTAATTTTTGAAAGTGAATTAGCAGCATCTTTGTTGGCTAATGCCCCAACAGTTATTGAGCGGATTGAATCTCCTGGTGAAGACACTCTGTCAGCGCCGTTTTTATCGATGGTTTGAGGCCATTCTTGCATATGGTTATGATTGCCAGAAGCAACCACAAAAAGACAGTTGTAAGTATCATGCATTTCGTCTAAAAAACAAGCGAAGTCTGAAAATTCAGAAGACAATGAAGGTGTACTTCCTCCTAGTGATAGGTTCCAAATATGTACATCGGGATGCTTGGGAATGACATCCTCTAGTATTGATATCAAAACATCTTCTTGTAAACTGATATTTTTCTCAAAAACCGCCACGTCAACAATTTTCGCTCTTGAGACTGGAAATCTTGGGTCTTGATTATTTAGGCTTTGCGCTCCAGCAATAAGTCCGGCCACCATTGTTCCATGGGCATGATCTTGTAATTTTTGTGGTACATACTCCTCTCTCGCCACAATCCATGGAGTTAAGAATGAACTATTAGGGCATATTCCAGAATCAATAACGCCGACAACCGGATATTCAATGTCCGCATCTGGTGGAGGCAACACTGTTTCATCTACCATACCAATTGGTGATGATTGTAATTCAAAATCTCCTGGATTATAACTAGGCATTGGTTGAATTGATTGCAATCCTATAAATGACTCGAATGCCTGCTCGGTGACTCTGTTGTTAACCGTCGTTTTATAAATTGAGCAGCGAGTACCATATTTGATTTTTTCTAATTCAATGCCTAACTCTTTTGCGTATTCAATGAGTGCTTTCTCGACACGCTGATTAATTTCTGGTGCATTGTGGTCAAAGGTGTGTATTTTTAATGAGGTACCTTGTTCGGCCCACATATCTAAATCTGAATCATCAAAATTTGGCCTGATATCTTTTACGCGATAAGGTTCAATTTTTTCTATTGCTGAAATATTGGCGACCGGTTTTTTTGCATGTGTCGTTGTGATCTTTATTGAAAGACTTTTAAGTCCTCTAGGCGTGGCACTCACTAGAATTTCACCAAAATCAAGCGTACCGATGATTGGGCAGGTCCTTTGTGTCAGTAGATCTGTTGGTCTGTGTGATTTTGCAAGAGCCTCTTTTTTTAAAGTGATCTTAATAACTGCGGGGATATCTGGCCATCGATCAAATTGATTTTCAAAATAACTAAACGCGTCATCAACTTGTGAGGTTAAGTTATGTCTCGTTTGTGCTGTGACTTTACCGAACATTTTTGCACCTCCGCCTTGAATTCCTGGTGGTGGTCTATGATCGGTCGAACGTATTTCAACTACCTGAATGGGAAAATCCTTCTTGTCCATATTAAATCCTATGTTGAACTGTTTATTATTTTGGATATCTTGCCGGTTGATATGTTGAATAGTTCACTCAAAACCCGAGTTGTAAACAACCTATTATTTGATTGTTTTAACTGTCGAATTTTTTCTTCTGGAGTTTCTTGTGATTGAATAATTTCGTAGTATTGAATTTGAGCAACTTTTGCCAGGAGTTGATTTTCATCCAAACTTTTTTTCTGGCTCAGAATTGTATTCCTAATCATTGCTTCACAAGCTTGTCGAATTAACGCACCGCTCATCCCTTCTGTAGCTGCAGTAATAATCTTTATGTTTTTGGGTAAATAAGAATCTAAATACTGCTGAATTAATTTTTTTCGTGCATCAAATGACGGCAATTGAATGTTAAGTCTATAAGCAAAACGTCGCCATACTGCTTGGTCCAATAATCCTTCATGATTAGTTGCGGCAATAACAACCGTTTCCGTCGGTAAGTTGTCAATGTTCTGTAATAATCCAACAACAACGCGTTTTAGCTCTCCTACTTCGTGCTGATCGTCTCTTGCTTTTGCTAAAGCGTCGAACTCGTCCAAGAATAATACACAAGGCCTATTGGCAGCGTGATCAAATAGATTCCGAATATTTTTCGCAGTTGACCCCAAAAGAGAAGACATTAGTGAATCGCAGCGCGCTGTCAGTAAAGGCAACTCTAATCTGGCTGCAATGTGCTGAGCTAAAAATGATTTTCCACAACCAGGAGGACCATAAATTAACATTGTAGGACTTATACCTACGCCTGCTTCTGTTAGTAAATGCGAGTTATCTACAAAAGAGACAAATTCTTCTACTGATTTTTCTATCATAGGATCGAGTTGGACATTGAAATTCTTAAGCTCAGGGAGTGACTCATCAGCTAGTGACAGCCTGCTATCTCGGTCAACAGGAATAGAAAGCGCTTTGAGTGCTGATGCGGGAGAAATACCATTTCGAGCATTTATTTTACCAATTACTTTAAGTATCTTCTCGGCTGCTTTAACATCACCATCAACATTTAACTTATCCGCTAAAACTTTAGTATATGAAGTGACTTTTTCCGCATTAGCAGAAACTCCGCTTTCAATAATTTTCAATAAAGTTGGTAAGTAATTCATAGTTATGTGGCAATATGTCGATTATATTGAACATATTAAGCCATAAATGAACAAAAACATCAAATAATGAACATGAATAAACTTGTTTTTATTACCTTCTTATAAGAAATAATAACAACTTATCTTTTTATTAGCTCGATGGTACTTTAGATTCGGACTGCTGTGGTTGGAACTGATTTAACAATTCAGTTTTAACTGCTATTTCAGCTTCTAACTTAACTACAATTTTTTGGCTCTTTCGAAGTTCACTTTCTTTATTACTGTTTTCGTTAAGTATAGTCTGATATTTAACTTCAAATTTTTCTAACTCTCTTGAAGAAACTAAACTCTTTTCTTTAACAATGACAGCTTCATTTTTTGCAGTTAGTAACTCACTGTCGGTCTGTGACAGCATGCTTTCAACTTTTATTATTTGTTTTTGAATATTACTTAATTCAGCAACGAGACGACTGTTGTCTTTATTAAGCAGGGTAATGTCACCCTGCTTAACGATCAACACTTGATTAACCTGCCTGAGTTCTAGCTGCAATTGTTGAACTTGTTGCTCATGTTGCCTGTGCTCTTGTTCTCTTTGGTCTTTAACTGAATCTCGATAGTGGACTAGGCTATCTCTGGTATGTTGGTTATTCTCATTGAGTGTATGAATCTGTTTATCTTTCTCTATAATCACCATTTCTAGTTCATGAATTTTGCTATTCGATTGAGTTAAGGTGTTCATCAATACTGATAATTTACTATTTAGCGTTTCATTTGTAGTGTTCAGTGACTCAGCTTCTCCCCTACTTTCTTCAAGTTCACGCTCTTTCGATTCCAATGCATTTTTAAGTCGAACACTGTCTTGTTCAAGTACTTTAATACTATCTTGATAACTGCTCTTTGACTGTTGAACCACCGCATTGGCTTCCTGATGAAGCTTAGAAGCTAACTTGGCTATCAGCTCTTTGATACCCACACTTAACAGCGCTTCATCCTCCATTTGTACACATTGATCAGCTTCAAGTTCTTTAAGGTAACGTGAAATAGTGGTTTTTGAACCAGTATTGCCTAACTCAAGACGGAGTGCATCTATAGACGGATGAACGCCTTGAGTCATCAGTGATTGATAGGCTTTTTCGACTTGGTATTTAGTGATCCCTGCGCGTGCCATAAAGATTGCCTCTGCGAATAACGTACTGTATTACGTATTATGTAATTACATGATACTACTACGCTTAAGTAATTTCACTAAATGATGATATTTAACATTGGATAATAGCGGGTTATTCAATGTTAATGCTAAATTCTGTTATAATTTAATATAATCAGTACGGATCATGAAGATGTACCATGCAGAAGATTAATCAATACATACAAGCAGCAACACGGGAAAATACCCGCAAGAGCTACCGCAGTGCGATCCAGCACTTTGAAGTGTCATGGGGCGGCTTTTTACCGGCTACCGCTGATAATGTTGCACGTTATTTGGCTGATCATGCGGAAGTACTGTCTATCAGTACATTAAGACTTAGAACCGCTGCATTGGCACAATGGCACATCGAACAAGGATTTCCAGATCCGACTAAAATGCCAATCGTAAAAAAGGTACTCAAGGGAATTCGTGAACTTCATCCCCAAATGGTGAAGCAAGCCAAGCCTTTACAGCTAGAAACACTCTCAGATATTGTGACTAACTTGGATAATTCGATTAGTCATACAGTCAACCACTCCCCTAACACGTTAATGCGTCTATATCGTGATAAAGCACTGCTTTTAATGGGTTTTTGGCGTGGGTTCAGGAGTGAAGAGTTATGTCGACTTGAGGTTGAATTTATTAAAGTAGAACCTAATAAAGGCCTAACAATATTTTTGCATCGCTCTAAAGGCGATAGACAATCAATTGGTCGAACTTTCTTTACACCTGCTCTAGAAAAATTATGCCCAACACAGGCTTACCAAGATTGGTTGATGGTTTCGAAAATTGAAGCTGGGCCTGTTTTTAGAAGTATCAATCGATGGGGAACGTTAAGCGAAATACCACTTCACCCCAACAGTATTATACCAATTTTACGCTCACTCATGGATGATGCATCAATCAAAAAATCCAGCGAATATACAAGCCATTCTCTTCGAAGAGGTTTTGCTTCGTGGGCCTCAGATAATAACTGGGATCTAAAATCCCTAATGGAATATGTTGGGTGGAAAGATCCTAATTCAGCATTAAAATATTTAGAAGTAAACCGTCACCAAACTCTTTTTATAGGTCAATAGACTTGTATATTGGAATAAGTTTTTTGTTGGGTGTACTTTGATATTAGAGAGTGTTGAACCGAGCGGCCGGCCCGGTTTGAGAAATAAGCAGGACTGGCAAAAACACATTAGACAGCTGTGCACATTTAATACTCCTTTTTCTTAGAATCGATAGGTCAAAGAAAGAACTCACCTATTCTTTGTAACACTCGGACAAATAATAAAATTGTATTTACCTCTCAGCTTTTTCACTTTGACTAATCGGTATTAAACATAAAAAAAATATCCTTGGAAAAATGAAATAATTGAACAGAATCTTTGATACGCTCAGATCAAAACTAAGACAATTACCTATTCGCAATCTATATTCAATGACAACTTTATTGAAAGAGTATCATTTATGGTGCACCCATTTAAGAGCTCTAATGACACCAATTGAAGTACTTACCGGTAAATACTTGCTCAAGTTTTTTATTGCATTTTCGTAGCTAGCCTTTGACTATAGAACCACCTGAATAGACTCTTCTGAACCCTAATATATATAGTTCAGTGCAGGTGAAGAGTCTTCTTTTATGTTTTAATCTATTCACTGTCAAATAAACATTCCCTCTCTATAATGACTTCCCTGTAACACTACTAGAGATAAAATAACCTGTATTTGTGATAGAAATGACTAGCTTGTTTTTATTCACATCGTCGGCTTCGGGATTGTTGTAAGTGATGTTCCAACTCATCCTAGAATTTATTCTCTCAAGTTTCGCACTTGACTCTTTAATCATTTCCCATGACTTATCGATTTCATTTTTTTCGATGAGTCGTTTGACGTGATACTTGGCTGTTTTTATTGCTTCTTCTTTTTGAATGGTTTGAGGTTTGTCATGACCTTCACTATGGGCATAAGTTAACGCCGAAAAAAAGACCATTGAAAGTAAGATTAATTGGATGATATTTTTAAAGATGGTTTTCATTATTTTTCCTTATTTTGATTAAGTTGTGATTATTTTTTTAAGCCAACCACTTCATAGTTGCCTTGTGTCTTTAGGGTAATAATGATTTCTTTATCACTATTATTTTTCCAATACCAGCCATGACCACCTTCAAATGGCATTGTCATAGAGCCTTTCATTTCCGCATTAGTTGCAATTACGTAACTTTCAAAATAACCACTTGCATCACCTTTTGGTTCTCCATGAAAATCGAAAAAAACAGGCTCACCATTGGTTGTCCATTCATAGGCTAAGTTGGCATATTGATGCATTTTAAATTTATACTCGACTCCTTTATTGGGCGGAACAGTTACGGTCACCCTATCGTCTCGATATGGTATTGATGATTGGCTTTTTGTTTGTTCTATTTGTGTAGATATCTGTTTTTCGGAAGGTTCCGTTTCTTCTGCAAGCACGGACTCTTCAGCAAGAGCCGTCAGCCCCATCACTTTACCTAAACCGGTTGGATCAATTTTATATTCTGCAGGCAAGATAAGAGTTATAAAAATGATAAACGCCGTTATTATAGCGATAATACTTGCTCTAATTAACGTGTTAGTCGATTGAGTTGGAAAGCTAATTTCGTTCATAATCATTCCTTAAATCATATTGATTTATATTATATTTAACTGATGAAATATCCGGTAAGTTGCATCATGGTTAACATCAAACCACCACTCATTAGCAGTGTATTTGAAACTGTTGAAAACTTTAGATAGCTTTCATAACGACGCCAAAAACTTAAAATAATGAGTACAAATGTCAGCACAAAAAACTGCCCAAGTTCAACGCCAACATTAAACGCAATTAAATTTTGCAATAACCCTTCCCTACCAAATTCAAACTCTTGAAGTTTTGTCGCCAAACCAAAACCATGAAACAGACCGAAAATAATCACCGCTATTTTAGTATTCGGCTCGAAACCGAGTAGTCGTTTAAAGCCGCCGAGGTTATCAAATCCTTTATAGACAATTGATAATCCAATAATAGCGTCGATTAGATACGCATTAACTTGAATATCATTCCACACACCAAACATCAAAGTCAGACTATGACCGACAGTAAAAAGGCTAACGTAGATTAGGACATCTTTCGAGCGATATAGAAAAAATAATACACCGACAAGAAACAATAGATGGTCATAACCGGTCACCATATGTTTAGCGCCAATATACATAAAGGGTAAAAACGCGACGCCTTCATTGCCTTGCAAAAACTGTTTCGTGTTTTCATCGACGCCGTGAGCAATTGCTGAAAAGGAAAGCAAAGTCGCGCAACAGGTAATGAGCCAAAAATAAAACCACTTTAAACTTATATTCATGTGAAAGATTGCTCCCTCATTTTGTTCATAAAATACATCAATATTTTCCCTAAATTATTTCCGATTTTCGATCGGAATGCAGTAATCGATATAACGCCGGAAGTACAACAAGCGTGAGTAATGTGGACGAAATTATTCCGCCAATTACGACTGTAGCTAATGGTCGTTGTACTTCTGAACCGATACCAGTATTGAGAGCCATCGGTATGAACCCCAAAGATGCAACTAACGCGGTTGTTATTACTGGCCGTAATCGAGTTAACGCGCCTTTAATAATAGCTGACTCGAGATTGAGACCATCTTTACGTAAATCACGAATAAAGGAGACCATGACTAAGCCGTTCAATATGGCAATACCAGAAAGTGCAATAAACCCAACCGCTGCAGAAATTGAAAATGGGATATCTCTAAATATAAGCGCTAAGATCCCTCCTGTAAGCGCCAATGGCACGCCTGAAAAAATAATCATGGAATCTCTCATTGAGCCTAAAGCTAATAACAACAAACCAATAATTAAAACCAGTGTAATCGGAACTACTACAGACAAACGTTGAGATGCTGATTGTAATTTTTGATAAGTACCGCCATATTCAACCCAGTAACCGGCCGGAATTTCGACTGTTTGAGAAACGGCTTGTTGGACATCTTTCACGAAACTTCCAAGATCACGCCCACGAACATTAGCGGTTACGACGACACGACGTTTACCATTTTCACGATAAACCTGGTTATATCCCATGACTAATTCTATGTCAGCTAATTCTTCAAGGGGAACATAGTCTCCTTGAGAACGTTGAATCGGTAACTTAGCTAAACCATCGACATCAGTCCGCAAATCTTCTGGCAGTCTGACGACAATATCGGTGCGCCTATCACCTTCATAAAACTGCCCTGCAACATTACCGCCTAAAGCGACTGCCAGCTGTTCCTGAATTTCTCTAATTGAGATCCCGAACTGAGGCAAAACATCTCGTTTTGGTTTGATTGTCAAAATTGGCAAGCCAGTAGTTTGCTCAACGGCAATATCTGCAATGCCATCGATATTCACAATAGCTTTTTCAATTTCGTCGCCGAGTGCAATTAAACTATCAAAATCATCACCAAATACTTTAATGGCTAATTCAGCTCTCACGCCTGCCAGTAGTTCGTTAAATCGCATTTGAATCGGCTGTAAAAACTCATAGCGATTGCCTGGCATAGGCTCAACCAATGCCGCAAGTTCATTCACAAACTGCTCTTTGGATTTGTCTGGGTCTGGCCAGGCTTCTCTGGGTTTTAACATGATAAAATTATCGGCAACACTCGGTGGGACGGCATCGGTTGCGACTTCAGCAGTACCAATTTTTGCAAAGACTCGTTCGACTTCAGGTAAATCTTTGATCTTAGCTTCTAGAGACTCCTGCAATTTAATTGCCTGCTCAAGAGATGTCCCCGGAATTCGCAAGGCGTGCATCGCGATATCCCCTTCATCCAAATTTGGAACAAACTCACTACCTAGCTTGGTGGCCGCATAGCCAGACACAATCAACAATGTCATCGCAGCACTGACCACTAACCAGCGTCCTTTGATTGCGAGACGTAATATCGGTTGGTAGATGGTACTCATCGACTTCATCACAACACTTTCTTTTTCAACAATTGGCTTTTTAAAGAGCAATGCAATACAGGCAGGTACAAAAGTTATCGACAAGAACATCGCACTAACTAAAGCAATTACTACAGTGATCGCCATTGGATGGAACATCTTTCCTTCTACCCCAGAGAGCGCAAAAATAGGCAGGTAAACCACGGTGATAATAAATACGCCAAACAATGCTGGCCGAATGACTTCTTTAGTCGCGTGGAAAACCACATCAAACCGCTCCTTTAGCGGCAGCATACCGCCACGTCCCGCGATACTTAATCGGCGTAAGCAGTTTTCAACAATGATGATCGCGCCATCGACAATCAAACCAAAGTCTAATGCACCCAGACTCATGAGATTCGCACTAACTTTTGTTTGAACCATGCCTGTGATTGTCATTAACATCGCAATGGGGATCACCGCAGCTGTTAATAAAGCAGCTCTGACATTGCCTAAAAATAGAAACAGTATGACGATGACAAGAATCGCGCCTTCAAGTAGGTTTTTTTGTACCGTTAGCAGAGTTTTATCAACTAGGGTGGTTCGATCATAAACTGCGGTAACCGTGATCCCTTGAGGAAGACTCGTTTTAATTTCTTCGAGCTTTTGACCAACGGCTTTGGCGACGGTACGGCTATTTTCTCCAATAAGCATAAATACCGTACTCATCACCACTTCTCGTCCATTTTGAGTGGCAGCACCGGAACGTAATTCTTTTCCTTCACTAATAGTAGCAACGTCTTTTAGCAGGACTGGCAGACCATCTTTCTCCGTAACCAGAATATTGGCTAAAGCGTCAATATTCTCGGCTTGTCCAGGTACTCTCATTAACCACTGAGAACCATTGTGCTCAATAAACCCAACGCCTCGATTTTCATTGTTTGCTGCAATTGCTTTTATAAGATCTCCCTGAGTAATTCCATGCGCTAGCAAATTAGCCGGTTCTAATGCGACCAGGATCTCTCGTTTAAATCCACCAATGGGGTTAACTTCGACAACCCCTGGCACTCGTAATAATTGCGGTCTGATGATCCAGTCATGCACAGTTCGAAGGTCGGTTGGCGTAATAACTGAGCCATCAACATTTAGCGAACCCGGTTCAGCATCCACGGTGAACATAAATATTTCACCGAGCCCGGTGGTAATTGGGCCTAGGACAGGTTCAAGTTGTGAAGGCAAATTACTTTTTGCACTCGCTAATCGCTCGTTAACTAACTGCCGCGCAAAATAAATATCTGTGCCGTCTTTAAAGATCACAGTAACCTGAGATAATCCATAACGTGAGACTGAACGGGTGCGTTCCAAATTTGGAATACCTGCCATGGCATTCTCAACCGGATAACTTACTCGTTGCTCTACTTCGAGCGGAGTATATCCTGGTGACTCGGTATTAATGACCACCTGGGTATTTGTAATGTCGGGTACGGCATCGATGGGTAACTTAGTAAAATTCCAAAGGCCAAGCGCACAAAGTATTGCGATGCCTATAAGAACCATAAATCGACGTTGGATGGACGAACGTATTATATATTCAAGCATGTTTATTTCTCATTTGAGTCGATTAATGATCGTGTGATGCGCCGGATTTTTCGATATCGGCTTTGATTATGTAGCTGTTCTCAGAGACGTATTCTGTACCGGCATTAAGACCGCCAAGAACTTCTACCCAGTCACCTGCGACTCTACCCAGATCTAACATTCTGACTTCATATTCATTGCCAATTTTCGCAAACACAACCGTGAAATCTCTGAAGGCTTGTAGCCCTGAACGTTTAACTGCTAAGGGAACCTCGTACTCAGCGACTTCGATGTTCGCGGTCACAAAAGTGCCGGCCACTAGATTTCCAGCTTCGTTATTTAATTCAGCTCTGACAATAATCGACTGATTGGCTTGAACTGTCGTGTCGATCTGCATGACCACGCCTTCAACAGGCTCATCTCTACCCTTGATAGATAACAACACACTTGTACCGAGTTTAACCCTATGGCGTTCGCTTGGAAAAACAGCCAGTTCGCTGAGCAAACGACTGTTATCGGCAAGTGAGACCAAAATTTTTCCATTAGTCTGTTCTCCTGGATTAACGTTTCGTTGTGTGATCACGCCATCAATTGGTGCGACAATAGTGTATGGCTTTAAACTTTCATTACTTTCTATCGTCAGCAACGGGTCGCCTTTTTTAACGGTTTGCCCTAAACTGACGCCTATTTTTTTCACTGTACCTTCAAAACGCGCAGTTACATTACTGCTTAGCTCAGGATGAGTCGTTAATTGACCATAAGCAGAAATCGTTTCTTTAAATAATTGTTGCCCTGCAATCGAAGTGCCGATTTCCAATGCTTCAGCAACAGCACTTTCAATCGAGGTGCGTCCTTCGAAATTATCATATTGCCAACGATGCAACTGACCTTGATACGTTGCATTGATGGTGACCACAAATGAGTGAGGTTCATAGATAACCAAATCGCCTCTCAAAAAATCGTTTTGTGGCACGAAGTTAATATTATCTTCAACACCGCCTAAACGAGTTAGTGTAATTTTAAGCTCAACATCCGTGGGTTTTAATATTTTACCTTTGTTGGATACCCAAACTCGAAACTCTGGTGGCACACCAGTTTCGAAAATTGCCAACTCAAGAACGAAGTCGCCATCTTTTAATAAGCGTCCATTGTGGGAGCCTTTTTCAGGAGGTTTTTCCGCTTGTTCACTATTTGCCCCCTCAAAAGAAAAGGATGAATTGCTATAAGTAATCAACACTCCAACCATCAGAGTCAATCCAATCGCATGTAATATTTTTTTCATTGTTTTTCTCGTTAATTAATCGATATTTGTTAAAAAGGTGAGGTGATATGAGCACCTGTCAGACGCTCAATTTCCAGTTTTTTAAGATGAGCTGACAGGCTAGCGTCTAGCAACGCTGATTGCGCATCAAGTAGTTCATTTTGTACCGCCAGCCATTCGAGGTAGCTATACTTACCGAGTTCGTAAGCTTTGTGAGTCTCAGTTAACGCTTTTTCGAGTTTAGGAATGATCTCTTTTTTCAGCATGTCACTTAAATGAAGTCCATGTTCCAATTGCTGATAAACAATAAACAGTGTCGTTTCAATACGAATACGCAATGCGTCGGCTTCTGACTGATTTTGTGAGAGTTTTGCCTTAACTTCGGCAATTCGGCCCTGATTGCGATTACTACCACCAAAAGGAATGGATATACCGGCAACGATGCCAAAATCGTCGGTTCTCTCATAACGCCGTACGCCGGTTGTGAATTTCCATTGTGGGTTACGTTCTTCTTCCGCGAGCTTAAGTTGCGCCTCGGTCACTCGGTCAACGGATAAATATTTGCTCAAATTTGGATTGTTTTTGATTTGAGTTTTCAGCGCATGGAAGCTCACGACATTGGGTCGATTTATGAGCGTCCCGGATACTGATTTAAACATTGGGTTTGTACTGCCCCATTGGGAAGCGAGTTGGCGGATTGACGATTCGAGTTCATGTTTTACATCAACCAGAACAAGCCGACGTTTAGCTAACTCAGCTTCTGCACGATACAATTCTGCAAGTGGTGTTTTGCCTATTGTTACTCTTTTGTTAACTTCCTTAACCGTTGTCTCCGCCAGACCAATCGCGCGACTCGCAATAACCGCGCTTTCTTGATAAGAAAGCGCAGCCAAAAAATAGCGAGCGGTTTGAGTGGCACTATCTAGTTGTTTGATTATTTTTTCACTTTCAATCAAGTTTTTTCCTTGAGTAGCGACTTGAACCCTTTTATCTTTAATATTTTGATCTAATATCCAACCGACACTTAATGTCGTTTGAGCACTATCAAAACCACTTAAATCACCAGTCCCCAAAGCATCTTCAATGCTTAAGCTCACTTCAGGTTTTGATGACAGATCGGCCTGGATCATTCGTCCTCGTTGTGCTTCCAGTTGATATTGAAATGTTTGCAATTCGGGATTGTGATTAAAAGTGCGTTGTATTGCCTCATTCAAAGTCAAACTTTCAGAAGCACTTTCGGCAGCGTTCAATACTTGAAACGATTGCACTATAAAGCTCCCAAAAAAGAGCAAGAAGCTCTTCAAAACGCAACCAGAAAACCGACGGACAATCGGTTTTTTGCGTATAAAAGTGCAGTTTGTTATTAACATAAATATTACCTAATGAGAGAGTGTGGATTCGATAGTGTGATGGAAAATGTCGACAGACAGCGAGCAAAAAACTGACATAGTAACCGCCGCTAGAATAAATACCAAGGTCGGAAACACTTTAGACTTTTGGTCATTTAATAAGTAACAGATACGTTCTTCAATATTGTCGTTGCTATAATGACAAACCGCGTTAGCATCCAGAGTGTTCTCAAAAGGTCTAACGGATAGTCGTCTTACTTTTAATAACGTTTGGGCGATTAGCAATTTATCCGAAAGTTCGTGACTGACAGCGAGGTCAGCACATTGCTCCATCACAAGTGACATTAATTGATTTAATTTTTGAGAAATAGTCTTTGGAAAGAAGGCTGTGAACAATTGAAAAAACCACTTCTTCAACGGATCTGAGCGTCTTGCATGTTCTTTTTCATGTAATTGTACAATGGTATATTCTTCGCTATTGAGCTGACGACGTAGCGCAGTTGTAATATAGCAACGAGGTGACAGATATCCCGCAGTGAACGCGGTTGCTGCGTCCGCTTCAAGTTGGTAACAGTCGTTTTCGTCTCGCTCAGCTAACGCATGGAGTAATTTAATTTGACGATTATTCTTAATTAAACTGTAGACTTTTCGAACAAACAAAATGCTAATGTAGGCTACAGGCGCAATCATCGATAAACCATGCCAGCTATTAAAGGCAAACTCTTGAGCATGGTGCCAGTGTAATAAATCAAAATTCTGGGGAAAAGGTGAATATTGGCTGCCTGAAAGTATTGCTAAACTTGCTGCCAGAAAACCAAAGAGCCAGGGTGATAAAACAACTAACCATAAGACTCGACGACGTGATACTACCGAATATTGACTCAGTTTCTCTGACTTCCATTTGACGATAACCGTCAATGTAAAAATAATGAAGAGCACACTGAAAACCATGATGGAAAGCAAGTTGAAAAACATGGCCATTTTACCAAAAATCATGCCTTATCTTCCAATGACTTTGTTGTTCGATAGTTCTGGATTAATTTCTCAAGTCGATCCAGTTGATCTTCATTGAGTTCGGTAGAGAGTGATACAAAAGCGGCCAAAATACTATCTTCGTCCCCCAGAGTAAAGTCATGGGTAACATCTTTTATTAATTCACCAATAAAGGCTTTACGTTCTTTAGCTGCTCTGTATTGAAAAGCATGACCTTCCTTATCTCGCTTCAAAAGGCCTTTTTTAAATAGACGATCAAGTGTGCTCTGAATAGTATTAAGGGTACCACCACGAGTCTTTTCGAAATATGCGTGAACCTGTTTCGCATCTGCAACTTTGTTTTGCCAGAAGTACTTCAGCACTAATTTTTCGAGTTCGCCTAAATTCATATTATATGATTATTCCAATACAGCCCCAAAATGCGAACTTGATACTCACACACATAAAACCGACTGTCAATCGGTTTTGCGCAATTAGCATATATCATCTCTGTAGATTCTTAAATTGATTTTTCATTTCCAGCCTACTTCTTATTGATCTCAATTGAAATATGAGAAAGTCGAGGAAGGTGTTTTTTTATTGTTTGCTTATATTCATCAGGTTCAAATGAAGTTTCAGCAACAACCGATATAATTGCCGCTTGATGCCCGGTACCTATTTTCCAAATGTGGATATCGCTAATAATAGCTTGGTTTTCTTTGCTGAGAACCATAGCGATTTCCTCATAGGATGAAGTGCTAACAGACTTATCGAGCAATACACTACTTGACTCTTTAATTAATCCATACGACCAACGTGCAATCACTAGCGAGCCAACAATACCCATAATTGCATCCATCCAAATCCAACCAAAATACTTGCCGGTTAACAACGCCACAATAGCAAGCAGAGAGGTTAAGGTGTCTGCCAATACGTGAAAGTAAGCAGCCTTCATATTATGATCGTGGTGGTGGTCATGATGATGTTCATGCTCTTCATTATGATGATGGTGATCGTCGTGTAGTACAAAAACCGATGCTATATTCACTACAAGACCAATTATGGCGACAAAGATAGCCTCATCGAATCGAATCGCCTGTGGCTCTAGCAATCGTTGAATGGATTCAATAGCCATCATTAACGCAACAATGGCTAATGCAACGGCGCTAGCAAACCCACCAAGGTAGTTGACTTTACCCGTTCCAAAGCTAAATTCTTTATTTTCGCTGTGCTTTTTTGCATATGAATAAGCAAATATTGCGATCAGAAAAGCCGCTGAATGTGTGCCCATATGCCAGCCATCCGCAAGTAATGCCATAGAACCAGACCAAGTACCGGCACCAATTTCCAGCACCATAATTACGGAAGTTAACCAAAAAACAATTTTTACTTTGTTTTCATTGTGTTTATTGTCAAGTCCGAAGTCATGGCTGTGTTCCCATTGGATACTACTTTCGTATTGCATTTAATTGCCTATTTTTATTCGTTAGCTTCTTATCGAAGAATGGTATTGTTTAAGCGAAAAATATATACTATACCCTAGTATACTATAGATCAACTTCAAGGAAAAAAATAATGTCTCATACAATAGAAGGTAAGAAAAAGTTATTGACGCGTGTTCGAAAGATTAAGGGCCAATCGATTGCTTTGGAAAACACACTTGAAGGTGAGCCGGATTGCATGTCAGTACTGCAACAAATTGCCGCGATTAAAGGCGCTGTTAATGGTTTAATGAAAGAAGTCTTAGAACGTCATTTAAGAGAACATTTAGGAGTTAACGACATTACTCAACAGCAACGTGAGGATGAAGTGGAGCAAGTTATTCTAATCTTAAAAAGCTATTTAAAATAATTTTTTGAAAGAAGTGATACATATGAATTAATTTTTATTTTAAGATTTTTGGTTATTAGTACAGTTGACTATTAGATTAGCTATCATAATGATGTCTATATAAATTAATGCTTACAACAACTCTGGTCCTCTTGAATTGGAGGGCATTTAACTGTCCCAAAAGAACAGTAAACACAACAATCTCCTTTCAATGGCTTTAATAATATCTTGCAAGATTCACATTCATAAAACCACTGACAAGCATTGGTTGGCATTATTTCATTTTTTTTATGACCACATTCAGGGCAAGTGATAGTGGAATTTAATTCTACACTTTGCATACTGGAACCTTAACGGGTTTAACAATATCTAAAACTGACATAACGACCATTAAACAAATGCCAAAATAGAATAGATAACTACTCCAATCGTATTGCCATAATGGGTACAGTGTAAGCAAAACTGCTATTGGGCCAATAATACTTAAAACACCTCTAGAGTGACTCATGTTTCTATACCAATTAAACAAGTTAACAACCAGCGCTAGGACGGCAAAAATTGGCAATAGCGTATTGATTGCTATCCCCTCGAATGACGAAAGAAAACCTAATCCTAGTGCTGAAGCTAGTGAGCCTAAAGCAGGAAAGCAAGCTGTACAACTTAGAGCTGCGAGCCAAACACCGCCAGAGCCAACTTTGTCGAGTAATTTGTTTATCATCTCAGAATATTCAATCAGTAACATCTGGAATAAGTTTAAACTCCGTACATAGGTACGTAGTCAACAGTTACTTTAAAGAATCAATAATGGGGCAAGCTAATTGATCTTGATTTGTTTTACATGCGCTAGTCATGTCATCAATAACTTTCTCGAGACGTTGCAAATTGGATATTTTGTTGCGAATAATTTCGAGCTTCTGCAAGCCAAAAGATTCTACTTTTGCGCAATCACCATCCATCGACATTAATGACGATATTTCTTTAAGTGTAAAACCAAGTGCTTTGGCGTTAGCGATGAATTTAAGTTGAACAGCTATCGCATTACTATACAGTCGATAACCACTCTCTGGCTTTATCGGTTGCTTAATGAGACTTTCCCTTTCATAAAACCGAATAGTCTCAACACTTATGTTGAGCTCTTTGGCAAGCTTACCTATCGTTTTCATCACTTATAACATCCATAAAATACGTATAATCCTAACATGAAAAAATAAATTGAACCGTTTTCCGGCGCTCTATGTCGAGAATTAGAACTGTATCAAGGTCTGATTAATATTTTTTATTCTTCAGTCAGAAATTCAATCGGCATATTGTTCTTTCATTGATAATAACCGCCTAACCAACATTGCATTGTTGTTTTGGTAGTGAAATGGAAAGCAAAGCAGCGATTGCTATAAAAACGGTTGAAACCCATAAACAGGCCTCTAATCCTGCTATCTGATACAACCAACCTGATAACACTGTACCAACCAGACGCCCTATAGCATTCGCCATATAATAAAAACCGACATCGAGTGATACGCCATCATCTGTCGCATAATGAACAATCAGAAAACTGTGTAAAGAGGAATTAACCGCAAAGACTATCCCAAACAACATGAGTCCAATTAATAAAATTATTTGAGGCGAAAAATCAAGCATGAGTCCCGTAGCGATTAATCCTGGAATAATCGCGAGCAGTAAAGCCCAACCAGAAACCATTTTTCCATCAGGTAATTTTCCGTTTTGACGCCCCGTTATTTTGGGCGCTATCGCTTGAACAAATCCGTAACCAATGATCCAGAGCGCCAAAAAACTACCCACACTGGTATGAGTCCAGTTGAAGCTACTCACTAGGTAAACCGGCAGCGCGACAACAAACCAGACATCACGAGAACCAAACAAAAAAAGCCGTGCTGCCGACAAATAATTAATAGCCGGGCTCTTGGAAAATAGTTGACTAAATTTAGGTTTATTTTTAGCTTTGCCCAAATCTGCTTTCAGTTTAAATATACTCAGCAACCAGACCAAAAATAACCCTATTGCCATCACTAAAATGGCACCTTGAAAACCCATCAGTGTCAATAGCAACCCGCCCAAAAAGAAACCAACACCTTTTAAAGTATTCTTAGAGCCAGTGAGTATGGCGACCCAGCGATATAATTTGTTTTGGGCATCGGCAGGGACTAATAATTTAATTGCACTTTTGGCTGACATTTTATTCAGATCTTTTGCGATCCCGGATAACGCTTGTGCCACCATGACCCAGGGAACGGTTAAATAGCCTGATGGTACCAACAACATGCTCAGTGCGAACACTTGCATTAACAGACCAATATTCATGGTTTTGTTGAGACCGAAATGGGCACCAAACCACCCGCCAAACAAGTTAGTAATGACGCCAAAAACCTCGTAAAATAAAAACAACATTGCTAGCTGTAAAGGACTGTAACCGAGATTATGGAAATGCAAAATAACCAGCATTCGCAGGGCGCCATCGGTTAATGTAAACGCCCAATAGTTGCCCGTTATGACCATGTATTGCCGAACTTCATTAGATAGACCGCGAAGCAATGGTTTTCCCTTATTCATTTTTATTATTCCACGCCTTGATCAATAATCATTTTAACCAAGTCGGCCGTGCGATTCGCATAGCCCCACTCATTGTCGTACCAGGCATAGATTTTGACTTGGGTACCGTTCACAACCATGGTTGAAAGTGCATCGATAATACTTGAACGGGGATCGGTTTTATAATCAATCGAAACCAACGGTCTTTCTTCATAACCTAAAATATTTTCTAATTCATTCTCAGCTGCTTCTTGGAAAAACTGATTCACTTCCTCACTGGTTGTCGCTCGTTCTACTTCAAACACACAGTCGGTGATGGAGGCGTTGGCCAACGGTACGCGGATCGCATGACCATTAAGCTTTCCGGTGAGTTCTGGAAAAATATGAGTGATTGCTGTCGCAGAACCCGTGGTTGTAGGGATCAGGCTCATGCCACAAGCGCGAGCTCGTCGTAAATCTTTATGTGGTGCATCGAGTATGGTTTGGGTGTTAGTAATGTCATGGATTGTGGTCATTGAGCCGTGGCGGATCCCCAATTTTTCATGCAACACTTTAACGATTGGCGCAAGACAGTTTGTAGTACAGGAAGAAGCCGTGACAATTTTATGCAGTGTTTTATCGTATAAATGCTGATTAACTCCCATCACAACATTTAACACGCCCTCTTCTTTAATTGGCGCGGTTACCACGACGCGTTTCACACCTTGATCAAAATAGTCTTGAAGCAGCGCTTTGGTTTTGATTTTTCCAGAGGCTTCTATAATGAGATCACATTCAGACCAATCGGTTTCATGAATGAGTTTATTTTGGGTGCAAATGATCCGAACATCTTCAACGATTATTTGGTCACTTTTATGCTCGGCCAACTGTTGCCATCGACCATGTACCGAATCATAATTAATTAAGTGAGCGAGCGTTTTAGCATCACCAGCAGGATCGTTAATTCTGATGACCTCGATATTTTCAGCGCCCCATAAAGTACGAAACGTTAATCTTCCCATACGCCCAAAGCCATTGATCCCAATTTTAATCGTCATACAATTACTCCAAAAAAATCAATCTAATTTAAAGGTACTTAAGAACGCTAAATGCGCCGGTATCGTGAGCGCGCGAGGTCTAATTTGCTGAACTTTTTCGATGGCTTGTTCGAGTGAGTAACCGGCGATTCTTAATAATATTGCCGCCATTAGACCGGTACGACCACTACCACCTTTACAATGAATCGCAATACTTTCTGAGTTAGAAAGTTTTGTCATCAGAGCCATTTTTTGTAAAAGCAGTGCTTGGATAAAAGAGTTGTCAGGTGCCGCATCATCCTGGATCGGAAGATGGATCCAATCCAAGTTCATCGACGCGCATTCTTGTGATAACGATTCAGCAATTCTCGATGAACACCTGACTTCCCAAATTTAGTAGGCTGCAACAGGCTTAAAAATATAGTTTTCGCAGTAATATCAATTAAATCAATTTTTTTGAAAATTAATTGAACTTTTAGCCTTTTCATCGTTCGGATCAAATATAAGCCACTATTATCCGGTCTCTCATTTGAGCTCATTATCCCAGCAAAAGAAACATTTAAGTTTCACCGCATTAAGAAAAGAATTGTCTTCTCATTTTAATTCCTTGGATGATCCCCGCCAGCAAGGCAAGTGCGAATTCAGTTACCATGATGTATTAATGAGCGCATTTGCTTGTATGTACTTTCAAGATCCCTCGCTTGCCCAGTTTCAAAAACGAATGCAAGAAGAGCAAGGTACGAGTAATTTGCAAACGCTGTTTGGTGTTGAGCAGATCCCAAAAGATAGTCAGCTTCGAGAGATCCTCGATAGCATTCAAAGTGATACTTTTAGCCCCGTGTTTAAAAACTACTTTGCTCGATTAAGGCGGCACAAACATCTAGAAGATTACCAAGTGTTATCCAACCTGTTAATGTGCGTGATCGATGGAACTCAATATCACAGCTCAACCAAAGTAAAGTGTGAAAGTTGTTTAACGAAAAAGCACAAAAAGGGTGAAATCACCTACAGTCACAGCGTTTTACAGGGGGCGGTGATGCATCCTGATAAAAAACAAGTGCTGCCTGTTATGCCCGAAGCCATTCAAAATACCGATGGCAACAGCAAACAAGATTGTGAAAGTAAAGCAGCAAAACGCTTTGTTGAAAAGCTAAAACAAACTCATCCAAGGCAAGGGTTTATCATTGCAGGCGATGGGCTTATGTCCCATCAACCCATGATGGAAACGGTGATCGACAATGGCATGCATTGCCTGTTTGTTGCCAAACCGGGCGATCATCAATACCTGTTTGAATGGGTCGAAGCCTTCGAGCAATTACCCTGCATCGAGCTGACCGATCAAAAAGGGCGAGTCCACCAATATCGATGGAAAAATGATGTACCACTTAACGGTAGAGCTGATGCATTGAGAGTCAATTATATTGACTATAGTTTGATCAACGAGAAAGGAAAACGAACCTACCATAATAGCTGGGTCACGGATCTGGAAGTGACTCAAACGAATATCGTCGCACTGGCTCAAGCGGGGCGTTGTCGATGGAAGATCGAAAATGAGTGTTTTAACACTCTTAAAAACCAAGGCTATTATATTGAGCATAATTATGGTCATGGACAACAATATTTAAGTTACAACATGTATTTGCTGACTTTATTAGCGTTTTACTTCCATCAGATCTTTGAGTTAACGGATGGTGCTTATCAAGCCTGTCGAAAGAAATATGGTTCAAAGCGATTTCTATGGGAGCAGTTAAGAAGTGTGATTAATTTCTTTATTTTTAAATCATGGGAAACTTTATTAAACTATTTACTATCCCCTAAGGAGGAGATAAAGATCGGGTTCAAAAAAACATAGATGAATGAGGTTAAGAGAATGCACTTGGTTGTGTAGCTCGACCTGTGTCTGGCATATCGGTTTAAATATTGAGGTGAGTCGCAAATACGGCTGAGCTCATTCAAAAAATGGAAATATTGAAAATTTATTCAGTAAACCTTTGTTCACCGAGATTTGCTGATAACGATTCGACGCCATTGGCCACCATCTCTTCATCGGGCATAATCGTGATGATCGTTTTAGCGCCAGCCTTTTTTAATGTCATTAAGGCCTCCTCGATTGACGCCTCTTTAATGCCAGGACAGGGTGTAAATATCAGCGCGCCAGAATTCAATTCTAAAATATCAAATGGGTGTGAACTCATTGGTTTCCTCAAAGTTTAGTGATTAAATAGATGTTGGGTGCGGTTAGTAATGGCCACTAACGACAGCATGACGGGTACTTCAACTAAAACACCGACAACAGTGGCGAGCGCGGCACCTGAATGTAGTCCGAATAACGATATCGCGACAGCAACAGCGAGCTCAAAAAAATTTGAAGTCCCAATCAAGCAGGCTGGGCCAGCAATGTTATTTGGTAGCTTCATCGCTTTAGCGACAAAGAACGCGATCGCAAATATACCGTAAGTTTGGATCAGAAGTGGGATAGCAATTAAACCGATGGCTAACGGTTGCGTTATGATCACTTCGGCTTGGAAGCCAAACAGTAAAACAACGGTTGATAATAATCCGAGTATTGACCAGGGCTTTATACCCTTTAAGAAGCGTTCTAAGCGAGAGCCGTCACCGTTTTTCTCTAAAATATGTCGAGTCGTTATACCGGCAAGTAAAGGTAAGACAACATAAAGCACTGTTGACAAGATCAGTGTTTCCCATGGTACATGGATATCACTGATCCCAAATAAGAATGCTGCAATGGGTGCAAACGCAAACACCATAATGACATCGTTAATAGAGACCTGAACAAGCGTATAGTTAGGATCTCCTTTTGTGAGTTGACTCCAAACAAAAACCATTGCCGTACAGGGTGCTACGCCCAGTAAGATCATACCGGCAATGTATTCACTGGCTGTTTCTGGTGAAACCCAATCAACAAAAAGAACTTTAAAAAACAACCAACCTAAGGCCGACATCGTAAAGGGTTTGATCAACCAATTAATAACCAAGGTTAAGACTAATCCTTTAGGCTTCTTGCCGACATCTTTGATTGAAGAAAAATCAATTTGCACCATCATTGGATAGATCATTATCCAGATCAAAAGAGCGACAACAAAATTAACGTGCGCCCACTCTAGCGAAGCGATCAGTTCAAAGGTTCGGGGTATTAAATTGCCTAACAGAACACCGCACACAATGCACAATGCCACCCAGACAGAAAGGTATCTTTCAAAGATTCCCATTAATCCTAATCTCCAGTCAATTTAGTATTATTGATTAACAACAGGCACGAACGCGATCGGGACGGTCGCCCATTTTCTGAAGATGTTTTATATTGTCAGACAAAAATGCAGCGTTATTTTTCGCTGTCAGTGCGATCACTGAACTGACCCAATCATCCAGGTTTTCATTGATCCGATAAAAGATCCATTGTCCTTGTCGTCGATCGGTAAGCAATCCACATTGTTTTAATTGCGCTAAATGTCTGGAAACTTTCGGCTGGATCTCTTGTAAGGCTTCCGTCAGCTCACAAACGCAAAGTTCACTTTCTTGATGGATCAGTAACATGCAACGCAATCGCGTTTTATCGGATAGACATTTATAGAGTTGAACGGGATCCATTAGTCGTTGTCTCTTTGTTGTTTCGTTTGAACCAGAACAAACATTTTCATTCTTTCGTTTAGCTCTCTCAGCGTAGTGTCATAAGGGTTAATACCTGCGCGAGATTTTGGATCTTCAAAATTCCAGGCAATCGTTTCTTTGGCGTTCGGAAAAGTCTTACATTCCTGATTCGCTTTGTCACACAAAGTAATAACAAAATCGAAACTTCGATCACTAAACTGAGATAGCGGCTTTGAATAAAGTTCAGCAGTCGAAAGTCCAAACTGCTCGATTGAATCTATCGCCTTGGGATCTAAATTTTGAGGCGAAGTACCGGCACTAAACACCTCAAAATAATTGGAGGCTTGTTTTTTCAGTACTGCTTCAGCCATTTGTGAGCGCGCGGAGTTACCCTGACAAAGAAATAGAACGGTGTGTTTCATGATTTCACCTATAAATGGAATATATACATACGAAAAAGCATATATATGTTTTTCCGTATATTATTCACAAATCAGTAATTTGTAAAGCGTTTTGAAGTCTATTGAAATCAGTACTTGAAGAATTGTCAGATCTTTTAAATAACGGTTAACTTGACTCTATACTCACTAGAGGGTTTATAATACGAATACTTCTCAATTGCATTATTGTTGGTAAAATTCATGAGTGCTCGCTATACAACGACTTATTTAATTAATTTGAGTAGGTATAAACTAGCAATTAAAAACGCAATCGCTGGTTTAAGCATCCTATTGGCACTTATGATTTCAGGAAGCGCTTCTGCTAATGCAGAGCCTGAAGAGTTACGCCAACTTTTACAACTCACCGAGTATGTGGGGGTTGATTATGTATCAGCCGTTGACGACGGTAAAGTCATCAACCCCGGAGAGTATCAGGAAATGGTGGAATTCTCTGGACTCATTTTAGAAAAAAGTACTGCTCTGATAACCGAAAATGCTCAAATACCAATATTGGCGCAATCGCTTCAGACAGCAGTCACCAATAAACAAAAGGTTGATGTGATCCAGAATCTGTCTACTAACTTAAGACGAATACTCCTGACTTTATCCCCGCAATTGTCACTACCACGTTCACTGATTGCCAATTCAGAAATTAACCTAACGTTTCAGAATGATTGTTCCAGCTGTCATGGTGATCTTGGTCGAGGTGATGGACAGTTGGCTCAACAACTTAACCCGTCACCGACGGATTTCACTGATAAAACGCGTGCGCTAAATCGATCGATCCTCGGGCTTTATGATGCTCTATCTGACGGGATAGAAGGTACAGCAATGCCTTCTTTTAAACATTTGACTGAAAAGGAGCGCTGGTCGTTGGCATTCTTCGTCGGAAGTCTGGCATTTACCGCTGATGAAAAACAAGGAATGCCCAGAGAGTCAGTCTTGGCTGTACAAGATGTCGTCATGTTCAGTCCATTTGAGCTGAATAGCAAACGCAGCAAAAGAGAATGGATGTTGGTTGAAACGGCACGGGCCAATCCAGCCCTGTTATTTTCAAGCAATGACTCCCCTTTAAGTATTACACGTCAGCGACTTGATGAAGCGAATGTGGCCTACCGACAAGGTGATTATGACAAGGCAAAAAGGCTTGCTGTCAGCGCTTATCTGGATGGTTTCGAACTGGTTGAAAATAGCCTCGATGCCAGAGATAAGGCACTTCGTCAATCCATTGAATCGAGTCTGTTGAGTTTACGCCAAGAGTTGAGCGACAAACAAAACGTCAAACAGGTCGAACAATCCTTAGCGATGGTGCTGACTCAGTTAGAAGAAGCTGAAGAACTATTAACGGGTTCTTCCATGTCTGATGCGACTCTGTTTAGTGCCAGTTTTATTATTTTATTACGTGAGGGGTTGGAAGCGCTGTTAGTTGTACTTGCTCTTTTCACCGTACTGCTTCGCTCCAATAAAAAAGAAGCTATCAAGTATGTTCATTTGGGTTGGGGAGCCGCGTTGGTTTCCGGTATTTTGACCTGGATAGTGGCACAACATTTGGTAACTATCAGTGGTGCCAGTCGCGAAATTATGGAAGGCGTTGCCGCAATGTTAGCGGCCGTTGTCTTATTCTATGTTGGCTTTTGGATGCACAATAAAACCCAAGCCGATCATTGGCAGCAATATATTCAGCAGAATATCGCAAAAAGCTTGAATACAGGAACTTTGTGGGGAATATCAGGATTGGCCTTTATCGCGGTTTATCGTGAAGTGTTTGAGACAGTGTTGTTCTATCAATCATTACTCACCCAAACGGCACCAACACAACAGTTTGCTCTGCTCGGCGGGTTTGTTTTTGCTGTATTCGTTTTAATGTTGATCACCTGGTTAATGATTAAATATTCGGTCAAACTGCCCATCAGCCGATTCTTCTCAATAACGACTTATCTGTTATTGGCATTGTCATTCGTTTTGGCAGGAAAAGCGATTTCAGCATTACAAGAAGCCGCAGTAATCGGCATTTCGCCTTTCCCTGTTAATTTTCAAATAGAATGGCTTGGTGTTAATTCAACCTGGCAAGGGATAGCGATGCAATTTTCTATTTTATTATTATCAAGTCTATTGATAGGCAAACAATGGTTCAAACTAAAATTTGGTCATCGAGCTTCAATAGAGAGTACGAATTGAGTGCTATTGATCAGATGGCGTAGTGAATAGATCTTGCAAAATACCGCAATTTTCTACGGTTTGATTGGTACGGCATTTTGAACGTAACTTGGTTAAGGCGTCTTTCAGTTTTTTTAGTCCATTTATACGAAGATTAATTTGTTTGATATGCTCATCGATTAAGTGATTGACGTTTTCACATTGAGTTTCCGGTGACTGATTCAAATCGAGCAGTTGTTTGATTTCCACGAGCGGAATATCCAGGTTGCGACAATGTTTTATGAACGTCAGTTGCTCCAAATTTTCATGATCATAGAGTCGATAATTGCCCTCACTGCGTCGGGGAGCGCTTAATAAATTTTCCTTTTCATAGAAACGGATGGACTGCACTGAGCAGCCGGTTATTTTTGCTAATTCGCCGATTTTCAAACAAACACCTTTTAATCCTTGACTCTGTAGTTACTATAGAGTCTAAACTCAGTTTAATTAGTAAATCAAGGTATTTTTAATATGACAGAAACTTGTAGTGGGCAATGCCAAAGCGAGACTGTGGAGTTAAAGGCATCTACTGTCGAAGATAATGGTACTTTTGATAAACAATTCACCAGTGAATTTATAGTGCCTAAAATGGATTGCCCTTCTGAAGAACGACTCATTCGCTTAACGCTTGATAGTGTTGAACCGTCTGTCGGTTTACTGTTTGATATTCCGGCGCGCAAAGTCAGGGTTTTTCATGATGATAATTTGAATGAAATCACTACGAAACTTGAGTCGTTGAATTTCGGTGCCAAACTGGAAACCACACAAAAAACTTGCGGTATAGAAGTCGCCAAAGCGACAGTGTCAGCGAAAGAAACAGAAGCTCAAGAAATGCAGATCCTTAAGTGGTTGCTTGCCATTAACGGATTCGTGTTTGTTGTTGAAATAATCGTTGGTTGGATGGCCCAATCGGCCGGTTTAAAGGTTATCCAGAGGTCTCCAAAATAGATCGCGATCAGTATTGGGTCATGGCCAGTGACGCCGATGGGAACATTTTCGAGCTCCATGTCAACGCCAAGACAGGCGAGATTACGCGCAAGGAGCAGGAAGGCAGATAGGGTCGATGTGACCGAAGCAATAGGTTAGGAGAAATGGAAATGAAAAAATTTTTGGTTATGGGCACTGCCTCCTTGGCAGCATTTGGCTACAGCTCGCTCGTCTGGGCTCAGCAAACTGCTCCCTACTACGGGCGTCACATGATGTGGGGTGAGGGCTGGTACGGGTGGTTTTTTGGCCCTGTCATGATGATCCTGTTTCTGGCAATTGCAGTTGCGGTCGTCGTGCTCATCGTCCGATGGCTTGGAGGGACCGGGCATAGCGGTTCGGCGACGCCGGTGGTGCCTTCACGGAAGCACGCTATAGATATCCTCAAGGATCGCTTTGCGCGTGGTGAGATCGAAAAGGAGGAGTTCGAGGAAAAACGCCGGATTCTTGAGGAATGACTCATGATGGGTCGGGAGTAATTTACACAAACCATTAAAAACTTTAGGGGAACAAAATGAACAAGATAATGCTCACAGCTGCGTTGGTTTCTGCAATGCTAGCTAGTAGTACAACTTTACTTGCAGCAAATGAAAAAAAATCATCGAAGAAAGATGAATCTAAAATGGTTACAAAGAAAGATAGTTCGAAAAAAAATGCTGGATGGGATTTTTCTGGTCAAGCGGCTATTTATTATCAGACTGTCGATGGGCAAGGAAACGGTTCTCTTTTTGACCAAGGTCCAAAAACGTCAACCGAAGGTTGGGCTGCAGCTGCTGGAGGGTTTCAACTTAGAGCAATCAATAAAGACTTAGGAAATGGATTTGGTGCAGGTTTTGAACTGTCCGGTTTATCTTCTTTAGGATTACATAACGATGTTGTTTCTAGTTTAGTACAAAACGCGGGTGGCACTTCTGACGGCTTAACTGCTGGTTCTTTAACTCAAGCATATGTAACTTATAAAGCTGGGAATACTAACTTTAAAGTGGGTCGTCAAGAACTACCAAAAAGTTTATCACCTTTTGCTTTCTCAGAAGGCTGGAGTGTATTTAAGAATACATTTGATACAGCGTTGGTTGTAAATTCAGATGTTAAAAATACAACTTTAGTTTATGCATATGTTACACGACATAATAATTCAGTTGGTAATCTAAATGATTTTTCAAAATTTCATGACACCGATGGTGTGCATATGATTACGGCTCAAAATACCGGAATTGATAACGTTACTTTAACTGGTAGTTATTACACTTTACCAAGTGCTACAACAGCCGGTTCTGCTAACGCATTATGGCTTGACGCTAAAGTTAAAATGTCAGGAGCTAAACTAGAAGTGCAAGCTGGAACAATTGGTGGAGACGCGGTTCCTGAAGATACTAATGGTTTTGGTGTAAAGGTGTCGGGTAAGCTTGGACAATTTACTACTTCTTTTGCCTATTCTTCTGCAGATGATGGCACTTTGAATATTGCCAATTTAGCTGGTGTAGGTGTGAAATCACCATTCTATACTCAAGGTTTACTTAACCAAAACACAATCAAAAGAGATTCTGATTCATTTAAAGTTACTGCAGCAATGAATGCTCTTGGCGGTAAATTTGTAGTTGCGTACATGAGCTCTGATATGGGGGCAACGGCGTTACCTTCTGTTTTTGGAACTGGTAATGGTGGAGAAGGAACTTACAATGAACTTGAATTGATTTATAAACGATCATTAGGTGAAAACACAAAGTTATTCACTGCGTTAGTTAATCAAAATGATGACAGACAAGCTGATAAAGGACAAAATTTTTTCAGAATCTGGATGAGATATTCGTTGTAGTTATTATACGAATCAAAAACATGATTCGTAAAAGTAAATATGAAAAAGGGCTCAATTAATATTGAACCCATTTTTGTTAGTTTTCTTAAATTGTCGATTGATTTTTATAGTGCGCTAACCAACGTTGAAGAAGTAAAACGGAAGCAACATTTAAGGTTCTGTCGCAAATTTAAATTTTGCTAATATAAATCTTAAATGCGCTTCCGCTCTACGCAGCTAGGGTATAGAACTGATCTGCAGGTGATAAAATTTCAGACAGGTTTTTCTTCATCTGGCCTTTTTTTATCATCGCCATTAATTCAATTCCAGCCAGCGTACTTTAAGCCGAATCAAAATCTTTAAACCCGAGCATGTTTCGAGTTATCCGTTTTACATTCCGATGGTCTTGCTCAATAATGTTGTTCAAATATTTGCATTGGCGTATTTTAATGCGACGGTTATTATCTTGGTTAAACTGTTTTATGCAGGCTTTATTGGATCCACTTTTATCAATATTAACCAATCCTGGTTTCACGTTTCTGCCAATGGCTTTGGTCAGAAATCTTAGTGCAGCCTTTTTATCCCGCTTGGCTGTCAGTAAGAAATCAATGGTATTACCCTGCTTATCCACCGCACGATAATAATATTTCCATTGTCCTTTGACTTTCAAATAAGTTTCGTCAAGCCGCCAGCGATCACCGGTTTGTTTCTTCTTATGGAAAGCTTTTTCCAATAATGGTGCATACTTAACTACCCAACGATTCAGCGTGCTATGATCAATTTCGATCCCGCGTTCTTTCATGATTTCCTCAATATTCCGATAGCTAAGCGCGTAAGCACAGTACCATCGGACGCATTGAAGAATAATTGATTGCGGTGTGTGTCGCCCTTTGAATGAGATCATTATCAACTTAAAACTGCTAGATTTATTTCCATTATTCTAGCATACTGAGCAAATCATCTGAGTTTGCGACAGAACCCCCAAACGGCACCAACACAACAGTTTGCTCTGGTCGGCGGGTTTGTTTTTGCGGTATTCGTTTTAATGTTGATCACCTGGTTAATGATTAAATATTCGGTCAAACTGCCCATCAGCCGATTTTTCTCGACAACGACTTATTTGTTATTGGCATTGTCATTCGTTTTGGCAGGAAAAGCGATTTCAGCATTGCAAGAAGCGGCAGTGATCGGCATTTCTCCTTTCCCCATTAGTTTTCAAATCGAGTGGCTTGGTATTAATTCAACCTGGCAAGGGGTAGCAACGCAATTTTTGATTTTATTGTTATCAAGCCTATTAATCGGCAAACAGTGGTTCAAACTGAAATTTGGTCACAGGCAGTCAATAGAGAGCAATAGTTAAGTGCTGAATCAATGAGCCCTCTATAGTTAAAGTACAGCAAGGTTGTCATTGATTACTACTAATCGGATGGCTTAGTTAATAGATCCTGCAAAATACCGCAATTTTTTACGGTCTGATTATCACGGCATTTTGAACGTAAATCGGTTAAGGAGCCTTTCAGTTTTTTCAGTTCAGTCATACGAAGGTTAATTTGTTCAATATGCTCGTCAATTAAGTGATTGACGTCTTCACATTGAGTTTCCGGTGACTGCTTTAAATCGAGCAGTTGTTTGATTTCTGCAAGCGTAATATCCAGGTTACGGCAGTGTTTAATGAATATTAATTGCTCCAGGTTATTACGATCATAAAGTCGGTAATTGCCCTCACTACGTCGTGGTGCACTTAATAAATTTCCCTTCTCGTAGAAACGAATGGACTGTATTGAACAGCCCGTTAATTTTGCTAATTCGCCTATTTTCAAATAAACACCTTTTCACAATTGACTCTATAGTAACTATAGAGTTTATACTCAGTTTAATTAATAAATCAAGGTTTTTATATGACTGAAACTTGTAAAGGACAATGCCAAAGTGTACCCGTGGAATTAAAGACAAGCACTGTAGAGGACGCTGGTTCTTTTGATAAACAATTCACCAGTGAATTTATAGTGCCTAAAATGGATTGTCCTTCTGAAGAACGACTCATTCGATTAACGCTCGATAGCATCAAGCCATCTGTCGGTTTGCTGTTTGATATTCCAGCGCGCAAAGTCAGGGTTTTTCATGACAACAATTTGGAGGAGATCACAACAAGACTTGAGTCGCTCAAGTTTGGTGCCAAGGTAGAAAACACCCAAGAAAGTTGTGGTAAAGAAGTTGCCAAAGCGACAGCGTCGGCGAAACAAACCGAAACTCAAGAAATGCAGATCCTTAAATGGTTGCTTGCCATAAACGGATTCATGTTTGTTGTTGAAATATTGGTTGGTTGGATGGCTCAATCGGCGGGTTTAATTGCCGATTCTCTCGACATGTTTGCAGATGCTACAGTTTATGGCTTGGCACTCTATGCCGTTGGTCACAGTGTTAAAAAGAAGCTTAAAGCGGCGCATATTTCTGGCTGGTTGCAAATGATTTTAGCCTTAGGTGCTTTAAGTGAGGTGTTACGCCGTTTTATATTTGGCAGTGATCCCGTTTCAACCTTGATGATGGGGTTTGGACTCGTCGCTTTGATCGCCAATGTTACTTGTTTGATGCTAATTTTTAAAAATAGAGAGAGCGGCGCTCATATGAAAGCCAGCTGGATTTTTTCTGCCAATGATGTCATTGCAAACCTTGGGGTAATATTGGCCGGATTTCTGGTCGCATGGACGGGCTCGCGTTACCCTGACCTAGTGATAGGGTTAATCATTGGTGTGATTGTATTAACCGGTGCTCGCCGTATTTTACAGCTAAAATCTTAATCGAAAGGAATTGTCTGTTGAATACTCATAAACCACAAAAATTTATACCGGCCTTGAAATATCACGCGTTTACGCGTTTTTATGACACGGTCGTCCGTTTTACCACGAGAGAAACCATGTTTAAGACAGCGCTAGTCAAGCAATCTGTCTCTCATCCTGGAGAACGTTTGCTCGACCTTGGGTGTGGAACAGGTACTTTGACTATGATGATGGCTGAGAACGAGCCTGAACTTCAGATTGTCGGAGTCGATGCCGATCCGACAACACTTGAACAAGCTCAAAAAAAGCTGTCTTCTTTTAGGAACCGCGTCTCGCTACGACAGGGCTTTGCGCAACAGCTACCATTCAAAAGCGACTCATTTGAGATAGTGGTATCGAGCCTGTTCTTTCATCATCTGACAAAAGCACAAAAAATTGAGACTTTGAAAGAGATCTTCCGCGTCTTAAAGCCTGGCGGGCGATTGCATATTGCGGATTGGGGGAAGCCATCATCCTTTGTTCAACGGGTATTATTTATCGTCGTCCAGCTGCTTGACGGATTCGAAACAACCCAAGACAGTGTTGAGAACGCCTTACCGAAATTAATTAAAGACTCGGGATTCACCCATATCGCAAACAGGCAATTTTTCCCGACGCCCTTAGGCACTATCCGGTTATTTCAGGCAACTAGACCATGATTGTGCCGTTGGTCTTAATGAATAATCGCGAATGCATGATTTTAACCTCCCAAATAAAAGCTAGAGGATAGAATGTTGATGAAAAAGTGGTCGTCATATTGGTTGGTTTTATTGATTGTAATGCAGTCAATTACTGCTATTGCCGACACCGCCCAAGCACATCAACCTGAAGATGCTCAAACTCCGACTGAAGTCACTCAACTACAGTTATTTGAAAAATCAACCCAACTTTCTAATGATGGATCCGATTGTCATCGTTATTGTTATTGCCACTTGTGCTTAAGTTACTTGCCGACATTTTCATTTAACGCTTTACCATCCCTCAAATCTTTTGTGCTCATCAATGGATATAGTAATACAATACTTAGCGGATCACGGTCTTCAGTATTTCGCCCACCCAAAGTTTAATCCGACAATTATTTAATCACTTTCATATTTAGTCAGTGTCATGACATGTGTCCTGATATTTAACCTTTTGTTATAAAACCGTGGAATTCTTACATGAAAAAAAGACTTAACAGGTCAAATTTTAGCGTGCGAACTAAAAGAGCACCCGGAATATGGCTCACTCTTATTTGTTGTTTAACCAGTTTTCAAGTGACCTCAGTAGTCGCCGCATCGCTTGACGATAAACTCACATTAACAGAGGCTATTAAACGTTCTCTCCAACAAAACCCCTCCCTTAAAGTGTTTGCTTTACGTGACGTAGCACTTCAAGGGCAACTGGAAGCAGCACAATTAAATCCCGCTTATGAGCTTGATATTGAAACAGAGAATTTTGCTGGAACTAAAAGCCTTAGTGGTCTCGATAGTGTAGAGCTTACTGTTTCACTTTCCTCGACGATTGAAATGGGCGGAAAGCGAGAAGCAAGAACTGGATTTTACACCAACCGTCTTTCCGTTTTAACCGCACAAAAGCAAGTAGAATCACTCGAGTTATTGGGTGAAGTCACGCGTCGCTATATCGATGTACTGGCGGCACAAGAACGGGTTGTTTTAGCGTTGGAAGCTACTGGGCTGGCAAAAAGTACATTTGCTGTTGTTCAAAAGCGCTCTAAAGCAGGCTCAACACCAGAGGCGGAAGTCAAGCGCGCTAAGGCTGCTCAATCTCAATCAGAACTAACCTTGTTGTCCGAACAGCAACAACTAGCTTATCTAAAAGTCGCTTTAGCCGCGCTTTGGGGAGATACCAAACCGCAATTTTCAACTGTTTCTGGCGATTTATTCCGATTTGGCAAGGATGTTGATTTCGATGTCCTTTACGCCAAACTCGAAAAAAATCCCGCTATTCAGGTTTTTGTCGCAGAAGAAAGACTCAAAGATGCTGAAGTTCGTCTGGCTAAAACGGAATCGACTAGTGATTTTCGCTGGTCAGTGGGTGTAAGACAGTTTCAGGAATCTAATGACACGGCCCTTACAGCCGGTTTTAGTATGCCGCTATTTTCCTCCAGCCGAAATAAGGGGGCAGTTTCTAGCGCACTGGCTTCTCGCAACGAGGTGTTTGTTCAAAGAGAAATGGCTTTGCTTAATATGCACACCCAGTTATTTCGAGCATTTAGTAATCGTCAGCAGGCGATCATTAGCGTTATTAAACTCCAAAACGAAATTGTTCCTGCACTCGAACAAGCGCTCAAAGAAACACAACAAGCTTACGAGCGTGGACGTTACAGTTATCTCGATTATGTGACAGCTCGGCAAGAGTTACTGAGTGCGCGTCGCTCACTCATTGAAGCGGCTTCGGCAGCACTCACTTATGGTGCGAATATTGAGCAGCTAACAGCAGAACCTTTGTCAGCATCTCAGTATTTAATACAGTCTGCAACACAACCCAATTTTAAGGATTAGTTCCATGAAAATATTGAATTTTATTAAAACACTTTTTGTCGGGATCATTTTTTGTTCCACCCTATTATCGTTATCAATCAGTCCAACATTCGCTGACTCCGATGAGCCTGGTCAAGAAGAGGAAGCGGAAGAAGGTCATATCAGACTCACACCTGAGCAAATCGAATTTGCCGGAATTGGTTTGGAACAAGCAAGTTCGGGCAATATTCGAGAAGTCTTACCGCTTTATGGTCAGGTTGTTGCTAACGAGCAAAACGTACACTCAGTGACTGCGCGTTTTGAAGGTGTCATAACCAAGATCAGCAAACAAATCGGCGAATCAGTTAGTCAGGGTGAAGTTTTAGCCATGGTTGAAAGTAATGACAGTTTAAAATCCTATGCGATTAAATCCTCAATCGCAGGAGTGGTGATTGAGCGTAATGTCAATGTCGGCGAACAAACAAGTGATAAGACCTTATTCAAAGTCGCCGATTTTTCGACCGTCTGGGTTGATTTATCCGCGTTCCCAAAAGATATGGCCAGCATTCATATTGGTCAGCAAACCCGTATCAAGTGCAACGCATCTGACGTCACAGGAGAAGGCCAAGTGATCTATATATCACCTTTTGGTAATGACAACCAAACCACCAAAGTGCGTGTTCTACTTGAAAATCCAGAACATCTTCTAGTGCCGGGTCATTTTATTACAGCCGAAATTAATCTGGCTGAGACCGCAGTGGCTGTAGCTATTCGAAGCGAGGCCGTTCAAATGGTCGAGGAACATAACGTGGTGTTTGTTCAAGAAGAAGAAGGTTTTGAGCCGAGAGAAGTAATTTTTGGTCGCACCGATGGTGAGCTTATAGAAGTATTGGCCGGTTTAAAAGTGGGTGAAACTTACGTCACTAAAAACAGTTTTATTCTCAAAGCTGAAGCAGGTAAAGGGGACATAGAAGATGATGATTAAAATATATTTCACTCAAGTTTCTCGAACTCTCCCTTCGTTGTCGCCTGCACGAGGCGACACCTTAGAGCATACTAATAAAAGGATCTCACAATGATCGATCAGTTAATCCAATTTTCCATCGCCCGGCGCTGGTTAGTGATGTTTCTTGTTGCTATTACAGCTGCAGTGGGTGTTTGGAATTATCAAAATCTACCGATTGATGCAGTACCCGATATTACTAATGTTCAAGTTCAGATCAATACGGAGGCACCTGGTTATTCGCCGCTCGAAGTCGAGCAACGGATCACCTACCTAGTTGAACTTGCAATAACGGGACTGCCTTATATTGAAAATACTCGCTCATTGTCACGTTACGCGTTGTCACAAGTCACGGTCGTGTTTGAGAAAGGCACTGATATCTACTTTGCACGCAACTTGATTAATGAACGACTACAACAAGCCAAAAGCGAAATGCCTGAAGGAATTGAACCGGTCATGGGGCCAGTTGCCACCGGTCTCGGTGAAATATTTCATTACGCTGTCCATGCTGAAAAAGGTGCAAAACAAGCCAATGGTAAACCCTATGACGCGACAGCATTGCGAACTTTGCAAGATTGGGTTATCCGTCCTCAGCTTCGCTTGGTTCCGGGTGTCACTGAGATCAATACGATCGGTGGATATGAAAAACAATTTCACATTACACCCAATCCAGCGCAACTTTTAGCGCATGAGTTGACATTTGATGATCTCGTTGAAGCGATCCAGAAAAATAATGCTAACGTCGGTGCAGGCTACATCGAAAAAAATGGCGAACAGTATTTGATCCGTGCACCGGGTCAAGTAACCGATATAAGCGATATCGAAAAGATCATTGTCGCGCATCGAGGCGGTATTCCGATCACCATTAGCCAGGTCGCCGAAGTTGGCTTTGGAAAGCAATTACGTACCGGTGCTGCCACACTGGATGGTGAGGAAACCGTTCTTGGAACCGCCGTGATGTTACTGGGTGGCAATAGCCGTGCTGTATCCGAAGCAGTTTCAGCCAAATTGGTTGAAATTAATAAAACGTTGCCGAAAGGCGTCATCGCCGATCCAGTCTACAACCGTACCACTTTAGTGGATAAAACGATTACAACAGTACAGACAAACTTGCTCGAAGGAGCCATTTTAGTGATCGTGGTGTTGTTAATTATGTTAGGTAATGTGCGAGCCGCGCTGCTGACCGCTATGGTCATTCCGCTATCGATGTTAATGCTGATGACGGGTATGGTCGAAACGGAAGTTAGTGCCAATCTGATGAGTTTAGGCGCACTTGATTTCGGCCTGATTGTTGATGGCGCCGTAATTATCGTGGAAAACTGTATTTTACGTTTAGCCAAACGGCAAGAACATCTTGGTCGCACCTTAAAACTTGATGAGCGTTTTCAGACGGTCTTCGCAGCGACTAAAGAAGTATTTACGCCTAGCTTAATCAGCGTGCTAGTCGTTATTTTGGTGAACCTCCCCATCCTCGCGCTGACTGGCGTCGAAGGGAAAATGTTCACACCAATGGCACTGACAGTGATCATGGCATTGCTGGCGGCATTAGTACTATCACTTACGTTTGTGCCTGCGGCGGTCGCACTACTGTTAACGGGTCATATTGAAGAAAAAGATAATCTCATCGTGCGTAACGCCAAGCGTTTCTATACACCCATATTAGAGCTGGCCGTGAAATTACGCCTACCGATTCTAGGAGCCGCCGTTTCCTTTGTGGTTTTTTCCGGCTGGATGACATCAAAGATGGGCACCGAGTTTATACCCAATTTAGACGAAGGTGATATTGCTATTCAGGCTTTACGAATTCCAGGTACCAGTTTAACTCAGTCGCTTGAAATGCAGTTCCAGCTTGAACGAGCGGTTTTACAAGTACCTGAGGTTAAAACCTATTTCTCCCGTGTTGGTACCGCTGAAGTAGCGAGCGATCCCATGGGGCCTAACATTTCAGATGGTTATGTGATGTTAAAAGATCGTGAAGACTGGCCGGATCCTGATAAAACGAAACAACAATTGATTGAAGAGATCCAGGCAAAACTTAGTTTGGCGTCTGGTAATGCTTTTGAGATCAGTCAGCCAATCCAACTACGCTTTAATGAACTTATTTCTGGGGTACGTTCCGATCTCGGCATCAAAATCTATGGGGATGATCTACAGCAATTACTTAAATCGGGCGGTGAGATTGCAGCAGTACTCAGCACTATTGAGGGGGCAGAAGGCGTCAAGGTGGAACAGGCTTCCGGTTTGCCAATCTTGTCGGTTGAAGCCAATCGCGACGCCTTGTACCGTTATGGCCTGAATGTTTCGGAGGTGCAAGAAGTACTTGCTGCAGCCACTGGCGGCGAGGAAGCTGGATTAGTCTTTGAAGGCGACCGTCGTTTTCAAATCGTTGTTAGATTAACCGAAAAACTACGCAGTGATTTAAGCGCATTAGAGCGGTTGCCGATCCCCCTCCCCAATGGGGGCTATGTTCCGTTAGGAGAAGTCGCAACGCTCACTCTAGCGCCTGGTGCAAATCAGATCTCTCGTGAGAATGGCAAACGACGGTTGGTGGTTAGCGCCAATGTACGCGGTCGCGATCTGGGCGGTTTTGTGACTGAAGTTCAACAGAAAATTGAACAACAAGTGGCCTTGCCGCCGGGTTATTGGTTAGGGTACGGTGGAACCTTTGAGCAAATGCAATCTGCAACAGAGCGATTAAGTCTTTTGGTTCCGGTGACGCTGGTCATGATTTTTGCCTTACTCATGATGACTTTTGGCTCTTTTAAAGACGCCGCGTTAGTTTTCAGCGGTGTCCCATTAGCATTGACTGGCGGAGTAATCGCTTTGTGGATACGAGATATTCCGTTATCGATCACCGCTGGGGTTGGTTTTATTACCCTCTGCGGCGTGTCTGTGCTAACTGGCGTGATCATGGTGTCTGCGTTTCGTGATGGTTTAAAAAATGGCCTGAGTATTGATAGCGCAATTAGTGAAGGTGCCCTGCTGAGATTACGACCAATATTAATGGTTGCCTTAGTCGCTGCTTTAGGATTTTTGCCCATGGCACTCAATACCAGCACAGGCGCTGAAGTACAACGCCCATTAGCAACAGTGGTGATTGGCGGTATCATATCGTCCACCTTGTTAACCCTGTTAGTGCTGCCCGGACTTTACCGTATGGCTTATCGCAGGCCACGTGAAATCGCAGAAAATGGTGATGCCCTCCCATCCTGATGTGAAATCGTTGGCAACAGGAAAAAGCATTTTCTGTTGCCAAAAGACTTAATCAATTAAAAAACAAACAATCATGTTTTGGAGCAAATAGTATGAATCAAACTAAACAGACGAACACACCTAAAGTACTGAAACAAATTAAAGCTTTTATCCATCATGTTCGTTCGGCAGCAGTTGTCGAAGCGTTACGCGATGAAGGTTATAAAAACATTACATTAATAGATGTTAAAGGTACTCTCAAAGCATTGGATGAACCCGAACAAAATTATTCCACGGATGCTGGCGTGGTTATTTCGGAAGTCAGAGTATCATTGGTGTGTGAAGATACTCAGGTAAATGAAGTCACCACTATTATTCGTAAAGCTGGAAGCATCGGGCCGTATATTTCAGGCTGGGTATATGTGAGTCCAATCGATCAAGTGTTACCGATTGGCGGTAAGGAATCCTGAATTCACTACTTTTAAGGGTCTAATATTTTAATTGTTTTCTAGAACTTATTCTAAACACGAAAACATAAATCGCAAGAACAGAGTTACTACTTGTCGTAACTCTAACTAATTAATAGGAATTAAAATTATGAATCTTGAGTTAAAAGTTCCTCCACTACTGGTGACGGTAATGTTCGGAGTTATCTCCTGGCTCTTATCGATTTACACACTATCGGTTAATTGGTTTGCTAGTATACAACTTGCGGTCAGTTTATTATTTTTTGTGATAGGCAGTCTGTTTTTGTTGAGTAGTCTTAGCCTGTTTAGAAAAAATAATACAACAGTTAATCCGTTTGAGCCTAAAGCAGCCTCTGTTCTTGTTACTACGGGAGTTTACAGTATCTCCAGGAACCCAATGTATGTCAGTATGCTTTTGTTTTTACTAAGTTGGGGATTCTACCTAAGCAATTACTTTTCTATTCTAGTTAATATCGGTTTTATCTTCTATATCAATTTTTTTCAAATAGTTCCAGAAGAAAAGGTGCTAACTGAGCAATTTGGGAAACAGTACAAAGAATATCGACAAAAGGTTCGACGCTGGGTTTAACCACTAATCTATGAAAAACATAAATTTACGAAAAATCAAGTATCAAAAATGCAGTCGACTCGACTAACGAGTGATATTGAAATAAAAAATATGACGTAGTCGGTAGAGAGTTGTTAGGAGCGGTGATTTAGAATAGAAAGATGCACCATGAGGACTTAATTTTTATTGGCTGTGTTTGTAGATATTTGCCAAGTTTACCGACTTTTTTATCAATTTAGACGAAACAAAATATCGTCAATAATGGGGTCTTAGAATATGAAATCGTTTTTTATTTTTCTCGTTTTATCTCTTAACATAGAATCTTATGCGCTTGCTGAAGAAACATTACCAAAAGACATAACCGTTTATAAAAACCCTGAATGTAGTTGCTGTAATAAATGGATAAAGTATCTTCGAAAGTTTGATTACAAGATCACTGTAGTTTCTACGCGTAAGTTGCTCTCTGAAAAAGCTAGACTAAAGATCCCGTCAGAGATTTCCTCGTGCCATACGGCTGAGATAGGTGGTTATGTGGTAGAGGGACACGTTACGCACAGAGATATTACGCGTTTACTACTTTTTCAACCAGATGTTCTTGGGATAACTGTTCCTGGAATGCCGATCGGGACGCCAGGGATGGAAAGAGGTAGTACTGTTGAGCCTTATGATGTCTTGAGTTTTGATAAAGATGGTAATGTCGAGGTGTTTGTAAAACATTAAGAGAAATTTACTTGATTCAAATGAAGAATAAACTGTATTGTGTTGCTATTTCTCACACAGGAACAGCTGGAGATTGTTATCATTATCATATTCTCAATTCTATCGAGTCTGTTGATGCATCAGGTCGTAAATGAACGTGACTAATAAAGACACTAACAGATTCTTCTTTTGGCATGATTGTGTGATTTATCTAGGTGATAGTTTCGAAACCAGTTTTCATCGTCATCATGCTGTTCAGTGTTGTATTGCACTGACTGGCAAATTAGAAATACGATGGGAAGGTCTCGAGCAATGGGAAGAATGTACAGCAGCAGTAATAGGAGCAAATGTTACACACAGTATGAGATGCCTCAATGGTTTAGTCTGTTTAATTTACTTAGAAAAGAGCTCAAGTCTTTTCAAGACGATTTTAGAGTACCAATATCAAAACAGCGAACTTCAAAAACAACAACCAGCCCTGTTATTGACTGAACCATTTCCGGCAGTTCTAAAAAGAACGCTGTTAGATTCGCGAGGGTCTTCCATTGAATCGAAGGTGACGAATCACCTTAAGACAGAATGCTTGAAATTTTTCGGTGGATATATTTCCTCAAAAAACATAGTCGACCCGCGCATAGTTAAACTACTTCACCTGCTAAACTCTCAACCGAGACATCCTTTTTCGGGACATACGTTGGCTCAGAAGATCAATCTATCCCAAAGTAGAATGCAGCACTTATTCAAGCGGCAATTAGGCCTCCCGATCAGACGCTATATGTTATGGTTGAAATTAAGGTGTGCGCTGAAATTAGCTTTTGATGGTCAAAGTCTTACAGAATCGGCACATTCAGTTGGTTTTTCGGATTCGGCTCATTTTTCTAGAATCTTTAAATCAACATTTGGTATCAGTCCATCTTTACTGCTTAAGAGTAGTTCAACCCCAATTTTCTGTGAATAGCCAAATTACGTATGTTTGCCAAATGGAATCAATACAGCTGATTCATTCAAGCCCAGAGATTTCCAGTTAGATATTATCAAACTATTCCAAACAACCTGTAACCTACAACATGAAATGGTTAAAACTAACGCTACAATTATTCTACTTTCCAATGATGGTTGTCATTTTTATCGGATCAGAAATAGTGATTGCTGAAAATGGTCTTGGCTTTCACTATACTTTATTACTTATGGCGTTAGCGTTATTTGTTTCTTTTTCAGTTGAACGCATCATCCCTCATAAGCCAAGCTGGAATAAAAGCAAAGGCGATCTAAAAAGAAACGTATACCATTTTTGGTTTAATGAAGTGATGATTTACACATCGATTTTTTCGTTACCTTTCTTATCCATGTTTGCACTTTTTCCTGAGGTGTGGCCTACGCACTGGAGTTTTACTTTTCAACTTATATTGGCGGTTGTTATCTTAGATATAGGCTCTACACTATTTCATTACCTGTGTCACAAAAACTCGTTTCTATGGCGCTTTCACGCAGTTCATCATGCACCGACCCGTTTATACGGTCTTAACGGAATAATGAAACACCCGGTGTTTCAGGTGATTGATGGGGTATTTGCTTTAGCGCCGCTGATAATCATAGGGATCCCACAGAATGTGGCATTTGCATTAGTTTTTAGTATATTCATCCAACTTCTGATCCAACATACTAATGCCGATATTAAGACTGGCTGGTTTAGAGCGTTATTTGCGACAGCAGAACTTCATCGATTCCATCACCTAAAGGGTCGGACAGGAGACGTGAATTTTGCGTTGTTCTTTTCCATCTGGGATAGGTTGTTAGGCACTGCATTTTATCAGCACCGAAAACCGCTCGCTGATGATGAAATTGGTATTGGAAATACTGATTACCCCAATGACTATTGGTCACAAATTAAGAGGCCCTTTGAATCAAAAAGGCAACCAACGGATTCAGCTGAATTAAGATAGTGACAGATTATGTCCAGAGGGCATGTCGTTAGTTTGACCGGTGTGCTTAGCCCCTAATGAAAGAATACGCTAATTATTCCTTAGTCTATTTTTGAAAAAATCTAAAGAAATGCTTGGCCGTATAGTCGCATTAGGGTTTATCACGGAGTTGATAGTGCCCATTCGGGCTCGGACATTCGTACAGGTTAGCTTTTTTCACCCTCAAGGGATAAGAGAGGTTAATCTGTTAATCAACAGAAGGCTGTAGCAAATGATACAACTGTGGAAAATAATCTTAATAGCCACCAACCTCATCAGTCTGGCCTAGAACACTTGTCGTTCGAACATGAGAATGGTTCAGATTCTCATGATCAGTTTTTGAACACCGCGTAATTGACGGAAAAAGTCGATAGCATGGGTTTAATCAGAATCATTCATTAAGGCTCTAAGATGCTCGGGAATTGGCATAGGTTTAACCGGGCTAACATTTGCTCCCCCCGTGTTACCAACAGGAACCCAAATGCGTGAAAAAATTATTGCCGCTATAACCCGCGTAATTTGTCCAAATATTTCTTTTGAATCATTTCTTTTCAATCCGATTTTAAGCATCCACCAATGACTATACGTATGAGCTCTTATCGACTTCTGGCCCAATATGTGGCTATTTTCCAAATGTGTAAATGCTTTGTTATAGTTTTTCCGACAGTAATTCTCTTTGGCTAATTTCATTTCATTTGTAAAGGCAAGCTTTCGATTAGCTTTCATTCTCTTCCCTCTTTTTCGTTTATATCAATGGGTTTACCAACGGCTACACTTTCATATGAGTCACCAAAACTATTTTTGAAATATTCGATGATCTCATCGCTTGAATCATGACCCCCAAGAGCAACAATACCTAAATCTAAGGATAGCAATAACTGAACATCTCTTTCAATATCCGATCGAGTGATGAAGGATAATGGTCCCGTACCAGAAGCAAAAATACGTTGGCCATTTACACCTAGTACACTTAATCTCCCATCCGGTACCGGATAATGTAAATCGCCCACCACACCATAAATAGGTTGTTCAAAAATTGCTTCTGCTCTTGCGATTAATTTATGTAAAGTTTGATGACCACATCCGACAATTAAGATAATCCCTTTTCCTCTCACATTGATTGCAAGCGCTTGTTCATCTATCCAACCCATAAACAATTGCCGAGGAATAGTCCCCGTTGTCGCTACACCTTTAAGTAACTTTTCAGGATTAGGAGTATAGGTTAATTCAAGATTGGGATAAGTCATTGGAACGGGAGTGAAGACCTTTTTACCACTTAGACTGGATTGACTAGAATCAATAGAAAAACTACCATTCTTACTCCATTTATGCCCGCCAACGTGATCAAAATGGTTATGGGATAAAAAAATCGTATCAATTTCGGCCAAACTAATATTCAGTTGTTTCATGTTACGTGATAAAGGCGAAGACGATTGATTAAGTTTATTTTGGCCAAGATCGAATAGAATCGTATTTTGGTCGGTTTTTATCAAATAAGACACTCCCAATTCCGTCACAAAAGAGTCGCTATTTTTATGCCAATTAACCAAAGGTATAATAGTTAAATGCTTCGTCGAGCCCAACTCAGAAATATTTTCCGGCGAAAAACTAAGAAATTCTTCCTCAGCCCTTATGACCCCGGGTTTATGCCAAAATTCTAAATAGATAAAAAACGTAATTATTAGCATTAAGGCCATTACCACAAGAGAAAGGCCGAGTTTGAACAGGAGTTTTTTCATTGCGAATTTAAATACCTCTTATGGAATTTACAAGCTTGATTATATCCATAAAGATCTTTAGTGACTTGAATAAACCTGCTACAAAATTAATGTACGTTTAGATTTGCTCCAATTTTTATTTCCTACTAACTCAAGTATTACTTATGTTAGTAGATGATTTAAATACTTCAACAAAGAAAGTCAAAATGCATCACACAATTAAATTACCTGATTTACAATTTCCTAGATGGCACAGCCCACAACTGGAAAGTAGCAAGCAATACCATAATAGTGGCGATCGAATCCTCATGGCTTGTATTAAGGAGACTGGCTTTCTATTGTTCTACGCGGTATGTTTTTCAACTACTGATTCTATCGAATGATTCTCAAAGGTGTTTAGTTCCCCTTCGAAAGCAACAATGTTGGAAAGAGAGGGGTACTAAACCTTAAGTAAGCTTCAGTTCATTAAGATCATTCAATGGCTAATCATTGGTATGTTTTTTCAAAAAACTAAAGAAATGCTTGACCCTCTAGTAGGGTTAGGGTTTATCATATACACGAGTTTATCAAATTTAGTATGAAACTTTATTCAAGCTATTCTGAGGCCTTATTTTAGGATGGGTTTAGATTGTTTTATCTGTTAATCAACATAAGACTATAAAATATAATGATACAACGATGGATATTGATATTAGTAGTGGCCCTGATTGCTTTGCAATCGGTAACCGCTATTATTGATAGCCACCAACTTCATCAGTCAGGTCAAGAGCATTTATCGTTCGAGCATGAGCACCCATCAGATCCATTAGGTCAATTTGTCAGTGAAGAGCTATTAGTACTAAATATTGATAGTTCACTTTATGATTGTCACCATTGCTGCCATTGTCACGGCGCATCGAATCTGTTTGTTTCAGGAGTCAATAGCGGCTATATTCTATCGGCTGAGAACGAGAAATCATTCGAATACCAACTAAATCTCCCTTCAATCACTCTACTTCCAGCGTATCGTCCTCCAATCGTTTAATTCTCAAGTTCATTTATTCAAGCAATCCTTTTTGGATTAATCAGTATTTATAAATATTTGAGGATTTCTAAATGTTTAGAAGTTTATTTAAAGGTTTCCCATTGGGAAGCTTATGTATGCTCGTGTTTTCAACGAGCCTTTTCGCAGCACCCGCTGACAATCTATGGGGAGACTGGTTGCAAAATCAAGTCGATCAACATCCTGAAGTTGTCGCAGCTAAAGACAATATGAAGTCGGGTTTGTCCTTGGCTGATGGTCAAGATCAACCACTTTATAACCCAGAACTTGAAACAGAATTCGAGCGAGAGGGTGAGGACAGCAATTTTCGTGTCGGGGTTAATCAAACGATTGATTGGTGGGATAAATCCGACATTCGTCAACAGCGAGCAACTTATAGTAGACAATCAGCTCGGTCTACATTTGAGCTGGTTAGACAACGTAAAACCGCTGAGGCAATCAATGCATTGATAGAATGGCATTCGGCCAAACTCTCAGCACAATTAGCCAGTGAGCAAGAGAGCCAACTCGGTACCTTACTTGAGATGATAAAGGAACGACAAAATGCCGGTGACCTGGGTCAACTAGACGCAGAGTTAACCTATTTGGATCTTTCCCAAAAGTTGAATATTACAGCGCAGGCGCAAGTTCGTTTCCAACAGTCAGAAGCTCAACTTAAAGAGCTACTGCCCAACTGGTCAGCAGAGTGGGCAAATATTCCGACTAGATTTTGGAAAGAACACGACGATAATCAAGCGGTGAAATTAAGTGAAGACCATCCGAGTATCGTCGCATCTCGAGCGGCATGGGAAATGTTGCGCCAAGAAGCAGAGCTTATTCGTCAAGACGCGAAAGCTGAACCTTCTATCGGAATAAACGCCGGTAGAAGTGGCGATGATGACGTTGTAGCACTGTCTTTTTCGATCCCACTTAATGTCCGTAATGATTATAGCGCCGAGACTCGAGCTGCTGCACAGCAGGCGCTCGCGGCTGAATCATCTTACTTGGCGGTACGTCGTAAACTTCAATATACCGTTGAAGCTGCTCAAGCTGCATTGAGTGGATATCGACAGCACTATCAGCGCTGGCAATCCTTAATGAAGGGGCGAGCCGAAAGCAGTGCAAAACTACTCAAAACACAGTGGTTAAGTGGAGACGTTAGTACACCAGAGTATTTAATCTCACTTCAGCAAAGAGCCGAAGGATTGCTAGCGGGTATCGAGTTACAGACTCGATACCGCTTAGCCTATGTCAATTGGCTCTTACATACAGGACAAATCAACACTGCGCTTAAGCAGGTTCGATAACGACTTAATTTTGGAACAAATATCATGAATCAATATATTAAATTAGTGTTTCTAGCAATATTAACAATGAGTATTAGCAATAAACCAGTATTTGGCCAGGAAAGCGAACATGATCATCCAACCGATAGCGTAGAGGCTAAAAAGGGTGAACATGGTCATGAAGAAAAGGACGAACATGGTCATGAAGACGAGCAAAGTGGCACCGAACTATCGTCACGACAAATCAGTCTTGCAGAGATTAAACTGGAAAAACTTCTGCCTCAACGCATGAACTATCGGATTTATGCTCCAGGAGAAATCAAGGCTAATGGCTACACCAGCTATTTGGTTTCACCTCGCGTTGATTCTGTTGTCATTAAGCGTCACGCCGCTCTGGGCGATCACGTAAAAGCAGGTCAGCCGTTAGTAACACTATTCAGCGAAGCGGTTTCTGAGGCGCAGGCTCGGTTTCAAATTACAAACAGTGAATGGAAGCGAGTGAAAAAACTGGGAAGGAAAGCGGTTGGTGACAAGCGTTACATTGCATCACAAACAGAAAAACAAGCAGCATACAGTCGACTGCTCGCATACGGTTTGTCTTCAGAGGCTATCGAGCAGCTGCAGAGCGTATCGAATGCTTTAGGAGAATATACGCTAAACGCGGTCGTAAAAGGTGCGGTATTAACCGATGATTTTCATCAAGGTCAACGTGTTGAGGCAGGAGAATCACTGATGGTTCTCGCCGATGAATCTGAGTTATGGGTAGAGGCTAGACTTCCACCCGACACAAATTTGTCGTTACCTCAAGGGTTAGTCGCCGATATCCAAGTTGGTTCAAGCCTATATAATGCTACGGTATCCCAAGAGGCGCACACCATTGACCCGGTAACACGAACACGGATTGTCAGATTGGTTTTGAAAAATAACGAACATAGACTCCACCCAGGATTGTTCGTAAGTGTGTTCTTTAATTTCAAAACTGAAGATGCTGTATTGGCTGTTCCGGAAACAGCTTTAATGCGGGGGAGTGATAGTGATTGGACGGTTTTTGTCGAAGAATCTAAAGGGCAATTTAAACCTCAGGAAGTAACACTCGGACGGCCTTTGGGGTATTTAAGGGAAATCAAGGGGATAAAGCCTGGCACCAAAGTCGTCACAGAGGGCGCTTTTTTCGTCGCTTCCCAAATCGCTAAGGGCGGATTTGATCCGCACAACCACTAAAATAGAGGATTCCAGATGTTTAATCGAATGATAGATTGGGCAGTTGCAAACCGATTGTTGGTTGTGATCGCTTTACTCACTTTAATAGTGTCCGCTTATTTTGTTATCCCGAAGTTAAACCTCGACGCATTTCCTGATGTTACGAATGTTCAAGTTTCCGTGAACACAGAAGCACCGGGCTTGGCGGCAGAAGAAGTCGAACAATTAATTACTTATCCCGTAGAAGCAGTGATGTACGCATTACCCGATGTTGAGGAGGTACGTTCAATCTCAAAAACTGGATTGTCCGGCGTCACAGTTGTTTTTAAGGAAGGCACGGATATTTACTTCGCAAGACAACTGGTGTTTGAAAGACTACAAGCAGCAAAAGAAATTATTCCTGCAGGGGTTGGTACACCAGAAATGGGACCAAACACTTCAGGACTTGGTCAGATCTACCAATATTTGTTGTTGGCCGAGCCCGACTCAGGGATCAACGCCATGGATTTGCGTAGTTTGAATGATTGGGTAGTGAAATTACTGTTGCTTCCGTCAGGTGGTGTTACTGATGTGCTTTCTTTTGGCGGGGAAGTACGCCAGTATCAGGTTAGTTTAAACCCCTCTCGCCTGCTGGCCTACAACCTGACACAAAGCGAAATTATGGAAGCCCTTGAGCGCAACAATACGAATGTTGGCGGTTGGTATATGAATCGGGGTCAAGAGCAACTGGTGATCCGAGGTACAGGCTGGCTGGATCATGGTGAGCAAGGGCTTAAAGAACTCCGTCAGATCCCGCTAAAAACAGTCGATGGTACAACCATTATCGTCTCTGATGTGGCTCAGGTGGCACTAGGTAGTGAAATTCGACAAGGTGCTGTGACAATGTCACGAAAAAACGCCACTGGTGAAGTCGAAGTCTTAGGGGAAGTCGTCAGCGGGATCGTGCTAAAACGCATGGGTGCTAACACTAAATCAACCATTGATTCTGTAAATGACCGGATTGAACGAATTAACCAAGCCTTGCCTAAAGGTGTGACGTTTGAGGCATTTTACGATCAAGCGGATCTTATCACCCAAGCGGTACAGACTGTCGTAGATGCTCTGCTTCTCGCATTTGTGTTTATTGTTGCTATTCTCGCGTTATTTTTGATGAATCTTCGCGCGACTTTTCTAGTGTTAATTTCGATCCCTATTTCAATCGGGATCGCTTTAATCGTTATGGCATGGTTTGGTTTATCAGCCAATTTGATGTCCTTAGGAGGTATCGCAGTCGCGATCGGAATGTTAGTAGACGGGTCGGTGGTGATGGTTGAGAATATGTTTAAACATCTTACCAATCCCGACGCCATTCATGATGAACATCGACAGTCGCTGGTGAGTTCGAAAGATAAAGATCCCGTTGACGCCGCCCATGATAACCATGGAATTGCTCTCCGACTTCAAGAGGCAGGCAAAGAGGTCGCGCGCCCGATATTTTTCGCAACGGCAATTATACTCGTGGTATTCATGCCGCTATTTAGTTTCGAAGGTGTCGAAGCTAAGCTGTTTCAGCCGATGGCCATTAGCATTATGTTAGCCATGTTTTCAGCAGTCATTGTCGCCTTGATTATTGTTCCCGCTCTGGCAACGTACCTTTTTCGAAAAGGTGTACGTCAACGAGAGAGCTTTGTAATGAAGCCGCTTGATTCGCTGTATCGTAAAGGTTTGTCATGGGCTATGGCGAACCGTAAATTTGTCGTTGGAGTTGCGGCGACTATGGTAGTCGCAACTGCGCTCGTTCTGCCTCGGTTGGGAACAGAGTTTGTCCCAGAGTTAGAAGAGGGCACCATTAATTTACGTGTTACTTTAGCGCCATCTTCAAGTCTAGACACCGCGCTTAAAGTGGCTCCGAAACTAGAAGCGATGTTGATGGAATTTCCCGAAGTCACTTATGCACTTTCGCGCATTGGTCGAGCTGAAATCGGTGGCGATCCGGAACCGGTGAACAACATTGAAATCTATATCGGCCTTAAACCTGTGCCTGAGTGGAGCAGTGCGGAAAATCGCTATGAATTGCAAGCATTAATGGAGCATGAGCTAGAGCAATACCCAGGCTTGTTACTCAATTTCTCACAGCCTATTGCGACGCGAGTCGACGAGTTATTGTCGGGTGTAAAAGCGCAACTGGCCATTAAGTTATTTGGTCCAGATTTAGCGGTTTTGGCACAGAAAGGACAAGAAATAGAGACTGCGGTAAAAGAAATTAATGGCGCGCGTGATGTTGCAATGGAGCAGATTGCCGGTGAATCACAACTTGTTGTAAAGCCTAATCGACGTGCTTTATCTCGCTACGGTCTAGCTGTAGGAGATGTAATGAAACTCGTACGTGAAGGGTTAGGTGGTGCTTCTGCCGGACAAATTATTAACGGTAACGAGCGTTATGATATTTATGTTCGGCTCGCAGAGCAATTTCGCCAAGATCGACAAACCATTGCAGAACTTCGCCTTCAAGCACCGTCTGGCGCATGGGTACGACTAGGCGACGTCGCCGAAGTCACTATCGAATCCGGACCGCCGCAAGTGAGGCGAGATGACGTTCAACGTCGAGTGGTTATTCAAGCGAATGTTCAGGGAAGGGACATGGGGAGCGTAGTTGCTGATATTCGCATTGCTATTGCCGAGAAAGTGGAGCTGCCCACAGGCTACTCCGTTGATATTGGTGGTCAGTTCGAAAACCAGCAGCGCGCGCAAAAGCGCTTATCGTTAGTTGTTCCTGTTTCCTTAGGATTAATTGCTCTATTGCTATATTTCGCGTTTGAGTCGGTCGGTCAAGCCATGTTGATCCTCGTTAATGTCCCGCTGGCAGTGATAGGCGGGGTGTTCTCTCTTTGGCTGTCCGGTCAGTACCTCTCGGTTCCAAGCTCGGTTGGTTTTATTACCTTGTTTGGAGTTGCCGTACTCAACGGTGTGGTTATGGTTGAAAGCATCAATCAACGAATTGCAGATGGCCTTTCTGCAGATGATGCCGTTTTTGATGGCGCCGTTTCAAGACTGCGGCCGGTATTAATGACGGCTATTACTTCTGCGCTTGGGCTCATTCCGATGTTGCTCTCAAATGGAGTGGGTGCAGAAATCCAAAAGCCTTTAGCTAGTGTCATCGTTGGCGGTCTTGTCACGGCAACGTTGTTAACTCTCTTTGTGCTTCCCGTGCTTTTTGCATGGTTCTCAAAGGGAAAAATCCAACAACGCTAAGCAAAAGATGCCCCACAATCGCTTGGTTGTGGGGCCACTATTTGGAGACTAATACTATGGAGACAAACCGATACTTATTACCAACGAGAATTCT
>Ga0316204_10000262_pt1 | contig 215770 bp, 192 predicted proteins | sample 6monrhotite_MG_2_FD_205661 | JGI IMG/M metagenome (GOLD analysis project Ga0316204, IMG submission 205661) | Microbial mat bacterial communities from mineral coupon in-situ incubated in ocean water Damariscotta River, Maine, United States -... | ecosystem: Environmental > Aquatic > Marine >... | reverse complement strand
CAGTTTCGGGACCTCTATACTCCACCGAATTTTGCTTATATTCGGCAAATTGTCGCCCCCTATTTTAAGTGGCCCTTACAGCATCACGAAATCCCCATGTACTTAGGGTTATCACTGATTTTGTTGTTGCTGGTCATTACTGCAAGCAAGCTTTCTGTTTTCCCCAAGTATATTTTAACAGGGCTGAAACATAAATTTGTATGGGCCTTTATGTTTGGCTATATACTAACTGGCTATTTCCGTTGGATTTCCCCCGAAATCGGAGCGCAGATTGGCTGGTTAACGATCGCTATGTTAGTTTTTGGTAGTATGGCCCTCTTTGCCAGAGCAACAGAAAAAAGAAAAGGGAATGTCGGATTAGTGATGATCATTTTCTCTATGTTGATCACCTATGAGATTTGCTTTGGAACGCAGGGTGTTACTACTGGCACTGATTATGACGTTTCTGTGTGGGGGGTCTTTGTAAAACTCCTTCCGGGCATGCACAAAATCAGGGTCGTTTCCAGGTTTGGCCCCGTTGCCTTAAGTTTCCTTTTGGCCCTTGTTGCCCTTTGGTTTTGGCTTAAAATTTCTTCTGGCGGAAGACATAAAAATTGGTGGATAGCCTTCGCCATTTCTTTCTGTATCCTTTTTCAAGTAGAACACTTTGGCAAAATACGGATTAATTCATATGAGTCAAAAACCTTACGACCAAGCCCAGAGGAAACACTTGAATTAAACAAGATACAAGGCCCCTTGGCTAGCTTTCCCACAGCCCCCTTTTTCATCAACACCTGGATTATGCACTATGTTGTTGAATTACCAAATATTCACTTGGTGAACGGTTATTCAGGGCAAAATCGACCAAGCTTTTTGAGCATAATGAAAACGCCAGTAGAATTGGAGCCCAATTGCAGGCAATTAGAAGAACTTAAAAACAGAGGGATACACCAGGGGATTATTTTAAAGCCCTTACTTAGTGGATATAGTGCAGAAAATTTGCAGCCCTGCCCAGTAAACTTTATCTATGAGAATGAAAAAATTAAACTTTTTAGTTTTTAAATTAATCCTCCGCTTGATCAATTGATGTAAGCCTCCAAGATTTCCAGTAACAAATTAGCCTCGCCGCATTCAATTGAACTCACATATTTAGTAGCCCCTACGAACTCAGTTAAAAAACCTTTTATTTAGAGCCTGTCCAACAAACCTCTTTAGTTATCGTATCAGTGAGTTGATAGTTACAACCTGAATCAAACGCCAACTGGAGCAACGCTATGTCTTACAACTTCCTTCCCTATGACCAGAATCAGCTGTTCCTGATGCCTCCAAGTTTGGAGGAATGGTTGTCTGATGACCATTTGGCCCGATTCGTATCTGAGGTTTTGGATCACTTGGACGACCAAGAACATTTGGCAGGGTTTTACGCCCGTTACCGAGAGGACGGCTGGAGGCGGGCTGCCTTTCTCCCCTGGCCATAGGGGTTTACGGCGTGGCGCTCGGCCCTTTTGGGGGAGCCTACCGTTACACCGATTTAAACCCTTCGTTTTGGGGGGTGATGGTCCAAATAATACCAGGGTTGCATAAAATCCGGGCGATCGGTCGTTTTGCCCCCATCGGACACTTGATGATCATCGCTCTGCTTGCCTGTTTTGTGATGTTTAGGGTTCAGCCTCTTCAGGTGAGATACAAAAGGCTTGGTCTGCTCTTGTGTTGCGCCCTTTGGGTTTCAGTCCACCTCACAGAGCAATATACCCCTGTATACATCACCGGGAGAAGTTCAACACTGGTCTCCCCGGAGCCCGACGAAAAGGCTTTTTTTGAAACCCTAGGCCAGCCTGTCTTGAGTTTTCCCACCAAGCCATTCTACGGAAACACCCTGTCGATGCTGTATTTCAGGAATTTCCCCGATATCCAACAGATCAATGGATACTCCGGCAGGTCCACCCCCTTCTTCGACCAGATCATGGATCAAGTGGGTCCAAATTGCGCCCAAGTCAACTTGGCACGATCCAAAGGGGTGAATCACTTTGTTTTCTTCAAATACAGACTCCAAGGAACCCCTTGGGTAAACCTTTCGGACTGTTTGGACAAACCGTTGTTTGAGTCCCACCGGGTGGTGGTATATTAGTGTTTGCAAACCCCAGGCTCAACCCCCTTTGCGCCAAACGGTGTGAAGGTATGGATGTTCACCTCCAGACGGCGAGATGTGTACCGACTCTAGTTGAGACCGAAGCTCAAAATCGGGCCCCAAAATAACCTGTAGAGTCTGGACAGTGTGGTGGATTGTCCGAAGCCCATTGCAACGCTCTGGCCCCCCGGGTGCAAAGCCGGACAGAACCAACCTACCGCCAGGAAGCAAGGCCTTTTTGAGCCGCTTCACATAGATCGCTTGCTCTTCTGGTTCGGTCAGAAAGTGAAACACCGCCCGGTCATGCCAACACCGAAAGCCAGCAGGAAGAGGCTGGGTGAGCAGGTCGGATGCGATCAGCTTCACCTTATTATGCTGTCCTTTCAGCCGCTGATGCACTTGGGCAAGGACACTCGGGCTGAGGTCCAAAAGGGTGATGTCATCAAAACCCAACTCCAGCAAACGATCCACCAGCACCGAGCCTCCGCAGCCGATATCGATCAGTGGTTGAGCCTCCTCAGGCCCCCCGATGAGGGTGATCGAGGTTTCTGGATCTGGCTGGTACCAGCCAAGCTGTTCTAGTGGGCGCCCTTGGTAGGCCTGCTCCCATTGTTGCCGCCTTTCCTTCATCCTGCTCCTTCGGGTTAAAAGGTTGCTTTTATTTTACTCCACTTGCTCGTTTTTATAAAGCCTTTCCTGAAACTATCCAGGGATTTACAGAATCAAACCAGATTCAAAGAAAAATATACTAGCCACGGGCCTAGAAATAACCTAAGTTTTGGGTGGGTAGGTCCAAGACCCTAGGCATTGTGCCCCTGTCACAAGCTACTCACAGCAGCGAGTGATAAGCCAACCAACTGTTCTACTAAACCTGAGTCAGTAGATATACGTGTGTAATACAATATTATTGTACTTCTTTAGAAATTACTGTAGCTGTAAGGTACCGCTTTTTTTTCATATCCCCCATAAATCGACCGATGTTTGATAAGTTTTCAATCGGAGCGAAGCTCCAATCGTCCTACGGGATTCTGTCATGCCTTCTAGTTTTATGCGCCTACTCCGGCTATAGTGGACTGCGTGGGGTGGCAGAACGGAACGAAAAGCTCTCTGGAGTGAACCAGATGTCAAGGAATATCCTGGAAATCAGGCACCTTGAAATGGAATTCACGTTAACCCGAGACTTTAAATACTCTCAAGACCTGGACGAACGGCTCCAGCGGCTGAAAGCTCAAGCCGCAAAAACAGACTCGCTGTTCACGGACAAGGTCAACCATGATCAAATGTCTGTGATGATCAGTGCGATTGGTATCTATGAAACATTTTTTCAGCAATATGTAGCAGCGTCAGCCCACCAGACCCTACTCCAAGAAAGAATGGACGCTGCTGCCAAACAACTGTTCAGCCAGATCAGGCAGTTCCGGGGGGATCAAAAAAAGCGACTGACTGAAGAACTGAAGCGTGGACGTGCCTCGGTTTTGACGGCACGAATACAAAAAGTTACCGCCGCTCAAACGGCGATGGAGTTAGTTGAACACATCAGGATCTCAACGAAGGACTACATGTTGACCTTCGATGAGTCGCATGTCGACGAAGTCGCCAAAGAGTACAAACAACTGAGTCAACGTTTATCCCGATTAAAAGCATCCTTGTCATCGACCCAGCAAAAAGAGTCGGTTGCCCGGATATCGGTAGCCGCCGCCGGGTACATCAAGGCCTTTGATGACTATGTAGAGCGCAGCATTGAGCAGTCAGACTCAGAAAACGCCCTGATGCTTTCGGCAGCGAAGGTGGTGGAGCTGACAGAAGTTTCCTTAAAGGACCAACAATTAAAAATGGACAACGAGGTGATTTCCTCTGAGATCTACGTTTTTATCGTTGCGATCATTGCGATCTTCTTGAGTGTGATTCTGGGGTACATCTTCAGCCGAAGCCTACGAACCCGGATTTTGCGGCTGATGGGGCACATCCAAGAAGTGGATAAATCCAAGCGGCTGGTTCCCCTCGCATCCATTGAGTCCGCCGACGAAATCGGCCAGATTGGGGTTACCTTCAATCATTTTATTTCGGAGATCAAAGGGATCCTCCAAGAGTTTGCCAATGGCTCTGAGACGCTGGCTTCCGCTTCAACCCAACTCTCCAGCTCGACGGTTGAAATTTCCCGTACGGCAGACTCTTTGCGAGATAATGCAGATTCTTCTGCGGCAGCGGCTCAAGAGACCAGCTCAAATTTGCAATTGATGACCGAGTCGATCAATCGCATCAATGAACAAATCTCCGAAATCCAACGGGCAGGCCAAGAGGCAAACGACTTAGCATCTGCAGGTACAGAAGCAGTCCATGAAGCACGGGGCTCCATGGAGGCCATCACGGTCTCCTCAATGAAAATTGTCGGGATCACAAAAGTGATCGAGGAAATCGCCTCCCAAACCAATTTGTTATCCCTGAATGCTGCGATTGAAGCGGCAAAGGCAGGGGAGTTCGGGAAGGGATTTGCGGTGGTCGCAGATGAGGTTCGCAGCTTAGCTGACCGTAGCACCAGTGCGGTTGCCGAAATCAAAACTTTGATTGAAAAAAGTGAGACCGACGTGAAATCTGGCAGCAAGGTGGTGCTGCGCACCAGCGATGCGTTGGACCAAATCATCTCGGCCGTACAGACCATTTCATCAGGAATCGACCAGAATGCCCATGATATTGCGGAGCAAGATGCGAGCACTAGAGAGGCCAGCGTAGCCGTAGAGGACATCGCACAAACGGCGGAGTCGAACGCAGAATCGATCAGTCAATTAGCCAATACAGCAAACGAAGTGAACAGTACCGCCCGAGAGTTGAGCCGGACGGCTGAAAAATTGAATGAACAGATCAATCATTTTAGTTTTGATGAGGTCTCGTCTTAACCTGATCCATCCAGTGCTGCCCGGTGTACCTGGGCGGCACCCTGAGGGCTGGGCAGGTACCAAGGTAGGTGCCCCAAACCTTAAGGCAAGCGGTTTTCTAGAGTAGAGCACAGCTTCACAAGCCACCGGCTCAATAGTTGATCTCTCGGTCTAAACTTCGGTAGTTCACCGCTTCAGCCAAGTGCAGCATTTCAACTTGCTCAGACCCCGCTAAATCAGCAATGGTTCTCGACACCTTCAAAATCGAATCATGGGCTCGGCTAGACAACCCTAAGGCTTCCAAAGCTTTTTTCAACAATTGATGGCCTTCGGGGCGGAGCTGACAAAACTGCTCCACCTCTTTATGAGACATATTTGCGTTATACCTGGTTTTTAAGGCTTTAAAACGAGCTAGTTGGATTTTGCGGGCAGACTCCACTCGTTTCCTGATGGAGCGGCTTGACTCCCCAGGAGCGGCAAAATTCAGTTCATCATAACTGAGCGCTGGCATTTCAACTTGCAGATCAATCCGGTCAAGAAGGGGCCCGGAAATCCGCCCTCGATACTTTTCCACCTGCCCAGCAGAGCACCGGCAGGGCTTTTTTGAATCCCCCAAAAATCCACAGGGGCAAGGGTTCATGGCTGCAACCAAAATGAAATCTGTAGGGAACCTCAGGCTTGACTTAGCCCTTGAAATTTGGACTTGCCGGTCTTCAAGGGGCTGACGGAGCAGGTCCAATACGCTGCGTGGGTATTCGGGCAGCTCATCTAAAAACAAAACCCCATGATGAGCTAAACTCACCTCACCTGGACGAGGGACGCTGCCCCCTCCGATCAGACCTGCGTTTGAAACACTGTGATGGGGGCTTTGAAAGGGCCGTTCTCGCAACCGATCGACCCCTGACTTCAACATACCTGCTACCCCGTGTATTTTGGTGGCTTCGATCATTTCATCGAAATCCATCGCAGGCATGATGGAAGGGAGCCGTTTCGCCAACATGGATTTCCCAGAGCCAGGAGGCCCGTTAAACAAAACATTATGTTTCCCTGCTGCGGAAATTTCCAAAACTCGTTTGGCGGTCTCTTGGCCTTTCACCTCTGCGAAATCCAGGTCGTTGTTTTCAACCGATAGACTTCCCGTTTCATCCAGTAGAAAAGGGCTCAAAACGCATGTTTGGTTCAGGTGTCCGATCACTTCGCCTAACGTCTTAGCTGGGAAAATATCCAACCCTCCAACCAAAGCAGCAGACTGGGCATTACCTTGGGGTACGATCATTGCGCCAATCCCTGCCTCACGTGCGGCCAATGCCATCGCCACGATACCCTTCACGGGGCGAAGTCGCCCTTCCAAACTCAACTCCCCAACCAATAAGTATCCATCGCAGCCATGGTGCTGGATCTTTTGGGAAGCTTGCAAAATCGCACAGGCTATCGGCAAATCGAACCCTGTCCCCCCTTTGGGTAACTCAGCAGGGGCAAGGTTCACGATCACTCTTCGGATCGGGAACCCACCGGCAGCATTGTTGATGCTCGCGGTGATTCGGTCCCGGCTTTCCCTGATCCCTGAATCCGGCAAACCAACAATATTAAACGTACCGAGCCCTATAGAGACATCGGACTCAACTTCGACCAAATGCCCATCAACCCCGAGAATGCAGGCAGTTTTTGTAATCGCTGTGGCCATGGGTTCTCCGGTGAGGTCTAAAAATGGGTAGGAATAATTTTTTGTATCAGATCGCTCGCTCAAAATACCTTGAAGGTAAACGTTTGTCCACCTGTTATAAAACTTTTGCAAGCAACTTAACTGTTGCCCCAAGCCTGTTGTTTGGTTACACTTATAACAAAAGCCTACAGCCTAAGCTGATTTTTCCGTTGCTACACTAAAGGCAGTTCAATGCATACAACGATACTCCCATCACCAGACCAACGAATGTCGAGTTGGTTCGACCAGCAGAACCGGGTAGAACAACTGGATAAAAACTCCAAGTTCCGGTTTTCTCTGACCTTGTCTCGTCAGTTTGGCTGCGAAGCTTACCCTTTAGCGGTGGCTTTGAAGGACGCTTTAGAAAAAGTAGACCACGGCCAACAGTGGACAATTTTTGACCGTGCTTTGATCGATAAGATCTTACAGGAAAACCAGATCAGCCGTAGAGTCTTAGAAGACTTTGGTCGAAAAAGTGTGTTTTATGATTCACTGATGTCTAGCTTAGTCCCTAAATGGACCTCTGATGCTGACGTGTATGAGTTGATGGTAAAAACCATTATTTCCACCGCTCAAGCTGGCCGAGTGATTTTTGTAGGCCGTGGTGCGGCTGTGGTCACACAAGAACTACCACGGTGCTTCCACTTCCGTTTGGCTGGAAACCGGGAATACCGGTTGGACTCCTTGATGCGACGCCGTGAGCTGAGCCGTGAAGAAGTTCTCGTGATGGTGAAAGAACGTGAAGCGGAACGTGAACGATTCATCAGCCGTTTTTTAGGCACTGATACCGCTGCGATAGACAACTATCACATGGTTTTCAACACCGAAAAAAGCTCGATCGACGAAATGTCTCAGACCATTTTGCATCATGTCGGCCTTCACATGGACGGCCTTCCATAGCTTACATTTGAAATACTTTTGGGGGGATCTTCCCCCAAAAGATCGCCCCATCTACTACGTTTTGGTTCATCATGCCGGACCTGCAGCACGCTGTTTTTTCCCACCCCTCAGTAAAAAACCGGCTTCGATTTGACTTGCTCAGCAATGGGCTAGGCAACCTGTCATTTTCGATCGACCAACAGCGCTATCCGCTGGGTGATATGAGCGTAGGGGGGTTTTGTTTTTTGGCCCCCTTCGGAAGCGGTATCTTCAGCGGCTTAACCGCACCGGTGATCTTTGGTCCACCGGGCGACCAACTTGTCGGTGAGCAAGTCCGTGGAACCTTTCAATTTGCAGGTACTCCCCAGGAAGATGCAGTCCATTTGGTGGGTGTGATTCAAAATGCCCAGGTTATCCAGTTGATTGGTTTCCAAGAGCTGGTAGATAACGCTCAAATCTGGTTAGAGGCCAACCCTCAGTGGGCAGAACTTCACAGCAGCCAGGAAAAGCTGGTCGCCATAAAGGAAGCCTATACATCTGCCCTTGACGCTCAAACGGACCCACTGGACACCAGTTTACCTTCGTTGAACGTCAGCATACTAAATCTCTTGATTGAGGCGGGGATGCCTACAACGTCTCAACGTGACTTCCTCCAGGGCCAAAACAACCTGAATCATATGTTAAAAATTGGGGTGGAATTTTTTACTGCAGTGGAGGGGATGGAGCTGATGGAGTTCACAAAGCCCTTTTTCTTGTATCCACCAGACCAAGCCAGCTAGCGACGCCACAAGGTTGTGACGTTTTTCTTTATATTCCTTGACGTCCCAGTCAATACGTAGGATTGATGTAGCAGTAAATCTATCACAGAAACAACATGGCTGAAGAAGATAAAGTGCCTGCCGAAGGCTCAGTAGACGAAAAAATTGCTCAGGCACTCGAAGAAAAAGAGAAAAATTCCCAAGTAGATGAGAGGGTTTTACTGTTACGTGAGTTCATGTCGAAAGAAACCTTCATCGACCCACTCAACCCAGATCACATCACCAAAGCCTACGCCCAGTACGACAAAAATCCAGGGCGCATGATCCAAGTTTTGATCGATGCATTCCAGGGGTACTGCCGAAAAGTGGTCCGGGAAACCGCTGTTCAACGTGTCAAAAATGAGTCCGCCCTTCTCCCCTATGAAGAGGCTGAAAACTTAAAGCGGACCGCTGTACAGGAGCTATCTCAAAGGGTTCAATCAGAAGTGGAGCTGGAGCAGCTGTTGGCTATGTTGCTGTTTAAAAACCATTTTTGGGCGTGGTTGCGGTTTGGGCTCAAAGATATCTTTAATGATCAACGTAAGCAGCCAGGGCACAGCATCAACACCTACCTCAACATCCGGTTTCATAAGTTCAAAGCGAGCCGAAAATTCCACACGGTTGCGGACCTTGTGGCCTACGACCTGACTGAGATCGTCAACTCCTTCAAGTCCACAGTGCTCAAAAACAAAGTGAAGATTTTCGATCCCCCATCGGAATAACCTAGGTGACCCCCAGACCGAATACCTGCCCTCCTAAACACAAAGAGCAGGGCCTGCATGGCGCTTTAGAAGGGTTTTGCAACCACCAATACAATGATAGCAATCATCAAGAGGGTAGGGGCTTCGTTGAAGACCCGGTAATACTTATGGCTTTTCTCGTTTTTATCTTCCGCAAATTGGAGCAAGTGGCGATAACAAAGGAAGTGATAAATCACCAGCAAGACCACTAGTGTCAACTTTGCATGCAACCAACCGCCACCAAAGCCGAACCCCAACCACAACCATACCCCCGCACCTAGGGTCAGTATCATGCTTGGGGTCATGATATAGTGAAACAGCTTGTGCTCCATCACCTTGAAGCGGTCTGAGCCCAGTTGATCTTCAGTCGTCGCATGATAGACATACAGGCGAGGCAGGTAAAACAACCCGGCAAACCAAGTGATCACACCGATGATATGGAAAATTTTTGCAGTTTCGTACATGAATCTTTTGACGGTAATTTAGGCAAAAAAAAAGGGGTTCAGCCTCGGCTTCACCCCTTTTGATGGTACTGCAAGGAAGCTTACTGATTGACCGAGTCTCTCAGTTTTTTCCCAGGTCGAAATTTGGCGACTTTAGCTTCAGGGATGTCGATCTTTGCGCCAGTCTTTGGGTTGCGTCCTTCACGAGCCTGTCGGCTTGTTGTGGTGAAGGTACCAAAGCCAACTAAAGTTACATTTTGTTGTTTCACCAAGGCGTTTTCAATCGACTCCAAAACAGCGTTTAATACTTTTTCGGTCGCTGCTTTGGTGGTGCCTGCTGCCTCAGCGGCTTCTGCAACCAACTCAGCTTTTGTCATGTTGTCGCTCATAGAATGAGTCCTCATCAAGAGAGATTTTGAAAAAAAGGAGAAATGTGTATTGGTTGCAAGAAGATCATCTTCAAATTCAACCGCAATTGCAACAAGATTTCTCTTTTTTTACCTCCTATCTCCCTATCAGTCGGGATCTAGCCTAAAAAAAAGACTTCAACAGAATGGTTTCTTCCCGTTTTGGCCCTGTGGAAACCAATGACATTTCCACGCCCAAGAGTTCAGCGATCCGCTCGATATAAGCAACAGCCAATTTAGGCAACTTGTCATACTCTGTGACGCCGACTGTCGGGCTCATCCAGCCCTCTAGCTCTTCGTACACAGGGACCATCCGTTCCTGGATACTCAACCGGTGAGGGAAGTAATCGAGCTTTTCGTTGGTGGCTGGGTCTAAGTAATGGGTGCAGATTTTCAAGGTTTTTAAGCCGTCCAAAACATCAAGTTTTGTCAAACCCAAGTCGGTGATTCCGTTGACCCGAACAGACTCTTTAAGCAGACAAGCGTCAAACCAACCGCATCGCCTTGCTCGACCAGTGGTTGCCCCGAATTCGTGGCCTACTGAAGACAGGTATTCACCGTCCTTATCGTCCAACTCTGTCGGGAAGGGGCCTGAGCCCACCCGAGTGGTGTAGGCCTTCACCACGCCAATCACCTGATCGATCTTGTTAGGTGCAACCCCAGAGCCGGTGCAAGCACCGCCAGCGGTTGTGTTACTGCTGGTCACAAAGGGGTGAGTTCCGTGGTCGATATCTAAGAAGGTGCCTTGGGCCCCTTCAAACAATACATGGTTGTTTGAAGTGATTTCCTGGTCAATCATCCGGGCGGTATCACAAACAAAGGGCTGGATTCGCTGCATGTGAACCATCAAGTCATCAAAAACTTGACCGGCTTCGAGGAACGGGCCTTGTGAACCCAATACATGTTCCAGGTATTTGTTTTTATCGTTCACCAACCGGTCGATTTTTTCTCGGAACCGAGGGGTGTCTTCGATTTCAACAAACCGGATGCCTTCTCGGCTCGCTTTGTCTTCATACGCAGGGCCGATACCCCGAGCGGTGGTGCCGATTTTATTTTTCCCCGCTCTGGTTTCTCTCGCTTTGTCGATCAACATGTGAAACGGCAAGATTACATTCGCTAAATCGCTAACAAAAAGTCGGCCACGAACATCCACCCCTAGCTCCAAAAGCTGGTCAACTTCTTCAAGCAACGCCTGAGGGTTGATCACCATCCCATTGCCGAGTACACAACGAACTTTCGGCTGCAAAATCCCTGAAGGGATCAAGTGCAAGACGAAGGTTTTGTCGTCAAACATCACTGTATGACCAGCGTTGTTTCCCCCTTGGAAGCGGACCACTAGGCTGACATGTTCTGCCAACAAATCCACCAATTTTCCTTTTCCTTCATCGCCCCATTGGGAGCCGATCACAATCATGTTCGACATTGTGTAGTTCGTTTGTACCGCTTTAAAGGCGGGGGTTGTTTGTAGCTTCGCCAGACTGACGAACGACCTTTCCTGCTTCTAGCCGTACCTTCCCAGAAGCCACATCATCAAGGGCCATAGGGAATATTCGATGTTCTTCAACGAGCACCCGTCGAGCTAGCTTTTCGACGTCGTCGTCTTCGAAGAGAGGCACCACTGCTTGGTCAATCACTGCTCCTGAATCGACCCCTTCATCCACAAAAATCACGGTGCAGCCAGAGTATTTCACCCCATACTGCAAGGCTTTTTCATGGGCATGCAAACCAGCAAAAGCAGGCAGCAAGGAAGGGTGTATGTTAATCATTTTCCCAGACCATTTCACCACAAAAGGGGTGGATAACAACCGCAAAAACCCGGCTAAAGCAATCAATTCGATCCCTTGCGCTTCTAAGGCGTGGTTGATTCCTTGGTCATATTCTTCCCGGCTTGGGTAGTCCCGGTGGTCCAGCACCAAGGTTTTGATCCCCACTTCGGCGGCCCGTTCTAACCCCTTGACTCCAGGATTATTGCTGATCACCAGCTTGAGGTCGTAGTTGGACCCCCCTTTTTTCCAAAAGTTGATCAGCGCAGCTAAGTTGGTGCCGTTCCCTGATATCAACACGGCCGTTGCTTTCATCCCTGGGACTCAGGGCTAGAATCAATCACTTTTTGAGCCAAGCCCATGCGGTATTCAATATGGCTCGCCTGCAAGCCTGGGTACTTGATCCCCAAAATTTGCAACGCCAAAACCGCAGCGTTATCCCCTCGGTCGATACCCACGGTAGCCACCGGAATCCCTGGCGGCATTTGTACAATTGAATAAAGCGCATCCTGACCACTGAGCGCAGAGCCCAATACAGGGACACCAATCACAGGGATATCCACCTCAGCAGCGACCACACCAGGCAACGCAGCGGCCATGCCTGCAATGGCGATGACCACTTCCACTCCGGTATCAATCCAATGTTCCAAGACCCCACGGGTCCGTTCTGGGGTTCGGTGGGCTGAAGAAACCTTCAGGTCGTAGCCCAACTCAAATTGGTCCAATAAAGCGGTGGCTTTGTCGGCAACTTTTTTGTCAGAAGCCGAACCTAAGATGATCCCTACTTTGACCCCTTTGGGCCGGTCTGCCTTGAGGCCTTTCAACCCAATGTCTCGGCGAAACTGCATCCCCGGCCAATGGATCTTTGCCGCTTCTTTGTAAGCCCGTTTCAGCGCGCTCGGCAAGTCGGGACCCAAAGCAGTGACCGCCAAGACCCGTCCACCGTTGGTTTTAAACCGACCGGCGTCCGCCTTGCTGCCAGCATGAAACACCTGTACTTCTGCAGAATCCTCGACTTCTTCAAGCCCTTGGATCACAAAACCTTTTTCGTAGTCTGCCGGGTAGCCTGCTGAAGCCAGCACCACACACCCCGCAGACATATCTTTCCACTTCGGCTGATAGCCCGACAATTTACCCTGGGCAATTCGCTTGCCTAACTCGATCAAGTCATCATCGAACAACATCATCAAGGGCTGACACTCAGGGTCACCAAACCGGATGTTGTATTCGACCACTTTTGCCTTGTTGTCTTTGATCATCAAACCAATGTACAAGACCCCCTGGTAAGGGCAGCCATCAGCCTGCATACCTTTTAGGGTCGGCTCCACCACTTCTTTGATCACCTGGGCCTCGACCTCTTCGGTGACAATCGGTGCAGGACAGTAGCAGCCCATGCCGCCGGTGTTGGGGCCTTTGTCGAGTTCGAAGATTCGTTTGTGGTCTTGCAGAGTCGGTAAGGTGACGTAGTCTGTGCCGTCAGAAAACACAAAGAAGCTCGCTTCCTCGCCGTCCATGAATTCTTCAATCACCACTTCTTCGCCTGCCTTGCCGAACTTGCCGCCAAACATTTCTTTGACCGCACCGACAGCCTCTTCCAAGTTCGGTGCAATCACCACCCCTTTACCAGCAGCCAAACCGCTGGCCTTGATCACAAAGGGGGCTTCTAATTGTTTGAGGAATGATTCGGCACTCGGGAGGTCGGTGCAGGTTTTGTAACCAGCCGTAGGGATCTGGTGACGAGCCATGAACTCCTTCGAGTAGGACTTGCTGCCTTCGAGCCGGGCAGCCAGGGCACTGGGCCCCACCACCATGATTCCAGCTTCCTGGAACTTTTCAGTCAAACCGCCGACTAAGTAGTCTTCTTGACCGATAAAAACCAACGATACACCGGTCTCTTTCGCCTTGGTGACTATGGGGTCAAAATCCGTCAGTCCCCAACACTCGGCAATCTGGGATATCCCGCCGTTGCCAGGAGTGGCGTATAATGCGGTGAGTTGGGGGCTTTTTTTAAGTGCAAAAGCGAGGGCGTGTTCACGACCGCCAGCACCGACAACCAAAACCTTCATGGCCATATTTGATGAGGGTTTAACAAGGCATCCAGCGAGGTCGCCTACCTCAATTAATCTGTAGGAATGCTCCCAGTCGGTCAAGGGGATTTTAGACGAACCAACGGAGCCTATCCTTGGGGTTGATTGGGCGGTGCTTCACAGACATACACCTCCTTTTTCCTGCAAACTGAATTTTGTCTCCCCTGATACACAGCAGTGGCTCAGGAGGGGCAATCCAGAATTTCAACGTTTCAAGCCCCCTGTAAACAATACTTTATTGGGGATTTCGAAGATTTGTGCTGGCCAAAAATTGAGACTTTTGCCTATAAGAAAGATCTAAAAAAAAAGGGTATTCTCATGCAGATAAAGTTTTTAGGGGTTGGCTCAGCGTTTACAACCGCCGAGTATTACCAATCCAACCTGGTCGTCACGGCTGGGAGCGGGAAAAAATTGTTGCTCGATTGCGGGACAGACATCCGTTTTGCCTTGGCCGAGGCCAAGTTGTCTGTGGCAGACTTTGACGGGGTGTATATCTCCCACCAACATGCCGACCATATCGGCGGGTTGGAGTACCTCGCTTATGTGACTTTCTTCAACCCTGGGTTAAAGCGGCCCTTGATGTTTGTGGAGCAGCAGCTCGCAGCGCAAATTTGGACCGATAGCCTCAAAGGCGGCCTGAGCATTGTGGACGACACCCCCAGAGACTTAAACGATTTTTTTGATCTCCAGCTGCTGAACCTGGAGAAACCTTTTGTATGGGAAGGCATCACCTTCACTATGGTGACCATGCCCCATGTGATGACCAACGTAGGGAACATCGTTTCTTACGGGTTGTTGATCGAGGAACCAGGGCACGACACCGTCTTTTTTAGCTCTGATTCGACCTATGCCCCTGAAATTCTGGCTAAACTACCAGAATCAGTGACCACGATTTTTCATGACTGCGAGACTTCCCCTCGGCACACTGGGGTCCATGCTCACTACACCGAACTTCGCCAACTCCCCGAATCGGTCCGGGCCAAAATTTGGGCCTACCACTACCAAGTAAACCCACCCTTTGACCCAGTCAAAGACGGCATGTTAGGGTTTGTCCAAAAGGGCCAAGAATTTTCCTTTTAGTGGCCCCGTATTCTGGGGTAAAACGCCAGCGTGAGCGCAACGACAACAGGGCCTAACCGAGCGGAACTCCGTTCCTACTCGCCTAGGCTGCCCAAAAAATCTATTCTAGACCACGGCAACAGACCTGCAACCACAGGTTGAAATCTAAAAAATGAAGTAAATTTCACTGGACTTTCGTGAGGCTGGGGGATTAAATGAACGAGTGTACAACATCGACCCAGGCAAACATGTCTAACCCCATCCAAACAGAAATCCGTAATTCCACGCTCTACTTCGTCGCCTTGATCCTGGCGACCCTTGCGGTGGACGCAGTGCTGCACCTCGTGGGCATCTTGTGGGTCGGCCAGTGGTTAGGGCCGCTTGGTTTGGGTTTAATCGTGGTCTCCTTTGTCTACACCATCCGGCGCCGTAAATGGGTCACCACTGGGAAGATAGCCCCTTTTTTGCGGTTCCATGAAGCCTCAGCTTGGCTCGGAACCTTGATGGTGTTGGTTCATTCCGGGGTCCACTTCAACGGGCTGATCGCTTGGGCGGCTAGCTTGGCGATGCTGGCGGCGACAGCCAGCGGGTTGACCGGGAAATACCTGCTCAAAGTTGCTCAACTGAAACTCAAGGGCCAAAAAACAGAACTGCTAGCTGAGGGGATGACCGAAGAGGAAGTGGCCGATTGTTTGTTGCAGCAAGCCCGGACCGTGGATAAACTCAAAAACTGGCGTAAGGTACACTTCCCAATCACCTTGAGCTTCGCCTTTTTGGTGGTTTCTCATCTGTTTGGTGTCTTCCATTATGGGTGGCTATGAAACGTTGGCTCGGTTTTTATGTGGTGGTCCTGCTGGTGTTAGGGCTAGGGTATTTATTCCCCTGGGCGGCATTCAGCCCCGGTCCGTTGTCCAAAGGGCATGTTAAACAGGCAAAAGACTGCGCCTCCTGCCATGCGCCTTTCAAGTCGGTCCAAGACCAGCGATGTGTTGAGTGCCATAAAGCCGAAAAAGTCGCCTTCACCGGCAAGTCCAAGTTCCATGAAAAGCTCAAGCCCGGCCAGTGCCTCGCCTGCCATCAAGGGCACAACGTCACCTCAAAACTGACCTTTGCACACAACACCTTGCCGGCAAACATCCAGTCTGATTGCGCCGGTTGCCACGCAAAACCGACCGATAAACTACACAAGCCGTTGGATTCTAACTGCGCCAGCTGCCACGGTACCCAAAAGTTCAAACCGGCGCACTTCAAGCACCAGAACTTACCTCTAGAGCAACGAAAAAACTGTGTCAGTTGCCACGCCAAACCGACAGACAAACTACACAAACAGTTAGATTCAAACTGCGCCAGCTGCCACGGCACCCAAAAATTCAAACCAGCTGACTTCAAGCACCAAAACTTACCTCTAGAGCAACGAAAAAACTGCGTCAGTTGCCACGCCAAACCGACCGACAACCTACACCGGAAGTTTTCGGACCAATGCGCCGATTGCCATGGCACCCAAAAATTCAAACCAGCTAACTTTGACCATGACCGGTACTTTGTCTTTGACCGGGACCACAAGGCAAGCTGTGAGACCTGCCACCAACAAGAAGACTACAAAACCTACACCTGTTTCGGCTGCCACGAGCACACCCCTCGCAATATCCAGGCTGAGCACAATGAAGAGCGGATTTATAACACCAAAAACTGCGCCGAATGCCACCCTTCAGGGAACGAACACGACGCCCGGAAAAGACGCCGGAAGTCTAGCTCCAAAGAAATGACAACCCCAGCGTCTCAGACCGGCGGCATGATCCGACAAACCAACCGACCGAACGACCGGAAACGTTATCAAGACAGCCGGAAACACCGAGAGAACCGGAAGAGGCATGACGACGACGATCACCATGAGCGTAGGGGACGGGGCCATGACGATGATGATGACTAACCCCCGTCATCCGTTTACCGACCCTGTATTTAGCAACTTTCCGTTCAGCAATGAAGGGATATTACTCTTTTTATCGATGAAAAAGATTGTCTGCTGTCCACCCAGTTTCTAGACCCAAAACGCAAGAGCCCAAGACCTCGACGGTACGTGGCGCCATCGCCAGAGGTTTGCAGCCCCTATATTCTTAGGTTTATATGCATACTCTCGTTGAGCTATGCAGCATAGTGGCCGCAAGGACACCGGAAAAGGCCCTTTCTGGACTCTGTGGCAACTAGCCAGCGATGGGCTGGATTTTACCTAAATCTATTTTTGATTTTGCGATTGCCAAGTCGTATTGGGTTTGCAGACCAATCCAGAATTCGGCACTGTTGCCAAAAAATTTTCCTAGTCGCAATGCCGTGGCTACAGTGATCGCACGTGTGCCCCTGCGTATCTGTCCGACTTGGGTCGGGGTTAATCCAGTTGAAGCGGCCAGTTTTCGGTCATTCAATCCAAATTCTATTATAAAATCAGCTAAATGCTCCCCTGGATGGGGGAGTTCTATGAAAGCATCCATGAAACTCCTTAACGTTCTAAGCCGCCTGAGCGACGAGGTGCAGCGGTTCTTAAAAGTACCCTGAATTCTCTCAATGGTAGTCTACTATTTTGACGTCAAAAGCGTTGCCGCCATCAAAACGAAAAACAACACGCCATTGATCGTTGATTTGGATACTAAAAAACCCGTTCAAATCCCCTCCCAAGGCTTCAAGCCGATGTGAAGGTGGGATTCGAAGGTCGTCGATATTGATTGCAGCTGAAATCCGTTGCAGTCGCATCAACGCTCGCTTTGTGATCTCGACTGGAAAACGTTTCACTCGTTTTTGATTCCAGATGGACTCTGTCTCTTTGTCTGCAAAGTTTTTAATCAATTTCAGCCCCTTTGTATTCAATTATATCGTCTTATGATACATATCGCAAGGCGATATTTTCCCGAGCTAATTACTCTCCGCCGCCTGTTCGATGGGCTAGGTTCGGCTAGACTTTGTACACGTCATAGTGGGGGCCTAGCTGGATGAACTTCAGGGTGTCGTCGTCCTGGTCGGCGCAGTCGGCGCAACCAACGTGGAGCTAATCGCCTTTCTTGCGGCAGGACGAGCAGTAGAGGTACAGAATAAAAAAACTCTTTTTGACCGGGCAGGAATAAAAACCTCTCAGGTTTCCCTCCAAAGGTTTGGCGTCACCGGCACCAAGAGTGGCGGTCTTTGCCTCGTTTTTTGTGGGCCAAGGGGTAGCCTTTGTGGCGTTGGCGCAGCATGTAAGGGGCGATATCTTGGCCATCTACGTAGAGCTTGCCTAGGTGGCGGTGGTACACGTCTAAAAAAGAAGCGAGCTTCAGCCGGATTTGTTTCCCTTTGCGGATTTTATGGAGCAGCCGGGAGCGAGCCTCCTTGGCCAAGTCGCTTTCTCGCCTGCACAGACCCTCCATTTCCGGGGTATCCAGCCCCAAAAGCCGCACCTTCAGCCCCTTGCCCAAGACAGCAAATTTGCGAGGCATCCCTCGTACATCAATGGTGCAGGTATCGCCGTCATAACAATCCAACACCTTTACAGACATAGAATGGAAGGTGGTTTTACCAAACGCCGGACCCGCCGGGGCCAACAAAAGCAAGAACCCAAAGCAAAACCAAAGTTGTTTGGTCCTGGATAGACCCTGAATGGTGAGTTGGGGTTTGATCATCGATACAGTTGTGGTGACATTTGTTTAAAAGCTAGGTTCATCGATCCATCTTTCAGTTCTTTGTTGATCCCCTCGGCAGCCACAGGTTCTACAGGGCCTAGATCACAACCCGTTGATTGCCTGATATTTTTGAGGGAAAAAATCAGTTGAACAGGTTTTGGGTGGTTACGCAAAGCCCAAGGGGTACAACATTTGTTTGCACCGAGATACAAGGAGTTGCTGAGCCAAACCAAGTCATGCCGTTCATCAGCTCCCCCTGCCACGCCATAGCGGTTACCACCCAAGAAACCAGGCCGAAGAACCAGCCCCGAGTTCTGCCAACGGCTGCCGCCGTCCTGTTTGATGTCCCAGATCAGGAAAGCCTCATTAGCCAGGGAAAGTCCGAAAACAACCGTATCATGACGCTCGACCAGCCGGTTGTTCTTCATCTCAGTATCCCGGTTTTTGATGTATCTTCGGGCGAGTCCTGGGGTGGTGAGGGGGCAGTCGGGGCATCGGATGTTGGCCTGCGCTTGGGTCGCAAAAGGGTATGAAAAGCAGATCCCTTTGCCTGCGCATGAAACAGAAAACCTTTCAAGGTTATCTTTCAAACCAAGAATCTATCGGCGATTTCACCCTTGGTTACCATCCCTAATGCAGCTTGAAAAAGGGGGGCAACAGGTCTATAAAAACAAATAGACCTCAGACAGGAGACCTTTTGAAGACTGAGCTTATTGGCAAACATGTGAACGGCCTCATCCCCAAAATGCTGATTGCGGAACTTCATACACTAGGGGTCAGCCTTGAAGAAGTCTCCCAAAAAATCGGAGTTACCCCTTCGATATTCGGAAAAAATGAAAAAATCCAAATAACTACCGAATTGCAGCTCTGGACTCTCTTAGAAGAGTATTCAAACGATCCATTTTTAGGCCTCCGCCTCTCGGGTCAACTCAGCTTGTCGCAGCTGGGCCTTTTTGGCTTCCTCTTACAATTCCAGACTAACCTGCAAGAGGCAGTGTCCCTTTTTTGCCGATACCATAAATTGTTGCATGAAGCGGCAACTTGGCGTTTTGCACAAAGTCCCGAGGGGGATTACTTGGCTCATGGGTTTGGTTTGCCTGGAGATGGTCCCGGCTGGGCGGCTTCATTATATACCCTTGCAGAAGTCCACCGCCTGTTAGGGGAACTTGCCTCCAAAGAAATTCGCTTAATTGAAGTCGGCTTTCAAAACAAACCGCCTCCCAACTTAGAACCGCTCCAGGCTGTTTTTGGGTCTAGCTGTCGCTTTGTCTTTCATCAAGACGAAAACAGAATAACCTACCGCCCAAACACATTCAAACAACAGATCACCGCCCAACACAATCCAGCCTTGGCCCAAGTTTTGGAAGAGGCGGCACAGCGAGCTTTGACCGATCTGGGCATCACAGACGAACGGCTGGGTTCGGTTAAGCAGATGATTGTGGACCACCTCCCAAAAGAAGATTTTAGCCTCGACCTAGTTGCCCGGTCTTTGGGCTTGAGTTGCCGAAGCTTACAACGACACCTCAAGACAAATCAAACTTCTTTTCGGAGCTTAGTCGAAGATGCAAGGCATTTTCTCAGCTGCCAACACCTCACTGCTGGGGTCCTCTCAGTCATGGAAATTGCGCTTTTACTCGGATATGAAGACCCAACAAGTTTCAGCAGGGCCTTTCGGCGTTGGCAGGGACAAAGCCCAAGAGACTTCCAGCGTTCAAAAACGGTACCCTAAATGTATCGTAGGGAACAACTGAAACTCCGGTGACTGGTACGTTTTAGAACCAATCAGCACAGGGTCGCCCTCCAGGGACATTTGATCAACGCCGAGCCATGGAGCGAAATACCAGTGCCCAGCACCGATATTCACCCCAAACCGAACGCCTTTGTTGGTGAACTGCCTTGTTTGCGCCTCTTGCGTCACGCAGGTAGGGCAGCTGATATCCAGTGTGCCGCTGCCGAGGCTTACCCCCGTAAACCAGCCTTCCCCAAACAAATAGTCAATTTTCACTCCTTGGGCATCCATTTCAAGCTCAAAATCAGGGTTCCCAGGCGCCTTTTTTAGTGTCAATCCATAGGCCCCTATATCCGTACGCAGACTGCCCCCCTTATAGGCGACATGATAACTATAGCCTTTGAGGGCAAAGGCAAAAGGGTCAACTTCCAATTCCAATCCAGCTTGGAGCGACATCGGCAGCATCAATAGAAAGATTGTTATCATTCGTTTCATGGCATCTCCTTGTTGCCTATACCATAGACAAATCAAAGCATTTCATCTTGCCTGCCGCCGCCAATAAAATGGCATTTCGTGCCAATTCATAAATACGTACTGTCTACTCCCTCAGCTGGCCTCGCAGGCCACCATACGATAAGTCTCGACCTTGGAAGCCAATCCACTGGACTGTTTTGGCTCTTCCATGTAGGGTTGTTATAGGAAATTCAAAAAATCAGGCAACTGGCAAGCTGCCCTGAAAACAAATGATAAAAGGAGGTGTTTTGACATTAATGAATCCATCTGAACTACGAAAGGTCACAGGCATCACATCGGAAGAAACAACACGGATTCAGGACTTTCTACAAGGCGCCGTTTACTGTTGGTGTAAAAATCGACCCAATGAATGGTTTGCCTTGAGAGACTTGATGGGGGGCGCAAATTTTAATTGGACTGGTACTCCAATGCTGGCGTTAGACACCAAACACATCAACCTTGGAAAAGCCAGTAGCGATGCGATAGAATCAGCTGCAAAAGATGGTGGGTGGGTTCTTAAACATGTGATTGTTAATGACATCAGAATGTTTGAAACAAAGAAAGAGTCTTTGACAAGGCAGTATCAATGGATGCCAGAAAATCCAGAATCGAATGACTAACTAGCTACCTACGCAAATCGTTTCGGAACAGCAATGAAAGTTAATCAACCAACGCCGGTTATCAATAGGCTTTAGAAAAAACGGGAGAGTTTCACTTCGTTCTCGTCGGGGCCAACGCCTTAAAGGTTTTCAATTGACAACATTCCCCATAAGGCAACGACGGAACCACCTCACCAGAAACCATAGGCCTTCCGGTTATTACTTTTAGGTCTGTTGTATTGAGAGGTCGTTAACTTACCAATAAGTTCGATTTAGGCTCGCCGGCTCAGGAATTCACGGTGAACAAAGTGATTTTTTCCTGCACCCCCTTCAGCGAGGTGGTGCAAACTTCGGTGACCTCAAATTCCCCAGCGATTTGCTGCGCGATCACCGGGCTGAATAAGATGGCCGGGTTCTCGCCTCGGGCATGGGACTCAATCCGTGCAGCAATGTTGACCGGCGCACCAATCACCGTGAACTCCATCCGCTCCACAGAGCCCAAATACCCGGCAATCACCGCACCACGGTGAATGCCGATGCCGCTACGGATGGGTATTGTACCCAAGCTTTGGTTATACTGGGCGAGCCCTGCTTGCATATCCAACGCAGCCTTCACCGCCGAAACCGCCGGTTGTTCGCCCCCGTCAACCAGCCCAAAAATGGCCATCACAGCGTCACCCATGAATTTGTCCACCAACCCGCCGTGCTGCTGAATCGCCGCTACCATCACCGTGAAGTATCCATTGAGTAGTTGGGTTAAGTCTTCGGCGGGCATGGACTCAGACAGCGGGGTGAAATCTCTGATGTCAGACATCAAAATAACCACATCCCGTTTTTCGCCCCCTAAGGCCAGGGTGTTATCCCCATCGATATAGGTCTCGATAAACTTTCTCGCCACCTGAGGGTCAACAAACCGCCCGAAGGCCTCCTTGATCCGTTCACGCTCCGACAGCCCCTTGGCCAAGTGATTGACCCCTTCGGACAGTTCGCCAAACTCGTCGGCTCGGCGCAGGTCGAGACGGACCTCAAAATCCCCCTGTTCGATCTGCCGGAGGCCTTTGATCATCGCCTTGGTGTCCTCCTTCAGTCGTTTCCCGTAAATGTAGGCAACCCAAATCGCAGCGACCACACAAAAGAAGCCAATATAAAAGACCTCTAAAGCGACCCCTTTTTCCAAGTACCCTTCATATTGAAAGCGAAAGACCACCAGCAACATGAAGATCACCGGACCGGCGGTGAACAAAACATACCCCTCAACGATCCGGTGGCTGACCTGCTCCAAAAAAGGCCCCTGGGAAGCTTGCGGCTTCACATATCGACGTTCCGCTTGCTCCAAAATAACATATTCCCACTGGGCCAAAATCCCCGCCCCAAGCACCCAATAACTGCTGAGAAGCTTGAGGTGACTTGATGCCGGGAAGCTTGGGTAACGGAGGTAATGAAGCAGGGATGCCGCTACCCCGGCAACCATCCACGAGACCACAGAGCGCTGATAGCCTTGCCTAGCGAGCGACCGTTTCGGGTTGGGTCTAGCGGTGTAAAACAACCAATGGCGAAACGCTAATTGCAGCCCCATCAGCCCAAACAGGTTGCCCAACAGCTCCCAGAGGTGAAGACCGTTGATGAAGGGGCAAATTTGGCGGTTATAGGCGGACAAAAAAAGCACCGCTAACAGAGAGCCTCCAGCCAACTTTACGTTGGTTGATCGGTCCAAGATTTCAGCAAGTTTATGTGTCACACAACACCCCAATCTAGGTTAAAAAACTTCTGACTAGGATAACATCTAGCTAGGTATTTCGAACAGCCTTCTAAGCAAAAGGCCTTTTTAGTTGTACTCAATGGAGATGTTTGATATTAAAAAATTTGGCTAAAAAACCAGCTATAAACAGCGCACCACAAGGAAAACAGGATGAACAGCGACTCAGTACAAGGGTTTTTTTATGGTTTATACATGGACCCTGAGCTGCTGCAAAGTTTGGGGGTCACGGTGTCCAAATCAAGGCTTGCTTGTTTAGATAACAGCCAGTTGGACTTACGAGGTTTGATCAAAACAATCCCAGCACCGGGGCAGAAAGTCTGGGGAATGCTGATAGAGCTTACCAAACAGGACCTTGAGTTCCTCTATTCTAGAGAGGGGGCCAAAGCATACCACCAAGAAAGGGTGACTGTTTCGCTCCTGGAGCGGGAGATGGTCGCTGCGACCTGTTATAACCTGCCTGTTGATGAGGCAGGAGTCTTTAACCAAGCTTATGTGATGAAGCTAGTACCGGTGCTGAAAAAGCTATCTTTCCCAGAGGCCTATGTTCGCTGGGTACAAAACCTAACGCCCTGAGCGACTTTGAAGGCACAAAAACCCCACCGGTAGGTCACGGCACCACCTTCAGCCCAGCAACCCCAACCCCAAGGTGCCGGCTGTCAGCAGAGCCGATGCCGGTGGGCTGCCAAGTATGGGATACGTTCAGTTCTAACAAATGCTCCCCGGTGGTTAAAACCGGGATAGACAGGGCTACCTTTCCAGGGGCAATAAACTGATGGTTTGGTTGCTCAAGACCATCCAGCAACAGCCGCACCACGACAGGTCGGCTTTGGCTTGAATGAGGGTCTCCAGAGTTCAAAGTGAAGTTCACGGTTCCCGGCCCAGAGGTAAACCGGATTTCCCCCGCCTTGCCGGACCACCGTGCCTGCCCTGAAGCCCATACCTCTGGTGGGTAAAACCCCTGGAACATCGCCCCTTGTTTATCCTGATCAACCAAAGTGATTTGGTATTTTTTCGCCAAGTTTAACTGGTGATCACTAAACCCAAAAACCAGCAAACCAACAACCAATGCCGCACCCACAGACCGCAACCACCAGACACCAACCCGTTCCATGGCTAAGGTGTTTGAATGTAGCGTCAGGCTGTACCCCATCAGCACAAACCACAAAAACCAAATCATCGGGATGTAGACCATGTTTTGGGTCAGGCCATACATCAGAAAGGCAGTGATCGACAGGGCAACCGAGGAATTAAAAAAAGCGTTTTGATAATAAAATTCGTGGAGTAACCTGAAAATTCCATAAAACGATAAGCTGAGCCACAGCAACAGCCCCACCGCCCCAACACTGACAAGCATTTGCAAGTAACTGTTGTGTGCGGTATCAAAAATCATTTTCAACCGGCCATGACGGCCATAAAAGCTATCGCTACGTCCTTGCAGTTCTGTGGTCCAAAATCGGTAGCTTTCAAAGCCCAGCCCAAACACCGGTGACTCCCCGGCTAGGTATATTGCATCTCGCCAGATGGCGGTCCGAGCTGCGGGGTTAGCGATGTTTTGCGCTCTGTTGAACAGTAAGTTTTTTTGCCCCTTGGCGTCCTCTCTGTCTTTTTTTGACTGCGCTTGTTCTTTGGTATCCTGGGAAGTCTCACTGGCATTCGTTGTATTCGTAGTATTCGTCGTGCTGGTGAACCTATCTTTGGTCAAAAACAAGCTGATCAACAGCAAACTGATCACCAAGGTGATCGGCAGCGAAACCACGGCATAGGCAATGATCTTCAACAACTTTCTTTTTCGAAACCCGCCGCCCGAAAGCTGAGTCACCCCATAAAACACCAGCCAGCAAACAAACAAAATGACTGGATACACCACCCAACTGGTCCGAGAACCGGTGAGCAAAATCGAAATTTCGATCAACACCAAGGAGGAAAACAGCGCCACTGTGATCAACCGGTTCCGCTTTGGATGGAAAAAGAAAGCTAAGATAAAGGGGGTGGCCAGCGAGATAAACTCGGCGTACCAACCAGGATTCCCAAAAAAAGATTGGATACGGAATCGCTGCACCCTTGGGGCATAAGCGTCCAGTGCAACCCACCCAAAGTATTCCGCCAAACCAGTCAACGTAGCGATCATAGCCCCACACATCAGGCCATAGCCCATCGCTTGGTAATACTGTTTCGGGTTGTACTTAGACGACAGCACAAACACCCAAGCGATAAACAGCAACAGCCGGTTAAACGAGCCTAAGACATATTCAGGGGTGTCGGGGATTGCAAACAAAAAGCGGTCTAAAAACCCTGCCCCTCCCCACAAACCCAGTTGATCCAACAAGCTTTGGTAGGGCAGGTTCAAAATCGAGAGCCCGGCACAACCCACAAACAGCAGCAATCCTTTCAACAAAAAGGGGTTTACGGGACTGTTCAGCTTTGGTGACAACTCCGTGAGGCAAAAAGCCAAACCCAACTGAGCAACCAATAATATGAAGACTTGGGAGTGAACCGTATAGGGTTGACACCCAAATAAAATCAGCCCTGTACTGAACACAAACAACGAGTGGTTCAGGTACTGAGGAAAACAGCTCAAACAGAAGGGGATCAAAAAGGACGCTAAAACAAAAAATTTCCAGTTCGGTTGGTGCTCCACCAGCCCGTACCCAAAGGCCAAAGCTTGGGCCAAAAAGAAAAGCGACAAAACCACTTTGATTGGCTTCACAGCCCTTAGGTTCAAAGATAACTGGCTTGGTAAAGATAATTGCACGAGATTCGGGGGCTAAAATACAGTAGATACCAATGTATACTCTGGTTAGACCCTAAGCGTTTTTGCTCTTGCACGCAACAAATTAACCTATCTAAAGCGACTTCAAACAAGCCCGGCGGGATGTCCCCCCGCCCGACAGACGCAGCCCACCAGTTCTGGTGAAGCAACGAAACCCGCCGGGGGACTGACTGCTTTGTGCTTATTTCAGGGAACACAGTACCCGCCAGGGCAAATTGATGCCGCTCGACGAGATCAGGCCAAAAAAAAGGCCGCTAAACAGATGTTTCGAATTGCTTCAAATATGTTTTTCCTGTACTTTGACCCACAACCTCTCTACGTGAGGAACGATAAACAGGGCGGTGATCGCCCTTGAAATGCAGGCCCAGGAATTTGAGTTTTTTCTTGCTGTTTTTACCTACAGCAGATTGGCACCACCTGGGCAAAGAGTGCTAACACTGAATTAAGCAAGGGTAGGCTAACCCCATGAGGTGCAACAAATAGGCTTTGAGCGTTTACTTAGTTACTCAAAGACAACCTGGATTTCATTTAACTTTCCCAAGATCGAATATGTCACTTTCCCCCGTTAAGTTGTGCCAAAAGGTCCTAAACTTGGACCGGTCGTATAAACGTTGGCTCTTCAGAGGTTTCGATACTGTCGTCATCACTCTGTCTTACTACTTGGCTTTCTGCCTTCGGTTTGAGCTGACCCTAGCCCCGAAGATCTCGAACAACTTTCTTTTCTTTCTAGGCTTAGCCGTCCCCATCAAAATAATCATCTTCACCTTGGTGGGCGTTTACCGCCCGGTGTTACGGTATGCTGGGGTCGGGTTTTTGAAAGTTGCCTTTATTGGTGTGGTTGTCAGTGCGGCCACATTGGCTCTTTTGGCCTATGGAGTGTTGGAGCAAAACCTGCCTCGGTCGATCTTGATCTTGGATGGCATCGTCAACTTAAGTTTGATGATCGGTATGCGAGTCTTCTTGCTCCGAGCGTTAAATGTTTTATTGTTCCCTAAGAAAAATCAAAACAGGCACTCTGAGCATATCTTGATTTATGGTGCTGGCAGTGCTGGCAGCCACTTGGCAAACTCCTTAGCTCGAACTCCTAACTTGAAAGTGGTTGGGTTTTTGGACGATGACGAGAAGTTACAGCACCACCAAGTAGCGGAATATGAAGTCTTCAGCACTAAGTCGCTAGACGACATCATCCAACGTAACCAAGTCACCTCTGTTTTGCTTGCCATGCCCTCGGCCAGCCGGTCCCGGATCAGCGAAATCCTCAAACGGCTAGAACCTTACACCCTTAAAATCACGACCATCCCTTCTGCAAGTGAGATCGTTTCGGGGAAAGTTTCGATCAACCAGATCCATGAAATCGACATTGTTGACCTGCTTGGCCGACAAGAGGTGGAGCCAGACCAAAACTTACTCAAAGGCAATATCGAAGGCAAAGTTGTGTTGGTCACTGGTGCGGGTGGATCGATTGGCTCTGAGCTGTGTCGTCAGATCATTTTGCAAGGCCCCCGGTTGATGCTGGTTCTCGACCAGAACGAGCTTGCGTTATATCAAATCATGAAAGACCTTTCGGCGGGAATCGACAAGGGCATCGTCAAGCCGGTGCTCGGCTCCATATTGAACCGAGAACTGATTGAGCGACTGCTGAAAGAGCACCAAGTCAACACCATCTACCACGCCGCTGCCTTCAAACATGTGCCGATTGTGGAAGAAAACCACGCCGAGGGGCTCCGCAATAACATCGGCGGCACCTTGACCTTGGTCAAAGCCGCTTTTGCAGCCCAGATCCAGGCTTTTGTGCTGATTTCAACAGACAAGGCAGTCAGGCCAACCAACATCATGGGTGCGAGCAAGCGGACTTCAGAGCTGGTTTTGCAGGCTTTCCAGGAAAAAGAAGGCAACAAAACCTTGTTTGCCATGGTACGTTTTGGGAATGTGCTCGACAGCTCTGGTTCGGTGGTGCCTTTGTTCCGGGAACAAATCCGGGCAGGTAAAGACATCACGTTGACCCACAAAGATATCACCAGATACTTTATGTCCATCCCCGAAGCCGCCCGTTTGGTGATCCAAGCTGGCGCCATGGCTAAAGGTGGAGATGTATTTGTGTTGGACATGGGGAAGCCGGTTAAGATTTATGATCTCGCGGAACAAATGATCCGGCTCAGCGGGCTACAAATCGGTATGGATATCGATATCAAGCTGGTTGGGCTCCGGCCAGGAGAGAAGCTCTATGAAGAACTGCTGATTGATCCAGCCAGCAGCCAGTCGACAGACCATGCAAAAATTTTCAAGACCAACGAGCATATGCTGCCTTGGGAAGAATTAGAGCCACTGATCCAGAACCTGTTCGACTGCTCCCAAGGGAGCCGAGAAACCGCTATTGAAGCATTAAAACAAGTCGTCCGAGAATATACAGGCCCGGTCAACTGACCACGCCTTTCTAGAGAGGCCATGGGCTCACCACCAATGACGGCCCCTGGGCTTTGTGTCACAAGGTACGTAAATGCCCTCTTGCGAATCAAAACCTGAACGTTAGCACCGATGAAAAAAGTTTCGATTATTGGTACCGTTGGCCTACCCGCTAATTACGGAGGTTGGGAAACATTGACCGACCACCTCACCAAAAGCCTGCACAAACGATTTGAGTTGATCGTTTACTGCAGCGGGAATCGGTATCCAGAGAAATTAGCGAGCTATAACGGCGCCCGTCTGGAGTATGTAAACTTAAACGCCAACGGCGCACAGAGCATCCCCTACGACCTCATTTCGATGTGGCGGTCCCTGAAAACGGCTGACACCATCTTGATCCTTGGAGTATCGGGGTGCATCTTTTTGCCCTTTTTGAAGTTGATCGGTAAAAACAAGAAGTTCATCGTGAACATCGATGGGCTTGAATGGCGACGAGCTAAATGGAACGGACCGACCAAAAAATTTCTGAAATTTTCCGAAGCCGTTGCGGTTCGGTACGCCGACGTCACTATATCTGACAACAAGGCGATCCAGCAATATATCACCGATGAGTATGGCCAGGATAGCGAGCTGATCGCCTACGGTGCGGACCATGTTGAAACCATTGCACTGAGCGACGAAATCGCCAACCAGTACCCTTTTTTGAAGCAACCCTACGCCTTCAAGGTCTGCCGGATTGAACCAGAAAACAACCTGGACATGATTTTAGAAGCCTTCGGAAAAACAGATAAGCTGCCCTTAGCGATCATCGGGAATTGGTCAAACAGCTCTTACGGTCAGGCCTTAAAAGCCAAGTACGAAGAGGTGCCACACATCCACCTGATCGACCCCATCTATGACCAACAGATCTTAAACCAGTTCCGCAGCAACTGCAAAGTTTACGTCCATGGGCACAGTGCTGGAGGAACCAACCCCTCACTGGTAGAAGCCATGTACCTGGGGCTACCGATCTTAGCCTTTGGGGTGAAGTACAACATCGCAACGACCCATGAACAAGGTAAATACTTCGACACCGCAGACGAGCTGACTGCGCTGCTCGAGAGTTTGAGCGATGATGAACTCGCCCAACTGGGGAGCAGGATGAAGCAAGTTGCAGAGCAGCACTACACCTGGCAGCGAGTCGCAGACCAGTATGCTGAACTTTTTTAGGGTAAATTGATGATTTTAGTCACAGGTGCCACCGGGTTTGTCGGCAAAGAGCTGATCAGCCAACTATTGGCCCACCAAAAAAGCGTTCGGGCTTGCGTACGGCAAAGCTCCGCAAGCTTCCCCGATTCGGTGGATATCGCACAAACGGGGAATTTGTCCCCAGAGTTGGACTGGACCCCCTTTTTAGTTGGGGTCGAGGCGGTGGTTCACGCTGCGGCCAGGGTGCATGTCATGCAAGACAGCTTGAGTGATCCATTGGTCGAGTACAGAAAAGTCAACACCGAGGCGACCTTGAACCTCGCTAGGCAGGCTGCAAAAGCCGGGGTCAAACGATTTATTTTTATCAGTTCAATCAAAGTCAACGGTGAGTCAACCGCACCAGGAACCCCCTTTTCTCCAGAGACCACCCCTCACCCGGTTGATCCTTACGGGGTTTCAAAATACGAAGCCGAACAAGGTTTACTAGAACTAGCCGCCCAAAGCGACTTGGAAGTGGTGATCATCCGGCCCCCTTTGGTATATGGCCCTGGGGTGAAAGCAAACTTCCGAAGCATGATCAAATGGTTACACCGGGGGGTACCTCTGCCTTTAGGGGGAATCCACAATCAGCGTAGTTTGGTTGCCTTGGACAATTTGGTGAACTTCATTGAGCTTTGTTTGACCCATGCAAAAGCAAAAAACCAAGTGTTTCTGATCAGCGACCAACAGGATGTTTCCACCACCGGCCTGCTGCAAGCGATTTCTAAGGCTTTAGGAAAACCTTCCTTGCTGATCCCCATACCGATGACTCTCATCAAACTCGCCGCTGGCGTATTAGGGAAACAAGGTTTAGAGCAACGGCTTGCAGGCTCATTACAGGTAGATTCTTCAAAAGCAACCGAGCGACTCGATTGGAGGCCTGTGGTGACCTTCGAACAAGGGGTCCAAAAAACCGTTGATGCCTACTTAGGATGATAAACATGATACTTGGGTACCTATTGGCTTTTGCCCTCACCGTAGGCCTAACTTACCTGCTGAGGCTCTACGCCCTAAAAAAGAACATCATCGACATCCCCAACGCCCGAAGTTCCCACCAGACCCCGACTCCACGAGGTGGTGGGTTGTCTGTGGTGGTGGTTTTTCTTCTGGTCTTGATTGGGTTCACCGGCATGGAAATGATGACTCTCCAGACAGGTGGCCTGATTGCCCTCGCAGGAGCGATGGTCGCCGTGGTCGGCTGGATAGATGACCATGGCCATATCCGAGCCTTGATCAGGCTGGCGGTTCACCTCAGTTCAGCAGGGTTGGTCCTCTTCGCCATTGGCGGGATGCCTGAGTTTGTGATGTTTGGTTTTGTGGTTGATTACCCCGTGGTTTCCAATGTGCTGGCCCTGTTCGCTCTGGTCTGGGTGCTGAACCTGTTTAACTTCATGGACGGCATCGACGGCATTGCGGGCGTGGAAGTGACCACCACCACCCTGACGGCTGGCTTGATTTTATTTGTTGTTTTTGGGTTCCAGGAAGCTGCGTATCTACACTTTTTTTTAGCTGCATCAGCCCTGGGCTTTCTTTGTTTGAATTTCCCTCCTGCAAAGATTTTCATGGGCGATGCGGGCAGCGGCTTTTTGGGGCTCAACCTCGGGATGCTCATGCTGTTTAGTGCCAGCTTAGATCAAAAAATGTTATGGGTTTGGCTGATCTTACTCGGTGTGTTTATTGTGGATGCTAGCTTCACCTTAGCAAGGCGACTGCTGCGAGGCGATAAGGTTTACGAAGCACACCGCAGCCATGCATACCAATGGGCGTCCAGACGCCTGGGTAGTCACCGTCCAGTGACCCTTTTTGTGCTGGTCCTGAACTTATTTTGGCTTGGACCGTTGGCATTATACGTTGCATTGGATAAACTAGACGGACTGCTGGCAACCCTGATTGCCTATGGCCCCCTGCTTTGGATTGCTTGGGTGTTTAAGGCTGGAGAAAAAGAAGATTAGGCAGGTCTCTCGCCCACAGGTTGATACAGAGACAAACTAAATTTACTTCAGTAAGATAGCAGTGTCCAACCGGACATACAGACAGCCTCTTAGGGCTCAGATCATACGACACTGGGCTCAGGGAATACGCTGACCCACAACACTACAAAGGCAAACGTGGCTAGGGTTCAAAACACAAAGTACATCAGCAATGACACCTTAAATATTGCTGAACTGTTACTCACGTTCCGTAAGCGTTATAAGCTGATTTTAGGGAGCACAATCCTTTCCGCACTGATTGCATTCGGAGTTGCTTCTCAAATGCCGGACAAATACTTGGTCAAAGCGAGGATCCAGTTCGGCGTTTATTATCAAGCAGTCCTGCTACCAAATGGGTCAGCAAAAATTCGAACTGGATACATTGAAAACACAGCAGCTCTGTCCAGGCGTCTGAATGCCCTTTTTGTCGCCCCGGCGGGGGTACGATCTCCACAGGGTATCCAATCGATCAGCTTGCAGCCTGGTGAAAAGATCATAGATGTTACAGCTATCTCCGACTCCAACGCCCACGCAGCGGAGGAGATCCAGAAGGTGATTGATGAAGCCAACAGGAGAACCATAGAGGACGAACAAGGAGACCCTCAAGGTTTATTGGCCTTACAAAAGAAAATTGAGGAAGGTATTGAACAAAGAGATGTAATGGTCAACGAAACCATCCCTGAGTTGACCATCAAGTTAAAGCAAGCCGAAGTTGAGGCGGCATTCATCGCTCGGTCCTTCAAGCTGCAAAAGACTTTGTTCAACACCCGAGGAGCAAAAAAGCCAGAAGTATTTCGTGACTTGGTAGTAACCTATGCTTCATTATCTTCTCTACTCGTTGGAGCTCAGAACAATATCTTGGGGCTGACACGTACTCTTAGCAAAAACAAAAAGGCTCTCCCTGAGCTCGAAGCAAAAACAGAGCAACTACAAGCTGTCTATACGGAGCTTACAACCGCACGAGAACCCCAAATGTCGGCACTCATGGCCCCGATCACTCAAAGTGACAAGCCCTTCAATTCCAAAAAACGAGTTTATGTTTTAGCGATCCTATTGGTTGTCTTTTTGGGGTCTGGCCTCTTGGCTTTTTTCTTGGACTTACTGGAAGAACAAAGGGGCTTAGAAGCTCAAAATCCAACCAGCTAACCGTCTTCTACCCTCAAGCTGGAAGCAACCTTGGACTTCCAGCTACAGAGCCACCCCGTGAGGGTGCGCCTCTCAGTGCCGCTCATAGAAAACAAAGCAAAACATTTGCTCCCACTCGTTTCAGCCCTGGTTGCCCACAAAACTCCAGTTCATAGATCAGGGGAAGCCCTGTGGGCTGAGCCTCAGGCAGGTTTGACTCCGAAAGAGCTACTCTTACTGCCTCTGCTTGCCTTGACTCAGCAAACAATCAGCTCTGCTTGCGTAGGTAAAAACAGCTTGGGCTAGATCACAGCTTTGCCCTATAGATGGACTTGTTCCCCGGCAAACTTGGTTTTTAGCGGCCCTAACCTGGTGATGATCAAACAAAATCTGCACACAGGGCGCATCCTTGGTTTCTAAGGTGATCTACTTGAAGTTCAGGTGGCATCGTAGCGGGAATATAGGGCGATCAACCAGGGGTTTTGGCTGGTATAAAAAAGACAAAAAAAAACCTCCACGGAGGAGGTCTTTTTTCTAAGCCATCGGCGATCAGCTCGCTTTTGTTTTTTCCACTTCGTCAAAAGGAAGCAAAGGGTTTCTTAACCCTTCAATCACGTCCTTATCCAAGACGATTTCTTCAACGTCAGACGAAGGTGCCTCATACATCAGCTCCAGCATCGCTTTTTCTAAAATCGCTCGCAAGCCACGGGCGCCGGTTTTTCGCTCGATCGCTTGTTTTGCAATCGCCTGAACAGCGTCGTCCTGGAACGTCACCTTGATACCGTCCATTTCCATCAAACTGCCAAACTGGCGGGTCAATGCATTCTTAGGCTCGCTCATGATCCGCACTAAGTCTTCTTCAGTCAGGTCTTCCAAGGTTGTGACAACCGGCAAGCGGCCCACAAATTCAGGGATCAACCCATACTTCAATAGGTCTTCGGTTTCAACTTCGCCCAAGACCGATTTGATTTTTTTCGTATCCGTTTCAGCAAGTTTTGCCCCAAAGCCCAAGGACTTTTTACCGATCCGCTCGTTGATCACTGAGTCCAAGCCAACGAAGGCTCCACCACAAATGAACAAGATACTGCTGGTATCCACTTGCAAGAACTCTTGCTGTGGGTGCTTTCGTCCCCCTTGAGGTGGGATGTTAGCAACGGTGCCTTCAATGATTTTCAGTAAGGCCTGTTGTACCCCTTCACCAGAAACATCACGAGTGATCGAGACGTTTTCGCTTTTCCTGGTGATTTTGTCGATTTCGTCGATATAAACAATCCCTTTTTGAGCTTGCTCAATGTCGTAATCCGCAGATTGCAACAATTTTAAGATGATGTTTTCCACATCTTCCCCAACGTAACCCGCCTCAGTTAAGGTGGTTGCGTCTGCCATCGCAAAAGGAACATTTAAGATCTTTGCCAAGGTCTGGGCGAGCAATGTTTTACCGGTACCGGTCGGCCCAATCAACAAAACGTTAGATTTAGACAGCTCAATGCCGCCTTTCACAGAGTTGAAGATTTTTTTATAATGATTGTACACCGCTACAGACAACACCTTTTTGGAGTCTTCCTGTCCAATGACATATTCATCAAGGATTGCTTTGATCTCTTTTGGTTTTCGCAGATCAACGGAATCCTCCGACGGCTTGTCTTTTGTCCGTTCTTCTTCAATGATGTCATTGCACAACTCAATACATTCATCACAAATGTAAACGGTTGGCCCTGCAATGATCTTGCTGACTTCGTCTTGGGATTTCCCGCAAAACGAGCAGCGTAAGATGGATTCCTTTGCCATATGGTCCCTACTCTTGGATTCGCTTTTCCATGGTCACGTCGATCAGTCCGTATGTGGCAGCTTCTGCACCATCAAGGAAATAATCTCGCTCGGTGTCTGCTTGGATTTTTTTGAATTCTTGACCGGTATGCAGGGCAAGGATTTCATTGATCCGCTTCTTAATCCGAACATTTTCCTTAGTCTGGATCTCGATATCAGAGGCTTGGCCACCAATACCTGCAATCGGCTGTCGCAAATGGACTGTTGAGTTAGGTAATGCAATTCGCTTTCCTTTTGCGCCAGAGGCAAGCAAAAGGGCTGCAATATTACGTGCCTGTCCGATACAAATTGTCTGAACGCTAGGCCGGATGTATTGGATGGTATCATAAAGAGCCAAACCAGCGTTCACCGAACCCCCGTAGGAGTTAATGTACAGGCTGATATCTGCGTCCGGCTTGTCTGCTTCTAGAAACAGCAACTGAGCAATGATCACGTTTGCTGTATAGGTGTTGACTTCTTCACCTAGAAAAATGATCCGGTCCTTGAGCAGCCTAGAGTATATATCATAGGTCCGCTCGCCTCGGTTTGTCTGTTCGATTACGTACGGGATCGTGCTCATGACAACAGCCCACCAACGATTGCATCCAAAACAGTCTCTTCAGACATCATCTGGTACACATCATTATAAAACTGACGTCCATAATCGGTGCGAACCAATTCCATTGGGTTTTGGCCCATCATGGCAGCTTGAGAAGAAAATCGTTGCCAGATATCGTTGTCATCAAGCTTGACGTTGTTTTCTTGCATGTACCGGTGAATGTACCGGTTGGTGCGCAGGTAAGAATCAGCTTCTTTTGCCGCAATCGGCGCCAATTCGTCTTCTGGCTTATCTTTGTTTTCTGGTGCGTGACTCATCTGGTGAAGACGGAACTTCACTTCTTCCGCAATCAAACCTTCAGGGAGCTCAAAACTCAACTTTTCAGCCAGTTGTTTTTTGATTTCTTCACGGTACTGTGCTGCCTGCTCTTGTTCTTTGATCACTTTCAATTCATCAGTAATCATTTGATCAAAGTCAGCTTCGGTTTTCACCGCGTCGCCGTATTGAGCCAAGAACTCGTCGTCAATCGCTGGAAGCGACCTTGCGTTCAATTCCTTGAGGTGTACCTCAAAGGAAGCCTTTTTGCCTTTGAAGCGGTCTTCAGGATGGTCGTCTGGTAGAACGGCGTCAAAAGCCTTTTTCTCGCCAACAGGCATGCCCAAAATCTCGGTTTCAAAAATATCGATCAGTTGTCCGCTACCTAACACGACTTTAAAGTCTTGCTGGTTTACGTCATCGCCGTCTTCGGTCTTGCCGGTGAAATCAACAACCACTTGATCGCCAGATTCAGCAATCCCTTCTTTGGGGGTCAGTACAGATGCCTGATCTAAGTGGCCGTTTCGTCGAGATGCTTTTTCAGCGTCACTGACGTCCACTTCTTTTTTCTCTAGGCTCAGTTCACCTGCGCCTAGCATGTCAAAAGGAGGCCAAATTTCTGTGGTTGCGGTGAACACAAAAGGTTTGCCTTTCTGAACGTCGAGGTCAGCAAACTTTGGGTTCATTGCCGGGCTTAGCCCTTCTTTCTTGATCGCTTCTTGGTAGTACTGAGGAACCAATGTCTCCATGGCTTCTTCTTTCATGTACTTTGCGAAACGTTTCTCAATCAACGCTTGAGGGGTTTTTCCGCTGCGAAAACCGTTAACCTTCACCTTGCTTTTCAGCTCGCCATAGACTTTGTCATAGGCCGCTTTCACTTCAGCTGCAGGTACTGTGATTGTAAGTTTTCGATTCAGGTTGCCCAAATCTTCTAGAGAGACGCTCAGTGATTCCATAAAGTCCGCTTCTGATTGAGATGATTTCCCATCATGTTTTTGGTGTGTTAAGCGGCTATAATCCCTCATTTTGCCCGATTCGTCAACGCCTAAGCTCTCCGGTTGATCGCTTCTTCGTAGCCGTCCAAGGTTTTTGCCGCTGTTTTGGCCCAGGTGAAGCCCTGAGCGTAGGTTTTCGCCCCTTGCCGAGCTTGGCCTGACACCTCACTCAGCCGGTCCAACTGGGCGGCCATTTCTTCGATATCAAGAGGGTTGGTCAACAAAGCGTGCCCCCCGGCTACTTCCGGTGAAGCCCCTTGGTTGCCGGTCAAAACCGGCACCCCACAGGCCATGGCTTCCAAAATAGGCAGCCCAAACCCCTCGTATAAGGTGGGAAAGACAAACCCCGCCGCATGGGAATAAAGGGAAGGTAAATCGGCTGCGCTGGCGTAGCCGATCAAGTGGACCTTGTCCCCAAGCCCGAGCCGGTTCACTTCATCCAAGATCGCTTGACCGCCGTAGGAGAGTTCCCCAGAAAGCACCAGATGGATATCCGATTTCACAGCGCAACGGTGATAAGCTTGTAACAACCGGACCAGATTTTTGCGGACAGAAAGGCTACCGACATAAAAAAAATATCGTTTATCCAGCCCAGCCAAGCCGTAACGAGACAACACTTCAGGGGCCAAGGACGGCGCAAACTCAGGTTGCACCCCCAAGTGGGTGACTCGGATTTTTCCAGGGTCCACACCAAACAGGTCACACACATCGTCCGCTGTTTGCTGGCTGATCGATAAAATCAAGTCTGCGCGCTTAAAGGCCTTTTGGTAGTCTTTGCGCTTTTTTTTTAAAAACCTCTGGGAGGCGACCTGCTGATCCACCAGCCGGAAAGGGGCCAAGTCCATCGCCGTCACCACCGAGGCCATTTTGGGGGCCAAGGGCAGCTTCATGTCCATGCCGTGCAACAGCTTCGCCCCTTTGGGGGGGTAAAAAAGCCCCTCGTAGGTTTTCAACCCTGGCTGCATCCAATAGGGCAACTGGCCACGGTGGGCTAGCTTTTTTCGGCGCACCGCAAAGCCAAAGTTGGACAACCCCTGGGCCCGGATCATTTCACGAGAGAGCTGCCGGATATACCGGTAAATCCCCGAAGGGTTCTCCACACAGGCTGAACTGACTTCTAAATAATACATCTTCACCAGACGAATGTTTTTTAGAGCCACCCTAAACTTTTTAGAACCAACCGACAACCAAAGAGCCGTCTTAACTCGGCCCAATCAGCCCCAAAACCACCGGGGCCAAAGCGGCCCCCAGGGTGTGGTGCTGCGGTTCGTCTAAGTGGATGCCGTCCACCGCACTGGACGAGGCAACCGACTGAGCGTCAAAAAAAGCACAGCCCTTTTGTTTGGACACTTCGGCGAAGGCCGCCCCCATACCCACACATTTCAGGTCACCACCCAAAAACTTTGCGGCGATGTCGCCTTTCGGTTCTTGGATCAAGGGAGGGCAGACCACCAAGATTTTTGGCTGAGCCATCCCTGGCTCAATCGGTGCCTGCCGGACCACGTCCACCAACGCCCCGACCCCCTGGGCCGAGCTCCAAGCGTCGTTTTGGTGGGCCCGCTGAAAATCATTGGTCCCAAGCATCAAAACCACCAAAGCCAAAGGGGAGCTGACCTCGATCCTCTGAGCCAACCCCACCAACCCGTTTCGCCCGGCTTTGAAAGGGTCATCCCAGACCGTCCGGCGGCCATTGAGGCAATCTTCGATCACCCGAACTTTTTGCTGAGACAACGCCAAGGAATGTTCCAATACCCCTGTCCAACGTTTTTCAAAGGGCAGCCGGTTGCGGGTTCCTGGGATGATCCCCCAGGTGAGGGAGTCTGAGTAAATCAAGATTTGTTTCATCATGTTTCTGCCAAAAGGGGTTATAGGTTCAGGTTTCACAGCGACCCTCAAACCAAGGGTTTTCTCCCGCCATAGACCGCAAAGTTATAACACTTCCAAAAGACCTCTACCGGTTCGAAGCCAGCGCCTTGCAACCAAGACAACTGGCGGTCAAGCCGGGCGGGGCGGTCTTCTTCGGCGTATTTCACCAACCAACGGTTTTCTACTTCTTCAAGCGACACCTGCCCCAACATAAAGTCCTTCCATTTTTCCATGTACTGACCTTGGATTTCTTCTGTCGCCCCCAACACCACGTCAGCGTTCACAAACCAGCCGCCGGGCTGCAATGCACCGTAGATGGACTGAAAAAACACCTCTTTTTCTTGGTCTGTTTCTAGGTGATGCAACGCCAACGAAGAGATGATCACATCATATTTCTTGGGGCCTGTGATGCTGGAAAAGTCGCCGTGGATCGCCCGAATTTGAGGGTACCCCGCCAACTTCGCCTCGGCGATATCTAACATATTTTGGGACACATCAAACAAATCCACCTGGGCGGCTGGGAGCAAAGACAACACCGCAGAAGCCAAGGTACCGGTCCCACACCCCAAGTCCGCCACCTTGGGTGTCTTTCCCACACCGACAAATACACAAAGCACCGCTTGCAGCATTTCCGAGTAATGGGGGATGAGCTTGTAAATCAAATCATCATACTCTTTGGCCTCTGCCTCAAAGTGTTGCTGGATTTGATTTTTTCTGCCGGTATCATTCATTTTGACCTCTAGAGTTTTCGTTCAAACCAAGCAGCCCTTTGACCGCCACACAAGCTGCGTCCAACGGCCAAGTGCCCCCCACGGCTAAGGCCTCGGTGGACGCCCCATCGAACAACACCACCAAAACATCGGCTAAGGCCTGCCCGCTGAGCCCCAAACCGGTCTGCCCTTCCAACTCCTGGATCAAGGTGACAAAAAAGGCCCGGAAGGCATTTTTGCTCAACACCACCTGTTCTTGCACAGGTAAGTGGGCCGCCCCAAATTCATTGGATATCTTCAGAAAAACACAACCATTATACCCCGGATCTTCCCGCCACAGGTACAGTCGCTCGAACAGGGCGAGGATTTTTGCCCCCGGTCCGCTGTCCGCCGCTAAGACCATGTCCATTTCTGCTTGAAGCACCTCTCGGGTGTGCCCTAAATAGGCAATCGCCAAGCTTTCCTTGGAAGGGAAGTGATAATAGAAGCTCGCCTTAGCGACCTTTGACTCTTCAATGATCTGGTTGATCCCGGTTTGGTGGTACCCCTGCGCATAAAACAGCCTCGCTGCGGTGCTTAAAACTTTATCTTTGGCTGAAAGGCTCATGATGCTTTGGGTAGACGGGTACAATCAAGTTGTTTTCAGAAACATACAGACAAGTCTGTCTGTATGCAATCCCTATTTTTAGGCAAAATCATTTTCATCATAAAATCAACCATTAAGACCTGTTTTATAGCCTTCCAAACTCTGCGATGCTGCCTAATGTGAAAGAATCAGAATCCCTTCACAATAAAATATATTTGACTCTTAAAGAATTTATCTGGTATAACTCAATCAAATTAATATTTAAAGGAGATAGAATCACCATGAAGATATCAAAAAAAGAACAAGACAAGGTCCGTGGACGCATCATCACCGCCTTTGTGGCCCTGGTGACAGAGAAAGGTTTTCGGAAAACAACCATGGGTGCGGTTGCCAAGGCAGCCGATATCGGAGGTTCGACGATCTACAATTATTTTAAATCCAAAGAACAAATCCTTTTCGCTCAAAAGGAAACCATGCTTCAACAAGCGGTTAGACAACTCAAGCAAATTGAAGACCTCGGATCGTACCAATTGCAAGAGCGGCTTCAAGTCTATTTTGATTTGATTTTGGAGGTCTACGAAGAACACCGAGACTTTGTGATTGAGGCCCAAAAACAAATTGCGTTGACTCCCTTTTCCTTTGTGGCGGAGATCAAAAGCCTCAAAGAGGTGTTTGGTGGTCCAGTCCATGAGGCCATGGAAGCGGCGATTGAGTCTGGGGAAATCCCTCATCCGCCGTTACGTAGTTTCTTAGAATCCTTGATTGGGGATTACTTCCATGGTTTGGTCCATTACTGGAGCGAGGATGATTCCGAAGACCGCAGCAAAAGCCTGCAACTCTCCGACTTGAGCTTAGGGCTGGGGGTTTCGCTGTTAAAAAGTGGAGCGATCAACAAAGGTTTGGACCTGTTGCAGTTCCTCTTTAAACGACACATGCACAGCTTGGCCGGGTTGTTAGGGAATATAGCCAGCGCCAGCCACAGCGGTTGCAACTGCGACTGCCACAAAGGAGAAGAGAAATGAATAAAAATGGGGTGCCTCGGTCAAAACTGAGCCGTGGCAGCAAGGTGGGTTTCACCGCCCTGCGAGTGGGGGCAAGCGAAGCAAAATTACGGATCAAAAACAAACTGGGGGCGAGTAACGAAGCAGCGGACCATCAAACCCGAGAGTCCCAAGCCAAAAAGATCTTCAAGACCCTGGCAGAGTTGCGGGGTTCGGCCCTGAAAGCGGCGCAGATGTTGGCCCAAGAGGTGGACTTATTACCCGAGGCTTATCAAAAGGAACTGGGGAAGGCGTGGCACCAAGCACCAAGCCTCAATCGGGCGGTGGTGCGTAAGGTTTTTATGACCCAACTGGGCAAACCCCCAGAGGATTGTTTTGATCGCTTTGAACCCACCGCCTTTGCGGCAGCCAGCCTGGGACAGGTCCATGATGCGGTCTATCAAGGGCAAGACTGGGCGGTGAAGATCCAGTATCCAGGGATCGGAGAAACCATCACCAGCGACATCCAACTGTTGGGCACTCTGTTCAAAACTTTGCGCTTGGGGGTGAAGCTGCAAGACATGCTCGAAGAGGTGCAGGACCGTTTTTTAGAGGAGACCGACTACATCAAAGAAATGGCTGAGATGCGCTATTTCAAGAGCCAGCTCAAGGAATCCTTGGTGCAAATCGCTGAGCCTCTGGAGGAGTTTTCCACGGCCAAGATTTTGGTCACCCAAAAGATCAAGGGCCTGCACCTAGAGGATTGGTTGGGCACAAACCCCAGCCAGGATCAACGCAACCACATGGGCCAGCTGCTGATTGACCTGTGGGAATATGGGGTGTTGCACTTAGAACGGCTCCATGCGGATTCCAACCCAGGGAATTACCTGTTCCTGCCGGATGGCCGCTTGGGGTTGCTAGATTTTGGGTGCATCAAAAAATACGAAGCCGGTTTTGCGGAGAAGTACAAAAATTTCTTCCGAGCCCTTTTGACAGAAAATGTGGATGAGATTCTAGAGGCCCTCGGCACCTTTGGCATCGTCCATGAGCAGACCCCTGAGGCCAAACGGGACCTGTTGGCCATGTCCAAGTGGTACATCCGCCCTTACCAGCTGGAGACCTTTGATCTCAAGGCCCACCAGGGGTACATCAAGGAAGGGAGCCAATGTTTGGCGGCGATGCAAGAGCATTGCACCAAGCACAGCAAAGACTTCATCTTCACCGACCGTACTTGGCTCGGGGTCTACCGCATGTTGGAGCGTATGGGAGCTGAGGTCAAATTGACCGTTGGCCGTCGTCTGCTGTGGGAATAGCCGCAGGTCAGGATTCGGCCAGCGCTGGCCAAGCTGGCCGAATCAACTCGCCTCAGCAGAAATGAATGCAACTTCGAATAGATATTAAAATGATGAAACAGATATTCTTTGGCCTGATCAGTTTTTTGTTTTTCTCTGGTTTGACAACGGCAAAGCCAGAAACGACCCTTCACAGTCAGCACAAGAACCTGAAGGTCTTAGGGGTGGTGTTTTCTCGCTCAGGGACCACCTACAAAATGGCTGAAGAATGGGTGAAAACCTTTGACGGTGATGAGGCTTCAGGCGAAAGAGCCGGATTCAAAGACCATCGGCATCTCGGCGCTGGAAGGCGATCCCCACCAGCACTGACCTCTGACCTACTTCGGCGACTTTGATCCCTGCCGTTCAAAACCGGTCATCTCAAAAAACTGGGTGAACAGGTCCTTCACCAGTTTGGTGACCGCTCGGTGGTAGGGGTGGCCCTTCCCGGCTTGAGGGGTCAAGTCTTTTACAATCCTAAAGTTTGGCCTCATGTACTGATACCCAAAATCATAATATTGATCCACAAAATAGGTGGTCTGTAGCCGGAAGTCCTTGTCATAAATCTGGATCATCCAATCGCCGTGCAATAGAGAATATTGCTTTTCATTCAGCGGGTCGTTAGCCAGTACATACACCACCTTGATCAGGCCATCTAGTTGGTTGTCCAAGGCCAGTCGTTTGGCGAAGTCCGCTGGTAAAACTTCGTCGTTAAGTTTCAGCTGATCTTTCGGCACAAAGACTAAGGGGGATGATTGACTCAGGTAAGCTTCTGTTTCCTGAACAATCCACTGATACAGCAGGTCGTAAGCTTTGGGCTGGTATGGCGTCACCAATGGAGAGCCGACCGGGTCGCCGGTTTCCAATTTGAGCCGTTCTTGCAGGTACCATTCAAAAGAATCCACAATTTTGCCATCACCGGGCTTAGCCACAAAATCAAGGAAACCAAATTCAGGCGGCTCTTTCGCCTCAAGCCCCAAGGCTGCCATTTTTTTTAGATATTTAGTTTTGGATGGTCGCCGTTCGATTTCGTGAACTTTACCATCAATGAACTCCTTCCATTCTTGCTCGAAACCCGTAGCGATCAGGGCCACTCGCTTGTGTTGGAGGGATTGCATAAATGTCTGCTCAGGCCCATACAGCCCCCCTGGGCCGTGAGCATCAATGGGGGCGGTGACCACGCAAGAAGACACCAAAAAAACCAAACCACAGAAAAATGGGAACAAACCGATTGAAACACCTTTAAACATTTTTTCCAAACTCCAAATCATCAAAGCAGCCCGGATGGCTGGTTTAGCCTACTAGAAAATCAATTGATCACAAGACTCCTCACCCAAACAACTAGAGGGGCCTTTTCATCCACTAACAAATCAACTACTTTTGGGTCCAATGAAATAAAGTTCATCTGTTCTCTAGCCGCACCCATCCGGCGGAACATCGATCAGTTGTATAACCAAAAACCGGGATTTCAACATGAGCAATCCAACGTTTTACCTCGTCCTGGTCCGGCACGATCCAAAACAACAAAAAGCCATCCAGGCCTTTGAGCAGGCGGTCGCCCCGATCATGGCCCGGCACGGTGGAAAAATGCAGGCGATCTTGCGCCCCAAGGCACCCGGCACAAACCTGGGCCAAGAAGTCCATTTCCTACGTTTTGACCAAGCAGACGGGCTGAGCCACTACAAGGCAGACCCAGAGCTACAAACCTTAGCGGGCCTTGCCAAAGAGGCTTTCCAATCCTTGGAAGTGATCCCCTGCGAGAGCCTGGACCTAGGGGAATATTATTCTTAGGTGGGTATTATAAGGTTGGTGCAAGGCGGCTAGATTAGCCTGCGGCAAGGGAGGCATCCTAGGCAAAAGTCCATTTGCCTAGGATGAAGTAAAACCCTAGAAGGTGTATTTGATCTCGCCCTGCATCTGTTGATACAAGGTGTCCGCTGCACTGGCGTAGGTCGGGCTCACCATCACCAACAGGCCATCGGTGATTTTATAACTGACGGTCGGCTTGGCCAACAGTTGGGTCAGGCTGCCTTGATCATCCCAGTAGCTGGCAAAGATAAAGGTGGAGCGCAGAGCGTCGCCGGTCAAAAAGGCGCTGCTGATATGACCCGAAACAAACTGAGTTTCTTTGGCTCCCTGCCCCATCAACTGGTTGGCGATGGTCTGGGCGGCCGAGGATTCTTCCCAGTTTCGAACCACTTTTTTCCCGGCGTAGAGGTTCACGGTGCTGGACCCAAAGCTGGTTTCGATGCCAGCGGCGTAATGGTCCCAGGAGTTTTTGACCGCTGGGTCACTGCCTTGGCTGTCTTCGCTGAGGTGCGCAGCATAGGCGAACTTCGCAAAATAGCTACCTAGGCTGTATTGGATGTCGAGCCCAGGGCTTTTTTCATGGTGGTACACACGGCCAATATCCATGTTTTGCGCCACCGCAACATCGGCAACCGGGTCGGTCCCTTCCACGTAACTCAGAGCTAAATCCAACCGGCCCAGGCTCATGAAGTACCGGGCGGCGGCCTTGGAATTTCCGGTGGTTTTGGATGGTTTTTGGTCCGCTAGGTTATAAAAAACATCGGTGCCCAAGGCATCCATGTTGGTCTTCCCTGCCGGAATCCACATCAACTGCACCCCAGAAAAATCGCCAAGCGGTTGGGTCAGTGAGACCCCGGTGCTGGCGACTTTGCTGTCTTCGTACTCGGTGCTGTTGTATGAAAAGTCCCGTGAGTTCACCCGGTCGGTGGGGACTTCGACCCCTTCCATGTAGCCCCAAGTGACCAACTGCCGCCCCACTTTCCAGGTCCGGCTGTGGTCATAAATTTCGGCATAGGCTTCCACCACAGAGGTGTTTGCGGTGGGCTTCGATGCATCCACCGCCTCGTTTTGTTCCAGGTTCACCGCCGCAAAAAAGCGGGCTTTATCCCCAAGAAACCCTTCTAAAGTCAGCTGAAACCGAGCCCCGAGGTCAGAATACCCAGAGCTTTGTTGGTCACTCGGGATGCTTCTCCCCAAGGAACCCATGGTTTGCATCGCCCCCCAAGCCTCGTCTGAGTAGCGAACCGACTGCCAGTAGGCCAAAGGTTTGACATAACCGCCAAACTGAACCGATGGTTTTTCTGGTTCCGAGAGGTCATCGTCTCCACCCGAGAGGTCCGCTGCGTCTCCTGAGCCTAAATCATCTGAACCTAGGTCTGAGAGGTCATCGAAACCACCCAACCCCGAAGAATCCTGGGTTTCAGTGTCCCCCAAGCCGTCCAATTCGCCCAGATCCTGGGCGGTCGCCGCTGTGGTGACCAGCAAAAAGCTGAGCAACACAAGCAACATCCAGAGTGTCCGTTTCATCACAGCACCTACCACCACCTGCGGGTGAACTTGCCTAGGGAGAAGATCCCTTCTTTGACCTTACTCGCTCGTTTCCCCACCGTGATTTTGCCCATTTTCATCAAGGTCTTGGTCCCCTTGAGCTGGCTTTTCATTTCCAAGCCAGTCACCATAAACACCGGTTTCCCGTCCCGGTTTTTGACTCGCTTGAAAGACAACATGGTCATGGTTTTTTCCAATTGGCCTTGCATGTTGTAGATATCATTTTTAAAGTTCAACCCTGATTTTCCGTGAACCAAAGCGACAATTTTTGAAGTCCCATAATCTTCGCGCATTTGCTCGGACTTGAACTGGATTTCGATCTTTTCTAGGTTCAGTTTTTTACCTCGAAAGGAATAAACTTCCGTACCTAGCCAAGTGTACGTCGCCTCGTCTAAGTCAGGCCGGACCAAGTCGCCGTTAGAAAAGTCCGAACCCATGAACGAACTGCTTTTGTCAGAACCCAACACCCGCTTTGGCTTGCGTAGCCCTTTGAGGTAGATCCACTGATCGTCCTCTTCAGCCCCTTTCTTTTCAATCTGCAAGGCAGCGTTGCCTTTGTCGTCTGCCGGGGCATAAAAATAGCTGATCCCACGGTTGAGCCGGTTACTTGGGTCCTTATAGTTCAGCACCAAATTGGCGGCACGGAACTTTTTGGTGAACACCAGTTTGCCCTGGTTGTCGTAGATCTCAAACCGGTTCTCGGTGATGCTTTTTTCCACCACCGGCATGGCGTCTATCGCCTTCACTATCTGATAGCCTTTTTCCTGGGCGGTTTCTGCGGACACATGGCCCACAAACCCCATGGTGAGCAGCCCCAAGAGGGCGGTGGTTCGTTTGAGTAAATTCATTGTGTTCTCCTGAAACAAGTTGGTTAGCTAGTGACGGTTGCACTTTGGTTTTCTTCGTCTTGATCTTCATCAAACATGGTGTGTTTGGAAATAAACTTCGGTCGGGTCCATACAATCAGCGCAGGCAAAATAACCATCGCCCCGATGCTGCTGTAAATCATGGTTCCAGCCATCAAAAAGCCCATGGTGATGTTGCTGACGAAATCGGAAAGCATCAACACCAAGAAACCCAAGGCCACGGAAGTGGCGTTGATCAACACAGCCTTTCCAATCCCTCGTGTAGTGTTCAAATAGGCGGTCTCGATATCGTCGCCCACAGACACCTGGTGTTTGAATCGCTCCAAAAAGTGGATGGTGTAGTCCACGCCAATCCCGATGGAGATCGAAGCGACCAGCATGGTCCCGGTGTTGATCTTCCAACCCAAGGCCCACATGGCGGCAAAGTTGCCGAGCACGGTGAACAACAAGGGGATGATCGAATAAATCCCGCCGACCGTAGAACCAAAGATAAAGAAGGTCACCCCAAAGACCAGCGCAAAGGCCAGCCCGATGGACTTCAACTGAGAGCTAGCGATCACCGAAGTCAACTCAGTGATCGATGGGGCATAACCAGCCAAGGTAACCTTTTCGATGTAAGGGTCATCCTCTGGGAAAAGGGTATCCACCATCCCTTTGAGTTGCTCTTGGTACTCCAGCACAAAGGAAGTCATCCCGTCCCGAGCGATGATGTTTAATTGGAATTCCTTCAGGTCCGGCGAAATCATCGCATCAAAGGTTTCCCGGCTGCCGCTTTGGGCTTGGTTTAACACCACCCCAATGATTCCACGGTCCGTCATGCTGGCATCGCTCAAACCGTCGGTTTCTGCGTTGGGCAGCCGTTCGAAGGCGGGGTTGTCATCATGAAAAAACACACGGTAGGTCAGACGGATTAAATCCACCGGGCCAGACACCATCCCGGTAGGACTCATCTGTTTTCCACCAAGCTCAATCGCTGGGCTCTGTAAGGCTGAAACCTGAGCTTGTAACTGTTCTAACTTCGCCAAGACTTGTGGCTGTTTCACATCGGTGGCGAACAAATCAGACAAGCGATTGAAGGCGTATCGGTAAGCTGTCCACTGGTCCTTTTTTAAGGCTTCTCGGAGTTTCAATACCTGCACCCCGGTGGTCATCCAGGTTTCTCCTGGTTGGCCCAACCGGTGGGTTAGATCCTTCAACCCCTCGATTTGGGTTGTCGATAACTCGCTGAACGGCCCCTGGATGTCTTCTTCAACAACAGCTTCATCCGCAAAGTCGCCAAGCCCAGAAAGGTCGTCGCCTGAGTCGTCCAGCATGTCCAAAGAGGATTCCTCTGGGGCTGATGTGGCCGACTCAGGTAAATCGACTTCAAAGTCTTCGTTTTGTAAATCCGCAAAGAGCTGGAGGCTCACGGTGATGTGTTTGGCGTCTTTGGCCGCCACGGCCTTCTCCAGACCGGACAATGCGCCGGTGAGTAGCACCGCTTCTGAAGTCGTCAGTTCAGTCCAGTGTTTGCGAAAAACATCGGTCCGTTTTGTCAGTTCTTTGGTGATCCACTGGCCTTTTAGGTTTGGGTATTCCCGAAACTTAAACAACAGGTTAAACAGGTTGGTGCCGGTTAAATGTTTGTTGAGGAACAGGTCACTCTGGAACAACGTGTTGCTAGGTTTAAAGTTGTCCATCTGGCCGCCTTCAAACTCCAACTGAGGCACAACGGTCGCAAAACCAATGATCAGCACCCCGCTGCCAACAACCACTTTTTTTGCGTTTGCAGTGACCCACAGGGCCATGTTTTGTAAGCCCCGATCAACCCAGTTTTCCTTGTGTTGCCCTTTGGTTTCATGCATTTTGACAAGCTTTTTTGGCAAGGGCCACAAGCTCAATAACGCTGGGCTTAAGGTCAAAGTCAAGAACAGCGCATAAGCAACACCACAAGCGGCAAACAAACCGAAGTCGCCGATGATGCTGAGGTCTGAAGACAACAACGACATGAACCCCGCAAAGGTGGTCGTTGCCGCCATCACAATCGCCCAACCGACGTGCTGAACCGCTTGGCTCATCACTTCTTTACGGTGGGTGGAAAGCTTGATGTCGTCGTAGTATCGGTTTAACAGGTGAATCCCGTAGGCACTACCGGTCGCCAGCAGCACAATAGGCAGGATAGACGACATCCCGGTCAAGGGGGTGCCAGTGATTGCCATGGAGCCCAAGGCCCAGACAATGGACAAAATCACCGTCAACAGCGGGATCACAACCCCTCGGACGCTACGAAAACTAAAGGCAAGCACAAAAAAGATCACCACCACCCCGATAGGTAGCAACATCCCAATATCTTTACCGATCATCTCAGAAAACTTAGCCATCACCACCGGGGTCCCGGCAATGTGATACTTCACCCCATCTAACTCACTACGGGCCAAAATCTCGTTGGTCAGGTTGTAGACCAAGGCGAGGTCAAAGATATCAACCACATTACCTAGCTTAAACTCCAGGTTTTCCCGGCTCGCTGGGTCAATGTTCGCTAAGGTCAACTCCCATAACCCGTTGGTCACGTTTTCCCAAGTCATCATTTCGGGGTGCAGGTTAAATTCCCGCTGGTCAAGGATACGCATCACAGCGTTGAAACTCTCTACGGTCAAGGGTCCACTGAGCAGGTTCTTTAACTCTGGGTAGTCTCCGTACAGTGGGGATAACTTCGAATCCAGATAGCTGCCCACAACTTCAGACATTTTGACGGAGTGTTCTGCGATAAACTCATCGTCATAGGTGACATCACCCAAGGTCTTCCCGTAGATGGTGAAGGGAAACAAGGTGTCCTTCCCGTTATACCGGGCTTTTAAGTTCGCTGGGTCCAGCGCAGCGGTCAGTTCCACCAGGGTAAAGCGCCGTTTGTAGTCCCACTTTCGGACCATAGGCACCCGAATCAAGGCGGCTTTTTGGTCCACCGAAAGCACATTATTCACAAAAAGTCGGTTTTCGAGCACCGCCGCATTCAACAAGGGGATCAATCGTTCCAAGTCGGCGTCATCTTGGGGCAGCCGCTCTTCTTCCCCTGGTTTGCTGGGGATGCCCAACTGGGCTTTTAGTTTTTTGATCACACTACCGGTCGATACCGACCCGGTTTCTGGGTCCAACACGATGTTTTCAAGGTTCGCCAAACCGGCGATGTTTTCGACATCAATGCCTAAGCCGAAGGTCAGAGTTTCGGTTTTCCCGGTCAGCAGGCTTTCGAAGGTTTTTTGAGTCGTGAGGCCACTCATGGTGACGATGATTTTTTCCATCGCCCGCAAACGGGTAGGGGTCAACAACGAGCCCTGGGTCGCTTCCATTCCGATCAAGAGAACATCTTGGGAATTGAAGTTCTTTTTATAATAATCATTTGCCTTGGTCGTCGGCATAGAGTTCGGCATGAACTTGGTCATATCCGGCTCGATTTTCAACTTGGTAGCGATTTGGTTGAGCATCAGCCCGGTGATCCCAAACACCACCAGTATCACCAGCCACGGTGCCTTGGTTGAAATATTGGCGAAAAATTTCATCATAAAACCTACCCCTTGTTAGCCTGGCTGTACTGCCAGATGCCCAGGTGACCATTTTAGTATTGCGGTCACCATCAGGCAAAAAAAATCCACCCTGAGGTGGAGCCACTGATTTAAAACTTAAGCTCGGATGCCATCGATCATCAACGTCAACACCGCTGTCTGCTCCTTCTGCATCTCCTCTTCATCCATGTACAACCACTTGATGATGAATTGAGACCAAATCGTCACCAAGGTTTGCCCAGTTTCTTCTACGTTCATCTCTTTGAAGAGGCCCTGCTTCACCCCAAGAGCTAAGTCCTGGTGCAAGCCCTCCCGTTTCGTATCCATCAACGCTTCCATTTTGTTGCACACTTCAAACATCTCTTCCATCAACGCCTTGGTCGTACCAAACGAAGCCCTTTGGCTCTGGAAAAACTTGAACTCCCTGGCAAACCGCTGGAAGACCCGTTCATCCGCTTGGGTGAATGGAGCGATTTCCTGTTCAACATGGCTCTTGACCGCTTGGCTGGTGGTGAGTGCAAGCTTTTTGAACAGCTCTTCTTTATCAGAAAAATAATTATAGATCGTGCCTTTCCCAACACCTGCCCTCGCAGCAATTTCGTCCACACTGGTTTTTTTGAACCCAAAGTGAAAAAAGAGGTAGTGCGCCGCTTCTATAATTTTTTGTTCTGTCGAGTTCATCCTTCCTTATGAGCGAGGGTGACTAGGTGACCAATTTATTATATTGGTCATATTCCTGCAAGCACTTTATTTTTTGAGGGCTATCGCCCGGTGTGTTTAAGCTGACTTCCCAGGGGATTTGGGCCGGTACAGCCCTATGCCCAGCGGGATTTTCGGCCCCAAGCCACCGCCCGTTGCCTGACCATAAAAATTTAGGCCTCAAAACAAAAAAGGCGTCAAAGCCCAATGAAGTGCTTTAACGCCTTTGATGTTATTGGAGCGAGAAACGAGATTCGAACTCGCGACCCCGACCTTGGCAAGGTCGTGCTCTACCAGCTGAGCTATTCCCGCTTATTTTTTCTGGTGCGAGAGGAGAGACTTGAACTCTCACATCCGAAGATACCAGATCCTAAATCTGGCGCGTCTGCCAATTCCGCCACTCTCGCTTATGCTATCACTACCAACAACTCATGGGTGGTACGAGCGGGGAGACTTGAACTCCCACATCCCGAAGGACACAAGGACCTGAACCTTGCGCGTCTACCATTCCGCCACGCTCGCGCGCACTCATGTTCAATCTAACCGTCTCTGGTGCGCCTGGCAGGAGTCGAACCTGCGACCTTTGGATTCGAAGTCCACTGCTCTATCCAGCTGAGCTACAAGCGCAAATTTTTGGGGCGAACGACGAGGTTTGAACTCGCGACATCCGGAGCCACAATCCGGTGCTCTACCAACTGAGCTACATCCGCCATCATATGGTACGCCCGAGACGATTCGAACGTCCGACCTACTGATTAGAAGTCAGTTGCTCTATCCAGCTGAGCTACGGGCGCCCGTTGGATTTTGTTGGTCGGGGTGAGAGGATTCGAACCTCCGACCCCCTGCTCCCAAAGCAGGTGCGCTAGCCAGGCTGCGCTACACCCCGATGCAACAAGCGGCCACTATGATGTTAGAGCCATAAACTGTCAAGATTATTTTTTTTTAACCCTGATTTTCCTTTAAGATTTTTGCTTGAGCTGCGAAATGCCCCTCCAATCCTTGGGTGGCAAGGTTCATCATTTCAATCATCTGAAGCGTAGTGAACGGTTCCTTCTCCGCCGTGCCCTGGACTTCAACAATTTTCTGGTCAGCGGTCATCACCACGTTCATATCCACCTGAGCAGAGGAATCTTCCACATAATCCAAGTCCAAACAAACCTCCCCTTCCACAATCCCAAGGCTGATTGCAGCCACTTGGCCGGTCAATACGGGGCCAGAAAACTCAATCCCTTTCTTTTTCATGGATTCAATCGCCAAGCCCAAAGCAACATAAGCCCCGGTGATCGAAGCCGTCCTTGTGCCGCCGTCAGCTTGGATCACATCGCAGTCCAAGGTGACGGTCCGTTCGCCCAACGATTCCAAATCGATCACCGAGCGCAGGCTTCGCCCGATCAACCGTTGGATTTCCATGGTTCGCCCAGAAACCTTCAGTCGGTCTCTCCCGACCCGGGTGTTTGTCGCCCCAGGGAGCATGGAATATTCGGCAGTCACCCAGCCTTGGCCTTTGCCCTTGAGGAAACCTGGGACCCGCTCTTCCACACTGGCGGTGCAAATGACTCTGGTTTGCCCGGTCTCGATCAATACCGAGCCGGCGGCTTGTCCTGTGAAGTGAGGAGTGATTTTTAAGGCTCTGGCGTCGGTGGTTGTTCGGTTTTCGCTGCGATTCATGGTACGTTTAGGGATCAAAAAAATGGAAATGTCATCTTCACCACCCATAGATGAGTGATAAAGATCAGGGGGCATTCGTTTAGGGCTCGTCGTTCCACCAATATTCACGTGCAAAAGACGGCGGCAGCTGTTCCCCTCCTCGTTGGAGGAAAAGCAGAAAACGCCCCAATAGCCTGCGTGTCAAGGAGTAAACCCGGAAGTCTTCACACAATCGCTTTTTATTTTTTTCCGCTGAATAGGCACAATCAATCCATTTCCACTTTTTAAGTTGGACAAAGGGCAAGCCTTGTTGGAAAATTTTCTGAGCCCCTAACAAACAAGCGGGCCGAGACTCTTCCCCCTCGTCTTGAGGGGGAGACAGGTAAAAGCGACAGTATTCGCACCCTGGATTTTTAAGGACAACCGGTTTTATAAGTTGCGACATTGAAAAACATAAGAGGATTAAGCTGGATTGCCTTCTTGCTATTGATGGCCCCAGTGGTGAACTATTTTTTCCTTTCCGACCCTACCCGGTCAATTGAAAAAAGTTCTAATGATAAAAAAACCTATCAAATCATTACATTGGATAATGATTTAGAGGTTATCCTGATCCATGATCCTGACGCTACCCAAGGGGCCGCTGCCCTAGACGTCAAAACAGGCCAGCTGCAAGACCCAAAGGACCGCCAAGGGCTAGCCCACTACCTGGAACACATGTTGTTCCTGGGCACAAAAAAATACCCTGAGTCTGGCGCATACTCCACCTACCTCAGCCAGCACGGCGGTAGTTCCAATGCCTTCACCGCTTTGGAAGACACCAACTATCACTTTGCGATCAACGCCGCCCATCTCCAAGGGGCCCTGGACCGATTTGCTCAGTTCTTCATCGCCCCGAAGCTAGACCCAAAATTTGCGCTACGGGAAATCAACGCTGTGGAGTCAGAGCACCAAAAAAACATGACCAACGACTTCCGCCGTAGGCACCAAGTTCAAAAGAGTTTGTACCGGGCAGGACTGCCGATCTCCCAGTTTGGGACTGGCTCCCTCAAAAGCCTGGGCGGCAAGGAACTGAACGCAAAGCAACTGCAGGCAGACTTAGCCAAGTTCTATCAGCAGCAATATTCTTCTAACCGCATGAAGCTTGCGGTGAGCGGCCCTCAAAGCTTAGAGGAATTAGCAGGGTGGGTGACCGAGTCTTTCGGACCGATTAAAAACAAAAAACTAGTCCACAGCCCGCCGAGCTCTGAGGCAGTCATCACCGCCAAGATGCCTCGGTTGGTCCAAGTCCAATCGATCAAAGAAAAGAGGCTTTTGCAGTTGAGTTGGGTGATCCCTACCCAAAAGCCGCTTTGGCAACAACGTCCAAGCCTAGTGGTCGGCCAGTTGTTAGGGGACGAAGGCGAAGGCAGCTTGCTATCTTACCTGAAACAACAGGGCTGGGCCACCCAAGTCAACGCCTCATCGAGTTTCGGGACCAGCCGTTTTGGGTTGTTTGAGCTGTTCATCACCCTCACCCCCGACGGGATGAACCATTGGAAAGAAATCAATGAGTCGGTGTTCACTTACATCAAAAAGGCAAAAGCAGATCAAGGGTTGCAGAGATTCCAAGACGAATTAAACCTTCTGGGACAATTGGAATTCAAGTTTTTGCCTGAACAAAATCCAGCCAATCGAGTGCAAACGATTTCGCTTCAAATGCAGCGGGTGCCAGCAGAAAAAGTCTTGATCTACCCCTATGAGTTTACTGTTTTTTCTGGCGGTCACCTTGAATCGATTTTAGACAAGCTCACCCCAGAAAACCTGACCACCTACTTGTCGCACCAAGGGGTATCAGGGGACCAAGTAGAACCTTGGTATGGGACCCAGTACTCGGTCGGCCCCGTAGACGAAGCCACCGTGGCTACCTGGAAAAACCCGGCACAAATACCGGCCTTAAAGCTACCGCCACCCAACCCGTTCATCCCCAAAAAAGTCGAGGTGATCAAAGGGATCAAAACGGTGCCTAGCCCGACATTACTGGTGGACCAACCTGGGCTGCGAGCTTGGGTCCAGCCTGACGGACGGTTCAACAGCCCGAAGGTGAAAATCAAAGCCTTGCTGTCCAGCCCAGTGGCCTACGACAGCCCAGAACACGCTGCCTTGACCAAGCTATACACCCAAGTTGTCTCGGAGCGGCTCAATGAATGGGTTTACCCCGCTCGTTTGGCCGGTTCGGCGTTCAACATATCGTCTGGAGTTCGTGGCATTGAGCTAGGTGTTGAGGGCTACCCCGAGACTTTGCCGCTGCTTTTGGACAAATTGGTGGCCGGTCTGCTGCCGCAAACGATTGACCCAAATAAGTTTACCATCGAAAAGCGTAAACTCAAGGAAGACCGATACAACCAGCAGTTTGGCAAGGCCTATCACCGGGCAATGTATGAGTTTTATTACCTCAACACCGCACAGATGTGGCACAACCGGGACTACCTGCATGCGCTGCAAGGTTTAGAAACCCAGGGCCTCGAGGCCTTTGTCCCAGAACTGCTCAAAAAACTGCACGTGGAGCTGTTGTTGACCGGCAACTTAGACACAAAAACCGCCAAAAAGTTGGCCACAGGTTTATCCAAGCAACTGGGAGCCGAACCACTCCTTGGGGACGAAATCATCGAGACCCGAAGCGTTAAGCTGCCCCAAGGGAGCAGCCAAGTCCACCAGATCCAAATCGAGGACAACAACTCAGCGACCCATCTCTACTATCAAGCAGGGCCGGTGGACTTAAAACAATCCGCCCAACTCACCTTGCTCAGCCAGATGATCGAAAAACCAATGTACCACCAACTACGGACCATTGAGCAGCTTGGCTACGTGGTTTGGTCCATACGGGCCCGACAAAACAACCTCGATGGCATGAGTTTTTTGGTGCAGTCTAGCGTCAAAAGCCCACCTGATTTAAAAACCAGGATCGAGGCCTTTTTGGCCCAATACGAGACCCAACTAAAAAACACCACCACCGAAGAATTCCAGCAATACAAAGACGCAGCCGTCCAAGTCTTGCTGAAACCGACCAAAAACATCAACGAAGAAACCGCTCGGTCTTGGCGACCGATCGTCAACCGAGAGCTGAACTTCGATGAGCGTGCCCAGCAGGCGACGCAGATGAAAACGGTCAAGCTGGCGGACTTAACCGAGCTGTACCGAAAGCTCTTTTTAGACCACCCGAAGGTTCTAGCCACGTTAGCATTTGCCAAAGGTTTGCCCTTGCTCCCGGCAACGCCAGATAAGATCAACGACGTATCGATCTATAAATCTTCGTCGACCTATGCGCCAAACCCGGCAACCAACCCGAGAATACAGGCCAACCATGACTGAAAAAAACAAAACGAAAGGCCCTCAAAAAAAAGGGGACGAGTACAATGAAATCCAGGAGCGGCTCGCTGCGGCGATCCAAGCGGTCTTAGACCAGCAATTAGCCACCCAGGACCCTCCTGAAGCCCTGGAAACCTACGAGCGGCTCCAGGAGGAAGGGTTCAGCGAGAAAGAGGCCATGGGCCTGCTTGGGCACGTGGTCAGCCGTGAAGTGGCGGAATTGGTCTCTGGGACCGGGGTTCTAAACCTCGCCCGGTACATTGACTCTCTATCGAAACTACCCTTGCCGTTCACCGAACCCAAAGGTCTCCAGCCTACTGAAGAAGACCTTCCCTTGTGATGGGTTGGTTCGCTGGGGCTTTCGGTTTGGGGGTTTTGTTCTTGGACCTCGCTTTTTTGCTGGTCCTCACCAAAGGGTTTGGTCTGTTTTGGGTGGTGGTCACTCAGTCCCTTGGCGCAGCGGTGGCCCTTTGGCTGCTCCGAAACAAAGACCTCAACCTGCTTTTTTTCTTGCAAATCGAGTATGAGAAAGGCGAGGCGATTGTCTCCGAGTTATGGGAGGACGGGTTAGTCCTGATCGGCTGCTTGAGTTTATTGCTCCCAGGATTTTTGAGTGACCTGCTTGGAATCCTGATTTTATTGCCCCACACCCGGCTGCCAGTGATGGCGTTCCTGCGACAAATCTCCCGAGGGTTTACTGGTGATGTTTAGATTCATTTTCCCCTTGTGTTTGATCCTGTGTGCCTCGCCTGTGGTTGCGGAAACACTGCAAAACCGCTTTGAGGACCTCGAGTCCTTTTCGCAGGCCATCGAAGTGATCGAGTCCCAAGGGATGAACGGCACCAGCCATAAAAAGCTGATTGACCAAGCGATCAGCGGGATGCTCAACGCCCAAGACCCCTACTCCAGATTGCTGGACGCAAGCGAGTTGGAAGAGCTTAAAAAAACCTCTGCAGGGCAGTCCTTTGGGATAGGGCTCAGCTTAGAAAAAAAGGGGGATCAGCTTCTGGTCACCCGAGTTGCCCCAGGTTCCCCAGGGGCCAAGGCGGGGATCAAGCGAGGCGACCAGTTGCTCAGCGTGCTGGGCAAACCAGCGTCCGAATTTGACTTAAACGAGGTGCAACGTGCCAAAGCCCCGGTTGACATCGAATGGAGCCCTGGTCACAAAGCCGCCTTATCAAAAGCATGGTACCCAAACACAGGGGTGAAATTTTTTAGCCCTGTGCCCAATGTATTGGTGATCCAGCTGGATGAGTTTTTCACCGAGACCGCCCAACTGATCAGACAAAAGCTTGAGCAAACACAGCCAAAATCGGTGGTGATTGACTTGCGGGATAACCCAGGGGGGTTGGTTTTTTCGGCTGTTGAAGTTGCAGAGTTGTTTGTTTCCCCTGGACTGATCATCGAAACCCGAGACCGTGCAGGTAAATCAATCGAGTCTTTTGTCGCTCGCAAACAACCGGTGTTGCCTCACGCAAAGGTGGTGGTTTTGATCAACCATAACTCAGCCAGTGCGGCGGAAATCTTGGTCCAGTCCTTAAAGGAAAACCATGCTGCTCTGGTTTTTGGGGAGACCAGCTACGGTAAAGGGGTGGTTCAAAGCCTTTTCCCCTTGGGTCATGGAAGGTACGCCATGATGACGATGGCGCAGTACTTCGGCCCTTCTGGGGAAAGCTTTCATCAGGTAGGGATCGCCCCTGATGTAGCTTTAGTAGACACATGGGGAGCGGTTAGGTACTCCCATGAGGATCTAATTTACACCAAAGCGCTGGCTTCGATCAAGGCTCAGCCTTAAATCCCAATGCTCATCGCCTTGAGTTGATCAAGCACGTCCTCAAGCTCATCAATTCGGTCCACTGCATCCAGTTTGTTGATTTCAAGGTCTTTGGCAATCGCCGAAGGAGCCAACAAGCCGTAGTTGATGGTTGAACCTTTGATGTCATGACCAATGGCCGACAGTTTAGCACCGTCTCCAGCAGCGGCAGCCTCACGGAGGCCAGCTACTTTTTCGATGCAATCGTCAAGAACGTCTTCGATCATTTCGAGCAGGTCCTCGTTATCAAGCCCCATTCGTTCTGCTGCTTCTTCAATCCCACGTAGGATTTCTTCTTTGATTAAGCTCATAGTCACTCCTGTTAGGTGGCTTTAGAATAATGAATTTACCGATTTGTGCAAGAGTCGATTTGGTTTAGTACGAAAACTGCATTCTTTCTCACAGATGTCATTTAACCAGCCTCTGGGCTCCATCCATACCATTTACAGACTGATGAAAGCCATTCTCATGCTGGTGATAACCAGCTTACTTTTTGCCACGCCCCTATTCGCCAAAGAGCCAAGCCTTGCTCAGAGGGTCCAGTTTAAAAACATTGACTCCCTCATCGGCCTGATCGAAAAGGCTCGAGATGCCGGTCTCAGCGACGAGGAAATCAAGAAACTTCAGCTGAATCTCGAAACAGGTGACGTGTCTGCGTTAGAGTATATCGAAGCGTTCAAAAGAAGCAAACAATTGAAGGACCAAAAGGTCAAAGATTTTCTAGCTAAACGTTTTTTAACGGTTGGCGATATTTTCAGGGAAATGGTCGATATGGAACCCAAACGACTCGAAACTCTACGAGAGGAATTGATCAGTGGAAACTAAAAAACCCCTATTCATCACCGGTGACGTACACTCTGGAAAGACACTGTTGATCAAAGGGCTGTTGTCAGGGCTGACCCAAAGCAAACAAAACCCAGCGGCTTTCAAACCCTTCGACACCGGATTGATTCGGCAAAATGCGTTGGAACAAGAGTTAGACTGCGAAGCATTCGCCCAGTTAATGTCGGGGGAGCCTTCGAGCAATTGGATCACCCCTTTCCTGGCCAACGAGCCCTATCCTGTGGAGATGGCTCTACGTAGAGATGGGCTAAAAATCGACTGGCGGCTGGTGCACAGCAGGCAAAAAAGCCTGTCTGACCATTACAGCCATTTGATCATCGAGACACCCCCAGGGCTCGCCACGCCGCTCGACGAAGAGCACCAAGTTCTCGACTGGCTGGTCAAGGAAAAAGCTGAAGTCCTGTACCTTGTTGAACCCCAGAGCGGAGGGCTCAATGCTGCTTTGTTGGAAGTCGAGCAACTAGAGCGCAGCGGGCTACAATATCACCTGTTGTTTAACAACCGCTCTCGGTTGCTAGACGGAGACTTGATGTTTTATCAATGGGAAAAACTGGAGGCTGCCTCAAACCGGCAAGCGATCGGAATGCTGCCCACCTTAAAAGCCACAGACCCCAAAAGTTCGGCCGCAGCGATCAGGGAACATGCTCCTAAGCTTTTTGAGTTGCTAGAGGGGCTTTAAGATCGAGGGATCTTTTTCAAGAATTTTTCAAAGGATAACCCCTTCAGGCGGTAGGCGACAACTCCGTCTTTCACCAGGGTGATTTCCTGGGCCAGTCCTTTGCAGAAAAAGACCTTTTGTTTCAATTTTTTCTCGTTTTTCACCACCTCAGCCTCGACCGCAACAACCTCTGAGTTTTGGGTCGCGCTGGTGGTTTCGACGATGATGCCAGAGCGTTTGCCAGACATGAACTCTCGTTTCCCTGACAGGCCAGCCAAACTCCGCACCGGAGACTTGCACCGACGTAACGCTGTAACGACGTTCAGTTTTAATTCATCATGGTCAAAGGTCCCGTCATATATTTGTACATCTGTCGGAGAGCTGAACAAAGCATAGCCATGTGACTCAGGCAGTTTGTCCCAGTGAAACACTTTTGAATCCGCAAGTTTCTTCTGGTCTTTTAATTTATCATCCAGCTCTTCCCCTTTTTTGGGTTCTGGGGCTGGAACAACGGCTTCTCCCACCGGTAGGCCGGTGTAACCGTAGCAAGTCACCAAATTCGGCAACTTTTGCAGCAAGCCGTCCCGAAGTTGGTTCAGAAAATCCTGTATTTTCTGGCATTCTTCGCAGCTAGTGTTTACAACGGCTACAAACAAGATCCCTTTACCTTCGATTTGCTGAGCAAGCCGGTTAAAAGAGTTGGCTTTGTAGTTGCCACCTAATTTTTTTAAACGTTTATCCATATCTTCGACTGTCGAAATGCCATGAGCTTGCAAACGATGTGATTTTGGCAGATTATCAGTTTAATGCGGGACTGCCAAGCTAGACCAGACAATCCTGTATCCAGATTAACAAAAATACGTTTTTCAAGCAAGATACACATGAAACTACTTTACAAACCTTTCAGCAACCGACAGTTCGAAGGGGACTGGGTGGTGATGGTCGGAAACTTTGACGGCTTTCACCTAGGGCACCAAGCGCTGGCACATCAACTGACTTTGGACCAAAAAGAGTTTGCGGCCAGTAGCGCTATTCTGACTTTTGACCCACACCCGAAACAAGTCTTACAGCCTGAAGTCCCCTTTTACCAAATCTACCCAAATGAAACCAAGTGGGAGCTGATCGAACAAACCGGGATTGACGCCTGTTTGATTGCGCCATTCAGTCATCAATTCGCCGGGCTGAGCGCTACCGAGTTCATGGACCGACTCTTCCGGTACATCCGGCTCAAAAAAGTTTTGGTTGGTTATGACTTTAACTTTGGCAAAGGCCGAGAAGGGTCAGCCCAGATGTTTGAGTTGCAGTGCCAGAAAAATGGGGTCCAGTTTGAAATGGTGGCTCCGGTACGGCACAAAGGTTTCACCGTCAGCTCGACCTTGATCCGTCGGTTGCTTTTTGAGGCGGAGTTTAAAGAAGCTGCACATTTCTTAGGCCGTCGGTGGTCCATTGCTGGCGAAGTCACCCAAGGGATGCGCAAGGGACATGAGCTAGGTTTTCCCACCTTGAATCTGCCCAGTGAGGTGTTGCTACCGATCAAGCTTGGGGTATATGTTTGTGAAGTGCTTTTTAAGGGGACGCTGTACCCAGCGGTCTGCAATGTGGGGTATAAACCCACTTTTGAAGGCAAGCACTTGGTCGCTGAGGCTCATTTATTTGGTTTCAGTGAAGAGGGATACGGTGAGCATGCAGAAATTTTCCCGGTCCATTTCTTGAGAGAAGAAAAAAAGTTTACTTCCCTAGAGTTATTATCCAGTCAAATCCAGCAAGACGCTGCCCAGGCGAGGGCCTATTTTGGGATTCCAATGTCCTAAATAGAGATGAATAATAGATAGTTATCTTGCATCAGTGAGATACCCAGGTGTTTTTTGCGACACTGAAGCTCTCACCGTCTGGGGCCAAGTTAACGCCTTTAGGCAACATTGCCTCTGAGGTGATATTAAAAATAAACCTTTAATTACAAATAAATAAGCCTAAACTTTGTTTTTAGAATTACAAGATACTTCAATTCAGCTATCGTTTATCTGTTTGCCTAACCAGGCATGTACTTTTACAAAAATCCAATCACGGTGGTTTGCTCCATGGAGCTGATTTTAGAAGACGGAACCCTCTACTCTGGTCGCCATTTTGGCTACAAAGGGTCAGTCGCAGGGGAAGTGATATTTAACACCGGCATGGTCGGTTACCCAGAAACATTCACGGACCCGAGTTACAAGGGACAGATCCTGGTGTTGACCTTTCCCCTAATTGGGAATTACGGCATCCCTGAATCCAAAGTAATCGATCAGATCGAGGCGTACTTTGAATCCGGGTCCATCCACCTCGCTGGGGTCGTGATCAACACCTTGACCCGTGAACCGTCCCATTGGAATTCGGTTCGCACCTTGGAAGACTGGTTGATCGAACACAAAATCCCTGGGATTGAAGGTGTCGATACTCGGTCTTTGACTAAAAAGCTCAGGAACAAAGGCACACAACTCGGTAAGTTGGTGTTTGAAGGCCATGACCTGCCTTTTTATGATCCAACCGGGGAAAACCTGGTTGCCCAAGTGAGCTGCAAAGAGCCGATCCTGTACAACAAAGGGGCTGGTAAACGAGTCATCCTGGTAGATAACGGATGCAAAAACAATATCATCCGTTGTTTAGTGAACCGAGGAGTGGAAGTTCTTCGGGTGCCTTGGAATTATGATTACACCAACGAAACCTATGACGGCGTCTTTTTGTCCAACGGACCAGGCGACCCCACCAAGGTGACCGAAGGTTTAGAGGTTTTGAAAAAACAAATCTTAAAACCTCAGGCGATTTTCGGGATTTGCATGGGCCACCAGTTGTTGGCGTTGGCTCATGGTGCCCAGACCTACAAGCTGAAGTTTGGCCACCACAGCCAAAATCAACCTTGTGTGCTTGTGGGCACCAAGCGGTGCTTCATCACCAGCCAGAACCACAACTACGCTGTTGACGACCAAACTATGCCCCAAGATTTTACCCCTTGGTTTTTTAACGCTAACGACGGCAGCAACGAAGGGATGATCCACCGTTCTTTGCCACAACGTAGCGTGCAGTTCCACCCTGAAGCCTGCCCTGGCCCGACGGACACCCAGTTTTTATTTGACCAGTTTGTTTCCCTCCTTTAACGATGCTAGCGACCATGGAAAAACCGATTCAGAAGGTGATTATTTTAGGCTCCGCGGCATTGAAGATCGGTGAAGCGGGCGAATTTGATTACTCAGGCTCACAGGCGATTAAGGCCTTGGCCGAAGAGGGTATCACGACCGTATTAGTGAACCCAAACATTGCCACTATCCAAACCTCAGACCACCTGGCGGACAAAGTCTATTTGTTGCCCGTTACCCCAGACAGCATTGAAGGGGTGATCGAAAAAGAACGTCCTGACGGGATTTTGCTTTCTTTCGGGGGCCAGACCGCTTTGAATTGCGGTATGGAGCTCGAGAAGCAAGGAATCTTAGCCAAATACAATGTCAAGGTCTTGGGCACACCGGTAGCGGTGATTGAACGAACCGAAGACCGGCAGGCTTTTGCAGACGCTTTGGCGGAAATTGATGTCTATTGCCCAAGGTCAAAAGCAGCGGCCAACCTCGACGAGGCGTTAGAAATCGCTGAGGAAATCGGGTACCCGATCATGGTCCGGCTGGCCTTTACCTTAGGCGGACTTGGCTCTGGGGTTTGCTGGAACAAAGAAGAAGCCATTGAGCTTGCGGGACAAGCCTTTTCTTACACCTCGCAAATCTTGGTTGAAGAATATTTAAAGGGATGGAAGGAAGTTGAATACGAAGTGGTACGGGACCAGTACGACAACTGCATCACCGTGTGTAACATGGAGAACTTTGACCCTCTGGGGATTCACACTGGTGAGTCCATTGTCATCGCTCCGTCTCAAACCTTAAGTAACACTGAGTTTCACCACTTACGAGAAGTGGCGATCAAAACCGTCCGACATTTGGGTATCATTGGGGAGTGTAACATCCAGTATGCCTTGGACCCACACACCGAAGAGTACCGAGTCATCGAGGTGAACGCCCGGTTATCTCGGTCCTCTGCCTTGGCCTCCAAAGCAACCGGCTACCCGCTGGCTTTTGTTGCCGCCAAACTGGGATTGGGCTACAGCCTGACCGAGCTCAAAAACTCCATCACCCACTCCACCATGGCTTGTTTTGAGCCTGCTTTAGATTATGTGGTGGTGAAAATTCCTCGATGGGACTTAAAAAAATTCCGTCGGGTTTCCACAAAAATCGGCACCTCGATGAAGTCGGTTGGGGAAGTCATGGCCATTGGCAAGACCTTCCAGGAAGCCCTGCAAAAGGCCCTTCGGATGATCGATATCGGCGCCGCTGGCTTGGTCGCCAACCCTGGAGAGCTAGGGAAAAAAGAGAGCATGGAAGAGCTGATTGCCGAGCTTCGTGAGCCAACAGACGAGCGGGTTTTCTCGGTCCCTTACGCTTTCAAAGCGGGCATGAGCTTAGCTGAAATCCACGAGCACACCCGCATCGACCCTTGGTTCTTATCTCGGGTTGAAAACATCGTGCGCATTGAGCAACTTGTCGCTGGATATGCCGGAGGGATTTGCCCGAAACATGTGATGGAAGAAGCGAAGCGATGTGGTTTTTCTGACCCTCAAATTGCGACCCTCTTAGGTGCGACGGAACGAAATGTCCGGTTGCAACGAAAAAACTACGGGATCATCCCGGCTGTGAAGCAAATTGACACTTTAGCTGGGGAGTACCCCGCTCAGACCAATTACCTCTACCTGACCTATAACGGCACAGAAGATGACATTGTCTTAGGCGATAAACCCTCTGCTTTGGTTCTCGGTTCAGGAACGTACAGGATTGGTTCTTCGGTTGAGTTTGACTGGTGTTGTGTCAACGCCGTGAAGGCCGTTAAAAAAGAAGGTTATCGCTCGATCTTGATCAACTATAACCCAGAGACCGTATCGACGGACTACGACGAAGTCGATCGGTTGTATTTTGACGAAATCCGGTTAGAAACAGTGCTGGATATTTACGAAAAAGAGAACCCACAAGGGATCATCCTATCAATGGGCGGGCAGGTTGCCAACAACCTAGCGTTGCCTTTGATGCATGCTGGAGCCAAGGTTCTCGGGACCAGCCCGGTGATGATTGACCGGGCGGAGGACCGCCATAAGTTCAGCTCCATGCTCGACGACCTGGGCATCGACCAGCCGGTATGGCGAGAGCTGACCACCATGGATGACGCCAGGGAATTTGCGGACACCGTGGGTTATCCTGTGTTGGTCCGCCCTTCTTATGTGCTTTCTGGCGCAGCGATGGGGGTTGCCTCTAACTACGATGCGATGGAATCTTACCTTTCCAAAGCAGCCCAGCTGAATGACGAGCACCCTGTGGTGATTTCTAAGTTCCAAACAAACTGCAAAGAGATTGAGTTAGATGCCATTGCCTTAGACGGCAAGATCGTGAACTTTGCGATTTCGGAGCATCTGGAAAATGCAGGGGTTCACTCTGGGGACGCAACCTTGGTGTTGCCACCGCAACGGACCTACTTAGAAACCACAAGGCGGATCAAGCGCATCGCCAACCAAATTGCAGAGGCCCTAGAAATCACCGGGCCGTTTAACATGCAGTTCCTCGCTAAAGACAACAGTGTCAAGGTGATCGAGTGTAACCTTCGGGCGTCTCGAAGTTTCCCTTTTGCCTCTAAGGTGATGAAGCAAAACATGATCGCTCAGGCAACCCAAGCTATTTTGGGTGTCCCGGTCGATGTCTACCCAACGTCCTTCTTTGACCTCAACTATGTTGGCGTCAAGGCGAGCCAGTTCTCTTTCACAAGGTTGTTGGGTGCTGACCCTACCCTTGGGGTGGAAATGGCTTCTACAGGGGAAGTTGGCTGTTTAGGGGATGACTTCCAGGAAGCCTTACTCAAAGCAATGCGTTCTGTGGGATACAACAACCACCTGAAGTCTGTTTTGCTCAGCTCGGGACCGGAAAAAAGCAAGGTAGACTTTTTGGAGCCCATACGGTTGCTTGAAGAAATGGGCACCGATATTTGGGCAACCACAGGCACCTACAACTTTTTGATCAGCCATGGTGTGAAAGCGAAGCTTGCCCCTTGGAAAGACGAAGTGGTTGAAGGGGAAAACAGTGTTCACGAAATCTTGGAAATCGAACCCTTTGATTTAGTGGTCAACATCCCGAAGAACCTTCAGTCTGACGAACTCAGCCAAGGCTATCACCTCCGCCGCCGGGCGGTGGACTTAGCCATTCCATTGATCAGCAACTTACAATTGGCCTGTCGTTTCATTGAAGCGGTGCACGCCAACCCTGAGTTGAAAGTCAAATCATGGGACGAGTACCATTAATCGTTAACCTAAGGCTTGCAGCCCAACGTATCCGTTCAGGGCTGCAAGACTGAGCAACAACAAGCCAACCCCCTGTTTGATCCGTTCTGGACGAACCCGGTTGACCCACAAAGCCCCAACACGATTAAACACCAAGGCTGTGGGTAATAAAGCCAAAAAGCTAGGCAAGTATATATGATGCCACAGCCCCGGAAAGTCGGCTGTTGGCTCCAACTGGACGGTGTGAGAAAACAGCCCGACGATCGCCACCAGGATCATATAGACCGATGCCGAACCAACCGCCTTGTTGATTTTGTACCCTGCAAAAAAATGCATCAACGGCATCACCACCAGCCCGCCGCCGACCCCAAAAAACGAAGAAAACAACCCGCCGGATAGACCAATTCCTACGAACACCGCCAACCCTGGAGGTCGGGCAGAGACACGGTTGGAGTGAGCCCCACGGAGCAACTGAAAAGCCACCAACAACTCAAACAAAGCCAACAGCATCTTAAACTGATCCGCATCCACAGCACCCAGCCCCAAGGAGGCACTCACAGAGCCAATGACCCCACCGGTGATCAAGCCCGGCAATGGCTTTAATTCAATGTTGCCCGCTTTATAATGGGTGTAGGCAGAGGCAGAGAGGGAAAAAATAATCACCGCTAAAGAGGTTGATACCGCAACCTGAGCGGTGCCTTCTAAACCAAAACGGCCATTGAGGGAATAAACCAGCACCGGTACATACAAGATGCCCCCGCCAACCCCGACCAGCCCGGCTAAGGTTCCGGCAATCGCACCAGCAAGGACGTATACAACAATCAATAAAGGTTCCATCAGCCTTGTTTCATCCAACGCTCGAAGTGCAATAAAAACTGGCTCCCGACCATCCGGGAGACTGGCAAAACAAGCAACGCACCCAAGCTATCGGCGGCCCAATCAGCCCATTCAAAATGCCGTACTTCGCCCAACCCTTGCAGTACTTCGATCAGCAAGCCGTAGGCAGAAAGCGCCGCAATGACTTGCCACCGAGACTGAGGGCGGAGCTGTACAAACCACAAAGCGAGCAAAAAATAGCTCACTCCATGGACCCATTTGTCGACACCTGGAAAATTAGGCTGTCGCGGGGGGGTCGGGGTCAGGCAGACCCAGGCAACCCCAAGGAGAGCGAGTGTACCCAAGGCCCACCAAAGGCGGGCATAGCGAAGAGGGTTAGGGCTGAGGTGCTGCAAGTTTTACGGTGACCGCTCGTTTTTTGTTGTCTCGTACGACGATCAAAGAGACCACATCGCCGACTTTGTGATATTCCAAAACACTCAATAAAGCGTCCTGATTATGCACTGATTTACCGTCAATCCCCACGATCACATCCCCAAGGTGCAACACACCCAGCTGGTCTCGGTTGAGCCCAATCAGCCCCGCCTTGCCTGCTGGCCCTGTGGGGCTCACCTGGGCCACCACCACGCCTTTGATGCCATACCGTTGGCTGACCACATCAGACAAGGTATTGACCCCTAACACAGGGCGCATGACTTTCCCATACTTGAGTAGCTGTGGGATGATGGTCTTCACCATCTGCACAGGGATAGCAAACCCTATGCCTGAACTAGCCCCAGAAGGGCTCACAATCTGGGTGTTTACCCCGACCAATTGACCACGGGAGTTTAACAACGGGCCGCCTGAGTTCCCGGGGTTGATCGCCGCATCGGTCTGGATCACCCCTTTGACTTTTCGGTTACCAATACTCTTGATTTCCCGGTCTAAGGCGCTGACCACACCGACAGTCAAGGTCGCATCTAAACCAAAGGGGTTCCCAATCGCTAAGACCTTACGGCCGACTTGTAACTTATTCGAATCGCCCGGTTCAATGGGGATCAATTTTTCTGCCGGGGCTTCGATCCGCAGCAACGCTAAGTCCTTTCCAGGAGCGGCTCCAACTAACTTTGCACGGTAGCTGGTTTGGTCAAACAACGTGATACGGACGGTATCCGCCCCTTTAATCACATGAAAGTTGGTGACAATCAGTCCGGTTTTATCCCAGATAAAGCCAGTGCCCGCACCCGCAGGGATCTCCTGCACGTTCAGCGAAAAAGCGTTTTGTTTAATCTTGGAGTTGGTGACAAAGACCACCGAAGGGTGAACTTTGGCGAACACCGAAATGTTGTTGCGTTCATCAGGAGTCAACCCATCCGCCTCAAGAGCAGAGTCCCCGAAGGACACGAAAGGGAACAAACATAGACACAGTGCCACCGCTCCAAGTGCAGCCTGTTTTCGAAACCGATTCAAGAGTTTTGACCAGCGCAGCCACCCTTAGCACAGCCACCGGCTTTTGCGGTGTCACAAGCAGGCGCTTTCTTATCTGAGTAACCATCGGCGTACCAGCCACCCCCTTTGAGTTGGAAGGCACTTTGGCTGGTTTGACGAACCAACCCTTCTTTTTCACAAGTCGGGCACAAAGGGTCGTCAGCCTGGGAAATCTTTCGGATCAGCTCAAGGTCTGCGCTGCATTGTTCACAATGATATTCATATAAGGGCATGGTACTTACCTGGGTGGATTTATGGGTATCCGCCAACTCTGCTGTTTCCCAGCCGAGCGGTTTATCCCTTTGATGATACCGAAAAACAAAAAACTAGGCAAGTCGGTTGGGGTGGGATGTGTCCAGGGCGTTTCGTCAAAAACCAAAAAGACCTAGTCTGAAAGCTGGATAGTTGCTTAAACTTCAATCTTACATAGAGCAACGCATCACGACCTCTTTGCGCAATTCTCTTGGCTCGGTTAAGTTACACTGACAGTGGCAAAGACTTTTCTGTTTTCAGGCTAAAGTTGCAGTCAAACCTTAGGGAAGAAATGTCTTTTTTAGCGAAGACAAATTTCATACAAATCATTTCGCACCACCAAAAAAAATCAGCCCAATAGACTCAAATGAAATACCGTCCTGAAATTGATGGCCTGAGATCATTAGCAGTACTCCCCATCATTTTGTTCCATGCAGGCTTCACTCAGTTCAGCGGCGGATTTGTTGGTGTTGATATATTCTTCGTGATCAGCGGATATCTCATCACTACAATCATTCTTTCGGAAAAGGAAAAAGGGACATTTTCGTTGGTTACTTTCTATGAACGAAGAGCCCGGCGAATTCTGCCCGCATTGTTCTTGGTTTTGTTTTCTTCCTTTTTGTTTGCTTGGTGGTGGTTACCGCCAGTAGATATGGTTGATTTCTCCCAAAGCTTAGTCGCTGTATCTACCTTTGTCTCAAATATCCTGTTTTGGCGTGAAACAGGATACTGGGGGGTAGAAAACGAACTGAAGCCATTGTTACACACCTGGAGTTTAGCGGTTGAGGAGCAGTACTACGTTCTTTTCCCGATTTTCTTGACTCTCATGTGGCGGTTTCCTAAACGATGGATACTGACCTCTTTCATTTTAATATCAGGGCTTAGCTTTTCTGCGGCTCAATGGGGAGCCTATCACCGGCCGGTTGCGAACTTTTTCTTGCTGCCAACTCGCTCTTGGGAGCTAGCAATCGGCGCCATCATAGCCTTTTATTTTGCGTTTCGGACGAGCGAAATTCGTATTCTTTTGTCTCATAAGCTCGCTGATGAAACCTTAAGTTTTCTTGGGCTTTTGATGATCGGGTACTCAGTCTTTGCCTTTGATAAAACAGTCCCCTTCCCGAGCTTTTACACCCTTTTACCGACCATAGGGACCGGCCTGATCATCGTTTTTTCATCATCAACAACCCTGGTCGGTCGCCTGCTTGGCACTAGAATATTGGTGGGTATTGGGCTCGTGAGCTATAGTGCTTACCTTTGGCATCAGCCCCTTTTTTCCTTTTACCGCCATGTTACGTTAGCAGAACCGCAAAAAGTGATTTTTGCACTCTTAGGGGGCCTTTCGTTTTTACTGGCTTACCTGAGCTGGCGATACGTTGAAGCACCCTTTAGAAATAAGGAAATCGTCAGCAGAAAAACAATCTTCATTACATCACTGCTGGGTTCACTCTTCTTTCTGATCGTGGGCGTAACAGGTGTTGTGACCAATGGGTTTGATATCAGGGTTAAAAACAGCCGTTTGTCGCTACAGGCTGCAGCAGATAAAATAAAAATCAATACCGGTTTAGGTTCAACTTGTGACGGCACTTGGCTGTCTCCTGACTGTAAAACAAGTGATGCCCCTGAAATCCTAATTTGGGGTGATTCTTTTGGTATGCATCTCATCCAAGGGTTAATGGCATCAAACCCGGATGCAAAAGTTATCCAGATGACCAAAAGCGTTTGCGGTCCCTTCTTTGACATCGCTCCGCTTTTTGAGCGAGGCTACTCTATGGATTGGACCAACGGGTGCTTAGAATATACCCAAAAAGTTCGTGACTGGCTCCGAGTTCACAAAAGTGTGAAATATGTGGTGATGTCTTCTCCATATCGGCAGTTTTTGTCGAAAGAGGCACAACTGTCATTTCGAAACGGAGAAATTGTTGACTCAAATATCGATGTCGTCGCTAAAGAACTGAACAGCACCCTTGCGCAGATCAAAGCCATGGGGGCGATACCTGTTATTTTTTCACCCCCACCTTTTACGGGAGTTGACTTAGGTCGGTGTTTAGTCCGGGCCAACTGGAGAGGTGCAAACCTTGATGAGTGTAATTTTAGTGTCCATGATATTTCTCAAGAACAAGAGCCTGTAGATCGGTTATTTGAAAGGATTGATCAAGAATATAAGGTCATCGACCTCAAAAAACTCATTTGTGATGAATCAATTTGTAAAACCCATTTAGGAGCGACTTTTATCTATAAAGATACGGTTCACCTATCACACGAAGGCTCTGCTGCCTTGGGGAAAACATATGATTTTTACAAACTCATCGTTTCAACACCCTGAGGTTTTTAACCGACTCCCGGCAAATTTTTTCCTCCCCTAATCTTGTAAGATCCACCATATTTGTCAAAAACCTAATTGAATTGACAGAAGGACTGTTGTTTTACATGTTACGAGTTAGAAAAAGTACGATTTGCGGTGATCTAACACCTGAGGTCTTGTGAGGCCGCATCATTTTTTGAGCCATGACCAACCCCCTAGCTTTATAGTTTGCCAGTCGGATGGTAACATGCGTTCACTGAAAGTGCCCATTTGATCTAATCAAAATTTGGGATGCCCTCCCCAAGAAAATGTACGTGTTTATTACCACGACCCAGTATTTGAAAAATGTAACTCTTTTCCCAAGGTCATTTTGTTACAACACCCCAAATATCGCCCTGACATTGATGGCCTCAGAGCTATAGCTGTTCTTGCTGTTGTCGCTTTTCATGCCTTTCCATATTGGTTGAAGGGTGGCTTTATCGGGGTTGACGTTTTCTTTGTTATCTCTGGATATCTAATCTCAACAATTATTTATGAGAACATGGACAGGGGGACATTTAGTTTTACTACATTCTACGTGCGCCGTATTAATCGGATCTTCCCCGCACTTATGATCGTTTTAGTCGCAAGCTACGCCTTTGGCTGGGTGACTTTAATGAGTGATGAATATAAACAACTTGGTAAGCATATTGCTGCTGGAACCGGCTTCATTTCAAATATTGTACTATGGGCCGAATCTGGGTACTTCGACAAATCCGCTGAGATGAAACCTTTACTACATTTATGGAGTTTAGGTGTTGAAGAACAGTTCTACATAGTCTGGCCGGTATTACTTTGGATTGCTTGCAAGCGTAAGTTTAATCTTCTGACAATCACAGTGCTTGTAGCAGGTGTGTCCTTCTATCTCAATATTCAAGGAATTAAAAATGATGCTTCTGCCACCTTCTATTCTCCGCAAACACGTTTTTGGGAACTTCTTTGTGGCAGCTTGTTAGCGTGGGTGACTCTCTATAAGAAGAGCGCATTCGCAACGGTTAGAACCAAGATCGACTGTTGGCTTGCTTCTGCTTTATATGCCAACAAGCAAGAGACCGATGGAAAGACACTCGCTAATGTTCTTTCATTCGTTGGTTTGTCGTTGTTAGCTTACGGATTTTTGATGATCAACAAGGAGCTCAGCTTTCCAGGTAAGTGGGCTATGATTCCAGTTTTTGGTGCTATCCTGATTATTTTGGGAGGTTCTAAGTCTTGGGTTAATCGCATTGTTTTATCCAATAGAATTGTAGTTTGGTTTGGCTTGATAAGCTATCCACTATACTTATGGCATTGGCCTTTGCTGTCATTCGCTAGGATTGTAGAGAACGAAGTTCCAAGCCGTAATATTCGTATAGCGGCGGTACTGCTGTCTTTTATATTGGCTTGGCTTACATACGTGTTGGTTGAGCGCCCAGTACGCTTAGGGAAAAAGAGCAGAGTTAAAGCTATTGTGTTTGTTGTGACTATGGCTATTGTTGGGTCTGTAGGCTACATAACTTATACTAGAGATGGATTGAAGTTTAGATATATAAACGAAATCAACAAAGGAGTCAGTCAGGCTAACAATTATGATCAAAATAAAGGATATAGATTCGACGAATGTTTTCTAAATGGAAACTCTAACAAATTTTCTGACCATTGCAGTTCCAGTGGTTATAAAAATAAACCATTAGTGATGATCTGGGGGGACTCTCATGCAGCCTCACTGTATAGAGGGTTCCTTGCTAACGGGGAAAAATTTGATTACGATTTAGCGCAATTCACAAGCAGTGGGTGTCCCCCTGTCCTTGACTTTTTTATTGCCAATAGGCCGGGTTGTGATCATATAAATAAATTCGTTTATGGCGAAATTAAAAGATTGAAGCCCGATACTTTAGTTTTGGCAGGGTATTGGTCAATGTATAATGGTGATCCTATTGGCCGTTGGGAGTCTTTAGACACAAAGAAATTATCGAAAACGATTCAAAGAGTAAAAGAACTTGGCATTAGAAATATTATCCTCGTCGGGCATTTACCCATCTACACGGGTAGACAAAGTGACATGCTGAAAAGAAGGCATCTTTGGGATAAAGTTGAGACTCGAACGTATCGTAAGTTCAATCGCTCAGCTATTTTATACGATGATAAAATAAGGGATGTTGCGAAGCTTTCCGGGATTAATTTTGTTAGTCCGCTAGCTATTTTATGCGATAGCTTAGGCTGTTTGATTGCTGAAAATAGTGATGATATCAAGCCTTTTTCTTTTGATTATGGCCATTTAACTGAAATAGGTTCAGAATTTTTAGTTTCTAAGTTTTTTGAGGGGCACTTTATAAATATCATTCATTAATAGAGACCTTTGCATAACCAGCTAAAAGAAAATCTCCATTTATTATCAAGTAGATGGAGATGCATCATAGTTTAGAAAGAATTAGGTGCGTATTCATTTGCTGATGTTTTTATCCCCTCCGACGAACTACTGGAAGAGTTCGACACTGTCAGTGAACTGATTGATTGGCAGGCGATTGAGTCTTTACTCAGCCCTATTTGCAACAGTAAAGTGGGGAGAAAGCCTATCCGCCTCTGGTTCTTTTCAAGGCCATTCTTCTGCAAAAGTGGCATCATCTCAGTGACGCTCAATTAGAAAAAAAACTCGTTCGGGACCTTCTGTTTAAGCTATTTACAGGGCTTTCTCTGAACGATCCAACTCCAGACCACTCGACGATTAGCCAGAGTCCTTGAACACAACTTGGAAGACAAATTGATGATCGAAATCAATGTTCAGCTTCAAACTAGCGGTATACCAACAGACGTATTGTAGTGACTGTACTGTTGTCGACCCTAAGTTCAAGGAAAGAAAAACTCCAACCTCAAAAGCGTAGGTTAGAAAAGCTGACTTTATCCCAAAGCGGTTCGTGAAAAACCTCATTGGATTGACAAACGTACTCCTGTGTTATATATAACGACTTAGAAAAAAGTTCGATTTTTCGGTGAGCCAACACAATAAGAGCGAGCCTGAATACAGGCGCCCCCCCCCCCAAAAAAAACTCAAAAATTGATATGAAGCCTCAAAAGATAGTCATCCTGTTTTTCGGCCTTGCTGCATTGATGAGTGCCTTCCTCTTAATCACTCCATCAGCGCCTGAGATAGTGATTTATACCCCTGATATTGATGAAGAGTCAGTGGTTTATGATGGAAATCTAGCACATGAACTAAGCTTATCAAAGCCGCTAGAAAAGGTTTTGACCGTTCGTTTGGTCCGGGGAAACTTTGAGTTGTCTGCTGGGAAAGATTATGCGGTCAAAGAACATCAGGTTTATCCAACCTCTGGTGGGCAACTCAGTGCACTGCCAGCAGGAACGAAACTGTCAGTCAGATACCTAGCGATACCGCCCTCCCCTGAAAAAAATTTCGATTATGAGATCAACCATATTTTGAGTTACGGACAAAGCCTCTCTGCAGGTATCCGTGCAACTGTGGACTACGCTAAGGGCGATTTCAGGGTGCTGCCTCATTCTAATAATTATGATGCACTGATGTTTAATGGAGGGGTACGTCCCCAGTTGTTGGAAGACGCCGACCTCGAAAAGGTATTTCAATCGTTTGTGCCCCTTCAAGAAGATAACACGGGTCGGGGCCCAGGGAACGGTCCGATCTTGTCACCGAAGGTGGGAGAAACACCGCTTTCAGGGATGGCAGAGATGCTCAATGCCCTGCTCGACAAAGAAAATGGCCCGGAAGCAGTCTTTCAAATTTTGGCATCCTGCCCAGGGAATGACGGCAATACGATAGACTCTCTTTCAAAAGCTCGTGAGCAATATAACAAGCTGATTTACGAGGTCAAACAGGGGGTGAGGCTGGCGAAAAAGGATGGCAAGTCTTACGGGGTTCCTGCTATTTTATGGCTACAAGGCGAAGCGGACGGTTTAAACATGAACTACCAAGCCGTTTTAAATCAACTATTTAATGATCTAAATAGAGATGTGAAAGCGATTACCAGCCAGACAAAAGATGTGCAGTTTATTATCTATCAAACTGCAATCAGTAACATCCCGGCCTATGCACAATTTGAACTCCACCGCAGTCGAGCGGATGTCACCATTGCAGCCCCGGTTTACTGGTTGGCTAAGTCAGACGGAACCCACTTAACGGCTTTGTCATCTCGGCTATTAGGGGCTTATTTCGGGCGGGCTATCAAGCGAATAGTCATTGATAATATTAAGTTTAAACCTCTGAAAATCACCAAAGCAAGCATTAAAAACGATCGTATCGTGGTGTCATTAAACAACTCGAGTGGACTGATTTTTGATACAATCCAAGTCCCGGCGAAATCAGGATATGGGTTCTACTTGACCGATGGCGAAGGGAATCAAGTCAATGTCGCTAAAACGTCGCTCAGCTCTGCAAACACGCTCACCTTAACACCGGAAAGGGTGTCACATGGATATACACTACACTATGACTCAGGTAACATTCGAGATGAAGCTGGCCTGACGGATCGTATCAGGATTGAAGGTGTTGTCTACCCGCTGCACAATTGGCTCACCACTTCAAAGTGGCTGCTCGAATAGACGGCATGTGAGACTTCGGTTTTCAATGCAAATGAAGACTTTCCCTAGGTTTACAAAGCCACACACTCCTGACTTTGTAGTGAAAAGCTTACCTCGTTAAATTCATCCAGTGGGGCGCATTTCGGGGCGCAGGCGATGGATGTGCTGAGTTGGGTTAACTCCCTCCGAAGAGGGCCAAAAACCTCCAGCCTGAGGTTGCTCAAATTAGCTGACCTATTGAGTTGACTGCTTCACATCTACATGATTTTGTGAAAAGACCTGTGTAGGTCTTTTCTTTGTCCGCATTCCTGTTTGGCTTAAACTATGTTGAAAAACAAAAATATCATTGCCAATATATTCGTTATCTTAAGCACCGGCTTTTTCGGGGCTGTGCTGCTGTATATCCTATATAGGTGGCAGATGCTAGAATCCGTCCCTCGGGTTTCAGGTGCAACTGTTTGTGTGGTATTTTTGATTTTTGCACTCGCTGCACTGCTGTCAAAGTTCGAATTTAAACTGATGTATCTTTCGACAGCGATCACCCTGTTTGTTTGGATGGGCGGCTATCAGCTATTTTTATACGAAACATCGGTCTGGGCCAACGACCCTCTTCAAGACTTCCAAGAGGCGAAATCCCAAAACGCAGACCTACATTATAACATCAACTATGAAGTTACTGAGCATTATGTAGATTCGATGGACCTAGAGTTTCCCCCATTGGCGAGCGTCCCCAATGTTCAGACCTTTTATTGTGACGAAGGTTATGGCTATATCCAATATAAATCCGACCGCTATGGCTTTAACAATCCGGACTCTCGCTGGGAAATCAATCACATTGATACCCTGTTTATCGGAGACTCCTTTACCCAGGGTTCTTGTGTTCCCCGAGAAAACAATGCGGTTGAAGTCTACGCAAAAAACAGCCAGAGGCCTACTTTGAACCTCGGTGTTGCAGGGTTTTACCCTGTTCATGAGCTAGCTGTATTCAAGGAATATGGAAATCCTTTGAAACCCCAAAAAGTTGTTTGGGTGTATTACGAGGGAAATGATCTTCAAGAGCACAAGCAAACCAAGCATATCCTTCAGTATCTAGAAAAAGACGCACCTTTAAAGGGATACCTTGGACATCAAAAAGATGTTGAACAAAGCGCCCTCAAGATAGAACAACAGTACCTAAATGATGTTCACAGCAAGAGGGCGAACCCAATAGCGGTCAATCTCAGGTTCACAAATTTGAGGGAAAGGCTTAGACTTGTGCCAGCTGTTGACAGTGCCAAGGTGGACCCAGCAGCGACCAAGGTGTTAGCCGATATCTTGAAGCAGGTAAAAACCTCTCTTTCGGTCTACGGAGGAAAGCTCTATTTCGTGTATTTACCGAGCCAAAGTCGATTTTCATTGGGCCAAGATGTAAGTGGAATGGACTTTCAAAAAAAAGAGATTGTTGATTTCTTAAAGAAAGAAAGTATTCCATTGATTGATTTTACAACTGTTTTAAAAAAGAAACTGGAACCTAAATCATCGTATACTCATCGGTATGGGCATTTCACAAAAGAGGTGTATAACGAGTTGGGTATTTTTATCTCAGACAGCATCGTTGGCGAAAATCCAGCATCATCAGAAAACCCCGAGAGAATCCGATGAATACCATAGAATCGCTTGAAGTGCACCAGAAAGTCACTTTAGGCTCAGATCGTAATTTTGGTTTGGTTTTCTGTGTTGTGAGCCTGATCGTCGCTGGTTACCAATGGTATCATGACAACATCGAGATCAGCGAAATAGCCTTGATCGTCGCTGCGGTGTTTTTGGTGCTTGCCCTGGCGTTCCCAAAGGCCTTACGACCTTTGAACTTTGTATGGTTTAAGTTCGGGAACCTTTTGCACCTGATCGTATCGCCCATCATCATGGGGGTTTTGTTTTTTATCGTGGTCACCCCCCTTGCTTTGTTGATGCGGGTTTTGGGAAAGACCCCCTTAAAACTGCATTTTGATCACGAACAGACAAGCTACTGGACGATTCGGGAAGACCCTGAACTAGATCCTGAAACATTCAAACGACAATTTTAACAAGGAATCACATGTCAATTTTCGCTGAGCTATGGGCTTATATGAAAGTCCGAAAGAAGTTTTGGTTGCTACCGATTTTTGTAAGTATGTTACTTCTTGGCGGTCTGATCGTTTTGACTCAGGGCTCAGCGATTGCGCCATTTATTTACACATTATTTTAAAGAAAACACGTGAATATTTTAGGGGTCTCTGCGCTCTACCACGACAGCGCTGCCGTACTGATTCAAGATGGAAACATCATCGCAGCAGCTCAAGAGGAACGGTTCACTCGGGTCAAACATGATTCAAACTTTCCAACCAATGCAATTGAATATTGCCTTGGTGAAGCCGGGATCAGTGCCAATGAATTGGAATCGGTTGTTTTTTATGATAAACCTTTCCTGAAATTTGAGCGTTTGCTTGAGACATACCTGAGCTTTGCCCCCTTTGGTTTCAGCTCCTTCAAAAAAGCGATCCCCGTCTGGATCAGGGAAAAACTTTTCCAAAAAGATCTTTTGATCAAGGAACTCAAGAAGTTTGACAAGGCGGTGGATTGGCAGAACAGGGTTCTTTTTTCCGAGCACCATTTAAGCCACGCCGCCAGTGCCTTTTACCCTTCCCCCTTTGAAGAGGCGATTGTCCTGACCATGGACGGTGTGGGAGAATGGGCAACCACTTCGGTTTGTCATGGGAAAGGGAAGGATCTAAAGATCTTAAAGGAGATCCACTTCCCCCACTCTCTGGGCCTGCTCTATTCAGCGTTCACCTACTACACCGGGTTTCGAGTCAATTCAGGGGAATATAAACTGATGGGCTTGGCTCCCTATGGTGACCCAAAGTATACCGACCTGATTTTAGATAAAATTGTTGATATTAAAGAAGATGGGTCTTTTCGTCTGGATCAGTCTTACTTCAACTATTGCACTGGTCTGACCATGACCAACGATAAGTTCCACAAGCTTTTCGGCCAACCTCCCCGCCGAGCGGATGTGGACGAGTTGACACCTTTTCACATGGATATTGCGGCTTCGATCCAGCAAGTCACCGAAAAGATCATCTCGAAAATCACCATCTCCTTGGCCAAAGAAACCGGGGTGAAGAATATCTGTTTGGCCGGTGGGGTCGCTTTAAACTGCGTCGCTAACGGCAAGATCCTCCGGGAAAAAGCCTTTGAAAACATCTGGGTTCAGCCTGCATCTGGTGACGCTGGAGGTGCTCTAGGGGCAGCTTTGGCGGTGTATCACTTGATGAAAGGCGGTGAGCGGCATGTGACTCCTGGCAAGGATCAAATCCAAGGTTCCTACCTGGGGCCAAGCTTCAAAATGCCAGAAATTGAAAGGCAGTTGACCGAAGCTGGGGCGAAGTACCATGTCCTTTCGAACGATGAGCTGTTTGACCGCACCGCCCAAGCGCTTCAGGACAGCATGGCCATCGGCTGGTTCCAAGGTCGCATGGAGTTTGGGCCTCGCTCGTTAGGAGGTCGGTCGATTTTAGGTGACCCAAGGTCTGAATCGATGCAAAAAACGCTGAACCTGAAGGTTAAGTTCCGTGAGAGCTTCCGCCCTTTTGCCCCTTCGGTGCTGGAAGAAGAGGCTTCTAAATGGTTCGACTTAGGCGAGGATGACAGCCCTTATATGTTGATGGTCGCCGATGTCCATGAAGATAAAAAGAAAATCATGACCCCAGAGCAAGAAGCTTTGTTTGGGATTGAAAAGTTGAATGTCGTTCGCTCTGAAATCCCGGCTGTGACCCATGTGGATTATTCAGCCCGAGTGCAGACGGTGAGCAAAGAAACCAACCCTAGGTATCACAGGCTGATTTCCGAATTTAACCAAAAATCAGGTTGCCCGGTCGTGGTGAACACCAGCTTCAACGTCCGTGGTGAGCCGATTGTTTGCCAGCCCAGTGATGCCTTCAGGTGTTTTATGGGGACTGGGATCGAAGTGTTGGTGGTGGAAAACTGCTTTTTACTCAAGTCAGAGCAGTCCGAAGAGTTGGCCCTTGAATATAAAGATATGTTTAAGCTGGATTAGAACGTTCGGTTGGAGTGGGCTCCATTGAGTATCCAGCTTTTCATGAGCGGAGCCTATCTTTTGTTCTTTTATTCGAAAGTTTATTGCATAAGCTCTCTGCTGTACTGGAAGGAAAGCAGTGACTGAACACCTATGCCCCCCTTTTTTTGACCCTGTTCATTCATCAGACGCTGAGAGCAAACGATACTGGCCCGAGCCGTCAGGTCAGCCAGCGAATCGTGAACCCGCTGGTTACTGCAATACCTTTGCGCACTGTTCTAACTCCTGCTCCAACTCCCTGAGCTCAGAAAGACCTGCCCCTGCGGAGCGGAGCTTTCCAGCGTTGGCGAAGGCCGCTCAGAGGAAGAAGCTTTCACCAATCTCAGGGGAGTTAAACTTAAAGAGCGTTTAACTCGGCGCAAAGCTTCACAACCCTTTCCTTTGGAAGGTCAGGGTAGTTACCGATATAGAACCCGTAGAAGTGAATGTGCTCAGTGTTTGGGTACTCCAGGTATTGCTTTTCCCCAACAATCCCTTTGAGGTACGGCTGCCTTGTTTGGTTGCCGCCACCTGCGCTACCACGTCTGAATTCGACGCTTAACTCTTTCAAGCGGTTCATCACCTGAGCGCAGAACTCGTCATCAGCGTTTTTAACACCAAGTTCAACCCATAGTTACACATTCCTTTTTAGTGGACCCCGTCAATCGCTCAAGGGACAAACGCCGGCAGAAGTTTACCAAGCCCAAGATCCACGTCAGGATTTGGCAGCATAAAATGAACTTGGTTCTATCTTAAAAAGTCGAGGATCGTGTCTGGACAATGGGGCCCACTTTACTATACATCAAATCGGGAGATAACACATTAGTACCAAGCCCCATGCCTGTTAAAGCCACGATCAGGATTTGGCTTGATGTGAGGGTACAGTTTAGCACACTCTTGAGGAGGTGTTTTATAGGAATACAAGACCCCAGAAGTACCATACTTGTTTATGACGTGAACGATGGTTAAATCCTTATTCTGCATAAATTTTGCTGGTCCAATGTAATCCGAGTGACCATCCATTGCCCAAAAACATTTTTCTAAGCTACCATTTTTCAGTTTCTGGCCGAAAGATCCTGTTGAGTAAACATCAACATAATGAAGATCAACATCAAGATGCAGCATTTTTTGATATTCTAAATAGACCCCCAAAAAAGCATATGCTGGTATTTTTTCTGTTCCTTTCGGTATTTCAATTAAGATCTCACGAAATTGTTGTTTATGTGCTTTCGTATAATATTCTGATTGAATCAGTTGATGACCAGAGAAAAACATAACAACCGCTATCGCTGCAATTTTAAGAGAGGGATATCTTAATAAAAACACGCCATATGCGCTCAGAAGCATGAATGCTGGGAGAACGATAATCGTATATCTATCGACTAACAAAGGAGTGGATGTAACGCTGCGAATATATGGCAGCAAATAGCCAAAAACAATCCATATCAGCAATACGATGGTCACTGTTTTATGCTTTTTGTTTGCTGACTTTCTAAATAAAAAGATCAGACTCAATGCAATTAGAAATAAAAATATCCCTTCCAGATAATGACTATTCACATAGCTTTGCATGAATGACACAAAAAACAACTTGGAGGGCTTTCCTATCCAGAATTTTGTCCGATGAGAGTGTTCTAATATGGGGCCTAAAAGCGGAGCAATTGCAATGATGATCCCAACCCCCAGAGCCATTCCAAATTTAAGCAGCTCTCTCCGTTTCCCCTTTTCCTGAATAAAGAAAAATGCAAATACAACAGCTTGAGTCATCACAAGAAAAAAGCCAAAGTAATGGGTGTAAAGCAACGCTGCAGTGACCAATAAATATACGGCTAAGTCTTTCTTTTTAAATGTAGTAAAAAGCTTAAAAAAGCAGAGATATGATAGAGTACTAAACAAACACAGCAAACCATATGACCGTACTTCTTGTGAGTAGTAAATTAAAAAATAATTCACCGACGCTATCATCGTAGCGTATAGACCGACTTCTTTATTAAAAAATTCTTTTCCAAGCAAATAAACAGCAAAAACTCCAAATACGCCAAAAACGGCAGATAATGATCTTCCTACGTACTCAGTAAAACCAAATAAATTAATCCATAACCATAATACCATTTGAAACAGGGGGGGGTGGACATCGTCTATCGACTTAGAATACATTTCCCAAAAACTGAGGTCTGGATCCGATAGGATCAGACCAAGCAGTTCGTCCACCCAGTAACTCTGGAATGTCAATTCACTAAACCTCAACACAACCGTAACTAAGAAGGTAACAGATAAACCTATTGTGATGATGTTTTCTACGATGAATTTGTTTGTTTTCACCAATGTGTTATTGGGGCGGCCACCTCGGAATATCACCCCATCAAATTTTAAGACAGCATTCATGAAGGATATAACAGCTGGCTTTTGGAGCACGCGCAGGATATACCCAAATAGGAAAATTACCAAAAACGCCAACACCGAAAGCAAAACTTTATGCAAAATTTGAATAGGCAATGTTATTGTTGGAACAGGAATTAATATGATAGGTGAGTCCCCGTTAGTCTTGAATTGAAGTAGCGAGTTTCCTGGAACCCTAACAAGATGGTTAACAACCTCTAAATTTTGGGTCATGTCCGGGGTTGTATAATACAAATCCCCATACAAACTCAAAGTAAAGTGAATTGAAGCAAATTCAACTTCCCCTGCCTTAGAACCCGGATCTAGCCTGATTTGTTCAACCTTATAATTGGGCAAGTCGACCTCATAAGAGCGCAGTCGCCCATCGCTTACCATTTCTAAAAAATATTTATACCTGGAGTCAAATTGCTGTTTGTCATCAGGAACATTAAAATATACCGTTGCCGCCCCTTTTGTTGTTTTCGACATGGTGATCGAAACCTTCTCAAAAACAAGAGGATCGCTCCCATTTAGGACTAAAAAGTAGTATAACGTAGCCAAACTAAACACTACAAAAATGACTGGTAGCCCTGGGCCCGCTGAACCTATCTCTTTGAAGAACTGTCTAACCGGCCAACCTGTTTTGATGATATTTTTAATGATAAATTGTTTTGTATTTACTAACATTACACGGGTTGGATAATCACGTAATATCAAACCTCGATAATTCAAAACACTATACAGCAAGGCTGTGAAAGCTAAACCTATCACTATTATATTATCCACGATGAATGGTATATTTCTCATGATCAATAACTTTGTTTCTATTTCCATTTTTTCGGATAGACTGAAGGGTTAGGGCGGTCGTTTTATAACTTCAGTTGATTGACTGAGAGGAGCTATACAGTCAAGACAGTAACAGGCCTGTCCCCAAAAGTTAGGTTTTTTGAATGGCACTGTAAAGTTTTATGTGGGAATTCGCTTTAACCTGCTTTTCTTAAACAATGGAACCGGAACTCAATCAAAAATCAAGGACATAAAATTACCCCTATGCCCGTAGTATTCGGAGGATGAATCGTCCAAGTCAGCGCCATATGTCGATCAACGGACAAGCACGGTCCATCGCTAAATTTACAATAAAACGGTTCTTTAGGGCTCTGAAGTATCATGAAGCTCATGTCCATGACAACAATAGAACCAGGGCGCGCACAGTACAGTAGGAATAGCCAGCTAGATGTTTTTTCCAACTCCAACCGGTTCAACGCTACGCTAAGTTATCGAAACCCGAAGGATGTGCAACAAAGGGATAGGTTCAAAACAGTCTTAAGGGAATATAACGCAAAAAAGACCACCGTGGTAAATAGGAGAGTCTCAGCAAGCTGCATGCACGGTAGATCGCTCAACCACAGTTCTAAAAAATGCTTGATTTTAGAGCCTCGTTAGGGGCACCCTACAGCATGGCAATGAGTCATTCAAATCAGCCGCCCATGATTGCACACTCAGCATTGAATCCTCTTGAGAACATGAGTCGGTGTAACGTTTAAGCGAAGACAACCAAGTATCTGTGTACCTTCATGCTGTTTTTTGCAACCGATGGTTACGCTGCGAGATCAACATTACCTTGGGCTCTTTTGGGGGCAAGGAAAAGCACCCTAATCAAGTATGGTGAACACACAATTTTGGACCGGGAAACGGGTTTTACTCACCGGGCACACTGGATTTAAAGGCAGCTGGCTTTCCTTGTGGCTCCAGGCGATGGGCGCTGAAGTCACGGGGCTGGCGTTGCACCCTCCTTCAAGCCCAAGCTTGTTTGAAGTCGCTGATGTCGCCAAAGGGATGAATTCCCAGCTAGGGGATATCCGAGACCTAGGTTTCGTGAAGTCGTTGGTTGCACAGTGCAAACCTGAAATCGTCATCCACATGGCAGCGCAGGCTTTGGTGCGTTACTCCTATGACAACCCCGTTGAGACTTATGAAGTCAACGTGATGGGGAGTGTCAACTTGCTTGAAGCGATTCGCCAAGCCGGAGGTGTCAAAGCAGTGGTGAATGTCACCAGCGATAAATGTTACGAAAACCAAGAATGGGCCTGGGGATACCGGGAAAACGAACCTTTTGGCGGTTATGATCCATACAGCAACTCCAAAGGCTGTGCTGAGCTGGTGACCAGTGCCTACCGAAACTCATTTTTCAATCCTCTAGACTACCCCAAACACGGTACTGCCTTGGCTTCGGCCCGAGCAGGCAACGTGATCGGGGGCGGCGATTGGGCTTTAGACCGTTTGATCCCCGACACGGTGAGGTCTTTCATGGCTGAGAAGCCGGTTTTGATCCGCAGCCCCCACTCGATTCGCCCTTGGCAACATGTTCTTGAGCCTTTGAGTGGTTACCTTTGCCTAGCGGAGCAACTTTTTGAGCAAGGGACTGCCTTTGCTGAAGGTTGGAACTTTGGCCCTGTGGATGAAGACGCCAAGCCAGTGGGATGGATCGTCGATCAAATGGTCCAGTTATGGGGCCAGGGGGCTCGTTTGGTGTTAGACAAAAACCCGCAACCTCACGAAGCCCATTATTTAAAACTCGACATTTCTAAGGCCCGGATGAAACTGGATTGGCAGCCTCGATGGAACCTTGGTCAAAGCTTAGACAAGGTCACCACTTGGTATAAAGCTTATCAAGCACACCAAGAGATGAGGGCCTTCAGTCTCGATCAAATTGAGGCTTACCAGCAAACGATTCATAAAGGAACACTTTGACTCAAGAAGAAATTCGCCAGCAAATAGAGGCACTGGTTGATCAGTACGCTCAGCAAGCCTACCCAGAAAAAAGCTTCGTGCCCGGTACGACGGTGGTACCTCCGTCTGGCAAGGTATTAGGCGCGCCTGAGCTCAAAAACATGGTTAACGCTTCGTTGGATGGATGGTTAACTACGGGTCGTTTTAATCTGGCTTTTGAAAAACGATTGGCCGATTTTCTCAAAGTTAAATATGTTTTAACCACCAACTCTGGATCTTCGGCGAACCTCCTGGCCTTTGCTGCATTGACGTCACCAAAGTTAGGCGAGCGGCAGATGAAACGAGGCGATGAGGTGATTACGGTGGCCGCTGGATTCCCCACCACGGTGAACCCGATCTTGCAACAAGGCATGGTCCCCGTCTTTGTGGATGTAGAGCTGCCGACCTATCAGATCGACGTAGACCAGATTGAAGCAGCGATTTCAGATAAAACAAAAGCTATCATGATCGCGCATACCCTCGGCAATACCTTCAACCTAAACAAAGTTGTCGAAATCGCCAAGAAGCACAACCTTTGGTTGATTGAGGATTGCTGTGATGCATTGGGTACAACTTATGACGGTGAGCCGGTGGGCACCTTTGGTGATATCGCTACCTTGAGTTTTTACCCAGCTCACCACATCACCATGGGTGAGGGCGGCGCTGTATTTACCAAGGACCGGAAGTTAAAAAACATCATTGAGTCTTTCCGAGATTGGGGCAGGGATTGTTACTGCGGACCGGGAACCGATAACACCTGTGGCAAACGCTTTGATTTTCAATTGGGCTCGTTGCCCCAAGGATACGACCATAAGTACACCTATTCTCACATTGGGTACAACTTAAAGATCAGCGATATGCAGGCCGGGTGTGCCTTGGCTCAAATGGATCGTTTGGATGGTTTTTCAGCGACCAGAAAACATAATTTTACATATTTGAAATCGAAACTTGCAGGTTTAACAGACACCCTGATCTTGCCTGAAGCGACTAAAAATAGTGACCCGTCTTGGTTTGGTTTTGCCATCAGCGTGAAGGCCGATGCGAAATTTAAGCGGGTGGACCTGCTGAAATTTTTAGATTCCCACAAGATTGGGTCACGGCTGCTGTTCGCTGGGAACCTGATTCGACAGCCCTACTTTGAAGGCCAAGAATTCAGGACTCATGGATCTTTACCCAACACTGACTTTGTGATGAATAACGCTTTTTGGATCGGGATATACCCCGGGTTGTCCGAAGAAATGTTGGACTTCACCGCAGCAAAAATCACGGAATTTATTCGAGCAAATAGCTAGGGGCGGGAGAGGCCCATTGAGGGAATGGACTTTGTACACATTATCTTGGCCACCGGTATCCATTTCGTGGGAAAATGGTTGTTTAAAACGGTTTTATACGCCCATGACCAGCTGAATTTGGGTTTGGGTTTGGAACTCCATATGCAGAACTGGCCCCCAAGAGCGCTTTTGTCTAGGTCACGAACCTAGCATTGCATTTGATCCAGAGTGAAATTTAGTCTTTTGATTTCCCTGACGGCGAACTTGATCATGTGATCCCGCCGCGCAACCTTTGTATAGTATACCCCATGAAGCTTATCAGCGTCGTAACTCCTTGTTACAATGAAAACGAGAACATCCATGAGGTCTACCAAAGAGTTAAGGTAGTTTTTGATTCTCTGCCGGAATACCAGTACGAGCACATCTTTATTGATAACGCTTCAAAAGACAATACCGTAGCATTGTTGCGAGAGTTGGCCCAAAAAGATCCAAACGTAAAAGTCATCGTAAACTCAAGAAATTTCGGCGCGATGAACTCTCATTTTTATGCGATGCTTCAAGCGAAAGGGGATGCCATTATGTCTATAGTGGCAGACCTCCAAGATCCACCAGAGTTAATCCCAGAATTCATCAAAATTTGGGAACAAGGGAATAAAATTGTTGTCGGTGTCAAACCTCAGGCAAAAGAATCTTGGATGATGTTTACGGTTCGCAAAACATATTACAAAGTTCTTTCGAAGCTATCCGAGCACCAGTTGATTGATAATTATACCGGTTTTGGTCTTTATGATAAACAAATTATCGACATCCTGAAAACCCTTGACGATCAAGCACCCTATTTTCGTGGTATTATTGCAACCCTTGGGTTTAATCCCGTGCAAATACCTTATGTGCAGCCGCTACGACACGCAGGCACCAGTAAACATAGTTTCGGTATGCTTTACGACGGCGCCATGAGGGGATTGACAGCTCATTCCAAATTGCCTCTTCGCCTGATGACGGTTGTCGGCTTTGCTTTTTCGTCGCTGAGCTTCCTGAGCGCTATGATTTATTTTGGATTAAAGCTTTATTATTGGGATCAATTTAGCATTGGAATTGCGCCTGTTGTGATTGGTTTGTTTTTATTTTCTTCGTTACAATTATTCTTTTTGGGGTTAATAGGGGAGTATATTGCGACCATCCATGGCCAAGTGATGAAACAGCCCTTGGTGATTGAAGAAGAGAGGATAAATTTTGATTCCGATGAGAGGAACTCTAAGGTATGAAATAAATCGTTTGGCAGCCCATATTTTGGATAGAAAACAGAATATTATATTCCAAGCCCCTCGGTGATATGTATCCCTTTTTGGATCGGGAGAGGCTTTTGAAAAGTTCACCAAAGCCATTGTCAAGGGACTCTAAATGACATTGAAATCAAGTAGCCTTTTTGGCTCTGAAATCATCTCCGACGACATCAAGGGGATTTTAGGTACAAACCTCGACTGGGCCCGGTTTTCAGGCAAAAAAGTTTTAATAACCGGCGCAAACGGATTTTTACCTGCATATATGGCCGAGGTGTTGTTCGCTTTAAATCAGGCTGGATCGCTAGATAGCCCTTGCCATATCATATTACTGGTAAGAAATATAGATCATGCAAAAACCCGCTTCCAAAAGCACCTCCATTCAAAGGAAGTCGAGTTAATTTGTCATGATGTATCCAATCCATTTCCCAAAGGCTTACAAGCCGATTTTATTATTCATGCGGCCAGCCCCGCCTCGCCAAAATTTTATGCGGCGACACCACTATCGGTCATTTACCCTAATATTTTTGGAACCAAATATGCGTTAGATTTGGCTCAAGAACAAGAGGTAGAAAGTTTTTTGTATTTTAGTAGCGGCGAGGTTTATGGCAATGTCAGCGGACAGGCACTGGTTGATGAAACCCATTTTGGCTCTGCTGACCCTTTGGCTCAAAGGGCTTGTTACCCGGAAAGCAAGAGAATGGGCGAAACCCTCTGCGCCAGCTATTTTCAACAGCATGGGGTTCCTACTAAGGTAGTCCGTCCCTTTCATACCTATGGTCCTGGCATGAAGTTGGACGATGGTCGAGTTTTTGCGGATTTTGTCAAAAATATCGTACAAAAACAAGATATTGAAATGAAAAGCGACGGCCTTGCGGAACGCCCTTTTTGTTACTTGGCTGATGCCGCTGTTGCCTTTTTTACCATTTTACTCAAAGGCGAAAACGCAAACGCCTACAATGTAGCAAACCCAAATCAAATGATTAGTGTTAAGGGATTAGCGGAAATGCTGGTCAGTTTGTTTCCAGAGATGAATCTGAAAGTTCACTTTGCTCCGCAAGATGACAATTACATTCAAAGCACCTTGGCAAAAATGGTCCCTGACATCTCAAAAATCTCAACCTTGGGTTGGAGCCCGACGACTTCTCTGCGAGAGGGGTTTTCACGGACTATCAGGAGCTATCTAACAAGTTTAGATCCTTAATAAGGTTTTTAACCGACTATTTTCCGAAGCCTGATTATGTTCATCCAAGGGTGCAGGTTCACGACGGCTTCGTTGAATACAGGGTACAGTGTTTTTTTTAAATCCCTTGTCCATGGCTGGCCTGAAGACAAACAAACGTTCCTGCGCTGACTTCGCAGGCCTTAATCGCCAATGCAACCCTGCCCAATTTTTTGGGGGGCAAATACGGCTTCGATGGTTATGGCTCCATGCCCTGGATCAATTTGAATTGCCTGTCTCGATTAAATCTTTGACGAGATGGCCACTTGGTATACAGCTAATCAAACCAGCCAAACGGCAGCGTCCCTGAGTCTCGATTAAATGGTAGGCTATTGGTATTAGTTCTCAAGCCACGGAATCGCTGGGATGCCGTTTTATCGAACCCGGGATGTGAACCATCGAATGCAGCCCCCAAATAAAAAGCTATGAAAACTGTCTTTATCACAGACCGAATCACAAACCCGAACATCGAAAAAAAGATCTTAGGGAGCCACCTCAGCGATACGTCCAACGAAGAGACCGAGGTTTTACTGGTCTGGAACAATCGAGTTGACGCACCTCTGATAGACCGGATGCCCAACCTCAAGGGGATCATTCGCTACGGTGTTGGTTATGAGATGCTTGACTGGGAATATGGAGCTAAGAAGGGTATTTATGTGTGCAACACTCCTGATTACGGCACTGAAGAGGTGAGTGATACTGCCTTGGCCATGATCCTCAACATCCTCCGAGGGGTCACTAGGTACGACTATAAAGCTAGAACATTTAAAACCGGCTGGCAGGAAAACACCTTGCCAGAAATTCGCCGTGGATCCGTACAAACCCTTGGGGTTTTAGGGGCAGGCCGGATCGGTGGCCGGGTATTGTTGCTTGCCAAAATGTTTTCGCTAGATTGTGTTTTTTACGATCCTTACAAAGAACAAGGTCATGAAAAGCTCCTCGGGGTCCGGCGGGTTGAAACCATGGAAGAGCTGTTAGAGCAAAGCGATATCCTTTCGATCAACGCCCCACTCACCCCAGAAACAAACGGGTTGATTGACAAAGAGTTTCTAGGTAAAATGAAAAAAGGCGCCTCACTAGTGAATACTGCAAGAGGCCCGATCATAAAACACCTTGATGTCCTTTATGATGCGTTAAAAAGTGAGCACCTTGCCTCTGTGGCATTGGATGTTCTGCCTGATGAGCCGCCTGGTGATCACCGGTTGATTCAAGCATGGAAAAACCGAGAACCTTGGCTCGAAGGCCGGTTGCTGATCAATCCACACACTGCATTTTTTTCCTCCCAGTCATTTGACGAAATGAGAGAAAAAGCAGCTCGCAACGCACTACGGATTTTAGAAGGTAAAAAGCCGTATAATATCATTGCGGAATACTTGCTGCACCGATAGTGCGAAAATCAGTTTCAGATGCCACCCAGGAGGCTTTCAGATCGCGATCCTAGCCTTGTAACCTGTTCTACGTTAATGGTTCAATGAACTCAGAAAAAAAACTAAATGTTGGCGTTTTAGGGAGTGGGAACATCGGGACCGACCTCCTCATCAAAGCGCTTCGTTCAAAATGGCTCAATTGCAATCTGTTTGTGGGTAGAAGCTTTGCCTCCCCGGGGATGAGGCGAGCCAGTCAATTGGGTGTGAAAATTTCTGACCAGAGTATTGATGCATTTAAACGTGACCCAGGTGCCTGTAATGTCGTTTTTGATGCAACCTCAGCGGCTTTTCATAAACAGCACGATATTGAGTTTCGAAAATTGGGGATCAAGTCGATTGATATGACCCCGTCCCAAATCGGGAAGATGTGTGTTCCCGCACTCAACCTTGAAGAGTGTGTGGAAGAGCCAAACGTTAACATGATTACTTGCGGGGGCCAGGCCTCGATCCCCATCGCTTACGCCTTAATGCAAAGCCAGCCAGGCATCCAATACATTGAAGTTGTTTCCAGTATTGCCTCAAGAAGCGCTGGCCCAGGAACCAGGGCCAATATTGACGAATATATCCAAAACACGGAAGCAGGGCTGCGCGAACTGGCAGGCTGTGAGCATGTGAAGGCGATTTTGAACCTTAATCCTGCAGACCCTTGCATCGACATGCAAACCACCATTTTTGCCCAAGTCGAACGCTGTGACATTGAAGCGATAAAAAAAGCCGTCGCTGACATGGAAACCAGGATTCAAAGTTACGTCCCTGGCTACAAAGTGGTTGTGCCTCCGGTTTTCGACAATGGTCGGGTGATGGTGATGGTACGAGTCCAAGGGCTTGGGGACTACCTACCCAGCTATGCCGGAAATTTGGACATCATCAACTGCGCCGCCATTGCCATGGTTGAAGCCTTTGCTAAGGCCCATTAGTGATTGCTTGCTATGTTCATATTTCGATTAAAGAACCTGTTGGAGGCATTCGAAGATGCAAAATATAACCATCAATGATTCCACCTTAAGAGACGGGAATCATGCGATCAAACATCAGCTTTCTAAAGAACAAATCGCTGAATACTGCAAAGCTGCGGACAGCGCCGGGATTTCGATTGTCGAAGTCGGGCATGGCAACGGCCTTGGAGCTTCTTCCTTACAAGTGGGCTTGGCAAAAGAGAACGATAAAACAATGTTATGCACCGCCCGGGAGAACTTACATTCCTCTAAGCTGGGAATTCATGTCATCCCAGGGTTTGCGACCATCGAACGTGATTTAAAACCGGCTATTGAGTATGGCGTTGATGTGTTTCGAGTGGCCAGTCACTGCACCGAGGCAGACACCACACAAAAACACATTGGGTTTATCAGAGAGCAGGGCAAAGAAGTTTTTGGTATCTTGATGATGAGTCACATGGCTCCGGTGGATGTCCTGGTTGAAGAGGCCTTGAAGATGGAGTCCTATGGCACGTCTGCCGTTGTGATCATGGACTCATCAGGGACCTACCTGCCACGTGATGTCACCCAACGAATCACAGCGTTGAGAGATGGGTTAAAAATTGATGTTGGTTTTCATGCCCACAATAATTTGGGATTGGCGGTCGCTAATTCAATCGCCGCTGTGGAAGCAGGCGCTTCGATTTTGGACGGCAGCTCCCGTGGGTTTGGTGCTGGCGCAGGAAACACCCAATTGGAAGTCCTCGTCGCTGTATTAGCTAAGTATGGCTACGACACCGGGATTGATCTTTATAAAATGTTAGACGTCAGTGACTTGGCTGAAAAGGACATCATCAATAAAGTCCCAACGATCAAGTCTACAAGCATTGTCAGTGGCGTGGCCGGAGTATTCTCCGGTTTCTCATCCCATGTTGAGCGGCTTTCCAAGGAATATAGCGTAGACCCGAGAGACGTGTTTTTTAAACTAGGGGAGCGAAAGGCAGTGGCAGGCCAAGAAGACCTGATTGTAGAAGTCGTTCTAGAACTTGTTGCCCAAGGGAATCGGTCATGAACTCAAGACAGATTGATTTTATCGCGCAAGATTGTGCCAATGTACTGACTCAGCCAGAGCTGCTCAATAATCTGAAAAATGAAGTGATCTTCATTTCCGGTGGGACCGGGTTCATGGGCTCTTGGCTATTGGAGTTGATCTCATATTTAAACCAGCACCATGACTTTGGGACCAAGGTGATTGTTGCCTCTCGAAATGCCTCCAAAAGTAAAGCGAGGCTACCTCATCTTTTTGCTGCACCCTGGGTGGAGTTGATTGACAGTGATATCATCAATTTCTTTGATATCCCGAAAGAAGTGTCTTGGGTAATTCACGGTGCGGCAACTCCAGACAATCGAGTTCATTCGTCTGACCCTCTACGGGTGATCCAGACCATCACTTCAGGGACCAATAATGTGTTAGACGCTGCAACAAGGCTGCCTAACCTCAAAAAGTTTTTGAATGTCAGCTCTGGGTTAGTGTACGGAAAACAGCCTCATGATCAGATGACGGTTGAAACCGGGAGTTTCGGCGCCTTGGACCCAGCGACCACCACTTCAGCCTATGCCGAGTCCAAACGGATGGCTGAGACTCTTTGTTTTGTTTATAAAGCCCAATTTAGAATGCCGGTGGTGAATGTCCGACCTTTTGCGTTTATTGGCCCGTACCAACAGCTAGATCGGCCCTGGGCGATCAATAATTTTTTGAACGATGCTTTTCACGGTGGACCGGTGCGAATCTTAGGCGCCGCCGATACCGTTCGGAGCTACATGTACCCGTCCGACATGGCTTTTTGGATTCTCAGCTTGTTAGCCAACGGCACATCGGGCACCACGCTGAATCTGGGAAGCCCTGATGGGCATACCTTACGAGAAGTCGCAGATGAAGTGGTGGGGAATTTTTCGAACGATATCCCGGTCAGCGCCAACAACTCTCAGAAGAAAGGATCAAAATCCGTTTTTGTCCCAGACACTAGCCGAGCAAACGAGTCTTTAAATTTATCCCTCACCGTTGATTTCAAGACGGCGATACAAAAAACAGCCGATTGGTTTCAATTAAAAGATTAAGTTGATCCGGCTTTGATAGCTTTTTACCGTCCTGTAGCTGTCATGAAGTGGCCAGTAGGCTAAGCCCTGCGCTTCAATGACAACGTTAGAAAATATTTTCCATCGTCAAGAGATGAATCAACAAAAACCTAAGTCCGAACAATTGATCACCATTGTGATTCCTTGTTACAATGAAGAAGAGAATATTGAAGTTTTATATGAACGCATAGAGGCGACCTTCAAAGACATTGAATACCAACATGATTATCTTTTCATCGATAACTGTTCTCAGGATAAAACACCTGAAGTCTTAGAGAAGCTAGCAGCAAAAGACCCGAACGTTCAGGTCATTTTTAATGTGCGGAACTTTGGCCACATTCGATCACCCTATTATGGGATCTTACAGTCCCAGGGGGATGCCACTATTTTCATTGCGGCCGACCTACAAGACCCCCCTGAAATGATGAACCAAATGATCGATGAATGGGAAAAAGGCCATGACGTTGTCATGGGGGTGAAGAGCAGCAGTAAAGAGCTGTGGATGATGTTTTTGATCCGTCGGATCTATTATTGGTTCATTGATAAACTCGCCGAAGTACCTTTGGTCAAAAACTTCTATGGCTTTGGGCTCTATGATAAACAGGTGATTGCAGTCTTACAAAAATATGAAGACCCCTACCCCTATTTTCGGGGCCAAATTTGCGAGTTAGGCTTCCCGAGTGTGCAGTTAGAGTACGTCCAAGAAGCTAGAGCTCGGGGCATCACAAAAAACAATTTTTACACCTTGCTCGATATTGCTCTTCTCGGGATCACTTATCACTCGAAAGTGCCTTTGAGAGTGGGAATCATTGGGGGTGCATTCATGTCCTTCATCTCCTTTTTGATCGGCATGGGATATGCGGTAGCGAAGGTCCTAAATTGGGACTCATTCTCCATGGGCGTGGCTCCGCTGTTGATCGGGATGTTCTTCTTTTTCTCTTTACAGCTAGTTTTTCTTGGTGTTATTGGAGAATACACTGCAAATATCTATACCCAGGTCCTCAAAAGACCTCTTGTTGTAGAACGAAAGCGCCTTAATGCCAAAACACCAAAAACCGACTGAGCAGATTGTAATGACGGAACAAGTCATTTTCAGCCCTTCTTATAGATCACACAGGGAATTTTCATGAGAGTTACCGACTACGTGGCTGAAGCCATTTATCAAGCTGGGGTTTCAAAAGTGTTTTTAGTCACCGGCGGGGGAATGATGTTCCTCTCCGATGGGATAGCGATGCACCCACAGCTGAATGCCGTTTGCACACACCATGAACAGGCATCTGCTATGGCCGCAGTTACCTACTCTAAAATGACCGACAACTTAGGTGTTGCTTACCTCACCACTGGCTGTGGCGTATCCAATGCAACGACAGGTCTGCTCAATGCGTGGCAAGATAGCATCCCCGTGCTCTTTGTGTCTGGTCAGTGCAAGCGAAAGGAAACAATCGCAAACTCTGCACTTCCACTACGACAACTGGGTGTTCAAGAAGCTGATATCATCCCAATGGTTACGGCTTACTCCAAATATGCAGTGATGGTAAATGAGCCCCAAGACATTGCCTATCATGTAGAAAAAGCATTATATCTTGCTCAAAATGGTCGTCCTGGCCCAACCTGGCTCGATATTCCCTTAGATGTTCAGGGTGCTACCATCGACGAAGCGTCCTTAAAGCATTTCGACCCCGCTGAATTAGATGAGCCTATCCATTTGGCCCCAAGTTTAGCAGACCTTGAAGTGATCAAAAACAAACTAGCTACCGCAGAGCGACCTCTGATTATTTCAGGCCAAGGCATCAGACTCGCACGAGCGATTCCAGAATTTCAAGCCTTTGTAAAAACTCACCAAATACCTGTGGTAACTTCTTTTTTGGGGATTGACCTTCTACCTTCAGATGAGCCATTGCATATTGGCCGGATGGGCAACAAAGGCAACCGGGCGGGTAATTTTGCCATACAGAACGCTGACTATATTTTGGTCTTAGGAAATCGATTGAGCGTTAGTGCAACAGGCCATGAATACCACCTATTTGGCCGTGACGCAGAAATTCATGTGGTTGACATTGACCCTGTGGAACACCAAAAAAACACTGTTCATATCGATCATTTTATTCACGCCGATCTAAAAGAATTTTTTGCTGCTTTTGGGGCCTACCCAGAACAAAGCACTCCACAATATTGGATCGACAAGTGCGCCCACTGGAAAAACATCTTTGCCCTTAAAATCCCGGCGATTGATGAGCAGCCCGATGGAATCGACCTCTATTATTTTATGCGCCGACTTTCAGCCTTAATGAAGGATGATGCTGTTGTGATTTCTGATGCAGGCTCTGCCCTTTATGCCTGCGCACAAGAAATCCAAATCAAAGGAACTCAGCGATTCATTACCTCTGGCGCTCAAGCTGAAATGGGTTATACTCTACCTGCGACTGTTGGAGCCTCGACGGCCTTAAATAACGGTGATGTAATTGGAATTACAGGTGATGGGTCATTTCAGATGAACATCCAAGAACTCCAGACCATTGTCCATAACAAATTGCCCATAAAATTATTTATTTGGAACAACAACGGATATCTTTCGATTAGGACTACCCAACAAAAGTTTTTTGAAGGAAGAGAACTCGGAACAGACCCGAGCAGTGGAGTCTCTTTCCCCGATCTTAAAAAAATCGCTGACGCCTATGGAATCTTTTTCGTAAAAGTTGAAACTGCTGAACAGTTGGATGCAAAAATTGCAGAAAGTCTGAACCACGATGGCCCGGTTCTATGCGAAGTGATGTGTAACCCTGGTCAGGTCATTATCCCGAGTGTAGCTTCGTTCAAACGGCCGGACGGACAGATGCAATCTAAACCGATCGAAGATATGTTTCCCTTCTTGGACCGAGATTTATTTCTAAAGGAAATGATCAATAAACCTGTCGATGAAGCCTAAACGCTAACCCATTCAAACCATGCTCAAAGAAAATTTTCTATTAGAAAAAATCAAAGCTAAGCAGCCGGTTATCGGAACTTGGTCGGTCATCCCATCTACAGTTGTTGCAGATATTTTGGCCTCTTCTGGTTTAGATTTTGTCATCTTAGATTCTGAGCATGGCCCTTTGGGTTTTGAAACCATCCAGACCATGGCCATAGCCTGTGAATCGCGCCAAGTTTCTCCAGTGGTCCGTGTCAGTGGAGTACAAGAGCGAGAGATCCTCAAAGCGTTAGATATTGGCGCTCACTGTATCCAGGTGCCTAACGTCACCACAGCAGAACATGTGAAGCAAATTGTCAATTTCGCCAAATATCCACCAATGGGTAACAGGGGGTTTTCACCCTTCACCAGAGCGGGGGGGTACCGTGGCTCCAACGGCAAAACACTAACCTCTCAGGCTAACCAAAATACCCTCGTCGCAATCCATATCGAAGGGCAAGATGCGGTTGATCAAATTGATAAAATACTAGCCATTGACGGTTTAGACATTGTGTTCATCGGGCTTTTTGATCTTTCAAAGGCCTTGGGCGTAGCCGGTGAAATTGAAAACCCAAAAGTATTGGAAATATTTGACTACCTTGTTCAGAAAATTGACCAGGCAGGCAAGGTGCCGGGCACGATTGTAACCAATGAAAGCCAATTGGAAGCTGCTTTAAGAATCGGTGTTCGATACATCACATATAGCGTTGACTGTGATATTTTAGTTAATCAATACGCAGGAATATCAGAAAGTTTCAAGGCACTAATCAAAGACTAATCACAACACTAGTAAATTGTATGAACTTAGATCTACACGATCAACACTCAAAAGCCTTACAAAAACTTTGGAAGCCTTGGAGACAAGCAAAGATATTTATCACAGGGGGCACCGGCTTTTTTGGCAAATGGTTATTAGAAAGCCACCTGTGGATGCATGAAAATATTGGCCTTCAAACCCAATTGACTATCCTTTCTAGAAACCCTGAATCTTTCAAAAAAAACTACCCACAATTTGTTCATCCTTCCATCACCTTTGTTCAAGGTGATATTCGAGATAAATTGCAGTTGGATCAATGCTTTGATTTGATCATCCATGGAGCCACTGAAGCAAGTGCTACCCTGAATAGAGAAGATCCCTTGTTGATGATGGACGTCATCTTACAGGGAACCAGGAATATTTTGGACTTAGCGGTTGCGACTCAAGCCAATCGTTTTTTGATGCTCAGCTCTGGCGCTGTTTACGGCGAACAACCGCAAGGCATGGATTACATCACCGAAGACTACCAAGGCTCACCAGACCCTACCAACCCTCTGACTGCCTACGGTATCGCCAAGCGGACCGCTGAAACACTCAGCTTTATCTATGGTCGCCAGCATGGCTTCGACAGCGTCTCAGCAAGAGGATTCGCCTTTGCAGGGCCCTATCTGCCCCTTGATGGTGAATTCGCCATAGGAAACTTCGTGGGCAATGCACTGAGCGGCAAGCCCATTGAAATCAAGGGCGATGGTCAACCAATGCGTTCTTTTCTCTACGGTGAAGATTTGGCGATTTGGCTTTGGACTCTTTTGTTGGAAGGGAAAAAGAACGAAGCCTATAATTTGGGTTCAGACCAAGAAATAAGCATCTACGATTTAGCCAAGGCCGTGGTCAAGCTATCGCCCCAAACCACAGAAATTCTCGGGCCGATGCAAAAACCTAGTGGCAACTTCCGCAATAAATACCTACCGAGCATAGAAAAGGCCAGATCCTTAGGGTTAGAGGCTTGGACGACCCTAGACCAGTCAATTCAAAAGACCTTGGAATGGAACCATGACAACTTGTAAGCATTAAGTTTAAAGCGGCTTATCTAGCCTCAAAAGCCCTCCACTTTCATTCTAAAGGCTCGAAAAATCCCAATCTTAATGAACGGCAAGGGCCGTTCGAGAGATAATCAACAACAAAAGACGTAAGTTTAAGGCTTATTTCTAAGAAACAGTGGCTCTCAGGGTTATCAAGGGAGAGCGATCCATCTGAACTTGCTGCTCAGGATAAAATTCATTCCGTGGTGCGTCACTGAACATGACCTCCCAAAAGGGTCCAAATAATGGGGACACGTCAAGCTCTACCTTGGGCCGAAGAAGGTTAGGTTTGGACATGAGGCCGGCTTTCGTGCAGGTCAAAACCTGGTACGTCGAATAAGCTGGAAACCTAGCAGCATAAAACAGTTTTATCATAGCAGGACTTTACAAAAACAAGATAACCTCACTTCCCTAAAAAATGGGGTTATGCAACGATGTCGAAAACTCATCATCAGTCTAAAAGTACTTTCGTTGAACAATCCATTTATAGTGAAGAGAAAGCATGAATATAACCGCTTTGTTTAATCGTTTTTGGCAAAATGAAGTGATTCGCTTTTTATTTATTGGCGGCTTAAACACCCTCTTTGGCTACTCAGCTTATTTTTTATTAATTTACCTTGGTATAGATTACAAATGGTCGATTTTACTAGCGACCATCCTGGGGGCGCTGTTTAATTTTTTCACCACAGGAAGAATGGTTTTTAAGAGCTTTGACAATCGTTTGATTTACCGCTTTCTCATTCTATATGGATTGATCTATTGTATTAATGTGTTTATTGTTAGAGAATTAAGACAGCATGAAATTAATGACTATTTGGCTCAGGCAATCGCACTACCTCTTTTAGTGGTGGTATCCTACCTATTAAACAAGAAGCTCGTTTTCCACAAAAAATAATATGAAAGTAGTCATTTTAGCTGGCGGCCTTGGTACCAGACTCGCAGAAGAAACTGGCTCCAGGCCAAAGCCAATGGTTGAAGTTGGTGGTAAGCCGATCCTATGGCATATCATGAAGAGTTATTCCGAACATGGTGTGAACGAGTTTATTATTTGCCTCGGTTACAAGGGCTACTTGATCAAGGAGTACTTCTCAAATTACTTCTTACATCTCTCTGATGTGACGTTTGACATGGAAAACAATCAAACGGAAATCCACTCCAACACAGCTGAGTCTTGGAAGGTTACCTTGATCGATACAGGGGCCAATACCTTAACTGGTGGCCGCTTAAAACGAATTCGTAAATATCTAAAGGAAGATGAGGATTTCTGCTTTACCTATGGTGATGGTGTTTCTGATGTTGATATCACCAGCCTTGTCAAGTTTCACAAAGCTCAGGGAACTTTAGCTACCTTAACAGCAGTCCAACCTCCTGGACGTTTTGGTGCATTGGTTTTTGATGAAAACAAAGTGGGGGCTTTTGAAGAGAAACCCCAAGGGGATGGGAACTGGATCAACGGTGGTTTTTTTGTATTGAACCCTAAGGTGATTGACTATATTGATGGTGATACGACCACTTGGGAGCAAGGGCCCATCAAACAATTAGCCCAGGAAGGCCAGCTATCGGCCTTTAAACATCACGGTTTTTGGCAACCAATGGATACCTTAAGAGACAAACAGCACCTTGAAGCCCTATGGGAAGAGGATAAAGCGCCTTGGAAAAAATGGTGACCCTTGAGTGCTAGGCTGGTGCAAGAGTATTTTTTGGTTCCGTAAATTCGTAGCTATTGGGATTTACAGTTTTTCCAAGGATTTTGTATCGGTGCGCCGCAAATTGGAGTTTTTTGATTTCAGTTTGCCCAACGATCCAGCGTTCACACGAGGTCTGTTTGATTTTTCAAGACCTCTGCACGGCGGTAACCCCCGTTTGCTGCTTTGAACACCTGATATAAATGAGCCTGCTCTCATTAAAGACACCTCAGAAGAACGTCCAGGGCAGCAAAGTCACGGCCCAGACCTCTCTTGCCGATTATCTGGCTGCAGAAAACCCAAAAACTGCGTTTGTTACAAAGCTGGCCAGCTGATTGACTGGGTCGCCAGTTCCGCCCATCTTAGATCGTTTAAGGTTATTCCTTCTAACTCCCTGTCCCAGAAAGCTGTATTCCTAAGCCTGTAACGAAAAAAGGGAGTTAAAAGACTCACAAAGGGGCTCGACAAGCAGATGGATGGATGTCCCAGTGCAGCTCACAGGAAGACTCTGTAGAATACCCTTGAGGAGCCTGATTGGCCTTCAAGGGCATTTGCAAAACAGCCTCTCTATCTAGGACGAAACATTTTACCTTGCATCATCAGAATCGGAGCAATGGTCAACAGAGGCAGCGCATACCGGATAAAGCTGGTGAAGCCTGGGACCATGATCGCCAAAATGGCCATCGGCGCATACACCGCCAGTAACAGCCCAGGCCTAGAAAAGCTCTTCCAACACCAGATCTGAAATACCAGGGCTCCAAAAGCAATCGGAACGAACATCACACTTGGGCTGAACAGCACAAATGTACCGGTCAGCATAAAAAACGGCCAAATAAGCGCACGCAAACCGGTCCCGAATAATCCCATTGAGTAAAAGCTCGGGACATGGTCAAAGGAGCGAAACCTCATATCAACTTGTTTGGACTCCAAAATACCGATGATCACATGGGGGTGTAACACGAGATACGCACCGATGGGGATCGCCAGTAAAAGCAGGTTCCGTCTGGTTAAAAAGGCAATCGCATAAATCATCGAACCGATCCGAATCAACATCAACGGAAGCCAACTTAAAAAAGAGAATTTCCACCTGACGGCAACCATGACCAAAAAGAGAATGATCATGGTGTCCTTTAAAACATGGACCGCTAAATGAATCCGGTAGGGGTTAAACAGGACCAGAGCAAATAACCCAAAATAGATCAGCCCTTGAGGTTGATTCCCCTTGGTGAACCGGGTGAATACCATCGTGATCAGCACATTGGTGAGCGAATACATACAAACATTCACAGCAATAACCGCCGCAAGGTTCATATCCAGAGCATTCACAACCAAATAATATAAGTTATTTAGCACTGCAAGAGGCCCTTGTTCTAGCAACAGCCCTGTAATCAACTTAGAGTTGCCCAGGTAGGTCACAGCGTCTGGGTGAAAATCCCAACCTATCCCTATCGCACGCTCAACACAAAGTGCGGTGAGACAGATCAAAGCAGAAAGGAAAAACAACAGTAAAGAGGCCATAAAGGTATCGTAGGTCCTGTTAGGGGAATCGCCCAAAGCAATAACTAAAGATAAACTATATATAGATAGTGGTCACCTCTGTCCTTAAGTCAAGCTTTTTTGCCCGACAGCCGCAGCTCGTTATTCGGTTATTTGGGCAAGCCCTAAGCGAAATGCCTCAAAAAGAGCCTCTGTAAACAGGACGATAACCTCGCCGGTCTTTTAGGTTGAGCAAGTTTGGGCTATCGGTTAGACTGGGTTCTAACCAAGAATTCAACAGACCGCCGGTAGCAATTTTTCTTTTGGAGCGCTTATGAAAGGGATTATTTTAGCAGGGGGATCGGGCACTCGGTTGTACCCTATCACCAAGGGAATCTCGAAACAACTGCTCCCGGTTTATGACAAGCCGATGATTTATTACCCCCTTTCTGTGTTGTTGCTGGGCGGCATCACCGAGATCTTGATCATCACCACGGCCGAAGACCAAGCGGGTTTCATCCGGCTACTCGGCGACGGGTCTGAATTAGGGGTGTCCTTCACCTACATCATCCAGCCTTCCCCCGATGGCCTAGCCCAGGCTTTTTTACTGGGAGAAGAATTCATCGGCTCAGATGACGTTTGTTTGGTGTTAGGGGACAACATTTATTATGGCCACGAACTCACCAAGATTTTGGGCGAGGCCGTCAAAGAGACGGCAGCGACAAAAACCTCCACTGTGTTTGCTTACCGGGTTTCGGACCCAGAGCGATACGGAGTGGTGGAGTTTGATGACCAAGGCACGGCGATCAGCATTGAAGAGAAAGCGCTCAAACCCAAGAGCCACTACGCTGTCACTGGTTTGTATTTTTACCCCAACGACGTGATCCAAAAAGCCAAGGATGTGGTGCCTTCAGAACGTGGGGAATTAGAAATCACCTCGGTGAACCAGATGTACTTGGAAGAGAAACGTCTCAAAGTCCAGGTCTTGGGCCGTGGCTATGCTTGGCTCGATACGGGAACTCATGACAGCTTGTTAGAGGCCTCTCAGTTCATCGAAACCATCGAGAAACGTCAGGGGCTCAAAGTCGCTTGCATCGAAGAAATCGCTTTTGAAATGGGGCACATCACCAAAGACCAATTGGCCGCTTTGGCGCAGCCCTTGAAGAAAAGTAACTACGGCCAGTATCTGCTGCGTCAACTCTCGGAAAAAGGTACTTAGTGGAATTTATCCCTCAGGCAATTGACGGTGTGTTTGTGATCCAACCGAAAGTCCATGGGGACCATCGGGGCTATTTTGTGGAAACCTACCGAGGTGACCTTTTAGAAAAGCACTTGGGGCACCCGATGCATTTTGTCCAAGACAACGAATCACGATCCAGCAAAGGGGTTTTGCGAGGGTTACATTACCAGTCCCCTCCCTTCGCCCAAACCAAGTTGGTCCGGGTGATCGAAGGTGCGGTCTTAGACGTGGCGGTTGACATCCGCTTTGGCAGCCCGACCTTTGGCCAGCATGTGGCGGTGGAGCTTTCCGGGGAAAACAAAAAACAGCTTTTTGTCCCCCGGGGCATGGCCCACGGGTTTGTGGTGTTAACCGAGTCGGCGACTTTCGCCTACAAGGTAGACAACTATTACGCCCCGAAGAACGACTTTGGGCTGTCCTTTGACGACCCTGCTTTAGGGATCGACTGGCGACTGCTCACCGCCGACTTCAAACTTTCTGACAAAGACACCAAACAACCTTTGCTGTCTGCCTTGCCCCAACATTTTGATATCCATGAAAACTACTACACTTAAGCAAACCAAGGTGCTGGTCACCGGGAAAAATGGACAACTAGGCCATGCCTTGGAGCAGGTCGCTGCCCAGTTCCCGGCGTTCAACTGCCAGTTTGTTTCCCGAGAGAGCTTTGACCTAGGCCAACCGGAACAGATCGCCTCTTTTTTGGAGGCCAACGCCTTTGATGTGATCATCAATGCGGCGGCCTACACAGCGGTGGACAAGTCCGAAACCGAAACCGAAGTTTGTGATCAAGTGAACCACCTGGCGGTGAAACAGCTCGCCGAAGTGGCAGCGGCCCAAGGGACCAAGTTAGTTCATGTTTCCACCGATTATGTATACGCTGGTGAGTCTCACCGGCCCTACATCGAAAGCGACCCCACCGACCCGCAAGGGACTTACGGTGCCACCAAGCTAGCTGGGGAAACCGCCATGCTGGAGGCGATGCCTCAAAACGGGGTGATCCTGCGGACCAGTTGGGTCTACTCCGAGTTTGGGAATAACTTTGTCAAAACCATGTTGCGGCTCGGTTCGACCAGAGACCAACTCAACGTGGTTTGGGACCAAATCGGCACCCCGACCTATGCGGTTGACTTGGCCCAGGCAATTTTCCAAATCATCAGCCATGAGTCGTTCCAGGACCAGGATTTTGACTCAGCGGTCTACCACTACAGCAATGAAGGGGTTTGTAGCTGGTATGATTTTGCCAAGGAAATCTTTGAACTTTCCGGGACCCCCTGCGCAGTCAGCCCTATTGAGGGCAAGGACTACCCAACCCCGGCGAAAAGGCCCCATTACAGCGTTTTAAACAAACAGAAAATCAAAGACCAGTTTAAATTGTCCATTGGGCACTGGAAAGACTCCTTGCGCCTCTGCCTCACCGCTCTCAGTAAAGAAAAGCCATGAAAACCATCTTAGTCACTGGAGGAGCGGGGTTTATCGGCTCTGCTGTGGTTCGTCACCTGATCAGCCACACCAACCACAGGGTTGTGAATGTGGATAAGTTAACCTACGCAGGCAACTTGGAGTCCTTGGTTTCGGTACCCAAGAGCGACCGTTATCTCTTTGAAAAAGCGGATATCTGTGACGCCCTAGAGATCAAACGGATCTTCACCGAAACCCAGCCAGATATTGTGATGCACTTGGCGGCAGAATCCCACGTAGACCGTTCAATTGACGGCCCAGGGGACTTCATCCAAACCAACATTGTGGGGACCTATACCCTGCTAGAGCAAGCACGGACCTATTGGAGCGGTTTAGAAGGAGACAAAAAGACCGGTTTCCGGTTCCACCATATCTCCACCGACGAAGTCTATGGCGACCTTGCAGGCACCGATGACCTGTTCACCGAAACCACCCCCTACGAGCCAAGCTCCCCCTACTCTGCGAGTAAGGCCAGCTCTGACCACTTGGTGCGGGCTTGGTCAAGAACCTTTGGGTTGCCGACCTTGGTGACCAACTGTTCCAACAACTATGGCCCCTTCCACTTCCCAGAAAAATTGATCCCTTTGGTGATCATGAACGCCTTGGCAGGCAAACCCCTGCCGGTCTACGGGGACGGCAAACAAATCCGTGATTGGCTGTTTGTGGAAGACCACGCCCGGGCCTTGGTGCTAGTTGCCACAAAAGGGGTGTTGGGGGAGACCTACAACATCGGTGGGCACAACGAAAAACAAAACATCGAAGTGGTCCAGACCCTCTGCGAGCTGCTCGACGAACTGAGCCCCACCAAACCCGCAGGCATCGCCCACTTCAAAGACTTGATTACCTTTGTCACCGACCGAGCGGGCCATGATGTGCGCTACGCCATTGACGCCAGCAAGATCGAGCGAGAGCTAGGCTGGAAGCCTGAAGAAACCTTTGAGAGTGGCCTGCGAAAAACAGTCCAGTGGTACCTAGACAACCAACCCTGGGTTGGGCACATCCAAGACGGTAGCTACCAAAACGCTGGATTGGCGGACTCCTGATTATGCTGGAAAGACTGCGAAACCTCCGGCAAAAAAAGGAGTTTATCCTCCACCTGCTCAACTCCATGTGGATGATGATGGAGCAAGTGCTGCGGATATTTTCCGGGGTTTTTGTGGGCATCTATGTCGCCCGAAAAATTGGGCCTGAGCAATTCGGGCACCTGTCTTATGCCTTGGCGCTGGTGATTGTTTTGATGGTGGTTTCCCGCCTCGGCATGGACTCCATCTTGGTCCGGGACATGGTGGGGACGACGGACAAACGCAAGTCCTACATGGGCACCGGGTTCGGCATGATGCAACTGGCGTCCCTGGTCAGCTTTGTGGGCCTGGGGCTGTTCACCATCTTTTTTGAGCCCGACCCGCTCACCCAAGCGTGCCTCTGGATCATCTCGGTTGAGCTGCTCTTCCAGGGTTTTTATGTCATCGACTACTCCTTCCAGTCCGACGTGCAAGCGAAATACTCCGCCATGGCCAAAAGCCTTGCGTTGGTTGGCAGTGCAGGCTTCAAAGTCTATTTGGCCTGGGCGGGGATCGAGTTGAAATGGATCGCCTGGGCTTATGTCAGCGAATTTGCCTTGGTTGGCTTCTTCTTGTTAGCCATCCACCACCTCAAAGGGCGAGGCGGTTTTGTCTTCCACTTTGACTTCACCCTGGTCAAAACGCTGCTTAAAAGCGCATGGCCCATGGTCCTTGCGGGGCTTTCTGGGGTGTTGTACATGAGGGTGGACCAGATCATGGTCGCCAAGATGTTAGGCACAGAGCAGCTGGGGCTTTACGCTGCGGCTACCCGAATTTATGAAGGCTGGATCATCTTGCCCTATGTGCTGTCGCTGTCTTTGCTGCCTGCAATCGTCAAGCTGCGGGCAGGCACAGCCGCCAGTTATGAAGGCTATTTAAGCAAGATCATGGCCGGGCTGTTTTTTGCCGGTGCGGTAGTGGCTGTGGCGGTCGAATTGGGTGGGGACTGGTTGATTTTGATTTCCTTTGGCCCTGCCTACACGGAGACGTTTCCAGCCCTTTCGGTGTTGATCTTAGGGGCGCCGCTCTATGCCTTTAACGCCATCAGTGCCCGGTACCTGACCGCTGAGTCCCAAGAGAAAAAAATCGCCCTGCGCACCTCGGTGGGTTTGGTGGTTAACTTGATCTTGAACTTTTTGTTGATCCCCCAGTACGGCATCCAAGGGGCGGCGATTGCCACCTTGATCACCATGTTGATCGCCGACTATTTGATCAACTACTTAGATAAAGAATTGAGGCCCTTGGTGCGGATTTGCAACCATGCGGTCACCTTACAGTTCCTCTGGAAACGAGCCCCAGTGGAGACTCCCAAAGGCTAGCATAGCGCCAGCCCATCGACGACTCAGACTCATCAACCCAAGGCAAACATGGCAGCGGCAAAAATACTCAAAGTGGTGAAGATGTACGGGGTGCTTGGTTTGTCCCGGTTGTTTTTGGACGTGGTTTGGACCAAGCTATTGCTACCTCAAGCTCGGATCATCCGCAAACCCTTTTACATCAAAAAAGAAGGTACACTCATCTTAGGGCCAGGATTCAGCTGTGGACCGGGGCTGATCATGGATATTTTGGGGGAAGATGCGGTCTTAGAAATCGGTAAAGACCTCAAGGTTTACCACAACCTACACATCGGTGTGATCGAAAAGGTCACCATCGGAGACCGAGTCTTGATCGCCAGCGGGGTGTATATTTCAGACCACAGCCACGGTACCTACTCCGGCGCTGAACAAAGCTCCCCTTTGACCCCACCGAACGACCGGCCCTTGGTTTCCTCCCCGGTGACCATTGGGGACGATTGTTGGCTTGGGGAGCGGGTTTGTGTTTTGCCAGGGGTGACCATTGGCAAAGGAGTCACCGTCGGTGCGGGCTCTGTGGTGACGTCGTCGTTACCAGATTATGTCATCGCCGCAGGCTCACCGGCTCGGGTCATCAAGCAATACAACTTTGAAACGCAGCAGTGGGAGTCCGCCAAAGGCAAAACGAGCTGAACTACCCTTAGGATTCTAGCCCCTGCCAAGGCTTTATTTATAACGGTTTAAGGTCGCTGAGCCTGGATAGCCCAAAAGGGCCTACCTCTTGACGGAGAGGCTCTTTCATGGCAACTTTTGCCCAAAGGCTTGAGCCTGTTGTTCAAGCTCAGCCTAGTTCCTTAGCAATGACCGGTTCATGCCAAACAGATCCAGCGAAGACAACGCTCAAAAGATCCTCCGGGACATCAAAGACCAGTCGTTAGACCTGCCTCTCCCAGAGCCCACCTTTTCGGGAGTCAAGCCGGTTCAAGTCAACGATTTGCGGGCCTTTGATGGAGAAGAGTTTTTAACTCAAGTATACCGAACTCTGTTGCTCCGAGAACCAGAGCAAACGGCGATTGATAAAACTCTCTTTGAACTGAACGTTGGGTTGCGCTCTAAGATGCAGGTGATATCAAACATCCGCAATTCTCCAGAAGGGAAGAAACGTAACGTGCCGGTTTCCGGGCTTTTACCCGCTTTTTTGATCAAAATCATGGACAGCAAAACCATGCTCTTGCTCAAGCAGTTCGGCCTACGAGCGAGTTTAAAAGACTTAACCAGAGAGATCGAGCAACTCAAAGACGCCCAGCGGTTGTCCCAGAAAAAAATGGACCAGCAATTGGTCAGCCTCAAAGAAGGTTGGGCGGGGACCGAGTATTTTTCCAACAAGTATTACTCCAAATTTGAAGAGCAATTTCGTGGCAGCCGGGAGGTGATGGTCGAGAGGTTCAACTATTACTTGAACCACATTGATTTCATCAAACAAGACACCGGGCGCAGATGCCTGGACCTGGGCTCCGGTCATGGGGTTTGGCTCGACTTGTTGCGGGACCAAAAGCAGGTCGCCCAAGGGGTTGAAATCAACCAGCAGATGATCGATGAATGTAACGCCAGGGGCCACCATGTCACCAAACAGGACATGCTGGAGTTTCTAAAAGCCAAAGAAGACAACACCTTTGATTTGATTTCCGGGTTTCATATCATCGAGCACGTCTCCACGGACACCTTGACTCATTTGGTGGAGCAGGCCTTTGTGGTGATCAAGCCAGGAGGGTACTTATTGTTTGAGACCCCCAACCCAGGTACTGTGCTGACCTCGACCTATAATTTTTACTTAGACCCCAGCCACCATACGCCGATCCACCCCTTGTTTATCGAGTTCTTGTTCCGGTCCGTTGGGTTTGTGGACATTGAAATCATCCGGCTTCACCCCTGTGAAGGCCAACCAGAAATCAAAGACCCTTATCTATCGACCTTGATCCAAGGGCCTCAAGACTATTCAATCCTGGCAAAAAAACCATGAGTTACTCGATCGCCATCGCCATCCCTTGGTTCGGGAAAGAACTCACTGGTGGGGCGGAAACCCTGACCTATCATTTGGCCACAAGGCTCGCCGCACTGGGCCACCAAGTGACTATTTTGACCACCTTATCAGCCAGCCACGCCGCTTTTTTTGGGGCTGATGAAGTCCCTAAAGGCCCGGTGACTCAGCAGCAAGACGGCCAGCTACAGGTGAAACGTTTCCCAGTGGACAAGCGCACCCCACGGCTGTTTCACTCCCGCAACGGGATGTTGATGGGGACCCCTCGTGAATCACTCATACCGGGGTGTTCTCCGCTCTCCGAAGAGGACGAACGGCTGTTTTGGCACAACAACATCAACTCGACACCCTTGGTGAAGTATATCGAGGATCACCACGGTGACCACGACTATTTCATTTTCCTGCCCTACCCTTTTGGTGTGATTTTAGAAGGGGTCAAAGCGGCTGGGGCAAAGGCTTTGTTACAGCCCTGCTTGCATGATGAGTCTTATGGCTACCTCAGCGAAATGGCGGACTGTTTTTTGTCGGTCCCCAAACTTCTGTTCAACTCAAACGGCGAGATGGAAGTCGCCGCCAAGCTGTATGGACCGGCGATCAAACACAAATCTGTGATTGTTGGGTCTGGGGTCGAGGTGGATTTAGGCGCCCTAGCGGCGGCACCAAAACCAGAGCTCAAAGAACCTTACGTTTTATACATCGGTAAACGAGAGGCCGCAAAAAACGTGGATCAGCTGATGCTTGCTTACCAAACCTACCGACAGGCTGGCGGCAAGCTTCGGCTGGTTTTAGCCGGTGCTGGCACCTTACCCTTAGAGGTTGAGGGAGTGGTGGACATGGGTTTGGTGTCTGAGGAACAGAAGCTGAGTTTGCTGCGGCACAGCACTGCGTTGATCAACCCCAGCATCCACGAAAGTTTTTCCAGGGTGTTGTTCGAAAGCTGGTTTGCGGAACGTCCTGTGGTGGTTCACCAAGAATGCGCCGCTACGGCGGGGTTCCTCCGCGACGCCGGGGACGCCGGGTATTCCTTTAACAGCCAAGCAGGGTTGAGCCAGCTCTTGTGGCAGCTTGAAAAAGCAGAGCCCTCAGCACTGGAAACTCAAGGTCGCTGTGGGTTCCAGTTTGCGAAGAAATTCGCCCAATGGGATTCGGTGATCAAGATTTACGAGCGTATCTTTGACCAAGGCCAAGAAACAACCGCTCCCAGCACAGCGAAAAAAAGCAGTTTAGGCCGGATCGTCCAGATCCTACCCAATGTGGATGTCTATGACGCCATCAGCAACCACACCTTCTTTTTGAAGGGCTTTTTTGAGCGTTTAGGTTATGAATCCTTGGTGCTGGTGGACCACCGGCCCAACAGTTTAGCCAAGCAAGTCAAGAAATTCAGTGCCCAAAAAATCCAAAGCGATGATATTTTGATGATGCACCACTCCACCAGTTCTGGCGCACAGGTGGATTGTTTTGTGCACCATCCAGGGAAGAAGTTGTTGATTTACCACAACATCACCCCGCACCACTTTTTTGAAGGGATTTCCCCAAACATCGTGGCGGAGTTGAAACGAGGTCGGGCTGAATTATCCCGTTTGGCTCCTGATACCCCCATCGCTTTTGGGGACTCGGAGTATAACCGGGAAGAGTTACAGATGATGGGTTTCGCCAATACACAGGTGCTGCCCTTGTTGATCACACCAGAAAATTGGGCCCTCAAGCCGGACCCGAAGGTGATGGGTAACCTGAGCACAATGGGTGGCAAGCATATCTTGTTTGTTGGCCGAATTGCACCGAACAAATGCCAAACCGACTTGGTCCGTTTGATGTCCCAGTTGGTCCAAATTCGTCCAGACACCCACCTTTGGATGGTCGGGGGATATGACCCGAATTTGTTGTATTTCAAAGAGCTGCAACAAATGATTTCCGTGCTCGGCCTCGGTGGGCAGATCACCTTGACCAACAAAGTGGATCAGCCAGCGCTGATGTCTTATTACATGAAAGCGGATCTATTTTTGTCCATGAGCGAACATGAAGGCTTCGGGGTGCCATTGGTCGAAGCCCAGTGGTTTGATTTGCCGGTGTTTGCCTACGCTAGCTCTGCGGTACCCGAAACCTTGGGAGATGCGGCCTTTTTATTTTATGATAAACACAACTTTGATCAGTTAGCTCGGGAAATTGAGGTCATTTTAAAAGACCCTAACATCTCTCGGCGGATGTGCGAGTTACAAGCCCACAACCGGGAGAAGTATTTGCCCGAGACCTTGGAAGCTTTGTACCTGTCCGTCTTGCAACCTGGGGAAGCCCCCACACAGAGCGACACACTGGCCCCAGCTGAGTCAGTCACGGCGAAAAAAACAAAGCGGCCTCGTTGGGCTTTTGTGGTGCAACGTTGTGGCGATGATGTGGTCGGTGGGGCTGAAGCCCATTGCCTGCAAACCGCAACCGCAATGTCCAAACATGTGGACGTGGAGCTGTTGACCACCTGCGCCAAGGACTACACCACCTGGGAAAACCATTTCCCCGCTGGGGCTGAGACTTGGGGGGAGAACCTCCAGGCTCTGCGGTTCCCGGTCAAATCCCCCCGTATCCCCAAGGTCTTTGCGGAGTACTCAAACCATGTGTTTGCAGGTTCCAGAGCTGGCCAAGTGATGGATGTGGACCAAGTGGCCTGTGAAGAATGGATCACCAAGCAGGGCCCTGAAGTCCCGGAGCTGTTGGAACATTTGAAGGCACACCATCAAGATTATGACGCCATCATCTTTTACACCTACTTGTATTATCCCACGTATTTTGGGTCCCAGGTTTGCCCAGAGAAATCCTGGCTGGTGACCGTCGCCCATGACGAGCCGCCCATCTATCTGCCAGCCTTTGATGACTTGATCAACCGGGTCAAGGGAGTGGTGTTTAACACCCCCCAAGAACGGGCCTTTTTGCACCGCCGCTTCCCGCAAAGCCATTTGGAAGGGGACGTGATCAGCATTGGCATGACCCCGCCACCCGCTGAGGCCCAGGCCCACCGGTTCACGGCGAAACACCAGATCGATTCGCCTTATGTACTTTATGTGGGCCGGATGGAAAACAGTAAAGGTTCAGACCTGTTGTTTGACTACTTCACCCAGTACAAGGCAGAACGGCAAACCTCGCTCAAGCTGGTCTTAGCAGGCAAGCCAGAAATCAAAATCCCCAAACACCCAGATATTTTGTTTGTTGGGTTTGTAGACGAACAGGAAAAGCACGACGCCATGGCTGGTTGTGAAGTCTTGATCAACCCATCACCTTTCGAAAGCCTCTCGATGATCCTGCTGGAGGCTTGGTACAACAAAAAGCCTGTGCTGGTGAACCAACGGTGTGAAGTCACCGTGGACCAAACCAAACGGGCGAACGGCGGCAGTTGGTTTCACGACTACCCAAGCTTTAGGGACCAGTTGGACCAACTGTTAGAGAACAAACAAGACTACAGTCACACCAAACGGTTTGTGGAAATGAACTACTCGTGGCCAGTGATTGAAGAAAAATACTTGGCATTGATCCACCCAAACGGGGTCGAGTAAAACAAAAAGCCGCCAAAGACAACTGCAAGAAAGCAGGTTGTTCATGTCTGGTTTTAACACCCTATTTCATCAGGTGATTCGGGTATGAATCTTCATTTATTGATTGAGTTGACCAAGCGGGATTTTGTAGACCGGTATTCTGGATCTATCCTAGGCAGGCTATGGGTTTTTCTATGGCCCCTGATCAACATGGCTGTTTACATGCTGGTTTTTGCCAAGATCATGGGTGCCAAGTTGCCTGGGAGCACCTACGCTCACGGCTATGGTGTGTACTTGATTGCCGGTTTGATGCCCTGGACCGCTTTCAGCCAAACCATCGCTAGGACCTCCACGGTTTTCTTAGACAAGAAACAACTGATCACCAAGATCAAGCTCTCTTTGCCGACCTTGCCGCTGTTTATTGTCATGTCAGAGAGCATTGTTTTTTTGGCAACCATGCTGATCTACCTCATCTTTCTGCTGTCCTCTGGGGTCGGGATCAATGAGACTTTTTTCTTCATCCCCTTCATCTTTGTGGCCCAGCAAATCTTGGCTTATGCCCTTGGTTTTTTAGTGGCGACCTTGCAGGTGTTCATCAGGGACCTCAAGGAAGTGGTCGGTGTCGTGATTTTCATTTGGTTTTGGCTCAACCCGATTGTCTATGTAGCGAACATTTTGCCTGAACGCATCCAATCGATCTTGGTCTACAACCCAAGCTTCTGGTTCATCGACGCTTACCAAAAAGTCTTCATTTACCAACAAGCCCCAAACTTCACCTACCTCATTTATCTGGTGGTGCTTGGCCATGTCTTGCTGGGGATCAGCTACTTGCTGTTTAAGAAGCTGGAAAAAGATGTGAGGGACTGTTTATGATCAACTATATACTCATCTTAATGCCCTTGACGGCGTTGTATTTGTTTAGCCAATGGTACTGCTTCAGGCGGGTTAAATGGGCCTACCGAGGTCTGTTGATGTTAGGGCTCAACGGAGCCTACTTGTGCCTAGTCTTTGGCTTGGCTGCCTTTTTGTTGGAGGTGAAATGATCCAGATCGACTCTATTTGCAAAGTCTTCAACATCTATCGCTCCCCGGTCGACCGGATCAAAGAGCTGTTTTCTTCCAAGTCCTACCACACCCGGTATCAGGCGTTAGACCAGATTAGTTTCAGCCTGGGGCAAGGCGAAACCCTGGGTATCCTCGGGCAGAATGGGGCGGGGAAATCCACCATGTTGAAGGTACTCACCGGCATCCTGATCCCTGACTCGGGGTCAATCAACATCGAGGGCCGGATCACCGGCTTGTTGGAGTTAGGGACAGGGTTTAACCACGAGTTGACAGGCCGAGAAAACATCAAGCTAAACGCCACTCTGCTGGGCTTGAGTCCGGCAGAAATTGCGGCAAAAATGGACTCCATCATGGACTTCACCGAGCTGGGGGACTTCATCAATGAACCGATGAAGACTTACTCTTCGGGGATGATCATGCGGCTCGCGTTTTCCGTAGCGATCCACGCCGACCCGGCCTGCTTTGTGGTGGACGAAGCTTTGAGTGTTGGGGACGCCTACTTCCAGCAAAAATGCACTCGGAAGATCAAGGAGTTCAAAGAGCAGGGCGGCAGCATCATCTTTGTTTCCCATGACATGGCAGCGGTACAGATGCTTTGCGACACCGCTATTTTGCTGACCAAGGGCAAAGTCACAGCCCGAGGCAAAACCTCTGACGTCATCCATGCCTATAACTTCGAACTGACCCAAACCCAAGCGGCAGTGAACAAAGTCCAACGTGGGGAAGGGGAAAAAACCTTTGGTAGTTACGAAGTAGAAATCAAAGATGTGCAGATCACCGGGTTGGAATCCAAAAGCAGCAAATTGATGTCTGGCGAAACCGCCCGGATTGATCTCGTGATCGCCAGCGAAATCGACTACCCCGAGCTGACCCTAGGTATCCAAATCAAAGACCGATGGGGCCAAATCATTTATGGTACCAACAGCTTTCACTTAGACCAACAAATCTCGGTGGCCGCAGGGCAAACCTATGACTTGGTGATGGATATCCCCATGAACTTAGGCACTGGGAAGTACACCTTGACCTGTGCGCTGCACTCAGGGCATGCCCATGGAGAAGAGTGCTTTCACTGGCTTGACGACGTCATTGAATTTGAAGTGATCGGCACCAACGGGGCCTATTTTGAAGGTGTTGTTCGGTTAGAGCCGACCTTCACCGTTACCCCAAAAGCACCGACACCAGCTTGATCCTGGAGAACACAGAGGGCCTAAACCATGGCCCTCCTGTTAACCTAAGAACTCTCCCGCTCCCGCTTGGGTCACCAGCTGGGTAAATTTTTCTTTGAATACTTTTGAGTCAAACCCTTTGGCGGTTGCGGCGATTTGTTCAGGGTCCAACAGGGTGCTCTGCTCGAACCGCTTGATCCCTTCGATCAAGGCCGCCTCGGACTGCCCCTGGATCAACAGCCCGTTTTCTCCATCCTTGACGATATCCAAGCTGCCCCCTTGGTCTAAGGCAATCACCGGGGTACCGCTGGCCAGCGCTTCGACCATCACAATCCCAAAGTCCTCTAAAGCAACGTGGATAAAGGCTTTCGACTTGGCAAGGTGGTCTTTGTACTCTCCAAAGGACAAATGCCCCTTCATCTCTACATTCGGCCCAGCGAGTTGTTCCAGTTTTTCCCGGTCCGGTCCGTCCCCACTGACCACCAACCGTCTTTCTGGCATTTGGTTAAACGCCTCAATGATCAAGTTGATTTTCTTGTAGGGCACCAGTCGAGAGGAGGTGAAATAAAAATCTCCTTTTTCCGAACAAGGCTCGAAGGCATCACAATCTATCGGTGGGTGAATCACTTGAGCTTCTCTTCGGTAAACCTTCCACACCCGTTTAGCGATGAAGCTGGAGTTCGCTGCAAAGTGATCAACCCCGTGAGCCGTCCGTAGATCCCACATCCGAATGTAATGCAAAATCACCCGTGCGACCCAGCTTTTGATCCCTTTTGTCAGCCCGCTTTCTTGCAGGTATTGGTGCTGTAAGTCCCAAGCATACCTGATCGGTGAATGGATATAGCTGATGTGTGTCTGCAGCGGCCCCGTGATGACTCCTTTGGCCACCGCATGGGAACTGGAGATGACCAACGAATAAGAAGAAAGGTCCAGCTGCTCCACCGCCAAGGGCATCAAGGCAAGGTATTGGCGGTATTGAGTCTTGGCCTTCGGCAGTTTTTGGATGAAGGTGGTGTGCACTTGGTGGCCCTCTAAAAAGGCTCGGTCTTTTTCAGGCAGAAAATCCACGGTGGTAAAAATATCGGCGTCCGGGAAAAGCTCCAACATGCTTTTGAGCACGAACTCCGCCCCTGAAAACCCGACCAACCAGTCGACCACAATGGCCACCTGTATTTTTTTGTCTACTTTATGAACACACATCGTTTTTTAATCCTTTGATCCACAGCTGCCACTACACAAGGCCAGTACCCTACCAACCTCGAACTAATGAGTATCACAACACCGCAAGATAGCAAAGCTCTTGGTACCATCACGAAACGCCGGGGTCCACCTAAAGCCGCCACGGTCTAGCTCAGCCTTGGACCCGCTCGCTGGCGAAAATCTTTACAAGATCCACAAAGTTTAATACTGTGGTACGTTCTTATAGGCTTTTGCCCCAATAAACGAAACTGGGCTCTTTTTCTGACTCTCTTATCAGGCAATTATGATCGCTTTCATTTTAGCAGGTGGCTCCGGTAGCCGCCTTTGGCCGATGAGTCGAGCTATGACCCCAAAACAATTCTTGAACCTTGGGGCAAGCCAGCACTCTTTATTCCAAGACACTTTAATCCGCCTAGCCCCACGCTTGACCTCTGACTCCACTTACATCGTGGGTTCCAACACCCACCTGTTGGAGATCCAAGATCAGGTCAGTGAATTGGGGCAGAAGATTTCGGAAAACAACATCCTCTTGGAACCTCAGGGCAAAAACACCGCTCCTGCTATCCTGTGGGGCCTGTCACAGCTTAGCGGAGAGCAGTATGACACCCCGGTGGTGATTTTGCCTGCAGACCATCAGATCCAGCCGCAAAAGAAGTTTTTAGAGTATTTAGACCAAGGGGCAAAACTAGCCAGTGAAGGTAAGATTGTCACTTTTGGTGTCCAGCCAACCCGGCCAGACACTGGCTATGGGTACATCAAGGCCGGTAGACCCCTAGGTTCTGGTTTTGAGGTCGAAGCGTTCCACGAAAAACCTAGCTTAGAAAAAGCAGAGGCCTACGTTGCTGACTCAGGGTATTCCTGGAATGCAGGCATCTTCATGGCGACGCCAAGGACTTTACTGGCAGAGTTCAAGACCCATTGCCCAGCCATGTACCAGCTCTTTTTTGATGCTGAAGGCTCCGCAGAAGGGCAAGATATCCCTAAAATTTACGCTGAGGTCGAATCCGAGTCCTTTGATTATGCGATTTTGGAAAAATCAAACAAAGTGGCGACCATCACCATCGATTTGGAGTGGAATGATCTTGGGTCTTGGGAAAGTATCTACCAAATCAGCCCCAAAGATCCCCAAGGCAACGCCACCCAAGGGAATGTGGTTTTGCAAGACAGCGAAAATTGCTTGGTGATCAGCCAGAAAAACCTGATCGCCGGGGTGGGCCTGAAAAACTTGATCATCATCGAAACGGACGACGCTTTGCTGGTTTGTGATATCAACAAGGCCCAGGAAATCAAACAGCTTGTCACCAAGCTCAAAGACGACGGCCGGATCGAGTCAGAATACCACACCAAAGTGCTTCGCCCATGGGGCAGCTATCAGGTTTTGTTTGAACGCAAAGGGATCAAAATCAAGTCCATCATCGTCAAACCAGGGAAGCGTTTGAGCCTGCAGCGACATTCCCACCGGGCAGAGCACTGGGTTGTTGCCAAGGGCACCGCTGTGGTCACCCGCAACCAAGACGAAATCACCTTGATCGAAGACCAATCGATTTACATCCCCAAAACGGCGGTCCACCGATTGGACAACCGTGGAAAAATGCCCCTGGAAATCATTGAAGTACAACAGGGAGATTACCTTGGCGAAGACGATATCGAACGACTTGCTGACGACTATCAACGGATGGAATCATAGATTTTGACGCTAGGCCACCAAGCTGCCTTGGCAGACTGTTGGCAATATGCGACATTCTGAGGCATATTTAAAAAAACTTGTATTTATCACCGTAAACCAAACCCCTTTTTGTGACTTCAGGAGAGAATACCATGGCAAAAACTGCATTGATCACCGGTATCACCGGTCAGGATGGAGCTTATCTAGCGAATCTGTTGTTGGACAAAGGGTATACGGTCTACGGAGCCTGCCGGCGTAGCTCTGAGCTAAACCTAAGTAAACTCAACTACCTAGGGATTGCCGATCAAGTGAAGCTGGTTTCTTTTGAGTTGCTTGAATTGACCAACATGATCAGCGTGCTGAAAAAAATCCAGCCTGATGAAGTGTATAACCTAGCGGCCCAAAGTTTTGTAGGGGCCTCTTTTGATCAGCCTTTATTCACCGCTGAAGCCAATGACCTTGGTGTATTACGTCTGTTAGAAGCGGTTCGCATGGTCAACCCAAAAATCCGTTTTTATCAGGCTTCAACCAGCGAGATGTTTGGCAAAGTCCAAGCGGTGCCTCAAAGTGAGACCACTCCTTTTTACCCACGCTCTCCATACGCTGTCGCCAAGCTAGCTGCCCATTGGTACACGGTGAATTACCGTGAAAGCTACGACATGTTTGCTTGTTCCGGGATTTTGTTTAACCATGAATCGCCGTTGCGAGGCACTGAGTTTGTCACCCGTAAGACCACTTTGGCTGCCGCAAGGATCAAACATGGCTTGCAAGAAAAGCTCGTTCTAGGGAACTTGCAGTCAAAACGAGATTGGGGTTACGCCAAAGAGTATGTACAAGTGATGTGGCGGATGTTGCAGCAGGAAACTCCAGACGATTACGTCATGGCGACCGGTGAGACCCACACCATCGAAGAGTGTGTGGACGTGGCGTTCAAAGCAGCTGGATTTGAGCTGGTTTGGAGCGGCGAAGGTGTAGACCAAAAAGCGACCGATTCCAAAACAGGGAAGGTCGTGGTTGAAGTGTCCCCTGATTTTTTCCGGCCTGCTGAAGTAGAGCTGTTGATCGGCGACCCTGGCAAAGCCAAGGAAAAGCTTGGCTGGGAGCCACAAACTAAGTTCAAGGAATTGATTGAGCTGATGGTAGAAGCCGACCTCAAGCGGTCTGCTGCTGAAGCATCAAAGGATTAAAGTGAGACAGGGGCGGTTGCCGCCCCTGTGTTGCACGCCGACCCAGGGCCCCTAAAGGTACCCTTGTTTCTAATAAATTATCAGGTTTTACGGCGGCCAATCACCTCGCCGTGGGCCACAGGCTACAAAGTGAAGCACTGAAATCAGACTGGTCTTTTTGCTAGGTTTCTGGTATCTCTTGCAGGATTCACTCCCTGATCAAACTCGTCAAAACTGACCCAAAATGCTCGAATTACTCAGCAAAAAAATCTTTGGTACCCATTCGGACAAGGAACTCAAAACATACCGTTCATTGGTTGATCAAATCAACCAAATCGAACCCAACTTCGTTGACCTCACCCAAGAACAGGCCCAAGAGAAGGTAGCCCAGCTCAAGGAGAGGTATCAACAAGGCGAGTCCTTGGACAAAATGCTCCCAGAGGCCTTTGCGCTGGTTCGCCGAGCGGCCCAAGTCACACTGGACCAACGGCACTTTGATGTCCAACTGTTAGGCGGGATTGCGCTGCATAAAGGCAAGATTTCTGAGATGAAAACAGGTGAAGGAAAGACCCTGACCTCCACCTTACCGGTCTTCCTCAATGCCCTGACCGGTAAAGGGGTGCATGTAGTCACAGTGAACGACTACCTAGCAAAACGAGATTCCGAATGGATGGGGAATGTCCACCGTTGGTTAGGGCTGAGTGTTGATTGTATTGTCCATGACATGAACGACGAACAACGTCGAGCCGCCTACAACGCGGATGTCACATACGGCACCAACAACGAATTTGGCTTCGACTACTTGCGGGACAACATGAAGTTCCACTTAGAAGACTATGTCCAACGGGAACATAGCTTCGCTATCGTGGATGAGGTTGACTCCATCTTGGTGGACGAGGCCAGAACCCCGCTGATCATTTCCGGGCCTTCTGAAGACTCCACCGATTTATACGCTATCATCGACAGCGAGCTCCACGGGCTCACCCGTGCTTGGCGTGTATCCGACAGCCCTGACGCTGCGGCGGTCTCTAAGGCTCAAGGCATCCCAATTGCCGAAGTCAAAGACTACTTGAAAGTTCAAGAGCAAGAAAAAGAAGGCACACTGGTCATCCCCGGTGACTTCACCTTGGAAGAAAAAAGCCGCAACATCCAGCTTACAGACCAAGGGGTTGAAAAAATGGAAGAGCGGCTGAAAGAGCAGCTCAAGACCAACAACCTTTATGATTTTGAAAACATCGAAGCCCTACACCATGTCAACCAAGCTCTGAAGGCCCATTATGTCTTTAAGCGAGACATTGACTACGTGGTAAACGACGGCAAAGTTTTGATTGTTGACGAGTTCACAGGCCGCTTGATGGAAGGCCGCCGATTCTCTGACGGATTACACCAAGCCTTAGAAGCCAAGGAGCGGGTCCAGATTGAAAAAGAAAACCAGACCTTAGCCTCGATCACCTTCCAAAATTATTTCCGAAAATACGACAAGCTTGCCGGGATGACCGGTACAGCGGAAACCGAAGAAGCGGAATTCCAGAAGATTTATAGCCTTGGGGTTGTGGTGATCCCGACCAACCGTTCGCTGGCCCGTAAAGATCACCCAGATGTGATTTATAAAACCAAAGCCGCCAAAGAACGAGCGATCATCGAGCAAGTGAAAGAGCTGGCCGCCAAAGGGCAGCCTGTGTTGGTCGGTACGGTTTCGGTGGAATCCAGTGAGCTGTTATCAGCGAGCTTGAAACAAGCCAAAGTCACCCACAAAGTGCTGAACGCCAAGTACCATGAGCAAGAAGCCGATATCATCACCAATGCCGGGCATAAAGGCGCAGTCACCATTGCGACCAACATGGCGGGCCGAGGAACGGATATCCAAATCGACAAAGAAGTTGCTGACTTAGGCGGGCTGTTTATCTTAGGCACAGAACGACACGAATCCAGACGGATCGACAACCAGTTGCGAGGCCGTTCTGGGCGTCAAGGCGACCCTGGCGCCAGCCGGTTTATCCTTTCCTTAGACGATGACTTGCTCCGAGTTTTTGGTGGAGCCAGAATCGCTAACTTGATGACCCGGATGAAGGTCGATGAGGACGAAGCGATTGAGCACGTGCTGATCAGCCGAGCGATTGAAAACAGCCAAAAGAAAGTGGAAGGGTTCAACTTTGAAACTCGAAAGCACTTGTTGGAATATGACGACGTGATGAACCGGCAACGGGAAATCATCTACAAGCAACGACGACGCATCCTGGGCGACGAAACATCAGAGGTATTCTCTGACATGATCGACGACACCATCGACCTGTTGACCCACCAGTATTGCAACGAAAAGTTCATGGATCAATGGGACCTAGACGGCCTCAAAGCAGAGCTTTCTAGCACCTTCAACGGCTCAATACATTGGGAGTCCCCTTCGGACACCCCAACCAGCGAAGAACTGTTTGATACCGTGCTGGCCTCCGTGTTGGTTCGGTTTGAAGAAAAGAAAGTTGAATTTGGCCCCTATTTCGAAGATGTTCAGCGGCACATGCTGCTAGAAATCACCGACAACCAATGGAAAGACCATCTTTTGTCGATGGATCACCTCAAAGAGGGCATCGGCATGCGAGGTTATGCCCAAAAAAATCCACTGAACGAATACAAACGAGAAGGGTTTGAGATGTTCAGCGAGATGATGGAACGGGTGAATCAAGATTCGGTGAAGGCCTTTTTCCATGTGGCTGTGGTTCACGACCCTCCACCAGCAAGAGAGCGGCCTGAGGTGCCAATGGAAATGATCCATGAATCACCCAACGCACCGGTACCAGGACCTCCTGAACAGTTGGAACCCCCTAAGCAAGCCCCAGTACGTGCCCAAGCACACCCAGGGCGAAACGATGCTTGTTTTTGTGGCAGTGGCAAAAAGTACAAGAATTGCCACATGAAAGCTGACCAGGACGGCGTTCAATGAACCTTGGGGTAAAACTTGCTTTAAGGACCCAAGCGATCAGCTTGGGGCTCTTTTGTTTTGCCCTCCCCCTTTCGATCGCAGGCGACGACTTTTCGATCGTCCTGCTGTATCTCAGCGGTTTGTCCTTGTTGCTGGCCAGACACCAGTCTTGGCCTAAAACAGCGCTGAACTATGTGATCCCCGCTTTTCTTTTTTTTACCTTAGCCGCCAGTTGGATCGCAAAGGATGTGCATTTGGGGCTCTCTGGAGTCCGTGGTTTTTGGCGACTTGGCCTGCCCTTTATGGTCGCCTTGGCGCTGACCGAAACCTCTTTGCAGCGCTCATTAAAAATCCTCGGGTTCACGACACTCTTGATCGGCGCCTACGCAGCGGTCCAGCATTACACCAGCATCGACATCTTACGTTCACCGAGACTTCAGGCCGAATATTTCCCTGAAAATGATGTATGGCGTGCGGTGGGTGCTTTTTCGCACCACCTCACCTTTGGTGGAGTCAACCTGATGGTTTGGCCCATCATGGCTCTGTTGTCCCAAGTCCGTAGCTTTAAAATTCATGAACGATGGTTTTTCGGGATCGCAGCGGGGTTGAGCTTTTTCGGGGCATACGCTTCCTTAGGCCGGAGCATCTGGATCGGGCTGTTCACCAGCTGCTTGTTTTTGGCCGCTGTGAAACTCAAAACAAAAGCTTGGTTGATCACTCTGCCCATTGGGCTATTGATTATTGGCATCTACACCCTACAAAACAGCCCCGCCCTGAAAGCGGAAGTCAACAAACTATCGATCGGCCCCCGCATCCTGATGGGCATCGACAGAGGTTATAACATCGACCGGCTGCACATGTGGCGGGCAGGCAGGCGAGCGATTGCAGACCACCCCATCCTGGGCCTCGGGTTAGCCCAAGGAGATCGTCTGCAGCCCTATTATGACCAAATTGCAAAGGAATCAGGGGTTCCTTTCCAACACAAGGCCTCGACCGGGGTGCATAACCTCTATCTACAAAACTTGTTGGACTACGGGCTGTTGGGGGCGTTGTTGATGTTGGTTTGGTGGGGCTATCTATTCACCCAGCTTTTCAAGCAGTCTAGAGCCGCGCAGCAATGGGACTTACACCAAGCTCTTCGGTATGGAATCATGGCCGGGATGTTAGGCATCTGGGCAGCGGCGTTCTTTGAAAACAACTTCCGAGACGGTGAGGTCCAATCGATGATCCTCTTCACCCACGGCATCGCAATCTACTTGATCCAGTCAGCAAAAGCCCCTCAAAAAGCAGCCTAAGCTCCCCCTGAAGATCAAAAGAATTTTGTCCTGTCTACAGGGGTAAAAAAGCGGGGTTTTTGATGACAAAGGGAGAACATTTGGTTACTCTTTGGATTCGACTTTGTTTCTCAATACTGCCTTTATAAACAACCTATCATTCCAGTTCGATGACTACAGAACATTCCTCAGTGATCCCGGTTAACATCGAAGACTCGATGCGCAGTGCCTACCTCGAATATGCGATGAGCGTGATCGTTGGTCGGGCGTTGCCTGATGTACGTGATGGACTCAAGCCGGTACACCGACGAATCCTGTACGCAATGCACGACATGAACCTAGCCCACAACCGGCCTTACATGAAGTCCGCTCGTATTGTTGGTGAAGTGATTGGTAAATACCACCCTCACGGCGACTCGGCAGTCTATGACGCCACGGTTCGGATGGTGCAGCCCTTTAGCCTGCGTAACCCGCTGGTAGATGGCCAAGGAAACTTTGGGTCTGTGGACGGGGATTCCCCCGCTGCGATGAGGTATACCGAGGTTCGTTTACAAAAGATCACGTCTGAGTTCTTAGAAGACCTAGACAAAAACACCGTTGATTTTACGGACAACTACGATGGTAGCTTGAAGGAACCTTCGGTCCTTCCTACCCGTGTCCCCAACTTATTACTCAACGGCTCCACTGGTATTGCGGTGGGTATGGCAACCAACATCCCACCTCACAACCTTTCTGAGTTGATCGATGGATTGCTGTACTTCATTGAGAACCGACTTGAGTGTACGGTTGAAGACTTGCTGCCGATCATCAAAGGCCCGGACTTCCCGACAGCGGGGACCATCTTGGGTCGAGAAGGCATCCATAATGCCTACAGAACAGGCCGAGGTATCCTGAAAATCAGGGCCAAAGCGGACATTGAGACCTACAAAACCAACCGACAAGCGATCATTGTCACCGAGCTACCCTACCAAGTGAACAAAGCCCGGCTGATCGAAAAAATCGCTGACTTGGTCAAAGACAAAAAAATTGAAGGTATCTCAGACCTACGGGACGAATCAGACCGGAAAGGGATGCGGATGGTCATCGAGCTGAAGCGAGATGAAATCCCTGAAACTGTACTGGCCAACCTGTATAAGCACACCGCAATGCAGAACACCTTCGGCGTGATTACCTTAGCGGTGGTTGACGGCCAACCGAAGGTCCTGACCTTACTCGAAGTGTTACGCCACTTCCTCAGCCACCGGATTGACGTCGTGGTTCGGCGGACTCAGTTCGAGCTGAAGAAAGCGGAAGCGAGGGCCCATGTTTTAGAAGGCCTCAAGCGAGCGCAAGAAAACATTGAAGCGGTGATTAAGTTGATCAGAGGCAGCCAAAGCGGCGGCGAAGCAAAAACCGGGTTGATGACCCAGTTTGACCTTTCTGACATCCAGGCACAAGCCATTTTGGACATGCGGTTGCAGCGATTGACCGCCATGGAAGTGGATAAGCTGAACCTGGAGTTAGGCGAACTGAGCGAAAAAATTAAGTGGTTCCGCTCTGTCTTAGCTGATGAAGGCTTGGTTTTAGGGATCATCAAAGAAGAGTTGGTTGTCATCCGAACGACCTACCATTCAGAGCGTCGCACCCAAATCGAAGACAACTACGAAGAAATCAGCCAAGAAGACCTGATCCCTGTGGAAGAAATGGTGGTAACCATGAGCCGTGGTGGGTACATCAAACGGCTTTCAGCAGACACCTACAAAACCCAACACCGAGGCGGTAAAGGCAAGATTGCCATGACCACCAAGGACACCGACGATCTTGAGAGCTTGTTTGTCGCCTCTTCGCACGACCAGTTGCTGATTTTCACCAGCGTGGGCAAGGTGTATTGGAAGCGAGTCTTCGAACTGCCTCAGGCGAGCCGAACCGCTAAAGGACGAGCATGGATCAACATCCTGCCCTTGGCGCAGAACGAAACCGTGGTCTTTTGTGCCCCGATTCAAGAATATTCCGAAGATAAATTTATCGTGATGGTCACCGAAAAAGGGGTGATCAAAAAGACCGAACTGACCGCTTACAAAAACCCTCGATCCAAAGGCACCAAAGCCATTGTGATTGACAATGGGGACTTATTGAAAATGGTCCGTCTGTGCACCAACGATACCTTCATCTTTGTGGCCACCAAAAACGGCATGGCCGCTAAGTTCCCAAGTGAGCAACTGAGACCCCAAGGCAGGGTTACCAGAGGCTGTAAAGGAATCAGCCTCAAGGACAATGACGAAGTCATCGGTTTTGAGGTCTTGGAAGGCAATGAGACCATTTTGACGGTGACCGAGAAAGGGTTTGGCAAAAAAACCAGCGCTGAAGCATACCGACTGGGCAGTCGGGGTAACTTAGGTGTGATGAACATCAAGAGCTCGCCGAAGATTGGTCGGGTTGTCGCTTCTGTGGCTGTCGCCGATGGCGACGAGTTGATGTTGATCACCCAACGTGGAAAAATTATCCGGCTGACCACAGACCAAGTACGCTCAACCACCCGTGTCACCATGGGTGTTCACTTGATCAACCTTGAATCTGATGAGCGAGTGGTGTCTGTTGCTAAAATTGAATCCCCTTCTTCTGATGATGATGAAGAACCAGAAGCTTAAGTTCTTTAGGTTGGTTTTCAGCTTGCTGGTGGTGTCTTTTTTGGCGAGCTGCCAGCAAGGGGGCCCCAAGCTGATGTACGACCAAGCGATTCAGCTTTGGGGGGAGAGAAAGTACGAAGATTCGATCCAAAACCTGATCGCTCTGACCAAGGCCTACCCAGATGACGAACTGGTAGATGATAGCATCTTTTGGATCGCTAACATTTACCAGTTGTACCTGAAAAACCCGGCCCAAGCGATACGGTATTACCGGTCTTTGACCAAAGGGTTTGAGGATTCGGAATATTATTACCCAAGCATGATGGGCCTTGCAGACGCCTACAGCCAGCAAGAGAAAGAGGGGCAACAAAAAGCGGTTTTGATTTACCATAAACTGCAAGAAAAGCCCTTGAAGCCAGAGCAGTTTGAAAAAATCCAGGCTCAGCTGGCCCAGCTCTATATTGGCTTTGGTCAGTTTGAACAAGCTCGGGTGGAGTTAAAAAAACTGATCATTGATTTTCCAGATTCCAAGTTCACCGCGAAGGCCTATCATTTGATTGGTTACAGCTATTACCTTTCAAGCCAACTGCCCTTAGCCGAGTTGACCTTTAAGGAAACAGACAACAAATTCAACCACAGTATCGCCTCTTTGGACTCTGCGCTGAGTTTAGCGGATATTTATGAAGGCCAAGATCGTTTATCTGAGGCGATTCAAGTTTATCAATCGATCTTGTCTAGACTGGATCAAAAAGAAATCATTTTCCAGTTGGCTAGCAATCGAATTGCCAAACTGAAAACACGTTTAAAGCAAACCAACAAAGGTTAAGTCACGATGGCAAAGATCATCGCTGTTTCCAATCAAAAAGGTGGAGTCGGCAAAACCACGACCTGTGTAAACCTCGCATCGTCATTGGCTTTATTGGGGAAAAAAGTCCTGTTGATCGACTTTGACCCCCAAGGAAACGCCACCAGCGGTTTGGGGTTGATCCCTCAGGAGTGCGACCGCAATATCTACCCCGCTTTGATTGGCCGTGAATCCATTGAAGAACAGATTTACCCAACAGCCATCAAAAACCTCAAGTTGATCCCTGCGAATGTGGACCTTTCAGGGGGAGAGGTTGAATTGGTGGGGGCCATGGCTCGGGAAACCAAGCTAAAAAAGGCGATCTCGCCCCTACGTACGCTTTTTGATTTCATCTTCATTGATTGCCCACCGACCTTAAGCTTACTGACCTTAAACAGTTTAGTCGCCGCCGATACGGTGTTGATCCCGTTGCAATGTGAATATTACGCCATGGAAGGGCTGAGTCAATTGCTGGTGACCATCAACCTGGTTAAAGACACCCTAAACCCAGACCTTGAGATCGAAGGGGTGTTGCCTACGATGTATGATGTACGTAATAACATCAGCAAACAGGTGATTGACGAAGTGAAGCTACACTTTAAGGATCAGGTCTTTAAAAGTGTGATCCCTCGGAACGTACGGCTTTCAGAAGCCCCTAGTTTTGGAAAACCTGTGTTTTTGTATGACCGGACATCCAAAGGGGCGATTGCCTATTTGAACTTAGCCAAAGAAATCTTGCACAACCAAAAGAAAGAAGCACAACAATGAGCAAACAACGCCAAGCATTAGGCCGTGGGTTTTCGGCATTGTTACAGCCCGCTCAAGATATTGCGCCCCAAGAAGTGCATTCAATCAAACAGATTGAAATCAATAATATCCAGTTGAGCCCTTGGCAGCCTCGCAGTCACTTTGACCAAGAACAACTAGAAAACTTGGCCCAGTCGATCCGTATCAAAGGAGTGATCCAGCCTATATTGGTTCGAGTTAACCCGAACAAGCCATCTGGATTTGAGTTAATCGCTGGGGAGCGAAGGCTACGAGCGAGCAAAATTGCGGGGTTTTTAAAGATCCCGGCAATCATCAAGGACTACACCGATCAAGATATCTTAGAAGTCGCCTTGATCGAGAACATCCAACGCAGCGACCTCAACCCGCTTGAAGAATCTTCTGCGTATCGGAACTTGCTTGAGCAGCATGGCTACACTCAAGATGAGCTTGCCAAACGGGTTGGGAAGAGTCGCTCGACCATCACCAACATGATCCGTTTACTCAACCTACCTGAGTCGATCCAATCCGAGCTATCCATGGGGCGAATCTCCCAAGGGCACGCTCGGTGTTTGTTAGGGGTTGAGTCGGAGAGTGAGCAGCAACAATTAGCTGAAGAGATCGTCGGTGAGCAGCTTTCAGTGCGGGCGTTGGAACAACGAGTCCAGGGCCTCAAAGCATACCAGCCGAAAGCAAAAGTACGCCCTTCGGTGGAATTGTCTAAGGACTACGAATTCAGCCGTGTTCGGCTTGAAGGCACGTTAAAAACCCAGGTGAAGATCAAGCCTTCTGGCAAGGGTGGAAAAATCGAAGTGTCTTTTTCCGATGTTAACGAGTTCAACCGTTTACTAGATATATTGGCCCATGAGTAGTATAAAAACCACCAGCTTTTTGTCAAAAAACCTGGAGTTAACCGGAACCCTTCGCCTTGAAGGCGGCATCCGAATAGACGGGAAAATCACTGGCAATATCGAAAGTAAATCCACCATTTATGTGGGGGAATCCGCCGATATCCGGGGAACGATCAACACGGAAAACTTGGTCAGTGCTGGAAAAATCAATGGGGATATCACCGCCCATGAATCGATCCAAATCAAGACCCCAGGATCGATCGAAGGCAGGATAACCACTGCTTCGATGTTGATTGACTCAGACGTGTATTTTGATGGGAATTGCCAGCTGACGGCGCCGAAGGAAATCAAATCCCCCGAGATGGAAAACCGGAAGTCTCCAAAACGGGCGATCAGCAATAGAAAGTAAAGGGGTAAACGAGTTGAGCCGCCAATAAGCCGGGTTCTGTCCCTCTTGCGAGGGGATAATCATTTATCTAGGAGCCCGGTTACCCGAACCCTCCAGCATCCTACCCGGTAGCTGAGACGGGTCGTCTCGAAACGCTACCCTATTTGGACTTGCTTCGAATGGGGTTTACCTAGCCAAGGATGTCGCCATCCTTGCGGTGGGCTCTTACATTAAGGACCAGCCCCCACCTTTTCAACCTTACCTGTGCCCGAGGGCCATCGGCGGTGTATTTTCTGTGGCACTTTCCATAGGGTTACCCCTTCTGGCCGTTAGCCAGCATCCCACCCTGTGAAGCCCGGACTTTCCTCTCGTGCCCGAAAGCACCAGCGATTATCTTTCAGACTCAACTCTGAAGTTATATTAATGTTTTCTTGTCGAGGATGCAAGTGGAACTGATTGCCGAAGTTTCTTTATCGCTGCCTTTTTTGGGGCCTTTTGACTATAAGGTCCCAATAGCTCTTACAAAACAGTCATTTGTTGGTGCTAGGGTTTTGGTTCCCTTTGGGCCTCAAAAAAAGATTGGTTGGATCACAGCCCTGAAAGACCACAGCTCAGTGTCAAAAACCCGACCCATCTTAGGTTTACTAGATATAAAACCCATTTTTTGGTCCAAACAGCTCACCTTTTTAGACTGGGTTGCCACCTATTACCTCTGCCAAAAGGCAGAAGTCTACGAAGCGGCTTTGCCGGGGGCACTCAAACCAAAACCCAAAAAAACCTATCTGCTCGGCATACCGCCTGAAGACTTAGATCCAGAAAAGTTGGCCTATTTGCGCCAAATCAACGGCAAAGAAATATCATTGGTCTCCCAAGCATCGACGTCTACACAGCAGACTTGGGTCGAATCCGGGGTTAAGCAGGGCTACTTGACCCAAACCTATGGTGCAGCTCAGGTAGAAATTAAAATAGATCTATTGTATCAGCTTGGTGATCAAGAGATCGAGGCTCGTAAAGGCTCCAAAAAATCTCAGTTGATCGATTTATTTAGGGAGCAGACTGAGCTGAGTTTGTCCCAGCTGAAGGAAGGGGTCAAAACAGCCGGCCCTATTTTAAAAAAAATGGTGTCTGCAGGGGAGGTTAAAACCACCCAGCAATGGCCTATCAAAACAATCCACGGCCAAGCATTCCTACCACTCAACGATGAACAAGCCACAGCCTACCAAACCTTAAACGGGCAGCTAGGTTCCTTTGGGGCCTTTTTACTGAAAGGAGTCACCGGTTCGGGGAAAACAGAGGTCTACCTGCACCTCACCCGGTCTGTCTTAGAACAGGGCAGACAGGTATTGATTTTGTTACCAGAAATCGCCTTGACTCACCAAGTGATCCGACGATTCACGGAGCGATTTGGAGAACGTATCGCCGTTTTGCACAGCCAAATGGCGGAACAAAAAAGGGCCCAAGAATGGCTCAAGATAAGGCAAGGTCACGCCGATGTGGTCATCGGTGCTAGGTCTGCTATCTTTGCACCCTTAGAAAACATCGGATTGATCGTGGTCGACGAAGAGCACGACCACAGTTTTAAACAACAAGAGGCCCCCTTTTATAACGCTCGGGACTTGAGCCTTAAATTGGGGCAAATGCACAAGGCGGTTGTTTTACTCGGTACTGCAACTCCATCGGTGGAGTCTTTCCAACATTGCCAGACTGATAAATATAGGCTGCTAGAGCTGAACCAACGTGCGGTTGGTTCCCCTCCACCTGAGCTAAAAATTGTTAATTTAAAAGAGTCTGCCCGAGTTAAAGGGGTCTTTTACCTCTCGGAACAATTGTACCAACGTCTGCGAGAGATCAAAGACCAAGGGCTTGGGTCTATTTTGTTTTTAAACCGCCGTGGCTACGCCGCTTGTCTATCTTGTAAAGCCTGCGATACCCCGGTTTTATGCCCCCATTGTGATATCGCCATGACTTGGCACAAGGCATCAAACCAATTGATTTGCCACCACTGTGGGGAACGTTCTTATTACCCCAAGCAATGCAAAGCTTGTAAAGAAAAATCCTTTGGGTTGGAAGGGATCGGTACACAGCGGGTTGAGCGGGACTTAAAAATCTTATTTCCACAGGGCCGATTCCTTCGGATTGACCGAGACACCATGGCCAATAAACTTGCATTGAGCCAGGCGATCCAGAAGATCGAAAACCAAGAAGTTGATTTTGTGATTGGTACCCAAATGATTGCCAAGGGTCACGACTTCCCCAATATTGGTTTGGTAGCCATTTTATTTGCTGACCTCAGCCTCAATATCCCAGATATCCGTAGCTCCGAACGAAGTTATCAGCTTTTTGCACAGGTTTCAGGCCGTGCAGGTCGTAAAAAAGACCTCAACGGGGAAGCATGGCTACAAACGTATAACCCAGAGCATTTTGCCGTCCAAGCGGCGATCAAACAAAATTATTTGGAATTTTTTAAAGAGGAGATTGGGCGACGAAAAGAACTCTTCATGCCCCCCTTTGTCCGGCTGATCCAAATCCGAATCAGCGACCCTTCACCGCCAAAAGCAGAAGAATCAGCAAAAGATTTTGCGGAAATCATCGGGATATATCAAGCAGACTTAGAATTTGAAATGTTAGGTCCTGAGGAGGCACCTATATCAAAGATCAACAACCGATTCTATTGGCACCTCTTACTCAGAACCAACCGTCCAACAGAGCTGAAAGCCCTGCTGGACCATGTGGTGCCAAACCGAAAGAGCTATAACTTAAAAGGAAGCGGTCGAATCACGATTGATATCGACCCCTATTTATTCCTTTAACGAACTTCCCCGGTATTGACATCAATACGGATGGTTTTTGTCGCTCTTTTGGGGACATCGTAAGTTAAGGTTTCGCTCCCTGAAGCGACATCCATCGCTTTTTCGCTGTCCATCACCGCCACAATCACCACCTGCCCATTGCGGTAGTCCGCTGTCTGGAAGGGGTTAACTTTTGCTTTAACCCTAGCGTATCCTCTTGAATTTAATATAATTCGTTCTGGAAATACAATTTTATCGATTTCAACCGTTACATAGATCATCCCTGAACGATCCACATTTTTTCCTGAGACAGTATCAACCATCTGGATCGAAAATTCAATTTCCCCAGACCGGCCTGGTTTAGGGATAACAAACTTTTTGTTATCCGCCGCAATGTTAATCCGATAAGGCAGGCTGGAAACTTTATTCCCTAAAGAACCGATACGGGTGATCCCTAACATTTGGTTGCCTGAACTCAAATCAAAGCTGTTTTCTTCGTTTTGAACATTGATCAGTCCCGAAGACAAGCTGATGTCTAACTTACCATTCGCTTGTTTGAAGGAAACGTTGGTGCCTTTAATCCCGATGGTAGCTGTAGGGGTGCTGATCTGGGTGTTTTGGTTACCCTTGATAAATTTCCCCCAAAAGGAGCCTACTTTTAACTTAAAGGTGTTAAAAAATTTCCTTGTACCTGTACTGGATTCTTCTGACTTTTCAATCACAAATCGAGTGTCTTGGAAAAGACGAATTTCACTACCGTCACGAAAAATAACCGTAGCCCTTGATCTAGATAAGGTGACCACAACGTCTTGGTCATTCAAGATCAGCCCCGTCCGACCAGGAATTTTTCGTGCTTCACGGATGACATGTACATCCCCGATCACGTTCCCAAAACTAGCCACCGCATCAATAGCCATTGCAGTCCCAGTGAAGGAACTTGAAATAAATAAGACAGCTACTGCAAACAAATAGACTAGCTTCATGAAAACCTCCTGCGACAAAAAATTAACATAGTAAATATCTAACTCGAACTAGATAAGCTGCAAGGTTCGTACTCTTTGAACACTTGGCCCAATTTTACTTAATTTTTTCGTTTTTGACCAACCTTAAAGTTATTTGTTTTTCACCGGCCATGATTCATGTTTTCAATGTGATAATTCCTGATTGTCCCAGACTCTGATAAAGTTAAATGACCATTAAAAAATCGATTTAATCCCCGAAACATCCCAGCCCACTCGACTAAGGTGAGGATCTTGGGGTTATCTAAAGATTCAAAAAGCCCAATTTCGTCGAGTTGTTCTTCCTCTTCAAGCCGGTATAAATCAAAATGGTCGATTTGAACCGACTCGGTTATATAGCTATTACAAAATGAAAAACTAGGGCTTGAAACTTCTTTCGACAAGACCGGATCTATTTTTTTGATCAAATGAGAAATAAAATACGTTTTTCCTGCCCCTAGATCTCCATTGAGCGCTAAATTATACCCAGGGTTCTTTAAGCACTCTTCAAAAACAAAAATCAAGGCTTCTTTAAAACCAACGTCCATCAGACCACTAATTTGAGGTGAAAAAATCGAAAATCGCTCTTAACGAAACGTTCTTCTTCCTATACTATCCAATTCCAGTTTGTCTAACTTTGGCTGATAAGAAAAACCCATGAATTCAGAAAATATTTCCCGTTCGTACGGTCATTTTATCAGTCTTCTTAAAACTGAATTAGAAGCCGAAGAAGTTGACGCTTGGGTCGGACAGCTTAAGTTTGTTTCTTTTAAGCCAACCCTGCTTTGCCTGGGTGGGTTGAATCAGTTTTTTTGCAACTATGTAAAAAGACATCACATCGATTACCTCACCAAAAAAGCTAAAGAGGCTTTTGAGCCCTTTTCTCTGTCCCCGGACTTTTCGATCCACATCAGCAGTGGTCAAAGACTGACTGAGCCGGTCAAAAAAAACCAGCCCAACTCAGATGACCCTTTCCAGGGGCTCAACCCTGGTTATACCTTCGACAGCTTTGTCAGTGGCTCCAACAGTGATATTGCCTATGCTGCGGCCATGTCTGTTGGGGAACATATTTCAGCAAACAAATATAACCCGCTGTTTATCTGCGGGGAAGTGGGTTTAGGTAAGACCCATATGATCCAGGCGATCGGACTTTCTGCGATTAAAGAAGATTCTAATTTTAAAGTCCTCTACGCCAGTAGTAAGGATTATATCAATGAAGTGATCGAGGGGATCCGGTTCCAAAAGATCAACCAAGTCCGAGCCAAATACCGAGACACTGATCTTTTATTGATCGACGACATCCAGTTTTTAGAAAATAAAGAAAGCACCCAAGAAGAATTTTTTCAACTCTTCAATGGGTTGATCCAATCAGGTAAACAGGTCGTTTTGACCTCAGACCGATACCCAAGAGAAATTAAGAACATCGCAGAACGTTTGATCAGCCGGTTTAACTCCGGTATGGTAGCCAAAATTGACCCTCCTGATTTTGAAACTAGGGTGGCGATCATTGAAGATAAAATCCAAAAGATTGGGCTGCCTTTGTCTGAGGAAATCACCACACACATGGCTGGGGCGATCAAATCTAATGTAAGGGATATCGAAGGGATCTTGATCCATATCGAAGCCAACTGGTCTCTGCTTCACCAAGAAATCACTCTAGACTCGGTCAAACGGGTGTTGAAAGAAGTGATGAATGTGGACAGTAACCCTAAAAACATTGAAAACATCATCAAAAGGGTTGCTGAAAAGTTTGATATCAAGGTATCTGAAATCATGTCTGATAAACGGACCCAAGAGATATCAAAACCAAGGCAAATTGCGATGTATATTTCCAGGGAAGCGACTGGCCAATCTTTCCCTGCAATCGCGGAACATTTTGGTGGAAAAAACCACACAACAGTTATCCAAGCCTATAAAAAAACAAAGGAATGGATCGATAAAGACCCAGAGATTCGCCAAACGGTACAGACCCTGTTGAGGGAAATATCCCTCTGAGCCTGTGCATAAAGCTTGTCTGTTCATTGCCAAGTTACACACAGGTTAGATAAACAAAAAAACCCGATAAAAAAGCTTTTTATATCATGCGGATATGAAATAGTCACAGCGTAAGGGTAGCCTACTATTACTATGAAAATAAGAGTAGAAAAACAAGTTCTTCAAGAAGCTTTACAGCTGGTCCAAGCGATCACTTCAAAAGCGACGAGTGAACAATATGTCAGCAGTGTTTTGATTCAAACCATCCAAGGGGGAATTACACTCAAGGCAACCAATTACGAAATTACCTTTGAAGGTTCGTTCCCAGCAGAAGTTTTGGAAGAAGGGCAAATATGCCTGAACTCTTCAAAACTTTTTAACTTGGTTCGTAGCTTCCAAGGCTTAGAAATTGAGTTTGGTTCAACACCACAAAATTGGGTGTTTTTATCTTGTGGACAATCAAAAGTCAGACTCCCTGGTTTGGATACTCAAAGCTACCCGCCAATCGATTTTAAAGAGCTAGAAAACAAGTTTTTTGTTTCTGGTCCTCAGTTTAAAACCGCCATCGATCGGACCTTCTTTGCGATCGGGGAAAATGAATCTCGAAAAAACCTGATGGGTTTAAACTTAGAGATCATGAACCCAAACCAGATCCAGTGTCTTGGGGCAGACGCCTTTAGGATCAGTCAACTAATGATTAATTTTGACCAACCGATCTCGGCTAAGGGAAACATCATTGTCCCTAAGAAGGCTTTACCTGAAATCAAGCGAATCATTGATTTTTCATCTGGCGATTTAGCTTTTTCTTTCAATGAAAACAGCTTCCAGCTGTTCACAAATCAGGTGAAATTCAGCACCAGATTGATCGAGGCAGACTACCCAAACCTGGAAAGTTTGCTTTCTCAAGTCGCTCCAATTCAATTGGCGGTATCAAAATATAAACTGTTAAACGCAGTTAAATTATTAAAAACATTAACTGACGAAGATAACAATGCGGTGATGAAGTTGACCTTATCTCCAAATGAAGTTTTGGTAGAGAGCCAAAAGTTGGAATATGGCGAAGCAAACGACCGAATAGCCTGTGAGTATCAAGGTGAAGAAATGTCTATTGGATTGAATATCCAATTCTTTTTAGACTCATTAAACGCATTTGAAGCGGCGGATGATGAACAAGTGATTTTACATATTTCTGGTCCTGTCGCTCCGTTGATGATCACCGCTGCAACCTGGGTGGACCTCAAAACTGTTTTGATGCCTGTAAAAATTAAATGGTGATACCCTGGCTGGGGTTACATGATTTTCGCAATTACCAAACCCTTGATCTTTGCCTGGAACCAGGACTCAACCTGATCCACGGCCACAATGGTCAAGGTAAAACGAACTTGATTGAGGCGTTGTATCTGCTCACTCACTTACGGAGTTACCGGGCCCAACGTCTGAGGCCTCTGCTGCGGGCTGGTCAGGCTGAAGCCAGGGTTTCGGGGGTGATTGAGGCGGATCAGGTACGGCATAAAATTAATTTAGACATCTTCCCTCAAAACAAGCGGGTTGAAGTCGATGGCAAGGCGTTACAGCTCAGCTCTGACTATATCCAAAAATTTTTTTCTTTGCTTTTTGCCCCTGATTTGTTGAGCCGGTTTAAGGAGTTTCCAGCAGAACGTCGGAGCTTTTTCGACCGAGCTTTATGTTTACTAGACCCAGGATATTTTTCTAGGTTAAAAGAGTTCGAACGTTTAAAAGCCCAAAAAAACAAAAATTTAAAGGAACGAAGCACCCAAACGATTGCCACTTGGAACCAAATGTTGGCCCATGTGATCCCCAGTTTGGTGTCTGCTAGAAACCAACTGGTGGATGATTTAAACCTGATCATGAAGGATTTTTACCAATCTTTTTACGAAACAGAGGGGAGTTTAGCGGTGGTTTACAAGTCAGACTGTAAATCTGCGACAGCGGAACAAGTCCTTCAAATTTTAGAACAAAAACAGATCATTGAACAAGAACAGGGGTTCTGTGTTGTCGGGCCTCATAAAGATAATTATCAGATGACAATGGAGACAAAGGTAGATAGACTAGGTTTCTCTCAAGGGGAGTACCGTCTGGCCTTTTTGGCTCTGTTGCTGAGTTTAAATCAAGTCTTTTGGGACCGGTTACAATACCGGCCCATCTTATTGTTTGATGATTTATTTTCAGAGTTAGACGAAAAAACTTGTACCTCCTTGATGGCCTATTTTGAGGTCATAGAAAACCAGATCATCATCACTTCCACTGAAGTCCCTGGGCGGTTCCAACAAACCAAGGGACAATTCAGGGTTGAAAAAGCCCAAGTGTTTGTAAACACCTAGTTCATCATCTGCGACCCATGACAAAACCAGAAAATAGAGCTTACGAAGCCAATGATATCGAACAGTTAGAAGGACTTGAGGCGGTTCGTTTGCGCCCGGGGATGTACATTGGTGGGGTGGATAGCCCAGCATTGCATCACCTTGTTTTTGAAATCATTGATAACTCAATTGATGAAGCCATGGGTGGTTACTGTACGGAAGTCGATGTGCAAATTTTGGTGGATAACAGTATCCGTATCAAGGACAATGGCCGAGGAATTCCTGTTGGGTTCCATGAAAAATCTGGTTTATCTGCGGCGACTTTGGTGATGACCAGCCTCCACGCTGGGGGTAAGTTTAACAATGATAATTACCAATATTCCGGTGGTTTGAACGGCGTGGGTGCTTCGGTGGTGAATGCGCTGTCTGACGAGTTGGTGATGATGATCAGCCGTGATGGTAAAATCTACAAGCAGACTTTCCAAAAAGGCGAAGCTGTATCGGAGTTGGAAGTGGTTGGTGAGTCTACCCATACTGGGACGGAGATTGTCTTCCATCCAGACGCAACGATCTTTGATGAAGTGAGGTTTAATTACGATACCTTGGCAAACCGAATCAGAGAGTTGGCTTTTTTGAACCCTGGATTGTGCATCAACATGTTGGATGAACGGGACGATAAAAAAGCTCAGTTTTTATTTGAAGGCGGGATCAAAACCTTTATCGCTGAAATCAATAAATCGAAGACCGTTATTTTGAGCGACTCGATTTATGTGAAAGACGTGTTGGATGGGGTTGAGGTTGAGGTTTGTTTCCAATACAACACTGGCTACAGCTCCCAAATTTTGACCTTTGTAAATAACATCAACACCATTGATGGTGGAACCCACGAAGTTGGTTTCAGGATGGCGTTGTTGAAAGGGATCAATAGCTATGGGATGAACAATAAAATTTTTAAAGTTGCCGAAGATAAAGTGAGTGCTGAAGACGTCAAAGAAGGGTTGACGGCGATTGTTTCGGTGAAGATTGCTGGCCCTCAGTTTGAATCACAGAAAAAAATCAAGCTAACTAATTCCAATGTCCGAGGGATTGTTGATAAAGTCCTTTCAGAACGGTTCAATACCTTTTTGGAAGAAAACCCAGGGATGGCCCGAAAAATCATCGATAAAACCATCGATGCCCAGCGTGCCAGGGTTGCCGCCAAAAAAGCGAGAGAGTTAACCCGCCGGAAGTCAGTCTTGGAAATGAGCAGTCTCCCGGGAAAATTGGCGGATTGCCAAGAAAAAGATCCAGCACTTTCCGAAATCTACTTGGTGGAGGGCGACTCTGCGGGCGGTAGTGCAAAACAAGGCCGAGAACGAAAAAACCAAGCAATTTTGCCGCTGAAAGGAAAGATCCTGAATGTGGAGAAGGCTCGGTTTGATAAAATGCTTTCTTCGGACGAAATCAGGATTTTGATCACAGCGTTGGGCTGTGGGATTGGCAAAGATGAGTTTAACATTGAAAAGCTTAGGTACCATAAAATCGTGATCATGACTGATGCGGACGTCGACGGCTCTCACATCTTGACCTTGATCCTGACTTTCTTCTTCCGTCAGATGCCTGATGTGATTGAGAGAGGATTTTTATACATCGCTCAACCGCCGCTTTATAAAGTCAAAAAAGGGAAGTACGAAGCGTACATCCAAAATGAAGCGGACTTGATCAAACAACTGTTTGCCTTTTCGACCAAAAAATTCAAATTGGTAGGTGGTGATATTGAGCGGCTTGCCTTCAGGGTCCAAGAACTCAACCAACAGAGAGCTCATTTAACCCACAACTCGAAGCTGAAGATCTTGTTGAATTTGCTTTTTGCACATCGTTTACGTCTAGAAAGCACTGATTTACGGTATTTCTTTGAAATGTTCGAAGGTCTTGCGAAGGAATATAACGGCACCATGATGATCAATTGGATCCCGGAACGGGCTGAGATGGATTTGATTTATCAGGATAAACGGTACCCAATCAGCCAAGAAGAACTGGAAGAATTGGATCTACACAGCTACAATAAACTGTTGGACCGGTTCTCTGAGTTTGAGCCACTGCGCCAAGACGGACAGTTTATCGTCGAAGAAACAGAAGGGGCAAAACAGCACCGGTTTGATTCTTCAGTGGATGTGGTGAAGTTCCTGATCGAAGACGGGAAAAAAGGGGTGTATGTCCAGCGATACAAAGGTTTGGGTGAGATGAACCCAGAACAACTGTGGGAAACCACCATGGACCCTACAGAACGCAAGTTCTTACAAGTTAGCATCGAGGACGCCATTGAAGCCGAAGAGGTGTTCAGCACCTTGATGGGCGACTGTGTCGAAGTTCGGCGTGCCTTCATCGAGACCAACGCCTTGAAGGTTCGTAACCTAGATATTTAGGGGTTCTTAGGGCTTAAGGAATGTGCCGGTTTCGCCGGCATAGCTGAAATAAGAGGTCTCTTTGGCCTCCCAAAAAACCATCCCTTGTAAGAAACCAGGCCATAGTTTTGGGTTATACTTCGATAACCCCAGCAGGTAATGGTTCAAGAGACAAATCAACAGGTCATGGCTGACAAACAATTGTAGCCCTGACTGGTTTGAGCAAAAGATTTGTCCCAAAAAGTCTTTGGAGCCTTCTTCCAAGCTTTTCATCCCCTCGATAGACTGCCCCTCAATCAAAGCAGAAGCAACATCATGAACCGGGTGGTTTGCTAAAAGAAATTCAGCTTCTTGTTGTGATTTAAAATAGGCTAAGAAGAGGCCTGAGGCTTCTTTAATGTCTACCGATTGTGCTGCACCTTGGATGATGTTTATTGCCGTTTGAGCGCATCGGTGGACTGGGCTATGGAACACATCCACCAGGGGGTGGTCGATCTGTTGACCCAAGGCTTGGGATTCTTGATGTCCCTGTGGGGTCAGGTAAACCTGATCCCCAAACACCCCTTTTGGGATGGGCAGACGTGCGCCATGGCGCAACAACAACCGAACAGGTTTATTTGGGTCATGGTGACCCAAAGCATGGTTAAGCTGACCAATCATTCGATGATGCTAGGGACCATAAAATGTTGGTTTTCGATTTTATCAGAAAAATCTTGGATCTTGATACCGCTGTCGATAGCCACGTCTTCCCGGTAAAGAGATTGTAGGCTCTCGTCTTTAGGGGTTGGGTCCCCTTCGATGACCACTTCAGACAATAGATCCACATAACCAATGATTTGCTCAAACTTCTCCCCAAAATATTTTTCTTCTTGATCCGTTAGCTTCAGATGGGCAAGTAGGGCAACTTTTTGTACGTCAATTGGTTCAGTCATGGCTTTGTAGGAAAGAGTTTGCCTTCAAGGTGAAGGTGGACACCTGTTGTTTGATAAACTTCAGTTTGGACCAGCTTGATCAATTCAAGCAAGCCCTTCGAGTCCCCAGACCCCATATTTTCCATGAAGTTTGCGTGTTTTGGGCTGACTCGAAAGTTGCCCACCTGTTTACCTTGCAAACCTGCCTGCTGGATCAAGCCCCAAGCGGAGTGTCCTGGTGGGTTATGAAACATGGAACCAAAGGTTTTTGTCCCCACAGGTTGGGTTTTTCGTCGGGCCTCTAACAGCTTTTGTTCTTGGGCTTTGATGACCAATGGGTCCGCTTCGGAGAGTTCAAAGGTCGCTTGCAACAAAATCTCGTTGGTCTTTTGTAACCTGGAAGACCGGTAACCAAAGTCAAAATCACCTAAATCAAGGGGACGAGCCCCAACCCCCGGTTGATAGACCAGGGCGGACTTCAACCGGTCCTTGATTTCAACATGGTGCGCCCCGGCGTTCATGTACACCGCACCCCCAAGGGTTCCAGGAATGGTAACCAACCACTCTAGCCCGGTGAGGCCTTGGTTGCGAGCTACTTTGGCGACTTTGGCGTCTTGGGCGGCTCCACCAGCGGTCAGTTGGTTTTGATCCCTGGTGACTTGGGTGAAGTCCCCACCCAACTGGAGCAAGACGCCGTCGTAGGTCTCGGAGGAGCAAATCAAGTTGCTGCCTTTCCCAATCAAAAACCAATCTAAACCGAGGTCCAAAATTTGTGTGACCACTAATTCAAGCTCTTTTTGGTTGTTGACCTGCACCCAAAGAGCCGCCTTGCCGCCCGCTTTGAGGCTGGTTAAAGGGGCCAAGCTTTGGCCCCGTATTGGAGCGGTTTCTAAGGGCCACTGGATCAAAGATTGGTACAGATTGGTGATACGGCTCATGTTTGATAGATTTGGCCTTTTAAGATGCCTGAAGGTTCCTCTGCGGCCCGGATCACTTTTGTATGGCCTTTGAGGTCAACCAAAACCTCAGCAGGCTTAGCCATACTGTTGTAGTTGCTGGACATCGAAAACCCATAAGCCCCGGTATCTCGTATTAAAAGCAGATCCCCAACTTCGGTTTCTGGCAACAATCGGTCCTGGCCTAGATAGTCCCCTGATTCACAAACATTCCCCACCACCTGCACCGGGGTTTGGGAATTCTCTTCTTTGGTGACATGGCAAATTTCGTGGTAAGCACCATACATCTCTGGGCGAATCAGGAAGTTGAACCCCAGATTGGTCCCAATGAACTTGATCCCTTGGTTGACCTTAACACTCTGGACCTCAGCGAGGCAAAACCCACATTCTGCCACCAAAAACCGACCTGGTTCAATCGCAAATTCTGGGTTGGTCCCGGTTTCTTCACAGTACCCTTGTAGACGCTGGTTCAACGATTTGGCGAAGCTTTCCATCGGGAACGGTTGGTCAGTGGTTCGGTTATAAGGAACGCCCATACCGCCGCCAAAATCTAGGTATTCCAATTCGGGGTGGGCCTTGGCGATGTCCAGCAACCAATCGATGGCCTTGAGCCAAGGTTCGGGGTCCATAAACAACGAGCCAATGTGAATCATCAGTCCAGCCACCTTGCCGCCAAGTTCTTTGGCCTCAAGGATCGCTTGATCCAAAAGGTTGGGGTCAAACCCAAACTTAACTTTCCCCGCCGTGATGACCTTTTGATGGTGCCCAGCCCCTTGGGTTGGGTTGAGCCGAAGCACCACATGGGCCCCTGGTTTCACGGCGAGCCAACGGCGCATTTGGTCCATGCTATCCACCACCACTCGGTTGATCCCCATCGCAGCGACCCGGCCAAAATGGGCGGTGGTCACGTTGTTGCTGACAAACAAGATGTCTTCTGGGTGGTATCCGGCGGCCATCTCTTGGATGATCTCCCCTTCGCTCATGGCATCAACCCCGATCCCTTCGTCCTTGATGATCTGGAGCAAAGCAACGTTGCTGTTTGCCTTCGCCGAGTAACAAAGGGTCAAGCCTTCAAAGGACTGCTTGAGTTGCTGACACCGGCTGCGCAAGGTCTGCTCACTGTAGGCGTAGAGGGGGGTCGAAAAGTCTTCAGCCAAAGAAACCAAAGACTTTGGACCCATATAAAGTTGGCCTTTTGTGCGGGTAAAGTCTGTCATTGGATGTGATCCTTCAATTTTTCTTTGAGGTCTCCGTCGTAACGAGGACCAATTTGAGAGACAACCACAGAGGCCGAGTGAGCGGCCAACCGGCCAGAGGCGGCGATTTCGTAGCCCTGGGTCAAGCCAAAGAGGTATCCAGCGGCGAAGGAGTCCCCAGCGCCAGTGGTGTCAATAGCGTCTACAGAGATGGCGTCAATATGGTATTGGATACCGTCCACGCTCAAAATAGAACCTTCTTTACCTAGGGTCAAAGCAACATGATCCACCCATTTGTGCAGTGCTTCGATGATCTTGGCGGGGTCTTTTTCCCCGGTCATGGTGGAGGCTTCCGCTTGGTTGCAAAACACCAAATCTACATAATCTTTTAACAAGGTTTTAAAGGCTTCTTGGTGTCGATCAACTACAAAGGCATCGGACAAGGAAAGAGCGATTTTAATGCCATGTTTCTTGGCATGGTCCAAGGCATGTAGCACCGCTTCTTGTTGCTTTGGGGTGTCCCACAAATAACCTTCCACATACAAATACTTCGAGACCCCAATGGCTTCTAAGTTCACCGCTTCTTTGGTCAGTTCTTGGCACTGGCCTAGGTGGGTGTTCATGGTTCGTTCGGCGTCTGGGCTGACTAAAATCACGGTGCTGCCGGTCATCCCTTCGCTTTTTTTGGCGAAGCTTTCGACCCCTGCTTTGGTCAACTGGGCTTCATATTCATGGGCGAAGGCATCGTTGCCTAGGTTGCCACAAAAAGCAGAACTGCCACCAAGCTGAGCGATCATCACCATCGAGTTGGCGCAAGAGCCACCTAAAGCGACCAATGGGGTTTTCTGGCTGGTTTTATCAAGAATCTCGGCCTGACGGTCTTGGTCGACCAAGTTCATAGTTCCTTTTGTGAGCCCCAGCTCACGGTGCATGTCGTCGTCAATGTTGACGATCACATCAACCAATGGGTTTCCTAAGCCATAAACATCATATTTCATCGGTTTCCTTTTGGGAATTTCAGAGAGCAGGAGTGAATAAGGTTCACCCTAAACTTTCGAGTTTTAAAGCTACTTTTTCTTGGTTTTGTATCATCCCTTGTTCAACCTTCTCTCGCCAGAACTCGGCTTCTGCTGCGCTGAGCTTTGGGGGGATAAAGATTGGTTCGCCAAGAGAAATCACCTTGGTGGTGAACAGCTTCGGGAATCGGTGTTTGTCCCAGCTCCGCTCAGCGGTCCATTGGTCTTTTGACTCCATGTGAAACGGCACCAAAGCAGCGCCGCTTTTTGAAGCCAAAACAATGGTCCCCGGCTGTACTTTCAAGGTCGGCCCTCTCGGTCCGTCGGGGGTGATGATCCCTCCTTTGCCGGTTTTGATCCACCGGATCATTTTGAGCAGAGCCTTGGCACCTCCCTTGGAGCTAGACCCCCGGACACCCAGGTTTCCGAAGGACTCCAGGACTCTTGTCGCCAACTCGCCATCGTCGCTGCTGCTGACCAACACCGCCAAACCTCGGCCTCGCAACGCCCAAGTTGCCTGGGTGGCGTTGTGGTGCCACATGGCAAATACACAAGGTTCCCCTGCCGCTTCAAAACGCTCTACATGTTCCTTACCCAACCAGATGGTTGGGCCGGTCCAACCGACCAGACGGAGGTACACATGGATGATTTTTGGGGCCAACCAAAAGGTCAGCTTCTTTTTCAGCCCCTTTTTAGACATCTCAGTTGTTCTTGTGCAATTCAGCGTTCAGCTCAATGGCAGTCTGGTTGCTCAAACACTCCACCGCACCGCTCAAGGAGTTGCGCCGGAACAATAAGTCACTTTGACCAGAGAGGTCTTTCGCTTTGACTTGGCCCACCACGTTGCCTTTGTCATCCAGCAGGTTCACTTTGGTGCTGGCGGTGACATAAAGCCCCGCTTCGACGGTACAACGATCACCAAGCCCAATGCCTACACCGGCGTTCGCCCCAATCAGGCAGTTTTCGCCCACAGAAATGATCACGTTACCACCGCCGGACAAGGTGCCCATGGTGGAACAACCGCCGCCTAAGTCTGAGCCTTTGCCGATGACGACACCGGCAGAAATCCGGCCTTCAACCATCGACTCACCCATGGTGCCTGCGTTGAAGTTCACAAAGCCTTCGTGCATCACGGTGGTGCCTTCGCCTAAGTATGCGCCCAAACGAATCCTTGTGGCGTCGCCGATCCGAACCCCGGAAGGGACCACATAGTCAGTCATCGGTGGGAACTTATCGACCAACCGGACCACTAAGGTTTCTCCCTTGCGCCGTGTCTCAAGCCGCTTGGCGTCCAATTTGTCGAGCTCTACCGGCCCTTGGTTGGTCCAAGCGAGGTTGGTCAACTTACCAAACACCCCTTGCAGGCTGATCCCGTGAGGTTTGACATGTCGCCGAGACAAGAGCTGGAGATTTAAATAGATTTGTGGGACGTCCAATGGCTCTTGGTCGTGGTGACTCAAGACTAAAACAGCCTCTTGGTTGCTCGCTTTGAAATCGGCGGCCAAAGCAGACAACTCGCTGGCTGCTTTGTTTGTCCCCAAAGCGGCGATCAGTTGGTCCAGCTTCGCACTGTCCAAGTCAACCGATTGGTTGTTGTCGCCGCTGTCCAATAGAGGAGACAATGCCTTTAAGTCCCCGGCAGTCAGGCCGGTCCAAGGGCAAGGGAAGTAGACTTCTAGCCACTGGCCAGCTTGGTTTTTGGTTCCCAGGCCGAGGCCGAGGCTGAGCTTTGAAGTTGGGTTTGTCATGTCCCTTTACATTTTGGTCTTGGTTGTTGTTTGTTTAGAACCCCTAAGGTACAAAACAAAGGCTTTGCTGGCAAGCCGATAACGCCTTGGCATCCCCAGGGGGCCATGGTAACCTGGGCGAAATCGTTCCAAGGAAAAACAATGTCCACAGACTGTATTTTTTGTAAAATCGCCAAAAAGGAAATCCCGGCGAAGGTGGTGGCGGAAAATGATCAAGCTTTGGCCTTTGTTGACCTGAGCCCTCAGGCACCAACCCATGTGCTGGTGATCCCCAAAAAACACATCTCCAAAGTGTCCGAAGCTGGTGAAGCCGACCAAGCGCTTTTGGGTTCTGTGTTGCTCTTGGCGAACCAAGTCGCCTTGGAGCACGGCATCCAGGACTACCGTATGGTGATCAACAACGGGGAGTCAGCGGGCCAAACGGTCTTCCATTTACACCTGCATTTGTTAGCAGGTCGCAAGTTTAATTGGCCTCCAGGCTAAGAATTTGTTGACAGCTTTCCACGGAACGGGATAGAAAGTTCTCTCAGGTGCCGGGGTGGTGAAACTGGTAGACACGCGGGATTCAAAATCCCGTGACTGTGAGGTCGTGTCGGTTCAATTCCGACCCTCGGTACCAAGAAAAAAGGCTCTTAGTTTTCTATACGAAACCTAAGAGCCTTTTTTGTTTTCTGTGCTTTTACTAACTAGTTAAAACCCAACTAAGGTCCAAAACTGACAGAGCTTTGGCAGGCTTCTTGGGGTCATACTATAGTGGATTCTATTGTCCAGGCACAGTCCTCTCAGGGCCAAGGTGTACAGACTAAAAACCAGCATCAAAGGCGGGTGCACAACCAGCACTACAAGAATTGGATAAAAGACTAATACCAAAAAAAAGCACCGAATCGCCTAAATGCTGTGGATTTTTGGTAAATCTAAAGGGGCCAGAGAAAGCCAAACCACCTTTGAGAACGGAGATTTTTTACACCTACCGTAACGATGCCCCAGCTTATCAATATCAATCCCGCAACAATAAGCGGAATCCCGATAAAGTATCGAATTTCATCGGGGATGATCCACGAGTTCCAGTCTAGCTGAACTAGAAGTGCATTGGCAGTAAACGCGATATAGAAGAACACCCAAGTTGCATAATACTGCCAAGATTGTGTTTGAGGGGGTGGCCATGCCCTCCTATCTGGGAAGGCAATCGACCAAGCCACTCCGATCAAAAGACCAAAGTTCACAATCATATCAGCATAAAATATAACAAGCTGGGTGCTTTCCTTCATGCTATCTTTTGGTTCGAACCTTTAATGAGCCATGCCTGAGTCCACTACCTTCATTTTAGATTCCAGCGTCCGGTAAACGATGGGCAAGACAATCAAGGTTAGGGCGGTCGCTGACATGATACCACCAACCACAACTGAGGCCAAGGGGCGTTGTACTTCTGCCCCCGCACCAGTAGAGAGCATCATCGGTAGAAAACCAAAGGCCGCTGCAGTTGCAGTCATCAACACCGGACGGAGTCTCATCTTAGTTCCTTCGATGATCAAGGCATCCCCGGTCAATCCATCCAACTTGAGTCGGTTGAAGTAGCTGACCAAAACAATGCCGTTTAAGACAGCTATGCCTGACAGAGCGATGAACCCGATGGCTGCCGAGATACTAAACTCCAACCCATTGGCCAACAGCCCGGCCACTCCGCCAAAGAGTGCCATAGGTATACAGGCGAAGATCATCAGGGTCTGAAGGATACTTTTGAACGCCATGTAGATCATCAAAAAGACCAAGACCAAAGCCATGGGCACCACCAAGGACAGTCGGTTCTTGGCTTTTTCGAGGTTTTTGAAACTGCCCCCCCATTCGAGGTAAACGCCGGGAGGAAGCTTCACCTTTTTCTCTACTTCAGCCTTCGCCGCAGAAACAAAGCTGGCCGTATCTCGTCCTCGGACGTTGATCAAAACGGCGACTCGCTTTTTAGACGCCTCCCGCCGGATGTCACCGTAGGTCTGTTTGACCGTTATGTCGGCAACCTCCTCCATGGGAGCAGTGCTATTTACATTGATTCCTACCGGGATTTTGCGAATGGCACTTAGAGAAGACCGATCAGCACTTCCCAACCTCACTACAATCGGAAAACGCATGACTCCCTGAAACAAATGACCTGCTTCTGTTCCGCCAATGGCAGTTTCTACAGTGGTCAAAACATTATCCTTTGGAATGCCCAATCGATATAAGACTTCCTGTTTGGGAAGAATGCGTAGGACAGGCGAGGTACCTTTTGATTCCTCCTCGACGTCCCCTGCACCAGCAACTTGTTGGATGACCTTTGCAGCTTCAGCAGCAATATCGGAGATTTGATCCATATCCTCCCCAAAAACCTTCAGCGATACATCCGCTCGGACACCTTCGAGCAATTCATTAAACCTCAGCTGGATCGGTTGAGAAAAGATCAGGCTTTGGCCAGGAACCGATTCATCCAAACGCCCCTTGATAGCCTCAATCAGCTCCAGCTTGGTGCGTGGCTTTCCTTTGATCAGCGGCCAATCCTCAGTCGGACTAAGTAGCACGTAGGTGTCCGATATGTTCGGACCCATGGGGTCGGTCGCGACCTCAGCGGTACCGATGCGGGAGAGGACCCTAGAGACTTCAGTGAATTCCAGAATTAGCCGCTCCGATATCTTCTGAAGTTCTACTGACTGCCGTAAACTGATATTGGTAGGCCTTACTATTTGCAACGCAATCGAGCCTTCGTCCAGCTGAGGAAGGAAATCCGAGCCCAGTCCGGAAAATAAATAGCCTCCCGCTAAGATTGCTATGATCCCAAAGGAGATCACCAGCCCTTTGACTCTGAGTGCGACCTTAATGGTCGGGATATAAACCGCCTCGACCCCCCGCATGATCAGCGGTTGCCTTTTCCTAGCTTTCCCTGAAAGAAGGGCTCCGGCCAAGGCGGGGATGGTGGTGAAAGAAAACAAAAAGGCACCACCTAAAGCAAAACAAAAGGTGCTGGCCATAGGGATAAACATTTTTGCTTCGACCCCAGTCAAAGCAAAAATCGGCAAAAACACCATGATGATGATCAACTGTCCAAAACCTGCAGCGGTCCGAATCTCTTTGGTGGCGGTGATGACCTCTTCTTGTACCTCAGCCCGCGTGAGTGTGCGCCCCAGCTTTTGGGACTTGGCGGAAATGTGACGCACACAATTGTCCATCACGATCACTGCGCCGTCTATAATGATACCAAAATCCAATGCCCCCAAACTCATCAGGTTTCCGGAAACGTTGAAATACTTCATCAAGATAAAGGTGACCAGAAGCGCCAGAGGAATGGTGACCGCCGTGATCACCGCAACTCGTACATCTCCGATCAGCAGCAAGAGAATTAACGCAACCAGGGCTGCGCCGAAGAGCAGGTTTTTTTCCACCGTGTTAAGTGTCCGGTTAACCAGAGTGGATCGGTCATAAAGCGGCTTCAGTTGAACCCAGTCGGGTAAACTGGTTCGAATCTCCCCAATCTGTTTACCCACATCGATCGACACAGTCCGGCTGTTTTCTCCAAGCAGCATCAAAATGGTCCCGATTACGGCCTCTTTTCCGTCAACTGTTCCTGCACCTGTTCTCAACTCCCTATCCAAGGCCACATTGGCTACGTCCTTGATGCGGACGGTTTGGAGGTTCGGTAGTTTTTTGACAACGATCGACTCAATCTCTTCAATCGAGGTGACCAGCCCCACCGCTTGGATCAGTAGCTTTTCAGCGGTTTGTTCGACGTATCCGCCGCCCGTATTGCGGTTGTTGGCCTCGATTGCAGCGACAATTTCATGGATATGTAGTCCGTATTTAGCTAGGTCATCGAGCCTAGGCTGTACATAGTACGCTTTTTGAAACCCGCCGATCACATTGACTTCGGCTACTCCCTCGACGGTCAAAAGCCTCGGCTTGATGACCCATTCGTTTAATGAGCGCAGCTCCATCAGCTGTTCTAGTCGTTTTTGTGGATCAGAAGCCGCTTTTTTGGCGTCAAGAGAGTAGAAAAAGATCTCTCCTAAGCCGGTGGTGATGGGACCCATCTTTGGCTGGATTCCTGTGGGCAATTGGTCTCGGATAGTTTGTAGCTTTTCAGCAACCAGCTGGCGGGCTCTAAAGATGTCGGTACCCTCCTCAAAAATAATGGTCACCTGGGAAAGACTGAAACGGGTCACCGAGCGGATTTGTTGCACATTAGGGATCCCGCCCATTCCGCTTTCGACTGGATAGGTCACAAAAGTTTCAATCTCCTCCGGGATCAAACCGTTAACGGAGGTATTGACTTGAACTTGGACGTTACTGATGTCCGGGACCACATCAATGGGTAGTGTTTGAAAAGACATCCAACCAAAAAGTGCCGCTAATAACGTCAGCAGGAGGACCAAACCTCTTTGCTGAATCGACCGTTCTATAAGTTTATCAATCATGGTGTTTTACCGTAGGATTAGTGGGCATGTCCCTCGCCGCCTTGGCCACTGGCCTCTAAGTAGGCGACATGCAAAAGAGGGACACCGGAGATCACGACTTGTTGGCCTTTTTTTAAGTTTTTTGAGGAAACTAAAAGACCCCCGCCTGATCTCGAAATGGGGTTGACTTCAACCAGTTCATACCAGCCTTCTCGGAGGCGGTAGACGGCAGAATGCTGTTGAAATTCAACGAAGCTGGCCTCCGGAATCCAAAGTGATCTGCCTGATTGGCGAACGAACTTGGTCTTGATTTTCAACACCGAAGTCGCTTTTTCGGAAAGTTGAAAGGCCTTATCCTGCTCTCGTGTGTCTGAGATAGTTTTGCCTTCACCGAATTTGGAACCACCATGTTCGTCATGCTCACCACGGTGCTCATCGCCGTGGTCCCCATGTTCGTCGTGATGTCCTTGGGCATGTTTCTGATCTTCGTCTGCAGGCTCCCTTGCATGTTTTTCATGATCCGTATCATTCCCGTCTGCGTGATTCCCGTGGCCTTTATCTGTTAAGGCTTTGTGATCGTCATCATGGGCATGCGGGTCTGAGAGTTCCTGGATTTTAAGCTTACCCTGGGTCAAAACAGCGCCAGCCCAATCTCCCCAAAATGAGGGTGATAAATAATAAAGAAACATCACTGCGATTAGAGGCAACACCCAAACAATAGATCGTTTCATTTGGACACCATAGTTTGAATGTTTCCTTGTAAAGCTTGGAGCCGCCAATAGGCCGAAACCCCTTCTAGCTCCAAGAGGTGCAACTGTCGTTGGTAAGCTAAGATCTGACGATGCACTTCGATTACTACCGAAGCCTCGACCAGACCTCTTTTTATAAAACCGTGCAACTCGCTGTGTTGATGTTTTACTTCATTGTGCCGCACATTTCGTTTGAATGCTGCTGATGCAGAACGATAGATTCTCAAGGACCGTTCCAGTTCCTGCTGAAGCCTGGATTGGGTGCGTTCAAAGTGTGTCCGAGCTCGTTCTTTGGCCACCTCTGCTTGGGAACGTCCGCCTTGGTTGCTGTGGTAGAGCGGCAAAGGGAGCGAAATGAGAAACCCTAACCGGGTGGTTTGCCCAGAGGAAGTATTCTCAGCGATCAGTCTAGGCCCCAATTCTAAATTGGAGGAAGCAACAGAAGCTTGAATCTGGGCCTCTGCCTCCGCCAAATCGATAGCAGCCTGCGCTAGTTGGAGTTCGGGTGCGTTGATGCTTTGCGGAACCAGCACTTCCCATTTGAAAGACATCTGGGGTAAGATGGATGAAATATTAACTAGCTTTTTGCCAACTAGAAGCTCTAGGCCACCGAGAATGGTATCCTCTTCATTGGCCAAGGCCGTTTGATGGAGGTCAGTCTCCTCTTTGGCTAATATGAAAGCGGTGACTGAGGCTTTTTGCTCCGGTGAAAGGCCTCTCGCTTTTGTAAAGCGAGCAATCAGTGCCTCAAAGGTTCTAATTGCTTCGGTGAGGATGCCCTGTTCAGCGCGAATCTGCCGCAAACGAACAAGGTCCGTCATGGTTGCAACCGCAACCTGCTGGCGAGCTTGATACATCTGGGCTTGAGCCAGGGAAACCTGAGAACGGGCTAGGTCCTTTCGACGTTCGCGCTTTCCGCCCAATTCAATAGTGTGATAGTAACCGAACTCGTAACGAGTATTGTTACTACCAATACCTTCGCCTTGGAATTCGACTCTAGGATTGATCGTTTGTCCTTGAGCCGCAATGCCGTGCTCTGCTTGAATAGATGCCAGTTTAAGGTCTTGGACTTGCGGCGCATTGTCCATCGCACACCGCAATAAGGCTCCGGTGGAGTTTATATCAGGACAGTCTAGCGGAGTCTCCGCAAACAAAGGACTGACCCAGAACAAACTCAAGAGCAAACAAAGTTTTTTTGTATTCATCGTTCTTTTTTGGGTGAGAGAGAGGTTGGATTTCAGGCGCATTAAGGCCCATTGTTCAACCTGCAGTTATTAAATTCAGTCTTGGCCCCGAAAAAACGGAACTACATCAAGTCTGAACCTCTAACACTCACCCTTAAAGAAGACGGTAGCCGAAAAAAGACTGACCAAAGATTCACTTTCCAGGTCTACCAGCTCGTTGATTCGTATCTTAGTGACCGTTGATGTTCTTTTACTCCGGCAGTACCGGCCTAGACTCGGATGGAAGTAGTCGCCCTGCCCGACTTTTATAGCCAGCTTTTGAGCTGCTTTTTTAGCCTCAAAAGTGGAAGTGAAACGGTCTGTTTCGACACTTTTGTATTCACTTTTAGCCAAGAGCGGAAATGGGAGGAACAGAAAAAGACAAGATATGGAAATGAGGATATAGCGGTACATAGCAACTCCTGAGTTTGCAATTCGGGTATAGAGGGCAGAAGCCCATAAATATGAATAGAAACAACCCCCGAGGAGGTCAGGAGCTAAATGAGGAGAATGATGCTGCGCTGAGCGAATAGGTCTGGATTGGGAGAGGGGGCTGCTAGCTTATCCAAGCTAACCAAATGCTTTGGATGCAAAAAAGTGTAGCTGGGAACCGAGCGTAGTCTATAATAACTGTTGCAGTTGTGAGAATCGCTTGGTTTTGCTTTGCTCTCAAAAGCCCACAAAGGAAGGTCTAAATGAGACGATCCTTGAACACCATCTTGACTAATAAAACCGGTCGACTGTGCTGCAACTTCATGGTCGTGCTCATCAACATGATCTGGACCATGAGCCCGTTCCAACTGGACATGCCCGTCAGACTCGAAGCACAAAACCGGCGCTCCACCAGCAGCAAGCATCGTCCAAGGCAGGAAAGCCATAAGGAACGCAGCGAACACGTACTTTCTAAATGCCGGCTGCTTGATAGTCATAAAGCGGTGTGTGGATCGGTTATTGGGCTAATACTTGGATAGGGTACTAAAACAAATTGCAGTCGTCAATATTTATGCCATTTGACCCCGTATTGCCCTGTACAACCCCACCCCAAAAAACTTTAACAATCTCTGATGGAACAGCAAAGAAACTACTTCGTCGGGAAACGGGGATCACTTAGTTAAACCTTCTGGTCTGTAGGCTGGCAAAACTTGTCTCCTGCGGATTGAGTAAAGAGGATTTCCTAGGCCCAAGGGCCCTACGGATATCCACCGTAATTTCTAATTTAGTTGAATGATTCCTTTTTCGGCAGTCTTCGAAACAGTTCGGTCATGTGTATTTCACTGCAAGCTCAACCTGATTTCCTCTAGACATTCTTCGATACCATTCACCGCATAGAATGCATACACACTGGAACATATGGATTTAACTTCCTCCAGAGCAACGACCTTGCTTAATTCTATTCGTTCAGCAATCGCCCTTTTTGGCAAGATCCCCCAACAAAGGCCTTCCTCTATGGCTTGAAGAATTAACCGTATATCGTCCATTTCAGCCAATATGGTTGAGTTGATTTGATGGGTTAACAAATATTCTTCGACTTGTAAGTGTAACTCGGTTTCCTTTGTATAATTAATGAGCGGGATATCGCTCAGCTTAAGCACTCCTGACCGGATGTCCTCCGCATGGATCGGAGAACAAACCACATAAAAATGCCTCTCAAACAACTCGGTTGATTTAAGCAATCGGCTTCGAATTGGAATGATTTGGTCAGTGAAAATTAAGTCCAGGCGACCATTTGATAACTCTCTGGACAAATGGGAAATTTCACCATCGTAAAACCTTGTGAAGAGATGGGGATCTTTTAATAATGGCTTTACCAGCGAATACATCATGTTTTTTGCCAAGGTCGAAACGATGCCGATACGAACGATTTGCCTACTGGCCCCTGAAATGTTTTTTGTCGTCGTGAGGAGCTCATCACCTAGTTCAAAAATACGGTCGGCGTATTCGAAGACGAGTTCCCCAAGTCTAGTCAGAATCATGCGTTTAGATCGACGTTCAAAGAGCCTTTGACCAAATGATTCTTCTAAAAGACGCAACTGGTCGCTCACAGTGGATTGAGAAAGGTGAAGCATTGAACTTGCTTTCTTTACGCCACCTTCTTTATGAATCGACCAAAAATAATATAAATGTTTGAAGTTTAGGTTATGCATGGACTTTATAGTTCGGTATTTACGATATATAGTCCAATATTAATCGATTTGATATGTTTGTACAATGGAATATCTTTAATGGAACGAATCATATTTTGGTAACCAAACCTTCTTCATAGGTTGGCTACTGTAGATCATCATCTGATTTACTCCGACTTAAGGGAGTGTTTAACAGGGAAAAAACCAGGTTCGAAATTACCAATATCCTATTAAAGTTCGTCCAAATTAGCCTGGTGCCCCTATATGAAAACTCAATATTCCTTCGATCGTTTAAAACGTGATATTTTGGCAGGTACCACAGTCGGGGTGATCGCGTTACCTTTGGCCATGGCGTTGGCGATTGGATGTGGTGTTCCGCCTCAGCATGGTTTATACACCGCCATTTTCTCCGGGATCATCATCGCAATAACCGGGGGATCAAGGTTTAATGTTTCTGGCCCTACCGCTGCCTTTGTGGTCGTTCTTTTGCCGATCAGTCAAAAATATGGACTGACTGGGTTGCTGACAGCAACTGTCTTTGGAGGCTTGATCCTTTTGGTGATGGGCTTGTCACAGTTAGGAGGTGCCATTCGACTCATCCCCTATCCGGTAATTGTTGGGTTCACCAGTGGTATTGGGGTGGTGATTGGGGTATTCCAGGTCAACCATTTACTCGGTATCGACTTGGCACCGAGTTCAAGTGTTTGGGGGACTCTATATCAGCTCAGTGGCTTACTCTCCCATTGGTCATGGGCGGATACCTTAGTCGGGGTATTCACATTGATGTTATTGATTTATTTCCCGAAATTGAATTTCCCTATACCTTCTCATCTAGTTGCAGTGCTCGGGGGAACGACCATGTCCATTTGGCTTGGATGGCTGTTTGCAGGTATCCAGCCTAAAACCATCGGGTCAGAGTTTGGTTACATCGTCAACGGGGAGCTCCTACATGGGATTCCATCAACGTTACCCTCCTTTGCATTTCCCTGGGCTGGGGTCTCCTCTGAGGCTCCTTTAGAGTGGTCATTGAAACTGGTTAAGGAGCTTGGGCTTGCTGGTTTTACCATCGCAGTTTTGGGGGCCATTGAATCTTTGTTGTGTGCTGTGGTTGCTGATGGGATGACCGGAACAAAACACAACCCGAACCGAGAATTGATTGGGCAAGGATTGGGCAACTTGATTGCACCTTTTTTCGGTGCCATTCCAGCCACAGCCGCCATTGCCCGCACCGCAGCGAACATCAAAGCAGGGGCAACTTCATCGGTCTCGGCCCTAGTGCACGGCTTGTTTCTTTTGGCTACTTTGGTTTTTCTTGGGCAATGGTTATCTTTTATCCCTATGTCTTCTTTAGCCGCCTTGCTGCTGCTGATCGCTTGGAATATTGCAGAGGCAAATTATTTCATAAAAATTGTAAGAACGGCCCCCAAAAGTGACGTGATGGTGATGGTCACTTGTTTTTTATTAACTGTGTTCGTTGATATGGTGATGGCCGTGACAGTGGGTATCGGCCTAGCCTCTTTCTTATTCATCAAACGGATGTCAGAGCTTTCGGGTATTCCCCCACTTGATACCGAGTCCGTAGAGGCATGCCAGTTCCGAGAGCAAAACACGCTTCTTTTTAGGTTACAAGGCCCACTGTTTTTTGGTGCTGCCCAAAAGGCACTGAGTCACCTCGAATTGATTGAACCTAACAGGCATTCCGTGATTCTTGATTTTTCTATGGTTCCCTTGATGGACTTGACTGGCTTGGTTGCCCTTGAATCCATCATTGACCGATTGTTTATGAATCAAGTCCCTGTGGTCTTTCTCTGTGTAGCACCCAAGCTCAAAAAGAAGCTCAGTGTTGCCTACGGAGAGGATAAGTACCGGCAGATCTTCTTTGCTGAAGACTATCAGGGGTCAATGTTAGCTTTAAAACAGCCTCCCGCAGTCAGAATAAATTAGGATTTTTCAACCCAACCTACGCACTTTTGAACGATTCATTTTTAATATAAGTATAATACAATCTTACTTGGCTGCTTAAGCCCAATGCCAACGCCCGAAAGATACATTCGAGGCAAAACGAACCCACCAGGAGCATGTGTTGAAATTTGAACCTAAAAAAGGAAATATTGTTTCCAACATCGAAGTTATTTTTCCAGCAGATATCAATCATAGAGGAACCCTATTCGGGGGGAGGTTGATGGCGTGGATGGATAAAACTGCTTACTATGCAGCTTTTAGATTTACTGGATGCCCAGCCGTTACCGCCTCGGTCGAATCGCTGGACTTCAAAGTTTCGCCTGCCGTTGGGGATATCATGGATTTAGAAGCAAAAGTTATCTATACGGGATCAACATCAATGGTGATAGAAGTCAGTGTCTATAGGACTGATGTTCAAAAAGGTAGCGACCGTGAATTAGCTAATACCGGCTATTTTTCATTCGTTGCTCTGGGCAATGATGGAAAACCCTGTCCCATCCCTTCGCTACTTGTCGAAACCATCGAGGAAGAGAAACTTTATTTAAAAGGAAAGAGAATAAAGGAATTTGCTATGATGCGGAAAAAAATAAATGATTGAGTGAATTTGTACCCTTCTCCCTGAAATTCGTATTTAGAACCGTCGGTGATCAAATTAAACGTTTTAATTTCAATTATTTAAATATCAATAAGGCTGTAAATAGGTTCGTAGGGGTAGGGTAGATACGTATCTTGGCCACTAAAATTCTGTTGCTGGCCTGAAGTGCCCTCCTTGTCGTATTCCAAGTTACTGGGTAAAACCTGACGGCAGACCCTGGGTCTGCTTAGGGTACGCAGTTTTTCCAACGAATTCTTTTCTGAGTTTCCTCTTTTTAAAAGAAGGTGTTTTAGGATGGGCTGATCAATCAGAATCTAAGCCAGCTTAAATGCCTTCCCAGCGTTTTCCCTACCCACTAAGTAGCTCCGTTCAACCCTAAAGTTTCCTGCCCCAAACCGGCCTGAGCTAAGGGCTTGGACTGGAAGTCCTGGCCGGGGATGCCGGATAAGATGTTGAAAATGAAGGTGCTGCCTTGGCCTTCTTCGGAGGTGACATAGATCGTCCCGCCCATCAATTCCACCAGCTTTTTGGAAATCGACAGCCCCAGCCCGGTCCCTCCATACTGCCTCACCATCGAGGCGTCCGCTTGGACAAAGCTCTCGAAGATGGCGTCTAGTTTGTCCTGAGGGATGCCGATCCCGGTGTCGGAGAGGAAAAACTTAATCGAGTCCGCTTGCCCTGGTTTTTGGGCGAACCTCACAGACAGCGAGACCTCCCCTGCTTTGGTGAATTTCAAGGCATTGCTCAACAGGTTCCGCACCACTTGGCTTAAACATTGGCAGTCTGATTTGATCATATCGGGCACATGGAGGCCGATGTCTAAGGAAAAATCTATCCCTTTGGCTTCAAACTTGGGCGCAAAGTCCTGGGTGCTTTTCTCCAGGCATTTTCTTAAGTTGAAGTCGTTCTCAGCGAAGACCAGTTTCCCAGCCTCGATTTTGGCGATATCCAAGACATCGTTGATCAGAGCAATCAGCATCTTTGATGATGAATCAATGATCTTTATAAATTCCTTCTGATCCGGGTCGGTGCAGCTGTCCAGCGCAAGCTCAGAAAATCCGATGATGGCGTTCAGCGGCGTTCGGAATTCGTGGCTCATGTTGGCGATGAACTCGCTTTTCGCTCGGTTTGATTTTTCAGCCAGCTTTTTGGATAACTCCGCTCGTTGCAGGCTTTTCCGTTGGGTGATCTCCATGGCGATGTAGACCGCCCCACGAGTCAGGCCTTCCTGGTCGGTCATCCGAGCCTTGGACAACAAGATTTCCTTCTTGTTTCCCTTCTTAGTGATCAAGTGCCCCTCATGACTGTGCTCAGAGAGCGGGTCATGGGCCATCACAACCATTTCGGTGAACGGCCGACCCACGATATGATCGATTTGATCCTCTAAGAAGTTCGCCGCACTGTCATTGACCTTGGTGATGATGCCTTCATTGGAGACCACAAACAGCGCGTCGCTCATGGAGGCTAGGATAGTCTCCATATAGGCATTTTGGTCCTGCAGTTCTCCGGTTCGCTGCTTCACCTTTTCCTGCAACAAAATGTTGGTTTCAAACAACGAAAAGGAGCTGCCCGATTCGGCAACGCTACGCTCAACCCGGTCCATCAACACCTGACAGACCTTGTTCTTGATCTTTAATTCCTGTTCTAAGGCTTGAACCCTTTGTTCAAGTTCCAGTGTTTGGGGGTTTGTTTTTGTTTCGTTCATGTTAACAACCGAGGATGACGCCTGTTAGAGTCTGATTGACATGAATGCCATTATACTGCTCGCCATAGGTGTAAAACCCCATGGCATGACGTTCCTGGAACAAGCTTTCCAGTTCAGGGAGGATTTTTTGGCTTTTGGCTTCCAAATTCCGTAAAATACAATCGCAAGCAATGATCAACTGTGGGGAGTGAACCTCAGCGCTGATCGAATTCAGGTTTTTCTTTAAGGATGCCACCATGTCTTGGGCCTTACCGATGGTCAGCACCAAGCCATTATCGATGGCACAGTAAAAGGTCAGGCTTTGGTCCGGGTTCGCCTGCTGGATAGACCTCACATACCATTCCATCCCCATTTTAACCATCACCGGAGAGCTGGAAAAAACCTCGGGGCAGAGGTCTTTGACCGCAACACCGACCAGACGTGCATATTCAGCAGCAGCAGGCAGGCCATTAATTTCGTAAACAATCCGTTTGTCTGGCTCTGATTCAGTGATGACAAACTTGGTGTTTGATGGCTCAAAATGTTGGGTTTTGAAGGTTTGGAACGGGAGTTTGCTTTCCACTAACAACAAAGAAGCGGCGTTGGAAATAAACTGCCCTTGGGTATAAATCCCTGTTTTATGGAACTTCAAATCATCCCCAGCGGAGCCACCAACGAGGTGTATTCCATCCAGCGCACCGTGCAAAAGCGCCACGGTTTTTTCCTCTAACATGGAAAGCCCATCAATCAGCATCAACCCAAAAATTGATGGATTAAAACGGTTGTTGAACTTGAGGCCTGCTTTTAAACTTTGGGCGATGGTTTGGACTTTGTTGGGGTCTAAACCCTGCAAATCCTCGATCACCTTGACTTGCATGCTCAGCTGGTCCGACGCAATGCTGGTAGCGGTGATCGAACCTTGCTTGATTCCCTCGGGGGTGATTTCTCCGGCAGTGGTGCAGCCAAACAGCTGGGTTGAGCCAAATTTTTGTTGTAACTCGGCGGCAAGTTTGGGCAGGTCGTATTGGGGGGAACAGAAAAATATCACGACCTGAATGCCCGGCTGTTCCAGCTGAGAAAACAACTCTGCGGCAGCAACCGCAACGTCTTTGTCCGTGGATACCGCTTGCTTGATCCCCAAAGAGGAACGATCACTTAAAGGCTTTTGGGACCTACTTTTCATAAAACTTCTCAATTTTTTTGTCTGTAATCAATCATTCATCAGGATTGTCTGTCCAAAACTTTCTCTGTAAACCCCGCTGAATCAACAAATAGTGGACTCAATCGACTCCATAACGGCCACTATAAAACTAGGGGTTGGGGGGAGTATCTATTAAATTTTAGAACTTTGCAAACAATTCCCACCTATCAAAAGGTGGAGACTCGGCCTTTCCTGGCCGCAAATGTTGTTTGACCGGTTATTCATCAGGGGACGATGATATTTCATGATTAGAATAAAGGATAAAATAATGTTTTATTACAATAGAATCCAGAGATAAATATGGCGGTTCCCTAGGCACCCTAGGGTCATTTACCGGGGGGCATAGCGGCTGTTTAGCTCCCGAAAATTGGATGCACATTTATTTCTCGGACCATCTATTGGAGCCTTTAAACAACCAGGGGCAGGCGATCGTTCCGGTGTCGATGAACCGAAACAAGAGCCTAAATCTCCATTTCTTGAGCGTGGGTTATAGGGCCGCTGGTGATCTTTGTTCTGGGCCAATATATTTCGCCCCATTGCGTTGTTTGTACGGTCAGGCAGATTGCTTGAACTTCTTCGGGGTGTTAGTCTGGCTGAAACCATTGTAGAGTCACATGTTGGAGAGTGCAGATGCCTAATCACGGGTTTGATCAAGTTACAGTTTTGGGGTCCGGCCGGTGGGGCACTGCAATGGCGATTTTTTTAGCTCGCCAAGGTGCCAAGGTGACCTTGTGGTGTTTTGCGGATTCTGAGTATCAGGCCTTAGTCCAGGAGGACCGAGCCCCCAACCTGCCGGGGTACTCTTGTGGAGGGCAAATCCATTTCACCCAAGACCTCGATGAAGCTTGTTTAGGCAAAGACCTCTTGGTGATTTCCACCCCGGTTCCTTTTTTGCGGGGGCTGTTGAGTGAAATAAGCTTGCAGCCGAACCAAGTGGTGATGAGCATCAACAAGGGGATTGAGCAAGGCAGCCTGCAGACTGTCCCCGAGCTGATCAAAGAGTACTTACCGAACCAACCCATCGCCCACTTAGGCGGGCCTTGTTTCCCCGAAGGGTTGCTCAGCGAGAGCAGCCCGGCGGCAGAAACCTTGGGCTGTGAAGACGAAGCCTTGGCGATTCGGCTACAATCTTTTTTGAATGCACCCAGCTTCCGGGTGTACCGCAGTTCAGACCTCAAGGGAGTGGCGATTTTAGGGGCGTTGAAAAATGTCTACGCAATCATTGCGGGGATCGCCGTGGGCCAAGGAATGTTTGAAGAGGCCCTGGCGGTGATTGTCACCCGTGGGTTAGCTGAAATGAAACGGCTGTCTGAAGTGTTGGAACTCTCCTTTGAGACCCTCTACGGCCTGAGTGGCTTAGGGGATTTGGTGCTGACCTGTTACTCCCAAAGCAGCAGCCACAACAAGAATTTTGGGTTGCGGTTAGGGGCAGGCGAGACCACCCAAGAGATCTTAGATTCCATGTCCGGGACGGTCGCCGAAGGTTATTACACCACCAAAGCGTTACACCAATTTGCCGAAAAGCAGGGCCTGGACCTGCCCATGGCGGGGATGGCCTATCAGGTGATTTATGAAGGCCTACCGATTTTGGAAGCACTGGCGCAGTTGATGGACCGGCCCCTGAAAACCGAGGACTGAGTGACCCCAAAACAGTTGAGCGGCTTGTTTAATCTACGAGGGAAAGTTGCCTTGGGCCTTGGACCCATGGAGCGGTTGCTTGACCGATTGAACCACCCAGAACAAAACAAACAAATCATCCATTTTGCAGGCACCAACGGCAAAGGCTCTACTTTGGTGGCGGTCGAGGCGTTGTTGATCGCCTCGGGGTACTCGGTGACCTCCTTCATCTCCCCTCACTTAGTTGAATTTAACGAGAGGTTCCGGCTCCAAGGAGAGCCCGTCTCAGACGCCGGGCTTCACGGTGCCTTGGAGCAGGTTTGCCAAAGCTTAGGTGTCCAGATCGCCGATCTAGAACACACCGACCCCGCCACATTGGGTGCGAGCTTTTTTGAGATCAGCTTCGCCATGGCGTTATTGATTGGTCAGGCCTCCGATTGGCTTCTTGTCGAAACAGGCCTAGGGGGCCGACTCGACGCAACCAACGTGCTGCAAAGCCCGAAAGGTTGTGTAATCACCTCCATTGGGCTGGACCACATGGAATATTTGGGGGACACCCTGGGGTCAATCACCGGCGAAAAGCTGGGGATTTTGAAGCCAGGGGCGGCGGTGTTTTTAGCCCCCCAAGCACCTGAGGTGACCTTGTTGGTTCGGCAAAAGGCGGCGGTGATGGGTCTGACGCTGTTTGAAGCCAACCAGGAACAAATCCAAGGGATGACGTTAGGGCTCAAGGGAGCCCACCAACAAGAAAACTTGGCAACCGCTTGTCTGGTTTACCAAGAGCTGTGCCCTCCCCAAAAACAAATGGATGCTCAGACCTTGGCCCTGTGTCTATCCAGCTTATCGTGGCCCGGTCGGTTAGAGTTTATCGGCCCGGACGTGCTGGTCGATGGAGCGCACAACCAAGGGGGTTTTAACAGTTTGATTGCCTATCTAAAAGCCAACCATCGAGGAAAAAAAATCTTGCTCGGGGTTGGCTGGATGGGAGGTAAGGCTCTTTTCGAAGGCTTGGATCTGAGTGGGCTGGACGTCACCTTTATCCCGCTCTCCGGCACCTACCCAGGGGCAGAGGCCCACCCTGAGTTGGCGCTATCCCCCCATGGGCCTACCTTGGAGCCAAAAAGGGTGGCGTTAGCGTATCAAGAGTGGAAAGATGGTGTCTATGAAGGGTTTGATTTATTGGTGATTGCTGGTTCCTTGTATTTAATTGGGGAACTGAAGGCTTTTTTGTTATCCTACAGGGAAACAAAAAAGGGCTGAATTGGCCAACATTAACGTTTTAGGCTGAAGTTAGACTGGTTATGGAGCAAAAAAAAGGATATTTTGGGGAATACGGCGGTCAGTTTGTGCCGGAGATCTTGCGGTCAACTTTTGACCAGCTGGAACAACATTACCTAGAGGCTCGGCAAGACCCGGCTTTTTGGGCGGAGTATGTATCCTTGATGCAAACCTATTCGTGCCGACCGACCCCCATCACCTTTGCGGAAAACCTGAGCAAGCAGCTTGGTGGGGCGCAGATTTATATCAAACGTGAAGACCTGAACCACACCGGTGCCCACAAGGCGAATAACGTGATGGGCCAAGGTTTGTTGGTCAAGCGGATGGGGAAAAAGCGGGTGATCGCCGAAACCGGCGCCGGACAACATGGGGTGGCCACGGCGACCATGGCGGCCAAGTTTGGGTTTGATTGCACCATTTACATGGGCGCAGAGGATGTCAAACGACAACGTCCCAATGTGTTTTGGATGGAAAAGCTGGGGGCCAAGGTCATCAGTGTCACCGACGGCACCTGTACCCTGAAAGACGCCATCAACGAAGCGTTCCGTGATTGGGCCGGGGACATGGACGACACCCATTATTGCATGGGCACCGCCTGTGGGCCCTACCCATTCCCGGAAATGGTCAGCTGGTTCCAATCGATCATCGGCACCGAAGCACACCAACAAATTGAGTTGATTGCAGGGAAACAACCAGACCGTGTGTTTGCTTGTGTCGGTGGTGGTTCGAACGCCATGGGGATTTTCTCCGGGTTCATCGATGACCCAAAGGTCGAGTTGGTTGGGGTTGAAGCCGGTGGCTTGGGTGTTGAGACCGGCGAACACGCCGCACGGCTCGCCAGCACTGATGCACACCTGGGCATTGCTCAGGGATATAAAACCATGTTTTTGCAGACCGACGAAGGCCAAATGAAGGACACCTATTCGGTGGCAGCGGGGCTCGACTATATCGGGGTCAGCCCGATTTTAGCGGACTTAAAGGACAAAGGCCGGGTGAGGTTTGAAGCGGCAACGGACAAAGAAGTGATCGAAGCGGTCCAGATGTTGGTGCGCAACGAAGGGATCATCCCGGCGTTGGAATCCAGCCACGCATTGGCTCAGACCTTCAAAGAAGTCCGAAAAATGGACAAAGATCAGGTTGTCTTGGTTAATCTTTCCGGCCGAGGGGACAAAGACATTTTCACCATTGCAGACGCACTGGGGGACGAAAAGTGGAAGACCTTTATCAAACAAAAGGCAGATGAATATGCTAGAAACTAAGATCCAAGAGTTACGCAAAGAAAAACCCATCTTGTTGATGACCCATCTGGTGCTGGGGTACCCGAGCTTTGAGGCAAACCGCCAGACCATTGCGGCTTTTGCCAATGCAGGGGTGGAGCTGGTGGAATTACAGTTCCCCTTCTCCGAGCCTTCGGCAGACGGGCCGGCGATTGTCAAAGCCAACGCCGAATCGTTGGCTAATGACACCCACATTGAAACTTGTTACCAATTTGCGGCAGAAGTCACCGCTGCTTACCCAGAGATCAACTTTTTGTTGATGACTTATGTCAACATTTTGTTTGCTCAAGGGATGGAATTTTCCCTGCAAAAGGCCAAACAAGCGGGTCTGGTGGGCTTCATTATTCCAGACCTACCGCCAGAAGAATCAGAAGAATGGGCCGCTTTGTGCAAGGCTGAGGACATGGCAAACGTGTTGATCATGACGCCGACCTCGACTCCAGAGAGGTTGACGATGATTGGGCACAAGTCCACCGGATTGGTCTACTCCGTAGGCCGAAAAGGGGTGACAGGCCTCAAAACAAATTTTGGTGAGCCCTTAAGCGCACAGATCGCTGCTTACCGCAAGGCTACAACCTTGCCCCTGGCCCTTGGGTTTGGGGTCAAGTCCGCCCAAGACGTAGCGTTTTTGGTGGGTAAAGTGGATATTGCGGTGATTGGTAGCAAGTTGATCGAAGTTCAGCTGCAAGAGGGGGCTGCCGGGGTGCAAGCTTTCTTAAACCAAGTCCGCTAGATGATATGGCTCTTTACAACCAGCTTTCTACCAGCATCCGTTTGGGTCAAGACAAACAGGGTGAACTGAACCGTGCGATCAAGTCTGGTGTAGCCTTTTACAACAAGTTTAACGAATCCCGCATGGAGTTGGCTTTTTCCAACTTCGATTTAGACATGAAAAAAGCCCTTTATGAGGTCTTGTTTTTTCTCCATGTCAACGACCCTCGCTTTGAAAACCATTCCTTCAGCTCCACTGAAATCCAGCGGGTGGATGGCCGACTCAAGGAAGTGGAGGTCACCAAAACAGCGACCCTATACCTAGAAGATTGCCCCGCAGGTGTGATGGGGATGGACGCACTGTCCACCCAGTTTCGCAGTGATTTCCACGAGTATGTCAAAAGCGAGCTGCAGGCGGAAGTACCGGTCATCGAGGGCTATTGCCCGTTCTACTCTGTGTCCTCTTTGGGCTCCATTGGCACCATTGGTCACAAGCAAACGGCCAGCGATTTGGACCTCCAGGTCCAGTATGAATTCCAGCCATTTATCACCGAGCCAGAAAAGCTAGACGACCAGCACCTTCGTGATTATGCCAAATCGATGATCCGCTATTTTGGTCGGTTGTTCGCTCGCAAAAAGAAATATTCCAAAGCGCAACTCCAGTCGAAAGAAGCCCGTCAATTGATGATCACCTACGGAAAGGCACAGCTCAAAAAGCGGTTTCCTTTGGTGTACAAAATTTTGATCCTCAAAGCGGGGGGTAAGGTCACCGCTACGGAAAAAATTGCCTTGATCCATGAGATCATTAGACTCAGCGAAATGTACCAAAAGTATTGCCTGAAATTCGAACAGGCAGCTCAGGATCAAAAGCTCAAGTTGAGGATTGGACGAATCCAAACCTATGTCCAAGAGAAATATCCAAAAGCAGAAATCTACCTCTTTGCCTATTCGGCCAACAACTACCGAGACGGCGACCACGGCACTACCTTGGAGTCGAAAGAAGCCTCAGGCTCTGCCTATGAGCTGATCCTCAATTACGACACCTTGATGCCAGGGATTCAGTTCTCACCGGTGATCCCGATCCATTTTTTGATGCCAGCAAACGTCAATGCAAACCGGGGACAATATGAACGGTTGGTGGAGTATCTGAAGTACCAGTTCATCGATTTATATGACAAATACAAAGACAACTTGGTTGATCTAGGTTCGACGCCCCCGCTGACCCGTGAGTATATGGTGGCTCACTCAGGGGCCATTTACTGGGAATCCTTCAAGGCCAGCTCCGGCAACCTGCCCAAGGCATTTTTGAACTTGCTTCGGTTAGAGATGCTGTTTGACCCTAGGTTTAACGTCTCGATCATTGAGCTGATCAAACAGCCAAACCGGCTGGATCAGTACATGCCTGCGGATGAAGAGGCGGACTCTTCTGGTGACGAGTCTCAGGAGCTCGAGGATGATTTTTTTGCAGATTATGGGCTTGAGAGCACTGAAGACGTCGATAATACGGCGATTTTGTCGGAGGCTGATTTTGCGGGTGGCCTGACTATAAAAGACATTTTGAAGGCTGAAGACCGGTTCAAGCGGTTGTTGGAAGACCCTTGGTGGTTACGGTACAAGGCCTTGAAAATCGGCTTTTCAACCGCTTGCAAAACCATCGAAGACCCAGAAACCTTAGACCGGATCAGCAGCATCATTGATCTAGGGTTTTGTTTGCATATCCGAATCTCAGATGTTTTTGCCCCTCCTAAGAAAAAACCTGAGCCAACCTATCGGGAAAAAGTATTACGCTATTTATTGCTGCACGCCTTCCCATTGAGTAAAAAAGTCCACCTTGAGCATATTTTTATGGGCGAGGTGGAGGCTGTCCGTAGCTTTGAAACCGAGTTGAAGGGGTTGTTCAGGGCGTCAATGGCCAGGATTTTATTGATGGTATCTGATTCAAAAGGACAGGACCAAAGCAACCAAGATGAATTTAAGATTTGGTACCATTACTACGAGAAATTCTTCGAGCCCAAGCCAAACGTGGTCCGGCCTGATATTCTTGCGCACCTCAAGGTAGCTCGGGACCGGTTGAAAATCGGGATCGACGTAAAAGGCGGGGACTGGACCTTTCGGTCGATCCAAAGAAAAGATGACCAAGATGACAAGTTCAGCGCAGAGGCGTTAGAACATTTGCCCAGCGAGGTGACGTTATACCGGCACCCACGTTTTTTACATGGGGTGACTCACTGTGTCATGAATGGATATTTTGGGACCTTTAATAAAGGCACCTTGTTTGAGCGAGAGACTCATTTAGAGCTGGAGGCCGCCCGTCTAGACCTGGGCAAGCGCAGCGCCAACACATATTGTTTTGTGACACCTGATACGTTAGATCGTTTGGTCCATACCTTGATCGATAGCTTCCCGCCGCAGGAGTATGATTATCGAGATTGTATCAATAAAGAGCGAGTGGTGACCGAGGTGTTGGTGTGCCTGAATCTGCTTGAGTTTGGCCGTTTGAGTATCTTGTACCGAGACAACCTGAAGGTCTGGTATGTAGACGAATTTGACCACCCGGCGATTGAGTCAGGTGCTGATCAGTTTAATGAAACGGTTGACCTCTTGTTTGGCCATGCAGAGTTAGTCCAAACTTTAAAGCAGTTTATGCAGGAACAAAAAATCAACTTCAGCCAATTCCCAAAGGAAAAATTCCTGTGTTGGGTGAACCCCGCCAGCGCCCGAACCAGTCACCCTGCGACCAAACGGAAGCTCAAGGAACAAGATTTGGCGGCGGCGTTCAAAAAATCACTGCTGAAGCTGTTGAAGTAACGTCCAAACTGCAGAGGGTCACCAAGGACGAGCGTTTTTCCGGGGCACAGCCGCCTTGGCCAGCTCATCACAACGTTCGTTTTCCGGGTGCCCTGCGTGGCCTTTGACCCAGGTCCAGGTGATGGTCCGAGTCCCAGCCAATCGGTCTAATTCTTTCCAAAGCTCTTGGTTCAGCACCGGTTGGCCATCCGCCTTCTTCCAGCCCCGTTTTTTCCAGCCTTTGATCCATTGGGTGATCCCTTTGATTAAATACTGGGAATCTGTGGTAACCACGACCTTGGCTTTCTCTTCCGTTCGCTTCAATCCCTCAATGGCGGCGGTCATCTCCATGATGTTGTTGGTGCTTTGTGGCGAACCACCAGAAAACTCCTGACGCAGTCCGTTGACATCGATCAAGGTGCCCCAGCCGCCGGGCCCAGGGTTACCTTCGCAAGAACCGTCGCAATAGATATAGGTTTCCAGCCGCACCGGGACCTTTTGGGCCACCGGAGTACGCCCCGCCTTTTGTGGGCTTGGCTGGTGCATCGGTTCGCTTTCTGTGCCGACCAGCAGCAAAGCCTGATCCAATAGCCGGTTTAACTCCACCTCGTCCGTGATGTCCTGGTCATTGATGGCGCCAAGCAGCTCCAGGGTTTTGTCTTTCAATAATTCCATCAGTACGGGAGGGGGAGGTGTAAAAAAGGCTTGGCACCAGAGCCAGAATAGCTAGCTTTCACCTGCCCTTTGCCTTTGAGTAGGTATTTGTAGATCACCAAACCTTCTAAGCCAACAGGTCCACGGGCGTGGGTTTTGTTGGTGCTGACACCAACTTCTGCACCTAAGCCAAAGACATAGCCATCAGAAAATCGGGTCGAGCAGTTGTGGAAGGTACAGGCTGAATCCACTCCGGCGAGGAACAATTCAGCGTTGCGCATGTCTTCAGTGACAATGGAGTCGGTGTGGTGTGAGCCTTTTTCGTTGATCCACGAAATCGCAGCGTCCAAGCCTTCAATCAGCCCCAAAGAAACCACCATGTCGGAGTATTCGGTGCGGAAGTCTTCCTCATCCGCTGAGTCCATGCTGATCCCCGGCACTCTGGCTTGCAGAGCTGCGCTGGCCTTCAACTGTACTTTTGCCGCTTGTAGGGAGGTCAAAACGGTCTCGATCAATACATCAGGGCACTTTTGATCAAACAAAATATTTTCGACAGCGTTGCAAGCCGAGGGGTAGTCTACTTTGGAATCCACCGCAACGGCCGCAGCCATGTCTGGCTTGGCGTTTTCGTCGATATATAGATTACAAATCCCTTCGGAGTGGCCCAAAACGGGGATTCGGCTGTGGTCTTGGATGTACCGGACAAACTCATTAGAGCCTCGAGGGATGATCAGGTCAATGTACTGCTCTTCCTTCAAAATTTCCGCTACATCTTGCCGTGTTTCGATCAAACCGACCGCTCCTTCGAGCTTTTCCTCTACCAACACTTTCTGGATGATTTGGTATAACGCCAAGTTCGAATGGGCTGCTTCGCTACCTCCCTTGAGGATCACGGCGTTACCTGACTTAAGGCAAAGGGCAGAAACCTGCACCACCACTTCAGGGCGGCTTTCAAACAACACTGCCAACACACCGATGGGGCAACTGATCCGGGTTAGGTCCAAGTCGTTGTCCAACTGCATGGCATATTGAGTGCTGCCCACAGGGTCTTCAAGTTTGGCGACTTCCTCAAGATAAACCACCAGCTGGTCAATCTTACTGTCTGAGAGCACCAAGCGACTCAACAAGGCCTTGCTCAGCTCTCCTTTGGCAACCAAAGCTTCCCCAGCCTCCACATCCAGAGCGTTCGCTTTGGCGATCTCCTTTTTGCTATGCCTGATCTGCTCAGCGATTTTATTTAAGATGTTGTTTTTATCATCCCCCTGGAGGTTGGCCAGTTTGCCGCTTGTTTGGCGGGCTAGTTGGCATTTCTCGGTGATCGATGAGTTCATCTCTCTGTCTCCTGGAGGGTCATTGGATAAAATTCAGGTGAATGGTTCTGGTTTTTGGTCCATCAAATTCAGCAAGATAGACTCCTTGCCAAGTCCCTAGGCTTAACTTGTTCCCCACAACGGGTAGGGTCAAGTTGGAACCAAAAAAACTGCTTTTCAAGTGGGCCGCTGAATTACCCTCTTGGTGTAGGTCTGCACCTCGGCTCCATGGGATCATCTCCTCTAGGCGGCCGGTTAAGTCAGTCAGGACATTTGGGTCCGCATTTTCGTTGACCGTAAGACCACAAGTGGTATGCTTTACAAACAAATTCAACAGTCCTCGTTCCCACCGCTTCTCTCGCAAGATGCGGTTCAACTCGGCGGTGATATCCACAAAGCAACTGTGCTTTCGGCTGAGGACTTGTATTTTAAACTCTAAGACGGCCATTTGAACCCTGAGATTGGACAAGTGCCCACTTTATTGGAAATCCCTTCCCAAGTCAAAGAATGAGCAACAGTACCGAAATTCTGGATGTTTTAAATTGGAAAACCGGCGAACCTACAGGGGGCACTGTGACCCGAAAAGTGGCCCATTTGGAAGGTATTCCCCACAAAGCGATGCATTTATGGGTGTATTCGGAGGTTCAAGGCACAATGGTGTTGCTATTTCAGCAACGAAGTTACGAGAAACAAAACTTCCCCGGGCAATTTGGTCCTACCGTTGGTGGCCATGTGACCACAGGCGAAGGGACTGAGGCGTTGCTCCGGGAGGCGGAGGAAGAAGTTGGCCTCGGTGTGGGGCTGGGGCAAATTGAAAAAATGGGGTATACCCCTTGTCACCATAGCCTGCCCGGGGGCTATCAGGATTTTGAATGGATTGAGGACTGGCGCGTTTTTTCGGAGCAACCCTTCGATCAATATGTGTTCAATGATGGAGAGGTGATTGGGATGTTGGCGATCGGTCTCCCTGAGCTGATCAACCTGCCAAGCGGGCCACAGAATGCCGTCTTTTTTGCTGGCGAGCAGCAACGAGAGGTTGAAGTATCTGCAGAGGAATTTGTCGATGGTTTGTTTGAAAGCCCTTTGTTTGCGGCCTTATCAAACCCCGTGGGGTTGTTGCGCTCTTGACCCCGAACGGGCCACATGGGGCGATGAGACGATCACAAGAGTCTATCTTGTGGCTCTAACAGGGCTTGAATCAGCTGGACAAACCTTACCTGGAATATAGGCCTGAGGTGATGGTTCAATGGGCCGGGTACCCAGGGCTTGTTTCACGAGAAGACATGGAGTTTGACGGTGAGCTTGTTTAAGGTGCCCGTTGTTGGAGCTGGATCGGATTCTTGAATGCCTGGTGACAAAAAAAGGTTTATACTTTGGTCGGACCGAATCCCAAACACTCTGATGATCTGCTTCATGGCTGAGTGAACACTGAGGGGAAGTTGTGCGCTGAAGCTCCTGGTAAAGCTACTCTTCCCAGGGAAAAAAAATCTATGGATTGCTAGATCAAAAGCCGTGCCGCTATAGCAAACTTCGGCAGGGACCAAAAGGCCATCAAAAGAAATCGGTATCGAAAAAACTTTGAGGTGCTATTGAGGGAGGGGCCTGTGAAGATACCGGTTGCCCGGCACCTTCAACAAACAATCGGTGTTACTTAGCTAGGTTTTCCTGGGCAACAGCAAGGCGGGTTTCCGCTTCGTTGAGTGCTTTGGTCAACTGAGCAGCGTCGTCACTGAGGTTTTGCGCATCTTTGAGCTGAGTCATCAATGACTCAACTTCAGCAACAGCGGTATCCAAATCAATTTCTTCAACTGTTTCCGCTTGGTTCGCAAGCACAGTCACTTGATCTTTGTTCACCTGGGCAAACCCATAATGTACGGCCATCAAGTAATTTTTCCCTTCCGACCTATAGCGCAATACACCAGACTTCAAGCTGGTGAGGAGCTGGAGGTGACCGGCAAAAACACCCATTTCCCCGGCTTGGCCAGGGAGGGTCACTTGAGAAACTTTGGCACTCAGCATCACCTGTTTAGGGGTGATGATTTCAAGGCTTAACATGGAATCCCCTTAGAGTTTAGCAGCATGTTCGATCGCTTCAGAAATTCCACCTTTCATGTAGAAGGCTTGCTCTGGGATGTGGTCGTACTTGCCTTCAAGGATTTCCTCGAAGCTGGTCAATGTGTCTTCTAGCTTCACGTACCTGCCAGGAGAGCCAGTGAACTGCTCGGCAACGTGGAACGGCTGAGACAAGAATCGCTGTACTTTACGGGCACGTTCTACAGTAAGCTTCTGCTCGTCTGAAAGCTCGTCCATCCCCAAAATAGCGATGATGTCCTGCAAGTTTTTGTACTCTTGCAAAATCTTCTGTACACCACGAGCAATCCCGTAGTGGCGCTCGCCAACGATCAGTGGATCTAAGATCCGGCTGGTTGAATCCAATGGATCAACCGCTGGGTAAATCCCTAGCTCAGAAATCGATCGGTTCAGTACAGTGGTTGCGTCCAAGTGAGCAAAGGTTGTCGCTGGAGCAGGGTCAGTCAAATCGTCCGCTGGGACGTAGACAGCCTGTACAGAGGTGATCGAGCCGTTTTTAGTTGAAGTGATTCGCTCTTGCAAGCCACCCATCTCGTTCGCCAAGGTTGGCTGGTAACCTACCGCAGCTGGAATCCGGCCCAAGAGGGCAGAAACTTCAGAGCCGGCCTGAGTGAAACGGAAGATGTTATCAATAAACATCAAAACGTCCTGTCCTTGTTTGTCACGGAAGTACTCAGCCATGGTCAAACCAGTCAAGGCAACTCGTGCACGGGCGCCTGGGGGCTCGTTCATCTGACCGTAAATCAACGCTGCTTTGTCGATTACCCCTGATTCTTTCATCTCTTCCCAGAGATCGTTCCCTTCACGGGTCCGCTCTCCAACACCAGCAAATACAGAGTATCCACCGTGGTGTGATGCGATGTTGTTGATCAATTCCATGATGATCACGGTCTTGCCTACACCAGCACCACCAAACAAACCAGTTTTACCACCCTTGAGGAACGGGCAGATCAAGTCGATGACTTTGATCCCGGTTTCCAAAATTGCAGCACTGGTATCTTGGTCTTCAAAGGCAGGAGAGTCACGGTGGATCGCCCACTTTTCTTCGTGTACGATAGGTCCCATCTCGTCAACTGGGTCGCCAGTGACGTTCAAGATCCGGCCCAATACGCCGTTACCCACTGGAACCATGATTGGCTCACCAGATCCAACAACCTCTAAGCCTCGAACCAACCCGTCAGTAGAGCTCATCGCAATCGTTCGGACGACGTTTTCGCCCATGTGCTGCTGGGTTTCTAAGACCAAGTGGATCTTTTCACCTGCATACTCAAAATCGACGAATAAAGCATCAAGGATTCTTGGAAGATTCCCATCGCTAAATTCCACATCTACCACAGGTCCAATGACCTGTGTAATCTTACCGTTATTCATGTCAATGCCTCGTTGTGCTCGGTGACTCAGTCGGGTTGGTCAATTTAGTGATTCTGCACCAGAGATGATTTCTGTCAACTCAGTGGTGATGGCCGCCTGCCGGGCCCGGTTGTATTGCAAGCGCAATCCTTTGAGCAGTTCGCCAGCGTTAGTGGTCGCCGCATCCATTGCGGTCATCCGTGCGGCGTGCTCACAAGCAAAACCGTCTAACAAGGCGGTGTATGCTTGGTTTTTTACGTATTGTGGCAGAATTTCATTCAAGATGCTGTCGCGGTCTGGCTCGAGCAAAAAGTCTCCGCTCAGCTGGTTCGCAACAGGCTCTGGAGCTTGCACTGGCAAGATTTGTTCAAACCGTTGTTCTTGGGTGATGACGTTGATGAAGTGGTTGTACGACAAATAAAGTCGATTAAACTCACCATCACTGTATCGCTGGATCAAGGTCGGCATCAATTTATCTAAAACAGCCATGTACTCATTGTCTTTGAGGTCCTTATGGAACTCAGAAAGATTGAAGTCAGACTTCCCAAAAAAATCAGCGCCCTTTCGGCCAAGATCGATCAACTCAATTTCAGTTGAGGTTTCCATCAGCCCTTTGGATGCACGTACCACCTGCTTACACAGCCCGGTGTTCAAAGCGCCACAAAGGCCTTTGTCCGTGGTGAAAATCAACACCAAAGCCTTGCCGCTTTTACGACCTGTCAGTAAAGGGTGCGCACCGTCTTCGATACCGGAAGCTAAATTTGATACCATCGCATTGAGCTTGTCGGTGTAAGGTCGGGCAGCCTTGATTCGGCCTTCCGCCCTCATCATCTTAGAGGCGGCAACCAGCTTCATCGCCTTTGTGATCTGCTGAGTGTTTTTCACACTCCCCATCCGCAGTTTGATGTCCTTTAAGGTTGCCATCTGTTACGCCTCGACAGAGCCAAACTGCTCGTTGAACTCCTTGATCACTTCTGCGAAGCCCGTTTTGACCTCGTCGCTCAAGACTTTAGATTTGCCCAAGTCATTCAGCAACTCGCCTCGGTTAGACCGGACAAAATTTAGTAAAGCAATTTCCCATTCGCCAATTTTGGACGTTGACACGTGGTCAGCGTAGCCGTTGGATACAGCGTAGATGGATAAAACTTGCTCTTCCATTTTTGCAGGAGAGTACTGAGGCTGCTTGAGAACTTCAACCAACCGAGAGCCTCGGTTCAACTGTTTTTGAGTCGCTTCGTCCAGGTCAGAGCCGAACTGAGCAAAAGCCGCTTTTTCTCGAAACTGAGCCAAGTCAAGACGCAAGGTACCTGCAACTTTCTTCATCGCTTTGGTTTGCGCTGAGCCACCAACCCGAGATACAGAGATACCGACGTTGATCGCTGGACGAATGCCAGAGTTGAACAATTCAGTTTCCAAGAAGATCTGACCATCGGTGATTGAAATCACGTTGGTTGGGATGTAAGCAGAAACGTCGCCCGCTTGGGTTTCGATGATCGGCAATGCGGTGATCGATCCCAGTCCGTGAGCTTCGTTGACTTTACAAGCCCGTTCAAGCAACCGACTGTGGATGTAAAATACGTCCCCAGGGTATGCTTCTCGGCCAGGAGGTCGGCGAAGCAACAAAGACAACTGTCGGTAAGCGACGGCTTGCTTTGAAAGGTCATCGTAAATCACCAAAACGTGTTTGCCTTGGTGTAAAAAGAATTCGGCCATGGCACAGCCAGCAAAAGGAGCAATGAACTGCAAAGGTGCAGGCTCCGAAGCGGTCGCTGAAACAACAATGGTGTAACCCATTGCGCCATGTTCTTCTAGTTTTTGTACAACCTGTGCAACGGTAGACTTTTTCTGTCCAATCGCTACGTAAATACAGATCATGTCCTGATCTTTTTGGTTGATGATGGCGTCCAGCGCAATGGCTGTCTTACCGGTCTGTCGGTCACCAATGATCAATTCCCGTTGGCCACGGCCAATTGGAACCATCGCATCAATCGACTTAATGCCTGTCATCATCGGTTCGTGAACCGATTTCCGGGCAACGATACCAGGAGCGAGGACTTCAAGCTTGCGGAACTCAGTGGTGTTGGTTGGGCCTTTGCCGTCTAAAGGCTTGCCAATGGGGTCAACCACACGGCCCAATAGAGCTTCACCTACAGGGACTTCAGCAATTCTGCCTGTCCGAGTGACTTGGTCACCTTCTTTGATGGCTTCGCCAGTCCCGAAAAGGATGACACCAACATTGTCGGCTTCTAAGTTTAGGATCATCCCGCGGGTGCCGTCAGGGAAGTCCACTAACTCACCAGCCATGGCCTGATCTAGGCCGTAGACTCTTGCGATACCGTCACCGACTGATAATACAGTCCCGACTTCTTTTACAGCCACATCGGTGTCAAATTCTTCAATTTGTTGTTGGATGATCTTGCTGATTTCTTCCGCTCTGAGCTTCATGGATTAGTTACCCCTGGAAATGGTTTCACGGATTTGGTTTAGCTGGTTTTTTACGCTGCCGTCTAGCACCAGGCTTCCGATTTGAGTGATTGCACCTCCTAAAATCGAAGGGTCAACTTCGACTTCAAGGGTGATGTCTTTTTTGGTGTATGCCGATAATTGTTTAGTCAAGAGTCGGGTTTGGACAACCGTCAACTTGGTCGCTGTAACGACCTTCGCTCTGCCTTTGCCGAGTCGCTCAAGAGCGAGTAAGTCAAAAGCAGTTGAAATCGTGTTGACCAGTTCAAACCGGTGTCTGGTGACCAGGAAACGTCCGAACTTACCAACCAGCTCGTCTAACTCGAGTGCGCTGGTGATTTTACCTAGACCTTCAACCTTATCGGTCAATTTGTATTTAGGCTCTTTAATGAAGTGCCTCAAATCAGAGCTGCCAACGTAAGTCTGAGCCAGCTGGCTCAGGTCTTCGTTGATTTTGTCGATTTGTGAATCTTTTTCTACCAAGCCGATGAGTGCTTTGGCATATCTTTTAGCGATGACCCTGTTCATGAACCGTTCTCTTAGCTGATCTGGCTGAGTTTATTGGAGTAAGTATCAAACAAAACAGATTGCTCCGCTTTGTTTAATTTCGCTTTGATCAGCCCTTCGGCTAAATCGGTCGCCTCTTGAGCCAAAAACTCCCGCAGTTCGGCTTTCGCTTTCTGCAAGTTTTGTTGGATCCGTTGCTCGGTTGACAGCTCGATGCTTTTTGCTTGTTGCTTTGCATCAGCAATGATCCGAGCTTTTTGAGCTTCAATAGAGGCTAAGGCGTGTTGCTGGTTTTTCAGCAAAGTCGCCTCTTGTTCTGCCATTTGAGTCTTAAAGGCTTCTAAACGTCCTTCTGCTGCTTCAACCAGCCTTTGCTGCTCAAGGAAGTCTTCTCGCTGAACCGCTGCTGCGTCGCTCATCATCCGGGTGATGGGCTTTTTAGCAAAGAAATGAAGTAAAACCAGTAAACCAATGAAGTTGGCGGTCTTAAAGGCCATATCCCAGCTGAACAAGCTCGCTGCTTCGTGGCCAGCGGCCTCAGAGGCAAAAGCTTGGGTGGAGACCATCAAGCTGGTGGTAAAAAGTAAGAATTTCTGGGCCATGGTTTAGCTCGCCAACACTTTCGTTTGAATCGTTTCAGCCAACCCTGTGGCAAGTTCTTTCGCTTGTGCTGTTGCGGTCACGATCTCGCTTTCAATCTCACGAGTTGCCGATTCCATGGTAACAGCAGAGCGTTCCTTAGCTTCGGTGATGAAGACCTGTGCCTCAGCGTTCGCTTCGGCCACCGCAACTTTATGAGCCGCTTCATTGGCTCGATGTGCTGTGTTGAGCACTTGCTTGTAACTATCTTCTAGTGCGACCAACTCTTTTTCAATCGAGTCCAATCGTTCGCCTGCGCCGTCATCAGCGTTCTCACGTGCTTCTAAAGTCGCAAGCAAAGGCTTGTAGAGCAGCAGATTGAGTGCAGTGACCGTGATCATAAACATCACGAAGACAAACAAAGCGGTCGGCCACTCCATGTGGAGAGTGCCGAAATTAAAGACTTCGCCGATTCTTGGATCTGCCATAGTTGCGGGTAGGGTTCGGGTAATGAATGCAAGTAAATGTAAAACAAGTCTAGGACTAACAGCGAGGCCTAGGCGTGTCAACAGCAAAGGGACAAAAAGATTGATCAAACGCCCTGAATATTGTAGTTTTCCGATTCGCAACAAATCTCAAATTACCCTTAAAAATCCCCAACGGTTTTGGCTTGATGAAATTGGATTGGATCATCCCTGCCGCTGGGCAAGGCCGCAGGATGGGCGGTTCTGTGAATAAGTTGCTGCTTATAGTAGGTGGGCGGTCGATTTTTTATCACACCTTATCGAACATTGCGAAGCTAGGAACCGCTGGCCGGTTGTTGGTGTTGTGCCGTGAAGAGGAACAATCCCTGTTAGAACAAGAGGTCAAAGGGGTCGACTGGGGTGATTTAGAGCTGGTTTGGCTGCGAGGAGGAAAAGAACGGTCAGATTCGGTGCGTAACGGGCTGGACTATTTGCTGAAGAACCCTCAGGCTTCAGTTGTCTTGACCCATGACGGTGCCCGGCCTTTTTTGACCTCTCGGTTGGTGGCGGAGTTGGTGGCTGGGCTGGAACAATTTGAAGTCACCGTTCCGGCGATGCCGGTGAGTGAAACCACCCGGAGACAACTGGTGGGGAAGACCGAGGTGGTCGACCGGGAACAGCTGTACCTGATCCAAACCCCCCAGGCTTTTAAGGCGAAGTCCATCGAGCAGGTTTTTTTCTCACCAGAGTCATTGGAGGCACCTTTGACAGACGAAGCCAGCTTCTTCGAAGCGGCGAATCTGTCGGTTGGGCTGGTCCCGGGGGAAATCAAAAATATCAAACTCACCAGACCAGATGATCTGCGCTTAGCAGAGATCTATTTAAAGAATTTTATGGTAGACCCATGATGAACCGCACGTTGTATATAGAGAGCCTTGGTTGCGCTAAAAACCGGGTGGACTCTGAAATTATGTTGGCGGCGATGGTCGCTGGTAGCTTCAAGCCAGTGGCAAACCCTGAAGACGCTGATGTGATCGTTTTGAACACCTGCGGATTTTTGACCTCTGCGGTGAACGAATCGTTGGACCGGTTTTTGGAGTTGGCGAATTATAAAGATCAGGCCAACGGGGTTTGTAAGTGCTTGGTGTTGGCTGGGTGTATGAGTGAGCGGTATCAAGAAAATTTGCTTGATGAGCTGCCGGAAGCCGACGCCGTGATGGGCACCAGTGATTACACCCAAATCTTGATGGTGGTGAACCAAGCGTTGCTTTCCAAAGAACGAAAGGCTTGGTTTTCCCCAAAGACTGGTTATGTGGAGGCGAACCTTGAGGCCCCTCGGATTCGCTCTACCTTGTCCCATTATAGCTGGGTGAAAATTGCGGAAGGTTGCTCGAACATGTGCTCTTTCTGCTCCATCCCATCGTTGCGAGGCGGGTTTCAGTCGAAACGTATCGATCTGGTCGAACAAGAATGCATCGCCTTGCTGTCTAGCGGGGTGAAGGAGCTCAACTTGATCGCTCAGGATACATCGAGCTATGGGCTAGACCGAGGAGACAACCTGCTGGGGCTGATGCGGCGGCTTTCGGGAATGGAAGGGGATTTTTGGGTGCGGCTGTTTTACAGCTACCCGAACCTTTACCCAACCGAGTTGTTTGACTTGATGAACCAAGACCAGCGGTTCGTCCCCTACTTGGACCTGCCGTTCCAACACATCAACGACCGTGTCCTCAAGGACATGAACCGCAAGATCACCCAAAAAGAGTTGCTCGGTTTGTTGGACGTTGCCAGGAACAAGCTGGACCGCTTCGCTTTTCGAACCACCATGATTGTCGGGTTCCCTGGAGAGACGGAAAAAGAATTTGGGGAGTTGATGAAGTTTGTGCAGTCTGGAGCTGTCGATCATTTAGGGGTTTTCCCTTATTCTGATGAAGATAATATCCGTTCCAACCGTTTGGAAGGCAAGTTGCCTGAAGGGCTGATAGGCGAGCGTTGCGACCAGTTGATGGAAGCACAGCAGGGTGTTTCGCTGGCGAAAAACCAAAAGCAGATTGGCCAGATCCAAAAAGTTTTGGTAGAAGGAACATCCAAAGAAACAGAATTATTATTAGAAGGCAGAAATGCCTTCCAAGCAGTCGAGGTGGACGGGGTTGTGTTGATTAATGAAGGCCACGCCGAGGCCGGAACCTTCGCCCAAGTTGAGATCATTGAGGCACATCCTTATGATCTGGTCGGTAAAATCATTGAGTAACAGCTATGTCAGGACACAGTAAATGGAGCACCATCAAGCACCGTAAAGGGGCTCAGGATGCGAAACGCAGCAAGGTTTTTACCAAGCTGATCAAAGAATTAACCGTGGCGACCCGGATGGGTGGCGACGATGCCACTGCAAATCCCCGGCTACGTGCGGCGATTTCGGCGGCGAAGGCGGCAAACATGCCTAATGATAACGTCAAGCGGGCGATCATCAAAGGTGCAGGTGGGGCCAAAGGGGCTGACTACGAATCCATCATTTATGAAGGCCAGGGTTCTCAACATGTGTCGGTGATTGTAGAGTGCTTGACCGATAACCGAAACCGGACCGTTTCGAACATCCGTACCATTTTTAATAAAAATGGTGGCTCGATGGGCAGCGCAAACAGCGTCATGTACAACTTCAAGCAAATTGGTGTGATCGAGGTGGCGAAGTCAGCGTTTGAAGAAGATGACCTGATGGAAATCGCTATTGAGGCCGGGGCGGAAGAATTGGACGCCGAAGGTGAAGACGTGTATGAAGTGCAAACCGAAATGGCGGACTTGCACGCTGTCCACTTGGCTTTAGAAGCGGCAGGTGTCGAAGTCTTAAAAAGTTCATTAGTCTATCAGGCAGTGAACAAAGCGGAAGTCAACACCGTGGACAAGGCAAACTCTGTGATGAATCTGATCGAGATCTTGGAAGAAGATGAAGACGTGCAGAATGTGTTTTCAAACGTAGATTTCACAGAAGAAGTGCTGGCATCGCTCAGTGAGTAGAGTTCGTATTTTGGGGATTGACCCTGGTTCACGGTTCACCGGCTGGGGAGTGATTGACCAAGAAGGCAGCCAGATTCGCCATGTGGCGAGTGGTAGGTTTCAAGCCCACAAGCTCGGAGAGTTGCCAAATCGGTTGGTTTATATTTTTGATCAATTGATGGAAACCGTCGCCGAATATCAGCCTGACGAGTCAGCGCTAGAACAAGTTTTTGTTTCGGTGAACGGCCAGACCACCTTGATATTGGGCCAAGCCCGAGGTGCGGCGATGTTGGGGCTGGCGAAAGGCGGGGTTCCCCCGGCGGAATATTCGGCCACCCAAGTTAAATCGGCAGTTGTCGGCCAAGGAAGGGCGACAAAATCACAAGTAACTTCAATGGTTCAGGTGATTTTGGGCCTACAAGGCCAAAAATTAAGCGAAGACCAAGCTGACGCCCTAGCAGTGGCTATTTGTCACGCTAACAGCCGGCATTTCACCCAAAATTCTCAGTTGATGGCACAGCAATGATTGCATGGTTGCAAGGTCGGGTTGTTTCGGTGACTGAATCAGAGGCAATCCTTGATGTTCAGGGGGTGGGCTACAACCTGCAAATCGGGGCGAACCAATCCAGGGAGTTATCAGCACAACAAGGACAGGTGATCGAACGGTCGATTTACACCTTGGTGAGGGAAGACGCCTTGAAACTTTTTAGTTTTGATGGCCCAGAAAAACGAGAGTTGTTTGCCAAGTTGCTGTCTGTTTCTGGGGTTGGCCCCAAGGCGGCGTTGTCCATCATGGACCTCTTTGAGCCAGACCAACTGGTCTCTTGCGTGGCCCTTGAAGACGAACGAGCCTTCCAGCAGGTGCCGGGGATTGGGAAAAAAACAGCCCAACGGCTGTTGATTGATCTCAAAGACAAGTTGAAAGATCATGCCGCATCAGTTCAACCTCGGAGCGGGCCCGTCAAAGGGAATCCAGCTCGGGTGATGTTGATGGACGCTCGGTCGGCGTTGGTCAACTTGGGTTTTATGGAAAAAGAGGCTGACAAAGTGATCCACAAGCATTTAGATTCACAGGTCGGTTTGGATGAACTGATCCGACTCTGTTTGCTGGAATTGAAAAAAAATTAACCAAGGAATGCCATGGGTAACCTGAATAAGGTCATGTTGATTGGACGATTAGGCCAAGAACCGGAAAAAAAAGTGACTACAGGCGGTCATTCGGTGGTTACGCTTTCGCTAGCGACCAGCGAGAAGTTCACCGATAAAGGTGGGAACAAACAAGAAAAAACAGAGTGGCACCGGGTGACATTCTGGAACCAAGCCGCTGAAATTATCGAGCGATACCTGCACAAAGGCTCACAGCTTTATGTTGAAGGGTCTTTGACCACTCGGGAATGGACGGATAAAGAAGGCAACAAACGTTGGACCACTGAAATTTCAGGGCAAAACTTCCAGTTTTTAGACCCCCCACAGGCGAAAGCTGGTGCGGGTGCCGGTCAAAGTTACGGCCAGCCTGCCGCACAACAAGGCGGCGGCTACAATCAGCCACCTGCGCAGCAAGGCGGTGGTTATGGTCAGCCAGCCCAACAGGGTGGAAATTATGGCGGCCCAGGTGCACCTCAAGGCAACCCTCAGGGTAGCCCTCAAGGCGGAGCTCCCGCTGGGTTTGGTGGGAATGAGGACTTCATCGAAGATGACATTCCCTTCTGAAACCTGCCGAATTTAAGAAATTTAGGATTGCCCAAAAGCCACCTCTCAGGTGGCTTTTGTTGTTTTAGGGGGCTGGTTTTTCCCAGCGGGGCCCTCAATCAAGCGATCTCCCCCTCTTCAGTAGGCCTCAGTTTAAAAAGGACTTTGTTTGTTTCTTGATCAGGTTTATAGAAACAAAAAAAGTTGGCTTTTTCTTGACGAATGAACTGGCTTCTACCATGGTTACCCATTCCGTTTAACAACCGTCCTAAAGGCACTATGGAACCCATGAATCGCCGTCAATTCGTTGCAGCTGGCACAGCTGCTGCTGTCCTGCTCGCCAGCAACACCGCCACTGCAGCCTCCCATGATCATGGGCACATGAGCATGGAAATGAAAAAGAACGAAACCCTGATTGATGCCGCCCTGGACTGCGTCAAAGAGGGCGAGTTGTGTGTCGCTCATTGTATTGTTACTCTGAAAGACGGGGATACGAAGCTGGCGAAGTGCTTGGAAACAGCCCAAGCTGCTGTGGAAGCTTGCCAGTTACTTTCCTCATATGCTGCTGGGAACTCTAAACACCTAAAGGCACTTGCCAAGCTTTGTATTGATGTCTGTGGCGACTGCTCGAAAGAATGCGAAAAACACGCAAAAAAACATCCGAGCTGCAAAGCCTGCATGGAGTCTTGTGATCAGTGCATCAAGGCTTGCAAAAAAGTCGCCTGATTAAGTGCCCCCTTGGGTAACAGGGGCCACAAACATTGCCCATCACAACGGTAGGCCTAACTGCTGGCCTGACGAGGGGCCATAGCCAACCACTGGCTGGATTAGAAAAGTTTAAGGACTGCTCAAAAGCCACCTCTCAGGTGGCTTTTGTTGTTTCAGGGGGTTGCTGCTCTAAGCTTTTGCCCTTGGTGGCGGTGCTCTGGTGTCCCTTCTGCGCTCAACCCCCTTCTGGAAGGCCCTACCCAACGGCCTGGGTTGAGTCTCCAAGTGTACGGCCTCTATTCTCCCATGATCCTGCATGGTCGGCCTGGATACCCCACTTCCAGCCCAATGGGGGAAGCTCCCAAGGTCAATCAAATCCTGGGTTGCCCGCTCTCACCCTAGTGAAAGATGAGGCGGCGAGCGATGTCCCGACCCTTGAACACCTATGGACTCTAGGCAAGGGGGCCTCAGCCCGCTGCTTGATCCCTCTGGGCCTATGAACGGACGTTTATGGGCCTAAAATACCCCGGAATTTGCGGGGACTTCCTATGTAAACGAGGCTGAATTTGGCCAAGGTTCTGCCAGTCTAGAGGTCGCCTAAATGTTGCGGCCATCCTAGAGCACTCTGGGGTGCTGTTATGATAAGAATATATTTTCACACGGCGAGGGTCGCCAGAAAATAACCTCTTGTTATCAGGCTAACTACCTGAAAGTACAAAATTAATATTGTTTTTTTAACTTGACTTCCATGCCCCACCTGACCCATCTGTTAGCTACGTAAATCGCCCACTTCACCTCAGGGGATCGGTTGAACCCAAAGCCCGCCCAGCCCGTTGGGGTTGGCTCGGCACAGCGAGGTGATGTTTGAGGGCGTGGTATTACGAAGCTCTTTGTTTGTTGCAAAGGGCTCATGGTAACGTCAAACAAAGATGGCAAAGATGGCTGAACATCGAGAAATTGTGAATCAACTGATTGAGCTTTTGAAGAAAAACCCTACCTGGGAAAAGCTCTTATCCAGCTCCATCCATAAGGCGCACGCAAAGGCGAGGGCTGGCCTGGTTGAAGATAACTTCATAAGATATCAATTCCCCCCAGTTAACACCCTGGAGCATTATTATACGTACCTTGATTGGATGGTTCGGTGGTCACCTGCAGAGTTAGAAATTAACTATCAAGGCCAAACCATCCACCCAGCCATTCAGTTCAACAACGAGGTGTATTTTCAGCTTTGCCGGTTCTACTGGATCTTGGATCAGCCTGAGGGGCTGGAGCTGCAAAAAGAGCAAGCGTTTGTGGACTGGATGGTTAACTTTGCCAATGACTGGGGCAGTTTCCTCAACACCCCTGAGTCGATCAGTGAAGAAACCCTGCAATCTTTCATTGACGACCCACAGTTCGGGATGGACCAGTACATGATGCCGCCGAGTGCCTATACCCCGGTGGGTACCAAAACTAAATCTAACGGCCCCAGCGGTTGGCTGACATTCAACCAGTTTTTTGCAAGGGAGGTAAACCCTGGTTTGCGGCCTGTTGATGGGCTTTGTGATGATCGAGTCATCACCTCGGCGTCGGATTCAACCTTCATGGAGCAGTTCCCCATCACCGAACAATCAACGGTGACGGTCAAGATATCCCATACCTACACCATTGAAAAATTGCTGGATAACAGCCCCTACAAAGATGCCTTCAAGGGCGGCTTATTCTACCACAGTTTCTTAGGCCCAGAGGACTACCACCGGTTCCACGCCCCGGTGAGCGGCAAGGTGCTTGAATGCCGTGCGGTTCAGGAAAAAGTATATTTGGATGTGGTCATCACTGACGACGGGGAGTTTGATGCACCAGACAGCGCAGGGGACGGGTATGAGTTCTGCCAGACCCGAGGGATCTTGATCCTTGACTCACCAAGGCTAGGCAAAGTGGCGGTGATCCCGGTTGGGATGGCTCAGGTGTCTTCAGTCAACATGCCGGCGGTGGTGGGCACCCACTTGTCAAAAGGGGATGAGTTTGGCTATTTCCTGTTTGGTGGCTCCGATATGATCTTGCTTTTTGAAGCAGGTAAAGGGGTAAAGATGGACACCACACCGGACCAAAAGCATTTGGTAGGGCGCAAAATCGGGACAGCGAAGTAGGGCGAGCCTACTCATGACCCTGGCTCAGCTGACCTAGTATGAAAGTCTAACTGGCTGACGCCGCTCTTGAAGTTCGTTTTGGCTGCCTTTAAGGGCTCTTCAGGGCGAGTTTTAAGGGGCGGCTGCGACAAGTTTCCTGCCCCCAAACTTTTGGCCTGGGAGGCCATCACGCCACTCCTCAGGCCCCAGGGCAGGCCTGTTTTAAGGTTCTGCCAGCCATTGGCTGACCTCAGCGACCAGTTTGGTGATGTCGGGGCAGTCTTGGATATCTAACCCCTCTTTGGCCATATACCGCAAAAACGTTTCTTGGCGTTTGGCGAATTGACAGATCCCTTGGTGCAGTGATTTTTTCAAGGTGTTCAAATCAATCCACTGGTCCAAGTAGTCGGTCACCCACCGGTATTCCAATCCAAATTTCCGCAAGTGGTCCGCTGGTACCCCTTGGGCTAGTAAACCGGATACCTCTTCGATCAGCCCGTGGTTGAGCCGTTCTTCGAGTCGGGTTTTAATCATCTCTCGCAACACAGGCCGCTCTGGCCTCGTGGCATAGATCTTTGTCTCGAATTCGAAGGCCTGAGGCGTCAGCTCTGGAGGCGGGTCGTAGGTTTTCTCTATGCTCCGGGCGATCCTGCGGTTTGAATCTGTCGGCCCACTTAGCTCTAGATGCTCATGGATTTGCAGCAACAGTGGGCGAGGCAGCGATTCTAAGGAAAACGAAAAATAGGGGTTATGGGCAGTATGTCCAAAACTGTAGTTTTGCAGCAGAGCCTTGATGTAGTGCCCTGAGCCCCCACACAAAATGGGGACACAGCCCCGCTGATGGATCTCTTGGGCCGCTTCGGTTGCGAGCCGCTGGAACTCGGAAACAGAAAAGGTTTCATGCGGGCTTTTGATGTCGATCAGATGATAAGGCACACCCTGGTACTCCTCCAGGTCCTTACCTGTGCCGATATCCATCCCCACAAACACCTGACGAGAGTCCGCCGAAATGATTTCCCCACCGACGGCCTGAGCGAGCTTCACCGCCAACTTCGTTTTCCCGCTCGCTGTGGGGCCGGTGATCACCACGAGCTTGAGTTTTCCAAGATGTTTCACGTGAAACATCTTGGAAAAGGTGTTATGATCAAAAGAGCAGGCATCATCAAACGATTCATTTTTCGCTCCCTGGCAACAAGCTTTCTAGTGTCAGTAGCTCGGCGGATTGCTTGTCGTTCAGCGGTTCTGCGCTCTCTTTGAGTTTGGTGATTAACTGCCCAGCCTTTTGATGCATGTCTGCTTTGAGGTACAGGGCGACTAATTGAATTTGCACCTCGACCTGTTCCGCTTTGGGCAGGCCTGGGGAATAGCTGAGCCGCAGGGTATCCTTGGCGGCTTCTTTGAACCGTCCTTGGGATGACTTGATTTGTGCCGTTAACCCCAAGGCCTTCCTTTGATCTTTTTTGTTGGGGTAATCCCGGAAATCCCCAAGCTGGGCGAGAGCCCGTGCTGGTTCGCCTAACTCAAGCCGGTTTGCGGTGGAGCTCAGCCGAAGTCGGACCAACTGTCGTTCGCTTAAGTCGGCTTCCACGACCTGGGCAAATTGCTGTTCGCTGGCGAGGGTTTTGTTTTGTTGCCGGCTTGCCAATGCGCTGAGTAGCCAGGCTTCGCTGCGCCGGTAGTCTGAAGGGGTTGGTGATTTTGTGAGCCGCTCTTGGGCCTGCTTCCCCTTTGACTGCTCTAGGTCGCACTCTGCGCCGAGTATCTTTAAATCAATCCGTTCAAACGGGGTGCTTTGGGCCGGGGGGTTGTCTGCCAGTTCCGAACAGGCCGCCCATTTCTGGTCCTTCAGGGCCAACTGAGTCCGTAACACCCGAATTTGCCCTATGTGATAGAGGTGGTTGCGTTCATATTCAGCAAGTAGCTTGTCTGTTTCCTGGGGTTGGTCGTTTTTGGTGAAATACCCAGAAAGCAACAACGTGAGGCTCAAACGAGTGGGGGCCTCAAGGGCTGGGGACTGCAAAGCCGACTTAGCCTTCTGCTTGAAACCAGGCTGGCCTTTTTCTAAGTACCGAGAAAGCACCAAAGAGTAGATCAAGTTGCTCTGCTCTGCCGGGTCGCTAGACTGGTCTAACGCTTGTTGGTATAAAAACCGAGCCTGAGGGTAGTCTTTTTGGTTGAAGTAAGCGTCAGCCAACATACGGCTGTATGCGGTTTGTTGTGCCTCGCTGTGCCCTGCCTCGTCGAGCCGGGTGTTCAGCGTGGCGATGACCTTTGGGTAGGCCTTTGCCTGGGTCCAAAGGTCCACCTGTAAGGCCAATAAAAGGTCCGATTTGAGCGGGCTGAAGTCAAGCTTCACTTGCGCTTGGTTATGGCGGCCCAAGGCCATCAAACAACGAACTTCGTAGCTCAGCAGCAGGTCCGAACGAACCGTTCTGTGTTGGGCAAGCAGGTGCAACAGCGGCTCGAATTTATTTTGCCCATATAATATTTGCGCTGCATAACTCAGGCTTTCTAAAGGGTACCCATGGTCCACACCCCACAAAATCGGCTGGATCGCCTCATCAGCTCGTTTGTTCTGGACCAATAAACTGGCTTTGAGCCGGTGAACTTCCCATTGGATATCCTGGTCTAGTTCCGAAAAATCGATGCCTTGGTACCGGGCCAAAAAAGAGCTGAGGTCGTTGAGGTGAAAATCAAGGTACAGTTGGTGATAAGAAAACCACTTTCTATTCTCTGGGGCAGGTAGCTTGTCCAACTGAGCAAAAGAGCTTTTTGCGTCGTCCCACCGTGACAGAGCCAAATTGGCAACTGAGAGGTTGTATAAGGCCAGCCATTTGAGTTCATCGGTCCTGGCAGCCTTGAGGGCCTTTGTGTAACTGCTCCGGGCCTGGGGGAACTGTTTTTGTAAGAACTGCTGGTTCCCGTCTAGGATGGTGGCGTAGAACTGTAAGTCTTTATCTTTTAGTTTGACCTTAGAAACCGTGGCGTTCAACTGAGGCCACTGGGAGAGGCCTTTCAAAAACACCTTGATCTGGAAGGCTCCATACCCTTTGAAGGGAGAGTCTTTGGGCAGTTGTGACAAAGATGTTTGAACCTGCCCCCCACGGCCTAAATGGGTCAAGGCGGCAATTTTTAGGTAAAACAACTCATCTCGGTTTGTCGGACGTAACTGGGCAAGCTCCAGATCCACTTGGGCAATGGTCTGTTCGTATTCGCCGATGAAGTACAGCAGCCATGCAATATGCCGGGTGTTTTCCCCTTGGGCAAAAGCTCTGGGGTCCGCAGCTTTGGCCCGTTTGAACTCAGCAAGGCCTCTTCGAAAGTCGTTCTCATAGTAGGCGATGGCCCCGGCAAGCTCTTTTAATTTTGGGTAAAAGGGGCTGTACCTGATTTTCTGAGTGTCCAGAGCGTTGAGTGTTTTTCGGGCGTCCTGCCAGTGACCGATTTTGACTTGTGCGACCAAAGACAGGTACCGAATCCTGAAATCCTGAGCCTCAGCGGGGATGTCTCGGTTGAGGTTTGGGAGTATCCCACTTGCGGTCTTTAAATCCCCCTGTTGGAGGGTTTGCATCAACCACAAAAAGTATCCCTCTCGCTGTATGTCCCCGGTCGCTTGGTTCGCCAATTCGACGGCCAAAGGCTGGCTGAGTTGCGGCATCCCGGACTTGTAAAAGCTCCAGGCAAGCCAAAGGTTCGCTTGGAGCTGTAAGGGGCCTTTTTTCTTGGTGAGCTGCAAGAGGAAGTGTTGGGCCTGGAGGTAATCTTCGTCTGCGTAGGCACTCAGCCCTCGCTCGAAGACCCCTTGGTCCCCCAGAAACAGCCCTGCCAGCGGCCCGGAAAGTTGGGTGAGCCAGCTGAGGCGGATGTTTTTCGGGAGCTGGTCGGGGTAAACCAGCCCTGTGACCAAAATTTCGGGGCTGTAAGGCTCGGCGATCCGGGCCGGTCGCCTGGGGTCAAAGCGGTGTTTACTGACAATGGGTGCCAAGATAGGCACGTGGTAGCCTGACCGGATCACCTGATCTTTAGGGGTCAGTTGTTCGAGGCCGTAACCTGAACCGGTGACCCAAACAAAACCGAGGGTCAATGAAAGAATAGGGCTGATTCGCATAGTCTATAAGTGTAGTGAGCTGAGATGCTATTCTTGCACCCCAAAGCCCCTCTAGCCAAGCCTTTTCCGCCTCCATTGGGGGGTTGACAGACCAGTGTGGTTTCTCTCCAATCAGTAGATTCCCTCAACTATGGATAAAGATGTTAAAACTTGGCGAGATCCTCTTCAAATACAGGGACTACACTCCCTTACCTTTTATCGTTGTCATGCTTTGGATGCCGTCGGCAGACACAAACAGCATCCTCATAGGCTCTGCGCTGATGGTGATTGGTGAATTAATCCGTGTTTACGGGGTTGCTTATATTGGTGGGGTCAGCCGAACTCGGAGCTACTCTACCGGTAAAAAAGTAATCACCGGTGGCCCCTTCGCAAGGATGCGGAACCCTTTGTACTTGGGTAATTTGCTGCTTTCTGGCGGGCTGGTTGCTGTGGCGAATGTGGAGTTCTTTTTTAAAGGGGACTTTTTGCTGTTGTTTGTGCTGGTGTTTTTCGCCCAGTACATCCCTGTCGTCGCTTGGGAAGAAAACAACCTGCGCTCGAAGTTTGGCAAACCATATGAAGACTTCATTGCCTTGGTCCCACGTTGGATCCCACGTTTGACTCCAGCCGCAACCCAAGGGGTCGCTGAAGACATCAAAGGGGACTACCCAATGGCGATCAAATCAGAAAAAAACACTGCCACTACTGCGGTGGTCCTTTACGCACTCATGTTGTGGCGTATGGGGCTGTTTGCAGGTTTGGGCCTTTAACAATCAAAAGGAGTCCTGATGCAACTCACCGATAAACTGACGTTAAACCCAAACCGACAATTGCTGATTGCGGGAAACTGTGTCCTCGAAGACCGAGACACCGCCATGCGCACCGCAGAATTCCTGGTAGGTTTGTCTGAAAAGTTGAATGTAGACTACGTGTTTAAGGCGAGCTACAAAAAGGACAACCGTAGCTCTGAAGGGTACTTTTCAGGGATGCCGATTGATAAAGCGTTACAGATTTTTCAGGACGTAAAAACCGAGTTTGGTTTGCCGGTGATCAGTGACGTTCACTACCCTAGTGATTTAGACCACGGGATTGCCGATGTGATCGACATCCTGCAAATCCCCGCTTACTTGGTGATGCAAACCGAGTTGGTGTTGGCGGTGGCCCGCACAGGCAAGCCAGTGAACCTGAAAAAAGCCCAGTTCCTGCACCCAGAAGACATGGGCAAGGTGGTCAAAAAAGCGAAGTCTACAGGGAACGAAAAGATCCTATTGACCGAACGGGGCACTTGTTTTGGCTACCGTGATTTGGTGGTGGACCCTCGTAGCTTCTACATGATGAAACAAACCGGTTGCCCGGTTATTTTTGACGCCGGCCACTCCATCCGTAAATACGGTATCCCGAGTTCTGACCCAAAAGGGGGAGCTAAGGAGTACTTACCGACGTTGATGGCCAGTTCTGCGGCGACAAACCTTTCAGGCTTGTTTATTGAAGTCCATCCAGAGCCATCTCGTGCCCTGTGTGATGCTGCTAGCCAGTTGAGCTTTGCAGAGGCGGAAAAGATGATCACCCATTACATGAAAATTGCTCAGTTTGTAGCGACCTTGCCGTGAAGTCGATCGTCATCATCCCAGCCCGGTTGAAGTCAACCCGGCTGCCCAACAAGCCTCTGCTGAAAATCGACGGGATCAGTATGATCCGGCGAACCTTGCAGCAAGTCTTGGCTGCCGGTGTGAGCCCCGTCGTTGTAGCGGCGGACGATCCTCGGATCATCGACGAAGTGGCGGGGATACCCGGCGTTTTTGGGGTGATGACCAGCACCAAACACAGCTGTGGCACCGAGCGAGTCTTGGAAGCCTATGACCTGATTTCAAAGACCCTAGGGGAATTTGATGTGATCATCAACGTGCAGGGAGACGAGCCGTTTATCGATCCAAAGATGATCGAGGAATTGGTCAAGGAACTGCCAAAGCGGCAAGACCGAGCCCAATTCTGGACCACGGTCACCCCGATTCAAGACCTAGAGCAAGACGACATCAATGTAGCGAAGGTGGTGCTCAACAGGGAGCAAAACGCCTTGATTTTCACCCGGCAACGGTTGGACGAAGCGTACAAACACACCTCTGTTTATATTTATACCCCTGCCTTCCTGCGGACCTTCTGCGCCTTGGAACCCTCGAAGTTGGAGACCGCTTACCGTCTTGAACAAATGCGGGCCTTGGACAACGGTTTGCCGTTGAACTGCATCCCGTTGCCCTATGACGCTGTCTCGATCAACGACGAAGCAGACTTAAAAAAAGCAGGAGTCAAGAGTTTTGAGGTGTTTGAGGGATGATCCAGAAAATCGGCATCATCGGCGGTACCGGTATGATGGGCCGTATGTTCCAACAGGCATGGGAAGCCCAGGGTAAAGAAGTCCGAATCACCGGTTCTAAGGATTTAGACAAAGAAAAAGCCTTGGTGATGAACTCAGACTTGGTGATTGTTTCGGTCCCTATCGATAAAACACCAGAGGTGATCCGCCGGATTTCTCCTTGGCTGACTTCGGCACACCTGCTTTCAGACTTCACTTCGGTCAAGGCCGATGTGGTGCCGAACATGATGAAAACAGAAGCCCAGGTGATCAGCTGCCACCCGATGTTTGGGGAGGTGCAGGACCTCAAGGGGCATAATGCGATCTTGATGCCCATCGATGGTGGGGGAAAGTTCCTGCATCAATACCACCGGCTGTACAGCGAATTGGGGCTGAACGTGGTGGTGATGGACGATTGGCGTAAACACGATGAATCCATGAGCGTGATCCAAGGTTTGACTCACTTTCTTCACATCGTGTTTTCCCGGACCTTGGCGAAGCGCAACGTTGACTTAGATACGATCTTGCAAATTTGCAGCCCGGTCTACCAAGCGAACTTCGCTTTTGCCAGCCGGATCTTGAGCCGTGACCCACATCTGTATACCCGGATTTTGATGGACAATAAGGAGAATCTCTCGGTGTTGTCCGACTTTTTGTCCGAAGCCCATGACCATTGGAAGTTAATTGAACGCCAGGATGCGCAGACCTTTGAGAAAAATTTCTTGCAAACCCGAGAATTCTTGGGGGATTTAGCCCCGCTGTTTAGTGCTCAATCAGATTTCCTAGTTGAAAAGCTCAAAGAATACGAACCTTAGCCTCCTGTCAGTGTGTCGGTTAGCGGCCCCTGGTTAGCCATTTAGAAACGCAACGAGCTATGAAGTTAACCGCTCCCGAATACACCTCAGAGTTCATCAGCCATTGCTTAAACAGCTCAGACGAGTCGTTGGCGTTGTGGGGTGCTTTCCAGCGTTTGGGCACCGTCAAACAGCCTGGAGAGTTGGTGGAGCTTTTAGAACGGCCGATTTCGGTGGTTCAGGAGGCGGCTTTATCGAAGCTATCCAGCTTGGAGTCGGAAGAAGCCCAGGCCTTGGTGCCCTTGGCGGTCACCCTCTTCCGTGAGTCGAACAGCCACCTCAAATACCAAGCGGCCTACTGTCTGTCCCAGTTCCCCAGTGACTTCACCAACAGTTTGCTCTCGAAGTGGGCCAAGAGCTGTTTAGTCAGTGATGAGTCCACTCGGTTTGAGCTGGAAGCGGCGATTCTCTCCTGGCTGGCGGTGGACCCCAAGGCGACCGACGCCTTGTTAGATGGGCTGTATGACTACCAAGAAAACCCCCTGCTCAGCAGCTTGCTGTTTCGGTATTTATTGCCCCACTGCTTGGATCATGATCGCTTCTCCCGGTTGGTCGATTTTTATTTTTATACCCGTGACCACCATGCTGACTTAGAAAACACCAGCTTGTTGATGGGCCACTTAGCGGACCCTGAACTCACAGAGTGGGTGTCCCAGTGCATGATGCGAGGCAACGACTTAAACCAGACCTACGGCCAGATGTGCAGCTTGCTGGGCGACGTCCCTTTGGTGCGCTGGCAGCCCTACTGGAAGCAGATGGACCGGGCGGGCGTGCGCTTCGATAGCCTTGTACCTACCCCACCGATCAACCCCCAGGATTTGATCACCGGGATAAAGCTCTGGCTAGAGGCCTTGCCTCCGACCCCAAGCCACCCGGTCGCTTTATGGTTGGTTGAGGGGTTCGAACGGAACTTGGAGCAGTTTGGTTCAGCGATCCCTCGGCTGATTGAGTTGGAAGTCAAGGCATTGCTGGCGTTGGTCCCCAGTTTGGTGGTGACCCAGTGTTTGGATCGTTGGCTTCTCAAGCCAGCGTTATACCTGGAACAGATCGCTAATTTTTATCACTCCCCTGTCAGCTCATCCCAGCACCAAGACCGGATTTTGCGGTTTTTTTTCCCCACCGCACCGGACTGGAACGTCCAACAGTGCCTGATACAAGACACCACACCGGCGACTTTGCCCCAGGTGTCTATCGGGGAGATCTTATGGCGGTTTTTTAGTGGTGAACTGCTAGGGCAGAACCTGCCTTGGTACACTTGGTTCCCAAACCCTTCGGTCAACGAAAACCTTTGTGTCGGTTTGACCAAAATCTACTTGGCCAATTTTGATCATTGGGTGGCCCAGGGTGACCACCTGAACATTGATTATGGGTTACAGCTATTTGAACTGCTGCCCTCGGTTCAAGCCATGGACTTGGTGGACCGGCACTTTGACTATTTGCACCGCAACCACACCGATTATTTCTATCAGTTGATCGAGCGGTGCCCAGATGAGCGGATGATCTTGAGGTTGAACGATATCCACCGTCATGGGGAATATGATTTGGCTTTGCTGATTGGCTTTTTGAGCGAGGCTTTTGAACAAGAGCTCCCTGGTAGTGTCAAACAGGACTTGGAGCACCAGGAAACCCTCAAACGGTTTGGTCGCAAAAAACCGGTCCGCTTAAAATGCCAAGAGTGTGGCCACAGTTACCAGTATTTTGCTGAAGTGCTGTACATTGATGAAGGGGATATCCTGCGGACAGGGCGGCTCTCCTCGAAGTCGATTTGGACCCCGAACCCTTTTCATTGCAAAGATTGCGGGGCCGTGTTGCCTCTAGAGTTTGATGAGGCCCAGTTAGAAGAGTTTACCTTGCAGTCTAAGGCGGACCAAATCCTCCGGCAACGGTTGAGTCAGTCAGGTTTTGGCCAAAGGATTTTACTAGTGGAATTTCCTCGGTACCTGACCCAAAGCTACAACCCTGATCAGTTCGAAGAGCTGATCAAAGAACTGGAAGAATCCAAAAGTTTGGACGCCGATGAAATGGCGTTGATTTATTTAAAGGCTAGCCGGATGTTCAAGGGGCTAAGCCGTTACCACGAAAGCCTCAGCAGCTTGGTGAAGTTAGACCCGGTACCCCAAAAATATGCCTTGGAAGCCCACTTCCTCAAAGGGGTGTGTTTGTACCGCCTAAGGAACTTCGCCCAGGCCCGGCCTGAGTTTGACGAAGTGATCCATTTCTATGGTGAACAAAGTGAGATGCCTTTTTTGGAAGAATCCAAGAGTTTTCTACGCAGTATGTCTGAAGATCGGCAGCGGTTCTTGGTGATTGAAGGTCGTAAATGACCGGGGCTTCGGTTCGCTTTGAGCTGGGTGCTTGGGCTGGTACGGAGCGGGGCCGTCAAGGACAGAGGTTAGTGGCTCATTGGTTGGCCCATCAAGGGCACGATGACCCACAAAAGTTTTTTGATTATTCCTTATCTCAACTCCCCGACCCATATAGTTTATACCGTTTACAGGAAGCTGCGGAGTTGCTGGTTGGTGCCTTGAGCTCTGGTCAGAAAGTGATGGTGGTTGGGGATTATGACGTGGATGGAGTGACTTCCACCGCTTTATTGGTTCGGTTTTTTCGGGCTTGTGGTTTTGCGGTGGATTGGTTGATCCCTAACCGGTTCAGCGAGGGTTATGGCCTGAATGCATTGGTGGTGAAACGGATTTTGGCCGAGTCCCCTGACTGGGTGGTGACAGTGGATAATGGCATCACCGCTAAAGAGCAAGTTCGCCAGCTGGAAGCCGCCGGGGTTAAAGTCGTGGTCACCGATCATCACCTCCCGGTACAGGGGAAAGTCCCTGAGTGTTTGGTGATCAACCCTAAGTTACCTGAAAACCAAGGTTACGCAGCCCGAGATCTTTCGGGGGCAGGGGTGGCGTTTATGTTGCTCTTGGCGTTGCGTAAAGAACTGCGAGGTCAGGGGTTTTGGACCGGGAAAAAGGAACCAAACCTGTTGGAATCTTTGGATTTAGTCGCCCTGGGGAACGTTGCAGACCAAGTCCCTTTGGTCGGGGTCAACCGAGTGTTGACCCACCATGGACTGGAGCAAATGCGCCGCCGACTGGACGAACCTGCCAACCTGCCTGGGCCTGCAAGTTACTTGAAAACCTTCCAGCAAGACCAAAAATTCAGCTTCATCAACGCCGAAACTCTGGGGTTCCGCCTGGGGCCTTTGATCAACGCCGCAGGGCGGATGGCTGACGCTGGCTTGGCGGTGGAGTTTTTGTTAGAGCCCCAGCTTGAGGCCAGCGCAGAGAGCCTGAAAGGATTACAGAGATTCAACCAGCAACGAAAGAAGAAGCAAGCGACCATGGTCAGCCGCGCAGCAGGCTTGGTGAGCGAGCCGAATCCTCAGGGGTTGGTGCTGGTGGATTCGAGCTTTCATGAAGGGCTGGTTGGGGTGGTTGCTTCGAAGCTATCAGAGCAATACCAATGCCCGACTCTGGTGGGTACCCTCTCAGACCAAGGCACCATCAAATGTTCAGGCCGTTCGAAGTCAGGGGACTTGACCCAGATTTTGGGCCAGCTGGACGACCTCCTGTTGGGGTACGGCGGTCATGCAGCGGCAGCAGGCTGCCAGTTCCGCCCTGAAGACTTGGACGAAGTCCAACGCCGGTTTTGTGAGGCTTCAGCCTCCGTTACGGAGGGCGCAAAGGCAGCGGTTCTTGGGGATTATGAAGTCACCAAAGAAATGTTAACTCTAGAATTCAGCCACCAGCTCAAACAGCTGGAGCCTTTTGGTCGGGGGAACGAAAAACCGGTCTTTTGGATCAAAAGTTTGTCCCTGGGCCAGCCTCGCACCATGGGGGAGTTTCACCTCAAGTGGGAAGTTGCACCAGGGCTAGATTTTATCCGTTGGGACGGCGCTAAGGAAGGGATGGAGCCAGGGGAATACCAAGTGGCCTTTGTGTTGAGCGAAAACCACTTCCGGGGCCGGGTGAGTCTGCAAGCAGTGATCGGACACCACACAAGGCTAGGCTAGGGGGCAAGCCTGCTTTGATGGTGTTTTGTGGGTGTTTTGACTCAGGACAAATCAGTGTGGGAAATGTAGTGAAAATTTTGGAAGCCTCTCAAGAACCAACAGGAGTTGACTGTGGAATGATCTAAATTTTCGAACCCATGTATTGATCTTTTGGAAGCCTCTCATTTTCGGTATCCCTGTTTTTTGGGATTCTAGTGATCTTGCTTGGCTTGGGGATCGATCTGTTGATCCCCCTTGGAACTGCCCCCATTAAGCCTTAGTACCTAAGACCGTGATCAACCCAATCGTATCGGACCTTGTTGAGCGGGCTTGGGCGTCGTCAGGGCAAGATGGTTCCCCTAAAAAGCTAAATCGAAGGCTGTATCTCCGGCTGTTTTAGTCGCATCAATAAAATATCAGTGATTTTCTTTGAAATTCTCGGCTACCGGTCACCCTAGGCAGGGTGACCGGAACGGTTGCTGGCTATTTAGGGCCGTACTCTGCACCAAAAATTTCTTGTTCGACCGCAGCGCAGACCAAGTGACCAATCAAGATATGAGCCTCTTGGATACGTGGGGTCACGGTGGAGGGCACGTTGATGACCAAGTCGCCCATTTCGTTCAGCGGGCCTTGCTTCTCACCGGCCAAAGCCATACAGATCATGCCTTTTTTCTTGGCGGCTTCAAAACCAGCAACAATGTTTTTTGAAGTGCCGCTGGTGGTGATACCGACAAAAATATCGCCTGCTTTGCCTAAGGCTTCAATTTGGCGAGAAAACACTCGCTCGTAGCCATAGTCGTTCCCAATAGCGGTCAAAATCGAGGTGTCGGTGGTTAAAGCCACGGACCGCAACGCAGGCCGGTCAAAGAAAAATCGGCTGACCAGTTCTCCTGCGATGTGCTGAGCATCACCAGCAGAACCGCCGTTGCCCGCGATCAGGATTTGGCCACCTGCTTGTAAACATTCGATCCATTGGTTGGACATATCGAAGATTTGATCCACGAAAGGCCCAGAAAGCAGTGCTTGTTTTACAGCGACACTTTCTTGGATTTGGGTGCTCAAAAAAGATTTCATATCGAATATTGAAAAGAGGAGAAAAAAGATCATAGACCACTCTAAGGAGCAATTTTGGTCGAACCTGAAGGGGATGTCAACCGCAGCGTCTTTCCAAGGGGCTTGACTGAATGAAAGGCTGAAACTTACCTTTAAGTTACTCAGGCTTCTTTCCATAGAGCTGCAACTGAATCATTTTAATCAAAGGCAAGTATGATTCCATTTATCGACTTACAAGGCCAGTATCAATCGCTCAAGGAGGAAATCAACCCAGCGGTTGAGGCGGTGATGACCCAATGTAACTTCGTTTTAGGTCAGCCTGTGGCTGACTTCGAGGCGGAGTTCGCTGCTTTTTGTGGGGTGAAATATTGTGTTGGGGTCGCTAGTGGAACCGATGCGATGATGCTGGCGTTAAAGGCGATTGGGATCAAACCGGGTGATGAAGTCATCACCGTAGCAAACACCTTTGTTGCCACCGTTTTAGCGATCACTTACTCCGGTGCGACACCGGTTTTGGTGGACTGCGACCCTGTGACCTACAACATGGACACTCGCTTGATTGAAGCGAAAATCACCGCAAAAACCAAGGCGATTTTGCCGGTTCATTTGTATGGTCAATTGGCAGATATGGAGCCCATTTTAGAACTGGCAAAAAAACATAACTTGTTGGTTGTCGAAGACGCCTGCCAAGCCCACGGAGCCGAGCGAGCCGGGAAGAGAGCCGGTAGCTTTGGCGTTACCACAGGGTTTTCTTTTTACCCAGGGAAGAACCTCGGTGCTTACGGCGACGGTGGTGCGGTGGTGACCAACGACGAAGCGGTTTACGAGAAACTCAAGCAGTACCGCAACCTGGGGTCCCCGGTGAAGTACCAACATGACTTTATCGGCTATAACTCAAGGCTCGACACCATGCAGGCCGCTGTTTTACGGATCAAGCTTGCCCGCTTAAATGGTTGGAATGCAAGCCGGGCCAAAGCGGCGAAGCTGTACAATGAAAAATTGGCCGGGATTGGCGATCTTCAGCTACCTGCCTTAGGGGATGCTGGAGCTCATGTTCACCATATTTATTTGGTCCGAACGAGCCAGCGTGAAGCGTTATTGCAGCACCTTTGGGGCCTGAAAGTCGGCGCCGGTATCCATTACCCTATCCCGATATACGCCCTTGGAGCCTACCAAGACCTCGGGGTCAGCGGGAAAGATTTCCCGGTGACTGAGCAGTACAAGGACGAGATCCTGTCCTTGCCGATGTTCCCCGAAATCAAGGAAGCTCAAATTGATGAAGTGGTTGAAGCTGTCCGTGCTTTCTTTGCGTAACCGATGATGTTTCCCTGTCTGCCTTGGGTTTTGCGCTGAAGGCAGACAGGTTCAGGGCACTGGACCCTGAAAAACCGTTTCCCCCGCCAAAACCAGCTGATATCTATTGCTATCGAGCCATCAACCTCAGCAAAGTACCCCCAGTAGTTTGGAAAATCCCCGCTTTTGGTTCAGCTCAGCGCCATTGTCTTTACAAGACGGCCGGGCAATCGGCTAGAGTGAATCCCCGAAGACCGAAAAGAGTCAGCCCCCCCCCCAAAAAAAAAAAGAAAAATAGCGCTGATCGATAGGTCTAATTTGCCGATCCAGGTTTTTTGTTTAGATGCATAAATATCCAGCGTTGCCCTGTGCCAGACATAAATGTGCTTCCAATGGGGCAGCGTAGAATTCTTTTGGTATAGGATTGCCAACGAAACCGTCAGGGAACCGGAACACTTAAAAGGGTCAAATAGAGGATTCGTTTGCTGGAATTTTGCTCTGGGGTGAGCTGTTTGTTGCGGCGGGATGATCTTGCGGCTAGCTTGTAGAGTCTGTGCGGGCAAAGCCGCACAGACTCTTAGAAATCTACAAACCGGGGGTTAGAGGATTTCCTCTAAGGTCACCTTGAAGGCGTCAGCGGTTTTCTGCAAGTCTTCTTCGGAATGGGCCGCCGACATGAAGGCCGCTTCAAAGGCCGAAGGAGCCAAATAGACTCCCTTGGTGAGCATGGACCTGAAGTACTTTCCATATCGCTCTGTATCGCAGCCTAAGGCTTCTTCATAGCTGGTGATGCGCTGATCTGAAAAGAAAAAACCAAACATGCTGCCCATGGTGGTCATAGAGTGAGGGACTCCCTTTTTGTCCAAACAGTCTTTCATTTCATTGGTCAGCCAGGTGGTCTTTTGGCAGAGGTCTTCATAAAACCCTGGCTTGTCCAGCTCTTGGAGAGTCACAATCCCTGCGGCCATCGCCATGGGGTTTCCGCTTAGAGTGCCTGCTTGGTAGACACTTCCAGAAGGGGAAACCTGGGCCATGATATCCGCACGGCCACCGTATGCACCGACAGGCATGCCGCCGCCAATCACCTTGCCCAAGGTGGTCAAATCAGGCTGGACATGGAACAGCTCCTGGGCACCGCCTTTGGCAGCCCGGAACCCACTCATGACTTCATCAAAAATCAGCAAGATGCCTTCACGGTCACAGAGGTCCCGTAGCCCTTTCAAAAACCCCGGTTCAGGGGCAATCACACCCATGTTCCCGGCCAGCGGTTCTAGGATAATGGCGGCGATTTCGCCTGAATGGGCCCCAACCAAATCAATGGCGGCGTTGAGGTCATTGTAGGGGGTCAACAAGGTTTCTTCGGTGAATGCTTTGGGTACACCGGGGCTGTCAGGGGCACCTAAAGTGGTCGCACCGGAGCCAGCTTTAACCAAAAGGTAGTCCGCATGACCATGGTAACAACCGGTGAACTTAACCAGTTTATCCCGTCCCGTATATCCTCTGGCGAGCCGGATGGCACTCATGGTGGCTTCGGTGCCCGAGTTGACCATTCGCACCATCTCGATGCTAGGGACCAGCTTGGTGATCAAGGCGGCTAGCTCGATTTCCATCTCGATGGGCGCACCAAAACTTAGCCCTGAAGCCATGGTCTCATTGAGTTTTTCAAGCACAGCATCATGGGCATGGCCCAAAATCAAAGGCCCCCAAGAACAAACATAGTCGATGAAACAGTTGCCATCGACATCCCAAATTTTTGAGCCCTTCCCTTTTTTGATGAACAAGGGGTCCATGCCGACGGAACGAAATGCCCGTACTGGAGAGTTAACCCCGCCGGGAATTAAAGTTTGGGCTTGGGAAAAAAGGGCCTTAGATTTGGAAAAATGCATGAACGCTCCTGCTTAGAAGTGGTAGTTAAGTTGGGTACTGACAGACGAAAAAGTTTTCCCACCGGTTGCCTGGAGGTTATCGCTAGCACTGTAGGCGGAATCTGGGGAAAATATAGCGTACCCGAAGGTGAAGTTTAAGTTGGTTTCGATTTGGTTGGAGTACAAAACATCGATCTCACGTCCAATCACACTGGCAAGCATCCCGTTTTCGTCGGTGACGGCGTTTGATTTTTGAAACTGGTAGGCGGAGACCTCAAACTTCCAAGGTAGACCCTTGTCTTTGTATTCAAAATGCACGTTTTGGAACGTCAGGTTATTGACCGTATGGCCTTGACCGGTTTGCTGCTGCCCTTGAAAATAGATCAAAGCGTTGCCAAAATAGCCTTTTTGGATTTCGTTATATCCGCTGAGGTCACGTTGCCAAACAGGGGTGTTGCTGTTGTGTGACGGGTCACCCGTGGCGGTAAAATAGTCGAAGCCAATCTGGGTGTTTTCAAGCCATTGATAGTTGTCTCGAAAATACCATAAATGCCCGGTGACATGTTGTTGGCCAATGTATTGGTCGTAGCCTTCACCGGCCCAATAGTTTCTGTCTCCAGCGTTGGCGATATAATGAAGCCGTAGCTCTAGCTTCGGTAGGTACCAAAGGCCATTCAGGCCAAAATATTCGGTCTTTTTGTTGTCAAAATAGACCGGCTTGCCTTCGGCAGTTTTTGCCTGGGCCGTCGAGCCGTTGGTTGTCCGCCCACCAAAGGTGCCCAAGGGAACCTTGGAGCCTTGGTACAAACTACGGAACAGCTCGATATAGAGCCCTTCGGCTTGGTGGATTTCTCCGCTGAACGGGTCTTTGACTTCCAGCCCATTTTCATAGACCGGGTAAGTCAGTTGGGCGAAGCTGAGGTTATCAGCAGAACCTTTGCCCAGTTTTGCCGACCCGGCGTAGGTACACCAAGTACCGACACGGCAGGTTTGGCTGACCCCCGATGCGATGCCTTTGTAAATCAAACCCAACCGAGCGCCGATGTTGAATTTTTGTCGCCCAAGCCTCAAGATGGCGGAAGGGTTGTGGGCATACTCTAAAAAGGATTCTTTGAAAATCAGGTTCATCCCGGTATCGGTGCTGGCGTCCCACTCTTCGACGCTGTAGTCTGACCAATAGCGAGAGGGTTGTTCCTTCGAAAGGTCCGAAAAGTTTGCCAAGGTCGCATTGAGAGACACCATGTCGTGGACTTGGGAGCGGAACCCTAACTCGAATTCGTAGACCATTTGACCCGCCCCATCACGTCCGCCAATGGAGCCCACCCGCTTTCCTTCATAGGTGGTGCTGTAGCGACCGGTGATGACCGCATCTTTGTTTTCTGGCTCAGGCGCGTGCTCGACAACGTATTCGCCAGGTTTCAAGGGCACAAAGTTTTGCTGCGCCCAGGCGTTTGAGCCTATGAAGGCAAAAAAGCCTACGAATGTGATCAGGTAAAAAGTTTTCATCAGGTCGGGGCTGTGGTGTTAAAAGGTATCCTCCAATTTCTAGCTCAGATTTGGCCTTAAGGCAACGGTTTCGAGCGGTGAACTCTCTTTTAAAGCATCAAGATGCAATGGATTCATACTCTTGGTATGTTCTTTGCTTTTTCGAACACAACTATTAAAGAATCAATCGAAAAAAGAGGCCCAGATGGATAGCAGGTTCGAGGTAATCACAGAGTACAAGATTATGCCCGGTGCGGTTTTATACAGCACAAGTTTAGGTGGGGTATTGATCGGCTGTCCGCCTGAGGTGTTAAAAACCTTACTGTCTCAGCACCTGCCCATGCCGAATCAGGTGGTTATTCCAGAAACGTTGATCCGGGGAAACTCATCCCAGGCTTGTCTGGAGTTCCCCTTTTATCATTTTTTGTTCATCCAGCAAGGGTTGGCCCAGGGCAAGAAATTTCGAGTTTTTGGCAGCCCAGAGACCTTAGACCGGCTTCAACAAACACTGCGAGTGACTTTGCTAGGCCCGACTCTTGAGGAAGCCATGGCTTGTGAAGAAAGGATGGGGTTAGTCTCGGCATTGGACGCAGAAAAAGTGCAGGCTTGGGTTAAAGAATCCGCTGCACTGGCCCTGAAAGGGAAAGATGGTCATGTTCTTCAAGTGGAGGAGCTGGTGGAATTCATTCCTTTTGATGTGGGTGAAGAAGTAGAAGTTTTTGGTGCCGTAGAGGACCAACCGGCAGTGATGCTGAAGCGGTTGGGGCCAGATCAGTATGTTTGTCACGCCGAAGCCCACTCGTTTGACTGTGACCTGAGCACCACGGAGGCCCAAACACCGGCCTACGAAGTCAATCATACACCGGTGAGTAAAAAAGAAACGACCTCAGACGAAGCGCTAAGCATCCGGGTGCTGGGGGTCAGCGAAGGGTTTGACCCAATGCGGCCAGCCAATGGTTTGTTGTTGCGGCTTAGAGGGAAGTGGTTGCTTTGGGACTGCCCATCCTATGCCCATGTACATTTAGAAAAAATGGGGCTGAGTTTAGCCGATCTGGAAGGGATTGTGGTTTCTCATGTCCATGAAGACCACCTAGAGGTGGCCGAAACCCTGCAACCAGGGAAAAAGACCAAGATTTATTCCAGCCCTGAAATTTTTGAGAGCCTTTTGGTGAAGCTGATGGCTCTGCTTGGCTGTGATCACCAAACAGCAGCGAGCCACTATGAGTTTGTGCCGTTGTATGTCGACCAACCCTTTGATTTATTCGGGGCGACCGCCGAGGTGTTTTATTCGGTTCATGTGATCCCTGCGTTGGGCTTAAGGTTAGAAGTTCCCTCAGCAGGGGGCCAAACAAAACGGATCTTTATTTCAGGCGACCAGTTATCTGGGCCTGCGGTCGAAAACTTGGTCAAGAATGGAACCATTGATGAAGCCCGGCAAGCCAATGTTAACGGACGGTTTAAAGAAGATGCCTATGACGCCTTCATTGTGGATGTTGGCGGCGGGATGATCCACGGCGAACCAAGCGACTTTTTTGACCGCACCGACGGTGTGATGTACATGCACACCGGTAAACATTTGTCAGATCTGCCCCAAGGACACCGGCTGCTTTGCGCCGGGGACTTCATTGAACTGTTCCCTGGCTGAGTCATGAAACTTCTGGCCGCCCTCTTGTTTTCGTTGGTTACCCTGGGGGCTTTTGCCCAGGGGCAAGTCTTAGACGAACATTTGCCAGCAGGTCCCTTTCCTGTCCCCGGGCCAATTTTTGGTCCCGAAGGTCAGCAAGTGGGGACCGCAAAAGTATACCCCCAGTATGTCGAGATTTTTAATAGCGATGATCAGCTTTTAGGGAAGGTCGGGATCATCGTGAGTCGAGGGGCCGCCCAGCTCCAGATGGTGAACCAAGATAAATCGTTGACCTTGATTGGTTACGCCAAACATGGACGAATCTTTGACAGGGAGGACAATGTGCTGGGTACCTATTTTTGGACCCCAACCTATTCCTTTGTGTATGACACAGAGGGAAAACGGGTGGGCTCGACCAAATGTATTGCTTGGCCAAGGGTTTGCTCTGTTGGAGTTGCAGGCTATTTGTTGCGCTTGATTGACGGGAAAGAGCCAAAAGATGAATCAAAGCCGTGAGCCAGCAGTCGCTGGTCAGTTTTATCCCGATGAACCGGATACCCTGCGTCGACAGGTCGCTGGCTATCTGAACGGAAGCCCGCAAAAGGCCGTGCAAAAACCTCGATTTTTGGTGGTTCCCCACGCCGGGTATTCCTATTCTGGCGCTGTGGCGGGCTCTGCATATGCCCAGATCAAGGGGTATGATTACCAGCAGGTGGTTTTGTTAGGTCCGTCACACCATTATTCTTTTTTGGGCTGTGCAGCTACGATGGATAACCGGTGGGCATGCCCTGTCGGCAAATTCGCAGTGTCCCGGCCTTCAGGTTGGGGTTTGACCCAAGCTCGGTACCATCAGCCTGAGCATAGCTTAGAAGTACAACTACCTTTTCTTCATCAACTGTTACCTGAAGCGACTTTGTTCCCCTTTTTGTGCTCTGGTCCTTTGCAGAGCGCTGCTTCTCTCGCAGAACAAATGCAGCCTTTGTATGGGGATGAAAACTGTCTGTGGGTGATCAGCTCCGACATGAATCATGTCGGCCCACGGTTTGGCTATGACCCCCAAAAGCAGGGTTATGACTCAGGCGCTGCGATGGATCAGGCGGGGCTGGAGCTGGTTTGCGCTGGAGATATCAAGGGGTTTACCTCCTGGTTAACAGGGACAAACGCCACGATTTGCGGTGCCTTGCCTATCTTGATGACGATGTTATTGAATCAGGGCTCGACGGACAAGCGGTCCATCAATCTACAATCTTATGATCATTCGGCTTCCACCCACCCCAGCGATAGCTCGGTCGGTTATGCCGCTCTTTTTGGGTAAATCATGAAACATCCAGTGTTGGCCGCTCGGCTGAAAGATTTTTCTCTGTTCAGTGAATTTGCCCAGAATGAGCAAAGCGTTGAGACCGTAGCCCGGTATATGCGCCCAGTGGACTTTAAGGCCGGGGATTACATTTTCCGAGAAGGAGACTTGGGGGACGAACTGTATTTGCTTGATGATGGGGCGGTACGGGTTTTAAAATACACCAAAACCAAGGAAGAATACACCATTGTGGACCTCAAGGGGCCATTGAACGTCTTTTTTGGGGAGTTGGCTTTGATGGACGAAGACAAACGTTCTGCCTCGATCATGGTCTTAGAAGATTGCCGGACCTATGCCCTGGACCGGCCATCTTTTTTGGAACTAGGCAAAGAGCACCCTGAAATCGCTTTGCCGATCACCCAAGCGATAGCGAAGATCATCTCGGGCCGGTTGCGTGCGGTGAATGACGACGTGATTTTGTTGTTTGATGCGCTGGTCCATGAAGTGGAGTCGAACCAGCTGTAGATGAGCGGCGTCGCTGCGCAGGGTGCTTGCCTCCACGAAGGTTAGTAAGCGCACGGTAAACCCCACCTTTTTTGATCGCTAATGCTGTGCCATGCTCTTGGTTGAATGACCTTCGATCACAGGAACCCCATGAAAAAGCAGTGATCCAAACAAACCCGCAACAAGCACATCAAGCAATGGCAGGCAACAGGTCTAAGCCAAGCAGCCTATTTCCAAAAGCATGGGATTCACCCCACCACCTTTTCAGGCTGGCTGAGGCGTTTTTCCAACGAGCTTCCCCCAAAACATAATACTCAGCCTGCGCCAGCACTGATCCCTTTGGAACTCAAACCGTTCTGCGAGAAGGAACCCAAACCGATAAAGCTGATTGTCGGTGAGCGTTGCAAACTGCTTCTCGAACGGGACTTCTGCCAAACTACCTTGAAGCAGTTGTTTGAGATGTTTGAATCATGATGGTGCCAGCCAACCTGAAAGTTTATCTGGCTCCTGGGGCCACGGACCTGCGTAAATCCATCAATGGTTTGTCTGCCTTGGTGGAGGTGGTCATGGAATTCGACCTGTTCAGCGGATATATCTTTGGATTCTGCAACCGTAATCGTGACTTGATCAAACTGCTCTACTGGGATCGTAACGGCTTCGCCCTCTGGATCAAGCGCCTGGAGCATGAGCGGTTCCACTGGCCCAATGAGCAGGCCACTTCGATTCAAGTCACGGGGCGACAATTGAGCTGGTTATTGGAAGGCTTGAACTTAAACCAAAAAACACATGCAAAACGGGCCTTCCAGTCGGTGGGGTAGCGTGAATAAAAACAAAGCGATAATATATTGAAATAATTATAGTAGTTGTGTATTTTTTTCCTTATGAAACAAGCACCTGAAAATCATGTGGAAGAGCTTTTGGAGGTAAATCAAGAGCTCACCCTAAAAGTCGAATATCTTGAGGAGCGAGTGCAACTCCTGCTTGCCCAGCTATATGGTAAAAAGTCTGAAAAGATGCCTCTTTCTTCCGCTGATCAGCTCAGTTTCTTAGAAAATGAGTTGGAGAACTTCCTGGGTCAAGCGAAGAGCAAGGAGGCTCCGATCACGGTATCAGCTCGCCAGCGGGAGTCTAGTGGCAGCAAGGCTTTGCCCGAGGAGCTGGAACGGTTCGAGGTCCTTCATGACTTGTCCAAAGAGGAGAAACAATGCCCCTGTGGTTCGGGACTTAGCAGAATTGGGGAAGAAACCGTCGTACATGTGGGTGCTACGCACTGGTGTGTCTTCCAAAGTCCAAGGCGTGTATTTTCATTACAGCCCCAGCCGTTCGGGCCAAGTGGCGCATTCACTCTTGGAGGGCTACCAAGGTTTGGTTCTTTCTGATGGTTATGGCGGGTATGATTTTCTTGATGCTGAACGGCATGCTGGCTGCTGGGCTCATGCTCGGCGCAAGTTCGTGGAGGCGGCCAAGATCAAGGGTAAGAAGCAAGGGCTTGCGGCGCAGGTTGTCGAACTGATTGGCAAGCTTTACCAGATCGAACGGGACTCCAAAGAACTTATACCCCAAGATCTGCAAAAACAGCGGCAGGAGCAAAGCCTGCCATTACTGAATTCTTTGCATCAGCTTCTTTTAGACAAGGAAGGTAAGGTGCCACCCAAGAGTTTGCTGGGCAAGGCAATCAACTACAGTTTGCGCCGCTGGGATGGGCTGAGCCTTTTTCTTGAAAAACCGGAACTGCCCCTGGATAACAATCTGGCGGAAAACTCAATTCGGCCCTATGTGGTTGGCCGAAAAAATTGGCTGTTTTCAAATAGCCAGGCTGGAGCTAGAGCAAGTGCGGGGTTATGCAGCCTGATCAAAACAGCCAAAGCCAACGGGCTCAACCCCAACATCTATCTCAAGGCCCTGTTTGAACGGTTTCCAAAGGTTGAAGGGGATGATCAGATTAAGGGATTGTTGCCTTCCTATATAAATTTTTATATGAACGCTTAGGAGCAAAAGTCTTGGCGGCTTGGGCCTACCGGTATGATGATCAACAGCCCCAAAAGGTAAACGATGAAGTTCAAACTTCTCCTTCTCTCTCTCTTATAGTTAGCGGCTCCTTAGTCCTACCTGGCTGCAAAAAAACAGCGGAAGACCCAACACCCGCAGCTGATGCTACCGTTACAACCAACACGACAGCAACCGATACCACAACTACAGCAGCTGATGCTACCGTTACAACCGGCACGACAGCAACCGATACCACAACTACAGATACAACAGCAGATGCCTCTTTAGATACAGATAAAGACGGACTTACAGACCTTGAGGAAAAGGCCTTTGGGACCGACCCAAATCTCGCAGATACCGACTCAGATGGTTTAGACGATTTAAAAGAAATCAAGACCTACAAAACCTCTGCGAGCCGATACGGACGGGGACGGGTACAGTGACTTTGTGGAAATTGTCACCTATGGCTTTGACGCCTCGATTAATAACTTTAGGTTTAATCCATTGATCGCAGATCTACCGGAGATAAAGTTCGAGCACACAAGCCCCCCTAGTATCTGGCTACTTTATACCGACACTGCCGGAAAAACGACTACAGTTAGCTCATCTCGATCTGCCTCTAGTAGCACGACCGTAACAACAGGCCAAGAAACGGGCGCTTCAACCACCTTAGAATACGCGAATTCGTTCGGTGGAACAGTTGGCCTCACCTACGGAAAGGACGGGGTGGGAGGATCGATATCCGCTAATTATCAACGAACAATCACGAACACAAGTGAGCAATCCTTCAAGTGGACCTCAGAGCAATCGAGTGAAAATGGCGTCACCTTAGATTCAGGAAACGCATTTGAACAAAAAAATGAAATTAACTCTAGTGGTGGTATTATCGGAATTACAGCGAAGATAACGAACGTTGGGAATCGTCCTTTCACTGTAAACAGTATGATCTTATCCTCCTACATTGTAGACCCGATATCTCAGAATCCCCTGGCGACGATTGGGAACCTCGGCTACCAAGACCCAGGAGGGGGGGAAGCCTTCAGCGCTTTTTCTTTAGCTGGTGGGCGTAGCACGGGAAACCTCAACTTCAATACCTCCTTGCTTGATCTCACTTTAGTTCGAGACTTGCTTAAAAACTCCTCAAATATGATCGTTGGCCCAAGCTCGGTGGAACTCACAAGTGAAAATGGAACCCCCACTGCCTTTGACGCCGGTTTGGTTCAATCGATTTGCGCAACTATTGTGATCGATTACGCAGGGCTTAAAAAACAGGAACGACACTCGGTTTCAACGGTGGCTTCACCCTCGATTCGTCGGCCATCGATCAAATCACTTTTTGAAGATATCCTGAAAACACCTTTTGCTACAGACAGTTCAGGCCACTTAACAACCGTTAGGGGCGTTAAGGCTGACGCCGCAAGGTTTGCAAAGTGGGTGGTTGTACATACCCAAAATGATGGAGTGAGCCAAACGACCACAATATATGAATCAAACGGAACAGCTTATGATTTCTCCAAGCTTCGGATCCAAGCAGGCGATATTCTAGCGCTTACCTTTATGATTGATGAAGATGGGGATTCTATCGGCATTCGCCAAGAAGCACTCTATGGAACCGACCCAAAGAACCCAGACACTGACTCAGATGGCCTCACTGATAAGCAAGAGTCTACCGACGGTTGGAAGGTGACGGTATACGGACACACCCCGTTTGCAGTGAAGTCTAGCCCAACCAAGAGTGATATTGACCAAGATGGCCTTACAGACTCTCAGGAAAAAGCGCTTTTAACCAACCCTAATTCGGCTGATACCGATGGGGACCTTTTTTCTGATGCTATGGACCCGACTCCTCTTACAGCGACAAATTACTCGCCTCCTACTCCAACCGCAAAAGCAGATGTTCCTACCAGCAAAATTAATGTAAGTTGGACAAATTCGACTTCGGCTGGACCACAGCTGGACATGGTCTATCTGTTACAACAAAAGCCTTCAACCTCTGGCCCATATCTCCCTGAACCTAGCCCTGCAGCGATGGATAATACAGACCCACTGGCTGCTGGAACAACTTTATCTTGGAGTTGTCGCGCTAATGGTTTTTACGGTGCAGCAACTGCGGTCGGTGTCGCCAATGACACCATTGGTAACTGCTGGGATGTAATTGCCTCCGGCGCTAGCCTTTCCTCTTTTGCAGTTTCTGTAACCGACGGGTATCAGGGCAGGTATGCGCTGGCTTACCTCTATAGCAATAACGGGAAAAAACAGTTGATCTTTGGAACACCGAGCCAACCTGCCGCGTTCAATATCCCGATGAAAAAAATCAGGATCACGCTCCTAACCACGAGTGTCGGGTGCGATGCCGATTTCCAGTACCATTATACACCGAAAAGTCGATATGGTAAAAATGTGTGGAAAACTGTAGATCGGACCTGCGAGGTGTATTATGACATGAGAATCGATCAAAACACCCCGTTTTATAAGGTCGATTATTCACAAACAAGGGCTGTCAGCGGAGGAGCAACCTTAGCAGAGAACACCTGGGATCTTCCAACTCCCGGCGTATCAATTGGGATAAACGGGTCTTTATCAATCGATCTTGACGTTCCCGACGTTACTGGCTCAACCCGAACCCTTACCTTTAGAGGTTGGGAAAGGGAATCTCTAATAAACGACACCTCCTACGATGAAAAGGTCGAGCATACCATCACGCTGTCCTATGCAAACGGCTGGGGCTGGGGGTCCGGCAATGCTACGACGATAGCTCAGGACAAATCTACCCCTGCGGGGGGAATGACGATGACCCGAAATTATTGCAAGTTTAGCCCGAGGTCTTCTTCGATCAACGGGGTAAAAGTCAATAATTACCATTTTTCTTCCCACACTGGAACTGTGGCCGACTTCAACTTCCGATACAAGGTCGAAGATGTGACGGGGCTGGTCCCATAAATAGAAAAGCAAGGACCCCTTTTTATGGAGAGGTCCTTTCTTCTTAATGATCTCATCATCGGTCTGCTGAGAAGCGGACCCTTGATGGATGCTTCCTTCAAACATCCCTACCAGCATTTTCTAGCAACTCAGACGCCGTTGTGAAGCCTTCTAGCTCGCAGCGAAACCCGAGGTCATTCTAAGGCCCAACCTAGCAATTAAGTTTCCAACCTAGCCCCAGAGATTGAGCGAACACGATCAGCCCGACAACGGCTATGAGTCAGCCCACCGACTCCAAACCCACACCCTGCTATCAGAGTTTTGCTAGAGCTAAGTTCTCAGCGATTGAACCTGTAAACAGCGCCGAATTCAGCGCCAAGAGGGCGGCTTTGGAGGGCGGAAAACTTCAGCCCTCGACCTTTACCAAATTCAACTTGGCTCAAGCCTGAGTTCTCCCGTTCTTCAATCAACTTGCCCAAACCTTGGCTTTCTCTTTGCTCATCCTAGACTTCTCAATGGTTGAGCCTTCAGAATACCAAAGCAGTTGAGCCTGGGAAGATGGGGATTAGTTGGCGCTTACCTTTAAAGCAGGATAACTTTAATAGAGTCCCTAGTTCAAAGTTAACAGCCCCACCGCTCAGTACCCGAATAAAACCCCAATCTTTTACAAGCCTCAACCTTGGCATTCCTTAACACCTTAAAGCCGCTTTCCCATTCTCCCACCCTACCCCGAACCATTCAACACAGTTCAATCCTATGCCGCTCAAATGGCCTAATACCGTCCGGTTTGCCTAGTTTATCTGTCCCTCTCCATTTTGCATTGTCCACTTGGTGACAAATCGCTCTTTTAGGGGGCCCGTAAATTCAGGAAACTCGCAACCAGTCTTTTTTTAGTTCTGCAGCATTTGTTGCGCACCCTCTCTTTTCGGTCTGTTACAGATGTTACAGATCGACCTTAAAGCCTTTGGGTTAGGGGTGTTGCTATCTCTCAACCACTTCAAGTTTAAAAAATGAGGGGGGTCGCTATCGAAGGTTATTTCCATAGCGGACAGTTCTGGTTCGTTTTTACCACTCCCTTTCCCATTACCTGAACGATCCGAACCTAGGCAGACAAGTTGAGGGTCCTTGGGCCAAAAACCCACCAACACCTAGGCTTCGCCCTGGCTTTCGAAAAAGGGCCACCCCCGGCCATGCACTGATCCCCACTGGGTCTGACTCTCATCGAGAATCCTTTTTGCGTTGTCTGTAACCGTGACGGGGCTTGATTTCTTAAATCCATCTTTTCCTATGCAATATTCATAAGGTGCAATATGCTCTAATGAGTCTATCAAACACTTTCCTTGGTTGCATATGGAAGACCGCTTACAACATTTAGCTATCAACGAGCAGGGTTTTATTTTCGATCCCCTTTCAGGAACAAGCTACACCACGAATGAAACCGGCATCGTCATCATTGACTGTTTGAAGAATCAAAAGGATTCAGCGGAAATTGTAGCCACCCTAGTGCAAGAGTTTGAAGTCACCGAACAGGAAGCCCAACGGGACCTGACCGACTTCATGAATCAGTTACATCTCAATAAACTAGCCTAGTATGGATCAAATCACCATTGCGGTCACGGGAATCAACGCCATTGATAACCCGGCACCCGGTGTAGGGGTCGCCAAAAGTTTAAAGGAAGATACAGGGCTTAACGCCCGAGTGGTCGGGCTCTCCTACGATGCCATGGAGCCGGGGAACTTTTTGACGGATAAGTTTGATAAAGCTTACCTCATGCCCTACCCTTCAGGGGACCCAACGTCCTACCTAGACCGGTTGCTTTACATCAAAAATAGTTACGGGCTAGATTTTATCATCCCTACCCTTGATTTAGAAATTCCGCTTTTCATCAAGATCCAGCCGGAGCTTGAAGCCGCAGGGATTGGGGTCGTTTTACCCACGTTAGAACAATTTAAATTGCGAGGGAAAGATCAGCTTGAACCTCTCGCAAAAGCCTTAGGGATCGAACTCCCAGAGACTAAGGTCATCACATCAGAAAAAGAATTACAGGATTCGATTGAAGAATTGGAACTGCCCTTGATGGTGAAAGGGGTTTATTACAAAGCCAAGTATTGCGCCACAGCTCAAGCAGCCCACCAAGCCTACCATGGTTTGGTGGCGGAATGGGGCTTCCCGATCATCGTCCAAAAGGTTGTGGCTGGTGATGAGGTCAATCTCATTGGCGTAGGGGACGGCGAAGGCGGCTCCTTGGGGATGGTCGCTATCAAAAAAACCGGGGTAACCGAACTGGGGAAAATCTGGACTGGAGTGACCATCAATCACCCAAAGATTTTAGCGGCAGCGGAAGCTTTTTTAAAAAAGTACCAGTGGCAAGGCCCTTTTGAGTTGGAATGTTTGCAAGATAAGGACGATTTTTATTTGATTGAGATCAATCCACGTTTCCCTGCTTGGTCTTATTTCGCCACGGGAGTGGGGATCAACCTCCCGTCGAACATGGTTCGTCATGCCTTGAAAAAGGAACATGATTCAAACAAAAGCTATGAGGCAGGCAAGCTCTTTGTTCGATACGTTGAAGAAATCATCCTTGACCTCGATATACTACAGCAGATCACTACTCAAGGAGAACGGTGAAAAAGGCCTACGAAAAACCTAGCTTCGTCAAACTTCAGACTGGTTTGATGAATAAGTTTGGTACGAATCCATACTACAGTCGAAAGATTCGAACGGAGATCGACGGCGTGTCGGTGGAACAATTGACCGAAAAATACGGTTCCCCTCTCTTTGTGTATAGTGAAAAGGCGATCAGAGACGGATACTCCAAGCTTAAAAAGGCTTTTTCCAACGGGTACCCGAATGTTGAGTTTGGCTGGTCCTATAAAACGAACTACCTCCAGGCGATCTGTGCCGTCATGCACCAGATGGGCTCTTATGCTGAGGTGGTTTCACGGATGGAGTATGACAAGGCGATCAACCTCGGGGTTGACCCGAAGAGAATCTTGTTTAACGGCCCCCATAAATCGTTAGACGATCTGGAAACAGCTGCGTTAGGCGGCTCCATGATTCACCTGGATCATTTTGATGAAATCTATGACCTAGAAGAAGTTGCCAAAAAACTTAACCGAAAGATCCCTGTTGCGTTACGTCTGAACATGGACACCGGTATCTACCCTCAGTGGTCTCGCTTTGGCTTTAACATTGAATCAGGTGTTGCTTATGAAGCGGCCAAACGGATTCAGTCAGGTGGGCTGTTAGAAATCAGAGGTTTGCACAGCCATATTGGAACCTTTATCATAGACCCGGCAGCCTATGAAAAACAGATCCAAAAAATGGTCGAGTTTGGTTACCTCTTGCAAGATAACCTGGGGTTCACCATGGAGTTTTATGACATCGGTGGTGGTTTCCCTTCGAAAGCTAAACTCAAGGGTAGCTACCTTCCACCTGAAATCTCTTTGACCCCGCTAGAGGAATACGCCAAAACCATCACCGGTGCGTTGTTAAAGGCCTTGAGGCCCGGCGATTTCCCCACATTGTTTTTGGAAACCGGGCGGGCGATGATTGACGAAGCTGGTTATTTAATCACCAGTGTTTTTGCGTCGAAACGGTTGCCTGATGGCCGAAAGGCCTATATCGCCGATGCAGGTTTAAACTTGTTGTTTACCTCTTTTTGGTACCGCTTCACCATCGAGTTTGATCGGGAAGTCACCGGTATCAACGAGCCGAGCATCATCTATGGGCCTCTTTGTATGAATATCGATGTGATCGATGAGGGGACCTTGCTCCCACCACTTGAGCGAGGGACTCGTTTGATTTTGTCGCCAGTTGGTGCCTATAACCAAACCCAATCCATGCAGTTTATTGAGTACCGCCCTGCAGCGGTGTTGATCACCACCGAGGGCAAGGCAGAAGTGATTCGAGAAGCGGAAGACCTGACCGATATCGAGAGAAGAGAGGTGCTCCCGGAGCACCTTAAGGTGCTATGAGGGATTATATCAAAGCCATAACCAGTAGCTATGGGGAGCTCTTTTTTCTTCCCAATGCTGCGACAGGGTTTTTGATTCTCTTAATGACTTTGATTCGGCCCAATATGGCGTTGACAGGGTTGGTTTCGGTCTTGTCTGCGTATGGGTTTGCCCGGTTGATGAAAATGAATCCCGATTTTTTAAAGTCGGGTTTTTATACCTACAACCCCTTATTGGTTGGTTTCTCCATCGGGGTGAGTTTTCAGATCACACCACTGACCCTGTTTTTGACGGTCATCTCTTCGGTGTTAACCGTTTGTTTAACCATTGCGTTAAATAACTACTGTTACACTTACTTGGGGTTGCCGATCTTGAGCCTGCCTTTCATCGTGATTGGCTCTTTGATATCCTTAGCCGCCCAGAAATATTCGAACCTGTTTGTTCATGAATTCTATGCACAGGCCATCCCTGAGTTTGGGTTAACCCTGCCCTATTGGGCAGAAGGGTTTTTCCGGTCTTTAGGAGCGATCTTTTTTATGCCCACTGTTGAAGTGGGTATTTTGTTTTCCTTGATGATTCTTTGGCGGTCCAGGATCTTATTTGCCTTGGCGCTCTCCGGCTTTTTTGTGGGGAGTTTTGTCTCTGGCTTGATGATCGGCTCCATGGAACAATCCTTTTTGGATATCAACCATTTTAACTATATTTTAATCAGTCTCGCCATTGGCGGCATCTTTTTGATTCCATCACCGCAAAGTTACATACTAAGCGTCGTTGCCGTTGTCTCCTCAACGTTGATTTTGGATGCGATGGAAGTTTTTTGGTTAAAAACGGATATCCCTGCGTTTCCGTTGCCCTTTGTGGTGATTACCCTGGGCTATGTGTATGTTTTGGGCTTGCTCCAGTTTGGCGGGCGTCCCTATATCATCAAAGACACCCCGGAAAAAACCCTCGATTATTACCTAACCTATCAAAAGAGACTGCTACAGGTCCCTAGAGTCATATCCCTGCCGTTCAGCGGAAACTGGAGCGTGTGGCAGGGATGCTTTGGTGAGTGGACCCACCAGGGAGCCTACGCTCATGCCTATGATTTTGTGATCCTGGATGAAGCCAATAAAAGCTATCAAAATAGCGGGGAACGATTAGAAGATTATTACGCTTATGGCAAACCTATCTTGTCGCCGATTGCAGGTAGAGTTGTCTTGGTGGTCGATTCCTTGATCGACAACCCGATTGGCGAAGTTGACGAAAGCAGCAACTGGGGAAACTACCTGATCCTCAAGTCCGACCTTGGCTATCATGTGGAAATTTCTCATTTTGGACAAAAAACCATTCAGGTTGGTCCCGGGGATTGGGTTGAACAGGGGAGCTTTTTGGGCTCTTGTGGGAATTCTGGGTACAGCCCTCAGCCTCACATCCATATTCAGGTCCAAGGCACAGGAGAACAGCCAAGCGCAACCTTGCCCTTTGGGTTCAGCTCTTACCTGAAAGACGACCAATACATCGCGATGGGCCTACCCAAAACAGGGGATCAGGTTGTGCCTTTGTATCGGGATACAAGTTACAACCGGAGGCTCTCCTTTATCTTAGATCACGAGTTTAAATATGATCTATACCGAAGCGGGGTTTTGAAATCTAGGGTGACTTGGAAGATCAAGTTAGCACCAAGCGGTGTTTTCTATTTTGATTCTGGACTGGCCAAGTTGTATTTTGGCCGAACTTCTGGCGGTGGTTATCATGCCTATTCCTTGGAGGGGGACGACCCTGCCTTAAACGCCCTTTACCTTGCTTTGCCTTTGATGCCAGCTGCGTATCGAGAGAACTTGTATTGGCATGATTACTTGACATTGGAGAGCTTTCTAGGGCCTATTAGAAAAGGTAGTTTGTTATTTTTAAGCTCTTTATTCCCTAGCCTGATTGAGGTCAAGGGAAACTACCGGTTCATCAATCGTTGGGAAATTGAAGGTGAGGTGAAGACCAAAGCCTTTGGGAAAACAAAACAAACTAGAGTTCAATTAGACGAATATCTAGGGTTTGCTAAAATCGAGGTCGATGACCTCAAGCTGGAAAAAATCAATGATTAAACTTATATGTGTTGCGGCGTTTTTTTTGTTTCCGCTGGCAAGTTTTGCCGGTGTTGGGGTGACTGCGTTAGGACACGCTAGCCAGACGTCTTACGCCGAAGAGAGCGGCACAAAATCTGCCCAAACGAGTGGTGCTTATGTGTACCTGGGGCTGGGGCTTTCCCACCTACTGGAAGCTGATATCACTGCGGCTACCTATATCGCCGATGATGATTCCGCTTTTGATCAAACAGACACCACCATGGTCTATACCTACTTCCCTAGCTTAGGGCAGAAATACAGGGTTGGCGTGCACAGCATCAGTGCACAAGGCAGCAATACCGACAAAGGTCTCACCATTTTTGGTGGTTACAGTAACTATACTCCATATAAAAACAACTTTAACTTGGACGTATTTATGACCACCTATGGCGATTACTCTCTCGCCACTGCATCAGCCGGTGTGACTAGGGTGCCTTCGATTCATGCCGCCAGCACACCTCCTTCTGGCCCTCCTTCTACGGGCGGACCCACGACTCCAACTACGACCACCACGACCACGACTACGACTACGACTGTGGCGACCTCTGATACCGCCGCTGCTGCTACGGGGCTCAGTGTCACTCAAGTGAGCCCGTCTATGGGTTGGTTGTTTGACCAAGCAAGGTACGGCGTGAGCTTCAAGGGATACTTTATTTCGATCTCTGAAAAGTTGGCAAACAATGCAAAGTCCTATGTTGCCATTGATGAAACCTTCACGTTCAATCGACTGTGGGGCACTATTGGGCTGACATTGGCGCAGGGAGAATCGGCCTTTGGGGTTGAAAAAGATGGCTATGTCGTATACAACTCGACAAATGTTTACGAATCTTCGACTGATTTGTTTGCTAAATACTATTTTACCGCTCGACTCAATGCAGACTTGCATTATAAGACCAGTAGCTTCAAAGAAGCTGGTGTGAAAGCTTCCAATGCTACGGTTTCGAGCTCGCTAGGTTATACTTTCTAATTGATCATGAAAAAAACTCTTGTTTGTTTCTTTTTCTTTTTGATTAGCAGTTCAAATCTTTTCGCTAATAACATTGCCGCGTCTTACCAGGCCTCTTTTGTATCAGAGGCCGCCGGTAATTACGCCCAAGCGATCAGCGATTTGAAAGGTCTTTATCAAAAATATCCTCTGGGCTATACCTTAAACTACCGGTTAGGCTGGTTGTTTTATAAAAACAAGGCATACGCCAATTCGGAGTACCATTACAAACGAGCCATCAAGGTGAGCCCGGAGTCGATCGAGGCACGTCTCTCTTATGAGTCTCTTTTGATGGCCCAGTTAAAGTGGGAAGAGTTGGAAGAAATCAGTGCGGTGATCGTTCAAAAAGATCGATATAGTTACTTGGGGAATTTGCGATATATGATCGCTCTGATCAAAAGACAAAAATTCCCTGAAGCGATCAAAATCGGCGTTAAGATGAGCAAGCTATATCCAACTGATATGGATTACCTCTTCTATACCGCCGCCGCTTACGAAGGCAACAATGAAAAAAAGCAGGCCCTAAAATACTACCAAGCGCTTTTGATCCTTTCCCCGATCAATCAGGTAGCACAAAGTAAAGTCGCCCTGCTTTCAAACTAAGCATCTTTGGGACATTGGCCCTGACAATGAAGTGGACCTCCACTTTTTTGGGGTATCAATGCGACTCCGCTCCTAGATCGTTCGGCCCCTTAGACGGGCTTTAAGAAAATTGATTTCCCCCTGGCATTTGGGATGAAGCAATTTCTTCTAGCGTTCTGCTTTAGTTAGAATCGATCCCGATATCAAACCTGTTTCCTCCAAAGACGCAATTTGTACCAGCAGTTTCGGTGGTGGTTTTGACCAGAATTGTGCCCGCAGCGTCCCCTGGTGCTCCGTTGCACACATATTCTGTAGTGCTTCTCATCAGAATCAAGAACCCCATTGATGTTCTTATCAATGCCATCTCTAGTTTAGCTCCGCCATAAGGGCATTTGGTATCTCCGGTTGCTAGAACCGACTGACTTAGCAAAGCGCTGGGAGGGGTCGCACCCGACCCACTGGTGGTAGCCGATGTGTTCGAATCCCCTGTTGTGGAGCCGATCGCTGGATCTGTCGGGGCCTGCTCATTCTTACAGGAAGAAATAATTGCCATTATGGAGAAAAGAATAAAAGAGAATCGGTTTCATTGCTTCCTTATGAAAAACATTTTTTTGAAATATTCACGCAGGCTACCGAAAAGGAAGTAAATGTCGATTTGGTACTGCTTAGATTAGGCGCCGAACGGCGCTCAAATAACTTGTCGCTACAACTCAAAAGTCAGGTGATCAACATTTTTTGGGACGGTAAACCGGTTTGCCCCAGATTTTGCATTTTAGTTTAGACAGCACGAACACGCTTGCTTTGAAGGTCCGATTTAAAAATACACATTGGGATTTTGTCTCCGATAAAATTTAAGGCCAAATATTATTTAAGCTATTTTAAATTTTCTTCGAACCTTACTTTTCAAATTCTTCATTGTTAAGGTTGATTTGTTGCTTTTTAAAAATCACCGATATTTCGCTTTAACTCTCAAGTGTTTCTTCATCGGAGCTTTGTTGTTCGGTTTATTTAGCAGCCAAGCCTTCGCTGTTGAATGCAAACGTTTGCCTCAAGATTCAAACATTTTCTTTTTTTGGGGCAGCTCTGACGAAAAGTTTTGGGATTCGGTAAAATGCGATTTGAACCCTTTGAAGTGGGGTGGGTTTCACATTGAACGAAGCAATGTGAATAACCATTTTTATTCACAAGGTGCACCCGAAAGCCCAAGAAGCATATCAGCAGTCTTTAGCGATTTAAAACGGCCCTTTACAGGATTCTACAGTTGGGTGACTGATCCACTTGCCCCTGATGCCGATTTCAATTCAATGTTATATGCGTTGGACGTCGTCTCCCCGCCGGACATTCCACTTAAACAGAATCGATTTTGGAGTTTTGAAAGCTATCAAGGCGATCAGTATTCCATTTCTCGAACCGCAGATCGTTTCACGTTCATTGGGTATGGCGGATTAAAATTTTCAGCTTTAAGCTTCACCGGAGATAAGGGTGTCTTACTTTATAAGTACAACCCAGAAGCGGAGAACTGTACTCATCTTGCATCCTCCATCCTTGAAGGCTGCCGAGTGGGGGCATATCTTAGAGAATTGGATTTCCGTGAGAAAACTGATTTGAAAATATACAGCGTTGGCTTGAAGCTGTGCTCCCTAAGCCTCAAGGGCGCAGGGTTAAGTGTGGAGATCTGTACGATTCCAGGTAGTGTAAAGTATTTTGTGTGAAATTACATTTCTCTGATTTGCTTGAAGAAAGGTAAACTTTCCCTCACTGATCCCACAGGTCTTGATCGCCAGTG